>Ga0207813_100004_pt1 | contig 387327 bp, 410 predicted proteins | sample A23E3SouthBayCA_2_FD_187730 | JGI IMG/M metagenome (GOLD analysis project Ga0207813, IMG submission 187730) | Aerobic enrichment media microbial communities from Eden Landing Ponds, California, USA - A23 E3 (4) (SPAdes) | ecosystem: Environmental > Aquatic > Marine > Unclassified | place...
TTGAGTCCAATTAAACCGCAGGCTCCTCCGGTTGTAGTGCTCCCCCGCCAATTCCTTTAAGTTTCATCCTTGCGGACGTACTTCCCAGGCGGCCCGCTTCTCGGCTTCCCTACGGCACAGCGCAGGCTCGTAGCCTGCGCCACACCTAGCGGGCATCGTTTACGGCTAGGACTACCCGGGTATCTAATCCGGTTCGAGACCCTAGCTTTCGTCCCTCACCGTCGGATCCGTCCTCCCGAGGTGCTTTCGCCATCGGCGGTCCGTCCAGGATTACAGGATTTCACTCCTACCCCGGACGTACCCCTCGGGTCTTCCGGTCCCAAGCCGGGCAGTTTCCGCCGGTCGCCCACCCGTTAAGCGGGTGGATTTCCCAACGGACTTGCTCGGCCGGCTACGGACGCTTTAGGCCCAATAACAACGGCCATCACTCGGGCTGCCGGTATTACCGCGGCGGCTGGCACCGGTCTTGCCCAGCCCTTCTTCCTGGACCACCTTACGGTCCAGAAAAGCGAGGACGGTATGCCCTCGCACTCGGAGTCCCCCTATCGCACGTGAGTGCAGTGCAAAGGTTTCGCGCCTGCTGCGCCCCGTAGGGCCCGGAATCGTGTCTCAGATTCCGTCTCCGGGCTCTTGCTCTCACAACCCGTACCGATTATGGGCACGGTGGGCCGTTACCCCACCGTCTACCTAATCGGCCGCAGCCGCATCCTGTGGCGCTGGCGCCTTTCCGGCTCCGGCCGTTCCAGGGTCGGAGCGTTATCCAGGATTAGCCTCAGTTTCCCGAGAGTGTCCTGGTCCACAGGGTAGCTTGGCCACGTGTCACTGAGCAGTTCGCCACGGGTCTGAACCCGTGCGACTCGCATGGCTAAATCGGACTCCCATAGCAATGGCCTCTGGCAGGATCAACCAGAATGTGCCGGCATGGTGGCCGGCTGGCGGGAACACACGAAGGTGTGTTCTTCGATCGGCCGTTCGGCCGACCGGGTGTCACCAAACCATCGAGGCTGACATCAGATACCGTCTGTACGGCGGGACCGCAGGGGCGGAATCCTCATTTCTCCGGACCCGAAGATAGCCCGAGCGACCTCTTAAGGCCTTCGACCCGGGCCGCGTCAACCGGCTGACCGGTCGGGGTCCGACGCGTGGACGACGGCCGTTCCGTCGTCCGAATCCACTACGTCCGGAGTGCCCTCGAACACTTAAGGGACACGGTTCGTCGGTCCCGTGGTCCGCGGGGCGTCTGGACCGGACGTCCACTCCGTCCGGAACCCCCGCCCATACAAAACTGTCTCGGATTGGCCGGCGGGGTGGCAGCGACTGACACGGGCGGTGGCTCAGGGGACGGGACCAAAGAAGGTGAGACTGCAGTCGGCGCCGAGGCGACTACTCGTCGAGGTGCTCGATGCCCTTCTTGGAGACGTTGGCCTCGGTGATCTGGTTGGGCATCCAGTCCGGCGCGTCGGAGGGCGCGTTCTCGTTCCAGGCCCAGGCGTCGTAGATGTGGACCTTGTCGGTGCCTTTCTCGCGGAGCCGGATCTCGACGCGGTCGGCACTGGACTCGGAGCTGCCCACGTTGTCCAGTCGCCGGGCCGCCTTCAGTGCGGCCTGTCGTGGCGTGCTCCCGCTGAACACACTCTCTTCGTTACCCGCGTCGTCCCGGAGCGCGAAGTTCCGCTTACCGTCTTCTCGTACCATGGTTTCACCCCAGGAGCAACCAGCATATCGGGTATCATAAATATACCGGCGGAACGGCCGACAGCGTTAAGTACGATGACCTGAGAGTCGGGGCAGACACCGGGTTAGCCCCGGGAAACCGATGGGCTCGCGGTGGCGCGCGCGTCCGATGGCCCGACGGCCCGCCGCCGTCCGCCCCGGCCCCGGGTCGCGGCCGGGCCGCTCGGACAGGCTTAAGTGTCGGCTCGCGCGACCCCCACGTACGATACCGCGATGGTCCGCAAGAAGAAACTCAGTCCAAGCGGGGCCCGAGGGGAGGACGGGGAGTACCACAACGCCCACGTCAACCTCCACGAGGACGAACTCGCCGTCGCCGGCCTCGAGATCGGTGACGAGGTCTTCGTCCGCGTGCGCGAAGACAAAATCATCATCCAGAAGGCCAACCCCGAGGACGTCGAACACGACTTCTGAGTGCGGACCTACCGCAGCGCCGCGATGTCGAACTCGAAGGCCGCCACCGGCAGCTCCAGGTCGAACCCGACCAGCACCGACGGGTGGACCTCCCCGATCACGCCCACGCGGTCCCCGTCGAGTTCGACGGCGGCGACCCGACCGTCGATGAACGACGGGTGGGTGGTCGGCGGGGTCGCGAGGTCGACGTCGAAGCTGCGGGCCAGCGCCTGGAGGCGGCTGCGGGCGTCCTCGTAGGAGGCGTCGTGGCGGGCCAGGGCGGCGGCGACCGTCCGGTGCTCGGCGACGTTGGTCGGTTCCTCGGTGTCGACGTGGGCGGCGACCCCGATCTCGGCCAGGTCCTGGGGGTAGGCCCGGTGGGTGTTGTTCCCGAGGACCGTCATGACCGAGGGCAGCACCCAGGTCCGGACGATCTCGTAGGCGCGGCTGTACGGTTCCGTGATCGTCGCGGGGTCGCCGCCGCCGTAGGCGTCGGTCTCCGGGGTGAGGTTCATCGCGTCGAAGTTGGTGTCCCGCCCGGTCAACACGAAGTTCAGCAGGTCCTCGAAGCCGAGGCCGGTGAGGCGGTCCCGCACCGCGTTCTCGTGGCGGGAGTCCGCGTGGCGACCGCCGACGGTGCCGACGTCGGGGTACCGCGGGACCAGGTTGTTGAACCCGTAGGCGCGGCCGAGGTCGTCGACGAGGTCCACGGGGTGGAGGACGTCCACCCGGTAGGGCGGGACGGTGACGGCGTAGGTGTCGGCGTCGACGGGGTCGGCGTCGTGGCCGGACCGTTCGAACAGGTCGATGACGGTGTCGGTGTCCACCCCGGTGCCCAATGTGCTCTCGATGCGGTCGTGGCCGACGTGTTTGACCCTGGTCTCGAGGTCGGGGCGGTCGAGTGTGCGGTTCGGGTAGCTGACCTCGACGGTCTCGATTTGGCCGCCGCGGGCGTCCAGGGCATAGCAGATGATCGTCGCCATACGGTCGATGGTCCACTGGTCGGTGCCGGTGAGTTCGACGAACAGGTCCCGGGAGTCGGTGGTGACCTCGGTGCGGCGGCCGTTGATGACCGGTGGGAACGAGAAGAGGCCGACGTCGTCGTAGATCGCCGGGTAGGTGTCGTAGGCGGCGACGAGGTCGGCGTACTCGGCGCCGATGTGGTGGTCGGTGAGGACCTCGGCCGGGGTGAGTTCGGCGTCGCTGTCCAGGGGGACGAACCGGTCGCCGTCCGGGGCGATGCCGCGGTAGGTGATCGATTTCCCGTCGCCGACGGGATCGTCGGGGTCCTGCCCCTGGAGGGGTTCGCCTTTCAGCATCGTGAGGTCGTGGATGCCGATCGCGCCCTTGGCCCGGTCCCGGCCCATGGTGGCGTGCAGTTTCTCCTGGAGCTGGATGATCGCGTCGAGGGCGTCATCGTCGAGATCGAGGCCGCGGACGACGGCGCCGGTGACGTAGGGGCGCTGTTCGGGGACGCTGTCGGCGACCTCGATGGTCCAGTCCCCGGTCGTCGTCGAGGGGCGGTACACCCCGCGGTCATCGCCGTACTGGTACCGGAGCGAGCGGGCGACGCCGGTGGGTGAGAGCCGGTCGAGGCGGTCGGACTCCAGTTCGAGTTCGAAGGCGCCATCGGCGGTCTCGCCCTCGTACTCGAGGCCGAGCGCGAACAGGTCCTCGCGGAACTCGTCGTCGGATTTCTCGGTGTGGCCGGTGAGTTGCCGGAGGTCGTCGGGGTGGACGTCGACGACGGGCATCAGTACACCGCCTCCTCGGTGCGGAGGAACTCGAGGTCGACGAGGGTGCCGTGGACGTCGCGGATGTCCTCGGCCCCGGTCATCAACATCATCAACCGTTCCAGGGCCAGGCCCCAGGCCATCACGTCACAGTCGATGTCCAGGGGATCGAGGACCTCCGGGCGGAACAGGCCGCTGTTCCCGACCTCGATGAGCTCGCCGGTGGTCGGGTGGTGGCCGAACAGCTCGAAGCTCGGTTCGGTGTAGGGGTTGTACGTGGGTTTGAACCGGAGGTCGGTGATGCCGAAGTGCTCGTAGAACTCGGTGAAGGTCCCCATCAGGTCCCGGACCGAGAGGTCCTCGGCCATGACCCAGCCCTCGATCTGGAAGAACTCCAGGAGGTGGGTGGCGTCGATCGTGTCGTTGCGGTAGGCCTTCTCGACGCTGAAGAACCGGGCCGGCGGGTCGATGTCCCCGATGGCGTGCCCGGAGAGATACCGCATCGAGAGGGACGTGGTGTGGCCGCGGAGGTCGACCTGGCGGGCGACGGTCTCCGACCACGGCGAGTGGTAGCCCTCCCCGTCGTCGCCGACGCCGTGGCGGTGGGCGTCCCGCACCCGGTCGAGCAGCGCGTCGGGAAGGTCGGTCGCGGGGGGCACGTCGAGGGCGAACTGGTCCCAGTGGGTGCGGGCCGGGTGGTCCTGGGGCATGAACAGGCAGTCGTTGATCCAGAACTCGCTGTCGGCGTGGGGCCCCGCCATCTCCTGGAATCCCATGCCGGTGAGGACGTCCTTGACGCGTTCGGCGGTCTGGCGCAGCGGGTGGATGGCGCCGCCGTGGATGGTCTCGGCGTCGGCCTCGACGTTGTACGCCGCGAAGTCGGCGTCGCGCCAGTCCCCGGAGGTGAGCAGTTCGGGGGTGAGTTCGCCGACGCCGCCACGCCGTTCGACGCCCTCCATGAGGGCGGTGACGCCGGCGTCGGTGAGGGCGACGCGGCGGGTGGTCCGGTCCTCGACGGTGATCAGGTCACGGCGGGCCAGTGCCTCCCGGAGGGACGGCTCCTCGATGTCGCCGGTGGTCGCCGCCTCGAGGGCGGCGGCCTCCGCGTCGGCGTCGGGATCGCTGGCGGGGTCGGCGCTGATCGCGCCGTCCTCGACGGTGCCATACCCCTTGCGGGCGTAGTTCGAGAGCGCGATGTCGACGGCGGCGCCGTCGAGGTCGGCGGCCGCCAGGACGTCGCCCAACGGTTGGGGGGACTGGTCGGCGCCGGCGGCGACGGCGGCGCGGTACAGGCGCAGTTCCGGTAACCCCGCCGCCCGGTAGCGCCGGCCCTCCTCGGTCAGGGTGACCGTCGTCGTCGTGGTCTCGGCGACGGAGACGAGCCCGCGTTCGGCCAGGTCGTACACCGCGCCCGTGACGGTCTCCGGTGGGAGGTCGGTGGCGGCGGCGAGGTCGTCGATTGGCTGTTCGTCGGTGCTGGCGGCCTCGATGACGGCCGCTTGGGCCTCGGGAAGTCGTGTCGGCATTCGTCTGTGGTGGGGTGTGTCGCTCGGTCAGGTAACGGTTCCGGCATCCCGCGACCGGTTTCACCCGCCACACCCGGTGGGGTGCGGTCGGGATCCGCCGATCTCACCCCAGAAAGAAGAACGCGAACCCGGGCCGCGTCGCTGTGTCGTCGGTCCACACCGCGGTGGGTTCGGACGCCATGACCGGGAGGTGGGTGACCGCCCGGGAAAAGCGTTCCGTCCTCAGGAGCGGCGGCGCGGGCTCTCCAACTCGATGTCCAGGGCATCGAGTTGGTCCTCGACTTCGGCGCGTTTCTCCTGGTGGTCGGCGAGGAACTCCCGCATGAGGGTGGCGGCCTGTTCCTTGCAGTCGCCACAGAGCCGGTCGCCGTTGGCACACTCCTCGTAGACCCGGGTAGCGAACTCGTCGTCGTCCTGGGCCAGCAGGTAGGCGTACAGTTCGTAGACCGGGCACTCGTCGGGTTCCCCGCCGAGTTCGCGTTGGAGTTCGGCGGTCTCTTGTCCGGCCGTCGTCGCGGCCTTGACCTTGTCGTACCCGTCCTCCGGGTCGTCGAGGAGGCTGATGTGGCTGGCCGGGACCGAGGAGGACATCTTACCGCCCGTCAACCCGGTCATGAACCGGTGGTAGAGGCTCGCGGGGCGCTCGAACCCGTAGCCGCCGAACTCGAGTTCGATCGACTGGGCGAGGTCGGCCAGTGCCGCGGCGGTCATGTCGAAGGCGTCGACGTGGCCCTCGTAGACGCGTTTCTCCCCGTCGATCCGGTCGATCAGCGCCGCGAAGGCGTCGTCGGTGGCGTTCCGGTCGAACGCCCGGACCCGTGGCCGCAGCGGTTCCTTGCCGGCGGCCCGCAGCGAGGCTTCGACGCTGCCTGCGGCGGCGCCGTCGTGGGTGTCGGCGACCCAGTCGGCGGCCTCGCTGCAGCGGGGCCGGTCCGGGTCGGCCGCGTACTCGTCTCGGGCCGCGTAGGCGGCCCGCAACACCCCGCGTTCGGCGTCCTCGACCTCGAAGCTGGCGTAGGCCTCGGTCACCTTGAAGTACCGCATGCGGTCGGCGAGGTCCCGCGCGAGGCGGACGTGGGGGTCCTGGTCGGGGCCGACGGGGATGACCGTCGGCTTCGGCGCCTCGAGTTGGGGGTAGAGGATGTCGGCCATCTGGGTGACGACACTCTGCATGTGGGAGATGTCGGTCTCGCCGTCGAACCCGTAAATCGCCTGGAGTTCCGAGAGCCGGGTCTCGGCACCGAGCTCGAAGGCCAGGTCCTGGACGACGCGGTTGTCGGACTGGCGGTACAGCTCCCCGTCCTCGGGGTCGAAGCCCAGCGCCAGCAACGAGAGGAGGTAGTCCCGGGCGTGCTCGTCGATCGTCGCCCAGGAGAGGCCGCGGGCGGCGTGGGCCTCGAGGTCGGCGATGAGGCCGTAGGCGTCGGCGCCCTGCTGTTGGTGCCAGATGATCTCGTCGAACACCATCTTGTGCCCGATGTGGGGGTCGCCGGTGGGCATGAACCCGGAGAGGACGGCGGCCGGGTCGTCGTTCCGGAGGGCCTCGAGGACGCGGCGGTAGTCCCGGTGGCCGAAGATGACGCCGCGACGCATCAGGTAGTGGGGGTTGGGGACGGAGTCGAGGATGGCGTCGAACTCCTCGATGCCGAACTCCTCGAAGAGGTCGCGGTAGTCGGCGACGGTGGAGGCGCCCCACGGGTCGAGGACGACGTCGTCTGCGCCCTCGGCCGTGCCGCCGTCCGGCACCGAATCGGTGGGGGGATCCGCCTCGGTCATGCACCCGGTGGTGGCGGCCCGTCGCGCAAAAGGGTTCCCATCACCGGTCACGGGGTGAGGCGGGTGACGGTGTGCCAGGCGATCTCCTCGGGGCCTGGCACGGCGAACACCATCGTCTTGCGGACCCCGTGGGCCAGGCGCACGTCCAACGCGAGGTCCCGGGGGTGGAGGGTGGTGTCGGGATCGAGCACCCGGACGAGGGCGACGGAGTGGCCGATGTTCTCGAGGCTCTCGAAGGCGTCGTAGACGCGGAAGTCGGCGCCGAACTTGAACCCGGTCTTCGGGACGAGGCCGCGCCCGCGGAGGGCGCGGTAGGTCTGCAACCGGCGGTCGAACCGATTGCCCTCGACGGCGCGGCCGCGGTCGATGACCGTCTGGAGCCCGGGGTCGTCGCCGAGTTCGAGGACGCCCTCGGCCCCGAGGTATGCGGCCTCGACCAGGGAGAGTTGGAGGGGGCCAGCGGGGTCGCGTTCGTCGAGGGGTTGGCCGTAGAAGGCGGTCTCGTGGAGGGCGGGTGGCGGGTCCCAGGCGAGGACGCGGTCGCCGAGCAACTGTCCGGTCGCCGGTGGTGGGGTCGGGGTGCCGTCACCGGTGGGGCCGGTGGGGGCCGTGTCGAAGTAGGTGATCTCGCTTTCCTCGTCGACGACGGCGATGACCCCGCCGGCGAGGGCGGCGGTGTCGAGGCTGGTGCGTTCGTCGACGACGCGGACGCGGTGGGCGACCTCGCCGTCGTCGGGGCCCTGGCCGCGGGGGTAGACGACGAGGTCGGTGTCGGCGGGGGCGTCGACCCAGCCCTCCCGGGCGGGGGAGAGGTAGAACCCGCGGGCGCGGAGGTCGGCGTACACGAGGAACTGCGGGAGGAACGCGTCCTCGCGGCCGTCGAGGTAGGTCTGGAAGTCGGCGCCGTCGACGGTGTCGAGGTCGCCGCGGAACAGGAGGTGGGCGGCCTCGATGGGGGCCAACGCGATCTGGTCGCCGGGACCGTCCGCGAGGCTGTCGAGCGGGCGGCCGTAGCCGCGGGCGTCGTGGAAGCGTTGGCGGGCGTCGCCGCCGACGATGACGACGCCGTCGCGGACCCGTCCGTCCATACGCCTGCTGTCGCCCGGTCGGGCAAAGAGGCTACGGTGCGGCGTCGTCGCGGTGGGGACAGCCCGGGTCGAAACAGCGGGTGGTGTCGATGGTGGCGAACAGCGGCGATCCACAGGGGCACTCGCCGGTGATGGTGCCCCGCGGGACCGGGACGGTGGTCGTGCAGTCGGGGCATCGCGCCCGGAGTCGCCGGCCGTGGTCGATGGTCATGCCGGTGGAACACTCGGGGCAGGGCCAGGCATCGTCGAACTGGGCGGCGACCGCCCGACTGAGGGGATCGCAGTCGGCGTCGATGCAGACCGTGAAGGTGGCGCCGCGTTCGACGGTCATCGTCGGGCGTCCACACCGCGGACACGGGTCCTCGGCCACGGTGGCGTCCCGGGGGATGTCTGACCGATTGTGACACCCGGTGCAGACGATGGTGCCGCCGGTGCGGACGAGGACGGCCGCGCAGTCGGGACAGTCGCCGACGGTGGGGCCCGCCGGGGAGATGGGGTAGTAGCGGTCGCCGGCGGTGGTGTGGCTCTCGACGCGGAGGGTGGCGTCGTCCTTGGCCGCATAGAGGGTGAACCCGGTGTCACCGCGGGTGACGCGGACGGCGTCGGCCCGGGTGAGCCAGGCGGCGGGTTGGTAGCCGTCGGCGTCGTGGACGAGGACGGTGTCGTCGGGTTTGACGAGAGCGAGGACGGCCCCGCGGTGGGTGATCGTGTCGGTGCCCCGGTAGGTGACGGTGCAGTCCCCGGCGAGGAGTCGGGCGGCGTCCTCCATGCCGGGCGGTGGCCGCGGCTTCGGCCTTGAACTCGGGTGTCAGGCGACCTCGACCGTGCGGGTGCTGGTCGCCGGCACCAACGGCAGCTCCGGGAAGGCGACCGTGACCCGGTAGGTGAGGGTGTCGTCGTCGGCGCCGTAGACGCCGACGGGGACGGTGATGGCGTCGCCGAGGTAGCCGTCGGTGCGGGTCATCTCGACGCCGTTGACGGCGACGGTGATGCCGGCGCGGGCGCCGGCGCCGTCGTTGTGGACGGTGACCTCCTGGAGGCTGCTGTCCCCGGGGTCGACGGTGGCCGGGAACGCCGCCCAGTCGACGGAGACGGCGGGGAGGTCGGTGGCCTGGTCGTGGATGCGGGCGGCGACGCCCTCGCCGAGTCCGGCGTCGATCAGCCCGTCGACATCGGCGGCCCGGACGTCGGCGGGGGTGGTGATGTCGGCGGTCGCGAGCTGGTGGGCTCGACCCGCGCCGATGCCGTCGATCGCGGTGAGGCCCACGGCAGCCGCGGGGACGCCGGTCTCGACGCGAGCGGCGGTGCGGCGGACGAGGTTGGCGGCGTGAGGGGTGCGGAACTCCTCGCAGAACGCGGCGAGGGCGGCGAACAGGCGGTCGGCGTTGCTGCGGATCGCCCAGGCGTCACCGCGCAGTGCCTGGGGGACGGTGCCGTTCATGCTGGCGGTCAGCACCGCGAGCACCTTCCGGGCGCCGGCGTCGAGGTCGTCGGCGTCGACGGTCGCGGCGACGGCGTCGGTCTCGTCGCTGCGCAGGGCGACGCTGTCGAACTCGGCGGCGGTGGCGACGGCCGCGAGGACGTCGGTCTCGGTGGGTGCCTCGGGCAACTCGCGGAAGCGGGTGGCGGTGTCGAGCTCGAGGTAGAAGTTCGAGGTGAGGCGTCCGAGTGGCGTGGCCGTGAGGCTGCGGTCGTCGGTGGCGACGAACCCGCGGTCGACCAGCGACTCGAGGGCGGCCGTGGCGCGGTCCTGCAGCGAGGTGACGGTGTCGGGGTGGCGTCGGGCCCGGACGGCGTAGTAGGTGGTGTCGAGCCAGGCGGAGACGTCCTCGACGTCCTGGACGGTGCCCATGGCGATCTCGGCGTTGAGATGCTCGGTGAGGCGGTCGGCCAACCGGGACTCGACCGGGGAGCCGGCCGCCAGTAGCCGCCGGTATCGGTCGGCGTCCTCGGGGGCGGCGACGACGTAGGCGTGGCCCACGTCGTCGTAACCGGGGCGGCCGGCGCGGCCGAGCATCTGGAGGACGTCGATCGGGCTCATGTCCACTTCGCCTTCCAGGGGGTCGTGGAGTTTGGTGTCGCGGATGACGACACACCGGGCGGGGAGGTTGACGCCCCAGGCCAGCGTGGACGTCGAGAACAGCAGGTCGAGATCGCCGTTACGGAACCAGTCCTCGACGAGGGTCTTGTCCTCGCGGGCGAGGCCGGCGTGGTGGAAGCCGACGCCGTCGACGACCGATCGGCGGAGGGTCTTGTTCTCGAGGGTGTCGGCGGCCTGGTGGCGGTCGTAGTCGCCGCGGACGCCGACGTCGATGTCGCGGGCGGCGAGTTCGTCGCGGGCCTTCTCGGCGGCGCGGACGGTGTCCTGGCGGGAGGACACGAAGATCAGGGCCTGCCCGTCCGCGAGGTGTGGTTCGGCGAGGTCGAGGGCGGTGTAGAGGCGGCGGTACTTGTCCGCCCACGCGTTCTCGCCGTGGGTGTAGGTCTCGACGCTGGCGTGGAGGTCGACGGGGCGGTACTCGTCGCCGAAGGCGAAGGTGTTCTCCGGGGGTGCGTCGAGCCAGGTGGCGACGTCACTGACGTTGGGCAGGGTCGCGGAGAGGGCGACGATACGGGGGGCACAGAGGCGCCGCAATCGCGAGATCGTGGCCTCGAGGACGGCGCCGCGGGTGGCGGAATCGAGGAGGTGGACCTCGTCGATGACACAGAGGTCGACGTCGGTGATGAATCCGTACCGTGGCGAGTCGTGGTTGCGGGTGGCGGAGTCGGCCTTCTCGGGGGTCATGACGAGGACGTCGGCGCGGGCGGCCCGGCGGGGGTCGAGGTCGCGTTCGCCGGTGACGACGTAGACGGTGTAGCCCAGGGCCTCGAAGCGCTCCCACTCGGCTTCGCGTTCGTTGGTGAGTGCGCGCAGCGGCGCGATGAACACGGCGGTGCCGCCGGTCTCGAGGACGCGACAGATCGCGAGTTCGGCGAGGGCGGTCTTGCCGGAGGCGGTGGGCGCGGCCGCGACGACGTTGTCGTCGCTGTCCACGATCGCGGGCAGGGCCTCGCGTTGCATCCGGTTGAACTCGTCGAAGGGGAAGGCGTCGGCGAACGCGGGGACGACGTCGGTGACCTCCATCTGGGTGAGGGGACCGACGGCCGGGGCAAAGAGGTTCCGGACCGTCGGTCACGCCGCGACCATCGATTGGTTGACCGCGTAGATGGTGACCGCCTCGGATTGGAAGGCGACGGTGACCCCGTCGATGCGGCTGTAGTCCCAGACGGGGTAGGCCGCCCGTTCCCGGGGGCCGACGTAGATGTACTCGACGCCGTACTCGTCGATCATCGCCGTCGTGAGGGCGGCGTCGCCGGCGTACAGTAGGCGGATGTCGCGTTGCCGTTCCTCCCAGGCGGCGGTGCCCCGATACCCCTTCTCGTGGGTCCAGCCCAGGACCGTGGGGACGCCGGTGAGACTGGAGGGTGCGTTGGTCCAGTCGTAGAGGACGGTCCCGGGTTTGGTGACGATGGTCGGGGTGCCGTCGCGGTCGGCGAGCCAGTCGATGGCGGGGGCGATGTCCGGGTGGGTCGACTCGACGTAGGCCATCCCGTCCAGGGAGAGGTCGACGCGGTCGGGGTTCGCGAGGTCGTCGGCGAAGTGGGTGCCGAGGGCGGCGCCTGGGAAGGTCGCGGCGAGGGCGAGGACGAGCACGAGGAGGAGGCCGAGGGTGGCGGGACGGAGGGCCCGTCGCCAGTCGGTGGCGACGGCGAACCCGGTGCGGACGTGGGCGAGGACGGCGGCCAGCAGGGCGCCGGCGGCGATCCCCCACAGGATCCAGATCTGGTGGTAGACCTTGTAGACGGTGTTCCAGCGCGGGGCATTGGGGTCGAAGGGCCAGACCTTCGCGTAGACGAGTTCCATGGCGATGATCAGGGTGGCGCCGGCGGCGACCAACACCAGGGCGTAGCCGCCGTCGCCGTAGCGGACGATGGCGAGGGCGGCGACGACGAGCGGGCCGAACAGGGCGATGCTCGGGTACCCCACCAGGTAGATTAGTGCCGCGAAGACGAGGGAGGTGACGGTGACGACGGCGGCCAGGGCGTGGCGGTCGTCGGTGGCGACCGACCAGAGCCGCGGCCCGAGCCAGAGGGTGAACGCGGCGAGGAAGCCCCCGTGGACCAGGAGGAGGCCGCCCAGATCGCTGCCCGGTGGGAGGACGCCGATGCCGCGACTGATCGGGGTGTGATAGAGCAGATACGGGGCGGCGAGGGCGGCGGCGAGGCCGCCGACCGCGAGGGCGACCGGGGTGGCGAGGACGACCCGGCGGAGTTCACCGGTCACCCCGCGGTCGGGCCCCAGTCGGGTCCGGAGCCAGGTGGGGTAGAGGCTGGTCGGCGGGGCGGCGCCGGTCGCGACCGCGAGCCACACCAGGCCGACGGTGGTGGGCAACGCCCAGGTGTTGACGACGGTGAGGTACCCGCCGACCGCGCCGACGCCGGCGAGGAGGGCGAGGCGGTGGGTGCGGTCCGGGTCGCGGCGGATCGCAAAACACAGGGCGGCGACGAGGACGAGGAACGGTGCGCTGAGCATGTGCGGGCGGAGGTCGCCGTTGAGGAACGTCCAGGCGGGGAAGACGTCCGGGGTGCCGGGGATGACATACCGGGCGTTCCAGTAGGTGTAGGTCGTGGCGTACTCGGCGACGACGTCGGTGTACGGGGCGCGGACGCCGTCGTAGAGGACGTGGCCGTACTCGATGACGGTGTCCCGTGGGAGGGTGCGGGCCGCGAACAGTCGCAGCGGGGTGGCGAGGTTGCCGGCGGCGACCACGAAGAACGCCGCGAACCCGCCGGCGACCCGGGGGTCGGTGCGGCCGGGGCCGCCGGCGATGGCGGCGCCCAGTCCGTAGGCGCCGGCGGCCAGGGCGCCGAATACGGTGGCCTGCGCGAGGTTGAACGCGATCGCGGGGGCGACGCCGCTGAGGCGGGTGAGGACGGCGGCGACGATGGTGCCGCCGTAGTAGTACCGCACGGGTTCGCCGGCGAACCAGATGTCCTCGGGGGGCAGCGTGTCGGCGCGGAGCAGTGCCTGTAACAGCCCGAAGTCGAGGAACTTCTCGCCGCCGGCCGGGTGGATCGCCGGGTCGACGCCCCGGATCAGGAGGATGGCGCCGGCCGCGAGACCGAACGCGAGCAGGCCACCCCACGGCACGGCGAGGTCCCCACCTCGATAGGTCGCCAGGACCGACGCCGCGAACAGGATGGTGACGGCCGCGACGGGGCCGAGGAACCCCCATCGGGCGTGGCCGATCCAGTAGCCGGCGAGGCCGACGACGGCCAGGCCGAGCGGGAGGGCGAGGGCGGCGGCCGCGCGCGGTCGCTCCCGAAAGGTGAGGTCGGCGATCGGCAGCGCCGCGATCCAGATCGCGGCCAGGACCGTCGCCCAGGTGACGATCGGGAGCACGTCCATACGACGGCGTGACACCGGGTCGGTGTAAGTGTCTTCGGACCTGTCAGACGGTGATTGCACCCGCGACCCGGTACTGAACAAGTGTCTTGTGGTGGGTGAAATCGCAGCAGGGGAGGTCACAAGTCACTTGGGTGGCAGTCCAGTACTCTCCGAGGAGATGACGGCCTCGATCGGTGTGGTCGTCCCCGCCTACCGTCCAGACGTGTCGGTCCTCACCACCCACGTCGACCGGTTGCAGACGGCGGTGGACCCCGCGACGGTGCTCGTGACCCTCGACGATCCGGCGCCGGGCGTCGCCACCCGGCTGCGGGACAGCGGTGCGACCGTCGACGTTTCCCCGACCCGGCGGGGGAAGGGCACGGCGATCTCGATGGGGTTCGACCGGTTGGACGCCGACCGGGTGGCGTTCTCGGACGCTGACGCGAGCACGCCGGCCGAGAGCGTCGCGGCGGTGGTCGCGGCCCTCGATGACGCCGCGGTGGCGGTCGGCTCCCGCCGCCACCCGGACGCCACCATCGACGCCCACCAGTCACGGCTGCGGCGGCGGCTGGGTGACGGGTTCGCCTGGCTGGCCCGCCACGTTCTTGACCTGGACCTGTATGATTTCCAGTGTGGAGCGAAAGCCATGACCGCCACGGCCTGGAACCGCCTCCGCAATCACGTGACTGCATCGGGGTTCGGGTGGGACGTGGAGGTGCTCGGGCTGGCGGATGCGCTCGGGTTCCCGATCGCGGAGGTGCCGGTGCGGTGGCGGGACCGACCCGGGTCCTCGGTGCCGCCGGTCCGGACGGCGCTCCGCCTCATGGCGGTGCTGGCGCGGACGCGGTCCCGTGCCAGCAGGCTGGGGCCGGCGCGGGCGGCGGGGACTGTCGAGGGCGGCGATCGGTCGACGCGGGTTCGGTCCGATGGCGCCGGAGACTGAGTGGGTGGAGGCGTTGCTCGCGCCGCGGCGGGCGGGCCAGTTCCTCTCCGTCGGCGTGGTCGGCGCCGTCGTCGACATGGCGGTGCTGACCGCGATCGTCGAGGCCGGCGGCGTCTCCCCGGCCCTGGGGAAGGTCCTGAGCGCGGAGGCCGCGATCGTCGTGATGTTCGTCGCCAACGAGGGGTGGACGTTCACGGAGCACGGCCGGTCCGGCCTGGGCCCGTTAGTGGGGCGGTTCCTCCGGTCGAACGCCGTCCGTGCGGCGGGGGCGGCGGTGGCGTGGGTGGTGTTGGTGGCGTTGATCGAGTGGGTGGCGGTGTGGTATCTCCTGGCCAACGCGGCCGGCATCGGTGTCGGGGCAATCGTCAACTACGTGGCCGAGACCCTGGTCACGTGGCGGGTCCACCGGTGATCAGTCCGCGGCCGCCGCGTCGGCGGCGCGGGTGAGCATACCGTCGGCGGTCGCCCGCCAGTAGTACAGTCCCGTCCCGATGGCGGCCGCGACGTTCGAGAGGGTGACCGCCCAGAACACGGCGACGACGCCGAGGTCGAGGACGACGATGCCGACGGCCGCGATGGGGAGGCGGACCACCCAGTACTGGAGGAGGGTGGCGACCATGCTGGTGCGGGTGCGTCGCGCACCGTTGAACCCGGCGAGGATGAGGTAGGTGGCGCCGATCGCGGGGTACCCGTACGCGAGGATCTGGAGGTACTCGACGGCGAGGGCGAGGGCGTCGCCGCCGATGTCGGGGACGAAGATGGTGGCGAGGAGGTCGGGGATCAGCCACTGGACGGCACCGATGATGGTGAGGGCGCCGGCGGCGATGGCGACGCCGGACCAGGTGGCGCGAGCGGCGCGGAGGGGGTTGCCGGCGCCGAGGTTCTGGCCGACGACACTCTGGGCGGCCTGCTGGAGGCCGGTGGCGGGGATGAACGCGATGCTGGCGACGCGGGCGCCGATGGCGTAGGCGGCCAGGCCGGCGGGGCCGCCGACTGCGGCGACGATGCCGATGATGACCACGCGGACCGACTGGCTGGCGGCGTGTTCGCCGGCGCTGGGTGCGCCGATGTCCAGGAGTTCGCGGCTGTCCTCGAGACGGACCTCCAGGGCTGCGCGGGTCAACGCGAACGGGCGGACGCCGGTGGCGGCCAGCGCGACGGCGAGGGCGGCGCCGCCGGCGTACCCGAGGACCGTGGCGAGGGCGGCGCCTTCCACGCCCATCGGGGCGATGGGGCCCCATCCGAGGATGAGGATCGGGTCGAGGACGACGTTGAGGAGGACGGCGGTGACGTTGACGTACAGGGAGGCGCGACTGTCGCCCCAGCCGACGAATCCGGCTTCGAGGGCGTCGCTGATGCCGGCTGGCACCAGGGCGAACCCCCAGACGGCGAGGTAGGTCGCGGCGAGGCCGGTGACCGACGGGGAGAGGCGGCCGAGGGAGACGGCGCGGACGACGGTCGGGGCGAACAGAAAGACGAGGATGGCGAGGACGAGTCCGGAGCCAACGGCGAGGACGACGCCCTGGACGGCGGCCCGGCGGGCGCCGGCGGGGTCCTCGGCGCCGACGCGTTGGGAGACCAGGACCTGGGTGCCGACGAAGATGCCGACCAACGCGATGGTGAGGAGGCCAACGATGGGGAAGTTGAACCCGACGGCGGCGACCTCCTGGGCCCCGAGGCGCCCGACCCAGAACAGGTCGACGGTCTGCTGGGCGACCTGGACGAGGTTCTGGACGAGTAGTGGCGCCGCCAGCACGGTCAGCGCCCGGACCAGCGACCCCTCGGTGATGTCCTCGGGCGAGACGTCGAACATCGTTGCGGCTGTTAGCGTATTGAAGTATCGGGCTGTGCCTTGAAACTTCCGGGCCGGAGACGGGGCCACCCCCAATCGTGACTGGGCGGGTGAGCGCTGGTATCCCCAGGCTTTTCCCGAGCGCGGCGGTATCCAGCGGTGATGGACAGTCGCCGGAAACCCGACTGGCTGAAGATGCGGCCACCGTCCGGCCAGCGGTTCACCGAGATCAAGTCCACGTTGCGGGACCACGACCTCCACACGGTGTGTGAGGAGGCGTCGTGTCCCAACCTTGGCGAGTGTTGGTCCGGGCGGGACGGGCCGGGAACGGCGACGTTCATGTTGATGGGGGACCGGTGCTCGCGGGGGTGTAACTTCTGTGACGTCGAGACCGGTGGGATGGAGCCACTGGACCCCGAGGAACCGACGTCGGTGGCGGCGGCGGTCGCGGAGATCGGGTTGGACTACGTCGTGTTGACCAGCGTCGACCGTGACGACCTCCCCGACCAGGGGGCGGCCCACTTCGCCGAGACGGTGCGGGCGATCAAGCGGGCGGCCGACGACGTCCTCGTCGAGGTGTTGACCCCGGACTTCCAGGGCGACCCAGCGCTGGTGGGGGAGGTCCTGGACGCGGGCCCGGACGTCTACGCGCACAACGTCGAGACCGTCGAGCGGCTGCAGTGGCCGGTGCGGGACCGGCGCGCCGGGTACGACCAGTCGCTGTCGGTCCTCGAACAGGCCGCCCGGGAGTCCGACGCCTACGTCAAGACGTCGGTGATGCTCGGGGTGGGGGAGTACGATCACGAGGTGTACCGGACGTTGGCCGACCTGCGGGAGCACGGCGTCGACATCGTGACGCTGGGCCAGTACCTCCAGCCCTCGCCGTCCCATCTGGAGGTCGCGGAGTACGTCCACCCCCAGAAGTTCGAGACGTGGCGTCGCGTCGCCGAACGGGAGCTCGGGTTCCGGTACTGTGCGGCGGGGCCGATGGTGCGGTCGTCCTATCGCGCGGGCGAACTGTTCGTCGAGGCGGTGGCCCGGGACGGGGTGGACCCGGCGGCGGCCCGGCGCCAGGCTCGGTCCGGCAGCGACTGAACGGAGTTCGGCGTTCCCGCGCTGCGTTGGACGACGTTCGAGGAGTGACCGCTGGAGCCGGGGTACGAGAAACCGGTTACGAAAACCCTATGGTCGGCGACGGTGACCGGTCACACATGCTTGGACGGGGGTACCCGTGAGCGTTCTCGCACGCGACCCGACCGACCAGTACCGCATCCTGGACAGTGACGGGCAGCTGGTCGACGGGGCGACAGTGCCGGACCTCGACGACGAGACCCTCGTCGACATGTACCGGGAGATGAAGCTGGCCCGCCACTTCGATGAGCGCGCGGTCAGCCTCCAGCGCCAGGGTCGGATCGGCACCTACCCCCCGCTCTCCGGGCAGGAGGGCGCCCAGATCGGGAGCGTCCACGCCCTCGAGGACGAGGACTGGATCATCCCCAGTTACCGGGAGCACGCGGCGGCCGCGGTGCGGGGGCTGTCCCTGAAGAAGACCCTGATGTACTGGAAGGGCTACGAGGTCGGGAACGCTGTGCCAGAGGAGGCGAACCTGTTCACCGTCGCGGTCCCGATCGGGTCCCAGGTCCCCCACGCCACCGGACTGGCGTGGGCGTCGAAGCTCAAGGGCGAGGAGGACAAGGCGTTCCTGTGTTACTTCGGTGACGGTGCCACGTCGGAGGGCGACTTCCACGAGGGATTGAACTTCGCCGGGGTCTTCGATACGCCGAACGTCTTCTTCTGTAACAACAATCAGTGGGCGATCTCGGTGCCCCGCGAACGCCAGACCGCCTCCGAGACCCTCGCCCAGAAGGCGACCGCCTACGGATTCGAGGGCGTCCAGGTCGACGGGATGGACCCGTTGGCGACCTACGAGATCACGCGACGCGCCGTCGAGAAGGCCAAGAACCCGGGCGACGGTGAGTTGCGGCCCACCCTGATCGAGGCGGTGCAGTACCGGTTCGGCGCCCACACCACGGCCGACGACCCGTCGGTCTACCGTGACGAGGCCGAGGTCGAGAAGTGGAAGGCCCGCGACCCGATTCCGCGGCTGGAGACGTTCCTCACGGAGACCGGGCGGCTGGACGACGAACAGATCCAGGCGATCGAGGACCGGAACGAGGAGGAGGTCGCGACCGCCATCGAGGAGGCCGAGGCCGAGGACGACCCGGACCCCAGCGAGATGTTCGACCACACCTACGAGCAGATGCCGCCCCGGTTGCAGGCCCAACTCGAGGAGTTCCAGGCGCTGCGTGATCGGCACGGGGACGAGGAGCTTCTGGAGGACTGATCATGGCCGAGAGCTTGACCCTGGTGCAGGCGGTTCGGGACGGTCTCGCCTCGGAGATGCGGGTCGACGACGACGTGATCGTCCTCGGCGAGGACGTCGGCGAGAACGGGGGCGTGTTCCGGGCGACCCAGGGCCTCTACGATGAGTTCGGGCCCGACCGCGTCATCGACACGCCACTGGCCGAGTCCGGGATCGTCGGCACGTCGGTCGGGATGGCGGCCTACGGCTTGCGTCCCGTCCCCGAGATCCAGTTCTCCGGGTTCATGTACCCGGGATTCGACCAGATCGTCTCCCACATGGCGCGGCTGCGGACGCGGTCCCGGAGCCGGTTCACCTGTCCGATGGTGCTGCGGGCCCCCTACGGTGGCGGGATCCGGGCGCCGGAGCACCACTCCGAGTCCAAGGAGGCGTTCTACACCCACGAGGCCGGGTTGAAGGTCGCGATCCCGAGTACGCCCTACGACACCAAGGGGATGCTCGTCGCCGCGATCCGGGATCCGGACCCGGTGATCTTCCTGGAGCCGAAGAAGATCTACCGGTCGTTCCGCGAGGACGTCCCCGAGGACCCCTACGAGGTCCCGCTCGGCGAGGCGACGGTGCGCCGCGAGGGGTCGGACCTGTCGCTGTTCACGTACGGGGCGATGACCCAACCGAGTCTCGCGGCCGCCGAGAACGTCGGCGACGTCGATGTCGAGGTCGTGGACCTGCGGACGACGAAACCACTGGACGTCGACGCCATCACCGAGTCGTTCAAGAAGACCGGGCGGGCCGTCGTCGTCCACGAGGCGCCCAAGACCGGTGGGATGGGCGCCGAGATCGCGACGACGATCCAGGAGGAGGCGCTGCTCTACCAGGAGGCACCGGTCAAGCGCATCACCGGGTTCGACGTCCCCTACCCACTCGCCGCCCTCGAGGACTACTATCTGCCGGAGGCGGCCAGAATCGAGGACGGGATCCGGGAGGTCATGGAGTTCTAAGGATGGCCCGACACGAGTTCCGGTTACCCGACGTTGGCGAGGGCGTCGCGGAGGGGGAGCTGGTCGAGTGGCTGGTCGCGGAAGGCGACACCGTCACCGAGGACCAGGCCGTCGCGGAGGTCGAGACCGACAAGGCCGTCGTCGACGTCCCCTCACCCTACGACGGTACCGTGGCCGAACTCCACTGGGAGCCCGGCGACGTCGTCCCGGTCGGGGACGTCTTCGTGACCTTCGAGACCGAGGGCGACGGCGAGACGGCCGAGTCCGCGGCGGCCGACGAGGAGACACGCTCGGACCAGGACGAACCCTCGGAGGAGACCGCCGACGCAGAGGCGGGGGCCGCCGGCGAGGGGACCGACCGCGTGTTCGCTCCGCCACGGGTGCGGCGCCGCGCCCGGGAGCTCGGCGTCGACCTCGGGAGCGTCGAGGGCACCGGTCCCAGCGGCCGGATCACCGAGGCCGACGTCGAGGCCGCCGCGGAGGGCGACACCGAACCCACGACCGCCGACACCGAGGAGGCGGTGACCGCCGAACCGGAGCCCCAGGCGGCCGCGGAGACGACGCGGGATCGGACGCTGGCGACGCCGGCGACCCGGCGCCGTGCCGAGGAGCTGGACGTCGACCTCGACGCCGTGCCCATGGTCGAGGAACGCGACGGCGAGGCCTACGTCTCCACGGCGGCCGTCGAGGAGTACGCCGATGCCCAGGCGGCCGCCCAGGTCGCCGACGCGGCGACGGTCGCGGCGGGGGAGGACCGCGAGGAGGAACGGGTGCCCTACCGCGGGGTGCGACGCACCGTCGGCGAGCAGATGGAGCGCTCGAAGTTCACGGCACCGCACGTCACCCACCACGACACCGTCGTCGTCGAGGAGTTGGTCGCGTGGCGGGCGGACCTGAAAGACCGTGCCGCCGCGGCCGACGTCCAGTTGACCTACCTCCCGTTCGTGTTGAAGGCCGTGGTCGCGGCCCTCGAGGAGTTCCCGTACCTGAACAGTCAACTCGACGCGGAGGCCGAGGAGATCGTCCTCAAACACTACTACGACATCGGGGTGGCGGTCGCGACCGACGCCGGGTTGATGGTTCCGGTGCTGCGGGACGTCGACGAGAAGGGGATCTTGGACCTGGCCGCCGAGAGCCAGGCGCTCGCCGACCGGGCCCGGGACCGGTCGATCTCCCGCGAGGAGATGCAGGGGTCGACGTTCTCGATCACGAACTTCGGCGCGATCGGTGGGGAGTACGCGACGCCGATCCTCAACCATCCCGAGGTGGCGATCCTCGGCCTCGGCGCCATCGAGGACCGGCCCGTCGTCGAGGACGGCGAGGTCGTCGCCCGCAAGACCCTGCCGCTGTCGTTGACGATCGACCACCGCGTCGTCGACGGGGCGGTCGCCGCCGCGTTCGTCAACCGGGTCAAGGAGTATCTCGCTGACCCGCGCCTGTTGCTCCTGGACTGACCGGGGACATTCCACGGCGTTGAAATAGTTGGGCGTCCGCCTTCCGATGATGGTCGTCGGAGACATCTCCACCGGCACCGACCTCGCCGTCATCGGCGCTGGACCGGGCGGGTACGCCGCGGCGCTCCGAGCCGCACAACTCGACGTCGACGTCACCCTCATCGAGAAGGACGCGGTGGGTGGCGTCTGCCTGAACTACGGGTGCATCCCGTCGAAGGCGCTGATCTCGGCGACAGACGTCGCCTACGAGGCCGCGACGGCCGAGGACCGCGGCGTCTACGCGTCCCCGTCCGTCGACATGGCCGAGATGGTCGACTGGAAGGACGGGGTCGTCGACCAGCTCACCGACGGCGTCCGCCGCCTCTGTGAGTCGACGGGCGTCCACGTCGTGGAGGGCCGTGCGGAGTTCGCCGACGAGCACACGTTGCGGGTCGCCCACGGTGGCGAGGGCCAGGGGTCGGAGTCCTTCGAGTTCGAGCACGCGATCGTCGCGACCGGGTCCCGCCCGGTCGAGCTCCCGGGGTTCGCCTTCGATGGGGAGCACGTCATCGACTCGCGGGCGGCCCTGGAGCTCACCGAGATCCCCGACGACGTCGTCGTTGTCGGGGCCGGCTACATCGGCATGGAGCTGTCGACGGTCCTCGCGAAGCTGGGGACCGACGTCACGGTCGTCGAGATGCTCGACGAGGCCCTCCCCGGGTTCCCCACCGACGTCTCGCGCCCGGTACAGGAGCGCGCCGAGGCGTTGGGCGTCGAGTTCGTGTTCGGGGAGGCCGCCAGCGAGTGGACCGAGACCGACGAGGGGATCACGGTCGTCACCGAGGACGCGGACGGCGAGGAGTCGGAGTTCTACACGGAGAAGGCCCTGGTCGCCGTGGGCCGACAACCGGTGACTGACTCCCTGAACCTGTCGGCGGTCGGCCTCGAGACCGACGACGACGGGTTCCTCGAGACCGACCACCAGTGCCGGACCGCCGTCGACCACGTGTTCGCGATCGGGGACGTCTCGGGGGAGCCGATGCTCGCCCACGCCGCCAGTCACGAGGGCGAGGTCGCCGCCGAGGTCGTCGCCGGCGAGCCGGCGGCCCTCGACCAGCAGGCGGTCCCGGCCGCGGTATTCACCGACCCCGAGGTCGGGGTCGTGGGCCTCACGCGAGCGGAGGCCGAGGCGGAGGGGTTCGATCCGGTCGTCGGTCGGTTCCCGTTCGCGGCCAACGGCCGGGCGCTCACGACGGGAGACACCGATGGGTTCGTCCGGATCGTCGCCGACGAGGACTCGGGGTTCGTCCTCGGTGGCCAGGCCGTCGGCCCGGAGGCCTCCGAACTAATCGCCGAGATCGGGTTGGCCGTCGAAATGGGGGCGACCCTCGAGGACGTCGCGGCGACGGTCCACACCCACCCGACGCTGTCCGAGGCCACGATGGAGGCCGCCAAACACGCGTTGGGTGAAGCGATCCACATCCGGAACCGGTGACCCGGGTCCGGGAAGGTATATCGTCGGTGACCGCCTCTGGGGAGCATGGATCCCCGAATCTATCTCAAGCTCGAAGGCGTGGCCGTCGCGGGCGCGGCCCTGGCTGCCCTCCTCCTGAGTGACGCGCCGCTGTGGGTGATCGTCGTCCTCGCGCTCGCGCCGGACCTCGGGATGGGCGGGTATCTCGTCTCGCCGCGGGCCGGGGCGGCGACCTACAATCTGTTGCACTGGTATCCGCTGCCCTTGGCCCTGGGACTCGTTGGGGTCTGGACCGGTGTCGACCTCGCCATCTGGACCGCGCTGGTGTGGGCCGCCCACATCGGGGTCGATCGCGCCGTCGGGTACGGGTTGAAACACGTCGACGCCTTCGACCACACCCACCTCGACCCGCTGCCCGCGCGGGGCACGCGACGCTGATCGAGACGAGGGGTTTTCCCGGTCGTGGCCCGTACCGGACGCGATGACGACTGTCACGCTCGGTCCCGCCGGCACCTACTCACACCGGGCAGCACGGGCGGTCGCCGATGACGTCAGCTTCCTGGACGGGGTCCAGGACGTGATCGCGGCGGTCGCGACCGGGGACGCCGCCCGCGGCGTCGTCCCGATCGAGAACAGCATCGAGGGCAGCGTCACCGCCTCCCAGGACGCCCTCGTCGAGTACGACGTCGCCATCGGCCGGGAGCTGGTCACGCCGATCGAACACGCGGTCCTCGCCCAGGGCCCCGGCTTCGACGTGGTGGCGAGCCACGAGCAGGCGCTGGCCCAGTGCCACGGGTTCCTGGCGGCCGAGTACCCCGACGTGACCCTGGAGCCGGTGGCGTCGACCGCGCGGGGCGTCGAACGGGCGCGGGCAGACCCCGGCGTCGCGGGGATCGCCCACCCCGACCTCGCGGGCGAGGCCCTGACCGTCATCGCTGAGGGGGTCCAGGACCGGCCCGCGAACGAGACGCGGTTCTTCCTCGTCGTCCCGGCCGCGGACCGCGCCGATGGCGGGGCCAAGACCACGCTGGTCGTCTACCCGAACACCGACTACCCGGGATTGCTCGTCGAGTTACTGGCGCCGTTCGCCGACCAGGCCATCGACCTGACGCGGGTGGAGTCCCGTCCCAGCGGGCGGCGCCTGGGCGATTACGTGTTCCACCTGGATCTGGCCGCGGGCCTGTACGAGGACCGGACCCAGGCCGCACTCGCGACCGTCGAGGACGTGGCGGCGGACGGATGGGTGCAGGTGTTGGGTTCCTACGACGTCAAACACGTCGTGTGACACAGGCCTTATTCCGTCGCCCGTCGTAGGTCAGGACGCCATGAGTCGAGGGAATCCTTTCCGCGAGATCGAGCGCGTGCTCGACCGGATCAACGAACGGTTCGACGAGGACTTCGGCACCGACCTCGGGTTCCGTGGCGTCCCCGTGGACGTCCAGGACCGGGGTGACGCCTTCGTGGTCACGGCCGACCTCCCCGCGTTCGACCGCGAGGACATCGAGGTCGAACTGCTCGAGGAGGCCCTGTCGATCAGTGCCGAGCAGACGGCAAGCAGCGAGGCGGAGGACCTGACCGGTCGGTACATCCGCCGGGAACGGTTGACCGAGTCGGCCTCCCGGAGCATCGAGTTGCCCGAGGCCGTCGAGGCCGACGCCGTCGAGGCCACCTTCGATGGTGGGGTGTTGACGGTGACGCTGCCGAAGGCCGCCGACGCCGGGGACGCCTACCAGATCGACGTCGAGTAGGGGCGGCGGCGATCAGACAGGCGCGCCTGTCAACCACCGGCGAAGGGAGGGCTTTTGGCGTCTGGGCTGTCACCGGGTGGTATGACCTACGAGCCGCAGGCCCTGGAGTCGAAGTGGCGGCAGCGCTGGGCCGAGGGCGGCCGGTACGAGGCCGATCCGGTCCCCGACGAGGAGGCGACGTTCGTGACGGTGCCGTACCCGTACCCCAACGGCGGGATGCACATCGGGCACGCCCGGACCTACACCGTGCCGGACGTGTGGGCGCGGTACCGGCGCCTCCAGGGCGACAACGTCCTGTTCCCGATCGCCTGGCACGTGACCGGGACGCCGATCGTCGGCGCCGTCGAGCGGCTCAAGGAGGGGGAGGCCGAGCAGCTGTCGGTGCTGCGGGACACGTACGGCGTCCCCGAGGCGGAGTTACAGGACCTGGAGACGCCGATGGGGTTCGCGCGGTATTTCATCGAGAACCACTACAAGAAGAACTTCCGGAATCTGGGATTGTCGATCGACTGGCGGCGCGAGTTCACCACCAACGACGACCGATACTCCCGGTTCATCACCTGGCAGTACGAGACGCTGAAGGACCGGGGTCTCCTCGAGGAGGGGTTGCATCCGGTGAACTACTGCACGAACGAGGAGCAGCCGGTGACCACCCACGACCTCCTGGAGGGCGAGAACGCGGAGTTCCAGGAGTTCACGCTCATCCGGTTCCGGGGCGCGGACGGGGCGACGGTGTACCCGATGGCGACGCTGCGGCCGGAGACGGTACGGGGCGTGACCAACGCGTTCGTGGACCCCGACAGCGAGTACGTGCGGGCGCTCGTAGACGGCGAACCAACGGTGCTGTCCGCGGCCGCCGTCGAGAAGTTCCAGTTACAGGACCACACCGTCACCGTCGAGGACCGGTTCGACGGCGCCACCCTGGTCGGCGAGCACGTGACCAATCCGATCACCGAGGCGTCGGTGGTGATCTTGCCGGCGTCGTTCGTCGACCCGGACAACGCCACCGGCGTCGTGATGTCGGTGCCCGCCCACTCCCCCGACGACTACGTGGCCCTCCAGGAGGTACGGGACCGGGCCGCGTCGATCGAGGCCGAGTACGGGGTCGACGCCGAGGAGGTGCGGGCCATCGAGCCGGTGCCGATCCTCGAGATCGACGGGTACGGCGAGATCCCCGCGGCCGACGCCGTCGCGGCCGCGGACATCGAGTCGAGTGACGACCCGGCGCTGGCCGCGGTGACCGAGGACCTCTACCAGGACGAGTTCCACGGCGGTCGGCTCCTGGACAGTTACGGAGAGTACGCCGGCGAGGTCATCGAGGCGGTCCGCGACCGGTTCCGGGCCGACCACGAGGCCGCGGGCCACTTCGGGACGATGTACGAGTTCACCGAGGAGGTGATCTGCCGGTGTGGCGGCGACGTCGAGGTCGCCCAGCAGGACACGTGGTTTTTGAACTACGACGACGCCGACTGGAAGCAGAAGGCCCACGACACCGTCGCCCAACTGGACGCCATCCCGGAGAACACGCGCGAGCAGTTCGACCACACCGTCGACTGGCTGGAGAAGTGGCCCTGCATCCGGAACTACGGGCTGGGGACGCGGCTGCCGTGGGACGAGGAGTTCGTCATCGAGCCGTTGAGCGACTCCACGATCTACATGGCGTACTACACCATCGCCCCCCACATCCAGGACATCCCGGTCGAGGACCTCGACCACGCGTTCTTCGACGCCCTGTTCTTCGGGGGCGACGCCGTCGAGGACCCGGACGAGCGGGCGCTGGCCCTGCGCGAGGAGTGGCAGTACTGGTACCCGGTGGACTACCGGTGCTCGGGCAACGACCTCATCAACAACCACCTCACCTTCTACCTGTTCCACCACGCGGAGCTGTTCGAGCCGGCCGACTGGCCCCAGGGCATCACCGCGATGGGGATGGGGTTGCTAGAGGGCGAGGCGATGTCCTCCTCGAAGGGGCACGTCGTCCTCCCGACCGAAGCCATCGAGAACTACGGCGCCGACACCGTGCGGTTCTTCCTGTTGAACTCCGCGGAGCCCTGGCAGGACTACGACTGGCGCAGCGAGGAGGTGGCCTCGACCCGGGAGCAACTCGACCAGTTCTGGGCGAGCGCCACCGACGTCATCGACGCCGACGCACCCGGGGAGCGACCGACCCTCGAGCACATCGACCGATGGCTGCTGTCGCGGTTGCAGGCCACGGTCCGGGAGGCGACCGCGGCCCTCGACCGGTTCGAGACGCGGCGGGCGAGCCAGGCGGTGTTCTACCGGTTCGCGGAGACGCTGCGGTGGTACCGGCGCCGGACCGACCTCGACCGACCGGGAGCCCGGTGGACCCGCCAGACCGTGCTGGCGACGCGGCTGCGGATGCTGGCGCCGTTCGTGCCGTTCCTCGCCAACGAGCTCCACGAGCGACTCGTGGGGCGCCCCGCCGAGGACGCGGCCTGGCCCGAGCCGGACCCCGCCGTCGAGGACCCACAGGTCGAGGCCGAGGAGACCCTGGTCCAGGAGCTCGTCGACGACGTCAACGACATCATCGACGTCACCGGGACCGATCCAGACACGGTGTGGGTGTACACGGCCGCCGACTGGAAGACCGACGTCTTCGAGACCGTCGTCGAGGTCGGCCCCGGGGACACGGGGGCGATCATGGGGTCGGTGATGGCTGACCCGGCCAACCGGGAGCGTGGCGACGCCGTCGAGTCACTGGTGGGGGACCTCGTGGACGCGGTGCGGAGCCGCGGCGACGAGGAGGTCGCGGCGTTGACCGGCGTCGACGAGACGGCGGTCTACGAGCGGGCAAGTGCGTTCCTCGCGGAGGCGTTCGGGGCGACGATCGAGGTGGTGGACGAGGCCGCGGCCAGCGACGAGAAGGCCGCCCAGGCGGTGCCGTTCCGGCCGGCGATCCGGTTGGAGTGAGTTACCTGGTGCCGATGAGGTCGACGCTGGTGCCGATGTCGTTCTCGACGGCGTGTTCGTAGACGACGTGGGCGGCGGCCACGTCCTGGATGGCCAGTCCCGTGGAGTCGAAGACGGTGATGCCGTCGTCGGCGTCCCGGCCGGAGGCGGCGCCGATGATGACGTCGCCGAGTTCGGCGTGGAGGTCGGCGTCGGTGAGGACGCCGGCCTGCCAGGGGACGTTGATCTCGCCGGAGTGGGTGCACTGTTCGTAGTCGTCGATGACGAGTTTCGCCAGCTTGAGGAGGTCGTCGCTGAGTTCGTGTTTGCCCTCGGCGTCGGCGCCCATCGCGTTGATGTGGGTGTGCTCGCCGACGTCGGCGACGTCGACGATCGGGTCCTCGACGGGGGTGACCGTCGAGAGGATGTCGCAGTGGCCGGCGTCGGCGATGCTGCCCGCCTCGACGTCGAAGCTGTCGGCGAAGTACTCGATGAACGCGTCGACGGCATCTGCCCGGATGTCGCTGACGACGACGCGTTCGAGGTCCCTGACCTCCGCGATCGCCTCGAGTTGGGTGTAGGACTGGACCCCGGCGCCGACGATGCCCAGCGAGGTTGCGTCGGCGGGGGCGAGGTGGTCGGTGGCGACGGCGGCGGCCGCGCCGGTGCGTTGCCGGGTGAGGGTGGTGCCATCCAGGATGGCCAGCGGGAGGGCGTTCTCGGGGTTGGAGTAGATCATCGTCCCCATGACCGTGGGGAGGTCGAACTCCTCGCGGTTGTCGGGGTGGACGTTCACCCACTTGATGCCGGCGGCGTCCCAGTCCTCGGCCTCGAGGTAGGCGGGCATCGACCGGAAGTCGCCGTTGTACCGGTCGAGTTCGATGTACGATTTCGGGGGCATCTGGGCGTTGCCGCGGGCGTAGGCTGCGAACGCGTCCTCGACTGCGGCGATGCACTCCGGCATCGGGGTGTTCTCCCGGACGTCGTCGTAGGCGAGCAGCCGCGTCTCCATGCTCGCGGCTGTGGGCGGCGCGGCCTTAGTTCCCCCTGAACCGGGGTTGGGCGGTGCCGTGACTGGTCGGTGACACCGCGGAGAAAGTCGTGGGTCCCGACGGCGTGTCGGGTGGTGGTTGGCGTGGTGTGGCCGGGCTTACATCGCGCCGCCCATGCCACCCATGCCGCCCATGCCGCCCATGCCGCCGGGCCCGCCCATGTCGCCGGTGCCGGTCGGGACGTCGTCGGCGTCGACGTCGGCGTCGACCTGGCCACCGGAGAGGTCGCCGGCGGCGATGACGTCGTCGATGCGCAGGATCATCGTCGCGGCTTCGGTCGCGGATTCGACGGCCTGGCTCTTGACCCGCTGGGGTTCGACGACGCCGGCGTCCTCCATGTCGATGAGGTCGCCGGTGTAGGCGTCGAGCCCCCAGGTGGTGTCTCCGCCGTCGTGGCGGGAGCGGAGGTCGACGAGGCTGTCGATGGGGTCGTGGCCCGCGTTCTCGGCGAGGGTGCGGGGCACGACCTCCAGGGCGTCGGCGAAGGCCTCGACGGCGAGCTGTTCGCGGCCGCCGACGCTGTCGGCGTAGTCCCGCAACGCGAGGGCGAGTTCCGTCTCGACGGCGCCTCCGCCGGGGAGGACGGTGCCGTCTTCGAGGGTCACGCGGACGACGCCGAGGGAGTCCTCGACGGCGCGTTCGACCTCGTCGACGACGTGGTCGGTGCCGCCACGCAGGATGAGGGTGACCGACCGGGCCTCCTCGACGCCCTCGACGAAGATCTGCTCGTCGCCACCGACGTCCTTCTGGGTGACCGCGCCGGCGAAGCCGAGGTCGTCGGCCTCGAGGTCACGGACACTGGAGACCAGGCGGGCGCCCGTCGACCGGGAGAGGGCCTTGAGGTCGGCGGACTTGGTGCGGCGGACCGCCATGATGCCGGCCTGTGCGAGGAAGTGCTGGGCCATGTCGTCGATGGCGCCGTCGGCGAAGACGACGTCGGCGCCGACCTCCTCGAGTTTGTCGACCATCTCGCGGAGCTGCTGTTCCTCCTGGTCGAGGAACTCCTGGAGCTGGTCGGGGTCGCTGATGTTGACCTCGGAGTCGATCTCGGTCTCCTGGACCTCGATCCCGGAGTCGATCAGGGCGACGTTGGCGTCCTCGACGCGGTAGGGCATGCTCTCGACGACGCGTTCCTTGTCGACGATGACGCCGTCGACGAGTTCGGACTCGTCGATCGAGCCGCCGACGACCTTGTTCACCTGGACGTTGTCGGTGTCGATGCCGTCCTCGTCGGCGACGGTCTGGACGGCCTCGACGACGAGGGATGCCAGGGTGTCCTTGGCGCTTTCGGCTCCCTTGCCGGTCATCGCGGTCGCGGCGATCTGTTCGAGGATCTCGGTGTCGTCGGCGGACACGTCGATCGCGAGGTCGTCGAGGACCTCTTTGGACTTGCTGGCGGCCTGTCGGTACCCCTGGGCGAGCGTGGTGGGGTGGATGTCCTGCTCGAGGAGGTCCTCGGCCTCGGAGAGGAGTTCGCCGGCGAGGATGACGGCGGTGGTGGTGCCGTCACCGACCTCGTTCTCCTGGGTCTCGGCGACCTCGACGATCATGTTGGCCGCCGGGTGCTCGATGTCCATTTCCTTGAGGATGGTGACGCCGTCGTTGGTGACGACGACGCTGCCGCCGGAGTCGACGAGCATCTTGTCCATCCCTTTCGGGCCGAGGGTGGTCCGGACGGACTCGGCCACCGCCTTGCCGGCGGTGACGTTCATGGACTGTGCGTCCTTCCCGGAGGTCCGTTGGGACTCCTCGGACAGTACGATGAGGGGTTGGTTGCCCATCTGCTGAGCCATAGACGAATGGGAATATGAATGTCCTTCTATAAAAGGGTGGCGGAGTGCGTTGCCGTCCTGTCCGTCGTCCTGCCGTCAGAGCCTGTGATAGTGGTTCACATGCAGGGTTTTATATAGGGAGTGAGAGGGGGTCCGTCGCTCAATCCATGCCCGCGGACCCCAACCGTCGGCGCCGCCGGCTTCACCGATTCCCTTTTCGTCGGCCAGACGCTATAGACAGCCCATTGGCCGATGACGAACCGTGGAATCGAGTTGCAGTTCGAACCGGTCACGAGTGACCGGTGGGCAGATCTCCGGACGCTGTTCGGCGACCGCGGTGCGTGTGCGGGCTGCTGGTGTCAGTACTGGCGGAAGCCAGCGGCCGCCTTCGAACGGGACACCGGTGGCCCGAACCGGGCGTCGCTCCGACGACAGGTCGAGTCCGGCCCCGAACCCGGCATCCTCGCCTACCATCGGGGGGACCCCGTCGGGTGGTGTTCCGTCGAACCACGCGAGCACTTTCCGCGGCTCGGGAACTCCCGCATCCTCGCGCCGGTCGACGACGAACCCGTGTGGTCGGTCGTCTGCTTTTACGTGTGTCCCGAGTACCGGGGCCGAGGTGTCAGCGTGGCCCTCCTCGACGCGATCAAACCCCACGTCGAGCAGCGGGGTGGCCACATCATCGAGGGATATCCCACCGAGGCGACCGGCGACCGGAAGGCACCGGCGTTCGTGTGGACGGGCCTCGCGGCCGCCTTCCACCGGGCCGGGTACGTCGAGGTCGAACGACGCTCGGAACACAGACCGATCATGCGGTTCGCCATCGATGACGCCTGACCGCCGACGTGTCCGGTCGCCACACGGGACGCCCACCCCGAGGACACGGCCGCTGTGCCGTGGATCGGGGTCACGGGTTCCCCGGCTCACCCGCCAGTCGGACGCCCACGACCAACAGCACCGCGGAGTCCGCCGATGACCGAGGACACCTTCCGGGTCAGGATCGCCCACCTCGTCCCCGACGGCCCGACGGTCGATTTCCTCGTCGACGGGACCCCGGTCCTCTCGGGGCGGGAATACGGAGACATCCCGGCCTACACGGCACATCAGGCCGGCGAATACGAGGTGTCGGTGCGACCGGTCGCGTCCGAGGACCCCCTGCTCCGGGAACGGATCCGATTCGACCCCGGGGCGGCGTACACGGTGCTGTTCGTCGGCACGGCCACCCACCCGGAGTTCCGGCTCCTCACCGACGGGTAGGGTGCCGGCACTGGCTGTCGACCAATCGATAGAGCGGACCGTCCGACCGGGGCCCGGCAACCACCACCAATCGGGACCCCGGGCCCACTCAGCGGCCTGGCGGTCACCAGGCAGTCGCCTCCAGTCGGGGACCGCGGCCGAGCCGGGGTCCCGGGACGTCCCTCGGCCCCGGTCACCCGTCCTTCGCCGCCCCCACTCGCCAGCCGGTCCCGCCCCGACTCCGCCCCGTGGTGGGGTTCCCGACCGGGTCAGCCGTGGAACTCGTGGTACTCCATCCCCCGGTGTTTGAGCTCCTCGCGGCGTTTCCGCTCGAGGAACGAGTACACCGCCCCGTGGGGTGCGCCGTCGAGCAGCATCTCCGCGGCCGACCGCACGACGTCGACCTCCTTCGGTCGGCCGATGATGCCCAGGGTCGTCCCGTAGATGACGACGCTGGCCCCGGTGAGTTCCTCCATCAGCTCCCGCGTGCGGCCGTCCTCACCGATGAGGCGGCCCTTCTGCCGGCGGAGGTCATTGTCGTTGCGTGCGGCCCGCTGGAGGTCGATGGTCTCGAACATCATCATCTCCTCCTCGAGGAGCGCCAGGGCGTCCTCCGGGGCGAACCCCCGCCCGATCGCCCGGACGATGTCCGGCCCCTGCATCGCGGTGACCGGGTCCCCGACCTGCTCGATGGCGACGGACCCGTTCTGGGAGTCGACGTCGAGGCGGACGTCGGCCTCGGCTTCGATGCGGCGCAGCGTTTCACCCCCTTCGCCGACGAGCACCCCGATTCGGTCCTGCGGAATCGTCACGTGTTGCATGCGTCTCCGTACCGGATGAACGTGTAAAAACTTTCTCTAGACCCGCCGCCGCTGCAAACGAAGGGGGCCGCTCACGGGGAGGGGTCGGGGGCGGTGACGTGGTCGTACAGCGCGTCGGCGTCGACCTCGTACCCCTGGCGGGTGATGAACGACGCCACGTTCCGACAGTCCCGTCGCAGGAACTCCTCGCTGTTCGGATGATGGACCGTGACGGCCTGGCCGACGTCGATGACGACGAGTTCGCCCTGCCAGACGACGACGTTGTACTCCGAGAGGTCCCCGTGGACCAGGCCGGCCGCGTAGAGGCGGCGCATGTACTCCCGCAACACCTGGTAGGCGGTCTCCGGGTTCTCGATGTGGACCTCCTCGAGGCGTGGGGCGGGGTCGCCCTCCTCGCCGATGTACTCCATCACCAGGACGTTTCGCTGCACCGCGATCGGGTCGGGCACCCGCACGCCGGCGGCCCGGGCGCGGTCCAGGTTGGAGAACTCCTTGCGCACCCAGGCCTGGACGATCTTGTTCTTGTCCGACCCCAACCCCTCGAAGCGGGGGTCGCCGGCGAGGTACTCCTCCATCTGCCGGAAGTTCGAGGTCGAGATCCGGTAGATCTTCACGGCGACGTCGTCCCCGGGACCGTCGGCGCCGTAGGCCTCGTAGACGTTGGCCTCCTTCCCCGTCGAGACCGGGCCGCCGATCGCGGTGAGGTAGCCGTCCTGGACGAGCTTGTACACCGCCGCCAGCGTCGCGTCGTCGAAGACCGACGCCTCGACCTTGAACTGGTCGGCGTCCTTCAGCCGTTTCCGAAACTTCAAGAACTCGCGGTCGCGGGACCGGGCGATCCGGTCGGCCTCGGTGTCGGAGACGTCGAGTTGTTCCCACTCGTCCCCGGGCACGTCCTCGCCCGGGGACTCGGACGGCGGTTCGACCAGTCGCTCCTCGTCGCTCACGCTACTCGATGTGGCCCTCCTCCCGGAGCTGGTCGGCGTCTGCCTTCTCGTAGCGCCACGTGATGTCGGCTTTCTCGTCCTGCCAGTCCCACGGTTCGACGAGGACGACGTCGTCCTCGCGGATCCAGACGCGTTTCTGCATCTTCCCGGGGATGCGGGCGGTTCGTGTCTCGCCGTCGGCACACCGGACGCGGACGCGGTTGGCCCCGAGCATGGACTCGACGACGGCGAATACCTCGTCGTCGTCGGGCATCCGGAGGCTCTTCCGGTCCCGTTCTTCCTCGCTCATGGCCACGAGTTCGGGGCAGACACGGGTAAAACTGCCGACCAGCGACGACGCGTGGCCGACACGGTTATCCGGCCCCCGGGCGGGCTGGTGGGTATGTTCGGTCGACTCGGTGTCAGCGGCGGCCTCGGTGTCCTCATGTTACTGGCGGGCGTCGCCCTCGTCGCCGCCGAGAACCTCCTCATCGGGACCGGGGTGGCCCTGGTCCTGGCGGGGCTGGGGTTCGTCGCCAACGGCGTGGTCCGGCAGGCGATGCGCCAGTTCGGGATGTGAGTCAGGCGTCCGTTCGGTGGCGGTGCAACGCCTCACGGCCCGGGGCGATGAGGTCGTCGAGGTAGGCCGCCAACGCCTGCTTGGCGTCGGCGGGGTGGAGGTCCCCGGCCTCCAGGGCGGTGGCGAGGGCCTCGTAGTCGTCGTACGTGACGTCCCCGCCGTACTCCGCGGGGCGTTCGACGGTCACCGCCTCGAACCGGGGGAACACGTGGTACCGGAACAGTTGCAACACCGGGTTCTCCCGGTCGTTGCCGGCGTCGTCGGGCTCGGGGTCCCGGGTCGGGGGACAGTACGCGGCCTCGACTTTCTCCTGGAGGCTCGCGGTGTCGTCCTCCATCGAGATGGTGACGCCACTCGAGGAGGACATCTTGCCGACGCCGGTCGACAGATCCGCGATGATCGGTGTGTGGATACAGGGGCGGGCGTCGTACCCGAGCGCCGGGAGTTCCTCGCGGTGGAGCATGTGGACCTTCCGCTGGTCCATGCCCCCGACGGCGACGTCAAGATCGAGGTACTCGATGTCCAGGGCCTGCATCAACGGGTAGACGACGTGGGAGACGCTGGCGGTCTCGTCGCCCTGGAGTTCGGCCATCGCCCGCTGGGCGCGGTTCAGCGACGTCTCGACCGCGAGGTGGTGGAGGTCGAGGACGTAGTCCTCCTCGAGTTGGAACGACGATCCGAGGACGAACTCCGCTTGGTCGGGGTCGAGGCCGTAGGCGACGAACTGGTCGCGCATCCGGTCGGCGACCGCGTGGATCTCCTCGAAGCTGCCCTTGCCGTTGAGGTAGGCGTGGACGTCGGCGAGCAACACCACGACCTCGATGCCGACGTCCTGGAGGTCGATCAACGTGTTCGTCGCCAGCATGTGCCCCAGGTGCAGGACCCCCGAGGGTTCGTACCCGACGTACGCGCGCTTGCCCGCGGGGTCGGCCAGCACCGTCCGCAGCTCCGCCTCGGTCACGACCTCCGCGACGTTGCGGGTGACGAGGTCGTAGGCATCCATGGCCGGACGCAGGCCCCGCGGGGATTTAGGGCTTCCCGGTTGCCGCCGGACCGGGGGCCGCCACGGGACGGGTGGCGGCTCGGGTCACTCCGGGGGTTCGGCGGGGGCGTCGACCGGGACCCGGCGGTCGAGGAAGTCCGCCATGATGCTGAACGACCGGATCTGCTGGTCGATGTCCGTCGACCCGTGGCCCTCCTCGCCGAGTTCCACGTATTCGAAGTCCCCGTCCTCGCCCTCCGTGAAGCCCGCGTCCAGGAGAGCATCCCGGAACAGGCGGGCCTGGCTGATCGGACACCGCGGGTCGTTGATCCCGTGGATCATACACAGCGGCCCCTCGAAGCGGTCGATGTGGTTGATCGCCGACCGGTCGCGGTAGAGGTCGGCGTTCTCCGCGGGGTCGCCGAGGTACCGCTCCAGGGTGGTCTCGAAGTGTGGCATCGACTCCTCGTACAACGCCTGGAGGTCGGTCATGCCGACGTGGGCGATGCCGGCGGCCCACAGCTCCGGGTACTGCACCATCTGCATGTAGGTGGAGTATCCGCCGTAGGAGACGCCGTAGACGGCGAGGCGGTCCTCATCGACCCAGTCCTTGTCGGCGAGCCACCGGGCGCCGGCCGCGATGTCGCCCTGCTCGGCGCCGCCCCAGTCGTGGTTGATCATGTTCTTGAACTCGCGGCCGCGGCCGCTGGACCCGCGGTAGTTGACCTGGAGGACGCTGTACCCCCGCGTGGCGAGGAACTGGGAGTACAGGTCGAACCGTTGGAGGTCACGGCCGGCGGGGCCGCCGTGGACCTTCACCACCACGGGGGAGGGTCGCACCCCGGAGTCGTAGACGAGGGCCTCGATGTCGAGACCGTCGTGGGATTCGAAGGTGTGGTAGCTGGCGTCCTTGAACCCGCTGGGGTCGAGGTTCCCGTACTCCGGTTCGAGGACGGTCTCGGTCTCGCCGGTGTCGAGGTCGTGGACGTACAACGCCGTGCGCTGGGTCGGGGTCTCCTGGGTGAGCAACACCTCGGTGTCCGAGAGCAACGCGGCGTCGCCGTACCCGGGGAAGGCGGCGACGCCCTCGGGGAGGTCGAACTCGGTGGCCGTCCCGGACTCGAGGTCGTAGACCACGGGCATCACCGCACACTCCCGGGTGCGGGTCGCGAGGAACCCCGTCCCGTCAGCGAGGAACGTCGTCGGGGACTCCACGTCGTCGGGGTCTGAGTACCACCGGACCTCGTCGTCGGCGAGGTCGTAGACGCCGACCCGGGGCTTGTCGGGACTGTTGTCCGAGACCAGGAGTTTGTCCCCGTCCGGGTGCCAGTCGCTGACGCCGGCCTCGGCGCCCTCCTCGCCGAGGTCGAGGTTCCGGGGGTTTGTGCCGTCGGCGTCGGCGACGTAGACGTCCTGGTTGTCGAGATCGTCGCTCTCGTTGGTGCTGTAGGCGATCCGGTCCCCGTCGGGACTGATGACGCCGGTGCGGACGGGCTGCCGGTACTCGGTGAGCTGGGTGGTCGCCCCGGACGCGGTGTCGTGGGCGTAGAGGTTCAGCTGTTGACCGGCGTCGCTGAGGAACAGCAGCGTGGTGCCGTCGTCGCTGATGTCGGTGAGGATGCACTGGTTGTCGTTCTCGACGACGGCCTCGACGCCACCGTCGCGGTCCAGGCGCATGATGTCGTTTTGCTCGTTGCCGCCCTCGTCGAGGTGGAAGTAGAACGCGTCACCGGCGGGCGCCCAGCGGAACGGGTACCGTGCGTCACGGGGCACCTCCCCGTCGGTGACCTGGGTCATCTCTCCGGAGGCGGGGTCGACGAGGTAGAGTTCGTTGCGGCCGCTCCCGTCGTAGTAGACGGCGATCGATTCGCCATCTGGGGACGCGGCCGGGTGATAGAAGCTTGGAAGGCTCGCCAGTTCCTCGAGCGGGTAGTCCTCGGACATGGACCCGAAGGTCTGGGTGCGGTCGCCTTTACCGTTTGGTGATGCGGGTTTCTGTAATGAGGGTGATACGGTGGTTGGCGGGGATCGAACGGGACGAGCACTCGACAGGGTGATTGGCATGTCCTCCGACGATCGCGACGCGGTCCGCGGCACTGACCGGATGGCCCCGGGTCAGAGGCGGTCGCCACCGCTCCGAACCGTGTGCACGCCGAGTGGCCACTCGTCGCGGCGTGGCGGTCACCGCTGACGGCTCGACGCGGCCGGTGGCGACGGTTCGTGCACGCGGCGACGCCGGGCCGCGAGACGCGCCGATGGGTCGCCGCTGTGCATCGGCGTGCGGGTTGTCGCCCCGGACTGCCCGGGTCAGGGTTGGCGGTCGGCGCGGTGTTCGCTGATGAGTTGGTCGACGAGTTCGGCGGTCTGTTCCCGGGCGCGGTCCTCGGCACGAGCCTCCCAGTCGGCGATCGCCGCCTCCACGTCGGCCTCGGGGGCGACCGCGAGCTCGTCGACCTCCCGGATGGTGACGGTGTCGGCGGGGGCGACCGGGACCTCTCGGTCGAACAGGACCGCGTCGGCGACCTCGCTGAGGCCCCCGGACCGGATCACGAGCCGGGGGTCGAATCCGGCGAGGAGGTCGGCGGTGCGTTCGCCGGCGCCGCTGGCGTCCTTGAGCCAGACGACATCGCCGGCGGCGATGCCGTACTCCTCGTCGGCGGTCTCGATGGCGTCGACGGTGAACTGGTCGACGGTCTTCACGGGGACGAGTTCGCCGGTGCGGTTGACGTCCGGGAAGTTCGAGTGATCGAGTTTCCAGAGTTCCTTCAACCGCTCCAGTTTCTCTTCGAGGGTTGTGGCCCGCTCCCGGGCCTCGTCCCGCTCGCGTTCGAGGCGATCGACGGCCCGCTGGAGGCGGGTGACCTCCCGTCGTTCGGCGGCGTCCCGCCGTTCCTCGCGGCGGGCGTCGCTGAGTTCGGTCTCCAGTTCGTCGATCCGGTCGTCGCGCTCCTCGAGGGTGGACTCCAGGTCGGCGACGTGGTCCGTGAGGCGGTCGACCTGGGTCTCGAGGTCGTCGATGCGGCGCTCCTCGGGCGTGGGGTCCCGGGGCTCGTGGTCGGGGGTCGTGTCGGTCCCGTCCTCGTCGGCGGTGAGGTCCTCGAGGACGGCGTCGAGCGGTTCCTCGTCGGCGACCACGCGGTCGGTGACGGTTCCACGGTCGAGGGCCGGGGGCACCGCCCGGGCGATGCGTTCGAACTGGGTGGCGTGGTCGTCGTGGGCGAACAGCGCCGCCGCGAGCGCGTCGCGTTCGTGGTCGTTGTCGTAGGCGGTGTCGCGGGTGCGGTGTTGTTTCTCGTCGATCGGGAGGTCGGTCGCGGGGGTCCAGGCGGCGGCATCGAAGCTGCGTCGGATCCGGTCGACGGTCTCGGGCATTGGTTCGACGTCGGCGGCGACGACGACGGGACGCCCCCGGTCGACGACCCACTCGATGACCTCCGAAACGGCGGCGGTGCGGGAGCTCCACACCTCCAGGACGTGGCCGTCGAGGTCGACGAGCGCGACCGCGGTCGTGGTCCCGGGGTCGACGCCGACGACGACGTGGTCCCGGCGCTGGGCCAGGGGTCGGAACTCGATGCCGTCCCGACGCTCCCGTTCGATCTCGACGCGGACGTCCCCCGACCGGCCGGCGGTCACCGGGATGTCCTCCGGCCGGGCCTCGACGGTGAACGCGGCGTTGGCGTAGCCCCCGTACTTCTCGGTGACCGTCCGCTCGTAGGACAGGGCCGCTCCGTCGAGGGCGTCGGCGACCTCACGGGTGTGGCGTTTGACGGCGCCGTGGATCCGGCGCGTGTACCGGTCCTCGGACCAGCCGCCGCTGCCGGTGGAGCGGCCGCGGGACACCTTCACGGTCGTGGTGTCGGTGAACGCCGTGACCTCCTGGCCGACGTTCCGGGCGGCGAGTCGGGCGGCGGCCTCGGCCTCCTGCATCGGGTCGCTCCCGTAGGGGACGCCGTGGCGTTTGGCGACCCGGGACAATGGTTCGGGGCGTTGGTCCCCGGTCACCTGGACGAGGCGCGTGCCCGCGGGGAGGGTGCCGAGGAAGTGGACGAGCGCGTCGGAGTCCTCAGCGAGTTCGTAGACGTTGTCGGTCGCGAGGAGATCAGGTTCGCGGTCGGCGATGAGGCGGAGAAGTTTCCGCCTGGAGACGACATCCCGGTCGATGCCGTCGTCGTCGACGGCGACCAACGCGTAGGCCGGGGCGTCGCCGCGGACGTCGCCGCTCTGTACGTCCACCCCGAAGACGAGGGCGTCCAGGACACTCGTACGCGTACTCACACGGGAACCCCACGGGGCGATGGGGGTAAAGTCTCACGGCGCCGGCCCGGCCACAAGATTCAGTGCGTTCACGCCCGTATCGGGGTCGATGTCGCCTGACCTGTTCACCCTGGTGACGACGGTCCTGGGCGTGGGCTGTCTGCTGTGGGGAGCGGTCGCGGTGCTGTTCCCCCGGTACTCGTTTCTGGGGAGTCTCACCCCACGGGAACAGGTCGAGGCGGCCGACGAGGACGTGGTCCGCGCCCACGACCCGGTCGAGTGGCGTGGGTGGGGCCGGGAGGACAGCACCTTCACCGTGGGTGAACAGCGGCGCGCCGGCATCATGGTGGCCGGCGCCGGCCTCGTGTTGCTGTACATCGCCGTGGCGTGACGGTGCCAGAAGCTTCTTGCCCGGGGGCTCTGCACCCGGCGTACATGCCCGAGGCAGAACGGGGGACGGCCGTGAACCCAGAGGCGGCCGTCGAGGCCGCCCAGTCGGTGGCGGGGGACGGAGTCCGGACGGTCGTCACCTTCGACCGGGAGGGGTTCGACGTCGTCTACGTCGACGACATCGTCGACACCTTCTACGACGACCGCGAGCACATGCAGGCCCACTACGAGCAGATCCACTCCTACGTGAACGTCGACTTCACCGAACAGGCGCTGTTCGTCGACGAGCTGTTCCCCGTCGCCGAGGACGTCCGGTACATGGCGACGGGTCTCGACTTCTCGACGCTGGTCCGGGTCTACGTGGGGGCGGAGGGACTGTTCCTCTCGCTTGACCCGGGGGTCGACGTCGAGGCGGTGGTCGAGGCCATCGAGGCGGTCGCCGTCGTGGACTGACCCGATGACCGATCAGGTTTCGTCGGGGTAGGGGACCGAGCGTTCGTCCCCGTCGTCGGGGACGACTACCTCGCCGTCGTAGACGGCCTCGGCGTCGGTGACCAGGGGCGTGGCGTCGCCGGCGTACCGCGAGGAGACGTGGACGAGGGCCAACCGCCTGGCGTTCGCACGGGCCGCGATCTCCCCCGCCTCCCGGGCGGTGGAGTGGGCGGTCTCCCGGGCGCGGGCCACTTCGTCGGCGGCGAAGGTGGCGTCGTGGACCAGCAGGTCGGCGTCGCGAGCCGCCGCGACGGTCGAATCCAGCGGCCGGGTGTCGCCGGTGTACACCAGGGTGCGGCCGGGACGGGGGTCGCCGACCACCTCGTCGGGTTCGACGACGGTCCCGTCTTCGAGTTCGACGGCGTTGCCCGCGTGGAGTTCCGAGAACTTCGGCCCGACCGGGACGCCGAGTGCCTCGGCGCGGTCGCGGTCGAACCGGCCGCGGCGCTGGTCTTCCTCGAGGACGTAGCCGACGGCGCTGGCGTCGTGGTCGGCCGGGATCGCCCGCACCGCGTACTCCGGGGCCCGGTGGGCGGTCTCCCCGGGCGCGATCTCCTCGACGGTCACCGGGAACGCCGGGTCGGTGTCCAGGGCCTCGAGGAACGCCCACACGTCGGCCCGGGTCCCCTCGGGGGTGACGATGGTGAGGGGGTCGTCGCGGTCGTTGAACCCCCAGGTCTGGATGAGGCCGGGCAACCCGAGGACGTGGTCGCCGTGGAGGTGGGTGAGAAACACTGTCGAGACGGCGAAGCCCGTGCCGTACCGCATCATCTGGCGTTGGGTGCCCTCGCCGACGTCGAAGAGCAGCCGGTCGCCGTCGCGGTTCACGAACAGCGACGACGTGTTCCGCTGGACGGTGGGGACCGCCCCCGCAGTCCCGAGAAACGTCACCCGCAGGGTCATAGCCCTCCATGGTCCGGGCGAGGGGAAATCGGTGTCGGACTGTCGCTGTCGCCAGTGGGTAGACTGAACACGGGGTCCCGCCTGAGGCGTGGTATGGAGACGACGCGGCACTTCACGGCCTCGGTCTACATCGTCGCCGATGGCGCCACGGCGCTGCACGACCACCACCTGCTGGACGGGTGGTTGCCGCCCGGTGGCCACGTCGACCGTGGCGAACTCCCTCACGAGGCGGGGCTGCGCGAGGTCCGCGAGGAGACCGGGCTCGACCCGACGCTGCTCGACGACACCGACGCCGCCGTCGAACCGAACGGGCGGACGTTACCCCAGCCCCGACACCAGGCCCTCTACGACGTGAACGTCCACGACGGCGCGGTCGGCCACCAGCACATCGACCACATCTACTACGCGACCGTGGCCAGCCAGGCGATCGACCCGGGACCGGGGGAGGCCCCGGCCGGGGACTGGGCGTGGTTCACCCCGGCGGAGTTACGGGCCGCGACCGTGGCGGCGGACGTCCAGCGGCTGGGGACGGCGGCGATCGAGGCCGCGGCCGAGCCCCGGTGACCGGCGGCGTGGAAGGGTGGATTCTTACGGGGTGGTCGCCTACCGTGATGCGATGCAGGGGCCGTTGTGGACGGACGTGTACGCGCCGACGCTCGCGGACCTCCCGCAACCGGCGGTCCGCTCCACCATGGAGCGGGCGGTCGAGGAGCCGGTGAACCTCGTCGTCCAGGGCCCGATCGGCGCGGGGAAGACGGCGGCGGTGCGGGCGATGGCGGCGGCAGCCCACGACGACGAAGCCGCACTCGTGGAGTTGAACGTCGCCGACTTCTTCGACCGCACGAAGACCGAGATCCGGAACGACCCACGGTTCGGGCAGTTCCTCCGCGGGGAGATCCCGTGGGTGCGGTCCCGGGGCACCGAACGGAAACAGCAGTTGGGCAAGCGGTACAAAAGCGACTGGTCGAAGGCCGAGATGGTGGGCCACGTCCTCAAGGAGTTCGTGGCCACGGCCCCGGCCGGGGGCGGGTACCGGACGCTGTTGTTGGACAACGCCGAGGCGGCCCGCGAGGACTTCCAGCAGGCGTTGCGGCGGGTGATGGAACGCCACCACGAGCACACGCAGTTCGTGGTCGCGACCCGGCAACCGTCGAAGCTGATCCCGGCGATCCGGTCGCGGTGTCTGTCGGTGCCGGTGCGGGCGCCAACGAACGAGGAGGTGGTCGCGGTCCTGGAGTCGATCGCGTCCGCAGAGGACGTCGACTACGACGAGGAGGGGTTGGCGTACGTCGCCGGGTACGCCGACGGCAACCTTCGGTCGGCGGTGTTGGCCGCCCAGACCACGACCGTCGAGGCCGACGCGATCACGATGGAGGCGGCCTACGAGGCGCTCTCGGCGGTCGGGGTCGGGGACCGCGTCGGGGAGATGTTGGACGCGGGCGAGGCGGGGTCGTTCCGTGACGCCCGGTCGATCCTGGACGACCTCCTCGTCGACGAGGGGTTGTCCGGCCAGGAGGTCCTCGAGGAGGTGTTGTCGGTGGGGCGGGCCCGGTACGAGGGCGAGCGGCTGGCCCGGCTCCATCACCTCGCCGGCGAGATCGACCTCGATCTGGTGACCGGGACGAGCGCCCGCATCCACATTTCCCACCTGCTTGCGGTCCTGGGTGCCGGGGATGCGACGGTCAGTGCGTGAGGACGTGGACGTGACGGACCAGCGAGCGGTGGACGCGGCGGTCGAACCGGTCGGCCAGGGCCCACCCGGTGGACGCGAGCTGGTCGGTCAGGGCGTGGTCGGCGACCACCACGGCTCGCGGGGCGAGGCGGTGGGCCTCCGCGAGGACGCCGTCGACGAGGGTGGCGTGGTCGTGGCGGGCGAGTTTCGACTGGCGGCCGTACGGGACGTCGGCCACGACGGCCGCGGCGCAGTCGTCGCGGAGCGGGAGGCGGGCGGCATCCCCACACAGGACCGTGGCCCCGTCGCCGAGGTACCGTGAGAGGTTCTGTCGGGTACCCCGGACCATCCGCGGCTGGGCGTCGACCCCGACGGGGCGGGCGCCGACGAGTCCCGCCTCGATCAGGGTGCCGCCGGTGCCACACATCGGATCGACGAGGACGGCGTCCGTGGGCGCCGCGGGGAGGGCGAGGTTGACGAGGGCGCGGGCGAGCAGGGGGCTCATGCCCCCGGGCTGGAAGAACGGCCGGTCCGTGGGTCGGCGGCTCCCGTAGTCCCGGACGCTCTCGGCGACCAGCCACCCCATCGCGACCGTGTCCTCGCTGAAGAGGGCGCGGAGTTCGTGGTCGGGGGCCTCGAGGTCGACGGTGAATCCGCGGTCCACGAGGATGGCACCGAGCTGGCGTTGGACCGCCTGGGTGTCGATGTCGGCGGTCCCGCGGACGTCCCGTGCCCGGACCGCGACCGCCCCCGACCGGTCGAGGGGCGTCGACTCGAGCAGTGCCGTCGCCGCGGCGGGGCCGCCGGTGGCGGTGCCGACGGCGGTGCTGGCGCGACGGGTGAACGCCAGGGTCTCGACCCGCGCCGGGTCGAGGGTGGTGGCCGTCGCCAGGCCGGGGGCGAGGATCGTCACGTCGGTGGCGGCGGCACGGGCTTCGGCGGCCGCGAAAGCGTCGTCCTCGCCCCCGAGCTCGAGGAGGTACACGTCCCGGTGACCGAGCGGCGCCCACCTGAGTCCACCGGTCGGGGCTCGCGGCCTGAGGCGGGTGTCTGGCGGGGCCTCGGGACGCTTCCGGAACTACCAACCTTTATAAATCTTAAATACTCACTTAAGGACGAGACATGGCTACCGATCCGAAAGAAACCATCAACATCGAGAACGTTGTCGCCTCCACCGGGATCGGGCAGGAGCTCGACTTGCAGAGTGTCGCGATGGACCTCGAAGGGGCCGATTACGACCCCGAACAGTTCCCCGGGCTCGTCTACCGCACCCAGAACCCGAAGTCGGCCGCCCTCATCTTCCGGTCCGGCAAGATCGTCTGCACGGGGGCGAAAAGCACCGACGACGTCCACGAGAGTCTGCGCATCGTCTTCGATAAGCTTCGCGAGTTGAACATCGAGGTCGAGGACGACCCCGAGATCGTGGTCCAGAACATCGTCACCTCCGCGGACCTCGGGCGGCAACTCAACCTCAACGCCATCGCGATCGGGTTGGGCCTGGAGAACATCGAGTACGAACCCGAACAGTTCCCCGGCCTCGTCTACCGCCTCGACGAGCCCGAGGTCGTCGCGCTGTTGTTCGGCTCCGGGAAGCTCGTCATCACCGGTGGGAAACAACCGGAGGACGCCGAACACGCCGTCGACAAGATCGTCTCCCGGCTCGAGGACCTCGGCCTCCTCGAGTAGTGGTCGTCCCCCTCCTCGCGCCGGTCCCCGCGTTCCCGACCCCGCTGGCGGTCCTCGGCACGTTCCTCCTGTACTGGGGCGTGTACGCCTACGCCGCCCAGGTCGCGGCCACCTTCTTCCTCGGGGACGTCCCCTGGCGACGAGCGCTGCTCCCGGGGCTGGTGTTGGCCGCGGTCAACGTCGCGTTGGTCCGGTATCCGCCGGCCGTGGTGTTGCCCGTGGCGTTCGCCGCGGACTTCGCGACCGTCCACGTCGTCTACCGGCTCCGGTACCGGACGACGGCCGCGGTCACGGTGTTGCACGCGGCCGTGTCGGTGGCGTTCACCGTCGTGATCGCGTACGCCGTCACCCTGCTGTCGACGGCGCCGGGGTGACTACTCGACGAGGCGCTCGATTTCGGTGACCAGGATGCCGCTGGCGCCGACGGCCTCGAGGTCGCTGATCGTCGAGAACACCTCGCTCTCCTCGACGACGGCATGCACCGCGACCGTGTCGTCGCCCGCGATGTCCATGACGGTCGGCCCGTCCAACCCGGGGAGGACGGCCTCGATGGCGTCGAGGTTCTCCCGTGGCGCGTTCAACATCAGGTACCGCTTGCCGTCGGCGGTCAACACCGACCGCACCGCGGTCGTGACCTCCCCGACCTTCTCGTCGTCGGCGACGTCTTCCCGGGCGAACAGGTGTGCGGAGCTCTCCATGATGGTGGCGACCTCGGCGAGGCGGTTCATCCGCAGTGTCGTCCCGGTCGAGGTCAGGTCGACGATGGCGTCGGCCATGTCGACGTGCGGGGTGAGTTCGGTGGCGCCCGAGACCTCGACGACGCTCGCATCGATCCCGTGGTCCTCGAAGAATCCCCGGGTGATGTGAGGGAACTCCGTGGCGACCGTCGCGCCGTCCAGGGCGGCGACGTCCGTGATGTTGCCGTCCTCCGGGGCCGCGACGACCAGCCGACAGCGGCCGAACTCGAGGTCGAGGAGGTCGACCAGGTTCCCCGGTGCCGCCTCGCGGACCTGGTCGAGGCCGGTGATGCCGAGGTCTGCGGCGCCGTCGCTGACGTACTCCGGGATGTCGGCGGCCCGGGCGAACAACAACGTGATGTCTGGGTCGACGGTGTCGGCGTACAGCTGGCGGTCGCCCCCGTCGACGACGTGGAGGCCCGCCCGGTCGAGCAGCTCCATGGCGGGGTCGTGGAGCCGCCCCTTGTTCGGCACGGCGATGCGCATGGGTGGGCTTCGGGGGCCGGCGTTGAAACGCGTTCCGAACCGCGACCCGGACCGCTTTTGACGGGGCCACGGGTACGTCGGGGCATGACGACGGTCCGTGTCGCCGGTGGCCGGGTGCTGACCCCGGACCACCAGGTCGAGCGGGCGGACGTCCTCCTCGACCAGGACAGCGGGACCATCGTGGCGGTGGGGCCACCCGCCGAGGTCCCCGACGGCGATCGCAGCCTCGACGCCAGCGACGGCCTGGTGATCCCGGGGTTGGTGAACGCCCACACCCACGCGGCGATGACGCTGTTGCGGGGGTACGCCGACGACAAACCCCTGGACGCGTGGCTGCGCGAGGACGTCTGGCCCGTGGAGGCCGCCCTTGAGCCCGCCGACGTGCGGGCGGGGACGCTGCTGGCGGCCGTCGAGATGATCCGCAGCGGCACCACGGCCTTCGCGGACATGTACTTCGAGGTCGAGGCCGTGGTCGAGGCCGTCGCGGAGGCGGGGGTGCGGGCGCGGGTGGGGCACGGCGTCGTCACCGCCGGGAAAGACGAGGCCGCCGCCCGCGCCGACGTCGCAGAGAGCATCGACGTGGCCCGGCGCTTCGACGGGGCGGCCGACGGCCGGGTGCGGACCGCCGTGATGCCACACAGCCTGACGACGGTGGCCGAACCCCGGTTGCGGGAGGCCGTTGCCGGCGCCCGCGAGGCCGGCGTGCCGGTCCATCTCCACGCCAACGAGACCGCAGACGAGGTCGCCCCGATCGTCGAAGAACGGGGGCAGCGACCGCTCGAGTACGCCGCCGACGTGGGGGTGTTGGCGGCGGGTGACTGGGTGGCCCACGCCGTCCACGTCGACGACACCGAGATCGCGGTGCTGGCCGACCACGACGCCGCGGTCGTCCACTGTCCGGCGTCGAACATGAAACTCGCCAGCGGCATCGCCCCGGTCCAGGCGCTGCGGGCGGCCGGGGTGACCGTCGCGCTGGGGACCGACGGCGCCGCGTCGAACAACGACCTGGACATGTTCGACGAGCTGCGGGATGCCGCGATGGTCGGGAAGCTCGGCGCCGACGACGCCGCCGCCGTCCCCGCCACGGCCGCCGTCGAGATGGCGACCGTCGGCGGGGCCGCGGCCCTGGGGTTCGACGCCGGCCGCATCGCGGTGGGGGCCGCCGCCGACCTCGCCGTCGTCGACCTCGACGCCCCACACCTCACCCCGGCCCACGACCTGGTCAGCCACCTCGCCTACGCGGCCCGGGGCAGCGACGTCCGCCACACCGTCTGTGACGGCGCCGTCCTCATGCGAGATCGGGAGCTCCAGGGCCTCGACGCGGCGGCGATCCAAGCCCAGGCCACGCGGCAGGCCCGGGACCTCATCGCCCGGGCCGACACCGACTAGTCGAAGGCACCGAGCGTCGTCGCGCGGGTGTCACGGAGGAACCGCTCGATCCGGGAGCGGTCCCACCCGAGGGGTGCGGTGACGCTCTCGGCGGCCCGCACCAGGAGGTCGGCGTAGAAGTCGGCGTCGTAGCTCTCCGCCTCGAAGGGCAGGCGCACCCGGTCTTGGCCGTCGGCGTCGTCGGCCACCACGACGAAGGAGACGGACTGACCCGGGGACCGAGGCATGCCGGCCGCGGCGGCGCGGCGGAGGGCGGCGACCGGGCGCGTCGACTGCTCGTACTCGGCCGGGGGTTTCGAGACGCGGGTGGAGATGACGAGGTCCGCCGGGGGGACGGCGCCGCGCCGCAGCCGCCCCAGCTGCTCGCGGAGCCGCTCACAGACGGCGGCCGGGTCCCGCGCGTCGTCGAGGACGGCGATCAACTCGCGTTGGGCGTCGGCGACGAACGTCGGGGTGCTGCGCTGCCGGACCTCGATGCCGCGGTACTTGTAGGAGCCGTCGGCCCGTCGACCGAAGTACCGGGTGAGGGCGCCGCCCCCGGTCTCGCGACGCGGGACGAAACACACCCACTCGAAGCCGGATTCGTGTTCGAGGGGGACCTCGACGATCTCGGAGACGGTCGCGGCGACGTCGGCAAGCGGCGTGGGGTCGGGGTCGGTGGCGGTGACCCAGAGGCTGTCGACGATGCCGTGGACGACCCGCCACCCCGCGTCCTCGAGGTGGGTCTTGGCGGTGAGCAGGGCGTCGCGGGCGTAGGCGTTGATGGCCTCGTGGCACTCGATGCGGCCGTACTTGGCGTTGCGGTAGCCCTGGTAGCCGAAACAGGAGACGAGCACCCACTTGATGGCCGCGGAGACGCCTTCCAACCGGTCGCGGGCCGCCGGGGGCAACTCCTCGGTGGCGAGGCGGCGTTTGACGGCGGCGCGGTCCTCGATCAGCGGGCGGAGGACGGCAGGGAGGAACCCGTCCGCATCACAGATGCTGTACCCGAGTTCGGGGACGTCGGCGGTGTCGTGGCAGTGACACCGCACCGTCTCGGGGCTGATGTTCCGTTCACAGATGATGCTCGGGTACAGGGAAGCGAAGTCGAGTTCGTGGACGGTCTCGTGGAGGCCGACGACGGGCGCGAACGTGAACCCGCCGCGGTCGGCGGTCTGGAGGGTGCGGGCGTCGGTGAACGTCTCCGGCGTCCACTTGTTCCAGGGCGCGAGCACGTCCCGGGACCGGGCCTCGCGGATCTCGATGGCGGTGAGGACGGTGCCGATGCTGGCGCGGGCGGTCTCCTGGAGGGGCATGCCCGCGGCGTCGACGAGGTAGCGTAACCCGGCGACGCCGCCGGCGTCCCAGAGGAAGGCGGCGTCCTCGGCGATGATGGCGCGGCCGGGGATGGCGTACCGGGCCGGGGAGTAGCCGACGTCCCCGTAGCTGACGTAGGTGCTCTCGGCGGCGAGTTGACGGTACCCCGTGGCCCGACCCAGCGAGAGGTCGACGTCGAGGGCGGCGGCGCGGTCGGCGATCAACGGGATCGCGGCGGCGTGACTGGTCACGATGGCGTCGGGGTCCCGGTCGGCGAGCCTCGTCGCGAGCGTGGCGAGGACGGCGTGCTCGTCGCCGGTGATGGCGTCGCCGTCGATGCGCAGCGGCGCTAGGTCCTCGTGGGCGACGGCGCGTTCGGGCAACCGGACGGTGAGGGTGCGGAGGTCCGGGGGTGGTGTCGGGTCGAGGCCCCGGTCCAGACAGTACCGGAACCCGGGGTCGAGGTCGACGTCGTACAGCCGGTACGTGCCCGGCGTGGGGGACTCGGTGCGGACGGTGCGGGCGACGTTCCGGACCTCGCTGGGGCGGTCGATGGTCACCGCCAGCAGGTCCGTGGGGGCCCGGTCCAGGCCGGGGCGGTGGGGTTCTCGGGCCGTCGCGACGACGCGGGGGTCGGCGGCGAGGGTGGTGGCGAGGGTCTCGATGGCGGGGTCCGGCCCGTCGACGTAGATCGTGGGGTGGTAGTCCGTGACGCGGTGGGGGTCGGCGGTGGCGGCGCCGGGGTCGCGGTGCCACTCGACGACCGCGTCGTCCCGGACGTCGAGGGCGGCCAGCGTCATTCGCGGTCGTCCCGCAGCGCCTGGAGTTCCCGTTCCTGGGCGACGAGCATCGACAGCAACACCGCGAACCGGGGGTCGGCGGCGTTCTGGTGGCCGGCGGCGTCGGCGTGTTCGTGGGCGCGTTCGAACAGTCGGTCGAAGGCGGCCTGCCGGTCGCGGCGCAAGGCGCGGCGGAACGGTGCCCACTCCTCCTCGTAGCCGCGGAGGAAATCCCGGTAGGTCGGGGTGGTCCGCCCCATCAGTCGAGCACCTCCGCGAGGTCGGGGGTGACGCCGGCCGGCGGCCGCGGGGCACAGCCCGGGTCCCGGTCGACGGCGCCGAACAGGTCCACCCAGTAGGGGACGGTGGTCTGCCAGCCGGTGCGGTCGCGGTACAGCTGCGTCTCGTGGTCGGTGCCCGCGACCCGCAGCCCACACCGCGTGGCCTCGACGGTGAGGGTGTCCTCGGCGGTGGTGGCGACGCTGGCGGCGAGGTCGTCGTCGCCGGCGGCGGTCACGACCACGGGGACGGTGGCGGCGTGGGCCAGGGCCTGCAACGTGGTGAGTGTCGCCTCGAACAGCGGCCCGGTCTCGTGGGTGGGGACGTCGTCGTCCCGGTAAAGGGCGGCGACGTTCGGGGCGACGACGAGGGCCGGGTCGTCGATCTCGCGGACGGTGTGCCGGACGAGTTCGTGGTGTTGGTAGGCGGTGAACGCGCGGGCGACCTGCACGGTCGCGAGCCGCTCGGGGCCCAGGGTCTCCTGGAGGGCGTAGGTGGAGGCGGCGTTGCGGGCGTCGAGCCAGTACGTGGTGCCGGCCCGGTCGGCGATGACGTCGGCGACGAGGTGGTGGAGTGCAGTGGCGCGCCGCGACCGGGCGCCGGTGAGCGTGGTGTCGTCGGCGGCGGTGAGGTGGACGAGGCCGGGGTCGAGTGCGGTGTCGGCTGGCGTGAGTGGCATGGCACCCATCGACTGGGGGCGGCACCGGTGTAAGGGCGAGCCAGGAGAGGATCCCGGAAGTGAAAGTGGGGTGACCTCGGTGAAACCCGTGTTTGACCGTGGCCAAGGGGCTTGAAGGACGCCCCCGTAACGGAGGTATGGACCGACGAAGCATGCTGGCCCGGGTCGGCGGCGTCCTCACCGCGGGCGCGGTCGCCGGGTGTTTCGGCGGCGACGGCGCCGACCCCACCGAGACGACGACCACGACGACGCCACCGGCCGCGACGATCGTCGCCTCGGCCGACGTCGGGGACCGGTCGACCGTCACGTTCCCCGAGAACAACCGCCCCGTCGAGGTGCGGGTCCTGAACCGCAGCGACATCGAACGCGCAATCGAGGTCATCGTCGAACGGGACGGCACGGAGACCTACGACCGGTTGGACCGCCTCCAACCCGCCGAAGGGGTGACGGTCCGCCTGGTCGAACCAGGGGACTACACCGTCCGGGTGCGGGTCGGATCGACGCCGGGCGCGACGATCGAGGTGCCCCGAACCCGGTTCGACTGCAACCAGTCGGTGGTCGAGGCGACCGTCCGTGACGGCGGCGTCGTCGAGACCGACGCGTGGTCGACGGAGATGGCCTGTGCCGACCCGGTGGTCGGTGACACGTCGATCGAGGTCACCGATGCCGGATGTGCCAGCCAGGACGAGGACGAGGCGGCGGTCGGGACCGAGGGCGAGACCGTGGTGGTGACCGGCACCGTCATCACGCCGAACCCGTGTTACGAGGTGGGATTCCGGTCGGTGACGATCACCGACGGCGAGTTGCAGATCGTCGTCGAGGCGACGCCCGCCGACGACGGTGCGTGTGTCCAGTGTGTCGGGGCGATCGACTACGAGGCCCGGGTCACCCTCGAGGAGGCCCTGCCAGACCGGGTCGTCGTCGAACACGCCACGGACGGGGAGTCCACGGTCGTGACGACGGCCCCGCCCTGAGGTGGGGTTCGGTACTGTTTTGCGGCGGCCACGGGTAGCAGCCGGCATGACCGGGTACCCGCGGATCACCGACCAGGTCGAGACCGCCGAGGCGGCGGTCGCGGCCGGCGAGCAGAAGATCGACTGGGCGGCGGCCCACATGCCGATCCTGGCGGCGTTGCGCGAGGAGTTCGAGGCCGACCAGCCCCTCGCCGGCGAGCGCATCGGGATGGCGATGCACGTCGAGGCGACCACGGCCAATCTCGTCACTCTCCTGGCCGACGGCGGCGCCGAGATCGCGATCACGGGCTGTAACCCGCTCTCGACCCACGACGACGTCAGCGCCGCCCTCGACGCCCACGAGGGCGTGACCTCCTACGCGAAACGCGGCGTCGACGACGAGGGGTACTACGCCGCCATCGACGCCGTGATCGGCCACGAGCCGACCATCACCGTCGACGACGGCGGCGACCTCGTCTTCACGATCCACGAGGACTACCCCGAGCTCATCGAGGGGATCCGGGGTGGCTGCGAGGAGACGACGACGGGGGTCCACCGGTTGCGGGCGATGGACGCCGACGGCGCCCTCGAGTACCCCGTGCTCGCGGTCAACGACACGCCGACCAAGCGACTGTTCGACAACGTCCACGGCACCGGGGAGTCGGCACTGACCAACATCGCGTCGACGACGAACCTCTCGTTTGCGGGGAAGACCGTCGTCGTCGCCGGGTACGGGCACTGCGGTCGCGGCGTCGCGAAGAAGGCGGCGGGGTTGAACGCCGACGTCGTCGTCACCGAGGTCGACTCCAGACGGGCGCTGGAGGCGTACATGGAGGGCTACGACGTGATGCCCATGGCCGAGGCCGCGGCCGAGGGCGACCTCTTCGTGACGACGACGGGCAACCGGGACGTGATCGGCCGCGAGGCCTTCGAGGCGATGGCCGACGGGGCGGTCCTGGCCAACGCCGGGCACTTCGACGTCGAGATCAACCTCGAGGAGCTCGCGGCCCTCGCCGTCGACACGCGCGAGGTCCGGGACGGGATCGAGGCCTACGAGCTCCCGGACGGCCGCGAGATCAACGTCCTGGCCGAGGGGCGGTTGGTCAACCTCGCGGCCCCGACCGCCCAGGGCCACCCGGTCGAGGTGATGGACCAGAGCTTCGGGGTGCAGGCCGCCAGCGTCCGGGCGCTCGTCGAGGACCCGTTCGGCCCCGGAGTGCATGCGGTCCCCGACGAGATCGACCGATACGTCGCCGAGACGAAACTCGCCGCCGAGGGCGTCGCCATCGACGAGTTGACCGACGCCCAACGGGAGTACATGGACAGCTGGGCCCACGGGACCTGACCGGGGTCCCGGGGGGAGAACCCAGTGGCCCGGAGGTAGCCCCGCGTATCGACCGGGTCCGGCACTGCGGGGGCCACCGTTGGTCGCCGATACGGGGTGACCGCCCCGCTTATGCCGGCGGGCCTCCGAGGACCGGTGATGGCCGCCAACCGGAAAGGCGATCGGCGGGAGCGGGAGCTCGTCAATCGGTTGGACGAGGCGGGGTTTGCGGTGATGCGGGCGCCGGCCAGTGGGTCGGCCACCGACCGGGAACTCCCGGACGTCCTCGCCGGTGATGGTGACCGGTTCTACGCGATCGAGGCGAAGTCGAGTTCGGGGAATCCGATCTACCTGGAAGGGACGGAGGTCGAGAACCTGGTGTACTTCGCGCGGAACTTCGGCGCGAAGGCCCGCGTCGGGGTGCGGTTCGACCGGGAGGACTGGTACTTCTTCCATCCCGGGGACCTCTACACGACCGACGGGGGCAGCTACCGCGTGAAAAAGGAGACGGCGCTGGCCGAGGGCGAGGACCTCGCCGCGCTCGTCGGGGACTCCGAACAGGCCCGCCTCGGCGAGACGGAGTGACCTACACGACGCGTTCGAGCCGACCGCGGGGGAACGAGTAGCTGCGGACGCGGCGCCGCCGCACCGCCGCCGGGGAGAGACCCGCCGGGAGCGGGTACATCGCCTCCACGACGGTGTCGGCGGGGTGGTAGGCCTCGTTGCCGGGGTGGGCGGCGACGCTGTGGTCGGTGCCGGGGACCGCGACCTGGGTGGCGCGGTGGGCGGTGGATTGCACCACGACGAGGACGTCGCCGGTCTCGCGGTCGCGGACGGGTTCACCGGGGGCGAGCGTGCAGGCGTCACAGTACACGGGGTCGCTGCGGTCCTCGGAGACGTAGAGGTCGGTGCCACACGCGGCACAGGTCCCCGCCCGTTCCCCGGGCCCCGGCACGGTGCCGGCCTCGACCTCGTGGGTCACCCGGATGAGGTGCTTGCAGGTGGCGTCCCGGATCTGGTGGTCGGGACAGGTACAGGACCCGCGGGGGAGGTCGACGGTGTAGACGTGGTCGTCCTCGGTGATGACGTCGTAGTCCCCGCCGCCGAGGGGGATGACGGCCATGCGCTCGGCGAGCGCGCGGGCGGCACGGCTGTCGCGGGGGCCGTCGGGGACGACTGCACGGCGCTCGGGGTGGATGGAGGCCATCCTCATTCTGACCGTAGGAACTCGACAGAAAAAGGTGTGTCTCCCATCCCCGGAAACTGAGAGGCGGACCGGTTCGCCGTCGGGGGCTCTTCGAAGCCCTTTTGACCGGTGGCTGGGAACCGCGGCCATGGTCGACCGGGAGGTCCTGGTGGAGGTCGCCGTCGCGGTCGTGGGCACCGCGATCCTGGCCGGCATCATCCTCGTGGCGGGGACGTCGGCGGGGACCGGCGGCTCCCGGGCTGGCGGCTACCTCGTCGTCGTCGGCATCGTCGTCTTCATCCTCTACATGGCGGTCGGCGGGTACTGGCTCTCCCGCCAGTAGGGTCAGGCCTCGTCGGCCTGCTGGCGGTCCCGCCAGTCATCGAGGTCCTCCTCGTTCTCGTCGTCGAGCTTGGCCTCGTAGTAGGACAGCGGGTGGGAGATGTGATCGCAGAGGGCGTCCGGGTTGTGGCAGTCGCCGTAGGACTTCATGGTCGCACACGACGGCGGGGTGTAGCTGGTCGGGCCCGAGTCCCCGCGGATGTGGTCGGTCTGGTACCGCGTCATCTCCTCGCCGAACCCCGGGTTGACGCTGTAGATCTCGATGATTTCGTCGGTGGTCAACCCGATCGTCGTCAGAAACGAGGTGATAGCGAACCGGGAGTGGTGTTCGAGGTGGGCGCCTTCCCGCACCTGTTCGAGGAGATGTTGCATACAGGGCGGGAACAGTTCGGGGACCACGGTGTCGATATCGCGGGTGAGGTCCAGGTCGGCCAGCGTCGACTGGATCTCGTGGACGGCGTCGCTGATGGATTCGCCGACTGTCGGCGGGACATCCAGGGGGAGGCCGTCGGCGACCCGGTCCTCGACGGCCTCCTGGAGCAACCGGTGGAGGTCCTGGCGGTCGACGGGGACCCGGCCGTCGGCCAGTTGACGGTTGACCAGTCGCCACCGATCGCCGCGGATCCCCGACGCCAGCAGGAGGTAGGCGGGGACGTCGACGTCGAACCGGTCGCCGGGGCGGTGGTGGACGTCGTCGGTGAGGTCGAACTCGGCGAGGAGGTCGTCGACGGTCAGGCGGGTGGTCTCGACGCTGCGGAGGTCGGTGTCGTCGGCGAGGTCGGCGGTGAACCGGTCGTGGGCGGTGCGGGCCTCGGCGACGGGGTACCGTTGGGTCAACACGTTCTCGTCGACCACCGAGACCAGCGCCCGGGCGACGGGATACGAGAGGAGTTCGACCCGGTGGTCGCGGTGGGGGTCGCCGACGTGCCGTTGATCGATGGCGGACAGCACCCGTTCGGTGGCGCGGTCGACGACCGCGGGGTCGTCCCGCACGACGGTGGCGATGTCGACGTCCGCGGACTGGACGGCGTCCCGCGCCGCGGTGAGGAACGGGTACCGGGCGTGCAGCGCCTCCATCGGCCCCGGGTTGGCCGCCAACGCGGATAAACCGGTCGGTGTCCGGGGTCAGTAGATGCCGCCGCCACCGTCCTCGCAGGGCAGGTCCTGGGAGAGGGACGCCCCGCCGACCAAGATGGCCCCACACATCGAGGACTGGCCGTGGACGTCACAGTAGTACTCGTAGACCCCGGCGCTGTCGAAGGTGTACCTCGCCGATCCCCCGCCCTCGACGGTGCCGGACTCGTAGCTCCACTGTTCGGCCTCGTCGTGGAACTGGGCGGCGACGATGGTGTGGGAGTAGCCATCCTGGTTGGTCCAGGTGACCTCGGTCCCCGTCGAGACCTCGAGTTTCAGCGGGGAGAACGAGGAGCTGACCATCGAGACGGTCGAGCCGCCACCGTCCTCGGTCGTGGTCGTCGACGTGGTGGTCGTGGTGGTGTCATCGCCGGTGTCCTCGGTCGTCGTGGTCGTGGTCGTCGTCGTCGTTGTCGTCGTGGTGGTCGTCGTGTCGTCGCCGTCGTCGCCGCCACCACCCTGGCTACAACCGGCGACGGCGCCGAGGGCCGCGACGGCGCCCAGCGCTCGCAACACCGTTCGCCGCCGCGGGGGGCCGCGGTCCCGGGTCATGTCCCCAGCACCGGTCACGGGCCAGAAAGGGGTTTTCCGAACTTCGTCCCAACTCCGTCACTGGAGGGTGACGTAGGCGAGGACGAGCAACGCCACCGTCTCGAGCCCGCACAACGCGAACATCCCGACCTGGGAGACGGTCTCGATGGCGACGTACCAGCCGCGGAACGTGCCGTCGATGCCGTAGAAGTACAGCCACAATCCGTTCTCGACGAGGAGGAAGGCCCCCACCACGATGAGGCCGAGGGTGTGGGCGGCGCCGACGCTGCGGTAGCTCCGCCCCCACACCCAGAGCAGGGCCACGAGCAACACCGCGTTCACCGCCGCCGCCAGGAGGGCTGCGGTCAACAGCGTCGACATTCGGGCCTCCGTTTGGGCTGCGGCCGGTTATATCCATTCCAAACTCCGTCCCCATTCCGCGGTGGGTTGTCACTCCAGGTCATCGATGATCTCCTCGACGACGTCCCAGTGGGTGCGACAGCGGTCGGTTGGGACGTAGACGACGCCGTAGCCCTCGCCGACCGTCGAGACGACGCCGTTGTCGGTCAGGACGTCGAGGTGGTGTCGCACCGTCGTGTAGTCGTAGTCTAAGGTCTCCGCGAGCTGGTTGGCGTTCCGTGGTTGTTCGTCGAGGGCGCGGAGGATCCGGGCCCGGGTCGGGCCCCCTCGGGTGCTGGCGAGCACGTACCACAGAACGTCCTCCATCGTCTCCGGGGTTGCACCCACTCCTTGTAAGCACTCCGCCGGACCGGATGCCCCGGCCTCAGTCGCTCTGGATGCGGGGCGCCAGCATGTAGGTGACCGATCCCTGGCCGTCGGCGACGTCGAAGTGGAGTTTCACGGGGAACTCCTCGCCGAGTTCGACGGTGACCTCGGCGTCGTTGGGGATGGCCTTGTTCATGTCCTTGAGGTAGTCCAGGGAGAACAGGCTGTGGGCGGCGCCGGGGGTGAGATCGATGAGGTCGTCCTCGTCGAGTTCGAGGTGGACGTCGTCGGTGTCGCCCTCGGCGTCGACGTAGAAGTGCGGGTCGTCCTCGTCGATGCCGAGCGCGATGTGGTCGGAAACCATGTCCGCGGCCCGCACGGACCGGTCGATGTCCCGGCCCTCGACGACGACGGTCGCGGTGAGGTCCAGGTCGGGGATGTCGGGTTCCTGGCGGATGCTGTCCGGGTCGATGAGCGCGGCGGTGTACTCGAGCCCGTCGATCTGGATGTGGAGTTTCCGGGTCTCCTCGTCGAGGTCCAGTTGGACGAGTTGGCCGCTGTCGGCCATGCCGACGATGTCCTCCAGCCGGGAGAGGTTGACGCCGATGGTGCCGCCGTCGGCCTCGTAGGACTCGAAGGCGGCCGCCGAGAGTTCCAGGTCGACCATGCCGACGTTGGCCGGGTCGACGGCCCGGATGGCGAGGCCCTCCTCGTCCAGGTGGATCTTGCACTCCTCGACCAGCACGCTCACGGAGTCGAGGGCCTCCAGGAGCGTCTCTGCACGGACTATCGCCTTGAACATCTTGTCCGGGCTTAGACTGGCACCCCATAAAAACCCCTGTGGGATGGGGTTGGGGGTCAGGCGTCCCGCCGCCGCCAGTGTTCGAGGGTGAACCCCTCGTGGTCGGTCGCCTCGAGGAGCTTCCAGGCGTCCCGGTCGAACGCGGGGAAGAATGAGGTGCCCGCCGGGCGACCCGGGACGCGGCTGAGGTACATCTCGGTGAGGTGGGGGAGGAACTGCTCGTAGACCGTGGCGCCGCCGAGGACGTAGGCACACTCGACACCGCGGGCGTCGAGGGTCTCGAGGGCGTCGGCGACGCTGTTGACGACGGTGACGGAGGGTTCGGGATACTGGCGGGCCGTGGTCGTGAGCACGATCTGGGACCCACCGGGGAGGTCATCCCGCATCGATTCGAAGGTCGGCCGCCCGAGGATGACGGGACTGTCGGCGACGCGGGCCCGGTACTGGCGCCGGTCGGCGGGCAGCGACCACGGGACGTCGCCGTCCCGGCCGATCACGCCGTTCTCGGCGACGGCCGCGACCGCGATCAGCTGCATGCCCCCACCACCCGGGCGCGGTCACTAAATCCTACCCCGGCACGGAAGGCCTATCCGCGTCCACCGGTTACGACCCGGTAGCGAGCATGGGTCGGAAAGACGAGTACTACAACCGCGCCAAGCAGGAGGGCTACCGCGCCCGGTCGGCGTACAAGCTCAAGCAACTCGACGAGCGCGCCGACCTGTTCGCCCCCGGGGACACCGTCGTGGACCTGGGGGCGGCGCCGGGCGGGTGGTTGCAGGTCGCCGCCGAGGCCGTCGGCGAACAGGGGACCGTGGTCGGTGTCGACCGACAGCGCATCGACCCCCTCGACGGCGTGGAGACCATCCGTGGTGACCTGACCGAGTCCGGGACCCACGACCGGGTGCGGGCGGCGGTGGGGGCCGCGGACGTGGTGCTCTCGGATCTGGCCCCGGAGATGAGTGGCGAGTACAGCGTCGACCAGGCGCGGTCGGTCCACCTCGCCCGGCAGGCCGTGACCGCCGCCGAGTCGCTGTTGGTGGCGGGTGGCCACCTCGTCGTGAAGGTCTTCGAGGGGCGGGACGTCCAGGAGTTGCGCGCGGACCTCGATGCGGAGTTCGACACCGTCCACGCGGTCCACCCCGAGGCCTCCCGGGACGCCTCCTCCGAGCTGTACCTCGTCGCGAAGGGCCGACTCACCGCCCCGGTCGACGAGGGCGAGGTCGTAACCGTCGACATCGTCGACGAGGGCGCCGACGGCGACGGCGTCGCGAAGATCGAGGGGTACACCGTCTTCGTCCCGGGGGCGACCGCGGGCGAGACCGTCACCGTCGAGATCGAGGCGGTCAAGCCTCGGTACGGGTTCGCGAGCCGGCGATCGGAGTGACCGGTCACTCGGGGGCGGCGCCCCGCTCGACGCGGCGACCGCCCAGCGTGACCAGCCAGAGGACGGCCAAGCCGAACAGGTACGCCAGCGTCATCGGGATGGCGACGACGAGCATCGTGTAGACGCTCCGCGGGGTCAGGACGGCGCCGAGGACCAGTGCGGCCAGGACGAAGACCTTCCAGCCGCGCCGCATCGTCGGGTAGGAGACGATGTCCCCGTAGTAGAACAGGAACATCGACACGGGCACGTCGACCAATAGTCCGATGCCGGCGGTCGTCAGGAACACCAGCCAGAAGAAGGAGCTCACGCGGTAGCTGATCACCATGCCGGCCCGCACCGCGTCGTAGACCAGCCAGGAGATGACCGTCGGCGCGACGAACAGGTACCCGATCGCGGACCCGACCAGGAGCCCGCCGATGATCGCGGTCCCCCACACGGGGAGGACGGTGCCCTCCCCCGAGGCCAGGCCCCGGTCTCGCAGGGCGGGCCAGGCGTAGTAGACGATGACCGGCAGCGTCGCGATCGCGCCGAGGAGGACGCTGACTTTCACCTCGAAGACGAGGGCCTCGACGGGGTGGAGGGTGATGACGCTGAACGGGATCTCCTCGCGGGTGACCCCGGGTGGGAGCCGGGCGAGGAAGTCGTCGAGGAGCAATCCGATCCCGCCGCTGTACAGGGCGAGGAACGTCCCGGACATCACGATCCCGAACACGGCGACGATGCGGAACAGTCGCGACCGGAGGCTCGCGGCGATGAACCGGAGGTCGTAGTAGTAGCCGCCGATGTCCTCCTCGCTGGTGTCCTCCTCGCGGAAGGCGTCGACCATGCCGGCGGCGGTGCGGCTGAAGACGTTGCCCTCCTCGGCGTCGGTCTCGGCGGTGGCTTCCGTCTGTTCGTCGTCGGCCGCGGCCGACTGGGCCTCGTCGTACCGGTCGAGGATCGCCTGGGCCTTCTCGGTGTCGTCGGCCTCCATGGCACTCCGGGCGGCCGCGACCGCATCGGATTCCTCCATGTCGGCGAACGCCTCCAGCGGGGCCGCCCGGACCCCGGCGGCGTCGAGCGTGGTGACGTCGATGGCGGTCGGTTCCCCGAACTCGCCGGTGGCGGTCGGAGCGGCGGTGGCGGTGAGGTCACGGTAGACGAAGGCCAGCAGCGCCGCGACGGCGACGACCAGCGCGCCGGCGGTGGTGGCCACCACCACGGCGGTCTCCCGCGGCAGTCCCCAGGAGACGTGGATCGGGCGGAACGGGGCGGGGCGGATCGCCTCCGGGAGCAGTGGGATGAGTTCGTCGTTGAGCAGTTCGGCGCCGCCCGCGGTCAGGAACAGGTAGGTCCCGACACCGCCGAGGAGGGCGGCGCCCGCGAGGACGTTCCACCGGGTGCGGAGTGTCCGCCGGAGGTCGACCTGGTCGCGGTTGCGTTTGGCGGTGACGACCAGTTTCGTCAGGTAGAGGCTGAACCCGTAGAGGACGAGCAACGGGAGCGCCCACAGCAACTGGGTGAACGGGTCCGGCGGACTGAAGAACGCGCCGAACGCGAAGATGCCGACGACGGCGTACTTCCACCGGTCACGGAACGATTCGTAGGGGACGACGCCGCTGTAGGCCAGCGCCGGCATCACCAGGGGGAGCTGGGCGGCCAGGCCGAACGACAGCGCCAAAAAGAGGATGAACTCCGTCCACATCACGATCGAGTACGTGGGGGCGAGGCCGGCGCTGGAGGCGTTGTTCGCCAGGAAGGAGAACGTGATCGGGAAGAAGAGGTAGTACCCATAGAAGACCCCGCCGAGGAACAGGGCGCCGGTCGCGGTGCCGACGAGGGCGACCTTCCACCGGGCGATGTCGATGCGGCGGAACAACCCGCGGTCCCGGAGCGTGTGCCGCGCGAAGAACAGGAACGCGGGGATCGAGAGGAAGATCCCGAGGAACAGCCCGATCTTCACCTGGAGGAGGATGACGTCGAAGGGGGTCTGGGCGATGACCTCGGTCTCCTGGGTGACGAGGAGGTCGTCTTTGAGGATCGGCCACGCGTACTCCCGCATCACGTAGATGCCGGCGAGGAGCCCGACGACGAAGACGATGAACACCTTCTGGAGGTGGCGCTGGATGGCGCGCAAGCCGGCGCCCAGCGTCGCCCGCCCCTCGTTGATGGTGCGGGCCGTGTCCTCGTCGATCGAGCCTGCCATCACCCCCGGTTGCTGCCTGTCGATTATCAATCTTCTTTCTCGAGAACTCTGCGACGCCCCCAGTTCCGGGAGCGGCGGTAAGAAAAAGGCCTATAATCGGCGCGTGGTGACCACGGAGCGGATGAGCAACGAGGACGAGTCCGGGGATCCCTCCGGATTCGAACCGCCGGAGGTCCCCGACCGCGAGCCGGAAGTGCTCGATCCGGGACCGACCGGGGCCCCCGACGACCAGGAGATGCCCCTGGCCGACCACATCGAGGAGATGATCCGGCGGCTGGCGATCGTCCTCGTGGTCGCGGGCGGGGTCGCGGCCGCGTCGTTCCCGTTCGGCGAGGAGGTCATCAACTTCCTGTGGTATTCGATCCTGCCGGGTAACGACGTCGCCGCCCCGCACGTGTACAAGCCCTTGGAGCTGGTGTTGACCCAGATGAAGGTCGCGAGCCTGGTGGGGTTGATCGCGGCCCTCCCGGTGTTCGTCTACCAGACCTACCGGTTCATGCGGCCCGGGTTGTACCCCCACGAGCGCCGGTACTACCTCGCGGCGATCCCGACGAGTCTCGTGTTGGCGTTCGTCGGGGTGACCTTCGCGTATTTCGTGGTGTTGCCGGTGGTGTTCACCTACTTCCTCCAGTACACCCAGGAGACGGCGCGGGTGGCGTTCGCGCTGGGGCAGACGATGGACCTGATCCTCATCCTGATGGGGTATCTCGCCATCGTCTTCCAGATCCCGTTGTTCGTGATGCTGGCGATGATGATGGGGTTGGTGACCCGGGCGTGGTTGGCAGGGCGGCGGCTGCTGTTCTGGGGCGGATTCCTGGGCATCTCCTTTCTGTTCAGTCCGGATCCGACCGGGATGTCCCCGATCATCATCGCGGTGACGATGATCGTCCTCTTCGAGGGGACGTTGTTGCTGGCGAAGTGGACCGGTCGCGGGACGGGGTGACCGTCACACCGTGAACCGGTCCGGCGGGTGTGGCAGCCAGTCGATGGTGAGGCTGGCGAGCCGGCCGTCGACGGTGGTGAGGACCAGGTGGTCGTCGACGACGGTGGGTGCGTTGAGGGTGCCGACGACGAGGTGTCGCCACCGCTGGCGACCGTCGGCGAGTGCGTACGCACCGATGGTGCCGGCGGCGCCGACGAGGTGGACGGCGTCCCCCGCGATCGCGGGTTGGCCGACGACCGCCCGTTCCAACGGACGTGAGTACCGGCGGGTGCCGTCCCCGGCGAAGACGGTGAGCGCCCCGGCGTCGCTGGCCCCGGGTCGGCTCTCGCCGACGACGACCAGATCCCCGACGGTGGCCGGCGGCGAGACGTATCTGGCGTCGAACTCGACCTGCCACGCCGGGGGTCCCCCCGTCCGCGGGAGGGCATGGAGGGCGTCCCCGGTCGGGACGTAGAGGTGCTCGCCACCGGCGACCGCGTGACCCGAGGGGCTCCCCGGGACCGCGGCCGTCCATCGGGGGCTGCCGTCGGCAGCGAACGCGTGGACGGTCCCCGTGCGGTCGGCGGCGAACACGGTGCCGTCGACGACGGTGGGGGTGACCTGCACCGCTCCGGTCGGTCGGTGCCACCTCGGTCGGCCGTCCCCGGCGTCGAGGGCCGTGACGGCGCCACCCCCGTCAGGGACGGTGACGCCGACGTAGACGGTCCCGTCGGCGACGACGGGCGGGGTGAGGACCGGGTCGGTGAGCGGTCGCTGCCACCGGAGGTCACCGGTCGCCGCATCGACGGCCATGACGCCGGTCGCCGTCGATGCGAACACGGCCCCATCCGCGATCGTCGGGGTGCCCGTGACGGGGCCGGGGGTGCGCCAGGCGGTGTCACCGGTCGCGGCGTCCACGGCGACGAGGTCGCCGACGCCGACGTACGTCCGGTCGGTGTCGGTGACGGGACCGGTCACCCGGCCACCGACATCGAGGGAGGTCACCCACCGCGGCGTGACCGGCGGCGTCGGTGGGCGGGTGTCGGAGACGGTGCCGGTGTGGCCGGGGTCGGCGCCCGGGGTCGGCCAGCTCCCCTCGACGGCGGGGAGCAGCGTCCAGACGCGTGGGGGTCGCGGGGCGTCGACGGTGATGACCCGGCCGCGGGTCGTGACGGTCGCGGTCTCGAAGACCCTGGTGGCCCAGGTCTCGACGGCGTCGACGGGTGCGGTGGTGGCGTCGGTGGCGACGATCGCGATCTGGACCCCGGTCGGGCTGTCGGCGATCGCCCACGCGACGGTGTCGGCGAACCGGCCGTGGGCGGGGATGGTCTCGCGGCGGCGGTCGTGGAGGGCGGCCACGAGGACCGGGGGATCGCCCAGGGTGTCGGTCACGGCGGTGAGCGCGGGGATGTCCCGCGTCCAATGTGGCGTGGGATCGCCGGCGGTCATCACCGTCGTGGCGACGCTGCGGGCGTCGAGGTCCGCCACGGGGTAGGCCTCCACGAGGCGGCCGTCGTCGACGGCGTACACCGGTGTCGACCCGTCGGTGGGTGCCATGACCCAGGCGTTCCCGACGCCGGCGACGTACGCGTACCCGGCGTCCCGCAGTGCGGCGACGACCGCGCTCTGCTCGACGTCGCCGCTCACGGCGAACGCGCCGTTGCCGGCCACGACCCGGTCGACCGTCGTCGGGTCGACGCCGGTCCCCGCCAGTCCGGGGAGGAGGCGGCGGGCGCGGGTCGGGTCGGTGAGCGCGGTGGGACGGACCGCGCCGAACCGGTAGCGGGACGCCGGGACGACGGTGCCCGGAGCGGGCAGCCACCGCGTGTACCCGGGGTGGTCGTCGCCGCCGTCGAACAGCGAGTCGACGGTGCCCAGACAGCCGGCGGCCGCCGCGCTCCCCACCGCCCCGACGGCCTGGAGGAGTCGGCGCCGCCCCGGTCGCATGTCCTAGGCCCGGGGGTCTCGGGGGATGAGTCTGTCGCCGCCCTCCACCTGTTTTACTTCCGACTCGGGGTTGGCGAAGGGTTAAGTGGGTCGCCGGCCGTCATACGACCGATGGCAGACAACCCCGACGAGGGGATGTTATCCTGGGACGAGTCCGTGTTCCGTGACGAGCACGTCTTCGAGATCGACTACGTCCCCGAGCAGTTCCGCCACCGGGAGACCCAACTCGAGAGTCTCCAGTACGCCCTCCGACCGGCGGTCCGGGGATCCCGCCCGCTGAACGCGATGGTGCGGGGGCCGCCCGGCACCGGGAAGACGACCGCCGTCCAGAAGCTGTTCGGCGAACTCGGCGCCCAGCCCGGGGTGCGCAGCGTCCGCGTGAACTGCCAGGTCGACTCGACGCGGTACGCGGTCTTCTCCCGCGTGTTCGAGGCGTTGTTCGACTACGAACCGCCGTCTTCCGGCGTGTCGTTCAAGAAGCTGTTCCGCCAGGTCGCGGAGAAGCTCGTCGACGACGAGGAGGTGCTGGTCGTCGCCCTCGACGACGTGAACTACCTGTTCTACAACGACGAGGCCAGCGACGCCCTGTACTCGTTGCTGCGCGCCCACGAGACCCACCCGGGCGCGAAGGTCGGCGTCGTCGTGGTGTCCTCGGACCTGAACCTCGACGTCATCGAGGAGCTCGACGGCCGCGTCCAGAGCGTGTTCCGACCGGAGGAGGTGTACTTCCCCGTCTACGACGAACCGGAGATCGTCGACATCCTCCAGGACCGCATCGACCGCGGGTTCCGGGACGGGGTGGTGCCGACGGCGGCCCTGGACCGCGTGGCTGCCCTCACCGCCGAGACCGGCGACCTCCGCGTCGGGATCGACCTGTTGCGCCGCGCCGGGTTGAACGCCGAGATGCGGGCGTCCAGGGAGATCAGCGTCGAGGACGTCGAGGACGCCTACGACGAGTCCAAACACATCCACCTCTCCCGCAGCGTCTCGACGCTGGACGACAGCGAACGCGCACTCCTGGAGGCGATCGCCGACCACGAGGGCGACCAGGCCGGCGAGGTCTACGAGGCGTTCCACGACCGCACCGACCTCGGGTACACCCGGTACTCGGAGCTGGTGAACAAACTCGACCAGGTCGGACTCATCGACGCCGACTACCGCACCCTCGAGGGCCGGGGCCGCTCACGCACCCTGGAGCTGGCCTACGACGCAGCGGCCGTCCGCGAACAGTTGTAGGCCCGCGTGTTTTTGGCGGTCGCTCGCATCGGTGAGGCCATGGAGGACGTCGCGGCGGCGAAACGACGGGCGGGACGGTCGGCCGCGGCGACCGTCGACGATGGTGCGGTCGTGGGGTTGGGCACCGGGAGCACGGCGGCGGCCGCCATCCGGGCCCTGGGTGACCGGGTCGACGCCGGGTTGGACGTCGTCGGCGTCCCGACCTCATACCAGTCGCGGACGGTGGCCGCCGCGGCGGGGATCCCCCTCGCGGAGATCGGGGACCGCGACCGCGTCGACGTCGCGATCGACGGCGCCGACGAGGTCGCCGGCGGGGACGCGATCAAGGGCGGTGGCGGCGCCCACACCAAAGAGAAGATCGTGGCCACGGCGGCCGACCGGGTGCTGTTGGTGGTCGACGAGCGGAAGGTCGTCGACCGGTTGACGGCGCCGGTGCCCCTGGCGGTGGTGCCGGCCGCCCGGGGCACGGTCGCGACACGGGTCGCGGCCATGGGTGGGGAGCCGACACTGCGGGCGGCCGAGCACAAGGACGGGCCGGTCGTCACCGACGACGGGAACCTCCTCATCGACGCGGCGTTCGGCCCGATCGAGGCGCCGGCGACGCTGGCGGCGTCGCTGAGCGAGGTGCCGGGCGTCGTCGAACACGGGTTGTTCGTCGGCGTCGCCGACGAACTCCACGTCGGAACGACCGACGCAGTCACCGTATCGCAGTTATAGGTCGCGGGGCTGGACCGTCTTTCGACCGTTCGCTTCGGCGCGGCGGGCGGCGTCTTCGAGGAGCTCGGCGACGTCCTCGTCGAGGGCGTCGTAGAAGTCCGAGGACACGTTCTTGTCGGCGAGCGCTTCCTTGACAGCGGCCTTGACAATGAGGTCTGCCATGCGAGTTAGGCTATCCCTGGCCTGTAAAAAAGGCTTGTTATTCGGGGGCCAGCGGCCGTGGTGCCGGAGAACTCGGGGTGTCGTGGCCCACCGACTCGGGTCAGAATGTGGCTGAAGTTTGGAAAGCGCCTATCCCGGTGTGTGACAAACCCACACTCGGCGGCGGTCCCCGCCGCCCAACGCCCACCATGCCCACCTGTGACCACTGCGACGCCCACGTCTCCGACCGGTTCGTGCGTGTGTTCGCCGGCGAGGACGGCGCCGTCCGTGCGTGCCCGAACTGTTCGGCGAACGCCGGGATCGCCGAGGTCTCGCGGCTCCGCGCGAGGGAGACGCCGTCGTAACGGCCAAGCCCCCGGCCGGCGACGGTCCCGGCCGTGAGCCACCACGTCTACGTCCTGGAGTGTGCCGACGGCACTTTCTACACGGGGTACACGACCGACGTCCAGCGCCGCGTCGCCGAACACGACGCGGGGGAGGGCGCGAAGTACACCCGGGGGCGCACGCCCGTCGAGGTGGTGCACGTCGAGACCTACGCGTCGCGGAGCGCCGCCCAGCGACGGGAACACGAGATCAAGACCCTCTCCCGGGCAAAGAAGGCGGCGCTGGTGGGGGACTAGGGGTTCGCCGGGGTGGCCAACCCGTTCAACCGGGCGGCGTGGCGGACCACCTGGGCGGCGAGGTCGTCGAGCCGGTCGGCGGTGTCCGGGTCGATGACGGTGTCGTCCTGGATCTTCGAGGAGGCGTTGCGGATGCCGACCTGGCGCGGGACGACCCAGCCGTGGACGCCCCGCACCGTCGACCGCATGTGTTCTAAGGTGCTGGCGTAGGACCCACCGCCGGCGCTGGCGACCAGGCCGACCGCGGTGTCCTCGAAGTCGTCGAACGAACAGTAATCGTGGAAGTTTCGCCACGTCGACCCGTAGGAGCCGTGGTAGACGGGGGAGCCGATGATCGCGCCGTCGCCGGCGCGCAGTCGCTCCCGCAGCGCAGCGGACTCGCCCTGGGCGTCCCGGTCGGGGTGGTACAGTGGGAGGTCGACGGCGCCGAGGTCGATGTGGTCGGTGCGGGCCCCGGCGTCGCGGGCGGTGGCGAGGGCGTACTCGATGGCGACGCGGGTGCGACTGGTGGCGCGGCGACTCCCCGTCACGCCGACGACGAGCGGGGCGTCCGTCTCCGTCATCGGGTGGGGCTCGGGGACGGGGACGTAAACGGGTGCTGGTCTCGGTCAGCCACAGCGGTTTTCACCGGTGGCGGTGAGGTCGGTGGTATGGACGACGAGGGAGCGGGGGCGATCTCGTTCGGCACGGACGGGTGGCGGGCCCGGGAGGCGGAGTTCACAATACCCCGCGTGCGGATGGTGGGCCAGGCCGTCGCGACCCACCTCGACGCCGAGGGACGGGGGACCGATCCGGTGGCGGTGGGGTACGACGCCCGGGAGACCTCACGGGGGTACGCCGAGGAGCTGGCGCGGGTGCTGGCGGTCAACGGTCACGACGTCCTGATCAGCGACCGGGACGTGCCGACGCCGCTGGTCGCGACCGGGGTCGTCGACCGGGGGTTGGCCGGGGCCCTGATGGTGACGGCGTCCCACAACCCGCCGGAGTACAACGGGGTGAAGTTCATCCCGGCCGACGGGGCGCCCGCGTTGCCCGCGGTGACCGACGCGATCGAGGCGAACCTGGCCTCACCGACGCCGCGGCCCGAGGGCGAGTGGGGCGGGGTGCGGGCCGTGGACTTCCAGCCGGGTCACACCGAGCGGGCGTTGGCCATCGTCGATGCCGACCTCTCGGGGTTGACGGTGGTCTACGACGCGATGCACGGCAGCGGTCGGGGAGTCACCGATGCCCTGCTCGAGACGGCCGGGGCGACGGTGATCCGCGTGCGGTGTGAACGGGACCCCACGTTCGGTGGCGGGGCCCCCGAACCCAGTCCGGCGAACCTCGAACCGCTCGTCACCGCCGTGGCCGCCCACGACGCCGACCTCGGCGTGGCCAACGACGGGGACGCCGACCGGCTGGCGGTGGCGACGCCCGACAGAGGCGTCGTCGACGAGAACCTGTTGTTCGCCGCGTTCTACGACCGCCTTCTGGAGACCGGGGCCGGGCCCGCGGTGCGGACGGTGTCGACGACGTTCCTCATCGACCGCATCGCCGACGCCCACGGGGAGTCGGTCATCGAGGTCCCGGTCGGGTTCAAGTGGGTGGCGAAGGCGATGGCCGAACACGACGCCCTCATCGGCGGGGAGGAGTCCGGCGGGTTCTCGATCCGGGGCCACGTCCGGGAGAAAGATGGGGTGTTGATGGCGTTGGTGGCGGCGGCCGCGACCGTCGACCGCCCGATCGACGACCGGATCGACGATCTGTTGGCCACCCACGGTGAGGTCCACCAGGGAAAGGTGAGTGTCGACTGCCCGGACGACCAGAAACAGCCGGTGTTGGGACGGTTGGCGGGGGCGATCCCGGACGCAGTCGCGGGGCGGTCGGTGGCCAGCGTCGAGGACATGGACGGGTTCAAACTCCAGTTGGCGGACGGGGCGTGGGTGCTGGTCCGGCCGAGCGGCACCGAACCGAAGCTCCGCGTGTACGCGGAGGCCGGGACCGCGGCCGCCGTCGAGGAGCTGTTGGCGGCCGGCCAGGACCTCGTGGCCGCCCATCGGTGAGGTTTTTCTTGGCGCGGCGGTGAGCGCCGGGGTATGGACGCCCAAGATCGCGTGGCCCCGTTCGCGGCCGAGCACGACCTCGAGGCGGTGCCGGCGTACCGCGTGTTGGACCTGGTCGCGGAGGTGGGGGAGATCGCCGCCGACGCGGCGAAGTCGACGGAGTACGGCGCTCGACCGGCGGCGCTCGACATCGCCGAGGACGAGCTCGGAGATGCCCTGTTCGCGTTGCTGCTGGTCGCAGAGAGCGTCGACGTCGACGCGGAGGCCGCCCTCGAGACGGCGCTGGCGAAGTACGAGCGACGACTGGCCGAGACCGGGGACGCGGGCAGCGACGGTCAGCCCCGGTGACCGTACCACCGACCGTCCCGGGGTTCGATCGTGAACCCCACCGCGTCGTAGAACGGGTAGGCGCGTTCGTCGAAGGTCGCGGTGAGCCGCCCCCACCGGTCGGCGGCCGCCGCCACGAGGGCGGTCCCGACCCCGGCTCGGCGCCGGGCGGGACGGACCGCGAGGGCGGTGATGTGGGCGCCCGCGGCGGCGGGGTCGACGACGAGGGCGCCGGCGATGGGGTCGTCGGCGACCAGCACCCGATCGTCGGCGATGGCCGCCCGGACCGCGGCGGGGTCGACGTCCAACAACGCGCCCTCGATGAGGCGGAGGACGGCGAGACGATCGGCCGGGACGGCGCTGCGCACCGCCGGAGGGTCTGCGCTCATCCCCCGGAGACGAGTCGGACGACGCGGACGTGGTCGGTCTCGACCGGTTGATCCTCGGGGACGGGGCGGTCGTCGACGAACACGGCGGCCGCCTGCGTGGAGAGTCCGACCGCCGCAAGGAGGTCGGCGTAGGTCCCCGACTCCAGGGCGACCTCGTGGGTGTCCCCGCCGACGACCTCGACGGTCACGGTCATACCCTGGGGTTGGGGCGGTCCCCTATACGCGCTTCGCCGCCCGGGTCACGCCCCGGTGTCGGTCGTCGTTGCCTCGGCGTCGTCGGGTTCCGCGCCGCGTCGGTTGCGGTAGCGGCCGACCATGGCGAGCAGGAGCGCGCCGAACCCGAGCGCGAACGCGGCGAGGTCGACGACCCACCCGACGTACGGCACCCGGCTCAGGAGGGTGACGAGGACGATCCCGACCAACAGGGCCGCCCACCGGTTGTCGACGTCGGCCAGGGACAGGGTCCAGGCGCCGATCGCGTACTGGCCGAGGACGATCGCGGCGATGACCGAGAGGACGAACAGGAACACCAGCAGCAACGCGATCGGGATGCCGATGATGGTGAGGACCAACGCGATGACCGCCGCGAGCACCGCCACCAAGCCGACGAGGCCCACGCCGGCGGTGCGCAGTGGATTGGCGGCGACGCGATCGGCGACGCCGTTCGTGAACCGCGGGAACGCCGCGAGCATGATGGCGCCGACGATGAACAACAGCAAGGCCCCGTACAGGGTGATCGCCCAGCTCGCGATCCGGGGGATCGTCACCGGGCCGACGCCGACGTTGACGTGGAGGTCGTCGACGGCGACGACCTGGCCGTTGACGGTGGCGCCCTGGTCGGTGATGACGCTGGTGTCGGTGCCGTGGCGGACGTCGCCGTTGACGACGGCGGTCCCGGCGAGGCGCAGCGTCTGGACGCCCGCCTCGACGGTGCCCTGGACGGTGCCGGCGATGGTCAGCGACTCGGCGCCGACCCGGAGGTTCCCGCCGATGACGGCGGTCTCCTCGATGGTGACGCTGCCGGTGGCGGCCTCGACGTTGCCGTCGACGGTGCCGGCAATGGTGAGACTCCCGGCGGCGATCTCCAGGTTGCCGGTGACGTGGCCGGTGTCGGCGATGATGACGCTGCCGGCCAATCCCTGGACGTTCCCGTCGACGGTGCCGCGGACGACCACGCTGCCGCCGAACACTTGGAGGCCGTCGACGGTGGTGCCTTCTTCGACGACGACGGTGCCACCGGCCCGGGTCTCGGCGGCGGCGATGCCGGGGACGGTCGCGAGGACGATGAGACTGGCGATGAGGAGGGCGACGCTCCGTCGACCGATGGAGGAACTCATGTCTCAATCTTCACTCACGTGAGAGATAAAGCCACTAGGCGAATCTCATCCGGTGAACACGGGGTGAGGTCGTCGCCGTCTCGCGGGCTTTATGGCGGTGACGCCCCTCCGCCGGGACATGAGCGAGGGGTCGCAGCCGGGTCGGGACCAGGTGTGGATCGAGAAGTACCGTCCCGAGCGACTGGCGGACGTCGTCGGCCAGGACCGCATCATCGAGCGACTGGAGGGGTACGTCGAACAGGGGGAGGTCCCCCACCTCCTCTTCGCGGGGCCGGCCGGCGTCGGGAAATGCACCACGGGCGAGACCCCGATCCTCACCACCGAGGGGGTCCGACGCATCGAGGACGTCGTCGGGGACGTCGACGGGTTCGGGACACCCCCCACCGACCTCGAGGTGGCGACCCTCTCCGAAGAGGGGGAGTTCACCTTCGTCGAACCGAGTCACGTGTTCAGCAAGCGAACCGACCGCATCGCCGCCATCGAGACGCGGGCCGGCGGGACCCACTCGGTGACCCCCGAGCACCGGCTGCTCGTCATCGACGAGGACGGCCTTGACTGGCGGCCGGCCGCAGCCCTCGAGGCCGGGGACCGCATCGCGAGACCGATGACGACACCGACCCCGACCGTCGAGGAGTCCCTCACCTGGCTCGAGGAACTCGACGGCGACCGATTCCAGGTCGTCGTCGACCAGGCGTTCGGCACAGCTCACGACCTCCCCGCGACGGAGCGGACCGGCGCCACGACGTCGACCGGGGTGACGGTGCCACTGACGGCCCTCCAACAGCTCTCGGTCCCGTCCACGGCTGTCGTCGACCACGTCCAGGGGCTCCGTTCCGTCGACGACACCGCCGCCTGGATCACCGTCCCCGAAGCGGTCACCCCGGCGCTCGCGGAGTTCCTCGCCTGGGTCGTCAGCGACGCCAGCGTCGACGGTGGTCACATCCGGTTCGCCACCGACGCGACCCGAATCGCCGACCGGTTCGAGCGGTTGGCGACCGACCTCTTCGACGTCGAATCCGAGCGGCTGGACGGGTCCGTCGTCCGGATCGAGTCGCCGACACTGACCGAATTCCTCACGTCCGGTGTCGGGGTTCTCGCCCCGGATGCCATCGGCGCCACGCTGGTCTCCGCTCCCGAGCCCGCCCGCCGGGCGTTCCTGCGGACGGTCTTCGATGCGGCGGGCACCGTCTCGGCCGACGGGGTGGTCGAGGTCACCCAGGACGCTGACCTCGTCACCCTCCTCGCCTACCTCCTCACGTCGGTGGGCATCCCCTCACAACAGCACCCGGCCGCGGCGGACGGGGTCACCACCCTCTCGATCGCCGGGCCGCGACAGCTCACCCGGTTCCGGGACCGAGTGGGGTTCAGCGTCGAGGCGAAGGCAGAGCGCCTCGCCGACGCCACCGCCACAGCCGGGACGTCCACCCCGGACACGATCCCGGTCCAGGCCGTCGTCGGTGACCTGTGTGCGGCCCTGGGTCTGGACCCGTCCGAGCACCTCCCGGACACCGGCGACCCCGAGCCCCCCGACCGGGTCACGTACCTCGAGGGACTGGACTCGGTGCTGGCGGCGGCGACCGACCAGCTGGCACGCGGCCAGATGGCCGACCAACCGGTCCCCACTGCCCCCGGGATCCGGGGCGACGGACGGGACGGGCGGGGCCCGGCGGCCCCGGTCGGCGGCGTCGACGACCGACCGGGATCGGGGTCCACTCACCGGCTGTCGGCCGCGGCAACACGGCCCGACACCGATACCGGTGGGGTGGACGCGACCCACAGGGCGGCGAGGGACGCGGTGGGGGTCGCCGACGAGGGACACTCCCGGACGGTGCAGGAGGTCATCGCGGTCCTCGATGCCCTGGCCACCGGGTCGCTGTACTTCGACGAGGTCCGGGCCGTCGACGTCCACGCGACCGACGAGCGCGTCTATGACGTCACCGTCCCGGACTCACACAACTACGTCGCCGGAGAGGTCCCGACCGTGATGCACAACACGGCGTCCGCCCAGGCGATCGCCCGGGAGCTGTACGGGGAAGACTGGCGGGAGAACTTCCTGGAGTTGAACGCCTCGGACGACCGCGGCATCGACGTGGTCCGGGAGCGGATCAAGGAGTTCGCCCGCGCCTCCTTCGGGGGATACGCCCACCGGATGATCTTCCTCGACGAAGCCGACGCCCTCACCGACGACGCCCAGTCGGCGCTGCGGCGGACGATGGAGCAGTTCTCGGACAACGTCCGGTTCGTGCTCTCGTGTAACTACTCGAGTCAGATCATCGACCCGATCCAGTCCAGGTGTGCGGTGTTCCGATTTTCGTCGTTGCCCGACGACGCCGTCGAGGAGGTGGTCCGGAAGATCGCCGACACCGAGGGGATCGACATCACCGACGCGGCGGTCGACGCCCTCGTCTATGCGGCCGATGGGGACATGCGGAAGGCGATCAACGGGTTGCAGGCGGCGTCGGTCACGGGCGGCACCGTCGAGGAGGAGATGGTCTACGAGATCACGGCGACGGCGCGACCCGAGGAGGTGCAGGCGATGGTTGAGGCGGCCCTCGACGGGGAGTTCGCGGCGGCGCGGGCGAAACTCGACGAGTTGTTGACCGGCCAGGGGTTGGCCGGGGGCGACATCATCGACCAGCTGCACCGGTCGGTCTGGGAGTTCGACATCCCGGACGACGAGGCGGTGTATCTGATGGATCGGGTCGGGGAGGCCGACTACCGGATCGCGGAGGGCGCCAACGAGCGGGTGCAACTCGAGGCGTTGCTGGCGGCGGTGGCGTTACGCCAGACCGCGGAGGCGGACAGGTGAGCGACGGGGTGCCGTGGCGGGCGGTGGCCCAGACGCTGGTGTTGGTGGTGGTGCTGGCACTGGCGCGGTACACGGCGGTGTTCGACAGTCAGGTCGGGCAGGTTGTGGCGGCGGCGGTCCTGGTGGTGGTCGGGGTGGACATCGCGCTGTACTACTGGCGGCGGTACGGGGCCTGACCCCGGTCTCAACCCCCAGTTTCACTTTCGGTGTGCACGGCACGGGTTCAAGGTCGAAGCCGCGGGACCGACTGGTATGAGCACCAGTTCCGCCGGGGTATGGCCGAAGGCCCACCGCGTCGAGGATGCCGAGGACCGCCGCTACGAGGTCACGGGACTCTGGACGGGGAGTCTCCCCGGGTTCGTCGAGGGGTGTGCCGGCGAGGCCGACGCCCACCTCGAGCACCGGGACGGGCGGACGTTCCTGGTCCTGGACTGACGCCGGTCAGTCCGCCAGCGGGGCGGGCGGGTCGCCCGGCAGGTCGTCGCGGTCGTGGGCGGCGTCGAAGTCGGGGCTCGGGCCGACGGGGACGATCCCTCGTGGGTTGAGGTCGGTGTGGCTGCGGTAGTAGTGGGCCTTGACGTGGTCCATGTGACAGGTGGCGGCGACGCCGGGGAGCTGGTAGAGGTCCCGGAGGTAGCCCCAGAGGTTCGGGTAGTCGGTAATCTGGTTTCGGTTGCACTTGAAGTGGGTGTGGTAGACCTCGTCGAAGCGGTACAGCGTGGTGAACAGACAGACGTCCGCGAGGGTGAGGGACTCGCCGAGAAGGTAGCGGCGGTCGGCGAGGCGCTGGTCGTACCGGTCCAGGGCGTCGAACAGGGTGGTGACGGCGTCCTCGTAGGCGGCTTGGGAGCCGGCGAAGCCGGCGCGGTAGACGCCGTCGTTGATGGCGGGGTAGATGTCGTCGATGACGTCGTCGATCGCGTCCTGTCGGTCGGTGGGGTAGAGATCGATGTCGTGGGCGGCGTACGGGCGGAACACCGTGGCGAACTGTTTGATGATCTCCTCGGATTCGTTGTTCACGATGGTCCCCGTGTCACGGTCCCAGAGGACGGGGACCGTCACCCGCCCCGAGTACGTCGGGTCAGCGGCGGTGTAGACCTCGCGGAGATACTCGAACCCGTTGACCGAATCGGCGGTGCACCCAGGTTTCTTCGGTGAGAACTCCCACCCCTGGTCGACGCGGTGGGGATCGACGACGTCGACGGTGATCACGTCCTCGAGCCCCAGCAATGCGCGGGTGAGGAGGGTGCGGTGGGCCCACGGACAGGCATAGGAGACGTACAGGTGGTAGCGGTCCGGGTCGGGGTCGAACCGGTCGTCGGACCCGATCCAGTGCCGGAAGCTGGTCTCTTCGCGCTCGAACGCGTCCCCGTCGTCGTCGGAGAGTTCGTGGTCGGTGTGCCAGGTCCCGGCGATCAGTCGACCCATGCGTGTCGAGACGGTCCTCAGCCGGATAAGGGCGGAGGCCGCGGCACCAGATTCCGCCTCCGGAGCGGGGGTGGAACTGCCGGACTGCGGGGTGAACGGCTCCCGGAACCCTTTTCCTCGCCCGTCGGCCAGTACTCCGCAATGAGCGAACTCGCGGCGGAGTACCGACTCGACTACTTCGAGGAGGAGGGGTGGGTGCGGCGGCAGTGTACGGAGTGTGGCGACCAGTTCTGGACGTTGGACGAGGACCGGACGACCTGTGGGGAGCCCCCGTGTGAGGATTACTCGTTCATCGACAACCCGAGTCTCGACCGGGAGTACGACCTCAACGAGATGCGGGAGGCGTTCCTCTCGTTTTTCGAGGAGCACGGCCACGGTCGGGTCGACCCGTACCCGGTGGCGGCGAGTCGATGGCGGGACGACGTGTTGCTCACGCAGGCGTCGATCTACGATTTCCAGCCCCACGTGACCAGCGGTCGGAGTCCACCGCCGGCGAACCCGTTGGTGGTGTCCCAGCCCTGCATCCGGATGAACGACATCGACAACGTCGGGAAGACGGGGCGACACACCATGGCCTTCGAGATGATGGGCCACCACGCGTTCAACGCCGACGAGGGCACCGAGTACGCCTACGAGGGCGAGGTCTACTGGAAGGAGGAGACCGTCGAGTACTGCGTCGACTTCTTCGAGGACTTCGGCGTCGACCCCGAGGAACTGGTGTTCATCGAGGGACCGTGGGTCGGCGGGGGCAACGCGGGCCCGGCCTTCGAGGTGATCTACCGGGGCGTAGAGCTGGCGACGTTGGTGTTCATGTCACTGGAGGCCGACGAAGACGGGGATTACGAGCTGAAAGGCGAGCGATTCTCGAAGATGGATCGGCGCATCGTCGACACGGGGTACGGCCTCGAACGGTGGACGTGGGTCTCCCAGGGGACCCCGACCGTCTACGAATCGGTATACCCCGACATGATCGCGTTCCTGAAGGACAACGCCGGCATCGACCACGGAGAGGCGGAGGCCGAGCTCGTCCACCGGGCGGCGAAGCTCGCCGGGCACATGGACATCGACGAGGCCGAGGACATGGAGGTCGCCCGGGACAACATCGCCCGGGAGCTGGACGTCTCGACGACGCGATTGGGACAGTTGATGGAGCCCCTCGAGGACATCTACGCGATCGCGGACCACTGCCGGACGCTGGCGTACATGTTCGGTGACGGGATCGTCCCGTCGAACGTGGGGTCGGGGTATCTGGCACGGATGGTGTTGCGCCGCACCAAGCGGTTGGTCGACAACGTCGGCGTCGACGCACCCATCGACGAGCTGGTGGACATGCAGGCCAAGCGGTTGGGGTACACGAACCGGGACACGATCCGGGACATCGTCCGGACGGAGGTCGAGAAGTACCGCGAGACCCTCGAGCGGGGGCGGCGCCGCGTCCAGCAGCTCGCCACCCAGTACGCGCGCCGCGACGAGGAGATCCCGACCGGGGAGCTCGTCGAGCTGTACGACTCGCATGGCATCCCCCCGGACATGGTCGCGGAGATCGCGGCCGACGTCGGGGCCGCGGTCGACATCCCGGACGACTTCTACGGGTTGGTCGCCGCCCGTCACGACACCGGTGGGGAGCTCGACCGAGAGGTCGACAGCGAGGACCGGCTCGCCGACCTCCCCGAGACCGAACGCCTCTACTACGACGACCAGTACCGCACCCAGTTCGAGGCGGTCGTCATCGACGTCTTCGACCGGGAGGACGGGTACGACGTGGTGCTCGACCAGACGATGTTCTACCCCGAGGGCGGCGGCCAACCGCCGGACCACGGGACGCTGTCGACCGATGACGTCACCGTCGAGGTCAGCGACGTCCAGGCCCGCGGCGGCGTGATCCTCCACCGCACCGACGAGGATCCGGGGAAAGGCGAGTTCGTCCGCGGCCAGATCGACGGGGAGCGCCGGCAACGCCTGATGCGCCATCACACCGCGACCCACGTCATCATCCACGCCGCCCGGGAGGTCCTGGGCGACCACGTGCGGCAGGCCGGTGCCCAGAAAGGGACCGACTCCTCCCGGATCGACCTCACGCACTACGAGCGCATCGACGCCGACACCCGCCGGGAGATCGAGCGGGTCGCCAACCGCATCGTCACGGACAACACCGTCGTCCAACAGGAGTGGCCCCAACGCCACGAGGCCGAGGAGGAGTACGGGTTCGACCTCTACCAGGGCGGCATCCCGACGGGGGAGAACATCCGACTCATCCACGTCGACGAGGACGTCCAGGCGTGTGCCGGCACCCACGTCCGCCACACCGGCGAGATCGGTGCGATCAAGATCCTCTCGACCGAACGCGTCCAGGACGGGGTCGAGCGGGTCACCTTCGCGGCGGGCCAGGCCGCCATCGAGCACATCCAGGACCTGGAGACCGCATTGCACGCGGCCGCGGACACCTTCGACGTCGCCCCGTCGGCGGTCCCGGAGACCGCCGAACGGTTCTTCGCCGAGTGGAAAGACCGCGGGAAGACCATCGACGACCTCACGGAGGAACTCGCCGCGGCCCGCGCCGGCAGCGGCGAGGCCGGTGAGGAGGTCGCCATCGGGGAGGTGACCGCGGTGATCCGGCGCCTCGACGGGGACATGGACGAACTGCGGGCGACGGCCAACGCCCTCGTCGCCGAGGGCCAGATCGCGGTCCTGGGGTCCGGCGTCGACGGGGCGCAGTTCGTCGTCGCCGTCCCCGACGGGATCGGCGTCAACGCCGGCGAGGTCGTCAGCCGACTCGCCGACCGGGTCGGGGGCGGCGGCGGTGGGCCCTCGGACTTCGCCCAGGGCGGCGGTCCGGACGCCGACGCCCTCGATGAGGCGTTGGCGGCCGCCCCGGACATCCTCAAACAGGTCGCCGACGCCTGACCCGGCATCGGGTCAGTGCAGGCCCCGGTGGTGGCCCTGCTCGGGGCGGCCGTCGACTGCGGACCGCAGTCCCGTGGGGCTAGTCCCGAAGGTCGAGGACGGTCCTGGCGACCGGTTCGACGGCGTCGACGTGTTCGCGTGGCGTGTACACCCCGAGCCGCCACTGGACGCGTTGGGCAGCTTGCAGCCCCTCGACGAGCGGGGACTGTTCGTGGAGGCGGCGCGGTTCGCCGTCGACGACGACGCGGGTGGAGGTCTCGGGCATCGACGGCTGGTCCGGGACGTCGAGGAACACCGCCGATGCGGGGACGCCCGCGCCGTCGGCGATCTCCCGTTCGAGACCGCGGACGGTCCCGTGGTCGGCATTCACGACCGCGTCGGGGACGGCGTCGATGCCGACCCAGGTCGCGCGTTTGTACAGGTCCCGCTCGACGAGACGGGTGGCCAGGGCGGCGGTCGGCGAACAGTCGTGGAGTGCCCCGAGGAGTTCGGCGTCGGTCATCCGGGCGAACGTGGCCTCGGCGACGGCGCCGGTGTCGAGAAGGCGTTCGACGCCCCGTTCGAGCATCGTGCCCGCGATCCGGGAGACGTGGTGGCGGTAGACGGTGGCGTTCATCAGGGCGCGGGCGACGAGGACGCTCTCGGCGGTGGGGACGTTGCCGGCGGCGAGGGCGAGGTCCCCGTCGATGAACCGGAGCGCCCGGATGACGCGGCCGTGATCGATGGTGCCGTACGGGACGCCGGTGTGGTGGGCGTCCCGCACGAGGTAGTCCATGCGGTCGACGTCGAGGTCGCCGGCGACGAGCTGGCCCAGCCGCCCCTCACCGGCGACCAGGGCGGCGATCCGGTCGGGGTCGAGTCCGTAGTCGGTGAGGACGTCCGCGGCGGGGCCGGTCCCGATGAGGTCGGCGACGTCGTCGTGGTGGCGGTCGAGTCGCCGCCGGATCACGGGCTCGGTCTGGTGCCCGTAAGGACCGTGGCCGACGTCGTGGAGCAGCGCCGCCGCCCGCACCGCGGTGGCCGCATCCGCCGGGACGGACAACCGATCGAGGGCGCGGTCGGCCAGGTGGTAGACGCCCAGGGAGTGTTCGAACCGCGTGTGATTGGCCGCTGGGTACACCAACCGCACGGTCGACAACTGTTTGATGTGTCGTAACCGCTGGACGAGCGGCGTGTCCAACAACGCCGCCGCGACGCCCCGGAGCTCGATGTAGTCGTGGACGCTGTCCTTGATGGCCCGCATCGCCCCGGGGTTGGCGTCGAGGTGCCGATAAGCCTATGGTCCCGACCCGACCAGGACCGGCGATGCCCACCGTCGACCGCGACGGGGTCGCCCTCGAGTACGTCGTGCGGGGCGACGGTCCCGTCATCGCGTTCGTCCCCGACGCAGCGGTCGGCCCGTGGATGTGGGCGTGGGTCACCACCGCGTTGGCGGGGCCCTACCGCGTCCTCACATACGCACCGCGGGGCTGTGCGGGCTCCGAGCCGGTCCCCGTCGACGACCCCGATGGGTACGCCGTCCCCGCGTTGGCTGCCGACCTCGAGGCCGTCCTCGCGGCCGTGGACACCCCGCGTGTCCACCTCGTGGGCAGTGGCCTCGGCGGCCAGGTCGCCCTGGAATACGCCGCGACCGCCGGCCGGGCGCGGTCGTTGACGCTGCTTGGCACCGAAACCCACCCGACCGTCGACCCCGCCATCCGCGACACCCTGTGTGGGGCAGACCCCATCGCGTCGTTGGGGCCGTACCTCGGCGATGCCCTGGCCGCCCTCGACCATGACCAGGTCCGGGCCTGGCGGGACCGGGACGATCCATCGCCGTCGGTGCGGGCCGCCCAGCTCGAGGCCGCCACCGCCTGGGACCCGCCGCCGTTGTACGAGGTCACGCTGCCGACCCGGGTCCTGCACGGCAGCGACGATGCGGTGTGGTCTCCCGATGGCGGGGAGGACCTCGCGGCGGCGCTGCCGCGGGCGACCTTCGACCGCGTGCGGGACGCCCCACATCTGCTCCCGGTCGCGACGTCGACGCTGGTCGCCGACGAGGTCGCCGGCCTCGTCGACCGGCACGCGGACGGGTGACGGTGGCGTAACGGCTTTCCGCGACGATGGAGTACCACGAGGCGATGAGTCGGTTGCGCTTTGCCCTGCTCGACGCCAGTCACGGCGACGAGAACACCCCGCGGAACTTCCGCCGGGAGCTCCCCGGCGATCTGGTCGAGTACGACGTGACCGACGGCGACCTCCCGCCGAGTGACGCCGACCACGACGCCGTCGTCGTCACCGGCTCCCGATCGTCGGTGTACTGGGACGAACCCTGGATCGGGCCGTTGGGCGACCGGGTCGCGGCGGCCGTCACGGCCGACGTCCCCGTCCTCGGCGTCTGCTACGGGCACCAGGTCCTCGCGGACGTCCTCGGCGGCACCGTCGCGGACATGGGCGAATACGAACTCGGGTACCGCGAGGTCCACCAGGTCATCGCCGACCCCCTGTTCGACGGGGTGCCCGACCCGGCCCTCGTCTTCGAGACCCACTCCGACGTGGTGACCGAGCTCCCGCCCGGCGCGACCCTGCTCGCCGAAAACGAGGTCGGCATCCAGGCATTCCGCCAGGGCACCGCCTGGGGGGTGCAGTTCCACCCGGAGTACGACCTCGAGACCGCACGCGCGGTTACGAGACGCAAGGACCTCCCCGACGCCCGGATCGAGTCGGTCCTCGCGGGTGTCACCCCGGCAGCCGCCGATCGCGCGGCGGCCGCAAAGACCATCTTCGCGAACTTCGCCGCCCAGGCCCGTCTGGGGCGGGCGGAGGGCGTCGCCGACGACTGACCGTCACCGATCGGCACCGACGAGGACCAGGCGACTCGATGCGTCGCCGATCCGGAGCTGGCGGGTGTCGCCCGGGTCGATGCGCACGGCGTCCCCCGGGTCGAGGTCGACGGTCCGGTCCTCGATCTCGACGCTGGCGTCGCCCTCGATGAGGAAGTACACCTCCTCGTGGCCATCGTCGGCGTGGTCGTGGGGTTGCCCGGACCACGCCGGATCGCAGTCCAGGATGGTGACCCCGACCGCCTCGGCGTCCAGCGGATCCCGGAGGAAGTGCATACCGTCGGCGACCGGTTCGACATCGCCGTAGCTCACAGTCGAATACCCCATGCCCGGACGTGGGGCTTGTGGACACAAGTCAGTGATGGCCACGCAGCCAGCGACGGCCAGCGTGGACGGCGACCAGGACCGCGACCGCGACGACGATGACGACGGCGTCGGTGACACCGCTCAACAGGCCCAGTGCCACGATCAACGTGGTCGCACACGCGGGTGGGTGCCGGAGGTCGGTGGCGAGCATCCCGGTGGTCGTGGCCGCCACCGCCACCACGGCACTCGCCGCCAACCACGCGCCCGCCACCGACAACGGCGGTGGTGGCGTTGTCGCCACCAGCCCCGCGGCCAGAAGGTGGTAGGCACCGAACCCGGCGACGACGCCGATGACGTGCCCGCCGAGCACGCGGTCGGGGCGACTCGTCTCGGCGTCCGGGACCGTCGCCACCGCGTACGCGGTGGGGCCGAGGCTCGGGAACAGGAACGGACGGCCCGACACCCACGCGAGCGCGCCGAGCACGACGAGGAACCCGCCGGCGCGGAGACCGGTCGCTGCGGGACGTCCGGACACACCACCCCCACTGTCGCCGCGCAGAAAACCCCGGCGGACGCCGACAGGGCCACGCTTTTGCCGGGTCGCGACGCAGACCCGACCATGCTCGATTACGTGGGGCTCGAGGCCGATCTCGACGATGAGGAACGGCTGATCCGGGACACGGCCCGGGAGTTCGTCGCCGACAACGTCCGCCCGATCATCGCCGACCACTACCTCGAGGGGACCTTCCCCACGGACCTGATCCCCGCGATGGGCGATTTGGGGTTCTACGCGCCCAACCTCGACAGTCACGGGTTGCCCGACGTGAGCGAACGGGCCTACGGGCTGTTGATGCAGGAGTTGGAGGCGTGTGACTCCGGACTCCGATCGATGGCGTCGGTCCAGGGCGCCCTCGTCATGTACCCGATCTACGCGTACGGCAGTGCCGACCAGCGGGACCGTTGGCTCCCCGCCCTCGGCGAGGGCGACGCCGTGGGGTGTTTCGGGTTGACCGAACCCGACCACGGGTCCAACCCGGCGGGGATGGAGACGACCGCGGAGGCCGACGGCGACGGGTACACCCTCTCCGGGACCAAGACCTGGATCACGAACGCGCCCCTGGCCGACGTCGCCGTCGTCTGGGCGCGGGACCGGTCGACCGCGGACGCCCCGGTCCGTGGGTTCCTCGTCGAGACCGACGCGGACAACGTCACCACCAACGAGATCGACGGGAAGCTGTCCTTGCGCGCGTCCAGCACCGGTGAACTCGCGCTGCAGAACGTCCACATCCCCGACACGGCGGTGCTGCCGGAGGTGTCCGGGATGAAGGGGCCGCTGTCCTGTCTCACCCAGGCCCGGTACGGGATCGCGTGGGGGGCCGTCGGGGCCGCCCGCGACAGTTTCGAGACGGCACTGGCCTACGCGAAGGACCGCGACCAGTTCGGCGGCCCGATCGCCCGCTTCCAGCTCCAACAGGAGAAACTCGCGGAGATGGCGACCCAGATCACGACCGCACAACTGCTGGCCTCCCGGTTGGCCACCCTCAAAGGACGCGGTGACCTGCGCCCTCAGCACGTCTCGATGGCCAAACGGCACAACGTCCGCGTGGCCCGGGACCAGTCACGGGTCGCCCGCGAGATCCTGGGCGGGAACGGGATCACGGCGGACTACTCCCCGATGCGGCACATGCAGAACATGGAGACCGTCTACACCTACGAGGGGACCCACGACATCCACACGCTGATCCTCGGCGAGGACCTCACGGGGTACGCCGCCTTCGAGTGACGGTCACTCGAACCGCCCGGTGACGGACCCACACTCCCGACACCGGGCGATGACGGCGGTCTGGTCGTCGGCGAGTTCGATGTCGTGTGGGGTCTCGGTCTCGCAGGTCGAGCAGGCCCGCAAGATCTCCGTGGCCCCCGGGTCCTGTGGGGCGCCGATCGCCAGGGCCACCACGCGGTCCTCGCCCTCGTTGGTGCCGCGCTGGTACTCGCCGGGGCCGAACCGGACCAGTTCCCCGGCCGACACCTCGACCGGGTCGTCGCTGGTGCGGAACGTGACGGTGCCCGCCTGGATGTAGAAGACCTCCTCCTGGTCGGCGTGGGCGTGGAACCCGAACGCGAAACTGTCCCCGGGGGCGAGCTCGTAGTAGTTGATCGCGACGTCGGCCAACCCCAGGACGTCGGTCAGTGGCCGCTGGACCGACGCCGGCCCCATACGGTCGTCCATCTCCGCCAGCCGGACCCGATGCATACCGGGTGGTAGGCGGGGGCGGTGGTTAGGCGTGATGGCTCGGCCCACGGGCCGACCGATCGCGGGTGGCGGCCGCGAGGAGGACGGGGGTGGAGGGCGGGGGACCCGGTTACTCGGGGCGGTCGATGTCGAGTTGCTCTCGGAGGTCTTCCAGGGCCTCGGCGTCGTTGAGCTCCTCCAGCCGCGCCCGGAAGTCCTCCTCGCAGAGTCCGACGACGACGCCGCCCTTCTCGACGGTGACGTCGGCGTCAGCCTCGCAGTAGTGACACTGCATGCCCCGTCCTAGGCCCCCGGGGGTCCTGAAGGCTACGGCCTCGGGAGGTGTCGCCGCAGCTCCCGGTACTCGCCCTCGGCGAGGCCGGCGCGGCCGAGCACGGTGTCGTGGGCGTCGCTGCCGCCGACGACGAGGAGGTCGTGGGCCGCGACCGCCTCGTCGAGGCGGTCGTCGGCGACGGGGTGCTCGTAGGGGTAGTACCGTTCGACGGCATCCAGGTCGCTGGTGAGGGCGAGGGCGGCGGCGGGGTCGCGGTACCGGAACGGGTGGGCGAGCGCGACCACGGCACAGGCCTCCGCGAGGAGCCCCCGGCCCTCGGTGAAACTGGTGACGGCCCGCGGGACATAACACGGGCCGTCCTCCCCGATCAGCGCGGCGAATACGGCGTCCTGGTCGGTGTACTCCGTGTCGGGGTGGTCGACGACGGCCTGGGCGAGGTGCGGGCGACCCAGCCCGGGACTGATGGTGACGTCGAGGGTGACATCGAGGTGGGCTTCCAGACGGTCGCGGATGGCCGCGCCCCGCTGGCGGCGGTCGGTCTGGAGTCGGTCGATCTCCTCGCGAAGCGCTGGCGTCGGGTCGAGGCCGTAGCCCAGGAGGTCGACGCGGTCTTGGCCGTCGCCGGGGTCGACCCGGAGTTCGAGTCCGTTGACGATGGTGATGCCGTCCCGCTCGACGACGGGGGCGTCGAGGGCGTCGTTGATGCGGTCGTGGTCGGTGACGGCGACGGCGGACACTCCGGCGTCGCGGGCGGCGTCCGGCAGGGTCTCGAGGGTGAGGACGCCGTCGGAGGTGGTGGTGTGGACGTGGAGGTCCGCGTAGACCATGGTCGGCGTCGGCGGCCCTGCGGGAAAGGGGTTGTCGTCGACGACACGCGGACGAATCCCGGTCTGTCCGTTACATTCATTATGAACCACCGGAAAGTGCGTGTGTCCGTACCATGTCAATGGGTGCCTATGACGAAGACGAGCACGAACGTCGCGAGCGGAAGAACAACGACGTCGACCTGAGCGAGGACGACACCCGGTCGTCCTACGAGGGCGAGGTCGAGTACGACGACGCGGACACGGAGACGCTGCTCGAGCAGTTCCAAGAGATCAAGTCCGAGTAACCCGGTCTGCTTCCTCGCGACGCACCGCCGTCGAGCGGCGGCGCTGCCCCGGGTCAGTCCCAGCCCGGGGTCCCCGGGGCCCCGCGGTCGTCCTCGATCGCCGCGGCCAGGGACGGGTCGGCGGCGCTCGTGTCGGCCCGGTCGGTCCAGTCGTCGATCGCGGCCCCGGCCCAGGATCGGGCCGTCCGCGCCGTCGCCAGAGCCTCGGCGAATCGGTCGTCGTTGAGTTCGACGGTGCCGGGGGCGCTGGCGGCCGCCACCGCGACGAACCGTGCGCGGGTGGCGGGATCGATGGTGCGGGCGGCGATGTCCTCGATGACGCCCTCGAGCTCGGTGGGGTCCGGGTAGGCGAAGACCGTGTGGCCGATCGCCTGTGGGCCGAGGAGCCGGGGACCGACCTCGGGTGGGACCGAGCGATCGCGGAGGCGGGTCCCGCCGAAGGCGTCCTCGACGCGTTCGCACTCGGTTTCGGCGCCCAGGTCGAGGTTGTGTGCGGGGTAGGCCCCACACTCCGTGGGGTAGAGGTCGGTGTCGTGGATGCGACACTGGAGGGTGGTCGGGTCGAGGAACACACACGTGTGCAGCCACGTCGGCTCGGTGTCGAAGGGTGCGACCGGTTTCGGTGGGGTGCGCAATCCCAGGAAGAAGGCGGGTCGGCCGTCGATGGCGGCGAGGTCGACGCCGTCGACGGTGACCGTCGGGTCGTCGGTGGCCCGCCACAGCCGGGGGGTGAGGGCGTCGGCGTAGCCGGCCGCGAGGAGGTCGGTGACGTCGTCGCGGGTGAGGGGGACGAGGTTGTAGGTGTCGTCGAGCGGGCGGCGCGGGCCGCGGCGTTCGTGGTCGTGTGGGGTGTCCGTGAGCGGGCGCCAGTCGATACAGCAGCCGGCACACCCCGCACAGTCCACGTCCATGGCCGTGGGGTCGGTGGCGGCGGAGAAAAACCCGACGGGCACTTATGGCCGTGGCGTCCCGGGTGATGGTATGGGCGATCGGTGTGACGGGTGTGGGCGGGAGGTGGGCATCGCCGGCGGGATCGCGAACATCTGGACGCGGGAGCACACCGAGACCGGTGGGTTGACCCTGGAGTTCGACAGCGACGGCTCCGAGCACTTCCTCTGTTTTGCCTGCATCGAGCAACTCCCGGAGAACCCGACGGCCGCCGACGTGGCGGCGCTGGCCGACGCCGAGGAGTGACGGACTAGAGCTGGGTGATGACGCCGAGGCTCGCCGATCCCAGCATCAGCAACGCCAGGATCAACGCGAGGAGTTGCTGGCGGTCCATACCCGTCCTCGGTCGGGCGACGGGAAAACGGTTCGGACGGTCAGTCGGGCGGCAGGACGTGGAGGCCGGCCCGGGACTTGAGGACGGGGACGGCGTCGGCGGCGGGGTCGAGGTACGACGGGCGGGGAACGGTGGTGGTCGCGGCGGTGTCCGGGTCGATGACCTGGACGGCGTGCTCGTCGACGACGGCGACCAGCGTGGTCTCCTCGGCGTCGCTGCGGGCGCCGAGCCGTCGGGCGGTGTCGGCGGTCGCGTCGGTGGCGTCGGCCTCGTAGGGGTCGCCGGTGGTCAGCCGCACCCCTTTCAGGTTGCCGGCGACCGACCGGACCAGCACGGGGCCGTCACCGTCGGCGGGGTCGATGACGTCGCCGGGGGTGTGTTGGGGGAGGCGGACGGCGTAGGTCGAGCGGTAGACCTCGTTGCCGTCACCGTCCTCGGTGACGAGGGTGCGGGTGTCCGTAAGCGACCCCCCGAGGGCGTCCTGGATGCTGGTGGCGACGGCGCGGGCGAGTTGGGTCTCGGAGAGTTTGATGTCGACCCCGTCCCCGGTCCGGTCGACGTCGCTGACGAAGGCATCGCGGTCCCCGGCCGCGGTGCGGTCGGCGACGGCGTCGCGGGCGATGGCGACGGCGCGGTCACACTCGCTGGCCGTGGGGGTGCGGTCGGTGGCACGGACCTGGACGGTGGCGGCGTAGTAGTCGCCGGCGATGCGGCCGCATCGGGGACAGGTGCCGGCCCCGATCTGGACGGGGACGGTGACCTCGTCCTCGAGTGGGGTGTCCCGGACGACGCCGGAGAACCGGCAGTGCAGGCGGAGTGAGGTGGCGTCGACCTGCTCGGCGTCGACGCTCCAGGCGACGTCCGTGGCGTCGGCGTGCACGCCGAGCTGGTCGGCGACGGCGTCGACGGCGACGCTGGTGGGGTCTCGGGTATCCTCCCAGGTGTCGCCGTGGTTGACGGCCCCACACGTGTTACAGACGGTGATCGCGACGTCCTCGGGGGCGTCGACGAGGTCGAACCGATCGAAGTAGCAGGCGTCACAGAGCGCGCGCTCCCGGCGGGTGCCAGCCTGCCCCCGGTCGGCGGCGGGGTCGACGGCGGCCCCGCAGGCCGGACAGAACGCGCCACTGGACTCCGTCATCGCCCAGCACTAGCGGATGCCGGCGTTTAGGCGTGTTGGGACGGGGCGGGCGAACCAGCGCCGGATTTTCACTTTCGATACGGTGTTTACGAGGCTTTATGACGGAGGCCGGAGAACCCCGGGCCACATGGCCGCATCAGAAGACCTCGAGGAGCTCTCCGGCGTCGGCCCGGCCACCGCCGAGAAGCTCCGCGACGCGGGCTTCGAATCCTATCAGAGCATCGCGGTCGCCAGCCCCGGCGAACTCTCGAACACCGCCGACGTCGGTGAGTCGACGGCCGCCGACATCATCCAGAGCGCTCGGCAGGCCGCCGACGTCGGCGGCTTCGAGTCGGGGGCGTCGGTCCTGGAACGCCGCGAACAGATCGGGAAGCTCACCTGGGGGGTCCCCGAGGTCGACGACCTCCTGGGCGGTGGCGTCGAGACCCAGTCCATCACCGAGGTCTACGGGGAGTTCGGCTCCGGGAAGTCCCAGGTCACCCACCAGCTCTCGGTCAACGTCCAGCTCCCCCGGGAGCACGGCGGCCTAGAGGGCGGGGCGGTGTTCGTCGACTCCGAGGACACCTTCCGCCCAGAGCGAATCGACGACATGGTCCGCGGCCTCGACGAGACGGTGCTGGCCGATACCATGGACCTCCACGGCGTCGACGGCGACCCCGACGACGAGGACGCCATGGACGCCTTGGTCGAGAGCGTCCTCGACGAGATTCACGTCGCGAAGGCCTTCAACTCGAATCACCAGATCCTGCTCGCGGAGAAGGCCAAGGAGCTGGTCGGGGAGTCCCAGGACGAGGAGTTCCCGGTGCGACTGCTGTCCGTCGACTCCCTGACCGCGCACTTCCGGGCGGAGTACGTCGGCCGCGGGGAACTCGCGGAACGCCAGCAGAAGCTGAACAAGCACCTCCACGACCTCATGCGGATCGGTGACCTGCACAACTGTGCGGTGCTGGTCACCAACCAGGTCGCCGCGAACCCGGACTCGTTCTTCGGCGACCCGACCCAGCCGATCGGCGGGAACATCCTCGGGCACACGTCGACGTTCCGGATCTATCTACGGAAGTCGAAAAACGACAAGCGGATCGTTCGCCTCGTCGACGCGCCGAACCTCGCGGACGGCGAGGCGGTGATGCGCGTGCAGGACGCCGGCCTCGTCCCCGAGTAGGGTCAGGGACTGGCGAGCACGCCCTCGAGGCGGTTCCACCGCTCTTCGAGGTCCTCGGCCTCCGCCTGGAGCGCCGCGAGATCGTCGGCGACCGCCGCGACGGTGTCGTCGAGCTCGGCGATGTCCGCCCGGTGCGTACGGTCGAGTTCGGCCTGTGCGTGCTGGAGTTCCTCGACGGCGTCCTCGCGGGCGGTGGCGAGGTCGGCGACGTCGGCCTCGTGGGCGTCGGCGAGGTCGTCGAGACGGGTCTCGAGGGCCGTGAGATCGTCCCGGAGGCCGTCGACGGCCTCGAGCCCGTCGGCCAGGTCCACGACGCGGGCCTCGAGGTCGGTTCGGGCCTGGGCCGCGGCCTCGAGGTCGGATTCGAGGTCGGCGACGCGCTCGTCGACCCGGGCCTCGATGTCGTCGAGTTCTTGGAGGACGTCCCGGGCGGTGCCGTTCGTGTCGATGAACTCCTCGATGGCGTCGCTGTAGGCGGCAAAGTCGGCGACGCGGGCCTGGAGGTGCTGGAACTTGACCTCGTGGCTGCGGGGCAGGCCACCGAGTTCTCGTCGGAGGACCGCGCGTTGATCGTCGGTGACCTCGTCGTTCCGGAGTCGCTCGACGAGTTCGTCGACGACGTCTGGCTCCCCCGCTGCCGGGCGGTCCGTCGGTGGTTCGTGGTCGTTCGTGGCGCCGCCGTCGGCGACGGCCTCCGTGGTTCCCCCGTCCGTCTCGTTCGGGTGGTCCACACCGGTGTCCCGCCCGAACAGGCGTGCGAGCACTCCCATCTTCGGTCGTGGATGAACACCCACATCGATAAGTGTTAGGTTCCTGTCATACGTCTGTCGGACCCTTCGTACACCCCGAAACCACCCGGAAGAATCACTGAGCCACTCGATTCGTCCCGCCAGTCAGCAACACCCTCACCGGAGAACCGACACCCGGCGTCGGGAAGGGCTACTCCTCGGTCGTCGTGTCCGCGGCCTCGGCCGGCGTCTCCCCGGCCCGATACAGTTCCACGCCGTCCTGTACTACCTTCTCGGCCAGGACCGCACACTTCACCCGCATCGGCGTCACCTCCACGCCGAGCAGGTCAAGGACGTCGTCCCGATCCATCCCCAGGACCGCGTCCACGGACTCCCCCTTGATCGCCTCGCTGAACAGGCTCGCACTCGCCTGACTGATCGCACAGCCCTCCCCCGTGAACGCCACGTCCTCGATCGTCTCCTCGTCCTCGCCGAGCTCGACCTCGAACCGCAGGTCGTCCCCACACGAGGAGTTGTGCCCCTCGTGGGCGAACGTCGGGGCCGCCAACTCCCCGTAGTTCCGCGGGTTCTTGTAGTGATCGAGGATCTGCTGGCGGTACATGTCCGAACCCATGGGTGCTGGGGAATGGTAGGCCGACGCCACTGAAAAGCATACCGGGGTGGGACCCGACGCCTTTACCGGGACCCGCCCGCGATGAGGGGTGTGGCCGCCAGCGACGACTACCTCCGGTTCTTCCCCAAACCCGCTCCGTACGACGGGCAACAGGAGGCCATGGCGGCGATCCGACCCGCGCTGGCGGCGGGCCGGGACGTCCTCTTCGAGGGGGCGTGTGGCACCGGGAAGACCCTCGCCGCCCTCGCCCCCGCTCTGGACGTCGCCCGGGAGACCGACCGCACCGTCGTCATCACCACGAACGTCCACCAGCAGATGCGCCAGTTCATCGCGGAGGCCCGGGAGATCAACGCCACGGAACCGATCCGTGCGGTCGTGTTCCGCGGGAAGGCATCGATGTGCCACATCGACGTCGGGTACGAGGAATGCCAGGTCCTCCGGGAGGAGACCCGCGACCGCGTCGACACCGAACGCGAGGCCGAGGCGCTGGCCGACCAGGCCGAGGCACTGTTGGCCGACGCTCGCGACGGCGACGATGACGCCGCCGCCCGCCGCCAGCGCCTCCTCGAGGAACTCGACGCCATCGACGGCGACCGCGACCCCGACACGACGTGTGACCACTACTACCGGAACCTCACCGACGACGCGGCGGTCACCCGGTTCAACGACTGGTTGTTCGACGACGTCCGCACCCCCGACGAGATCTACGAGTACGCCGGGTCCCAGGGGTTGTGCGGATACGAACTCCTCAAGGAGGGGTTGGACCGCGTCGACCTCGTCGTCTGTAACTACCACCACCTCCTCGACCCGTTCATCCGCGAACAGTTCTTCCGGTGGCTCGACCGTGACCCCGGCGAGGTTCTGACCGTGTTCGACGAGGCCCACAACGTCGCCGACGCCGCCAGAGACCACGCCACTAGACACCTCACCGAACGCACCCTCGACCAGGCGATCGCCGAACTCGAGGACCTCACCGACGGCCGCGCCGACGCCGCGCGGAACGTGTTGACGGCGTTCCGCAGCGCCCTCGTCGACGTCTACGACCGGGCCCGACCCGACACCGTCGACGATGACTGGACGGACATCCCCGTCCGGAACCCGGACCGCCGCGACGACCTCGCGCTGGCCTTCCTCGACCGGTACGCCGGGCGGGGTATCCACCGGGACCTCGCGGAGGCCGTGGAGCTCGGCCGGGAACTCGAGGACCGGTACGAGCGAGCCTACCGCCGCGGCGAGACCACCACCCGGACCGAGTGCCAGACGCTACAGGCGGCCACCTTCCTCCAGACCTACCTCGCGGACGGGGACGACACCGGCCGGTACCCGGTCGTCGGGGTGCGCCGCGACGTCGGCACCGGCGACGTCTACGGCCGTGCGGAGCTGTACACCTGCCTCCCGCGGACCGTGACCGGCGACCTCTTCGAGGAGGTCCACGCCAGCGTCCTGATGAGTGCGACGCTGCGGCCCTTCGACGTGACCGCCGACGTCCTCGGACTCGACACCCCCGAAACCCTGGCCTACGGGCTGTCGTTCCCGCCGTCACACCGCCGGACCTTCGCCGTCGACCTGCCGCCACTGTTCGCCAGTCGGCGGGACGACCCCGAGGTCGTCGGGGCCGTGACCGACGCGTTGGCAGACGTCGTCCGCTACACCGCGGGCAACGTCCTGGCGTTCTTCCCGAGTTACGGGGAGGCCGCCCGCTACCACGACCGACTGGGGGACGCGGTCGCGGCGACGCGGTTCCTCGACGAGCCGGGGACCCGCGCCGACCAGCTCCGACAGCGGTTCGTCGACCACGACGACGCGGTGTTGTGCACCTCCGTGTGGGGCACCCTGACCGAGGGGGTGAGCTTCGACGGGGACGCCGCACGAGCGGTCGCCGTCGTCGGGGTGCCCTACCCCCACCTCGACGATCGGACCGAGGCGATCCAGGACGCTTACGACGCCCGTTTCGACGGGGCGGACGCGGGGTGGCGGTACGCCGTCGAGATCCCGACGGTGCGCAAGACCCGGCAGGCGCTGGGCCGCATCCTGCGGGCCCCCGACGAGATCGGGGCGCGGGTCCTCCTCGACCGGCGGTACACGGCGGCCGGCACCGACCAGCTGGGGGCGTACAGCGTCCACGACGCCTTCCCGGCGGACGAACGGGAGGAGATCGTCGACATCGCCCCGGCGAAACTCCGGTACGCCCTCCATAACTTCTACACCGACCACGACGCTTGGACCGGCGACCCGCCGCCGCTGTGAGTCACGAGTCCAGGGCCACCCGCCCCGTGACGGTGTGGGTGTCGGCCTCGTAGAACACCAGGGTCGAGACCGTCCACTCGACCGATTCGATGTCCCGGTCGCGGGCAGCCGCGACGACGTCGGGATCGTCGGTCCGGCCGAGCGTCACGTGGGGGGTGTACGCGGGACCCTCCACGTCGGCGACCGGGTCGACGACCGTACACAGGGTCTCGTGGACGGTGTGGAGACCGTCGCTCTCGACGGCGAGGTACACCACCGACCCCGATCCAGTGGTCGGGGGGTCGAAGACGTCGACGTGGGTGGTCCGTGCGGAAAACGGGGTGACGGCCGCGAGCGCGCTCCGCACCCGCGTCTCGATGACGGCCCGGGGCGGCCCCGGCGGCAGGCGCTTGGCGACCAGGGTGTACTCGTCCCGTGCTGTGGCCCCCAACACCGGACGGAACGCCTCGGCCTGCCGTCGGACGGGGCCGGGCACCGGGACGTTCAGACTGAACACGGGCCCCGGTCACGACGCGGTGAGAAAGGCGTGACGATAGCCCGCGAAGCCCCCACCTATATCCCCGGGTCCGTTCACACCTCGAGACGAGACGGATGGCATCCAGTACCGGGGTGGTGGTGGCAGCGTTGTTCGCCAACGGGGCGATCGCGATCATGAAGTTCGTCGGGTACCTGCTGACGGGGAGTCCGTCGATGCTCTCCGAGACCTACCACTCGATCTCGGATACGGGCAACCAGGTGTTCCTGCTGTTGGGCATCCGGTACGGGCGGCGGGACCCATCGCGGGAGCACCCGTTCGGCTACGGGAAGGCCCAGTTTTTCTATTCGTTTTTGGTCGCGGTGTTGCTGTTCGGGATCGCCGGCTGGGAGTCGGTGCGTCACGGCTACGACGCGTTGATGAATCCGCACCCGCCGGCGACCGGGACCGCGACGATCCCGGTCCTCGACGTCACCTTCCAGGCGGTGTACGTCAACTACGGCGTGTTGCTCGCCGCAATCGTCTTCGAGGCCTACGCGTTCAGCAAGGCCCACGCCAACATGTCCCGCCAGATCGAAACCCACGGCTGGAGCGGGTACCGCGAGGCGTTCCGGAAGACCAGCGACGTCACGGTCCTGACCGCGTTGACCGAGGACACCATCGCGATGGCGGGTGCCGGCATCGCGTTGTTCGGGATCTACCTCTCCCGGTACACCGGGAACCCGGTGTACGACGCGGTCGGCGCCCTGTTGATCGGGGTGATGTTGATGGGGTTTGCCCTGGCGTTGGCCTGGGAGAACAAACGCCTGATCCTGGGTGAGAGCCTCCCGACCGAGGAGGAACGGGAACTCCGGGATATCGTGACCGGGTTCGACACCGTCGTCAACATCATCGACCTGCGGTCGGTGTACTTCGGCCCGGAACGCGTCCTCATCACCGCCGACGTCACGTTCGTCGACGACCTGGACACCACCGAGATGGACGACGTGATCACGGAGATTGAGGCGGCGATGGTGGAGGCGAACCCCGACATCGAGAAGGTGTACATCGAACCCGAGTGACTCGGCGTCCACCGCCGGTGGGCAGTGCGTTCCGCCGCAGTCGGGTGACCGAAACGCAGTTGCGTCCCCCCGATGACCAGCCGATGTGATCGCCGTCCTCGCGGACACCCACCGGGAGACCGGTCACGGCCTCGCCGGGCAGGCGGCCACGGCCGCGACCACGGCCGACCGGGTGATTCACGCCGGGGACTTCACCACCGTCCCCGTCCTCGAGGCGTTCCAGGACGCCACCGCGGCGTTGGTCGCCGTCCACGGCAACCGGGACGACCCCGAGGTCTGCGACCGCGTCCCGGCGACCCGCACACTCGAGGTCGGGGACACCACGGTCGCGGTCACCCACCGGTCCTCGAGTGGCGACGCCGGGCTGGCGTACCTCGCCCGCGAGCGGGGCGCCGACCTCGTCGTCGCCGGCCACACCCACCGCCCCCGCGTCAGCCACGTGGGCGGGGTGACGGTGCTGAACCCCGGGAGTCACACGACGCCCCGCGGCGGTCCCCCGACCCACGCGGAACTCGAGGGCGGTGCGGACGGACTCGTCGGTCGGATCGTCACACGGGATGGGCACCGCCGGGAGTCGTTCCTGGTGGGGTGAGCGGAAAGGGGGTAAGGGAAACCCAGGGACCGGGCGGCGAAGAGGGAAGGGGCTGGCAGGGTGCAGGCCGGTGGCAAGGCGCCTGCACTCACCGCAACGGGTGGCGGATAGAAGTAGTAACCGTATGCTCAAACGCCGATTTTACTCTCGATACCCCACCAGACGGTGACCAACACCAACGCGAGGACGCCGCCGAGGAACAACGAGAGGCCGGGCGCGATCCCGAAGGCGGCGTCCAGGGAGGCCGCCGGGGCCTTCGAGATGGCGCCGGGGTCCGTCGAGAGGTGGGTGCCGCCGTGGGTGATCGCGCCGCTCAGGTCGGCGGACGGGGAGACGCTGACCTCGCCACCGGCCGTCCCGCCGCCGCCCGTCGGTCCGCGGCTCAACCACCACTTGATGACGCCGCCGGTCGCCGACAACACGCCGATCCCGCCCAGGAGCTGGGCGAGTGCGGCCTGGACGCCGGCGGACTCCTCCTCGTCGCCCGCGAACAACACGAGCGGGCCATCGGTGGGGGCGTAGACGTTCATCTCCCGCCCCTTCTCGGAGTATCGGGTGCCCCGCACCTCGATGAGGTCTGCCTCCTCGAGCTTCCGGAGGTGGTACTGCGTGTTCTGGAGAGAGGTGTCTGCCGCCTCCGCGAGTGTAGATGGCGTGGCCGGGTCGTCGTGGAGTTCGGCGAGCAGTCGGCGTGCGGTGCCAGCGGAAAGCGCACCCAGCACTTCGTCCGCGTCCGCCGTGTCGACGCCCACGACGCGAGGATCTGACTCCGGGTCGTCGACGTCGACGTCCGTCTCGAAAGGAAGCAACCCGGCCATGCTACCGAGTGCCAATTAACGGAAAGCCTATAATAATCTTGCGTCGGCCGCCGAAACGCCTACACCGCTCGCCCGCGTGGGTCGCCCATGGTGGAACTGGACCCGGTCGCAGTCGGGTTCGTCGTCGTGTTGTTGGTGTTCACCCTGTTCGTCTACCTGTTCTTACGGCGGACCGCCCTCGCGTTCCGCGAGGGCCAGAACCGCGGCCGGAACCGGTGACCTCACACCGTCTCCTCGACCCGGTCGATCGCCGTGTCGATGTCGTCCCGGTCGACGTCGAGATGGGTGCAGAATCGGACGGTGTACGGCCCGAACTCCGAGGCCTGGACCCCGTTGTCCGCGAGGGCGTCGATGAACGCCGCGGCGGTCCGCCCCGTGTCGGTGACGTCGACGAGGACGATGTTCGTCTCGGGGGCCGTGACCGCCAGCCCGGGGAGGGTCCCCAGTCCCTCGGCCAGCCGGGCGGCGTTGTCATGGTCGGTCGCCAACCGGTCGACGTTCTCCAGGGCGAGCAGTCCGGGGGCGGCGACGATGCCGACCTGCCGCATCCCGCCGCCCAGGAGCTTCCGGGTGCGACGCAACCGGGTGATGAACCCGGCGGGGCCGGCGACGATCGAACCGACCGGCGCCCCCAACCCCTTCGAGAGACAGAACATCACGGTGTCGACGGGGTCGGTCAGTTCCGTGACCGGGACGTCGAGGGCGACGGCGGCGTTGAACAGGCGGGCGCCGTCGAGGTGGACCGGGAGGCCAAGGTCGTGGGCGGCGTCGGCGGCCGCGGCGATCGCCGCCGGCGTGATCGCGAGGCCGCCACGGCTGTTGTGCGTGTTCTCGAGGGTGAGCAACCCCGTGCCGGGGCGGTGGATGTCCTCGGCGACGTAGGCGGCCTCGATCTCGGCCGGGGTCGGGACGCCGCGGTCGGCGTCGACGGGGCGGACCTGCAGGCTCGCGAGCTGGGCCAGTCCCCCGACCTCGTACTTGTAGACGTGGGACTCCCGATCGACGATGACCTCCTCGCCGCGGTCGGTGTGGGTGCGGACCGCGGCCTGGTTGCCCATCGTCCCGCTGGGCACGAACAACGCGGCCTCCATGCCGACGCGGTCGGCGGCCGCGGCCTCCAGTTCCTTGACGGTGGGGTCGTCCTCGTGGACGTCGTCGCCGACCGCGGCGTCGCGGGCGGCGTCCCGCATCGCCGACGAGGGTTTCGTGACGGTGTCGCTCCGGAGATCGATCATGGACCGGTCGTTGGCGGGACGGGGGCATAAGGAGGGCGGTCGCGGCGATGCAGGCGTTAGGTCGTCCCGCCCCCTGTGGATTTAAGGGGGTATGGTATCAATAACTGGGCGTGCCGACGCTTGACTGCCCGGACTGCCAGGAGAGCATCGCGATGCACGAACTCGAAACGCGTACCGTGGCACAATCAAGCGGCTTCCGTACGACCTACCGCTGTCCTTTCTGTCACGCCGACTTCGAGGATATCGAAGGCCTGATGTGACCGGACGGCGCCCGCCACGGGCCAGGGGCACGGTGACCGGTTGGTCGCCGACCACTCGACGGGTGTGATCGCCAGGGGTCACTGGGCGTCGGTGTCGACGCAATCCGGGACACCACCGATCTGGCTGCGGTCCCGGTCATCGGCGAGGGGTCGACGGGGCGTGTCGACCCTGACTGTCCGGACTGCGAGGGGGCGGCCACGGGGTCAATGGGGCACGGCCGCCCAGACGAGGTTTGTGACCCATCGCCCAAATACTGGATGCCTGCATAGTCAGGTACCACCCCAGGCGAGTGGTTGTCGGCGCCACGACAACCAACGTGGGATGTCGCTTGGTTCCAAACAGGGAACGCTCGGGCATCGATACGACGCACTGGCCGGGACGGGATCTGAACCTTGGGACCTGCCGTCGACAGGACCCGGGTGTCGGTGGGACGCCGCGGCCGGGGCCGGGACGGGCACGGTGGGATTCGAACCCACGACCATCTGGTTAGAAGCCAGACGCTCTGTCCGAGCTGAGCTACGTGCCCTACCCCGTGGTCTGTGGTGGCGGCCCAAACCACTTGCGGGTCCACTGGGGTTCGCAGACGTTTTACAGTCCTGTCGTGTACCCGGCGACGATGGGTGTCATCGGGACCGTCGGCCTCCCGGGCAGCGGGAAAGGCGAGTTCGCCACCGTCGCCGAGGAGCTGGGCATCCCCGTGGTGGTGATGGGCGACGTGGTCCGGGCCGAGACCGACGCCCGTGGCCTCGACCCCGCCGAGGACCACGGCACCGTCGCGAGCCAACTCCGTGAGGAGGACGGTCCAGACGCCATCGCGGCCCGGACCCTGCCCCGGATCCGGGAGCACCTCACCGATCCCGACACCGACACGGTCGTCGTCGACGGCATCCGGTCGGCCGCGGAGGTCGAACGGTTCGAGGCGGCGTTCGGCGAGGCGTTCAGACTGGTGAGTATCGAGGCGCCCTTCGACGTGCGCGCCGAGCGACTCGGCGCCCGCGGCCGGGACGCCACCGACATCGACATCGACGCGTTGCGGCGACGGGACGAGCGGGAACGCGGGTTCGGGATGGACGCCGCCATGGCTCGGGCCGACGTCACCATCCAGAACACCGAGAGCCTCGAAGCGTTCCGCGACCGGGTGACCGACCTCCTCCGGGAGGCCGCCGACCCATGAACTACCGGATCGACGTCACGGTCACCGCCCCGGTCAACCCGACCGAGGTCAGCGACCGCGTCGTCCGCGCGATCGAGGCGATCTTCCCGGGGGCCGAGGTGACCGTTGAACCGGAGCGCGTCGTGGCCACGACCCACTCCGTCGACCGGTTCCGCGAGTTGCTGGTCGAGCAACGCATCGTCGACGCCGCCCGCGCCCAGCTCCGGGACGCCCGGACCGACGACCGCCTCGAGTTCGCGTTGAAAAAGCAGGCCGCCCTCCACGACACCGTGAACTTCGCGGTGGGGAACCCGGACGAGCTCGGCGACATCACCGTCGAGATCGCCGTCGAGGAGCCATCCGTGACGGCGTTCATCGAGTACCTCGCACCCCCGACCGACGAGGACGGCGCCCCCGTCACGGAGTAGGGCTACATCCGGGTGCCGACGTCGACGAGGCGGGCCGCCCCCCAGCTGAACCCGAACAACCCGAGGAAGAACCCACCAAGGGCCAGCATCAGGTTCACATCCGAGAGCGGCGCCCCGCCCAGGAACGGCCCCCGGATGATGAGGTACCCGGTCCCGAGCAACACCCCCAACCCGATGCCCGCGACCAGGGCGAACGGCACCTTGGTGAGCCACATCACGTGACCTTACACAGTACTGACCACTATAAGCGTGTTCCCGGGTCGCTGACGGGTGTCAGCCACCCGTCCGTCCCCCGCCCTCAGGACGCCACCAGGAGGTGGACGACCGCGAACAGGACGAGGACCCCCAGGACGTCACACGTGTTGGTGACGACGGGGACGACGACGTCGTCGGGGTCGAGGCCGAAGCGGTGGGCCAGGAAGGTCGTGACCACCGTCACCGCGATCGCGGCCCCCGCCAGTACCAGGCCCGCGATGGCGGCGACACCGGCCACCGTCGCCCACGAGAGGGTCGCACCCACCGTCGCCGCGGTGACCGCCCACGCCGCGATCCCGACCGGCGGGAACACCGTCACCGCGATCGCCCCCGTCGCGGCGGCGTTCCCGACCAGGTCGGGGTCACCCACCGAGAACGACAGCGTCCCGAGGTGGAACGCCGTCGACAGTCGACTCGCCAGCACCGCCCCGAGGGTGCCGGCGGTCCCGATGGTGACCGGCACCAACACCAGCAGCGACGGGTAGGCGAGCAACGTCGACTCGAACGCGTCCAACACGAGACCGCTCCCGACCTCGAGGACGGTCAACGCCAGCAACGCCGGCAGCGTCGCCCGGACCATCCCGCGGGTGGTCCATCGGGTCACGGCCCCGCTCCCGTCACCGCCCACACCGCCACGAGGAGAAAGCCCATGCCGAAGACGTCGCCCGCGGTCGTCACGACGGGGCCGACCAGGGTGTCAGGGTCCTGTCCGCGGCGGAAGCCCAGGAACATCACCCCGATGACCGCCGCCGTCAACACCAGGCCCGACCCCACGCCGGCGACCACCGCGATCGCCACCAACACGAGCGGTGCCGGCGCCGGGCCCGCCCCCACCGACAGCGCCGCCCAGACCACCACCGCCGCCACGACACTGGCCGTGACGCCGTTGACCATCGCCGCCGTCGCCGCCCGCCGCACCCGCCGATCGCCGACCCCGAGGTGCGGTTCGACGACGCCCTGGTGGAGGGCCGTCGCCAACCGGGCGCCCAACGCCCCGTAGACGTTCCCGCGGGTCGCGAGCAACGCCGGCACCAACACCAACAACCCCGGCACCGCCGCGAGCTGGTCGCCCAACTCCCCGAGCAACACCCCGGCGAACAGCCCGCCGATCGTGGTCACGGCCACCACCGGCAGCGTCTCCCGGTACACCGCCCGGGCGACCCCGCGAACGCTCATACCGACCGGACGGGGCGACCCGCCGAAAAACCAGGGGGCCTAGTCGCCGAACGGTCCCATGCCGCCACCGCCCTGCTGTTGCATCTTCTTCATCATCCGCTGCATGTCGCCCTCGCCCATGCCCTGGAACTGCTTCATCGTCTTGGCCATCATCCGGTGCTGGTCGAGCAACTCCCGGACGACGTCGGCCTCCACCCCGGCGCCCGCGGCGATCCGCTTCACCTGGGAGGCACCGATCGAGCGGGGGTTCTCGAGTTCGTCCTCGGTCATCGAGTCCATCACCACTTCGAAGTCCCGCATCCGGTCCTGGGTGACGTCCATCGCGTCGTCGGGGAGCTGATCGGTCAACCCACCGCCCAGCCCCGGGATCATGTCCAGCACCTGGTCGAGGGGGCCCATCCGGTTCATCGCGGACATCTGGTGGCGCATGTCCTTGAGGGTGAACTCCCCCTCCAGGAGGTCCTCGGGGTCCCAGTCCTCCTCGTCCTCGTCGGTCTCGGCCATCGCGCGCTCGACGCGTTCGGCGAGTTGCTGGAGGTCGCCCATCCCGAGCAGCCGGGAGACGAACCCGTTGGGTTCGAACCGCTCGATGTCCTGGACGGACTCGCCCGTCCCGAGGAACGCGATGGTCGACCCCGTCTCGTCGACGGCGGCCAGGGCACCCCCACCTTTGGCCGTGCCGTCGAGTTTCGTGATGACGACCCCGTCGATCCCGATCGCGGACTCGAACTCCTCGGCCTGGTCTTTGGCGCCCTGCCCGATCGCCGCGTCCAACACCAGGAGGCGGCGGTCCGGGTCGACGACGCGGTCGATCTCCTCGATCTCGTCGATGAGGTCGGACTCGAGGGCGTGCCGCCCCGCCGTGTCGACGATGTGGACGTCGGCGGACTCAGTCTCGGCCAACCCCTCGCGGGCGATCGCCACGGGGTCGTCGCTGTCCGGATCCCCGTAGAAGGCGACCTCCGCCGCCTCGCAGAGCTGCTTGGCCTGGTCGTAGGCCCCGGGGCGGAACGTGTCCGTCTGGATCACCGCCGGGCGCAGGCCCTTCGTGGAGAACCACCACGCCATCTTCGCCGCCGTCGTCGTCTTCCCCGACCCCTGGAGGCCCGCCAGGAGGATCGTCTGCTCCTCGAGTGGCAGGTCCGTAGACTCGCCGACGAGGTCGACCAACTCCTCGTAGACGATGCGCAACACGTGGTCGCGGGCGCTGGTGCCGGCCGGCGGCTCCTCCTCGAGGGCGCGTGCCTCGATGGCGTCGGACAGCTCCATCACCAGCGACACGTCGACGTCGGCCTGGAGGAGGGAGCGCTGGATCTCTTTGACGATGTCCTCGACGTCCTCCTCGCTGAGCCGACCGGTCCCGCGGAGCCGGTCGAGGGTGCTCCGCAGGGAACTCCCGAGGTCGTCGAGTACCATTTGCCAGCCGGTAGACGGTCACGACGGTAAAGTCTTCGTCTCCGCGGCTGCCGACAACGTTACCCGTCGAAGTACCGAAACACGGGCGTGCCCGCCGACCGCGACGCCGACCCCGTCTACGTGACCGCCGGCCTGCTCGAGGTCCTGTGTGAGCGGGCTCGCGAGGCCGAACCCGGGGCGGTGACGATCGCGTTGGCCGCCACGCCGGCTCGCGACCTCGAGGCCGACGTCGACCTCCCGCCGGAGACGCCCGTGCTCACCGACTTCTACGTGCCCGATGCCGCCGGCAGCGTCGCCCGCGTGTTCGGCATGGACCTCGGGGTGCCCCCGGGCCAGACCGCGGGGCGGTTCGTCTCCCACCCGACCGGCGAACTCGAACTCACTCAACGGGACGACCTCGCGGGCCGGGTGCTGATCGCCGTCCCGCCGTGGCGGCCCGAGGACGTCGCGGCCTTCGACCGTCGGGGACGTCGCCACCCGTTGGTCACCGTCGACGCCGCACCTCCCCCGGGGAGCCTCCAGTCAGGGCCGTGACCCGGCGGTGACCGCGATCAGGTTCCCGTCGGGGTCCCGGAAGTAGATGTGGTTCGTGCTCTCGTGGTAGGGGTGTCGCTGGGCGTCCAACCGGGCGCGGACGCTGGCCAGTTCCGACTCCGAGGCCGCAAACGAGAAGTGGGGATCGTCCAGTGGCCGCACCCCGTTCCCCGTGTCGTGGTCGGGGGTCGTCTCCGGACTCTCGACCAGGGACACCGGCACGCCACCGACCCGCACCCAGAACGAGGTCGCCGCGTCGATGTCGACCCCCTCCTCGCCGGGGCCGACGCGTTCGGCGTCGAGGACCATCCGATAGAACTGCACCGCTTTGGGAATCGCCGAGACCGGCAACGAGAGATGGTGGATGCCGTCCATGTTCCCGTACTTGGTGGGTGGGGTTTTTAGTCCTCGCCAAGGAGGCGGTCGACCAGCTCCTCCGGGTCGACGGCCACGAGGTCGTCGTACCCCTGTCCTGTCCCCAGAAAGAGGATGGGTTTCCCGGTGACGTTCGCGATCGAGATGGCGGCCCCGCCGGCGGCGTCGGCGTCGGCCTTGGTGAGGATTGCGCCGTCGATGGCGGCGGCGGCGTCGAACTCCCGGGCGCGGTTGACCGCGTCCTGGCCCGCGACGGCCTCGTCGACGAACAACGTCATGTCCGGTGCGACCACGCGGTTCAGTTTCTCCAGTTGCGCCATCAGGTCCGTGGAGGTGTGGAGCCGCCCCGCGGTGTCACCCAACACGACGTCGATGTCGTTGGCCTCCGCATACTCGACGGCGTCGTAGACGACCGCCGTTGGATCGCCGCCCTGGTCGTGGCTGATGAGGTCGAGGTCGAGCCGGTCGGCGTGCTCCCGGATCTGCTCGTTGGCGCCGGCCCGGTAGGTGTCACCGTTCGCGAGCACCGTCGAGTACCCCTGGTCCTCGAGGCGCTTGGCGAGCTTCGCGATGGTGGTCGTCTTCCCGACGCCGTTGACGCCGGTGAAGACGATGACCAACGGTTTCTCGGCGGCCGCCACCCGTTCGTCGAAGTCGAACTGGCCGACGCTGATCACGTCGAGTAACGCATCCCGGAGCGCGGCCCGGACGATGTTGTGGGTGCCCTCCATGAGGCCGCGGCGCTCCCCGACGAGGTTCTCCCGCACCCGATCGAGGATGCGTTCGGCGGTCTCCATCTCGACGTCGCTTTCCAGCAACGCCAACTCGAGGTTGTCCAACGGATCCTCGAGGTCGTCCGCGTCGAGGATGCGCTGACCACGCGCCAACGAGGACGCCCGCTCCCGAAGGCCCGGACGCCGATCCTCGTCCGCGTCGGCGTCCTCCTCGTCCGCGTCGTCGGGAGTGTCGGCGTCCTCGACCTCCGCCTCGACCTCGGACTCGAACCGCCCGAGCCGTTGTTTCAACCCCTCGAACATCGCCTACTCGTCCTCGTCCGGGAGGCCGCCACCGCCCTGCTGTTGCTGTTGTTGCTGGAGCTGTTGTTGCATCATCTGCTGTTGGGCCTGCTGGGCACGTTGTTCGAGCTGGGCGGACTCCTCCTCGAGTTCCGCAAGGTCGTCCTGGAGATCGTCGATCCGGTCGTCGAGGTCGTCCTGTTTGGTCTCGAGGGTGCCGACGGCGCGTTCCTGGTCCTGTTCGGCGGCGTACCCGCCACCGAGTTCGACGACGACCTCGTCGATATCCGCAATCTCCGCTCTGACGTAGGCGCCACCGCCGACCGGGACCTGGACCGTCGACCCGGTCTCGAGGGCTTCCAACCCCTCGATCGCGTCGTCGATCTCCAGTTTCTCGTTGCGGAGCTCCTGGATCGCCGTCTGGAGTTCCTGTTGTTCCTCCTCCAGGGCCTGTAATTGCTGGGAGAGTTCCTGGAGCTGCTGTCGACCGCCACCGCCGCCTCCGAGGCTCATGCCCAGCCGTCGGATAGCGAGCCGGAAGAATCTTTCTTGTCTACGTCACGTAGCCCAACGCGTCCTCGATCCGGCCGAGCTCCGGACCGGTCGTGTCCGTCCCGACGACGTACCCCGACTCGTTGGCGACGAGCCCGGACCCGACCAGTGGCCCACCGTAGTTGATGGTGCCGACGTCGGCCGGCACGTCCAGGACCGACTCAACCCAGTCGAGTTCCTCGTCGGTGGCCTCGGGATGGCACAGCACCCCGGCGTCGGTCGCGACGGCGGCGGTGCCGACGGTCCGCACCCCCGCGATCGCGCCGGGTTCGACCGGGACCGACAGGGTGTCCTCGACGACGGCGACGCCCTCCTCGGAGAGGTTCGGATGGACGATCGCGCCGTGGTCGTTGGCCACCACCACGTTGCCGGCGGCGTTGATGCGACCCGGGAGGTGTCCGATCGTTCCGTCGGCGGCGTCGGTCAACCGCGCCCGCTCCCGGTCGGTGATCCGGCCGCTCACCACCAGCCCGTGCCGGTTCCCCGCGACCAGCGACCCGACCGTCGAGGCGCCACCGACCGTCGTCGCGACGGCCTCGACCTCGAGTTCCTCGGTGAACGCCGCGATGACGTCGTCCTCGGTGTCGGGGCGGATGAGCAGAATCTCGTCGGTGGCGCGGGCGAACACACCGACGTACGATGACCCGTGGACGGCCGTGCGGAGCACGCCTACGCGAGCTCCGCCTCGACGACGGCGGCACCGGCCTCGTCGAAGCGGGCGGCGCGGACCCGGAGCTTGCTCGGCGGGTTCGACCGACCGTCCTCCCAGACGGCCTCGTTGATGGAGGGGTCGAGTCGGACGTTCTCGGCATCGACGGAGAAGTGCTGGGCGAGGTGGTCCCGCACGATCGACATCGCCTTGTCGGCGCGTTCGTGTTTGGCGACGGCGCGGACGTCCCGGAGCGGCACGGTCACCACCCGTTCCTCGAAGTCGTTGGCACTCATCACTCGTCAGTGTCGGAGCGCCGCCAGTTCCGGCGTTTCGGGTTGCGCGTGACGTCGCGATTGGTCTTCATGATGACCCACCCGGGGACGCGGCTGTTCTGTCGTTCGAGTTTCCCCAGCCGCTTCTTCTGGGCCTTCGTCTTCTTACCCATGGTGGCCTCTCGTTTCCTGCGAACCCATAAAATCCTGACGAACGGACCGCGACGGTATCCCGGGCCGGATTCTTGGACGGTGGGAACCGCAGGCGGGTTTATCCACGCGCCGGGTCTCCGGTCGGGTACACCATGACGGATTACGGATTCGATGGGGCGGTCGCCATCGTCACCGGTGCGGGTTCGGGGATCGGGCGGGCGACCGCGGAGACCTTCGCACGGAGCGGGGCCGCCGTCGTCGTCGCGGACGTCGACATGGACGGCGCCGAGGCGACGGTCGCCGCGATCGAGGACGGGGACGGCACCGCCACGGCGGTCCGGGCCGACGTCACCGAGGAGGCCGACGTCGCGGCGATGGTCGACACCGCCGTGGACCGCTACGGCGGACTCGACTACGCCGTGAACAACGCCGGGATCGGCGGTGAGACGGCGCCGCTGGCCGAGCAAACCCGCACGGGGTTCCGGCGGGTCGTCGACGTCAACCTGTTCGGCGTCGCGGACTGCATGCGCCACGAACTCCCGGCGATGGTCGAAGACGGTGGGGGCGTCATCGTGAACGTCGCCTCGATCCTGGGGAAGGTCGGGTTCGAGCAGGCAAGCGGGTACGTCGCCGCCAAACACGGCGTCCTCGGGCTGACCAAGACTGCGGCCCTCGAGTACGCCGACGACGGCGTGCGGGTCACCGCGGTCTGTCCCGGGTTCATCGACACGCCCCTCGTCGAGGAGTCGGGGATGGACGAGGGCGAACTCCGGGAGCAGATCGCGGGACTGCACGCCCTGGACCGGTTCGGGGAGCCCGAGGAGGTCGCGGCGGCGATCGCGTGGCTGTGTGCCGAGGACGCCTCCTTCGTCACCGGGACCGGGCTCGAGGTCGAGGGCGGATACCTCGCCCGCTGACTCACGCCAGCGGGACCGTGTGGACGTGGTCGTAGACCGGTCCGGTGTCGGTCAGTGTGCTCTCCGTGAGGTGGACGGCGTCGACGTGTTGGGTGCCCAGCTCGGGGTCGCGGTTCGCGAGGAGGGTCTGGACCGCGGCTTTGCTGCCGGCGTGGTCCATCCTGGCGATGGTGGCGTGGGGCGTGAACTCGTGGTCCTCCGGGTCGAAGCCCAGGGCGACGAGTTCCGCCTCGACGGCCTCGTGGAGGCGGCGGAGCGGGGCGTCCCCGTCCGACCGGACGCCCACCCAGATGACGTTGATGTACTCGTGGTCGGGGAACGCCCCCAGGCCCCCGATCGTGGCGTCGAACGGGGCGACGTCGGCGTCGGCGACCGCGCGGTCCAGGGCGGCGGTGATGCTGTCGAGGCGATCCGGGTCGGTGTGGCCGAGGAACTTCAGGGTCACGTGGGTCTGGTCGGGGTCCGTGAACCGGAGGCCATCCCCCGGGAAGGTGGTCTGGAGGTCCGCGACGGCTGCCGCGATGTCGGGGAGGTCGACGCTGACGAACAGCCGCATACACGCCATCTCGGTGCAACGGCCTTAACTTCGCTGCCGTCGAATGCGGTGCCATGACCGAGGACGGCGACGAGAACGAGGGCGGCGACCGCCACCGGTTCTCCGAGGGCCAGGGGTTCGAGGACCCCTACCAGGGGTTCGACCTCGATCCCCCGGAGCTCGCCGTCGACCCCGACCAGGTCGACCCGGTCGACTCCCACGTGCTCGCCGACATCCTCGATGAACGCCACGTCGCCGACGAGGACGTCGACGAGGACGCCCTCATCGACGTCGGCCTCTCCTACATGGGGATCAACCGGTTCGAACAGGCCGCCGACGCCTTCGAACGCGCGGCCCGGTACGCGCCCGAGGGGTCGGCCGCCGCCCAGGAGGCCTGGGTGAACAAGGGCGTCGCCCACGCCGAGATGGAGGAATGGGACGCCGCCATCAGCGCCCACCGGGAGGCGTTGTTCGTCGACGAGGACGGTGACTTCGCCGCCGAGGCCGAGACCAACCTCGCCTACGCGTTGTGGATGTTCGGCGAGGACGAGGAGGCGTTCCAGCACGCCGAGTCGGCGGTCACGACCGACGAGCGACTGCCCCAGGCGTGGTACAACCTCGGGTTCATCGAGGCCGAACGCGGCCTCCACGAGGACGCCCTCGAGTGCCTGGAGAACGCCGAACAACTGGGGTTCCGGTCCGCGGAACTGTTCGAGGAGAAGGCCCGGGTGCTCGAGGCCCTCGACCGGGAATCCGAGGCCCAACGCGCTGCCGAACGGGCCGAGGAACTGCAGGAACGACGCGAGGACGAACTCGTCGGATGATCCGAACGGAACGCCGGACCGACCAGGGGTTGCTCGTCACGGTGTGTGACCCGGACGTCCTCGGGGAGACCTTCGAGGACGGGGACGTCTCGTTGACGGTGACCGAGGAGTTCTACGGCGGTGAACACGTCGAGGAGAGCGCCGTCGTCGACAGCCTGTCCCGGGCCAACATCGCGAACATCGTCGGGCGCGAGGCCGTCGACCTCGCCATCGAGGAGGGGTACGTCGACGAGGACCGGGTGCTGGACGTCGACGGCACCCGCCACGCCCAGTTCCTCGTGTTGTGAGTCGGCGGCCACCACACCGAAAGAAAGGTACGTGTCGGTCCTCTACCGTCCGGCGATGGGAGTCACCGAGGAGGACCCACTTGACGTGGCCGCGATCCGGGAGGACTTCCCGATCCTCGAGCGGGAGGTCGGTGACGGCGTCCCCCTCGTGTACCTCGACAACGCCGCGACGTCGCTGACCCCGGAACCGGTCGTCGAGGCGTTGACCCGGTACTACCGGGAGTACAACACCAACGTCCATCGCGGCCTCCACCAGTTGAGCCAGGAGGCCAGCGTCGCCTACGAGGAGGCCCACGACCGCATGGCCGCGTTCGTGGGCGCCGACGGCCGCGAGGAGATGGTGTTCACGAAAAACACCACGGAGGCGCTGAACCTCGTCGCCTACGCCTGGGGCCTCAACGAGCTGGGGCCCGGCGACGAGGTCGTGCTCACCGAGATGGAACACCACGCCGCATTGGTGACCTGGCAGCAGATCGCCGCCCGGACCGGCGCCACGGTTCGGTTCATCCCCCTGACCGAGGACGGCGGCGTGGACATCGACGCCGCCGCCGACATCATCGGCCCGGACACCGCGATCCTGAGTACGATTCACGTCTCGAACGTGCTGGGGTCTACGGCCCCCGTCGCCGAGCTGGCGGCGCTGGCCCACGAGGAGTCCGCCCTCGTGTTCGTCGACGGTGCCCAGGCGGTCCCCCACCAGTCCGTCGACGTCGACGCCCTCGACGCGGACTTCTACGCGTTCTCCGGGCACAAGATGCTCGGTCCCACGGGGATTGGCGGCCTGTACGGGCGGGCGGACCTGCTCGAGGCGTTGCCGCCGTTCAACTACGGCGGCGGCATGATCGAATCGGTGACCTTCGAGGACTCCACGTGGAACGAGCTCCCCTGGAAGTTCGAGGCCGGCACCCCACCGATCGCCGAGGGGATCGCGATGGCGGCGGCCGCGGACTACCTCGAGGACGTCGGCCTCGACCGCGTCCAACATCACGCCGACGCCCTGGCGGGGTACGCCCACGAGGCACTCGCCGCCATGGACGACGTCACGGTGTACGGGCCGCCGCCCGGCGACCGGGCCGGCCTGGTCTCGTTCAACCTCGAGGGCGTCCACGCCCACGACCTCTCCAGTCTCGTCGACGATCGCGGGGTCGCGGTCCGGGCGGGGGATCACTGCACCCAACCGCTCCACGACCGGCTCGAGGTCCCGGCGACGGCGCGGGCCAGCTTCTACCTGTACAACACCCGCGAGGAGGTCGACGTCCTCGTCGACGCCCTGGATTACGTCCGGGACGTCCTCACGTGACGGCCTAGATCCGGTCGAGCAACCACAACACGATCAACGCCAGGATCAACAACCCAATCAGCGGCCGGAACGGCCCCAGCAGCTCCAACCCGGTCTCGACGACCTGGCCGACGATCTCCAGGCCGATCCAGATGATGACGAGGACGAGGATGATCTTCAGCAGGTCCTCGACGTCGATGGCACCGCGGACTCCGAGCATACCCCGCCATGGTTTACGGGAGGTGAAAGGTGTTCGGGCCGTCCGGCACCCGAACCATTAGGGGGTGGCCCGGCAACGCGGTCACCAATGTCGGGGGTCGATCGAACCGACACGGGGTACGGCGGGGAGGCGACGCTGGGTGAACGGTACTACGCGCTGGCGGTCGTCGTCGTGGTCGCGCTGGCGTTGAGCGCCGCGTTCGTCGGCGGCCTCATGTACCTCCAGACCTTCGAGCGGTACATCCCGAACCTGTTGTGGTTGGTCGGGTGGTTCGCGGTGTTCTTCTACGTCGCGTGGTGGGTGGTGTTCTTCGGCGCGTCCGAGGAGGGCGGTGACGACGACGACACCGAAACCCGCCTCCAGGAGTGGGAGCAGGAGCTGTTGCCGCGACGGATCATCACGCTGCCCACGTACCTCGAGTACAACACCCACCGCGTCGGCGGGGCCGACGAGAACGAACTCGAGGCCGCCATCGAGAGCCTCTCGAGCAAGGCCGAGAGCACCATCTCGACGGTGAGTGCGATCGTCGGGTTCTCGTTGCTGATCTTCTCGTTCACGGTGAACTTCCTGTTGACGAGTCAGGGCGCCCTCACCGTCGTCGAGGAGAACGTGTTGATGGTGATCGCGTTCGTCCAGATCGTCGCCATCGTCGCGTTCCTCGTGGGCATGGACTCCCTGGACACGAGTACGAACACCTTCGTCCGCATGGACATCACCGAGCGGTACCGCGTGAACCGCGTCTACTACCGCACGGGGATCTACTACTACTATCGTGGCCTGTTCATCCTGGTGTTCTCGGCGTTCCTGTTCACGATGATCGTCAACCCCCTGATCACGGTGGTGGGAACCGCCGTGTTCGCGTGGCTGGGGTACGACTACTGGTTCGGGTACGCCGACGGCCGTGCCTGAGAGCGACCGGGGCGCTTTTGCCCGGGCGGGGAGTCCGGGATGGTATGTCCGACCCCGGTGACCGGGACCTGCGGGGGTTCGTCGAGGAGTTGCTCCGCTACGAGACGGTGACCGGTGACGAGGCCCCGGCGCAGTCCTGGTTCGCAGACCGGTTGGCGGCGTTCGGGTTCGACGTCTACACGTGGGAGGGCGACGCCCACCGCTTGGCCGACCACCCCTCGTTCCCGGACGATCCCGCGGCCATCGACGTCGCTGACCGTCCGAGCGTCGGTGGCGTCCTCGAGTTCGGCGATCCGGCCGCGGGGCAGACACTGGTGTTGAACGGGCACGTCGACGTGGTCCCGGTCGAGGAACAGTCCTGGAGTAGTCCACCGTTCGAGCCGACGTGGCTCGACGACGGCGCCCGGCTGCGGGCGCGGGGGGCCGCCGACATGAAGTCCTCGCTGGCGGCGTGTCTGTTCGCGGCCCTCGACGTCCGCGACCGGGTCGCGGCGGGCGACGTCGCACTCGACGGTCGCGTCGTCGTCGAATCGGTCGTCGACGAGGAGGCCGGCGGCATCGGGGCGGCGATGGCCGCCATCGAGAACCCGTACCCCTTCGATCGTGACGCCGCGATCGTGGGAGAACCCACCCAACTCCGCCCCTACACCGCCGCGGAGGGCAGTGTGATGAAGCGGTTGCACCTGACGGGGCGGTCGGCCCACGCCGCGACCCGGTGGCGGGGCGAGTCGGTACTCCCCCATTTCATCGCGATCTACGAGGCGTTCATGGCGTTGGAGGCCGACCGCGCCGCCTCGGTCACCCACCCGCTGTACGACCGGTTCGAGAATCCGTGGCCGGTCAACGTCGGCACGGTCCAGGCGGGGGCGTGGGCGTCCAGCGTCCCGGCCGACCTCGTCGCGGAACTCCGGTTGGGGGTCGCCCCCGGGGAGACCGTCGACGAGGTCGAGGCCGCCTTCGAGCAGCGGCTCGCCGAGGTCGTCGCCGACAGCGACTGGTTGACCGCCCACCCACCGACCTTCGAGCGGTTCTCCGTCCAGTTCGAACCCGGCGTCGTCGACGCCGATGAACCCGTCGTCGGCGCCGTCCAGGCCGCGATGCGGGCCAACGACCTCGCGGACACCGACCCGTTGGGCGCGACCTACGGCGCTGACAGTCGCCACTACCTCGCCGCCGGCATCCCGACGGTGATGTTCGGGCCCGGCACCATCGAGCAGGCCCACTTCCCCGACGAGACCATCGAGTGGCACGAGGTCGAAACCGCCCGCCGCGTCGTCGCAGACGCGGTCACCACCTTCCTCGGCGATGACTGACGATCGTCGTCGACCGCGTGGCGGGGTCGACCGATGACCGACCTGACCCTCGAGGCCGGACCACCCCCGTCGGCGGCGACGGACGGAGTGTGGCTGACCTGCATCGAGTGTGGGGCCACCCACCCGCCGTTCGACGCGGTGCGGTACACGTGCCCGGCCTGTGATGGGTTGCTCGAGGTGCGCTACGATGCCTACCCCGGATTCGGAGCGTTCGACGGCACCGGCGTCTGGCGGTACCGCGACACGCTCCCGGCGACCGCCGGCGTCTCCGTCGGCGAGGGGTCGACGCCACTCGTCGAGGTGCCCGACCTCGCGACCGGCGTCGGCGTCGCCGACCTCCGCGTGAAACACGAGGGGTTGAATCCGACGGGGAGTTTCAAGGACCGGGGGATGACCGTCGGCGTCGCCGTCGCCAACCGGGTAGGCGTCGACCGACTGGCGTGTGCCAGCACCGGGAACACGAGTGCCGCCCTCGCCTGCTATGGCGCGCGGGCGGACTACCCGACGCTGGTGTTGTTACCGGCGGGGAAGGTCGCGGCCGGGAAGGTCGCCCAGGCCGCGTTACACGGCGCCGAGATCCTCGAGGTCGACGGCGACTTCGACGCGTGTCTGGACCTCGTGCGGGCGTTGACCGACGCGGGCGAGGCCTACCTGTTGAACTCCCTGAACCCGTTCAGACTCGAGGGGCAGAAGACCATCGGGCTGGAGATCCTCGAACAGTCCCGGGCCGCGACCGGGTCGTGGCCGGACCGGATCGTCCTCCCGGTGGGGAACGCCGGCAACACCGCCGCCCTGTACAAGGCCTTCCGTGAGCTCGTCGCGGCCGGGGCGATGGCTCCCGCGGAGCTGCCGGCGCTCACCGGGGTCCAGGCCACCGGTGCGGCGCCGTTCGTCGAGGCCATCCGATCGGGGGCCGACCACGTGACGCCGTGGACCGACGTGGAGACCCGGGCGACGGCGATCCGGATCGGGAACCCGGTGAACGGGCCGAAGGCGTTGCCCGGCATCCACGAGACCGGCGGCACGGCGGTCGCGGTGGCCGACGCCGCGATCGCGGCCGCCCAACGGGACCTGGCGGCGGCGGGGGTCGGGGTGGAGCCGGCGAGTGCCGCGTCCCTGGCGGGGTTGCGGGCGCTGCGGGCCGACGGCGTCGTCGACGCCGACGAACAGGTGGTGTGTCTGGCGACCGGTCACGCGTTGAAAGACCCCGACGAGGCGGTCGCGGTCGGCACCACGCCGACACCGGTCCCGGCGGACGTCGACAGCGTCCTCGCCGCCCTCGAGTGACTCACCGCGTGGTGGCGACCGTGACGGCGCTGACCGCCAGCATCGCGGCCAGGCCGAGGAACGCCAAACGATAGCTGACGAGGTCCGCGACCGCCCCGACGTAGGTGGTGCCCAACGACCCGAGCCCGATGTACACCGACCGCGTCGCCCCCAGGTCGCCGCCGGCACTGGCCGCGGGGAACGTGTCCATGAGATACGCCTGCATCACCGGGGGGAACGCCATGAGCCCCGCCGCGAACACCGTCGTCGCCGCGAGGACGGTGACGTTCGAATCGGCGAGGACCACCGCCACCAACGCGACGGCCCCGACCCCGCTCACCGCGGGTGCCAGCACCTCGCGGGGAATCCGATCGCTGACCGATCCGGCCACCGGTTTCACGAGGACCCCCACCCCGAACAACAGCGCGAACGAGGCGGTGGCGACCCAGGACGGGAGGTGTTTGCCCTGTTCGAGGTAGGTCGGCAGGAACCCGGTCGCGGCCTGCCAGACGAACGCGTACAACGCGTAGGCCACGAGCAGCCGGCGGACCGTCGGCGTCCCCACCAGGCGTTGCACCGTCGCCCGCACGGCGAGATCGGCCCGCCCGACGGCGTACTCCTCCCGGACCCAGACGTGGAGGACCACGGCGACGGCCAGGACCGCGAGGACGACGGGGACGTACACCACCCGCCACGCGGCGACCGCGAGGACGACGGCGGCCAGCCCCGCGGCGGAGACACCGCCCAGGTCTCCGGACGCGGTGTGCAGACCGAACGCCTGGCCGCGGCGCTCGACGAACAGGTCCGACACCAGCGCCCGGGCGGCGGTCGGATAGAGTCCCGCACCCACGCCGATGACCGCCGCGCCGCCGAGGAACACCGGATACCCGCCGGCGCTGCCGAGGACGACGAACCCGACCGACACCAGGCCCAGTCCGGCGACGAGCAACAGTTTCCGGGAGAGGACATCGGACAACCGACCGCTCGGGTACTGCAACAGGGCGTACAGTCCCCAGATCACCGTGAACGCGATTCCGGCCTGGGTGTCGGACATCCCGACGTCGGCTTTGATTTCCGGGAGCATCGGCGATAGCACCAACCGACCGCCCTGGATGGCGAGCCACCCGATCGACACGGCGACCAGCAACCGGCCCTCGTATCCCGAGAGCAGCGATTCGTTCTCCGACGCGGCGTCGCTCACACGCGGTGTCGGCCGGGCGCCCACTTCAGGTCGCCGGAATCGGCAGCCCCGTCCCGGCGACCGCGTCTGCGGTGTCGGCGACCTCGGGCGGAAGGTTCTTGAGTGCGTCCGCGGACTACAGATAGTATGCTCGGGGGCGGGTCGGGGGACCCAACAGTGGCGGTACTGCTCGTCCACGGAGACCGACAGGTCCGCACGGACCTGGCCGCGGCGGTGACCGCTGCGGGGTACACCACGCGGACGGCGCCGGGGGTCACCGAGGCCCGGGACCGCCTCGAGGATGCGGACATCAGATGTGTCGTCAGCGGGGACCGCCTCATGGATGGCGACTGGCGGGCCCTCCTCGATGTGGTCCGGGATTGCGACCCGGCACTCCCGTTCGTCCTGTGTCCCCACGACGGGAGCGAGACCCTGGCCGGCGAGGCCATCTCGGCCGGGGTCACCGAGTACGTCCCGAGTTCGGCGACGACCACCGACGGCGTCGTCGAACGGGTGCGGTCGCTCACCGGGACGCCCCGCACCGTCGACGGGGGCGTCGGTCTTGACGCCCTCGTCGAGAACCTCCCGGCGATCGTCTACCGGACCCGGAACGAACGCGGCTGGCCCATGGAGTACCTCAGCGAGGAGACCGCGGCCGTCACCGGGTACGACCCCGAGACGATCGTGGGCGGCGACCTCTCCTGGGGCGAGGACGTCATCGCCGAGGACCGAGACGACTTCATCTGGGAAGTCGTCCAGGACGCTCTCGACCAGCGTCGCCCCTTCGAGGTGACCTACCCGATCGAGACCGCCGCGGGGAGTAGGCGGTGGGTGTGGGAGCGGGGTCGTGGCGTCTTCGGCGCGGACGGCCTCGAGGCGCTGGTCGGGTTCATCGCGCCGTCCACCGGTGACACCACCCGGGAACGGGAGCGATTCACCTCACTGTTCGAGACGATCCCGGACCCCGTCGTCATCGCGGAACGCGTCGACGACGAACCGATCGTCCACACGGTCAACGCCGCCTTCGAGGAGACCTTCGGGTACACGATCGGGGAGGTCGTCGGCGAATCGATCGACGACTACATCGTCCCCAGCGACACCGATCCCATCGACATCGACACCTTGGCCAGCACCGACGACGTCGTCCAGCAGGTCGTGCGACGCGAGACGGCCGATGGCCCCCGCGATTTCCTGTTGCGGGCGACGCTGATGGAGACCGAGACGGGCACCGAGGAGGTCGGGGTGTACACCGACATCACCGAGCAGAAAGAGGAGGAACGTGACCTCGCCGAGCGCAACGAGCGGCTGATGGAGTTCGCGAGCATGCTGTCCCACGACATCCGCACACCGCTGAACGTCGTCGACGGCCGCCTCGCGCTCGCCGCCGAGGAGTGCGATGCAGGCGTCGATCACCTCGAGGAGGCTCGGGCGGCCGTCGACCGGATGGACCAGCTCGTCGGGGACGTCCTCACGCTCGTCCGGGGCGAGACGGGGGTCGACAACCCGAGTCAGGTCCCACTCGAAGAAGTCGTGACCCGGGCCTGGTCGACCCTCGATAGCGGGGCCGGGCGCCTCGAGCCCGCGACCGACCTCGGCACCGTGGTGGCCGACCCCGGCCAGGTGACGACGCTACTCGAGAACCTGTTCCGGAACAGCATCGAACACGGGGCCGTCGACGGCAGCGTGACGGTGTGGGTCGGCCGACTCGAGGAGGGTGCCGGCTTCTACGTCGCGGACGACGGCCGCGGGATCGACCCCGGTGACCGGGACGCCGTCTTCGAACGAGGGGTGACGACGGCCGAGGAGGGCACGGGGTTCGGCCTCGCGATCGTCGACCGGATCGCTACCTCCCACGGCTGGACGGTTACTGTCACGACGTCCCGGGACGGTGGAGCCCGGTTCGAGATTCGGACAAATTAGCCGACGGGGGTGGCGGTCTCCCGATAGCGGCGGAACACCGCGGCCGCCCAGGCGACCGCGGCATCCCCGTCGTTGATGACGATGCCCTCGAGGGTCTGGTCGTCGTCGTAGATGGCCAGACACACCTCCCGGCGGTCGTCCCGCTCGATGAGGAGGAGGCCGAACGGTAACTCCTCTACGATCCACGGGTGGAACCGGCCGGTGGCAGCGAGTGCCTCGACGTCCATCGTCCCGGAGTCCTCGAGGTAATCGTACAGCCCCCGTTCGAACACGACCTCGATCGTCATCCCGTGGTCGCGGACGCCGTCGGCGATCACCTCGCCCGACGAGGGCGTGGTCAACGCCATCGAGAGGCTGCGGACGTGGTCGGCGCCCTCGAGGAGGTCGGGGATACGGGAGCCGGGGACGTGGGGCGCCGGTTCGGTCGCGACGACGACCTCGGCCCCACGGAGGACATCGAGGTCCAGTGGCGCCGACGGGGGCAGGACCGCGAGGAGGTCGGCGGCCTCCTCGACGGTGACCAGTTCCTCGCGGAGTTCGGCGTACTCCGCGTGGGCGAGGCGGCCCGGGAGGGACGCCCGGTAGGCGCCGTCGTCGAACTCGAGGAGGCCCATCCCCTCGAGCTCCCGGACGGCGCGGTCGACCGTCGAACGGGAGATGTCGAGCTCGTCGACGAGTTCCGGCCGGGTCAACTCCTCCTCGAGGAGACACTCCAGGACCTCGATGCGTCTGGCCAGCAGGGAGACGAGTTCGTCGGCCGGTCGGTCGTGCTCTGTTTGTGGCATCTGCTGCCAACCCTCTGACAACCTCTGCCACTACCGCAGGATTTATTATAAGTCTTCAGGTTCCGGGAAATCTCCGGCGTGGGTGAACGCCCCTCGAACGCGGACGCGGTAACTGCCCGACTCCTCACGGAAGGTCGCTTCCGACCGGCAGGACGGTGGGGTATGGTGGCGCCACGGGTCCCAGGGCCAACACTGAACCCGTCGGCGCCGACATGGCCACCGATGGCAGCCCACGAGGTGGCAATCGTCGGTGGCGGGGCCATCGGATGCTCGACCGCCTGGCACCTCGCGACAACGACCGATCTCGACGTCTGCCTCATCGAGAAGGAAGAAGCGGTCGCGACCCATCAGAGCGGCCGGAACTCGGGAGTGCTCCACCCCGGGTTCAACTACCAGCCCGGCTCGGTGAAGGCGGAGTTCAGCACCGCCGGCACCCGCCGCGCCAAGGCCTACTGTCGCGATCGGGGCGTCCCACTCGAGGAGTTCGGCGTGGTGGTCGTGGCGACGACCCCCGCCGAGGAGGCCCGCTTGGCGGCCCTCCAGGAGCAGGCGACCGCCAACGGGGTCGACACCGAACTCGTGGACGGCGATCGCCTCGACGAACTGGAGCCCCACGCCGCAGGCGCGGCGGCCCTGCACTGTCCCGCGGCCGCCTCGATCGACGCCCGGCAGTACGTCTACGCCCTGGCCCGCGACGCCCGGGACGCCGGGGTGAGCGTCTACCTCGGGACGGAGGTGACCGACGTCTCCCACACCGGGGGCGAGGTCGCCCTCGCCACCTCGAAAGGCGACCTGACCGCGGAGTATCTGGTCAACGCCGCCGGGCTCGGCGCGGACCGGATCGCCCACCGGTTGGGGGTCGGGGAGGCCTACCGCATCGTCCCGTTCCGCGGGGAGTACCGGGAACTCGTCCCGGACCGTCGGGAGCTGTGCCGGTCGATGATCTATCCGACCCCGGACCCGGACCTCCCGTTCCTCGGGGTGCATTTCACCCGGCGGGTCGACGATCGCGTGATCGTCGGACCGAACGCCGTCCTCGCTGGCGGCCGGGAGGCCTACGGACGCTGGGACATCGATCTCCGTGACCTCCTCGGGACGGTGGGGTACCCCGGGTTCTGGCGGTTGTTCGCCGATCGACGGATGCTCCGCCTGGCCGTCGCGGAACTGCACAAGACCTACCGCCACGACCGGTTCGTCGCGGCCGCCCGGTCCCTCGTCCCGGACCTCCAGCGGGCGGACCTCGTGGATAGCTACGCCGGGATCCGCGCCCAGGTCGTGCGCCGGGACGGCGTCCTCGTCGGGGACCCGATCGTCGAACACGGTCCGGTCTCCACCCACGTGTTGAACGCGGTCTCCCCGGGGCTGACGGCGTCACTGCCGTTCGGCGAACACCTCGCCGACGCCGTCAGCGACCGGTTCGCCCATGCCCAAACCACGTGACTCCAACACCATTCCCGAGTGGTGGGCCCGTGAGGAAGGCTTAAGGCCGCTCCCGGGAGACGTGTGGGTATGGCTCGCACACTCCCCTCGTTGCTCGCGTTCATCCGTGCCGACGAGGAGGGCGAGGCCGACGACGGCTGCGTCGACGAGGGGCCCACCCCCGAGGTCGACCCCCCGGACTACTGAGCCGGGCCGCGGGTTGTTCTGTGATGTCGGCGACGAGCTTCCAGAATCATCGCCGGGTCAGAGGTCTGCCTCACGGAAGTGCCAGTATCCAAGCCCGAGGGGGACCACCGCCCACGCCAGCAGGATGGCCAACCCCGCGTACCCGGTGAGGTAGATGGGCAAGCCCTCGGGGTAGGCCGCCGCGAGGCTGAGCGTTCCCTCGCCGGCGAAGTCCTGGACCACCGTCGAGTAGGCCGACGTCGGGCTCAGCTTCCCGATGAAGTGGTACCAGCTCGGCGCGTCGTACACGCCGGGCGCCCCTCTGACGAACGGTGGGAAGAACGAGCCATCGGTCACGTAGTAGAGGGCGTTGGGCACGAAGTCCCAGACGATCTCGAACACGACGAAAAACGAGACCGCGTACACGGTCGCCCGCGAGGTGCTGTTCGTCAGGCCCGAGAGGCCGACGGCGATGCTGACGTAGACGGCGCCAAGCACCAGCGTCGCGGCGGTGAACACCCCGAGGGTCGCGATTGCGAGTTCGTCATAGAGGCCGACGATCACCAGCATCGCGACGAGGATGCCGACTAGGATCGCCAGCCAGAGCACACCGGTGCGCCCGACGACCTTCCCGATGACGGCGTCCAGCCGAGTGTGGGGCAACGACAGGAGGAACTTCCCGCTGCCGCTCTCGACCTCCCCGGCCAGGGACTTGTACCCGATGACGAGAGCGGTCAACGGGATCAGCAAGGCGACGGGGCCAAGCAGGAAGAAGACGAGGTCGGCGGCCTCGAGGATGGCTTGCTCCTGTTGGCCGGAACCGGGCGGGGCGCCGGTCCCCTGGATCAGCGTGAAGAGGTAGGCGAACCCGGCCATGAACAGGATGTACACCGCGGTCAATGCCCACAGCGTCCGGGAGCGGACCGCGTCCCGGAAGTCCTTCCGGGCGACGATGGTCCAGCTCATCGGCGGTCCCCCTGGGTGTAGGTCGCGAACAGTTCCTCGAGGCTGGTCTCCTCCGTCGAGAAGTCTTCGACGCTGGCGCCGGCGGTCTCGATGGCGTCCAGCACCTCGGTTTTGGCGCTGTCCGTCGTCGAGACCGTGATCGTCGTGCCGGAGGTCCGGACGTCGGTGACGCCCGGTAGCGCCTCCACGGCGGCGACGGCATCGTCGGTGACGGCATCGACGGTCACCCGCAGCGTGGCACCGGTGCCGGCGGCCTCCCGGAGGCCTTCGATGCTGTCCTCGGCGACGAGTTCGCCCTCCCGCAGGATGCCCACCCGGTCACAGACGGCCTCGACCTGTTCGAGGATGTGACTCGAGAAGAACACGGTGGCGCCGCGCTCGTTCTCCTCGCGGATGACCGACCGCATCTCACGGGCGCCGTTCGGGTCGAGCCCCGTGGATGGCTCGTCGAGGATGAGCAGTTCCGGGTCGCCGACCAGGGCCATGCCGAGGGCCAACCGCTGTTTCATGCCCTTCGAGAACCCGCCGGCCTTGCGGTCGGCGGCGTCGGCGATGTTCACCCGCTCGAGGATGGCGTCCGGATCGTCGGTGACACCCTTGGACTGGATGGCGAACTGGATGTGTTGGCGACCGGTGAGTCGGTCGTAGACGTGGAACCCTTCCGGGAGGACACCGGTACGTTGTCGGATCGCCAGCGAGTCACGGCGCACGTCACGGCCCAGGACCGTGGCCGACCCGGTCGTCGGACGCACGAAGTCGAGGAGGATGTCGATCGTCGTCGACTTCCCGGCGCCGTTCGGGCCGAGGAACCCGTAGATCTCGCCGGTCTCGACCGTGAGGTCGAGGTTCCGGAGGGCGGTCACGTCGCCGTACTCCTTCGTCACGCCGCTGACGTCGACGGCAGGTGGGGACCGATCGTCGGCAGACATTACACGGAACCGACACGCGCCGCCCGTTTAAAGACTGCGAGAACGCTTGATGGGATCGCTCGGTCAGAGGTCGACGCCCGTGAACCGACCGATGCCTGCGGCCACGAACAGGACGGGCCACCCAACCAGCAGCAGGGGGCCGACCACAGACCCGTCGGCACCCAGGCTCCCCAACCCGGTCCCGGCGAGCAGCACCGCGGTCTTGGCGTAGGCGCGGATCGGGTCCCACCCGCCCACGGTGTGGAGCCACGGCGGCATCGACCCACCGACGACCGTCGTCCAACCGAACGCCAGCAACGCTGGCCACCCCAGCGAGACGGTGACGACCACGATCCCGGCGACGAGGGCAAGCGTCGTCGACCGCGTCCCCGCAGAGAGCCCGACGGCGATCACCGCGAAGACCGCGGCCAGCAACAGCGTCGCGACGCCGAACCCCAGGAACGTCCGGGGTTCGATGGTCCCGCCGAACACCAGCGCGGTCACGGCGGCGACGGCGAGGGCCACCCCGATCGTCGCGACCAGGACGGTCGCGCGACCGACGGCGGCCCCGAGGACGACGTCCCGCCTGGTGTGGGGTAACGCCAAGGTCGTTCGGATGCGGCCGGTCGCCCGTTCGTAGGCGATCGACTCGTGGGCCATGAGCACGGCGACGAACGGGACCACGGCGGTCACCACGATCGAGAGGTCCACGGACAGGACGCCCCCGCCCCCGGAGGTGCTGTGCAGGTAGCTGGTCGCCCCCGTCAGCAACGCGATGAACAACGTGTTCCACTGGAAGGACCCGTCACGGACGGCGTCCCGTGAATCTTTCCGGGCGATCACGCGCCAGCTCACCGGCGTGGCCTCCTGGAGGGTGTGGACACGCTCCGGGCTGGGACCCCGACCGAGATAAACGGTTTGTCCCTGGGCTGCGCCCGGGAGGCAACGCGTTCAAGCCGACGGCGCCCCTCGCTCCCGTCGATGGACGCGGCGGCTATCCGGTCGCGGTCGGCGGACCTTCCCCGAGACCCGGGGGTCTACCAGTTCGTCGGCGAGGACCGGGTGCTGTACATCGGGAAGGCCCTCGACCTCCGGGACCGGGTGCGGTCCTACGCGGATCCCCGCTCTGAACGCATCGCCCGGATGCGGTCCCGGGCCACCGACATCGAGGTCGCGGTCACGGACACCGAGACTCAGGCACTGCTGTTGGAGGCCAACCTCGTCAAGCGCCACCAACCCAGGTACAACGTCCGGTTGAAAGACGACAAGTCATATCCGCTCGTGCAGTTGACCGACCACGAGTACCCCCGCATCGTCGTCACCCGCGATCCCGAGGATGGCGGCCAGGTCTTCGGTCCGTACACCGACGTCGGCCGCGTCGAGACCGTCGTGAAGGCGGTGCGGGAGGTGTTCGGCGTCCGGGGATGTTCGGACCACAAGTTCCGCGGCCGGGACCGGCCGTGTCTGGACTACGAGATGGGGCTCTGTTCGGCGCCGTGCACGGGCGAGATCGGGGCGGCCGCGTACGTCGAGGACGTGGCGGCAGTCGAGCGGTTCTTCGCGGGGGATCAAGGGGTGTTGCTGGATCCCCTCGAGGCGGCGATGGACGAGGCCGCCGACGCCCGGGCGTTCGAGCGGGCGGCGAACCTCCGCGATCAGGTGCGGGCCGTCGAACAGTTTCACGAGGGCCGAGCGGCCGTCGTCGCCGACGAGACCGGGGCCGACGCCGTCGACGTGCTCGGCGTCGCCATCGACGGTGAGGACGCCACCGTCGCCCGCCTCCACAGCGATGGCGGTCAACTCGTCGACCGGAGCCGCCACGCCGTCTCGATCCCCGCCGGTGACCAGTCCGTCGCGGCGGTGCTCGCGGCGTTCCTCGCGCAGTACTACGCGGAGCGACCGCTGCCGGACGCGGTCGTGCTCCAGGAACCCATCGCCGACCCGGAGGTCGAACAGTGGCTCGACGCGGAGGGGGTCGCGGTCCGGGTACCCGGCGCCGGACGGGAGGCCCGCCTCGTCGACCTGGCACTGAAAAACGCCGCCCGACGCCCCGCGAAACGCGACGAACTCGGGGCGTTGGCCAGTGCCCTCGGCATCGATCGCCCGACACGCATCGAGGCCCTCGACGTCAGCCACGCCCAGGGCACCGCGGTCGTCGGCAGCGACGTCACCCTCGTCGACGGGTCACCGGCAACCGACGACTACCGACGGAAGAAACTCAGCGAGGGCAACGACGACGTCGACCGGATGCGTGAACTCGTGCGATGGCGGGCGACCCGCGCTCTGGAAGGGCGGGACGACCGCCCGGCCCCGGATCTCTTACTCGTCGACGGCGGCCGCCCACAGCTCGAGGCCGCCCACGCCGTCCTCGAGGCGGTCGGATGGGCGGTCCCCGTCGTCGCACTGGCGAAAGCCGATGAGGTCGTCTACACGCCGGACGCCCGCTACGAGTGGCCGCGGGACGCCCCACAGCTCCACGTGTTACAACGAGCGCGGGACGAGGCCCACCGGTTCGCGGTGCAGTACCACCAGACGGTCCGTGACGACGTCTCGACGGCCCTCGATGCCGTGGCCGGGGTCGGCCCGTCGCTGCGGCGGCGGTTGCTCCGGCGGTTCGGCAGCGTCGAGGGCGTGCGGAACGCGTCCGAGGCCGAGCTCCGGGCGGTCGAGGGCATCGGCGAACAACGGGCCAGCACCCTGGCCCGCCGCCTCTGAGTGGCGTCAGGAGTCCGAGGGGTCCTCGAACCGGGACTGGACGAACGGTTGGACGTCGTCGATCTCCCCGAGTCGACTGTCGGCGGTGAGGACGGTCCGGGTCTCGTCGACGGGGACCGAGAGGCTGATCTCCTTGGTGCGGCCGTACCGCCCCTTGGAGACGACGACGGCGTTGACGATGCCGAGCATGTCGAGTTCGCTGATGAGGTCGGTGACCCGGCGCTGGGTGAGGACGTCGGCGTCGATCTCCTCGCACAACCGTTTGTAGATGTTGTACACCTCGCCCGTGTTGATGGAGTGGACGCCGTGTTGTTCGAGCAGGATGATCGCGTACAACACGAGTTTCGACTGGGTCGGCAGCGTCCGCACCACCTCGACGACGCGGTCGAGTTCGATCTTGTCCTGGGCCATGCGGACGTGTTCCTCGGTGACGCCGTCGGTCTGGTCGCGTTCGGCGATCTCTCCGGCGGTCCGCAACAGGTCCAGAGCCCGGCGGGCGTCACCGTGTTCCTGTGCCGCGAAGGCCGCACACAGCGGGATGACGTCCCCGGAGAGCGCCGCCCCTTTGAACGCGGTGTCGGCGCGGTGTTCGAGGATGTCCCGAAGCTGGTTGGCGTCGTAGGGTGGGAACACGATCTCCTCTTCGCCCAGACTGGATTTGACCCGCGGGTCGAGGAAGTCGGTGAACTTCAGGTCGTTCGAGATGCCGATGATCGATACCCTGGAGTTCTCGAGTTCGGAGTTCATCCGCGAGAGGTTGTACAGGGTGTCGTCCCCCGATTTCTCGACGAGTTTGTCGATCTCGTCGAGCATGATGACGGCCACCCGTTCCTGGTAGTCGACCGCGTCGAAGAACGCCTCGTAGACGCGGTCGGTGGGCCACCCGGTCATGGGGACCTCCTCCATGTCGTCCAGGTCGGCCTCGAGGGCCTCGATCCGGGCGTGGGCGTCCGCGGGTGTCGCGTGTGGCGTGTCCTCGAGGTCGGGGTCGGCCGCGTCAAGTCGCTGTTCGAGGTCGTCGATCTCCTCGGTGGCCCACGCGCGGTCCTGTTCGATGAACGTGTTCGCGAGCTGGGCCAGCACCCGGTACTGGGTGTCGGTCACCTCACAGTTGATGTACTCGACCTCGCAGGGGACCTCGTACTTCTGGCTGGTGCGCTCGAGTTCCTGGCTGACGTATTTGGCGCTCGCAGTCTTCCCCGTCCCCGTCTTCCCGTAGATGAGGATGTTCGATGGTGTCTCGCCCCGGAGTGCCGCGACGAGGATCGTGGCCATCCGGTTGATCTGGTCGGAGCGATGCGGGAGGTCCTGGGGTGTGTAGGAGGGGCGGAGAACCTCCTTGTTCTCGAAGATCGGGTCCCCGCTCAGCAGGTCGTCGAACAACCCGTCGTCGGTCTCCTCCTCGAGGACCTCCTCGAGGTCGACCTCGAACCCACGGTCGGCTGCCCCCGCGGCCCCCGTTGACGTGACATCATCCTCTGACATTGCGAATGCTCCAACGCCCCACCTCACCCCCTCGTTTCACGTGGAGTTCCGACCCCGCAGTCCAGAAAACGGGCGGAACGAGTCGTCTCCGACCGTTTCTCGTGTTCTGGATCGGTTCGAGGGAAGTTCGGGATGCAGTAGAAAGCCTGGTTTCGTCCATCCCATAAAGCTATCGGAATCTCGAACGTGAGCGGACACCACACCCGACCCCCACACCCCTCCGTTTCAACTGGAATCGTCCACACCCACCCCCGGCAACACCGACAACCGATACGGCAACGCTTATGACCCCAGGGGAAAAACACGGTCCGCAGTACGTCGAAAACGGTTCGATCACCGGGGTGACCGCGGTAACGTTGTTCCTGCATGAAACGAACTCGTGAGCGCAGTTCGTGGCCACCGATTCCCTCCAGTTGAAACAGAGGGGTCTGGGTGGGGGCGGTGCTCGACGACCGGTCGCCGATCGAGCCCGTAGTTCCGAGCCTCCGATTCCCGTGCAGACCGGTCGGCCCGGTCGACGACCACCCAGGACGATCGCCTCGGCTCGATCGGGGTCAACCCGACTCGAACCTTCCCCCGAGACCGCGTCTGACGCACGTCACACAAACGCATGACAGCGCCGGGATTTCCGGGCGAACGGTTAAGGTTCCGGGGGACGCCGAGACACGGTACGCCCGAAGCGTCGCCAGCATCAACCGAACTGGCAAAGCTACCGGGGGAAAAGAGAATGGGTCTGCTCACAGGTCTCCGGGACAGTATCACCCGGGTCACGGACAAACTGTTCGCCAACGGGGACGCCGAACCCAAACGCATCGGCATCTACGGCCCGCCGAACGCCGGGAAGACCACACTCGCGAACCGGATCGCCCGCGACTGGACGGGGGACGCCGTCGGCCCCGAGAGCCACATCCCCCACGAAACCCGGCGCGCCCGCCGCAAGGAGAACGTCGAGATCGAACGCAACGGCACCAGCGTTCACATCGACATCGTCGACACGCCCGGCGTGGCCACGAAGGTCGACTACGAGGATTTCCTCGAACACGACATGGAGGAGGACGAGGCCATCCGGCGGTCCCGCGAAGCCACCGAAGGCGTCGCCGAGGCGATGCACTGGCTCCGCGAGGACGTCGACGGCGTCATCTACGTCCTGGACTCCACGGAAGATCCGTTCACCCAGGTGAACACCATGCTCATCGGCATCATCGAGAGCCGCGATCTTCCGGTCCTCATCCTGGCGAACAAGATCGACCTCCCCGAATCCAACAAGAAACGCATCGAGGACGCCTTCCCACAACACGAGACGACCGAGCTGTCCGCGCTGGAGGGAGACAACATGGACGAAGTCTACGACCAGATCGCGGAGTACTTTGGGTGACACCATGCCGGAGATAGAACACGCCGACGGCGTCCAAATCGACCTCATCAGCGGGGAGCGGATGGAGGAGAAGACCTCGATGGAGAAGATCCGCATGATCCTGGACGGGGTCCACGAGGGGAAGATCGTCATCCTCGAGGAGGGGTTGACCCCCGACGAGGAATCGCGATTGATCGAGGTGACGATGACCGAGATCAACCCCGACGACTTCTCCGGGATCGAGATCGAGAGCTTCCCCCAGTCCCAGACCTCCAACGGGAGCCTCCTCGATCGGATCATGGGCCGTGAGCAGACGTCGAAACTCACTGTCATCGGCCCCGCCAACCAGATCGAGTCCCTGCACAAAGACGAAACCCTGATCAGCGCCCTCGTCTCCCGGCGATAATGCCCCACCAGTGCACCGAATGTGGGCACACCTTCCCCGACGGCTCCACCGACATGCTATCGGGGTGCCCGGACTGCGGCGGGAACAAGTTCCAGTACTTCCCCGGCGAGATCCCCGAGGACCCACCGGACGAGGAGCCACCGGAACCAGCCGACCCCGGCGTCTCCGGGACCGTCGGGAAGGCCGCCCGGACGGTCCGTGACCTCGTCGGGAGTGGCCCCGACGGCTCGCCGCCACCACAACCCGAGCACGCCAGTCCCGAGGCCCCGACCACCGAGGACGCCGAACCGACCGACGCGCCCACACCCCAGGACAGCCACGCCAGCGTCGACGCAGACGCGGCCCCCGACGCCGGCGAGGACGACGCCCAACGCGCCGCACGGTCGGAAGTCGTCGACACGGCGGACCTCCCGGAACCCGAGGACGGCGAGGTCGTCGAACGCCCCAGCGGCGAGCAACCGGACCTCGCCGAACTCCGCGAGGAGCTCAACGACCAGTTCGAGTCGATCCGCATCGTCGAACCCGGGCAGTACGAGCTCAACCTCATGGAACTGTACGACCGCGAGGAGTACATCATCGCCCTCCAGGAGAACGGGCGCTACGTCATCGAGGTCCCGGACGCCTGGCACGGCGACGACGTCTAACCCAGCGGCAACGCCGGCCGTCGACCGAACGTCCTTTGTCGTGGGGATGAGACCCCAGGGTGATGCTCCAGGCCGCCCGCGAGCGGGTCCACGACCTCCTCTTCCGGTTCCCCGCCGCGCTGGCCCGTCTCGGCCTCCTCGACCGGCAGAAAGGCGAGGAGGCATTCGACCTCGCGGTCCCCGCGATGGTGACCGGTGGCCTGCGCACCATCCTCCGGACGGCCGACTTCTTCATGGTGTCGCTGGCGCTTGGCTCCTCGGCGGTCGCCGCCCTCGAGTTCGGCTTCCAGTACTACTTCATCCCGTTCGGCCTCGCACTGGCGTTGACCAGCGGCACCATCAGCGTCGTCTCCCGGTTCAAAGGCCAGGGCGCCCACGACCGAGCGGACTTCGCAGTCAAACAGTCCCTGTACATCTCGATCATCCTCTCGATCCCGATAACCCTGTTCACGTGGGTGTACGCGGACCCGATGATCGAGTTACTCACGGACAACCCCACGACCGTCCGCCAGGGCGCCACCTACCTCCGGATCGTCATGCTCTCGGTGGTGTTCCGGTTCTGGAGTATGGCCGCGGCCCGGGCGCTGGCCGGGGCCGGCGACACCCGGACCCCCATGTACGTCCGCCTCGTCACCCTGCCGACCAACATCGTCCTCAACGCCGTCCTCATCTTCGGCGTCGGCCCCATCCCGTCGTTCGGCATCGCCGGCGCCGCCTGGGGGACCGCCCTCGCCAACGCCCTCGCCGGCACCATCTTCTTCTGGTTGTTCGTCACCGGCCGCCGCGACGTCAGGTTACGGCTCGGCGGCCGCCAGTGGGACTGGACGATCGCCGGTGAGATCGTCCGCGTCGGCACCCCCCTGGCCGGGACCCGCCTCACCCGGACCTTCGGCCGGTTCCCGTTCCTGTTCGTCTTGTCGGCACTCGGCACGGAGATCGTCGCCGCCTACGCCATCGCCCGTCGCGTGATGCTGCTGGCGTTGATGCCCGCCTGGGGCTACTCGACGGCGTCCTCGACGCTGGTCGGCCAGAGCATCGGCGCCGGAAGGGACGATGAGGCCACCGACTACGGGTGGCAGACCCTGCGGATTGCCCTGGTCACGCAACTGCTCATCGGGGCGGCCATCTTCCTCGCCGCGGCGCCCATCGCCCGCGCGTTCGGCACCGACGACGTCGCGTTGACCGTCGCGTTCATCCGTCTGTTCGGCATCGGCGTCGCCGCCTTCAGCGTCAGCCGCACGATGCGGGGCGGCCTCCGTGGCGCCGGCGACACCTCCTGGCCGTTCTACGGCGGCGTCGTCGGCACCTACCTCATCCGGTTACCCCTCGCGTTCGTCGCGTTACCCGTCGGCTTCGCCATCGCGATCGGCCCGTACTCCGTCTCGCCGGGGCTGGGCTGGGGCCTGTACGCGATCTACGCGGCGATCCTCGGCGACATGTACGCCCGCGCGATCATCAACCTGGTCCGATTCGCCTCCGGGAAGTGGAAACAGGTCGCCCGTGAATCGGCCGCCGGCACCGGTTCCGCCGGCGACTGACCGCATCGATTTATGACCCGGCCGCCACACCATCCGGTATGAGCGAAGCCACGAAGATCCTGCTCGGTGTCGTCGCCGCCACCGCGGTCCTCGCCGGCCTCCTCGTCGCGAACATCGCGCTGGCGGCCTGACCCCGGTCAGAACGCGGCGGTCACGTCCCCGTCCGCGGTCAACTCGACGACGCCGTCGACGGCCGCCTCGAACCGATCGACGGTCGCCGCGTCGTGAACGTCCCGGTCGACGTGGAACAACCCGATGGCGTCGTACTCCTCGAGCAGCGCCGCCAACCGCGACAACGCCGCGACCGCCCGGTCCTCGTCGGCGTAGTAGGCCAGCTCCGTGATGGAGTCGAAGCTGATGCGTCGCTTCCCGTCGGTCGTCTGCAGGAACCGTTCGACCTGGGCGAGGATCCCCTCGACGTCATCCGGCGCCGAGACGTAGTGGATGTTGTCGGCACTCCGCCGCGAGTACCCGCGTTCGACGCTCAACGCGTCCAAGATCACCGCCTTCGACTCGTCGACGTCGTAGTGTTCGAGTTTCTGTCTGACCTCCCGGGCGGTCGTCCGGGTCGACACCACGAGGAAGCGATCGGTATCGTCTTTGAGAAACTCGGTGTCGATCCGATCGGTCTCCCCCGTGCTCGGATGCAACAACAGGATCGCGGTCCCACCCGGGACCGTCCCGGGCGCCCCGGCGATGGAGAGCGAGTAGTCCATGTCCCCCTGCAGTACTGCGGTCGCCTTGAAGGTGTGGCCCGCCCGGTGTAGGCCCCGGCGACCGACCTCAGCTCCCGGACTCGAGGGCGGCGAGCCGGTCGGCGACCTCGGTCTCGGTCAACCGGGTGAACTGCGGGTCGTCGACGGCGATCGTGGCCACCCCCACCGTCTCGGCGGACAATGCGCCGTCGCCCTCGGCCTCACGCAGTCCCTCGAGGGCGAGGGTCACCCCGTCGGCCAGCGAGCTGTCGGGGTCGTATCGCTCCTCGATGTACTCCTGGGCCGCCGGGGCGCCATCGCCGACGGCGCGGGCCTTCCAGGCAGTGGGATTGCCGCTGGGGTCGGCCTCGAACAGGGCCGGCGCCCCATCGTCGACCCCGGCGACGAGCAGGGAGACGCCGAACGGCCGCGTGCCACCGGTCTGGGTGAACTGCTGGATCTCGTCGGTCAGGGCCTTGGTCAGGGCCTCGACGGTGATCGGTTCCTCGTACCGCAACCGGTTGACCTGGGCGCGTTGCCGCGCGTACTCGATGAGTTTCCGGCCGTCGGCGACGTGCCCTGTCGTCGCGATCCCGATGTGGTCGTCGATCTTGTGCAGCTTCTCGACGCTCTCCCCGACGAGCAACGGGGACCGCACCCGCCGCCGCACCGCCAACACGACCCCCGCGTCGGTCCGCACCCCGACGCTGGGCGCCCCCTGGGAGACCGCCTCGTGGGCGTACTCGACCTGGTAGATCCGCCCATCGGGCGAGTACATCGCACTCCCACGGTCGTAGGCCTGCTGCTGGTCCTGACGCCGCATACCCGGGCTAGCGGCAGCGCGCGGTTAAGGGTGCCGCACTCGGGTCAGAACACGCTGTCGGCCGTCGCCGCCCCCACGACCGAGAAGATCGCGCCGACGCTGACCGCCTTCGCGGTGAACACGGCCAGCTCCACCGACGTCTCGATCCCACCGACGACCGCGGCGAACGTCCGCGGCGCCGTCAACGCCAGCGCCAACAACAGGACCGACCCGTAGGACACGACCATCAGGGAGAGGAACCGCACCGGCACCCCACCCACCTCGACCTCCCGATCCGGGTCCCGGTCGTCGTCGGCCTTGTACAGGGCACCGTACCCGATCGCCACGACGAATCCGACCGTGACCGCGGCGTGGGCCAGGGTCATGTTCGCCGCCAGCACCCACACCTCCTCGGTGACGACGAACGGCCCCGCCAACAGGAACCCGCCCACCACCTGCTGGGCGGAGTCCGCGATCGCGAACCGGGGGCTGCGCCGTCCGTCGACCATACGGCGACCCTGTCGCCGACGGTACAAAGCTCCCACGCCGGTGGGGTTATGCCCCGGCCCACACACTCGCGGGTGTGACCACGTTACTCGTCGCCTTCGACGGCGCCGACGACCGCGACACCGAGGAACTCCGCCGGTACTACCGCGAGGAACACGCGCCACTGGTCGCGGCCCTCCCACACCTCGAGGCCTACGAGGTGACCTTCCCCAGCGACCCGGACCGCGCACCGTGGGACGGCGTCGCGACACTCAGGTTCCCCGACCGGGCGGCCTTCCGGACGGCCATGGACTCCGAGGCCGCGGCCGCCATGGAGGCCGACGCCGCGAACTTCGTCGCCGAGGGGTCGTTACACCAGCTCGTCGGCGACACCGAGCCCCTCCTCGACTAATCCCCGGCCGCGTCCAACACGTGGATCGCCCCGGGTTCGACGCCGACGGTCACCGTGCCGGAGGCCGGCGACCCGGATTTCACGAGGAGGGATCGACCCTGCCACGTGCAGTGGAGCCGATAGGCGTCCCCCAAAAACTCCACGTGCTCGACCTCGACCTCGAAGCGAGAGGGACCGCCACCCACCGACAGCGCCTCGGGGCGGAGACACACCGTCACCCGGTCCCCGACCGCGGCGTCGACCCCCGCGGGCAGGACGAGTCGCTGACCGTCGACGGCCACCGTCAGAGGGTCACGACCGACAATCTCGCCGTCGAGGAGGTTGTTGTCCCCGACGAACCCGGCGACGAACCGGGTGGCCGGCTGCCGGTAGACGGTCTCGGGGTCGGCCACCTGCTCGATCCGGCCGTCGTTGACGACCGCGACGCGGTCGCTGATCGCGAGAGCCTCGGCCTGGTCGTGGGTGACATACACCGTCGTGATGTCCAGGGTCTCCTGGATCTCGGTGACCTGCACCCGCAACCGTTCGCGCAACCGGGCGTCGAGGGCGCTCATCGGCTCGTCCAACAGCAGCACCGAGGGCCCCGGCGCCAACGCCCGCGCCAGCGCCACCCGCTGACGTTGCCCGCCGGACAACGCGTCCGGGTCGCGGTCACCCATCCCCGTCAAATCGACGAGATCGAGGAGTTCGCTCACCCGATCCTCGGTCGAGCCGCCCCCGGGTGGCTCCCGGAACCGCAGGCCGTAGGCCACGTTCTCGGCCACCGTCATCGTCGGGAACAGCGCGTAGTTCTGGAAGACGATGCCGACGTCCCGATCCTCCGGGGGCACGCCAGCGACGTCGTCCCCGCCGAAGCGGATGGTGCCGGCCGTCGGCTCCTCGAACCCCGCGAGCAACCGGAGTGTCGTCGTCTTCCCACACCCGGAGGGCCCGACCAGCGTGAAGAACTCGCCGTCCCGGATCTCGAGGGAGACGTCGACCAGGGCGTCGGTCGTGCCGTAGGCCTTGCTCACCCCCTCGAGGGTCACCTCAACCACGGTCGAACACCCCGCCGACCCGATCGATCACGACGAAACTCACCGCCGTCACCCCCAACAGGATCGACCCCATCGCCGTCGCCGGCCCGAGCTGTCGACCGGTGTACCGTTCGATTGCCACCGGCATCGTGTAGTAATCCCCGCCCGTCGCCAGGATCACGGTCGCGTCGAACTCGCCCATGCTGATCGCGAACGCGAACGCCGCCCCGGCGACGACCCCGGACACCACCAGTGGCAACTCCACGTGGAGCAGCGCCCGGATCCGGGAGGCCCCCAACGACCGCGCCGACTCGACGACCTGGGGGTCGATCCGGGCGAGCATCGGCGAGACGTTCCGCGTGACGAACGGGTAGGCCGCCACCGCATGGGCGGCGACGATCGCCAGCGCCCCCGTCACCTGGAGGCGGTGCCCGGCCACCGAGACCCCGAACACCAACCCCCGTAACAGGCCGAGGCCGACGACGATGCCGCTGACGGCGAACGGCGCCATCGCCGCGGCCTCGAGGAGTCGCCGCCCCCGCCCGCCACGGGTCGAGAGGACGGCGACCGCCACGCCCATCGGCACCGCCAACACCAGGGTGCCGGCCGCGAACAGCAGGGAGTTCAGGACGGCCGCGAACGGCTGCACCTGGAAGGCGAAGGCCTCGGTCTGGCGCTGGACGAGGAACGCGTAGTGGGCCAGCGTCGGGCCGGACGCGTCCGTCAGGCTGGCGAGGACCATACTCCCCATCGGGAGGAGGAACACGACCGCGGCGACGGCGGCGTACCCGGCGATGGCGACACGGGCCAGCGGGGTCGCCGCCCGGAACCGTCGCCGGTCCCGGGGCCGGACCGCCCGCTGGACACGGCGTTGGGCGGCCTCGTACCGGAGGTACGCGTAGGTCAGCCCCAGCGAGACCACGGTCTCGAGGACCGCGAGGGCCGCGGCCTCGCCGTAGTCGAGTTGCTGGACCTCGTGGTAGACCCACACCTCGACGGTCGAGAGCTGGAACCCGCCCAGGGTCAACACGATCGGGAAGGTCAAGAACGTGAACACGAACGTCAGCAACGCGCCGGTCAACACCGCCGGCACCAGCTGGGGGGCGACGACGTCCACGAAGGAGCGCTGCGGTCGGGCGCCAAGGCTGCGGGCGGTCTCGACCAGGCTGGCGTCGACACTCTCCCAGGCCGCCGTCGTCACCCGCGCGACCAGTGGCGCGTTGTAGAAAGCGTGGGCGAGGACGATGAGCTCGAGGGTGTACATCACGCCGAGTCGGTCGACCCCGACGGCGACGAGGATCTCGTTGAGGACGCCGGTCCGGCCGAAGGTGGCGACGAACCCGATGGCGACGACGATCGACGGCATCACGAACGGGAGTGCGGTCAGTGACCGGATCGTCTCGCGGCCGCGGAACTCGTAGCGGGCGAGGATGTAGGCCGCCGGCACCCCGAGGACGACGCTGGCGACCGTCGACAGCAGCGCCTGCACGGCGGTGAACACGAACAACCCCATCGTCCCCGGGGTCACCGCCGGGATCGCATCGATGGGGTCGGCGAGGAGGGCCGCCAGCCAGGCACCGGCGTCGGCGACGGCTGTGCCGGGGGCGGTCACGAGGGTGGCGAACCACCCGAAGTAGAACTCCGATCTGAACAGCGCGACGAACAGCTCGCCGGTCCACCCCATGGGGGTGCGGACGGCCTCGAGGAGGACCGTGAAGACGGGGTAGAAGAAGAACACGACGAGCAGCGCCGCGGTCAGGGCGCCGACGACCGCGAGGGCGTGGCGTTCGAGCCACTCGCGGCCACGGCGGCCGACCCGGGTCAGCTGCCCGCCACCTGTTTCGACCACGCGTCGACCCAGTCGGCGACGTTGCCCTTCAGCCTATCGTACCCGAACAGCACCCGTTCCTCGGGCGTGTAGGTCAGCTCCTGGAGATCCGGCGGGAGGGTGGCGTCCTCGACGGTGGGCTGGCCGATGTTGCGCTTGGCGATCTCGGCGTTGACCGACGGCTCCAACAGGAACTCCACGAAGTCGTCGGCGGCCGCTGGTCGGTCGGCGTTGGCGAACTTCCCGATGCCGTCGATGTAGGCGTACCCCTGCCCGTCGAGGAAGCCGACCTGATGGCGGTGCATCGGCTGGTCGTACTGGACGGCGTAGATCTGGTCGGTGGAGAAGGACACGACCATCGGCCGCTGTGCGTTGCTGTACGCACCGTAGGCGGCGTTCCAGCTGCCGAGGATGCGGACATCGTTGTCGACCAGTCGGTCCCAGTAGTCGAGGTATCCGTCCTCGCCGTAGTTGTGGATCGTCCAGTACAGGAAGTCGAGGCCGGTCTGGCTGCCGTCGGGACTGGACAGCAGGAGGTCGCCCGCGTAGGCGGGGTCGACGAGATCCTCGAAGGTGGTCGGTGGGGCGTCCAATGCCTCGGCGTCGTAGACCAGGCTCACGTAGGAGGTGCCGACGGGGACGACCCGGTCCTGGGGGTCGAACAGCAGCGAGTCGATGACGCCGTCGTACCCCTCGATGGCGCCGGTGTCCAGTGGCTGGAACAGGTCCCGGTCGAGGTTGGTGTCGGTGCGGGCGAGGTCGGTGGGGGTCAACCCGAGGTACATGTCGGCGTCGATCTCGACGCCGGCCTGCGCGCGTTGGATGAAGTAGTCGAGCTCCTGTTCGGGGGCGAACCACCGGAGTTCCCGGTCGTATCGCGCCTCGAACTCCTGTTTCACCCAGCCGCCGGCCTCGGTGCTGACCGCGTCGACGAACGCGGGATAGGTCGCGACGCGGAGCGGGTCGCTGTCACCGCCGCCCGGAGAGCTGATACAACCGGCCAACCCACCGACGGCGACGCCGCCGCCGACCTGTTTGAGGAACCGCCGACGTCTCATAACCGGGTTGTTCCACCCGGTTGTACTTAAGCTCCGTTCTTCGGCCCGAGAGACGACAGCGCACGGACACATATGGGTACAAACAGCTTTCCCCTCGGGCGGCCAACATACCGGGATGAGTCCTCGCCGCCGCTTCCTCGTCGCCGTGCTGGCAGCATCGGCGGTGCTCGCGACCGTCCTCCTCTTCGAGGTCCTCGCCACCGTCTTCTTCGCCGTGACCGTCGCCTACCTCCTCGTCCCCCTCCAGGACCGGTTCCAGGCCGCTGGCCTCACTCGACGGTGGGCGACCACCGCCACCACCGCCGTCGCCCTCGCCGGCGCCGCCATCCCTCTCACCCTGGTCGCCTACGTCCTCTATGCCCGCCACACCACCGTCCTCGCCGCCCTCCAGACCATCCCCGACACCATCACCCTCGAGTTCGCCGGGGACCGGTACGTCCTCACCACGGCGAGTGTGATCGCCGAAGTCCAGACCATCCTGACCGACGCCGCCGTCCCACTGGCGAGTGCGATCCCGGTCCTGGCGTTGAAACTCGGCGTGTTCACCCTGCTCGTCTACGGATTGCTCGTCCGACACCGGGAAGCCGCCGCCGCGGTGCTGGCCACCGTCCCCGACACGGCCACGGACGTCGTGATGGCCCTCCACGCCCGCACCCGCCAGACCCTCTTCGCCCTCTATGTCATCCAGGTCGCCACCGGCGTGGTCACCGCCGCCATCGCTTGGGCGGTGTTCGCGGCGTTCGGCTACGAGTACGCCGTCACCCTCGCCATCCTCGCCGGCGTCCTCCAGTTCCTCCCCGTCGTGGGCCCCAGCGTCCTCGTCCTCGCACTCGGGGTCTGGGAGTTCAGCCAGGGCGACCCCACCGGCGCCACCGTCCTCACCGTCGTCGGCCTCGTCGCCATCGCCGCCCTCCCCGACCTCCTCGTCCGTCCCTGGCTGGCCAGTGGCACCGCCGCCCTCCCCGGCAGCCTCTACTTCGTCGGATTCGTCGGTGGCATCCTCACCGTGGGCGTCGTCGGCATCATCGCCGGGCCCCTGGTGGTGGCGTTGGTCGTCGAGGCCCTGGGCCTGCTCGGGGACAACGTCCAGAACGGCGATCCTACTCCGCGACGATCGGCCGGTCCATCGCCGCCCACTCGGTGAGACTCCCCTCGTAGAACCCGACGTCCTCGAACCCGAGGTACCGCAACACCACGAAGGTGTGACTGATGCGACGGGCGGTGTTGCAGTACAGGACCACCCGCTTGTCCGCCGTGATCCCGCGGTCGGCCAACACCGACTCCAGGGCCGATCGATCCAGGAGTGTCCGGGAGGCATCGTCGACGAGCTCCACCCAGTCGAGGTTCACCGCCCCCTCGATGTGGCCCGCCGCGTACTCCGCCGGCGACCGCGTGTCGACCACCACCGCGGCCGGGTCGGTGGCGGCGGTCGCCACCGCGTCCGCGTCGACGAACACGGACTCGTCGAGGTCGGGGACAGGGTACTCGCGGGGCGGCCGCGACCCAGCCACCGTCTCGACGGGGTGGGCCCGCGCCCACGCGCTGTAGTCGCCGTTCAACAGGTGGACGTCTTCGTGGCCGTACACCAACGCCGTGACGACGAACCGCGCGGCGAACACGCCGTGGGTGTCGTCGTAGGCGACCAGCGTGTCCTCGGGACCGATCCCCGCCTCGCCCAACACCGCCGCCCAGTCCTCTGGCGATGGGAGCGTCCCCGGGGGCGCGGCCTCGGGATCGCGGAACGCATCGAAGGGGACGTTGACCGCGTCGGGGAGGTGACCGATCCCCTCGTACTCCCACGGCTCGCGGACGTCGACCGCGACGACGGCGTCCAGATGGTCGGCGACCCAGGCCGCATCGACGATGAGCGGTGCCGCCATACCCGGGGCCTGGACCGCGATCCCATTCAGTCCCTCGGTGGGCCGCGACGGTTCTTGCCCGGGACCGCCCGTTTTTGGGGCTTCACCCCATACGGGTCGCATATGCCCGAGAACGAGTACGCCAAGGATGTGCTGGTGACCGCGGACTGGGTCGCGGACAACCTCGACGCGTTCCAGGCCGCCGACCCCGAGTACCGCCTGGTCGAGGTCGACGTCGACACCGAGGCCTACGAGGATGCCCACGCACCCGGCGCGATTGGGTTCAACTGGGAGACCCAACTCCAAGACCAGACCACGCGGGACATCCTCTCGAAACCCGACTTCGAGGCGTTGCTCGGTGACCACGGCATCACCGAGGACTCCACCGTCGTCCTCTACGGTGACAACAGCAACTGGTTCGCCGCCTACACCTACTGGCAGTTCAAGTACTACGGCCACGAGGACGTCCGCCTCATGGACGGGGGCCGGGACTACTGGCTCGACAACGACTACCCGCTCACCGACGAGGTGCCGGACTATTCCGCCGTCGAGTACGCCGCCCGCGGCCCCTTCGAGAGCATCCGCGCGTACAAGGAGGACGTCGACCTCGCCATCGACCGCGGCCTCCCGCTGGTCGACGTCCGCAGCCCCGAGGAGTTCCGCGGCGAGATCTTGGCCCCGCCCGGCCTCCAGGAGACCGCCCAGCGCGGCGGCCACGTCCCCGGCGCCAAGAACATCTCCTGGGCGGCCACCGTCAACGCCGACGGCACCTTCAAATCCGCCGACGAGCTCCGGGACCTCTACGAGAGCGAGGGCGTCGACGACGACCAGAACGTGATCGCGTACTGCCGGATCGGCGAACGCTCCTCGATCGCGTGGTTTGCCATGCACGAGCTCCTGGGCTGGGATGACGTCGTCAACTACGACGGCTCCTGGACGGAGTGGGGGAACCTCGTCGGCGCCCCCGTCGAGACCGGCGACGCCGAGTGAGATGACTCCCGAGGCGTTCATCGATCAGGTCACCGCCGAGAACCAGACCGCCCTCTCGCGGCTGGGGTCCTCGAAGGCCCTGTACGCCCACACCAGCGGCGACCTCGAGGACGCGACGGTCCTCGCCGCCGCGGCCGACGCCGAGTACCACGCGGCCGAGACCTACGACCGGTGGGCGGACGCCGACGACGCCGCCAGCGACGCCTGGGCCGAGACCGCCGCCGAGGAACGCGACCACTACGACCGGGTGTGTGCGGTCCTCGACGCCGACCACACCCCCGGCGATCCCCCGCCGATCCAGGTGTTCCTCCGCGAGCAGACGACCACGGTCGACCGCATCGGCGCCTTCATCGGGCGGACGATCGCCGCCCAACGGTCCAAAGACCAGTACACCGGCTACTTCGTCGGCCAGGCCAACCCACAGCTCGCGACCCTGTTCCGGGAGCTGGGCGGGGACCTCGACGACCAACTCGCCCGCGGGCAGACCCTCTTCGAGACCTACTGCGGGGCCGACGCCGACGCCGAGGCGGCCGCCGCCGCGGCGACCGCGGCCATCCAGACCGCCTACGAGGACTACGTCGACACCCTCGAGGGTCTGGGCGTCAACCCGAAACCCGTCTGCTAGACGCCGCCGACGCCCTCCCGGTACTCCTGGACCAGCGCCGCGGCCTCCGCGACGAGGGTCGCCGGCTCCCCGTCGAGACCGTCGGCGATCTCGGTCAGTGCGTGGCGATGCCGATCCAGTCGCCCCTGGTCGGGCCCGTACTCGGCGGTCGCCAGCTCCGCGAGCGCCCGCGACTGCTCGTAGACCCGGGCCTCCGCGTCGGGGTCGCCCACCTGTTCGGCCGCCTGGCGGAGCCGGTCACTGGCCTCCCGTAGTTCCGGGCGTGGCATACTCGACGCCTTGGTGTCGCCCCGGCAAAACCGTTGGCCTCATCCCTCCAGGTAGTCCAGGGCGCCACCGAGCACCACGAGGCCCCCGCCACCGATCGCGAGGTACACACCCACCCCCGCCGCGGCGCCCGCGGTGAGGTGTTCGACCGCGATCCCCACCACCAACGCCCCCGCGGCCGACACCACCAGCTGGGCGCGGTGCTCCCACGCCGCGAACAGCACCGTCACCCATGCCAGGAACGCCGCGGCCAGCACCACCCACCGCGTCCCGGACGGGGTCACGACCGCGGTCCCCGACCACGACACGAACGCCGCCACCGCCACGAGGGCCGCCCCCACCAACCCCAGGCGCTGTCCCCGGAACGGCGCGACGTCCTCGAACACAGCCTCGACCACTGGCCACCGCTGGTTAACTGTTCGGGGTCGAGCCGAACCGGTGAAATGGCTGGGGCCCCTGTCCATGGGTGATGACCGACCCCGACGGGCCCCTGGCCCCGGACCACCCCGACGCGGACCGCCCGTTCCGCGTCGACGCCCCCTTCGAGCCCGCCGGCGACCAACCCGACGCCATCGACGCCCTCGTCGACGGGTTCGCTGGCGGCGCCACCAAACAGACGCTGCTGGGGGTCACCGGCTCCGGGAAGACCAACACCGTCGCCTGGACCATCGAACAGCTCGACGTCCCCACGCTCGTCATCGCCCACAACAAGACCCTGGCCGCCCAGCTCTACGAGGAGTTCCGCAACCTGTTCCCGGACAACGCCGTCGAGTACTTCGTCAGCTACTACGACTACTACCAGCCCGAGGCCTACGTCGAACAGACCGACACCTACATCGACAAAGACGCCTCCATCAACGACGAGATCGACCGACTCCGCCACAGCGCCACCCGGTCGTTGTTGACCCGCGACGACGTCATCGTCGTCGCCAGCGTCTCCGCGATCTACGGGCTGGGCGACCCCGCCAACTACGAGTCGATGGCGTTCCGCCTCGAACGCGGCCAGACCATCGACCGCGACGCGGTACTGGCCCGCCTCGTCGACCTGAACTACGACCGCAACGACGTCGACTTCACCCAGGGCACCTTCCGCGTGCGCGGGGACACCGTCGAGGTCTTCCCCATGTACGGGCGCTACCCCGTCCGCGTCGAGTTCTGGGGCGAGGAGATCGACCGCCTCGCCAAGATCGACCCCCTCGAGAACGACCTGAAAAGCGAGGAACCCGCCGTCCTGTTCCACCCCGCCGAACACTACTCCATCCCCGAGACCCGCCTCGAACGCGCGATCGACGAGATCGAGGCACTCATGGACGACCGGGTCGCACACTTCGAACGCGAGGGCGACCTGGTCGCCGCCCAACGCATCGAGGAACGCACCACCTTCGACATCGAGATGCTGCGCGAGGCCGGGTACTGCTCGGGCATCGAGAACTACTCGGTCCACCTCTCGGACCGCGACCCCGGCGACGCCCCCTACACCCTCCTGGATTACTTCCCCGAGGAGTTCCTGACCGTCATCGACGAATCCCACCGCACCGTCCCCCAGATCAAAGGCCAGTTCGAGGGCGACCGCAGCCGCAAGGAGTCCCTCGTCGAGAACGGGTTCCGGCTCCCCACCGCCTACGACAACCGTCCACTCACCTTCGAGGAGTTCGAGGCCGCCACCCAACAGACCCTCTACGTGAGCGCCACGCCCGGCGACTACGAACGCGAGCACAGCGCCCAGGTCGTCGAACAGATCGTCCGCCCCACCTACCTCGTCGACCCCGCAGTCACCGTCGCCGACGCCGACGGCCAGATCGACGACCTGCTGGACCGCATCGACGACCGCATCGACCGCGGGGAACGCGTTCTCGTCACCACGCTGACCAAGCGCATGGCCGAGGACCTCACCGACTACCTCGAGGAGGCCGGGATCGACGTCGCCTACATGCACGACGAGACCGACACCCTCGAACGCCACGAGATCGTGCGCAGTCTGCGCCTCGGCGACATCGACGTCCTCGTCGGCATCAACCTCCTCCGCGAAGGCCTGGACATCCCCGAGGTCTCCCTGGTCGCGATCCTGGACGCCGACCAGGAGGGATTCCTCCGCTCGGAGACCAGCCTCGTCCAGACGATGGGGCGGGCCGCCCGCAACGTCAACGGCGAGGTCGTCCTCTACGCCGACGACACCACCCAGGCCATGGACGACGCCATCGCCGAGACCCGACGCCGCCGCCGGATCCAACGCGAGTACAACGCCGAACACGGCACCGAACCCGCCACCATCGAGAAGGCCGTCGCCGAACCCAACCTCCCCGGCGCCAAGACCGACACCAGCTCGGTCACCGGGGACGGCCCCGCCGACGCCGACGCGGCCGCCCGCCGCATCGACGACCTCGAAGACCGGATGGAGGCCGCCGCCACCAACCTCGAGTTCGAACTCGCCGCCGACATCCGCGACCGCATCATCGAGTTGCGCGAGGCGTTCGACCTCGACGACGAACCCGACGGCGTCGCCCCCGAACCCGGCGAGTTCTGACACGCGTCAGCCACACGTGCGCCACGTTTCCACTGGAGTCCCGGGGCCGCCGCCACGCGGCAGCCACCCGTCTGACACGCGTGCGCTCCGTTTCAACTGGAACCCCAACCCCCGTCAGACGCACGTGCGCCGCATTTCCACTGGAACACGCGGCCATACGAACCTTCAAAGGGACCCGGGCACTATCCGACTCGCACATGGCCAGCGCGGAGAGCCAGGAACTCATCGACAAATTCGACCAGTTCTACCGCCGCTACTACGGCGACGCCATCGCCGACCTCGCCCGCAACTACCCCAGCGACCAGAAGAGCCTCACCATCGACTGGACCGACCTCTTCCAGTTCGACCCCAACCTCGCCGACGACCTCAAGAACCAACCCGGCCAGATCAGAGACTACGCCGAGGAGGCGTTACGCCTCTACGACCTCCCGGTCGACGTCAGCCTCGGCCAGGCCCACGTCCGCGTCCAGACCCTGGACGGCCACACCCAGATCCGGGAGATCCGCAGCCAGCACATCAACACCCTCGTCAGCATCCAGGGGATGGTCCGGAAGGCCACCGACGTCCGCCCGAAGATCACCGAAGCCGCCTTCGAGTGCCAGCGGTGTGGCACCCTCAACCGCATCCCGCAGGCCGGCGGCTTCCAGGAACCACACGAATGCCAGGGCTGTGAACGCCAGGGCCCCTTCGAGGTCAACGTCGACCAGAGCGAGTTCATCGACGCCCAGAAACTCCGCATCCAGGAGAGCCCCGAGGGCCTCCGCGGCGGCGAGACACCCCAGGGCATCGACATCCACGTCGAGGACGACCTCGCCGGCACCGTCACCCCCGGGGACCACGTCACCGCCACCGGCGTCCTCCACCTCGACCAGCAGGAACGCGGCGGCGAGAAGACCGCCATGTACGACATCTACATGGACGGCTGGTCGATCGCCATCGAGGACGAAGAATTCGAGAACATGGAGATCACCGACGAGGACAAGGCCCGCATCGTCGACCTCTCCCAGTCCCCGGACATCTACGAACAGATCGTCGGCGCCATCGCCCCCTCGATCTACGGGTTCGACGAGGAGAAACTCGCGATGGCCCTCCAACTGTTCTCCGGGGTCACCAAACACCTTCCCGACGGCTCACGCACCCGCGGCGACCTCCACATCCTCCTGATCGGCGATCCCGGCACCGGGAAGTCCGCCCTCCTCCAGTACATCGGGAACATCGCGCCCCGGTCGATCTACACCTCCGGGAAGGGGTCGTCGGCCGCCGGGCTCACCGCCGCGGCCGTTCGGGACGACTTCGGCGACGGGCAACAGTGGACCCTCGAGGCCGGGGCCCTCGTCCTCGCAGACAAGGGCATCGCCGCCGTCGACGAACTCGATAAGATGCGGTGTGTGACCGGAGATACCCTGGTTGATACTGCGACCGGCCCACGTGAAATCGGGGATATCGCCGACTCCGCAGCGGTTACTGGAACGATCGAGGGAATTCAGAACGGTCGTACGATTCGGGGAATCGACCTCGAGGTGCAGACGATGACCGGCGACGCGATCGTCCAGCGTCCAGTCACCGCCGTCCACGAATATGACGCCCCCGAGATGTTGTACGAGGTCCACCTCGACGATGGGGCGAGCGTCACGGCGACCGCAGACCACCCGTTCATCGTCCGGGACGACGGCGACCGGAGCGAACGACCAGCCGAGGACCTCTCTGTGGGTGACCAGGTGCCAGTGCCAGAGACTGGTCCCCCGGCGGCAGCCGACGGTGGACCCGCGGCCGCCCGTGACTCAACGGCGGACACCCGGGAGCGGATCCGCTGGGAATCGGTTGTTTCCGTCGACACAGTGGATGCTGGGATGTCGTCGAAGGTCTACGACCTGACCGTCGAGGGCACGCAGAACTTCGTCGCCAACGGGATGATCGTCCACAATTCCGAGGACCGGTCGGCGATGCACCAGGCCCTCGAGCAACAGGAGATCAGCATCTCGAAGGCGGGGATCAACGCCACGCTGAAGTCCCGGTGTTCGCTGTTGGGGGCGGCCAACCCGAAGTACGGGCGGTTCGACCAGTACGAACCCCTCGGTGAGCAGATCGACCTCGAACCCGCGTTGATTTCGCGGTTCGATCTGATCTTCACGGTCTCGGACCAGCCCGACGAGGAAGAGGACGCCCAGCTCGCCGACCACATCCTCCAGACGAACTACGCGGGCGAGTTGAACACCCACCACGAGGAGGTGGCGGCGTCGGCGGTGTCCCAGGAGGAGGTCGACGAGGAGGTCCACGACGTCGCGCCGACGATCGACCCACAGCTGTTGCGCAAGTACATCGCCCACGCGAAGTCCTCGATCTACCCGACGATGAGCGACGCGGCCCGCGAACGGATCCGGGAGTTCTACGTCGACCTGCGGGCGTTGGGTCAGGGCGAGGACGCGCCGGTGCCGGTGACCGCCCGGCAACTCGAGGCGTTGGTGCGGTTGGCTGAGGCGTCGGCGCGGGTGCGGCTCTCGGATACGGTGACCGAGGAGGACGCCGACCGCGTCATCGAGATCGTGCGCTCCTCGTTGGAGGACATCGGCGTGGACCCGGAGACCGGGGAGTTCGACGCCGACGTCGTCGAGGTCGGGACGTCGAAGTCCCAGCGGGACCGGATCAAGAACCTCCGGGGCATCATCGGCGACCTGGAAGACGAGTACGAGGACGGGGCGCCGGTCGAGGAGGTCCTCGACCGGGCCGAGGAACTGGGGACCGAGCGGTCGAAGGCCGAACACGAGATCGAGAAGCTCAAACAGAAGGGTGAGGTGTACCAGCCCTCCCAGGGGCACTTGCGGACCACGTGACGGAGACGAACCATCAAATGGGGGCCCGCACCAAGGGAACGTGAGGATGGATCGGATCTCGGCGTTGCGGAACATCGAGGCGGCGTTGCGGGAGTACGAGGAGGGGGAGCTGGACCTCGGGGAGCTCGAGGAGCGGGTGGGGACGGTGGTGCGCACCTACGCCACCGATTTCGAGGCGGCGGAGCTGGAGGTCTATCGGGCGGCCGGTGGGGTCGCCGACGGGACGATCGTGGCGGCCCAGGATGTGGCGGCGGCTCGCGAGCAGATCCGGGAGCGGTTCGACGAGGCAGACCTGGAGTTCGAGATCGACCACCTCGGGTGAGCGAAAGCTTTTGGCGGAGCCCGCAGCCAGTCGGAGGCGTGCTCTTGGTCATCGCGTACTCCCAGCGGGCACGGGCGGCGCTGCGGAACGCGGCGACCACCCACTCCGAGACCGTGGTGCGACGGTTCGGGCGGGTGGTGTTACTCGAGGCGACCGGGTTCGGACAGTTCCTGGCGTGTCGGTTCCGGGCGGAGTTCGGTGGTGACGTGCAGGTCGAGCAGGTGGAACCGTTCGTCCCGGAGCGGGATGTCCCGGACCGGGTACAGGCGGCCGCCGCTGCGTACGCGGAGCGTGCGTCGAAGAGTACGTCGTATGCGAAGTTCGCGGCGGGGACCGAGCACCCGTCGCCGGCGGAGCTGAAATCCTCGGACGGATGAGGGTCTGCTGGGCGGGGGTCGAGCGGGGCGGGGACGCCATCGACCTCCGCGATGTCGACGTGGAGGTCGCGGCGGTGGCGGCTGCGGTCGCCGATCCCGGGGACGACCGTATCGCGTGTCGACCACCGGGACCGGTCGCCGAACGGGTGGGCGTGGTCCACCGGGGGATGAGCGTCGACGTCCGCACGGCGGTCGCCACGGCGGTGCGCACCACCCGCGTGGAGACGCCGGTCGACCACGCGTTGGCCCGCGCTGAACGCGCCAGGGAGTCGGTGACGGTGCCGTCGACGGCGGTCGCCGAAGCGCGGGCGGCGGTGGCAGCGGCCACCGAGGACGAGACGGCGCTACGGGAGCGGGTCGCACGGCTCGGCGGCCGGGTCGAGGCGTTGCGTGAGGAGGACGCCGACGCGGCGGCTGCGGATGCAGCGGCCGACCTGGAGGCGGCGATCGCGGCGCTCTCGGAGGTCGAGACCGACCGGGTCGCCGCCGAGCAACGGTTGGCACGGCGGCGGGAGCGCGCCCGACACGCCCGCGATGCCCGAGATCGGCGCCGCCGACTCGCCGACCGGGTGGACAATCGGCGGCGTGAGGCCCGGGACTGGCTGGTCGACCACGCCCACGACCGGTTCCGCGCGGCGGTCACCGCGGTCCCTGGCCCCGACGACGGCGGTGCGTGGCCACACGGGTTCGACGCACCGGACTGGGTGGCCGCGCTCGCCGTCCACCGGCTCGCCGCGGGGACGGGGCCGGCGGTCGTGGGTCACGATGTCGGGTTCGAGACGGCGGCCGCGGCCCGGGACGTGTTGGGGCGGCCGACGGTCCTCGTTGAGGTTTAACCGCGAAGCCGGGACGAGGCGGGGCTATGGAGCTGACGTACGCGACCGACGAACACGCCGGGGTGACCCTCGTCGAGTTCGAACTGCACAACCCGACCCGCACGCCACGGGAGGTGACGGTTCGCTGCGAGCTGGACGGCCCGGTGTGGCCCCCGCGGCGCGGTGGGTACCCGGAGGAGGGATGGGACCAGACGGGGTTCGTGGGCCCGATCGGGGCCGGTGATCGACGGGCGTTGGGCTTCGCCTGTCCGGCGCCGGCGACCGACCCACCGGTGTCCGTCGTCACCACCGACCCCATCGAGGAGGCGACACCGGAGCGGACACCCGCCGACCTCGTGCGGACCCTGGGCGACCCCCGACCCCCGCCTGTCGACACCGACCCACGCGACGACACGGTGGCGGCCACCGAAGACTCCGCCACCGATACCGAGCCGACCGAGGGAGCGGTCGCGCCCGCCGAGGCAGACGGCTCGGTCCCGCCGGCGATCGCGGCGTGGTTCGATCTGATCGCCGCCCGGTTGGATGCAGACGACCCCGTCGACGCCGATCGGGTGTGTGCGGTCGCGGACCGGGCGACCGAACTGCACCGCCGGTGCCGTCGATGATTCTTGCGGTCGCCGGGGGCAAGGGCGGCGTCGGGAAATCGACGGTGGCGTTGAACCTCGCTGCCGAACTCGACGCCGTCCTCGTCGATGCGGACCTGACGATGGCCGATCTGCCGACGGGGACGGGCCCGGACCTCCACGACGTTCTCGCTGGCCGGGCGTCACCCCACGCGGCCGTCCGGACCGGGGGGCTTGTCGACATCCTCCCCTGTGGTCGGACGTTGGCCGGCGCGCGAATCGCAGAGCCGACCGAGCTCCCGGCGGTCCTCGAGGCCGTCGCCGCCAGCCACGGGGACGTGGTCGTCGACACCCCGGCCGGGATGGAGGCCGATGCCGGGTTGCCGCTGGCGACCGCCGAGGCTGCGGTCCTCGTGACGACGGGCGATCGCCCGGCGATCGCCGATGCGGTCCGCACCCGGGAACTGGCCCGCGAACTCGACGCGGGGTTGGTGCGGGTGGTCTTGAATCGGGTGGGGCCGGACCCCCCGACCGACCGGGTCCGGGCGGCGTTGGGGGCGCCGGTCGTGCCCGTCGCCCGCAGTCAGTCGGTGGCCACGGCACAGGCACAGGGGCTGCCGGTTCGGAGTCTCGCCCCGCGGTCGAGCGCGGTCGAACAGTTCGAGACGCTGGCGACCGCGGTCTATGCCTGCAAGTCGTAGTAGGTCGCCCGGAGTGTCACCGGAGTCACGTCGGCGACGTCGGCGGCCTCCTGCTGGGTGAGCGTCTTGTCCAGTTCCTGGGCGGCGGTGTACAGGCACGCGCCGGCGACGCCGGAGGGGTTGCGGCCGCCGACGAGGTTCTCCTCGACGACACGTTCGGCGAGTTCCATCGCCCGGCGCTCGACCTGGGTCGACACCCCGAGTTCCGAGGCGTAGCGGGGGACGTAGGTCGCGGGCGCGATCGGGCCGGTCGAGAGACCGAGTTCGCGGTTCATGGCGTCGTAGGCGGCCCGGAGTTCGGCGGCGTCACCGCGGGCGTGTTCGGTCACCTCCTCGACGGTGCGGGCGATCGACCGGACCCGACAGACGGCGTAGACGCAGGCGCTCGCGAACCCCTCCAGGGATCGGCCCTGGAACAGGCCCTCGTCCTGGGCGGACTCGAAGAGGACACAGGCCTGTTCGCGGACGTCCGCGGGGAGCGAGAGGGCACCGACGAGGCGCCGGATCTCGGTGAACCCGTACACCCGATTCCGCTCGGCCTTCGAGCGGATCTGGGCGCGGTCGTGTTGTCGCCGCATCCGGGCGAGCCGACGCCGTTTCCGGCCCTTGAGCCGGGTGTCGCGACCGATCTCGGTGGTGAGGCCGCGGTCGTGTCGGCTCCGGGTCAACGGGGCGCCGGTCCGTTCCCGGGACTCGTCACCGTCCTCGAAGCTGCGCCACTCCGGACCGCGATCGATGCGGTCGGCCGCGACGACCAGACCACAGTCGCTACAGATCGTCTCGTCCCCGTTGCTGGTCGTGGCACCACCACACTCTGGGCATCGGTTCTCCGTCGCGGGTCGTGAGCGGGCGTCGCTCATATCTGATCGTTGCCCCGGAATCCCCGTTTAAACACAGGTGGCGAGCGGGGTGAGCGCCCGCCATCCCCGGGAAATACGTATCGATAATCGATACGTTAAGACCGGCGTGGGGTGGCGACCACCCGACCCCATCCCCATCTTTATTGGGGATCGCGAGGGCAGTCTCCCCCATGGGTCTGGAGGAGATCGCCGCCCGGGCGGGGACCACCACCCAACGCCAACGCCGCCGCGGCGTCCCCGCCGTCGACGACACCGGCAAGACCCTCGCCGACCGCCTCGACCCTCTCGCGGACGATTTCCCCTGTTCAGCCAACGCTGCCGCCACGGTCCTCCGCAGCCACGCAAAGGGAACCCCGATCGACGCCAGCGCCCGCGCCGCCGACATCACGCCGATCACCGCCGCGAAGACCCTCCACCGGCTCGGCGTGGAGGGGGTCTGTCCCCTCGCCCCCACCGCCCGGGAGATCGTCCGGGACTGGATCGACGGCGACCTCAGCCGGTCGGACGCCCAGACGCTGGCCGACGCCAGCGACCCCGAGTTCGCCCTCGCCGCCTACATCGAGACCCACGACCCACTCTCCGGCGCCCCGGAGGTCCTCGAGGCGGTCCGGACCCCGCGAGGCGACGCGATGGTCGAGAAACGGGACCGCCTCGGTGACACCTTGCCCGACGCCACCGACCTCGCCTGAGTTCAGGAGAGGTACTCCCGCGCCGACCCCAACAACCCGGCCTCGAGCGACACCGTAATCTCCGTGTCGAACCCGGCCGCCACCAGGTCGGCCACCCCCGGTCCGAACCCGTCGTCACCGCCGAGCACCGTCGGCGTCTCCGGGACGTCTACCTCCCGGCTCACCCCCACAGCCACGTCGGCGTCGGCGGGGGGCTCATCGGCAACCCGGTTCACGACGACGAAATCGGCGTCGGCACCGACATCGGCCAGCCGACCGCGACACCGGGACAAACCGTCCAGTCCCCGGGCGGTCGCCGTCGTCACCACGGCGACGCGGTCGGCAGCCGAGACCGCGGCCACGGCGACGTTGCTCGCGAGTGGCGGGACGTCGATCACGACGCCGTCGGCCTCCGCGGTGGCGGTCTCGACGAGCTGCTCGAGGCGTGCCGCCGCCTCTGGCGCCTGGGCCGCCGCGATCCGGGTGAACGGCGCGTGCCCCGGACACACGGCAAACCGTCCTGGCGTCTCCGCCGGGTGCCGGTGGACGACCTCCTCGAGGTCGGCCTCTCCCAGCAGGGCCGCGGTGAGATCCGGTTCGATCCGGTCCGGCAGGTACGCCGCCATCCCCTGGGTGCCCAAGGCAGCGTCGAGGACGATCGCGTCGCGGTCGTCGGCCGCCAGTGCGGCGCCGGTCTCGACCGCGAGCCGCGTCGTCCCGACCCCGCCGGCGGCACCGACGAGCGCGACAGCGTCACTACCCATACCAACGCGTCTCCGCGCCCCCGAAGAAAAGCCCTCGCCCTACAGGTTCGCGGCGATGGCGGCGGCGATCTCGTCCAACTCCCCGTCGCTCAACTCGGGGCGGGTCCCGGTCACCGCGTGGATCGGGCGACCCCCGTCGTCGGCGAACCGCGGGATGACGTGTCCGTGGACGTGCGGGACCTCCTGTCCGGCCTCGCTCCCGTTGTTGAACGCGACGGTGCTGGCCGGCGCCTCCGCCGCCGACTGCGCCGCGGCGTTGACCCGGTGTAACTCCCCGAAGACCGCCTCCGCCACCTCTGCCGGAAGGTCCTCGAGGCGTTCGTAGTGGTCCTTGGGGACGACCAGGGTGTGCCCCGGGGCGAGTGGGTTGGCGTCGAGGAACGACAGCGTCGTGTCGGTCTCGTGGACGACGCGAGCGGGGATCTCCCCGGCGACGATCTGACAGAACACACAGTCCTCGGCCATACCCGCGACTGCGGTGGCAGCGGCCAAGAAGGTTCGGCCGACACGAAACACGGAAATACGGGCGTCGTCTCCCAGTGGACGTGTACGAACTCGGACTCGAGGCGCTCATGGAACTCCTCCCGGTCGCCGCCTACGGCCTCGGCACCGTCGCGTTCACCGTGCTCGGCCTGGTCGCCGAACAGACCGGCGTCGCCACCCTGCTCGCGGGTGGCGTGACCGTCTCCGGCCTCTGGATGGTCGCGATCGGCGCCGTCCTCCTGTACGCGGGCCTCGCCTACTGCGGGCGGGAGCTCGTCGACGCCGCCAGCGACTACGCGGCCTGAACGGTCTGCCGGACCGAGCAGCCTTTTAGCCGGGGCCGTCACCCACGGGGTATGGACCCGGACGCCGACGGCCCACTCACCCGCGACGGGCTCGGCGACGTCGCCGACCAGTACGACCCCCACGCGGTCGAGGACCGCGTCCGCGAGCACTGGGACGCCGTCGATGCCTACGCACAGACCGTCGACCATCACCGCGGTGACGACCCGTTCTTCTTCGTCGACGGGCCGCCCTACACCAGCGGCGCCGCCCACATGGGCACGACCTGGAACAAGACCCTCAAAGACGCGGTCATCCGGCACCTGCGGATGACCGGTCACGACGTCACCGACCGCCCGGGCTACGACATGCACGGCCTCCCGATCGAGACCCGGGTCGAGGAACGGCTCGGCTTCGAGAACAAAAAAGACATCGAGGCCTTCGGCATGGAGGCGTTCATCGATGAGTGCAAGACCTACGCCGAGGAGCAACTCGACGGGCTCCAGTCGGATTTCCAGTCCTTCGGCGTGTGGATGGACTGGGAGGACCCCTACCGCACCATCGACCCCGAGTACATGGAGGCCGCGTGGTGGGCGTTCGCCCAGGCCGCCGACCGCGGCCTCGTCGAACGCGGACAACGGTCGATCAGCCAGTGTCCCCGGTGTGAGACCGCGATCGCGAACAACGAGGTCGAGTACCACGACGTCGAGGACCCGTCGATCTATGTGACCTTCCCGCTGACCGACCGGGAGGGCGCCCTCGTCGCCTGGACGACGACGCCGTGGACGGTGCCTGCCAACACCTTCGTCGCCGTCGCCCCCGACCTGACCTACCAGGCGGTGCGGGCCACCCGCGACGGCGAGTCCCGGGTGCTGTGGATCGCGGAGTCCTGTGTCGAGGACGTGCTGTCGACGGCGCGGTTCCAGGACTACGAGGTCCTCGAGTCCGTCTCCGGCGAGGAGATGGTGGGCTGGACCTACGAGCACCCGTTGGCCGCCCAGGTCCCCGACCACCCCGACGGCGCGGGCGCCTTCCAGGTGTACACCGCCGACTACGTCGAGGCCGACCGCACCGGCCTCGTCCACTCCGCCCCCGGTCACGGGGAGGAGGACTTCCGCCGCGGCCGCGAACTCGACCTCCCCACGTTCTGCCCCGTCGGCAGCGACGGCGTCTTCACCGACGCCGCCGGTGCGTACGCCGGCCAGTTCGTCCGGGACGCCAACGACGACATCATCGACGACCTCGACGCCGCCGGCCACCTGCTCGCCGCCGACACCTACACCCACTCGTATGGCCAGTGCTGGCGGTGTGACACCGACATCGTCCAGCTCGTCACCGACCAGTGGTTCATCACGGTCACCGACATCAAAGACGAGCTCCTCGACAACATCGAGGACAGCGAGTGGCACCCGCCCGGCGCCCGCGACGAACGGTTCCGGAACTTCGTCGAGGAGTCACCGGACTGGAACGTCTCCCGGCAACGCTACTGGGGGATCCCGCTCCCCATCTGGACCCCCGAGGACTGGGACGGGGACTTCGCGGACGTGATCGTCGTCGGCACCCGCGAGGAGCTCGCCGACCGCGTCGACCAGGCCATCGACCCCGACACCGTCGACCTCCACCGCCCGACCGTCGACGACCTCACCATCACCGAGGACGGCACCACCTACACCCGGGTCCCGGACGTCTTCGACGTGTGGCTTGACTCCTCGGTGGCGTCGCTTGGCACCCTCGACTACCCGAGCGAGACCGCGGCCTTCGAACAGCTGTGGCCGGCCGACCTCATCATCGAGGCCCACGACCAGACCCGTGGCTGGTTCTGGTCGCAACTCGGGATGGGGACCGCCGCCCTCGGCGAGATCCCGTACACGGAGGTGCTGATGCACGGCCACGCGTTGATGCCGGACGGCCGTGCCATGTCCAAATCCCGGGGTATCACCGTCGAACCGGGGGACGTCCTCGAGGAACACGGCGCCGACCCGATGCGGGCGTTCCTCCTCTCGGTCGAACCACAGGGCGACGACATGCGGTTCTCCTGGGAGGAGACCGCGGAGATGGAACGTCGACTGAACATCCTCTGGAACGTGTTCCGCTTCCCGCTCCCGTACATGGCCCTCGACGGATACGACCCCGCCGACCCCGACCCCACCGCCGACGGCGTCACCCTCCAGACCCCCGACCGGTGGGTGCTCGCCCGCCTCCAGACGGTCAAGGCCGACATGCACGAGGACTGGGCCGACCTCCACCCGGACCGCGCCCTCGACACGCTACTGGAGTTCGTCGTCGAGGACCTCAGCCGCTACTACGTCCAGGTCGTCCGGGAACGCATGTGGGACCCCGCCGACAGCCCACAGAAACGCGGGGCCTACGAGACGCTGTCCACCGTCCTCCAGGACGTCGTCGCGTTGCTCGGTCCCTACACGCCGTACCTCGCCGAGGCGATCTACCAGCACCTCACCGGCGACGCGGGCCACCCCACCGTCCACATGTGTGACTGGCCCACCGCCGACGAGACACTGCAGGCTCCCGACCTCGAGGCCGAGATCGCCGTGTTGCGCGACGTCGAGGAGGCCGGCGCCGACGCCCGCCAACGCGTCGGCCGAAAACGCCGGTGGCCGGTCCCCCGCGTCATCGTCGACACCGACGACGACGCCGTCGTCGACGCCGTCCGCGAGCACCGTGCCCTGTTGGCCGACCGGTTGAACGCCCGGGCCGTCGACCTCGTCCAGGACTGGGCGGAGCTGGCCTACACCGTCGAGGCCGACATGAGCGTCCTCGGCCCCGCGTTCGGCGCGGACGCCGCCGACATCCAGGCGACCCTCGAGGCGGTCGAACTCCCCGACCCGACCCTCGAGGAACTCCGGGCGGCGGTCGCCGAGGACCTCCCCGATCCCGCGGCCATCACCGCCGAGATGGTGACGTTCGTCGAGGTGCTGCCCGACACCGTCGCGAGCAGTGACTTCGACGGCGGCACCGTCTACGTCGACGCCGCCATCACCGAGGACATCGAGAGCGAGGGCTACACCCGGGAGGTGGTGCGCCGCGTCCAGCAGATGCGCAAGGACCTCGACCTCGACGTCGAACAGGCCATCCGCCTGGACGTGATGGTGTTCGACGACCGTGTCGCCGAACTGATCAGCCGACACGAGGACCTGCTCACGACCGAGACGCGCGCCGTCGAACTCGGCGAGGTCGATGACCCCGACGCCCACACCGAAGACTGGGAGATCGAGGGCGTCGACGTCCGCATCGCCGTCGAGCCCCTCGACCGCGCGGCCGCCTGACTACAGCCGGGCCGCGATCGTCGGCGCCACCGAGACACTGGACACCGCACTCTCGATGGTGTCGGTCCCGTACACCGACTCGACACCCGCTCGGGACAGCCGCGTCCAGGCGTTGCCCGCGAGCAACGGATGGACACACGCCACGAACACCCGCGCCGGCGACTCGAGGTGGGTGATCGCCTCGCTCATCGTCGCCCCCGTCGCCACGATGTCGTCGACGATGACGACGTCCCGGTCGGTCACCGACGTGTCGTGGGGGAAGATCCGGACCGCGCCCGTCTCGTGGTCGCGGTCCTTCTGAAAGTGATCGACCGCCCCTGCCCCGTAGGCGTCCCGCACCGACGCCGCCAGCGAGTGGGCGTTCTCGTCCGGGGCCAGGAACACGGGGTCCTCGAGGGACGGCAAGGGATCGGCCAACCGACCCGCACCGTCGACCGTCGTCGTCGGCACGTCGAAGAACTCCATCACCGCATCCTTGTGGGGGTTGACCGTGACGACGCGGTCGGTCCCCGTCGAGATCGCGCGGGCGACCGCCCGCACCGACACCGGCTCCCCGGGGTCGAAGGCCTGATCCTGGCGGGCGTACCCCAGGTACGGGATCACGGTGACGACCTCGGTGGCGCCGGCCTCCCGGGCGGCGTCCTGGAGCTGTAACACCTGAACGTGGGCGGCATCCGACACCGTCGACGCCACCACGACCGCCCGCTCCGAGACCTGGTCGGGGACGCGGACGATCTTCTCCCCGTCGGGGAACCGGTCGAACTCGACGGCCCCCAACTCCTCGTCGAGGGCCGTCGACAACCGGGCGCCCAACCCCTGGGAGGCGGCGCCGCTGAGTATCATGCCCCACCGGTCACACGCCCCGGGTAAATCCGTTTCCGTTACCCCGAAACCACCGCGAGTCCGCCGACGTCATCGACCCCGAGCTGCTGGGTGCGCCAACCCTCTCCGACGGTCGCCAGGAACGCCCCCGTCCCCGTGACCGCGTAGGTCCCGGGCCCATGTCCCACGTCGACGACCGACCCCCTCACCCCCACCGGCACCCGGGTCCAGTCCCCGTCGCGGTACGCGAGCACTGCCTCGTCGACGACGGCATGCACCCGGTCGCCGTCGGCGGTGCCGGCGACCACCGTCGCCGCCCCCGGCAACTCGTCGAGCCACCCGTTCCCCAGGCGGTACAGGCCCCTGGCCGTCGCCGCCCGTGGCACCGGCGCCCCCGTCACGTCCGCCACCCGCGACAACCCCGTCGACGGGAGCCCCGGCGCCACCCGGTGGACGCCGTCGGCGGCCGCCACGAACCCGTCCGCGATCGCCGCGACCCCCTCACAGGTCCCCAGGTCCGTCCACTCCCCGTCGCCCAGCCGCGACACGCGTCCCGCCGGCCCCGCGGCGACGATGCCGTCCCCGGTGCCGACCGCCACCGCCGGCCCGAACCCCGTCGCCGCGAGGGCACCGCCCCGCCCCACCAGGACGTCAGCGTCGGTCGCCACCGCCACCCGGTCGCCCCGGACCGCGACGTCGCGGGCGCGACACCGTTCGAGGAGACCGAACGACCCCACGCGATCGCCGCCGACCGTCACCGCGATCACCCCGTCTCCCGCGGCGACCAGGACCGTGACCGCGTCCGGCCCCGGTTCGAACAGCGACCGTTCCTCCGTCGCCGACATACCCCACACGACACCCGGGACCGCCAAACGGGTTTCGCCCCGGGCCGACCGAGCCATTGACGGTGCTGGCCGCGATACCGGGCCCCATGTCCTCGGCGAGCCTCCGTGACCGCCTCATGGAGGACCTCCGCTCCGGGTCATTGCCGGTGATCGTCACCGGCGTCCTGCTGGCGCTGCCATGCGCCTATGCCGTCACCGCCCTCACCGACAGCACCAGCGCAGGCTTCCTCATGTTGATCACCGTCGGCGTCCTCCTCCCCCAAGCCCACGAGAACCACTGGCCGACCTACGGCGGCTGGCGGGATGCCGCCTGGACGGTCGCCGCCACCGCCATCGCCTTCGTCGCCTACCTCGCGGTGTTCTGGGCGATCCGGGCGGTGGTGCCGACCATCGGCGTCGACGGCGCCGCCGTCGGTGCGTTCCTCCTCGTCGACCTCGGCGGCCTCGCGACGATCGCCCGGTTCGGGCCCGGGCCCGGATGACCGACACCGAACGGCTTTGAGGGCGGCCGCCCCACGGTCGGGTATGCAGGTGTTCGGGTCGAGCGGGACCCGCGGCGTCGTCGGCGAATCACTCACCCCGGTGTTCGTCTGCCAGGTCGCCCGCGCCGCCGCCGACGTCTGGGGCGTCGACCGCATCGCCCTCGCCCGCGACACCCGGGTCACCGGTCGCCTCCTCGCGAACGCGGCCGCCGCCGGCCTCGCCAGCATCGGCGCCGACGTCGATCGCCTCGGCGTCCTCCCGACCCCCGGGCTCCAGACCCACTGCGAGCGAACGGCCATCCCCGGGGTGATGATCACCGCCAGCCACAACCCGCCGGAGTACAACGGCGTCAAACTCGTCGCCGACGACGGCGGCGAACTGTCCATCGACGCCCTGGAACGCATCGAGGCCCGGTTGCTCGCCGACGACGCCGCCGACGCGGCCTGGGACGGGACCGGCGCCGACCGACAACCCCCGGACCCCATCGGTCGATACGTCGACGCGTTGGTGGCCGCCGTCGACCGGGACCGCATCGCCGACGCCGACCTCACCGTCGCCCTCGACCCCGGGCACGGCGCCGGTGCGTTGACCAGTCCCACGTTCTTCCGGCGATTGGGGTGTCGGGTCGTCACCGTCAACGCCCAACCCGACGGCCACTTCCCCGGGCGCGACCCCGAACCGATCCCCGAGAACCTCGCGGACCTCGGCCGCCTCGTCCGCGCCGAGGACGCCGACCTCGGCGTCGCCCACGACGGGGACGCCGACCGCGCCATCTTCTTCGACGAACACGGCGACTACATCGAAGGCGACGCGACCCTGGCCGCACTCGCCGCCGCACAACTGGACGACGGCGACGTCACGGTCTCGGCCGTCAACGTCTCCCAACGCCTCGTCGACGTCGTCGACGCCGCTGACGCCGACCTCGAGTTGACCCCGATCGGCAGCACCCACATCCTCAACCGCATCCGGGAGCTGCGGGCCACGGGCGCTCGGGTCCCCATCGCCGGCGAGGGCAACGGCGGCGTCATCTTTCCCGACTACCGGCTGGCGCGGGACGGGGCCTACACCGCCGCCCGGTTCTGCGAACTTCTCGCCGACACGTCGGCCAGCGACGTCCTCGCCCCCCACGACGGCTACGAGAACGTCCGGGTCGACGTCGAGTACACCGACGACACGGACCGGGACACCCTCGTGGCCGCCGCCGAACGCCACGCCACCGCGGCCGACGCCACCCTCTCGACGGTCGACGGCTACCGGCTGGACTACGGTGACGCCTGGGTGCTGGCCCGACCGTCCGGGACCGAACCCGTCATCCGCGTCTACGCCGAAGCCACCGACACGACCCGCGCCCAGGCACTGGCCGACGGCTTCGTCGACGCCATGCAGACCGCCCGCGACCGCCGGTGATCAGTCCACCGCCTCGAGTGCCTCGGTCAACGTCGCCCGCTGCTCACGTAAGGCCTCGAGCTCGGTCGCGACCGCCCCCGACCGCACCTGCTCGCGTTCTTCGGCCACCAGTTCCTCGTTCGCCCGTGCTGTCGCCCGCAACGACTCGTAATCGCCGCGGCGGGCCGCCGCCCGCACGGCGTGCAGGGATGCGACGGTCTCCGCGTCCGCGAACCGGTCGACGACACTCACCAGCTCCTCGAGTCGGTACCGCAACTCGGCGGCCGGCGGTGGGGGCCACGCGACCGTGTACGGGGTCGCGTCGAGCCGGGTGAGATACGTGCGGTGGGTGGCGACGTGCCGTTTCAACTCCATGGGATCGTCGACGTAGTGGTCGAGTTTCGACCGGGAGTACTCCGCGTACTCCAGCAGCGTCGGGATCGGCTCGGTGCCCGCCGGGTATTGCTCGACGTAGTCCGCGAGGTCGCGGGGCGGCTGGGGTACCTCGACCAGGGGATAGGCCGTCGTCGCCGACAGGAACGCGAACACCGACCGCGCCCCGGTCTCCGCGAGGAACGTCTCGAACGCCGATTCGACCGCGGCGTTGTACTCCTCGATGGGGTCTGCGATCGCCTCGACGGGCGCGTCGAGGTCGGCCCGCCCGAGTTCAGCCACCGTCTCCAGCCGGTCGATCCGGTCCTCGACGGTCTGCAGTCGGTCACGGACGGCCCGCCGCGCCGTCGCCACCTCCTCCCGGGCGCTCTCCCGCTCCCGCAACCGGGACAACGGCTCGCGTGCGGCCGCCAGCTCCTCGTTCGCCCACTCGAAGTCCCGGTCCGAGAGCCGGCGGCTGTCGAACCGATCGGCGACGGCCTCGAACCGGTCCCGGTTCGGGAGGTCGTCGTCGAGGTCCGCCTCGAGGTCCTGGACCGCCATCCGACACTCCATGTACGCCTCGAAGTCGCCGGACCCGGTTGCCGTGTCCGCGTACTGGTCGAGGATGCGGGCGAGCTGGTTGGTCGCCCCCTCGAGGGCGTCGAGCCGATCTTCGCCGACGTCGGCGACGGCGGCCTCCGCGGTCTCGAGCTGGTCGGCGGCGGCTTCCAGCTCCCGGGCCAACGCCGCGGCGTCCTCGTCGGCGGTCACCTCACTCGCCATACGCCTCGTCCGGGTCGAACACCCGGTCGCCGACGTGGTCGCCGTCGATCGTCCGATAGAAACACGAGGCGTGGCCCGTGTGGCAGGCACCCCCGGTCTGCTCGACGCGGTACAGGAGCGCGTCACCGTCACAGTCGACGCGGATCTCCTGGACGCGTTGGACGTTCCCGCTGTCCTCTCCTTTCTGCCACAGGGCGTCGCGGCTGCGGGAGTGGTAGTGGGCGAGACCCGTGGCCCGGGTGCGGTCCAGTGCCGCGGGGGAGACGTACGCCAGCATCAACACCTCGCCCGTCTCGACGTCCTGGGCGATGGCGGGGACGACCCCCTCGCCGAAGTCGACGTCGACGTCGGTGTCGAGGAACTTGGCGTCGCCGTCGGTCATGCCAGTCAGGAGGGTGGTGGTCCGGAAGAGGCTTTCGTCACTGGACGCCCACCAGGCCGAGGATGGCGACGAGGATGTCCCCGTAGGTCAACGCGAGGAGCAACCCCGCGAGCAACGGCACCACGAAGGGGATCCCGGGAGAGATCCAGACGGTGTCCCGCTCGGTGAGCACGGCCAACCCGTCACGGAGTTCCGCCGCGGTCGTCCCGTAGGCGGGCCCGGCCTCGGCGAGGAACGCCTCGGCCCCCCACGGGTCATCGTGGTCGCCACCGTCCACCCGGACGGCGCCGTCCGTCGGATCGCCCCGGTCGGCCGGGATCGTCGCCGGATCCCGCGGGTTGGGCTGCTCCCGCAGGGCCGCCAGCGTCGTCTGCCGCCACCGCAGGTACATCCGCAACGCGTCCAGATCGAGGCCGCCGACCCCCGCCGACGGGGCGGAGAGCAACCGGCCGTGGGCGGTCGGCACCGCCGACCAGTCCAGGGGTCGCCCGACGAACACCCATCGCGAGTGGTGGCCGCGCGCGACGTTGATGGCGGCCAGTCCGAGCGGGTACACCACCCCGACCATGACGGCGTTGGTCAACACCGTCAGCGAGAAGATGCCGACGGTTGCCCGCACCACCGGCACCGCGAGGTCCGGGAGGTAGTACGTCGGGTAGGTGGGGAACACCACCGCCAGGACCATGAAGGCCTTCGCGTCGGCGCCGCCGAAGCCACCGACCCGCCAGAACACGTAGGCCAGCGGCACGACGATCCCGACGCTGAGCGCCATCGCGTACACGATCCGGCGGACGGCCGCACCGGACGCCGCCGTCAGGAGCTCCCAGCCGAACAGCGCCACCCCCAGTGCCGCGAGCGGGTACCACACCTCGTTCGGGACGCGGCGGGTCCGGAGGTCTCGCCAGGCGGCCCACCCCAGCACCGGGACGACGACCAACCGGAGAAGATCGGGACCAGATGCGACGAACACGGGGTCTCGACTCGGCCCTTAGATGACGCGGTTCTGCAGGTAATCGAGGTGCTTGGCGTTGTACACGATCCGGACGTCGTCGGCCGCCGGCGACCCGATGCAGGTCAGCCGCACGTTCTTCTCGTTGACCTCCTCGTCGCTGAGGATCTGCTGCATGTCCATGTCGATCTCCCCCTCTCTGAGGATCGCCGCACAGTTCGCACACGCCCCGGCCCGACAGGAGAACGGCCAGTCGTAGCCCTGGGCCTCGGCCGCCTCCAGAATGTACTCGCCCTGATTGACCTCAAGGGTCCCGTAGTCCTCGTCCGAGAGCCCGGCGTCGGCGGCCTTCTCGAAGAGGTCGTCGTCGTCCATCTCCCAACCGTGGTCGTCCAGCACTTCGTAATTGAGGTATTCGACGGTGGGCATCGGTCGGGGGTTCTCCGCGCTCCCGGTTAAAAGGCACGTTATCACCCGATGACCGTGAGCGCGGTGAAAACACCGTACGACGCCGCGGCGGCAAGCGACGGTGTGAGGATCCACAGCGAGATCACGCGCCCCGTCGTCGACGGGTCGAACAGGTCGCTGGCGGTGAGTTCGGCGGGGTCCTCCTCGCCGATTCCCGGGACCGGTTGCTCTGCCTCGGGTTCGGCGGCCAGGGCATTGACCGACACCGCCGCCGCCTCCTCCCCGCTGACCGCACCCCGGACGCTGGCGGTGCGGGTCGCCCGCCCCCAGCCCAGGCCGACGATGCACATCGTCGCCGACACCGCCAGCGACGCCGGGATCCCGATCGCCGACAGGAACGTGATGAGGCTGGCGCTGACGACCTCCACGACGAGGGCCGCCAGCAGCGGGAGGTCGGTCAACCCGCTGCCGACCGTCGCCAGCGTCCGCCGCGCGATGGTGAACGCCCCCACCCCGATCGACAGGCCCGCGAGGAGGACCCCGGCCTCGACCGACAGTTGGTCGGCGCCGACCAGCGGCGCCACCGCGTTCGCCACGTTTGACGCCCCGGCGGAGAACGCCATGTAACACGCGATCACCACGACCAGGGCGCTGCCGAGGACCTCCCGCGGCGTCGTCCCCGCGGCGAGTCGTGGCCGGGGAAGGCCGGCACCCCCGACGATTTCGAACAACGGGCCGTCGGACTGGTCGATGGCGAAGTAGTGATCGAGGTACGGGTAGAGGTAGCGGCCGACGACCGCACACACCCAGAACGCCAACAACGGGGCGATCAGCCACCACGTCACGATCTCACCCAGTACCGCCATGTGCAGGCCGCCGCGGGCGGCGCCCAGCCCCGCGATGGCGCCCACCGCCGTCATCGACGTCGACGCCGGCACCCCGAACAGGTTCGAGACGAGCAACGCCCCGCCGATGAACAGCAACACGATCACGCTGGCCTGCAACGTGAACAACCCCGGGTCGACGATCTCACCGCCCATCGTGTCGATGACGTTCCGCCCCACGGTCCACCCACCCAGCAACGCGAACCCGGTCATCAGCGCCGCCGCGACGACCGTCGATAACGTCCCGCTGCCGACGGCGGGACCGAACGCGACCCCGGTCGAGGAGCCACCGATGTTGAACCCGACGAACGCCGCGACGAGGAGTCCGCCGAGGAACAGGACCGAGAGCACGCACCCGGGTTCGACGCCACCGCTTGTAAGTCGCCCGGCCTGCCCCGAACCGGGGGATTATCACCGCCGCCACCCCAGCGACGGACATGTTCCCGGGTTTCGAGGTGATCCCGGCCGTCGACATCCGCGGGGGCACCGTCGTCCAACTCGTGGGCGGCGACCCCGACACCGGCCAGGCGTACGGGGACCCCCTCGCCACCGCCGAACGCTGGGTGGCCGACGGCGCGGACACCCTCCACGTCGTCGACCTCGACGGCGCCATCGACGGGCACCGACGGAACGCCGACGCCGTCGAACGGATCGTCGAGACCGTCGACGCCAGCGTCCAGGTCGGTGGGGGCATCCGGTCGGTCGCGACCGCCGAGTCGTTGTTGGCCGCCGGCGTCGACCGCGTGGTGCTTGGCACCGCCGCCATCGAGGACCCCGGGATCGTCGAGGCGGTGGCGGCGACCCACCCCGAGGGCGTGATGGTGAGCCTCGACGCCAGCGCGGGTGAGGTCGTCGTCGAGGGCTGGACCGAAGGCACCGGTCTCGACCCCGTCGCGGCCGCGCGCCGCTACGCCGACCTGGGCGCGGCCGCGATCCTGTTCACCGACGTCGACGTCGAGGGTCGTGGCGGCGGCGTCCGCACCGGTCCCGTGGCCGCGATGGCCGACGCCGTCCCGATCCCCGTGGTCGCCAGCGGCGGCGTCGCCACCGTCGATGACCTCCGCGCGCTGCGGGATGCCGGCGCCGCCGCGTGTGTCGTCGGCACCGCCCTCTACGAGGCGGCGTTCACCCTCGCCGAGGCCCGCGCCGCCCTCAGGGACTGACTCACCCCTGGCGTTGGACCCACCAGCCGCGCAACACCCAGAACAGGCCAACCGCGTTCAACGGGAGCAACACCAGAAACGTCCGGGACGCGACCGCGTCACTGGCCGCCCACTCCTGGACGGCGACCAGACTCATCCCCAGGAACAGCGTCCCAAGCAACACCAACGCGAACTGGAACTGGCGGAACGGCATCCCGCTGGACACGCTCAACCACACCACCGCCCCCACGAAGAGGTACGGCGCCGCCTGCAACACCGTCCCCAACCCGATGCCGCCGGTCGTGGCCACGGCCGCCCCGACGTACACCACCGCACACACGGCCGCGAGGCCGCTCGCCCGCCGGAGGTACGGCGCCGCCAACTGGATGCGTCGCCGCGTGCCCATACCCGGCGGTCCCACGGCGGTCACTTAGCCGTTCCCGTGCCGACCCGCAACCGACTTGAGCCCCGGCACCGCAGTTCCGGGCATGGCCGACAGGACGGGTGCGGCGGCTCGAGACACCGCCGAGACCAGTGTCGAGGCGACTGTCGACCTCGACGGTGACGGCGACGCGACCGTCGACACCGGGATCGGGTTCCTCGACCACATGCTGGACACCCTCGCCCGGCACGCACTACTGGACCTGACCGTCCGCGCCGACGGCGACCTCGCCGTCGACGACCACCACACCGTCGAGGACGTCGCGATCGTCCTCGGCACCGCCCTGGACGACGCCCTCGGGGACCGCCGCGGCATCGAGCGGTTCGCCGACCGTCGCGTCCCGCTCGACGAGGCCGTCGCGACCGTGGTCCTGGACCTCTCCGGTCGCCCCGTGTTCCGGTTCGACGGCGCGTTCTCCCAGGAGCAGGTCGGCGAGTTCACCAGCGTGATGGCCCGGCACTTCTGGCGGACCGTCGCCACCAACGCCGGGCTGACCCTCCACGCCAGCGTCGAGGGGGCCAACGCCCACCACGAGATCGAGGCCCTGTTCAAGGCGATGGCCCGCGCCCTCGACGACGCCAGTCGCATCGACGACCGTCGCGGTGGCGCGCCGCCCAGCACCAAAGGCCAACTCTAGGGGCGACGGATCTCGCCGTCGGACGCCACGAGCGCCCCGGTGTCGACGGCGTACTCCAGGGCGGCCTCCACCTCCTCGCGTCGGAGGTCGTAGGCGGTGATCGTCAACTCGACGACGGTCTCCTCGGCCATCGGCAGCTCCCGGTTCCGCAGGAATCGCAACACCTTCCCGTACCCCTCCGGCCGGGACGACGCCGCGGTGTCGGGGGGTTCCTCGTCGATGGTGACACCGTCGGTCTCTTCGTCGACCCCGGAGTCGGTCGGTGACGCCTCGGTGTCGTCGTCGGCATCGTCGTCGGTGGGCGGGGCGGTGTCGAGTAACGGGGCCACCACCGTCTCGAGGCGTCGGCTGCACTCCGGGCACAACGCGACGGTCGGTGCGGTCGCGTCCGCCGGGAGGGCCGTCGCGGGCAGCGCCGCCTCCCGGGTGACGTCCTCGACGGCCCCACAGAAGTAACAGGCTTCGAGGTCCGGCATGTCGCCGCCAACACCCGCGGGCACCTTGTGTCTTCGTGCTCCCGACAGTAGCGTTAAACGCCGGGGCCTCGACCACTCATCGAGAGGGATGTTCGACGAGATCATGGAGAAGTTCGAGGGAAGCCCCGGCCAGCAACGGGTGATCCGACTCCTCCTCGAACGCGGGTTCTCGGTCAACGACGACGGACGGGTGGTCTCCGGGGGCATCGAGATCCCGGACACCCAGGTCGCCCGCGAGGTCGGGGTCGACCGCCGCGTCGTCGACTCCACGACCGAAGCGATCCTTGCCGACCCCGATCTCCGACGCATCTTCCAGAACATCTCACAGATCCCGAGTCTCATGGACCTCGCCCCCGTCCTGGACCTCACCGTCGTCACCATCGCCGTCCAGGACGCCGACGAACCCGGCATCGTCGCCGAGGTCACCCGCCGGTTCGCGGATCGGGGCATCTCGTTGCGCCAGACCATCAGCGAGGACCCGGAGTTCACCGACGAACCGCGGCTGTACCTCGTGGTCGACGGGGAGATCCCCGGGGACCTGGTGACCGAACTCACCGAGCTCTCCTTCGTCCGCCACGTCGAGACCCGTGTGCGATGACCGACGCCACCTACCGCACCGTCGCCGGGCCGGGTGAGGCGACCTTCACCGTGCGGGGCTCCCGGTTTGACGCACGGGTCACGCCCGTCGACAGTCCGGCGGCCGCCGAGACCGTCATCGAGACGGTCAGGGACAGCGACCCCGATGCCACCCACCACGTCCCCGCCTACCGGGTCAGGGTCGGCGGGGGCGACGGGGGCGTGTTCCTCCGCGAGTACCAGTCCGACGACGGGGAACCCGGCGGGTCGGCCGGACCACCCGCGCTGAACGTCCTCCAGGGCCAGGACCTGGAGAACGTCGTCGCCGTCGTCACCCGCCACTACGGCGGGACGGACCTCGGGGTCGGCGGCCTGGCGGGGGCCTACGCCGATGCGGTCGCCGCCGCCATCGACGCCACGACGGTCGTGACCCGCCACCCCCACGTCACGGCGACCATCACCGTCGAGTACGACGACTCCGGACGGGTCCGCCGTCGCCTCGAGAGCGAGGACCTGGCCTTCGAGGCCGCCTACGAGGCGGCGGTGACCTTCACCGTCGACATCCCCGAACCCGCCGTCGACGACGTCCTCGATGGGGTGCGCAGCGCCACCTCCGGCCGCGCCACCATCGACCTGGACGACTTTCGAAGCGAAACCCTATAGGGGCGGGTGGCCTGTACCCAGCCCATGGACCGCATCGAGGCCAGCGACTACCACGACCTGGTCGCCGTCTCCGACCCACAGATCCATCCGGACGGCGACCGCGTCGCATTCGTCCGATCGGTGCCTGACGGCGACGACGAATACGAGTCGACCGTCTACACCGTCCCCCTCGGCGGCGGCGAACCCCGTCGATACACCGCGGCCGAAGGCGCCGACAGCCAGCCGCGGTGGAGCCCCGACGGCGACTGGCTCGCCTTCGTGAGCGCCGACCGCGGGGAGGAGGACCCGTCCGCCCAGCTCTGGTTGCTCCCCACCGGCGGTGGCGAGGCCGAACGCGTGACCGAGGTCGTCGGCGGCATCGCCGGCCTCACCTGGAGTCCCGACGGCACGAAACTGGCGTTCACCCAGTCGATCCGTCCCGAGGAACGCGAAGACGACCACGACATCGCGGTCGACGACGAGTACGACCGCGAGGACCCCGACCCCCGCACCATCGACCGACTGGTCTACCGACAACAGGCCAGCTACATCGACGACGCCCGCTCACACGTCTACGTCTACGACCTCGCGGACGACGAGATCACCTGTGTCACCGCCGGCGTCGACCCCGACCGGGAACTCGACTACCAGGGTGTCACCTGGGGGGACAGCGAGACGCTGTACTACATGGTGTGCCGGGACGACGTCCCCGACGACTCCTACGAGTTCGACGTCGACGCCTACGACCTCACCGAGGACGCCGCCGAGACCCTGTTCACCACGACCGGATACCCGATGCTCGACGGCGCCGCCGACGGGCGGGTCGCCTACACCTACCGCCCCGAGGAGAAACTCACGATGCGCCAGACCGAGGTGAAGGTCTACGACCGGGCCGCCGACGAGCACGTCACCATCACCGCCGACCTCGACCGCACCGCCATGGGTCCCCAGTGGGACCCCGACGACGACTACCTGTACTTCGTCACCCCCGACGAGGGCGGGTGGATCGTCCGTCGCGCCCCCGGTGACGGGAGCGGCGCCCCCGCGGTGGTCCTCGGCGGCGACCGGCACGTCGACGGCCTCGACGTCGGCACCGACGCCATCGCCGTCACCCAGTCCGAGTGGGACCACCCCGGGGACGTGTTCGCCGCCACCCCCGCCGGCGAGGAGGAGGTCAGACTCACCCGCGTCAACAAGGCCTACCTCGACGACCACCCCGTCTGCGAACCCGAGGAGATCCGGTTCGACAGCGAGGGCGCCGACGACCTCCAGGGCTGGTTGTTGACCCCGCCGGACTTCGACCCGCAGGCCCAGTACCCGCTCGTCGTCGAGATCCACGGCGGCCCCCACGTCATGTGGTCGACCGCCGGGACGATGTGGCACGAGTTCCAGACCCTGGCCCAAGCCGGGTACTGCGTGTTCTGGTCGAACCCCCGGGGATCGACGGGGTACGGCGAGGACCACACCATGGCCATCTACGACGACTGGGGCGAGGTCACCATGACCGACGTCATGGCCGGCGTCGACGCCGTCGGCGACCGGGACTACGTCGACACGGACAACGCCTTCGTCACCGGCGGCAGCTTCGGCGGGTACATGGTCGGCTGGATCGTCGGCCACACCGACGTCTTCGCGGGCGCGTGTGGCCAACGCGGCGTCTACGACCTCGCCTCCTTCTACGGGTCGACGGACGCCTTCAAACTCATCGAGGGCGACTTCGGCATCACCCCCTGGGAGAACCCGACCGACGCCTGGGAGCACTCCCCCGTCGCCTACGCCGACCAGGTCACCACGCCGACGCTCGTGATCCACGCCGACAACGACTATCGCGTCCCCGTCAACAACGGCGAGATGTTCTACCTCTTCCTCCAGAAGAACGGGGTCGACACCCGACTCGTCCGATACCCCCGAGAGGGCCACGAGCTCTCCCGGTCCGGTGAACCCGCCCACGTGGTCGACCGCATCGAACGCATCCAGCGCTGGTTCGACGGGTACAACGACCACGCCGACGTCCCACCGGCGCTCGAACGGGAGGTCGACGCGGGATTGACCGCCGGGGCCGACGACGAGGATGAGGCCGACGAGTCGACCGGCTAGTCGACGATGATCCCGTCGCCGTCGTCCTCGTCGGCGTCGGTCGCGGGCCGCATCTCCTCCTCGTACCGGTCGATCCACGCGGCGAAACAGTCTGGGCACAACCGCTGACTATCGATCTCCGACCGGTCGACGGACAGCCGGACCGTCCGGGCGAGCGCGTCGTTGGTCGGGGTGCCACAGGCGTCACAAGCGGTCGCCGTCATGGCCTGGACCACCCTGCCTGGTGCATGGCCGAGGCTCAGTCCCTCGACCCTTAACCCTTGCTAGTACCGGGTCAGAACGGCACGATCATCACGGCCCAACTCAACAGCATCACCCCGCCACCGAACAACAGCATCCGCCACGGCACCGGCAACGCATCCTCATGGGTCTCCGGGAGGTCATCGACCGTGGGTTCCTCCGCCCCCCAGATCGCGAGGAAGGCGACGCCGGCACCCAGGATCGAGACGGCGAACACGGGGCCGCGTGGCGGCACCCCGGGGATGACGCCGACGGCCAGGGCGGCTAGGACGAGGCCGCCGGCGTACCCCACGGCGTAGGTCCCCGCCTGTCGTACCCAGGGTCGCATGCACCGTGGTAGGGACTCCAGCGACAAGAACCTGACTTCCCCGACCGGGTCAGACGGTGCGGAACGCCCGGTCACCGGCGTCCCCGAGGCCGGGGACGATGAACCCATCGTCGTCGAGATGGTCGTCGATGGCGACGGTCAACAGGGTCGCGTCGGGGAACTCCGCCTTGACGCGTTGGAGGCCCGGTGGCGCGCTCACCGCCGAGAGCACGAACAGGTCCTTCGGCGTCTCCCCGGCCGCCAGGATCCGCTCGAGGACGGCACACATGGTACTCCCCGTCGCCAGCATCGGGTCGGCGACGATGACCGTGTCCTTGGCGCGGATCTCGGGGAGTTTCACGTAGTCGATCGTGATCTCGAATGACCCGTCCTCGAGGCGGTGGTCCTCGTTGCGACCGGCGCTGATGACCCCCTGCTTCGCCCGGGGGAAGGCCTTCAACAACCCCTCGACGAACGGGGTGGCGGCCCGCAGGACGTTGATGATGACGACGTCGTCCATGCCGGTGACCCGGGTCCCGGTCATCGTCGTCAACGGGGTCTCGATCTCGACGGGTTCGGTCCCCATGACCCCGTCGATGATCTCGTAGCCACAGATGCGGCCGAGTTTCACCAGTCCCTTCCGGAATCCCACCTGTTCGGTGTGGACGTCCCGGATGCGGGTGAGCGTGTGCTGTGCGAGTGCGTGTTCGATGACGTGGGCGTCGCCACGGTGCTCGATGGGCATCCCACGTCGAGTGGTTCCCCGGCCGCGGCATAAATCTGGATGGTCGCCCCGAGGCGACAAGGGTATGTCACTCCACGAAGTAGAGCCGCGCCGATGGAGGAGACCCTCTCCGGGTTCCGACAACGGGGGACGTGGGCCGACGTCGTCGAGCACGGCGAACGCGTCGTCCAGGCGCTCCGGGACGCCGGGGCCGACGAGGACGCCATCGCGGAGTTCGACGAGTGGCGACCCAAACCCCACGACCGGATCGACGAGGAGGTCAGCGAGAAGACCGCCGCCCAGGCCAGCGTCGCCGAGGGCGAGGGTGAGCGGGCCGGCCAGGGCGCCGAGGACGACCTCCAGACCGCGGGGGAACGCCTCTCCGAGTCCTACCAGAAACTCGAGGAAGCGGACACCGAGGGCGCCGTCGAACGGTGGGAGGACTCCCTGGAACACGTCGCCCGCGCCGTCGACACCGCCGGCCGGAAGGCCTTACGCACCGTCGAGAAGAGCGTCTACCGGACGGTCATGACCCAGATCGCGCCCTACTACTTCGACAACGAACTGGTGAGCGCGAACCTGCAACGCGTCCGCAGCCAGGAGGAGTTCGTCTTCGAGGTGAACGTCACCGACGACGACCTCAAGGCGGCGGTCGCCGACCGCCTCCACGACTACGAGGACATCGACCGGTGGCACGTCGCCACCGACCGGAAGACGACGGCCGTCGAAGCCGCCGAAGGTATTGAAACGCCCGAGCAATCCTCAGAGGCAGATTCACCACCCCGCGACTAGGTATTGCACCCAACCTTGTGACCACTGCACTTTTCTCCCCCCGCCGCGCACCGGCGTGACAGCATGGTCGCCCCCGCCGACCTCGCCACCGTCGCCATCGCCGGCCTCGCGAGCCTGTTCATGGCGTGGGCGATCGGCGCCGGGTCCAGCGGTTCGACCCCCTTCGCCCCAGCGGTCGGCGCCAACGCCATCAGCGTCATGCGCGCCGGCTTCATCGTCGGCATCCTCGGCCTCCTCGGCGCCGTCTTCCAGGGCGCCAACGTCTCCGCCGCCGTCGGCCGGGAACTGATCGTCGGCCAGACCCTCACCCCGGTCGCCGCCGCGGTCGCCTTGCTCACCGCCGCCGTCCTCGTCGCCTTCGGCGTCTTCACCGGGTACCCCATCGCCACCGCGTTCACCACGACCGGCGCCGTCGTCGGTGCAGGCCTGGCCCTGGGCGGCGCTCCGGCCTGGGCGAAGTACACCGAGATCGTCGCGTTGTGGGTGGCGGTCCCGTTCGTCGGCGGCGGCACCTCCTACGCGACCGCGGTGGGGCTCCGCCGCATCGACGCCGACGCGTACACCGTCCCCGTCCTCGGCGGCGTCGTCGGCCTCATCGTCGCCAACATCGGGTTCGTCCTCCTCGGTCCCCCGGACACCAGTCAGTCACTGGCCGAGACGGTCGCGGCTGCCCTCCCCGTCGCCGCCCTGCTCGGGCAGGTCCTGGTCTCACTGGCGGCCGCGGTTCTGGTGGCCGCCGTCATCGCCAGGGACGTCCGCGCCAACCCCACCGCCGGTCAGCGCCACTTCCTGTTGGCTCTCGGCGGCCTCGTCGCCTTCTCGGCGGGCGGTAGCCAGGTCGGCCTCGCCGTCGGGCCGTTGCTCCCCCTGCTCGGCGAGGAGGTCCGGCTGGTCTACGTCCTGCTCGGCGGCGGCATCGGACTCCTCGCCGGATCCTGGACCGGCGCCCCCCGCATGATCAAAGCCCTCGCCCAGGACTACTCCAGTCTCGGGCCGCGACGCTCGATCGCGGCACTGATCCCGTCGTTCGCCATCGCCCAGGCCGCTGTCTTCTTCGGGATCCCCGTCTCGTTCAACGAGATCATCGTCAGCGCCATCGTCGGCAGCGGCTACGCCGCCGGATCCGCCGGGGTCAGCCGCCAGAAGATGGGGTACACCGTCCTCGCCTGGGTGGGGTCACTGGCCATCGCCTTTGCACTGGGGTACGGGGTGTTCACCGCGGTGACGACGGTCACCTGACCGGGCGTAACGACGCCGTCGCGACCCCCGCCGCCACCAGGAGACCGCCACCCACCAAAAACGCCGGTTCCCAGCTCACCTGGTCGATCACCAGACTCGCGGCCACACCACCCACCACGCCGCCCGGGACCTTCGCCGTGTACAACAACGCGTAGTTCTCCGAGGACCGGGCGGTCCCGTAGTACTCGGCGACCAGCCCCGGGAACACCGCGAACACCGGACTTCGGAAGAACGCCGCCGCCCCCACGGCGACGACGAACACGGTCGCCAACCCCGTGGCGCCGGCGACCACCGCGGTCCCCACACCGAGGCCCGACGCCACCAATGCCCCGGCGATCGTGGCCTCGGCACCGAACCGGTCGGAGAGTCCGCCGACGACGGCGATCCCGCCCGCCTCCGCGATCGCGATCACGGAGGCCGCCGCCGTCCCCGCCGCGGCCGGCAATCCCAACCCGGCGGCGAACGACACCGCCTTCCCCACCAGCATCAACCCCACACCGTTGACGACCACCATGACCGCGTACAACACCCAGAACTGCCAGGTCCGCACCGTCGCCCGCCACTCGTAGGCTCCGGGGTCGGCGTCGCCCCCGTCGGGCACCGCCGCCTCCGGATCGTGGAGGACGACCAGGGCCGCCAGACACGTGATCCCCGTCACCACGGCCAGGCCCGTGACCGTCGGCGCGAACGAGGACTCGATCCGCGCCCGCACGATCGGGATGAACCCGGCACTCACCCCGCTGTAGGCCATCGTCACGACCCCCGTCGCGAGGCCGCGACGGTCGGTGAACCACTTCACCGGCGTGTTCACCGCCACGTTGTACACCGCCCCCGCACCGATGCCGCCGACCGTGTAGGCGACGACGACCGCCGTCACCGAGTCCGCCACCGCCGTCCCGAGGTATCCCAGGGTCACCGCCACCGTCCCCACCAGCATCGGCACCCGGGGCCCGTACCGGTCCCGCACCCAGCCCGCCGGCACCCCCGAGATCGTCTGGGCGACGACGAACATCGTGAACACGGTCCCCAACGCCGTCTCCGGGGCGCCGAGGTGCGTGGCCACCCCGACCCGGATCGAGGACCACACGAACTGGTAGGTCCCGACCACCCCCATGGCCGCCGCGGCCGCCACCACCAGCCACCACCGGCCGGTGTCCCGGCCCGCTACCACGGGTCAGGCATCCCGTTCGACCCGCTCGTCGGCGGCGTCCTCGACCTCCTCCTCGACGGGCTCGAGTTTCGTCACCCGGGCCTTCTTGATCCGGGTGCTCTCGACCTCCTCGACGGTCAGTGACACGTCGTCGAACCGGAACTCCTCACCCTCCTCGACGAGGCGGCCCGCCCGATTGAAGATGAACCCCGCGATCGTCTCGAACTCCTCGCCCTCCGGCAGGTCGATGCCGAGTTCGTCGTTGACGACGTCGATGTTCACCTCGCCCCGCACCATCGCGGTGTCCTCGTCGACGAACTCGATGGGGACCTCCTCGCCACCCTCCAGGATCTCCCCGACGATCTCCTCGGTCATGTCCTCCATCGTGACGACGCCCTCCGTCGTCCCGAACTCGTCGATGACGACCACCATGTGCATCCGATTCTCCCGCATCTCCCGCAACAGTTCGTCGACGTTCTTCGACTCGGGGACGTGCAGCGTGGGCTGAATCACGTCCTGGAGCGCCACCGCGTCCCCCTCGCCGTAGTTCTTGTCCCGGACCAGATCCCGGATGTCGACGACGCCGATCACGTTGTCCAGACTCCCCTCGTAGACCGGGAGACGCGCGTGCCCGCTCTGGACGCACTCCTCGATCGCCTCCTCGATGGTGGCGTCTTTCGAGACCGCCGTCACGTCCAGCCGCGGCGTCATCACCTCCTTGGCGATGGTGTTGTTGAACCTGAAGATGCGTTGCAGCATCTCCCGTTCGTCCTCATCGATCACCCCCTCGCGTTCCCCGGTCTCGATCATGTCCTGGATCTCGTCCCGGGTCACGTACGACGTCTCGATCGCGGACCGCCCGCCCGTGACCTTGTTCACGATCCGGGTCAGGTAATCGAAGGTCACCACCAGCGGGAACAGGACGTACTCGGAGTACTGGAGCGGCCGCGCGATCCGCAGGGCCCAGGACTCGGTGTTCTCGACCGCGTATGATTTCGGCGCGCTCTCCCCGAACAACAGGACGAGGGCCGTGATCCCGAACGTCGCCGCCAACACCGCTTGCCCCCGGGAGAGGTAGTACCCGAGCAACCCCGTCGCCAGCGACGACATCGCGATGTTCACGAGGTTGTTCCCCACGAGGATCGTGACCAGCAACCGGTGCGGATCGTTTTTCAGGGACTGGATGCGGTCGGCCCCGGCCCGCCCCTCCTGGACCAGCCCCTCCAATCGGTGGTTGGCCAGGGAGAACATCGCAATCTCGGAAGAGGAGAAGAACGCGGACAAGCCCATGAGGACGACGATGGCCACCACGCCGATGGCAGTGATCGCTTCCTGTGACAGCGAGACCCCGACAGCAGCCGCAATGCTGAACGCGGTCGTCACCGACGGCGGAATACCCATAGCCTCTCGGCGTAACCCCGCCGCCGAATTAAGAGTTTCTGCCTGAGGCGGAACTGTCTTGCCGCCGTCCCCACATACCACCACGCATGCCCACGGCCGACCCACCGATCACCCTCTACCGTCTCCAGGCCTGCCCCTTCTGTGAGCGGGTCGTCCGCCGTCTCCAGGCCCTCGACCTCGAGTACCGCTCCCGATTCGTCGAACCCCTCCACAGCCGTCGTGACGCCGTCAAACGCGTCGCCGGCGTCCGCACCGTCCCCGTCATCGTCGACGAGACCACCGGCGTCACCATGGCCGAGAGTGACAACATCCTCGACTACCTCGAGGCCACCTACGGAGGCCCCTGACCATGGATTTCGACGTCGTCGACCTCCCCACGACGACCCACCCGACCCCCGGGGACCTCGCGCCATCGTTCACGCGGCCACTCGTCACCACCGAGGGCTGGACCGACACCAGCCTCGACACCCTCCTCGAGGCCGGCCCCCTCACGCTGGTGTTCCATCCGATGGACGGTGCCTTCCCAACCAGGTACATCTGGCAAGCGATCGCCGACCGCGACTGGGACGCGGACTGTCAGCTCGTCGGCGTCTCGATCTCGACGCCGTACGCCCACGCCCAGTTCCTCCGGGACCAGGGCCTGACCGACTACCGCCTGTACAGCGACCCCGACGCGGCCGTCGCCGACGACTACGGCGTCTCCCACGACCTCGACGGCATGGCCGGCGTCACCGAGCATCGCCCCGCGGTCTTCGTCATCGACGCTGACAAGACCGTCCGCGCCGCCTGGGTTGCCGCCGAGTGGCCGGCCTTTCCACCGTACGACGACCTCGCGGCCACCATCACCGACCTGTGACCGTCCCCGACACCGCCCTCGACCGGGCCGCCGCCGCCATCCGCCGCGGCGACCTCGTGGTCTACCCCACCGAGACCGTCTACGGCCTGGGCGCCGACGCCCTCGACCCCACGGCCATCGACCGCGTCTACGAGGTGAAACGCCGCCCGCACGACGATCCCCTGTCGCTGGCGGTGCCGACCGTCGAGGCCGCCCACCGGTACGTCACCGCCGACGCCGTCGAACACCGGTTCATGCAGGCGTTCCTCCCCGGACCGGTCACCGTCGTCTGCCGGAAACGGGAGCGTGTCCCCGACGAACTGACCGCCGGCCGGGACCGCGTCGGGGTCCGGGTCCCCGACCACCCCGTCGCCCGCGCCCTCCTCGATCGGGTCGCTCCCATCACGGCGACGAGTGCCAACGTCAGCGGCACCGGCAGCGTCCGCGACATCGCGGCTCTGTCCCCGCGGGTCCGGGCCGCCGCCGCCACCATCCTCGACGACGGCGAGACCCCCGGGACGGAGAGCACCGTCGTCGACGTCGTCGCCGGCGAGATCCTCCGCCGTGGCGCGATGGCGGACGCGATCGAGGCGTGGCTGTCAGAGGAGTGACTCACAGCAACGAGGCCAACGCCCGCGTGTCGACCCCGCACTGATCGCTGTACTCACACGGCCCACACTTCGCCCGGTTCGACACCCGCGACGGTGGTCCGGACAACTCCGCGACCACCGTATGCACTCGACGGAACCGCGCCCGGCGCCGGGCCGTGGGCCGGACCGCCCTGATGACGCCGTGCCGGGGGTACTCGACGAACGCGCGGTCGACCGACCGGTCCCGCTCCCAGGCCACCGCCAGGGTCGCCCCCACCGCCCGCACGGCGTGTCCGGGCCACACCCCGTCCGTCGGCGGGGCACCACCGGCGACGATCGTGGGTGTCGGCGGGTCGGTCCCCAGCAGCTTCGCGACTTCGCCGCGGACGTCCCGCCCCTCGACGAGGACGTCGGTGGCCGGGGGATCGCGGAGCGCTGGCCAGGCCGCCGGGTACCGCTCTGCGGCGCGGTCGAGGCGTGTGGCCACGGTGGCCGGCGACGCCGCCAACCGTTCGGCGGGCACGGTCCGGTCCCGGAGGGCCCCGTATCGCAGCGCCAACGCCCGGGCGGCCCGTGCCCGTTCGGGCGCCTCGTCGTCCTGTCGACGGTACCACAGCTGGCGGGGACAGTACGCCGCCACCCCGAGTTCGCCGAGGGACTGCACACCCCGGCCCTGACCGTGGCTTCCCGGGTAAACCCCCGGTCAGAGGGAGATGTCGGTCTCCTGGCCCTCGGTCGCCTCGGCCAGCCCATCCTCCTGGGCGGCGTCGGTCAACCGCTCGGAGAGCTCCCGGTCCTCCAGGAGACTCTCGAACTCCGTGCGGTACCGGTCGTTGACCCGACGCATCTCCTGTTCGGCCTCGACCACCCGCCGGTACCGTCGGATCGTCGACTCGCTGACCTCGAAGGACTCCGCGAGCGCCGCCGTCGTGGCGTCGTCGGCCAGGGCGTCCCGGAACGCCTCGAAATCGAACGGGGCGTCCCGATCGGTCTCCCGCAACAGGTGGAGTTCCGTCCTGGCGCGGGCCACCGTCTTCGAGAGGGACGCATCGCCGAGCTCACGGGCGATGTCGGTGTCGGACTGTCCCGCGTAGAACCCGCGGACGATTGTCACCAGCTCCTCGTCGGCCAGCGACGTCCCGAACTCGAGGTCCGCCCGCATCTCCGCGATGACCGACGCCAGCCGCTGTTCGACGGCGTCGTCGTCCGGGAGCGACCCGGGGGTCTCCTCCTGGCGCTCCGTGACGGTCTCCTCGTCGGTCACGTCCATGAAGATGTCGCGGAGCTCCTCGGTCTTCTCGTCCATGACCGCCGCCCCCTAACAGATGACCCCGTAAATAAATGTCGTCCGGTTGCCACGGGGGCAAGGCCCAACCTTTAGGTCCGGTCCCACCCCGGTCACAGCCATGGACCTACCGGGGCTGGCGGCCGCCATCACCCGCCCCACCTTCTGGCAGATCGGGGCGGTCGGCGAGGCCGTGTTCTACTACCTCGCGGCGGTCACCATCGTCATCTTCCTGTACGGGGTCGCCGGTCGACTCCGCCGGTACGCCCGCGGCAGCGCGGACCCGTTCGACCGCCTCTCGGCCCTCCCGGCACGGGTGGTGACCGCCACGAAGATCGTCGCCACCAACGAGGCCCAGTTCGACCGGGACGTCTACGCCGGCGTGATGCACACCCTCATCGTCTGGGGGTTCCTCACCCTGTTGATCGGGACGACCATCCTCATGGTCGACATGGACTTCTACCAGCGGGTCGTCGGCGCCTCGTTCTTCCGCGGTGACTTCTACCTCGCGTACTCCCTGGTGATGGACGCCATGGGGTTGCTGTTCGTCGTCGGCGTCGGCATGGCAATGTACCGCCGGTACTGGGTCCGCCACCGCCGCCTCTGGGGGCGACACACCGCCCTCGAGGACGACCTGTTCGTCTGGACGCTGTTCCTCCTCGGAGTCGGCGGCTACGTCCAGGAGGCCGTCCGCATCCTCGGCACCGCCGCGACGCGGGACGTCTCCTTCGAGACCGTGAGCTTCGTCGGGTGGTTCCTCAAAGACGTGCTCGTCGCGGTCGGCGTCACCCCCGGGATGGCCACCGCCGCCTACCCGGTGCTGTGGTGGTCCCACGCCCTCCTCGCGCTCGCGTTCGTCGCCACCATCCCCTACGCGAAACCGTTCCACATGCTGTCCTCGTTCGCGAACGTCGTCGCCCGCGACGACCAGGCCGGGATCCGGCTCCCCCGGGTCCCCGAGGACGCCGCCCCCGAGGACATCGGCCCCACCACGATCGAGGACTTCTCCTGGAAGCAGCTGCTCGACCACGACGCCTGCACGAAATGCGGGCGGTGTTCGTCGGCCTGTCCCGCGAAGGCGTCGGGCCGCCCGCTTGACCCGCGGGACGTCATCCTCGATCTGAAAGCCTACCGCGAGGACCTGGACGCCGGCGACACCGAGGCCATGGACATCGTCGCGGACGGCGGCACCAGCGTCGTCGACGCCGCCACCATGGAGTCCTGTATGGCCTGTCTGGCGTGTGTCGACGCCTGCCCCGTCGACATCGAACACGTCACCCAGTTCACCGAGATGAACCGGCGGCTCACCGAATCCGGCCAGATGGCCGAGTCCGTCCAGGACGCGATGATGAACGTCTTCCAACACGGGAACAGCTTCGGCGAACCCGAACGCACCCGCCCGGACTGGACCGACGACCTCGACTTCGAGGTGCCCGACGCCCGCGACGGCCCCGTCGAGTACCTGTGGTACGTCGGGGACTACCCCAGCTACGACGACCGGAACCGCAAGGTCGCCCGGTCGCTGGCGAAGATCTTCGAGGCGGCCGACGTCTCCTATGGCATCCTCTACGAGGCCGAACGGAACGACGGCAACGACGTCCGCCGCGTCGGCGAGGAAGGCCTCTACGAGACCCTGGCCGAGGAGAACGTCAAGACATTCGCGGCCTGCGAGTACGACACCATCGTCTGCACCGACCCCCACTCCTACAACACGTTCAGAAACGAGTACGACCAGTTCGGGTTCGACCGCACCGACGACGTCGCCCACTACACCCAGGTGATCGAGGCCCTCGTCGACCGGGGCGCCCTCGGGCTCACCGGGACGGAACTCGACGACACCGTCACCTACCACGACCCCTGCCACCTCGGCCGGTACAACGGCGAGTTCGAGGCGCCACGCGAGGTCGTGCGCGCGACCGGCGTCACCCTCGCCGAGATGCCGCGCAACCGGGCGGACTCGTTTTGCTGTGGCGGCGGGGGCGGCGGCCTCTGGATGGACTTCGAGGAATCCCCGAAGCCCAGCGAGGAACGGTTGCGGGAAGCCCTCGAGGACACCGACGCCGCCGTCGACCGGTTCGTCGTCGCGTGCCCGATGTGCATGACCATGTACGAGGACGGGCGCAAGACCGGCGGGTACGAGGACGCCCTCGACATCGTCGACGTCGCCGAACTCCTCGTCGAGGCCCTCGAGACCGACCGGGCCGCGGCCTGAGGGGACCGGAACCGCTTTACACGGCGCCGGGCCAGTGCCCGCCATGGACCTGGCCCGACGCCCCCGACGACTCCGCCGCGACGGCGTCCGGGAGCTCGTCGCCGAGACCGACCTCGACGCCGCCGACCTCGTCGCCCCCGTGTTCGTCGACGCCACCGCCGACGAGCGCCGCCCCATCGAGTCGATGCCCGGCCACGACCGCGTCCCCGTCGAGGACGCCGTCGCCCGGGTCGCGGAGATCATCGACACCGGCGTCGAGTCCGTCATCGTGTTCGGCATCCCCACCGAGAAAGACGGGGAGGGTTCCCGGGCGTGGGCCGAGGACGGGGTCGTCCAACGCGCGGTCAGACGGATCGCCGACGGCACCGACGCCACCGTCATCACCGACGTCTGCCTCTGTGAGTACACCACCCACGGCCACTGTGGCGTCCTCGAACCCGACGCCCGCGACGACCCGACGCTGACCGTGCGCAACGACGCCACCCTCGACCGCATCGCCGAGACCGCCGTCTCCCACGCGCGGGCCGGCGCCGATGTCGTCGCCCCCTCCGGCATGATGGATGGCATGGTCGCCGCCATCCGGGAGCGGCTGGACGGCGACGGCCACCAGGCGGTCCCCATCCTCTCGTATGCCGTCAAATACGAGTCCGCGTTCTACGGTCCGTTCCGGGACGCCGCCGACGGCGCCCCCGCGTTCGGGGACCGCCGCCACTACCAGATGGACCCCGGCAACGCCCGCGAGGCCACCCGCGAGGCCGCCCTCGACGTCGCCGAGGGCGCCGACATCCTCATGGTGAAACCGGCGTTGCCGTACCTCGACGTCGTCGCCGACCTCCGCGAGGAGTTCGACCACCCGATCGCGGCCTACAACGTCAGCGGCGAGTACGCGATGTTACACGCCGCCGCCGACCGCGGTTGGCTCGACCTGGAGGCGACCGCCATCGAGTCGTTGCTCGGCATCAAACGCGCCGGCGCCGACATCATCATCACCTACTTCGCCGAGGCCGTCGCCCCCCACCTCTGATCGGGCGAGCGTGGATGACCGGACTCTAATACGGGGGCCGTACAACCCCGGCGTATGGACGGGTCACGTGACCTCTACGACCGGGCACTCGACGTGTTGCCGGGCGGGGTGAACTCCCCGGTGCGGGCGATCCGCCCCTACCCGTTTTTCGTCGAACGCGGGGACGGCGCCTACGTCGTCGATGCCGACGGGAACCGATACCTGGACTACGTGATGGGGTACGGACCGTTACTCCTCGGCCACGACATGCCGGACTCCGTCGCCGCCGCGGTCCAGTCCACCACCGCGGAGGGCCCGATGTACGGCGCCCCCACGGCGGTCGAAGTCGAACTCGCCGAGTTCGTCGAACGCCACGTCCCCAGCGTCGAGATGGTGCGGTTCGTCAACTCGGGGACCGAGGCCACCGTCTCGGCCGTGCGCCTCGCCCGCGGCTACACCGACCGGGACAAGGTCGTGGTGATGGAGGGCGGCTACCACGGCGCCCAGGAGTCCACCCTCGTGGAAGGCGATCCAGACCACCCCCATCCATCGAGTGCCGGCATCCCCCAGACCTTCGCCGAGCACACCCTCCCGGTCCCGTTCAACGACGAGGAGGCCGTCGAACGCGTGTTCCGCGACCACGGCGACGACATCGCGGCCGTCCTCGTCGAGCCGATCCTCGGGAACACCGGCGTCGTCCACCCGGTGGACGGCTACCACGAGACGCTGCGACGCCTCTGTGACGAGTGGGGCGCACTCCTCGTCTTCGACGAGGTCATCACCGGCTTCCGCGTCGGCGGCCTCGCCTGCGCCCAGGGCGCCCTTGGGGTGACCCCCGACCTTACGACGTTCGGGAAGGTGATCGGCGGGGGCTTCCCCGTCGGCGCCATCGGCGGCCGCGCCGACCTCATGGAATCGTTCACCCCGGTCGGGGACGTGTTCCAGGCCGGCACCTTCTCCGGACACCCCGTGACGATGGCGGCCGGCCTCGCGACGCTGCGGTACGCCGCCGAACACGGGCTCTACGACCACCTCGCCTCGCTGGGTGACCGATTGCGCGACGGGTTGCGTGACGTCGTCGCGGACCGCGCCCCCAGCTACACGGTGACCGGCCGGGACAGCCTGTTCAAGGTGATCTTCACCCGACGCGGAGAGGTCACCTGTGGCGCCGACGTCGCCGCCGCCGACACCGAACGGTGGGAACGCCTGTTCTGGCCGGCGATGCGGGACGAGGGCGTCTTCCTCACCGGGAACCAGTTCGAGAGCCAGTTCATCAGTGCCGCCCACACCACCGAGGACATCGACGAGACCATCGAGGCCTACCAGTCGGTGCTGTGAGCGGCGTCGGTCCCCCGAACGCTGCGTGACCGGCCCACCCCCTGCTGGCGGCGAGTCGGGTGGCATCCCCCTAGCCCCACGCCGCGGCTTCCCCCCGAGGACGGCGTGGCGCTAGTCCGGACGAGACGTCGCCCGAACACCCACCCGTAGGCCCGTCTCGTACTTCAGTGGAACCCCTGCACCGTGTGCACACCGTGCACGTCAGGGGTCAGGCGTCGTACTCGACGTACGGCGTCGACGCCGCATAGAACTCCGCGTAGACGGACTCGGCCCACTCCCGGACCGCGTCGGACTCGCTGACCACGAGGACCGCCGGCAACTCCTCGTCGGTGGTCGCGCCGAGGGCGACCGCATCGTCGAGTAACACCACCAGGAACGGGAACGTCCCCTCGTAGACGCGGACGTCCACGCCCGCCTGGTCGACCGTCGCCTCGAACTGCGACCGGTACTCCGCGGCGGCGTGGATCTGCTCGACGACGTCGTCCTGTAACACGATCTCGAAGGTCGCATCCCCCTGGACGGCCCGGTCGTGGACCTGTTCGGCGCTGTCCCTGGCCACGATCGAGGACAGCTCCCGCACCGTCGAGGACCGCGCCCGCAGCTCCGTTACCGCCTCGACCGGCGCGTACGGACTCCCCGGCTCGGCGACGGTAACCTCCGCGTCGGCCAGGGCCGCCGGGTCGAGGTCGAAGGCGTCGGCCGGCACCCGCCGCAGGAACGGTTCCAGGTCGGTCGGTGGCCCCAGCGCCGAGACGGTCTCCCGCACCGTCGCCGCGACCGCCGCCCCGTACGCGGTCAGCGTACAGCCGTCCCCGCCCCGGTCGATCCACCCACGCTCGGCGAACCCCTCGAGGGTGCGCGTGACGGTCGTGCGGGCGACGTCGTACTCCGCCCTGACCGCGCGCTCCTCGACGGGGGCCGCCGCCGCCAGATACAACAGCAAGTCCACCCGCAACGAGGACCGCGTGAGATACCCCAGGACGTCGATCTCCCGAGCGTCGGCTGCTGCGCTCGGGGGCGACACGATCCCGCGATCAGAATCCCCCATGGCCCTCGCCTGCGGGCCCGGGGGTTTGTAGGTACCGACCCGGTCCCGTGAACGGTAAAGGGGTCGGGCCCCCACCACCGAGTATGACGACGAGCGACCCGATCCGATTGGCGACCCGGGGCTCCGCGCTGGCGACCCACCAGGCCAATCGGGTCCGGGCCGCCCTCGAGGACCACCGACACGACGTCGAACTGATCGAGGTGTCCACCCGCGGCGACGAACTTCGGGATGAACTCATCCACGACCTCGGCCGGAAGGGCGCGTTCGTCCACAGCGTCGACCAGGCCGTCATCGACGGCGAGGCCGACGCCGCCGTCCACTCGTTGAAGGACGTCCCGACCGAGGACCACGCCCCGGTCGAGGTCGCCGCCGTCCCCGACCGCGCCCCCGCCGAGGACGTCCTGGTCACCCCGGACGGCGCCGACATCGACGCCCTCCCGACCGGGGCCACGGTCGGCACGGCCAGTCTCCGCCGCGCCGCCCAGCTGCGCGCCCACCGCCCGGACCTCACTGTCGAACCGCTCCGCGGGAACGTCGACACCCGTATCGAGAAGGTGTTGGCCCCCGCACTCCACCGCGAGCACCAGGCCCACCTCGAGGCCGACGACGAGGACGCCGACGCCTGGTTCGACGCCCGCTCCGAACTCGAACGCCGCGCCCTCGGCCGCGAGATCGACACCGAATACGACGCCATCGTCATCGCCCGCGCCGGCCTCGACCGTCTCAACCTCCCCGGCGAGGTCCCGCGGTCACCGCTGCCCCTCCCGGGATTCGTGCCCTCTCCCGCCCAGGGCGCGTTGGCCGTCACCGCCGCCGAGGACGCCGTCATCACCGCCATCCGCCGGGCCCTCGACCATCCCCCGACCCGGGTCGCGGTCACCGCAGAACGAACCGTCCTCTCGACGCTGGGCGGGGGCTGTGTCGCCCCGATCGGGGTCCACGCGACGATCAAGGGTCCCGTGGTCGCCATCCGCGCCCAGATTCTGTCCCTGGACGGGACCGAGGTCGTCGCCGACACCCGGGAGCTCCCGGTCGAGGACCACGTGGCCGCCGCCCGCGAGTTCGCCGCGACCCTGGCCGACCGCGGCGCCGCCGACCTCGTCGACGCCGCCCGCGAGGTGACCACCGAATGACCGACGCCACCCGCCTCGCCGTCGCCCTGTTCCGCCCCGACGACGGCCGCGCCGAAGACACCGCCGCCCTCCTCCGGTCGTTGGGCGCCGACCCGGTCGTCGACCCCATGATCGCGACCGACCCGACCGGCAGCCTCCCCCGCAGCGACGCGGCCTACGCCATCCTCACGAGCACCACCGGCGTCGACATCGTCGCGGCCGCCGACTGGGATCCCGGGCCGGCGACGCTGTGTGCCATCGGCCCGACCACCGCCGACGCCCTCCGGGACGCCGGCTACCCCGTCGACCTCGTCCCCGAGGAGCACTCCTCGGCCGGCCTGGTCGCCGCATTGCGGGACGAGGTGGCCGGCGCCACCGTCGAGATCGCGCGCAGCGACCACGGGTCTGCCACCCTCCCGGACGGCCTGCGCGCAGCGGGCGCGACCGTCCACGAGACGATCCTCTACCGACTGGTCAGGCCGGACGGCGCCGGCCACTCCACCGAGCTGGCGGCCGCCGGCGACCTCGACGCCGTCCTGTTCACCTCGCCACTGACCGTCGACAACTTCCTCGCGGCCGCCACGGACCGCGACCTCCGCGATCGGATCCGGGCGGCTCTGGACAGCCCCGACATCGTCGTCGGCGCCATCGGCGACCCCACACACGACGCCGTCACCGCCCACGGCATCGGCGTCGACGTCCAACCCGCGACCGCCGACATCGAGGCACTCGCCACCGCGGTCGTCGAACGGGCCGCACCGACCCACCACTCCTGACGGGTCACACAGCCACCCGGAAACGTCACCTATACGGCCGCGCGGCGGCGATTGCCGGTATGGACACAGGCGTCGTCCTCCTGAACTTCGGGGAGCCCACCACCCCGGACCGTGAGTCGGTCGTCCCGTACCTCACCCGCATCTTCCTGGACAACGCTGACCTCGAATCCTACGACACCGAGGCCGCCGCCCGGGAACGGGCCGCGGAACTCGCCCAGCGCCGCGCCCCCGGCCTCATCGAGGAGTACGAAGCCATCGGCGGCTCCCCGCTGGCCGACCAGTCCGCCGCACAGGCCGACGCCCTCGCCGCCGAACTCCGCGACCGCGGCGACCCCGTCGAGACCTACGTCGGCTACCAGTTCACCGAACCGCTGATCGCCGACGCCGTCGACCAGGCCCGGGCCGACGGGATCGACCATCTCGTCGGTCTCCCGATCTACCCGCTGTGTGGGCCCTCCACCTCGGTCGCCGCCAACGACGACCTCGCCGACGCCGTCGACGCCCACGACGACTGGGACCCCGCCGTCGACCACCTGACCGGGTGGCACACCCACCCGACGTACAACCGCCTCCGCGCGGAGAACATCGCCGCCTACGCCGACCGCGAGGCCCTCGACCTTCAGGACCCCGGGACCGAACTCGTGTTCTCCGCACACGGTACCCCCCGCCACTACCTCGAGGCCGGGAGTCGATACGACCAGTACGTCGAGGAGTGGTGCCAGGCCATGGCCGCGCTGCTCGACGTCGAAGACTACACCCTCGGCTACCAGAACCACGAGAACCGCGACGTCCCCTGGACCGAACCCGACATCGAGACCGCCGTCGAGACCGTCGACGCCGACCGCGTCGTCGTCGAACCCGTCTCGTTCATGCACGAACAAAGCGAGACCCTCTCGGAACTCGACATCGAACTCCGCGAGGAGGCCGAGGCCGCCGGCCTCGCGTTCCACCGGGTGCCCGTCCCCCACGACGACGACCGGTTCCCCGGGGTCCTCGCTGACCTCGTCGAACCGTTCGTCACCGGCATCGACCCCGGGTACTACCAGCTCCGCCAGTGTGACTGCCGCCCCGACCCCGGGACCATGTGTCTGAACGCGCCCCGGGCGCCCCGGCGAGGCGACGACTAGGATGCGAGTCGGTATCGTCGGCGCCGGCATCACCGGCCTCGCGTTGACCCACGCCCTCGCCGAACGCGGCGTCGACAGCGTCGCCTATGAGGCCGCCGCCGAACCCGGGGGCGTCATCCGATCGAGCACCGTCGACGGGGTCACCGTCGAACACGGTCCCCAACGGTTCCGGTTGACCGATGCCGTCGCCGACCTCGCCGACGCCGCCGACGTCACCGACGATCTCGTCACCGCTCCCGAGGACCTGCCGCTGTACGTCTACGCCGACGGCCGCCTCCGGCGTGCACCCCTGTCCCTGTCGGCGTTCCTGCGGACCGACCTCCTCTCGATCACCGGGAAGCTCCGGATCCTCGGCGAACCCCTCACGGACCCCATCGAGCCGACGGAGACGGCGGCGAGTGCGTTCCGCCGGAAGTTCGGGACCGAAGCCTACGAGAACCTCATCGGTCCGCTGTACGGCGGCACCTATGCCAGCGACCCCGCCGCGATGCCGGCCGCCCACGCCCTCGAGGGCCTGATGAGACTCGAAGCACGGGAGGGGTCGTTGCTGCGACCGGCCCTCCGCCGGATCCTCGACCGCGGCGACAGCGCCCCACCCGTCACCGTCGCCGGCGGCAACCAACGGTTGGCGACGGGGCTCGCGTCGACCTACGCCGACCGCGTCACCCTCGAGACCCCGGTCGAGGCCATCCATGCGACCGACGACGGCTACCGCCTCACGCTCCCGGACGGGACCGACGTGGTCGACGCCGTCGTCCTCACCACCCCGGCCCCGACGGCCGCCTCGTTGCTGGGCGACGTCGCCGACGGCGCCGCCGGCCTGGAGACCCTGACCTACAACCCGCTCGCGTTCGTCTACCTCCGCACCGAGTACGACCGCCCCGGTCTCGGGTACCAGGTCCGGCGCTCGGAACCGCTCTCGACGCTGGGCGTCACCTGGAACGGCGCCGCCTTCGGCCGCGACGGCCTCGCCACCTGCTTCCTCGGTGGGATGACCGACCCCGCGATCCTCGAGGAAGACGACGAGACGCTGTCCGAGATCGCCGCCCGCGAGTTCGAGACCGTCACCGGCAGCCCCGCCGACCCCTTCGCGGTCACCCGCCACGACGCCGCCATCCCCGCCTACGACGATTCCTGGGACGCCCTCGACGCCCTCTCGTTGCCGACCGACGTCCACCTCGCCACCAACTACACCGCCCGCGTCGGCGTCCCCGGCCGCATCCGCGAGGCCAAACGACTCGCCGACCGGTTCGCCTCCGCCTAGTCCCACGACCAGTCCCGCGCCGTCTCCACGAACGTCTCGACCGCCGACACCGGCGTCTCCCGGTGGACCCCGTGGCCGAGGTTCAGGATGTGGCCCTGGGGCCCCGCCGCCTCGATGATCTCCGCGGTCCGCTCCCGGATCCGGGCCTCGTCGGCGAACAGCTCCGCCGGGTCGAGGTTCCCCTGGACCGGCGTCTCCCCCAAGATCGCGCGGGCACCGGCCATGTTCACCGTCCAGTCCAGGCCGACGACGTCCGCCCCGGTGTCGGCCAACAGGTCCAGTCGCCCACCCATGTTCCGCGCGAAGACGATCGTGGGGACGTCGACGCTCTCGACGATCTCGCGGTGCAACGGCACCACCGACTCCCGGTAGGCCGACCGCCCCAACATCCCGGCGTAGGTGTCGAACAGCTGAACGGCGTCCGCGCCGTGTTCGACCTGCATCTGCAGGTACTCGATCACCGCGTCGGTGAAGGCAGACAACAGCGTCTCGAAGGCCGCCGGATGGGCCGTCCGCAGTCGCCGCACCGCCATCTTCGACCGGGAGGGGCCACCCTCCACTGCGTAGGACGCCAGCGTGAACGGGCCGCCGGCGAACCCCAGGACCGCCGCGTCGTCGACGCGGTCGTCCAACCGGTCCAGCAGCGCCGCGACGTAGGCGGTCTCGGCCCGCACCGACCCGGTGGGGCGGTCGACGTCCGCGGGGCCCTCGACCGGATTCTCCACCACCGGCCCCACCCCGGATTCGAGATGGTAGTCGAACCCCAACGGCTCAAGCACCGTCAGGATGTCCGAGAACATCACCACCGCGTCCAACGGGAACCGCTCGTAGGGCTGTAACGTGATCTCCGCGGCCACCTCCGGGGACTTGATCGCCTCGAGGAACGAGTACTCAGACCGGAGCTCCCGGTACTCGGGGAGGTACCGTCCCGCCTGCCGCATCAGCCACACGGGCGGCCGCGGCGTGCGGGCCCCGCGAGCCGCATCCAAGAACAGCTGTCGACCCATGCCATCTCCACCACGGGGACCGGGGAAAGGCGTTCGGTTCCACCGATGGTTTAACCGGGGTGCCGACGCAACGACTCCGCGATGGCCGCCGACGCCACCGCGTTCCCGGTGCCCGCCCTCGCCGACCGCGCCCGGGACTGCGCGCGGGCGGTCCGGGCCGCCGACACCGTCCTCGTCGCCGCCCACATCGACGCCGACGGGCTGACCAGTGCCGGGATCGCCGCCACCGCCCTCGAACGGGTCGGCATCCCCCACGAGGTGGTGTTCGCCACCCAGCTCGACCCCGACGAGATCGCCGCGATCGCCGCGACCGACCACGACACCGTCCTGTTCACGGACTTCGGCAGCGGCCAACTCGAGACGATCACCGAGCACGCGGCCACCGATGCCTTCACCCCGGTCGTCGTCGACCATCACCAACCCGCCGACGCCGGCACCCCCCACCATCTGAACCCGTTGCTCGAGGGGCTAAACGGCGCCACCGAACTCTCCGGGGCCGGCGCCACCTACCTCCTGGCCCGCGCCCTCGGCGACGACGGCACGGAGATGCGGGACCTCGCCGCGCTCGCCGTCGTCGGCGCGGTCGGAGATCGACAGGCCGAGGACGGGGAGCTCGTCGGCGCGAACGCCGCCATCGTCGAGGAGGGCGCCGCCGTCGACGCCGTCGAGGCGGTGACCGACCTGGCCGTGTACGGCACCCAGACCCGGCCGCTGCCCAAACTCCTGGAGTACGCCGACGACGTCACCATCCCGGGGGTCACCGGGTCGGCCAGCGGCGCCATCCAGTTCCTCGAGGCCCTCGACGTCGACCTGCGGGACGGCGATGACTGGCGGACCTGGGCCGACCTGGCACCCGCCGAACGCCAGACCGTCGTGAGTGCGTTGCTCCGCCGCGGCATGGACCGTGGCGTTCCCCCCGACCGCATCGACGCTCTCGTCGGGACCTCGTATGTCCTCACGGCCGAGGCCCCCGGGACCGTCCTCCGGGACGCCTCCGAGTTCTCCACCCTGTTGAACGCGACCGCCCGCTACGACCGGGCCGACGTCGGCCTCGCCGTCTGCCTCGGCGACCGCGGCGGCGCGTTCAACGAGGCACAGCGGCTGTTACGCACCCACCGACAGAACCTCTCGACGGGACTGGACTGGGTCGTCGACCACGGGGTCACCCGGGAGGACAACGTCCAGTGGTTCCACGCCGAGGACCACATCAAGGCGACCATCGTCGGGATCGTCGCCGGCATGGCCGTCGGCGCCGACGGCATCCCCGGCGACGTCCCGATCGTGGCCTTCGCCGACAAGCCCGATGACCCGGACGCGGTCAAGGTCTCGGCCCGTGGCACCCCGGCCCTGGTGCGGCGGGGCCTGGACCTGTCCCAGGCCATGCACGAGGCCGCGACCGCCGTCGGCGGGGACGGCGGCGGACACGACGTCGCCGCCGGCGCCACCGTCCCCCGCGGCCGCGAAGACGAGTTCATCGACCGGGTCGACGCCATCGTCGGCGACCAACTCCCAGCCTGAGAGAACCGACGAAACGGCTATCCCCGGTCACGAGGTACCCGTCAACAATGTATCGTTTCAGCCGCGGCCCTCACCCACCACCCACCGCCACCACCAACCGTGGAGTGCCGACATGACCGAGCGGGAGGACCAGGCCGCGGTCGTCGTCGACCACGTCACCAAGACCTACCAGGTCGGGGAACCGGTCTACGCCCTCGATGACGTCTCCCTGGACCTCGCCCGCGGCTCCTACACCGCGGTGATGGGGCCCAGCGGCTCCGGGAAGAGCACCCTGATGAACCTCATCGGCTGTCTGGACACCCCCACCGAGGGCCGGATCATCGTCGACGGCCAGGACGTCACCACCCTCACCGACCGGGAACGCACCCGGTTGCGCGGCGCCGAGATCGGGTTCGTCTTCCAGACGTTCAACCTCATGCCCCGGCTGACCGCCCTCGAGAACGTCGCCATGCCAATGGTCGCGCTCGGCCGGCCCCGCCCCGAGCGAACCGCCCGCGCCCGGGACCTCCTCGATCGGGTCGGGCTCGGCGACCGCCTGTCCCACCGGCCCAACGAACTCTCGGGTGGCCAACGCCAACGCGTCTCGATCGCCCGCGCCCTCGCCAACGACCCCTCGCTGCTGCTCGCCGACGAGCCCACCGGCAACCTCGACACCGAGACCGGCGCCCAGATCATGGCCCTGTTCGCCGACCTCCACGCCGCCGGCAACACCGTCCTCCTGGTCACCCACGAACGCCACATCGCCGAACACGCCGACCGCATCGTCCACCTCCTGGACGGCCACCTCGAACGCATCGAGCAGATCGACAGCCCACGACGCCCCGTTCCCGCGGGTGAACCCTGATGGATCCCCGCGAGAGCCTCCGTCTCTCCTGGCGCTCGATCAAGGGCCACCGCCTTCGGTCGACGCTGACCACCATCGGCGTCGTCATCGGCGTCGCCGCGGTCATCACCTTCGTCGCCCTCGGCGCCAGCCTCCAGACCGCCGTCGTCGGCGACATCTCCGCCGACCAGTCACCGGCCATGACCGTCATCAGCCAGCCCATCGGCGAGGACGGCGGGTTCGGCGGCGGCAGCGGCCAGGCCGTCTTCACCGAACACGACATCGCCACCGTCGCCGACATCGCGGGCGTCGAGACCGTCATCGAACAGGGGACCATCCAGCTCGCCGGCGTCCGCTACCGGGACCAGTCGATCCCGTTGCCGACCATGATCGCCACCCCACCAGCATACTTCGAGGCCGTCGCCACCGGCAACCTCACCGGTCGCCCCTACGACATCGGCGTGACCGAGGTCGTGCTCAACGACGTCGCCGCCGGCCTGTTCGCGACGAACGTCAGCGTCGGGGACACCGTCGCCGTCACCCCCAGTGGCCGCGACCCGATCAACGCCACCGTCGTCGGCATCCTCGACACCGAGACCGGCCCGTTCGCCGGGCCGCCCGGCGCCGCCCAACCGCTGGTCTACGGGCCACCCGACCCCTTCTACCAGACCCGCCTCGAGAGCCCCGCCACCGGCGCCCTCGAACGGGTGTACCCGCGACTGACCGTCGTCGCCACCGACTTCAGGACCGTCGACACCGTCGCCGACACCGTCCAGACCACCCTCAACACCACCGGGGATGCCCGCACGCTTCTCCCACCCTCCTACGAGGTCCGTGTCGTCACCAACCAGGAGTTCATCCAGCAGATCCAGGACATCCTCAACACCTTCACCGGGTTCATCACCGGCATCGCCGTCATCTCCCTGGTCGTCGGCGCCATCGGCATCGCCAACATCATGCTCGTCAGCGTCACCGAACGCACCCGCGAAATCGGGATCATGAAAGCCGTCGGCTTCCAGAACCGCGACGTCCTCCAGCTGTTCCTCGTCGAGGCAACCATCCTCGGCCTCATCGGGTCGATCGCCGGCATCGTCCTCGGCCTCCTCGCCGGCTTCGGCGTAACCCGGTACCTCGAGTTGCCGTTCACCTTCCCCCTCGAGTACGCCGGAATCGCGGTCGTCGTGGGCATCCTCGTCGGTGTCGTCGCCGGCCTGTACCCGGCATGGGACGGCGCCCGCGTCGACCCGATCGAGGCGCTGCGCTACGAGTGACCCTGGCGGCGCTGCTGCCCGGCACGTGGGCCGCGATCAGTAGGCGATCTTCGGGAGCGCCCCGACGTATCGGGCGTCCTCGAGGACCGCCAGGATGAAATCGGCGACGTCGGCCCGTGCCACCGCCTGTCGACCGGGGGTCACGTCACCCGTCCGGTACTCGCCCCGGGGCGGAGCCTCGGACAGTCGTGGCGCCCGCACGACCGTCCACCGGAGATCTCGCGACCGGACGTCGCTGACGTGTCCCTCGGCATCCGCGAGGACCTCTGGATTGAGCAGTTTCAGGAGCATACCGATGAGTCGCCCGGCAAGCGAGCGGTCCTCACCCTCGATACGGACCCCCGCGCCGACCAGCGTCACGAACCGATCGACGCCCGCCCGCTCCATCTCGTCCATGATTCGCCGACCGGCCACGGTCAACAGATCCGCGGGACCGGTCTCGGTCTGGCCAAGCACACTCACCACCGCGTCCACGCCCTGGACCGCGTCCCCGATCCCCTCGCCGGTGTAGGCATCGCCCTCCACGACCTGCAGTCCGGCGTGATCGACCTCGAGTTTCGCGGGGTCTCGGAGGAACGCCCGCACCTCGTGGCCACGATCCAGGGCCTGGGTCACCACCGGCCGCCCCGTCCGCCCTGTCGCACCGAAGACAGTCAGGCGCATCGAGTGAGTGTGATCTCCCGGGGCTTAGAGATCGCTTCGATGCCCGCAGAGTCCGGTCAGCCCACGCTCACCCCCGCGGTGGGGGGGACAGCCACCCGTCAACACCGCCGACAGAATTCACTATCGTCGCTACCGATATACTATTTAAAGAAATCGGGCGGGTGTGGTCGATTACCCCCTGTCGTTGGGGAGGGGTCCAGCGTCGCCGCCCCGGTTGACACTCGTTGGCACAGCGCTTCCGGGACTGCCACCAGTCGGGACAGTCCCTCGATCCCGCTCGCAGTGCGCCGGCGATGTGCCGTCCTGCAGAAATCGACATTTCAGATATATCGATTACGACGATACAAAACGGGAATGTGGTGTCTGCAACCCCCGCTGTCCGGTCGCTACTCACCGAGGCCGGTCATCTCAGAATGGTCGCAACTCCGTTCAGGCCGTTTCCGAGTCCTCGAGAGCGTCTTCGGTGCCGCGTCGGATCTCCTCTTCGATCTCTTCGCGACCGCGTTTGAATTCACCGAGGGCCTGACCACTCGATCTGGCGAGCTGCGGGATCTTGGCGGCGCCGAACAGGAGGACGATGACCATCAGGATGACCATCATCTCCATCCCGCCCGGAATGGTGATGAACGCCAACACGTCGAACATGACATCATCCAATAGACGCCACCCCACCATCAGTATGGAGTTACTACCGCATCGACGGCGGGTGGTAACCCGGCGCTACCGGGGAGAACCCATCGGAAAACCCGTCTCTGGGAGCCGAACAACCGTTCCCGCACCGGTTGAGCTGGCCTGGACCGGGGCTGTGTGTCTATCGGGAACGACCGCGGCGCTTAGGCGGTCGAGTTCGTCGTCGTGGTGGTCGTCGACTCGTTGGTCGTGGTGGTGGTCGTCGTGGTCGCAGTCGATTCGGTGGTCGTCGTTGTCGTCGTGGTGGTGTTTGTCGCCGTGGTCGTCGTGGTGGTGGAGGCGTCCGCGGCGTTCGGACCGCCGCCCCGTTCGGTGGTGGTCGTCGTGGTGACGTTCGAACTCACGTTGATGTCGACGGTCGCGTCGTCGGTGAACGCGGCCGCCGTGACGTAGCCGCCCGCGCCTGCGAGGAGCGCGACTACGAGCAGGACCGCGGCGATTCCGTTACGTCGCATCATCGATCACCCCCGTGGATGGTCGGGTCCCGTGTGGTTGGCGGCGCCTCGCGTTTCCGCTCCTTCTCGGGGGCCTGGTCGTCGTCGTGGTCGTCCTCGTGGATCCGGTTGACTGCGACCTCCTCGGAGTCCCCCAGGACGGACTGGGCGGCGGACCCGCCGTCGTCGAAGGGATCGATCCGGCTGGCCCGGCCACCACCCGGTCCGTTCGAGGATCCGTCGGCCGGCGGCGAGTTGTCGCCGCCCCGGGTCAGGTACAACAACCCGGCGATCGCGAACACCGAGAACGCCGAGACGGCGTACGCCTCCGGGAACCCGGTGCGGATTCCCGTGGTGGCACTATAGATCGCCAACACCACGAGGGCCGAGACGGTGAGGGTCACGTCGGTCCCGGGTCCGATCGTGACCACCGTGTCGTCGGTTCGGGTCCCGGGGTCCTCGATTGCGTGGGGTTGGACCGGGTCCCGGGGCTGACTCGGGTCGCTCCATTCCGCCTCGGTGAACTCGTCGAGCGTGGTCGTCGGCTCGGGATCCGGGCGGTCTTCTCGCGTCCAGAACATCGAGACGACTTCGCTGACGACGAGCAGCCCGAGTGGTACCCCGACCAACAGCAGGAACCCGAGTGAGGTCCCCGCGAAGTCGATGACGTATCCGATCAACGGGATGGCGACGATCACCTTCCCGACGAGTTGGTCGGCCTGCACCGGTTGGGGATCGGCGTCCTCGTTGTTGTCCCCTTTCGTCTCGAACACCGGGTCACCGCCCACCGTCGAGACCGAGACCACGCGGTGGGTGACGAGGACGTCTGCAGACCGGCGGAAGGTGATGACGTCCCCGACCGCCACGGACTCCGGATCGACCTCGGAGACGATGACCGCGTCGCCGGCCCCGATGCTGGGCTCCATGCTCGGCGACAACACGACGTACCCGTGGTCGGCGCCGACGACCTGTGGCACGGCGAACGCGACGAACGGTACCACGACCGCGACGACCAGCAGTGTCACGCCCACGTTCAGCAGTCGGGTCCGGGTCTCGGGTGAGTTCAGTGTCATTGGTGGGTCTCCATGTGGATCACTCACAGCCCCCGTCGTCGCAGTACAGCGGCGGCTTCAGCGAGCAGATCGACATCGTGATGTGGCTGATCCCGTAGTAGCTGTCGTCCCGTTCGGGGGCGAAGATCAGGTCCGTCTCGTAGACGGGGTCGTCGTAGGCGACCGTCGTCGAGTCGGCGCCGCCCTTGTACTCGGCTTCACACAGCTGGACGGGGCTCCCCGAGGGGTCGAGGACGCGGACGGCGGCGGCGACCGTCTCCGTGCCGCCGTCTTTGGTCTCGGTGTCGAGGACCTGGAGCTGGTAGCCGGTGTACCCGTTGCAGTTCTCGGTGAAATCATAGATCCCGGGTTCGATGTAGTTGTCTGCGATCTCGAGTTTCCCGACGCGTTCACAGCACAGACACTCCGGTTCGGGACACTCCTCCTGGGCGGTGAATGGGTTCAGCTCGCCCGCGTCGTGCCGGCACTGCATCCCGACGAGGTCCATGTACATGCGCGTCGATTCCGTGCCGACGTACCCCTCGTCGAGGGTGTAGTCCAACCGCAGGCACAGTGGGTCGTCGACGGGGAGGCAGTCCCCGTCGTCGCCGGTGCCTCCGGATTGGGGCACCAGTTGGATGCCGTTCCGGAGCGCGTTCGCGAAGTCCCGCAGCGACCCCCAGTCGAAGACGGTCTGAATCGGGTCCCCGGTCTCGCAGTCGACGTAGGACAGCTGCACCCGGAGGAAGTCGTCCAGCAACGTCGTCGGGGTTGGGCAGTGGGTCTGCAACCAGACGGTGGCCGGGTTGTTCCGTTGGCCGTCGCCGCTCGGCAGGGACACAGAGAGGTAGGAGTACCCGGACTCACCGGCGTCCAGTGGCCCGATGTCCAACAACAGCAGGCTCCCGTCGGTCGGTCCGGCACCCGGACCGGTCCAGCCCACGTCGAGTTCGAGTGAGCCGGCGACGAACCGGTTGTTGCGGAACGGTTCGATGTCGCCGAGGGCGGCCCCGGTGAGGCCGCCGGCGAGGGTGCCGATGCCGCCGGCGCCGGCCACGCCGGCCAGGAGCTGGCGCCGGGACAGACGTACGTCGTCATCCATACCGTCTCACCTCCCGTCCTCGGCGGTCGGTCGGCGACCGGCGACGCCGGTCAGGTGGTCGACGCCCCCGCGGGCTCACAGGGCCGCGGGAGCGACTCGGGTGCAGTGGTGTCGTCATATCGGGGTGGGATTTCCTCGGCCGCGTGTGGTCACCGCCCGCTCGATCACTCCTAGACAGACGCGTATCGGGCATAGGTATGGGTCGCGTACTCACCGTCAAGCAGTCGTTACCACCGGCCCACGTCACCAGCGACCACCGCGCTGTCGGGTGGTCCTGATCGGTGGTGGGCGGGGGTCGTGTCCCGGTCGACGCCGTGTGCGTGTTGCCGTCCATCGTGTGCCCTCCCTGGGGATGGCCCACCGACGGAATCGAACCGTCGTCGCGACACCAGCCGTGGACCAGTCCGGCTCACCGACCGAGGAACGCCGCCCCTGAGTGTCGGCACTGGACGGTTCTGAGGCCGAGGTTGAACGCGACCGAGTCCGACTGGATCTCGTTGCCGACGTCGGTGGGCACCCACCACGCCAGGCCGAGGTAGTGGTCCGTCGACGGCTCGAAACAGCAGCCATCCCCCGTCCCGGTGGAGAGACAGAAGCTGACGTGGCTGATGTCGTAGTCGCCCTCGCCCGGGGTCCGCAACGCGGTGTCGGCGTCGCCCTGGCTGCCGACGTCGCTGTCGTTGGTGAAGTCGTCGTCGCCGTCGCCGTTGTCGTAGCTGTAGACGTTGCCGCCGTCGGGTCCGCCTTTGACCAGGACCTTCGCGATGCAGAACCGGTTCTCGCTGTCGATCGACCAGTCCGTGATCGTCTGGGCGCCGTCGACGACGTCGGTCGTGACCGTGATCGCGCCGTATGGGGTGTTGTAGGTCTTGGTGCCGCTCTGGGGCAGCGGGCCCTCCGGGGCCTCGTCGGTCTTGACCGCCTGGACCAATCCGAGGTCGCTGCACTTGGGGTTCTTCGGGATCTCGATCGTCGTTGGGCCGTCGTCGGTGTCGACGGTGACTGTGTCCCCGGTGGTGTGGACCGAGTCGTAGTCCGATTCCGTGGGGCAGCTCTCGATCCCGCCGTCGGTGCCGCCACCTGGACACAGGAGCATGCCGTCCTCCCCGAAGGACGCGAGCAGGTCCCGCAGGGACTGTTCGGGGGTGAGCCACGCCGGGTCCTCGCCCCCGACCTCCTCGACGTTGTCCCCGTCGTCGTACCAGATCCGGGTGCGGATGGCGTCGAGGAGCTCCCCCTCGGGACCGGGGGTGTCCGTGGAGTGGTTGCGTTCGGGTTCGGTGAACCCGTTCTCGCTGTTCTCGAGGAGGGCGCCGTCCAACCAGATGAATCCGGGGTTGTCACAGAGGTGGTAGCTCAGCGTGAGTTCGCCGAAGTCACCGGGTTTCACGTCCTCGAGGGCGAACAACGGTTTCGCCGTCTCGGTGTCCGCGTCGTAGGTATCCTCGTTCAGCGTCCGCCAGGAGCCCGCGGCCGTCGGGTCCAGGTCGTCGGCGTCGGCGCCGTCCGCGCAGATGTACCCGACCCCGTCCGCGGTCGTCGCCCCCGGTTCGGCGGCGAACGGGTCCTGGACGCCGTCGTCGTCGACGTCCGGGTAGGCCTCGATGGCGGTGTTGTCCATGAACTGGGGCAGGTCCTCGAGTGCTACGGCGACCGCGGGGGACTCGCTGGTAGGCAGGCCCACGTACCCCTCGGGGACGGCCCCGGGATCGCCGCCGGTGTAGACGACGTCGTTGGCGAGACCCGCGGTCGCGCCGCCCCGGTAGTAGTGTTCCTCCCAGTCCAGTTTCAGGTCCAGGTTCCCGGCCGCGAGGGTGTTGCGTGCGAACGACTCCTCGTCCCGGAGGAAGGCGGTGGTGCCGACGCCGGCGCCGACGGACGCGAACCCGATGGTGCCCAATCCGGCGAGGACCTGTCGCCGCGACAGGCCCGCTCGTGTGTTGTCCTCGGTCATGGCTTGTGTCCCCCAAGGGGAAACCCACCGACGGAGTCGAACCGTCGACACGTGGGCGGGCCACGTGTTCCAAGTGGGTGGTGGTCGCCTACGTCGGTGCGGTGTAGTCGCCTTCCTCGTAGAGGAGGCCCTCGTCCGGGTCGTCGATCTCGATGTCGACGATCCGCGTCGACCCGTCGGTTGTCGGGTTGGTCGTCGTGTACGAGAGGACGTACGCGGGGTCGGTGATCGAACCGACGATGTCGTTGAGGATCACGTCGAAGTCCGCGCTGGTGATGTCGATCCACGTGCCGTTGTCGACGTTGTTCGCGATGGTCCGTTTCGAGACGGGCGAGGACACCGAGGATGGGGCAACGGCGTAGTAGGTGAAGTTGCCGTCGTCCAGGAACCCCTCGATCTCCGCTTGCGTGAACCGGGCCCGGGAGTCGGTGGTGCTGTCGTAGGCGCCGACGTCCGTGATGTCGATGATGATGCGCTGGGCACCGGATCGGAACGCCGAGAGCGTGTCGCCGTCGTCTTCGGTCGCGGCATGCCCGGTGCCGACGGCGAGAGCGTCGATGTTGTCCTCCGGGGTGTCCCCGCCTCCGCCTGCCGAGAGGCCGTCGACGGCGGTCTGGAACGTCGCGGCGTCGGTGAAGTCGGTGTCGAGGTCCACCTTGTCCTTGAACGAGACCAGCGCGTACCGCGCGTCGATGCCCGCTCCCTCGATGTCGGCGGTGAGACTCGACACCTGGCTTTTCATCGCGTCGATCTCGTTGTACATGCTGCCGGTGTCGTCGAACACCACGACGATGTCGGCGACGCCACCGGACTCGAAGACGACGCTGTCCAGGGTCTGGCCACACCCGTCCTCACACACCGCGAAGTTCGCGGCGGTGAGGTCCCCGGCGTTGCCCAGGGCGGAGTCGACCCGGACCCTGGCGTCGATGTCCGGGAACCCCGACGTGGCGTCGGGCCCGACCGAGAGCAGGGTCGAGGCGCCGTCCCCGGTCGCGGCGGGGTCGAACGAGCAGTCGGCACACTCCACCCCGTCGGCACACGGGTTGTGCGTGCCGTCGTTGTGCCGGCACTGTTCGGCGTGGAACTCCAAGTCGAAGGTCAGCGAGTCGGATTGGATCTCGTTGCCGACGTCCGTGGGGACCTCCCAGGCGATGCACAGACAGTGGTTGGTCGATCCGGCGTCGGACCCGACGTAACAGGCCTGGTCGCCGGGGGCCAGGAACCCGGTTTCGCCATCACCGCTGTTGGCGTCGCCATCGAGGGGGACCCCGGTCTCGATGGCGGTGAGGAACTCGGCCAGCGTCCCCTCCCAGACGTCAGCGACCTTGGTGACGTCACCCGGGTCGAAGGCCTCGCCGACGTCGCCGAGGTCACAGTAGTCGACGTCGAGGACGATGTTCTGGGCGAGCTCGCCCGTCTCGGGTGTTGAATCGACCTCCGATTCGGGTTCGTTAATCCCGTTCTCGTCGTTGGCGGTGAGCTCCCCGCACAGCCACAGGTACGCCGGGTTGGTCTCGATCCGTGGACAGAACGCGAGCACCCCGTTGTCACCGGGTTTGATGTCCGTCAACTCGCTGGTGACCGCCGGACCGTCGGCGGTCCCGGAGACCGACCCGGTCCCGGCGTTGCCCTGGTCCCAGTAGGAGTAGTAGCCGACGAGAAGGTCGAGTGTCCCCGCGGTCAAGACGTTGTTCTCGAACGTTTCCGTGTCGTTGAGGAACGCACTCGTCCCGAGGCCGGCACCGGCTGCCGCGAAGCCGGTGAGGCCGAGACCGCCCAGCACCTTCCGGCGGGAGAGTTCGTACAGTCGGTTGTCGTCGCTCATTGGTGGTCCCCTCCGCAGGGGAGAACCCACCGACGGAATCGAACCGTCGTCCGGACACCAGTGTGGGTCATGGGGGTCGACTGCGGGGTTACACCGGCTCGTCGGTCGTGGTGGTGCCGTCGTTGTGCCGGCACTGCTCGGTGTAGAACCCAAGATCGAACTGCACGGAGTCGCTCTGGACCTCGTCGCCGACCTCGGTCGGCAACCACCAGGCGAACCCGATGAAGTGGCTGACCTCCGGGGTGAAACAGTCCCGCTCGTCGCTGGCGCGGTTGCCGTCCAGCGGGAGGCCGTTCCCGTCCTGGAGCATCGCCAGGTCCTCGGCAAGGGTCCCGCGGCGGATGACCTCCCCACAGTAGGCGCCGGCGGTCATGTCCCCGAAGTCGTACTCGTAGTCCTCGCCGCCGAGCAGCATGGGGTAGCGGTCGGTGACGCTGCCCGTGGTGCGGTCGATGACGACGATCTCGTTGGCGTCCCGGTCCGAGGCGACGAGGTCGCCGGTCCCGGCCGACCGGATCGCCAGACCCGTGATCGTCACATCGTGGGTGCCGATGGTGGTCGCATCGACCGGCACCGCGGTCGTGTCGGTCAGCGGGTCGACGACCGTGTACAGGCCCTGGTCGCCGCTGGCGGCCGTCCAGATGTACAGCGTGCCATCCGAGGAGAACACCAGGTCGGCGCCCTGCAGGTCGATGCCCGTGTCGCCCTGGGCGGTCACGGACGGCCCGGTCAGGTCGACGGTGTACAGCTCGTCGGTGTTCTGGCTGGCCGCCCACAGGTCCCCGGACGGGGAGTAGCCGGCGAGGACCACGCCGCCCGGATCACCCGTGATCGGGCCGACGTCGGTGAACACGCCGGTGGCGACGTCGTACCGGCCGAGGTGGCCGGAGTTCTTGTCGTAGAAGATCACCTCGTCCCCGTTCGGGGTCGCGGCGATGGCGTCGGTCTGGTCGAAGTTCCCGTTGTCGGCGACGATGAGACTCGTCAGGTTCGCGTTCCCGCCGCTGATGTCGACCTCGAACAGCTCCGACCCGGTGCCGGATCCGGCGACGCTGTCGATGAGGTACAGCTGCTCGGGACAGTCCGTCTGGAGGACGTTGTCCCCGCGGGAGTCGTACCACCAGACCGTCTGGATCGCCGACGCGAGCTCCGGGGCGTCGGTCTCGTCGACCTCGCGTTCGGCCTCGGTGAACCCGTTCTCGCTCTCGGTGACGTTGCCGGCCTGTAACCAGACGTAGCCGGGGTTGTCACACAGGTGGAAGCTCAGGGTGAGCTCCCCAAAGTCACCGGGTTTCACGTCGTCGAGGTTGACGAGGGGCTGGACGGCGCCGTCGACGACGGTGTCGTCGTTGTTCGAGCGCAGCGCCCCCTCGACGGTGGGGTCGAGGTCGTCGGGGAGGTCGGCCCCCATCGCACACGCGCGGTACGTGAATTCGTCCCCGGTGGTCTCCTGGCTACCGTCGTTGTCCGGGTCCGGGAACGCCTCGATTGCGGTGGCGTCCATGAACGCGGGGATGTCGTCCTCGGCGATCCAGACCTGGGGATCGTCGGGGTCGGGGAACCCGACCGCGTCGCCGGGGTCGGTGTAGTTGACGAACTCGCGGCCGCTGGAGGCGTCGTAGTAGTGTTCCTCCCAGTCGACCTTGAGGTCCAGCGCCCCGGCGGTGAGGATGTTGTCGTCGAACGATTCGGTGTCGTTGAGGAACGCCGTTGTTCCCAATCCGGCGCCGGCGGACGCGATCCCGATGGTGCCGAGGCCACCGAGGAGCTGTCGCCGGGACAGATCGATCATGCGGTTGTCGTCGGTCATGGCTTGTCGTCCCCCAGCGGGGAGGACCCACCGACGGAGTCGAACCGTCGTCACGCACCCGCGTGGGTCGGTCGCGGTCGTCAGTCCGAGGCGTTGAACGGGCTCGCGGACACGTTCCCGCCGTCGGGGTTGTGCCGGGCCTGTTCGGCGACGAACTGGAAGGCGAAGGACAGCGAGTCCCCCTGGATCTCGTTGCCGACGTCGGTCGGGACCTCCCAGTGGATGCAGATGCAGGGGCCGGCCTGGTCGTCGACCGTCTCGGAGGCCGGGTACGGCGTCGGTCCGTCGTCGGTGTAGTCGGGGTCGATGAGGGCGCCACTCTCGAGTTCCGTCGCGAGTTCGGCGAAGGTCAGGGGGTAGTCATAGCCGAGGGTCCCGGTGACCGTACACTCGATCTCGTCGTCGACGATGGCGACGCTGCTCGCGTACTCGACGGCGGTGATGTGGACGTTCTCTGCGAGTTCGCCCTCGTCGGGCGTCGGCTCCGGTTCCGGGGTGTCTCCGGGGTCCTCGGTGAGGCCGTCGTGGCTGCCGATCCAGAGCCACGCCGGGTTGTCGACGATCTTCGGACAGAAGGCGAGGGTGCCGCTGTCCCCCGGCTTGACGTCGGCGATCTCGTAGTCGTAGACGACCTCGTTGTCATCGCCGTCCATCCGCCCGGACCGCGTGTCGTCCTCGGGCGTTGCCGCGCCCTGGTCGACGTCCGTGTACCAGTCGACGATGAGGTTGAGTTCGCCGGCGGTGAGGACGTTGTCGGTGAACGATTCGGTGTCGTTGAGGAAGGCTGTCGTGCCGAGGCCCGCGCCGGCGGAGGCGATGCCGACGGTGCCCAGTCCCGCCAGGAGCTTCCGGCGGGAGACGTCGAGTTTCCGTGGTTTGTCGGTCATGGCTGTCAGTCCCCGAGTGGGGAGGACCCACCGACGGAGTCGAACCGTCGTCACGCACCCGCGTGGGTCGGAATGTGGTTCGGTGACCGGGTCAGTGGCCGCCGCCGAACGGGTTCGCCGTCTCGTTGCCGCCGTCGGGGTTGTGCCGGGACTGCTCGGCGACGAACTGGAAGTCCATCTCGATGGAGTCGGTCTGGATCTCGTTGCCGACGTCGGTCGGCACCTCCCAGTGGATGCAGATGCAGGGCCCCTGCTGGTCCCCGGCCTCGGCGGAGGCGGGGTATGGCTGGACGCCCTCGGTCTCCCGATCCGGGTCGATCGGGAACCCGTGGCCGAGGTCGTGGCCGAGGTCGGCGAGGGTGTAGGGATCATCATTTTTCAGCTCGACCGCGTCCGAACACACGATCTCGCCCTCCTCGACGGTCACGCCGCCGTATGCGTACTCGACGGTGACCATGGTGTTCTGGCTGAGCTCGCCGTTGCCAGCACCCGGATCCCCACCGGACCCATCGACGGCCGCCTCGGGCTCGGTCTGGCCGTTCTCGAAGTCGGTGAGGCCCTCCTCGCTACCGATCCAGAGCCACGCCGGGTTGTCCACGATGTACGGGCAGAACGCGAGGGTGCCGCTGTCCCCCGGCTTGACGTCGGTCACTTCGTAGGTGTATCCCACGCCTTCCACGGGCTCCCCATCGACCCGCCCCATCTGCATCGGGTCCATGGGCGTCGCCGATCCCTGGTCGACGTCGGTCCAGTAGTCGACGATGAGGTTGAGCTCCCCGGCCGTGAGGACGTTGTCGGTGAACGATTCGGTGTCGTTGAGGAACGCCGTCGTCCCCAACCCGGCGCCGGCGGAGGCGATGCCGACGGTGCCGAGCCCGGCGAGCAGTTTCCGCCGGGAGACGTCGAGTCCTGTCTTTTTGTCCGTCATGGTGTGATCGATGCCCGATGGTCGGGCAGGGGTCCGGGGCGGAGTCGAACCGCCGACCGTCCGGGTGCCGTGCCCGGCTTCCGTGCGACCGGGGGGTGGGCACGCGTGAGCGGGCGAACCCTGGACGGTCCCGGGCCACCGGCCCCGGGATCCGGACCGACCGTCCCACACGGGCGACCCCGTGGGAACAGACACCCATTGGGAAGACGGGCCCATAGGTACGAACAGCCACACCACTCGACAACGCGGCTTTAGCGGACGCTACAGCCGTTTTACGCCGACGGCACCGTCCCCGGCACCCACGGTAAGTCCCGACTACTGAGCACGGCGACCCCCGTAATGGGTGGGTACCGGTCGGGGCGAGGCCGGTACCCGGTCCATACCTATCCCCCGAGCCGTCCAAACGAGGTCCGAGTCCCGGTTCGGGGGGAATCCAGTTATGTTCGAGAATCGATCGCTTTCGGAACCGGACATCTACCACATCCTCAGCAATCCCCGGCGACGCGAGGCGTTACGGCACCTCACCCGGAACGGGGGATCGGTCGCGGTGGGCGAGCTCTCGGAGGCCATCGCCGCCGTCGAGACCGGAGAATCCCCGCCACCCACCCACGTACGGGACAGCGTCTACACCTCCCTCCACCAGGTCCACCTCCCGACCCTCGAGGAGAACGGGGTGTTGACCTACGACCGGGAGACCCGGACTGTCCACCGACGGATGCAGGCCCGGGAGGTCGACGCGTACATGAACGTCACCACCCGACTCGGCATCACCTGGGAGGGGTTCTACCGGACGATCGGGTTGCTCGCGTTGCTCTGTGTCGTCGGGGCCGCGACCGGCATCCCGGGGATCGCCGCGATCCAACCGCTGGCGTGGGCGACGCTTGGCCTGTTCGCCATCGCCGTGTCCTCGGCCTATCAACTGTGGCGGTACCGCCGCTCGATCGTCGGGCTCCTCTTCGGCTGAGCGGTCCCCGGTGTCCGTCGACGCGGCCGTGCCGCCGCCTCGGGCTTGGCCCACACTCGATTAACCCGACCCGCCGATCACGGGGCCGTGGGGGCGTCGGTCCCCGGCTCGTCGGCGAGTGCGGAGAGCTGGTCGGTGTCGACCGGCGTCTCGAACAGGCGGGCATCACAGGCCTGACAGGAGAGGACGAGGACGTCGAGGTTCCGACAGCAGGACTGCTTGACCGCCTGCTCGAGGACCACGTCACCGTCACAGGTCGGGCACCGTTCGATGAACAGGCGGAGCCCGCCGAGGAGTTCGCTGCGTGCCCAGGTCGGCAACGACGCCCAGATCCCGCCGCGGGCCTCGAACTCGCCGGCGGCCGCGATGTCCGCGACGAACGCGGCCCGGGACTCCCACTGGCCCACGTGCTGACCGTCGACCCGCGCGACCAGGGCCTCCCCCGTCGGCTCGAGCTCCAGACGGTCGGGTTCGACGTCGAGCAACCACGCCAGCGAGGACCGGTCCCGCTCGCGGTCGGTCGCCCGCATCCGCTCCCGCCACCCGCGGCGGAATCCCGATTCGACGACGTAGTCGGTGCCGGCCGCGTTCTCGACGAGCACCCCGGCCTCCAGCAACGTCGCTTCGACGTCGAATGACTCGGGGGTCGGGTCGACGGTGTCGGCCTTGTCGAACCAGGCCAGCACCCGGTCGGGGAAGTACCGCCGGGTCAGGGTCGGGGTCCCGGGGATGAGGTAGCCGCGCAACCAGATCGCCGCCACCGCGACGATCGCGACGCCGACACCGAGAATCGGCGTGGCGATGGCCGCGACCGTCGCCAGCACGGCGGCGATTACGAGGTTGACGGCGGTACACGGGACACACCGGTTCGCCCCGGTGTACTCCGGTCGCCGGACGGTGGCGAGGAGTGACGACGAACGGGATTGAGAAGAACCTGAATCGATTGGCATGATTTCACCTGCGCGCACGCACTATGTGGTGTGAGCACTGCCGGGGCATAGGTATGGGTGGCGTACCCCCGGCGAGGCGATGGGCCGGGTGGTCACCTCCAGATAATTCCAGAATCCTCAATGAACTAATATTCTGTCTGATGGGTGCTCTCCCACGTTCACGGGGCGGACAGGGGATTTGGGGAAGAGTTTTGGCGGTTGCCGTCCTCTATCCAACGCTACTCGGGGGGATGGAATGAGACATTCGCAGCCCGCAGCGCCGGTCCGGGGGACCGGCCCTGCAGACGACACTGGGGGAGTACAGGCGACCGTTGACGAGAGAGACAAACGACCGATGGGGCGAGTCCGAACCGACGGCGGCCAGCAACTCGTCGAGCCACCGACACCGGAGTTCACCCAGGACGCCCTGTTCTCGACGCTGTCGAGCCAGCGGCGACGCCTTGTGTTACGCCGGTTGCTCGAGGACGGATCCCCACAGTCGGTGCGGGAGCTGACCACCGGCGTCGCCGCCGACGAGAACGGCGTGCCCGAGGCGGAACTCACCTACAAGCAACGGAAACGCGTCTACACCTCCCTCCACCAGACCCATCTCCAGAAACTCGACGACGTCGGTCTCGTCGAGTACGACCGCAACCGCGGGATCGTCGCGCTCACCGACCGTGCCGACATCGTCAAATCCTACCTCTATGGCCCTGGCGGCCGCCGGTGGTACGACTACTATCTCGGGCTCGGTCTCGGGTTGACGACGCTGGTGTTCGCAGTCGCCCTCGAGGTGCCGCTGTTCGCGGCCGTCCCCGACATCCTCGTCGGCGCCGTCGCCGCCGTCGCCCTCCTGGGGGTCTCCGGTTGGCACGCCCTCCGCTCCCGCCAGGACACGCTGATCGGGTGACCGCCCACTTTTTGCCGTCGCCGACCATCCCAGGGGTATGGCCGAGGCCCTGGAGATCACGCCCGCGGAGTTCGAGGAGAAGAAATACACCGACTACTTCCCGCACCTCCAGCAGGCATACAAGCGCGCGTTCCAGGAGGTCAACGAGACCTACGACTCCGATCTGGTCCACGCCATCGACCAGACCGTCTTCAGCGAGAGCGAACCCATCTACGAGGGCGACGGCGAGTTCCGCATCGCCCTCCCGGATGATCCGCTGGCCCGCATCGCCAGTGCCGGCGTCATCGCGGGCGAGGACCGAGCCCAGGCCGTCCTCGACGCCTACGTCGACGCCCTCGAGGACAGTCTCCGGGCGACCTTCGCCGCCGCCGACACCGACTAACCAAAGGTCTAAGAGTCGACGTGGCCTACGACGGTGCATGAGCACGGACGCCGAGGGCGGCGACGACCTCGAAGAACGCATCACGAACTTCCTCCGCCGGAACTTCCCCCAGATCCAGATGCACGGCGGCAACGCCGCGATCACCGACCTCGACCGCGAGGCCGGCGAGGTCACCGTGCAACTCGGGGGCGCGTGTTCGGGGTGTGGCATCTCCCCGATGACGATCCAGGCGATCAAGTCCCGGATGACCAAGGAGATCCCCGAGATCCAGACGGTCCACGCCGACACCGGCATGGGCCAGGACGGGATGTCCCCCTCCTTCCCCGAGGACAACCCCTACGAGGACGAGCCAGACGACACCCCGGAAGCCCCCTTCTGACCCGGCGTCCCCCGTCTCTCAGTCGTCGATCCGGTAGTAGATCTCCTCGCGAACGGCCCCGCAGTCCGGACAGGTGTCCGGCAGGTCCTCGATGTCACCGATCGCCCCACACTGGGCGCACTTCCAGGTCAACTCGCCCTCGGCGATGTCGTGGCCGGCGCGCTCGTGGGCGATGCTCATCCCCACCACCCCGGGTTCGGTGCTGACGACGACCCCGTGCTCGTCAAACCCCCGCACCGTCCCCAACTCGGTGCCGTCGGCGGTGTAGACCCGTTGTCCGATCGCGACCGGGACCTCCTCGTCGGCGTCACGCATACCGTTGTCTACGCCGCGTGAATAGAAGAAAGGGTGGGTCGGGTCACATGAAGTCCGCGATGCCACTCTGCCGGTTCTTGTCGTTGACGAACAGGCTCTCGAGGGACCGGTCCAGGATCTCCAACCGTTGGCGGGTGTACTGGCGGGCCCCGTACTCCTCGGCCACCTCGAGGGCGGTGTCCATGTACTTCGAGACCGACCCCTCGTGGACGGTGAGGTTCACGGTGCCGCCACACTCCCGGCACTCCCCGGTGAGTGGCATGCGCCGGTACTTCCGCCCGCAGTCAAGACACCGGGTCTCCTGCCTGGCGAACGCCCGCAGGTTCCCCATCAGGTCCGGGAGGAAGTGGGACTCGATCACCCGTTCGGCGACGTCGGACTCGTCGACGGCCCGCACCTTCCGGGCGAGCTCGAGTTGGGCGTCCATCTTCTCGGTCATGCTCCCCAGGGTCTTGTACGCCGACAGCGCCGGACCCAACGCCAACCCGCTCGTGTCCTCGGTGAACCCGAACCCGGTGTACTGGTCATCGGTGCCGACCGACGCCGCGGCGAGTTCGATGTCGACGGTCTCGGGGTCGGCCATCGCCCGGGTCGCCTCGTAGAACTCGCGGGGGTAGGCGTCGACGACGTCGACGTTGTGGGCCTCGTCGTCGATCTCGGCCGGGTCGATCCGGGAAGACATCACCAACGGGGCGTCCATCCGACCGCCGCGCTGGTCCGGGAGGTACTGCTTCGAGAAGTTCAACAACCCGTCCATCAGCAACATCACGCAGTCCTCGTCCCCGTCGCAGTTCCGGCGTTTGGCCGCGTGGAAGTACGGGTGGGCGTAGCCGACGGCCGCGCTGGTGAACCCGACGACGCGGCCGACGACCGCCGCGGAGGTGTGGGGCGCCAACCCGAAGACGAGTTCGCCGACGAGGTCCTGCCGGTCCGCGGCCTCGTAGTAGGGGTCGAGGTCGTAGTACCGCTCGAGGAGGTCGTCGACGAAGTCCGCCGTCGACACGAGGTGGTCGGCGGCCCCCTCAGAGAGGATGATGTCCTGAACCTTCAACTCGACGAGCTGGTCGTCGTGTCGCAGTTCGTCGCCGTGGATGTCGGTGTCGTATCCGAGTTCTCGGAATCGCTGGGCGTCGACGGCGAGTTCCTCGGGGCGGACCGTCGTGACGGGGAGGTCGGTCATGTCGTACCGCACCGTCCCGTCCTTGAACGCGCTGACGTCGTGTTTGGCGCGGAGGACGCCCTTCGCGATGGGTTCGGGGGTCTTGTGGGTGGAGGTCAGTCCCTTGACGCCTTTGAGGATGTCGTAGGCGCTGTCCCGTTCGCCGACGGCCTCGTGGGCCTCCCGGACCAGTTCGTCGAGGTCGATCTCGTGGGGGCGGACCCCATCGAGTGCCCGGTCACACCGTGGGCAGGTGATGCGGTTACCGTCACCGGGTTCGGCGGTGACCCCGCAGTCCGGACACTCGTAGTGGGGGTCGGTCCGGGTCGCACAGTCCGGACACCGGGGACGGAAGGTGTGGGTGCCACACGCGGGGCAGGCCCGGTCGCCGACCTCGACCGTGATCTGGCCGCGCGCTGCGGCGGTGGCGTCGCCGGTGCTGGCGGCCTCGTTGACGTCGCGTTGGCTGCCGCCGGCCTCGCCGATGGGGAACAGCGTGTGGACGGCGGGGCTGAGCTCCCGTTGTTCGGATTTCTCGGGGCGGCCCATGCGGGCGCCGACCCGGGTCGGGGCGCGGCGTTGGACGGTGAACGCGGCGAGGTCGTTGATGGCGTCGATGGCGTCGGTGGTGTCGGGGATCTCCTCCCACCGCGGGGTGAGGGTCTCGGTGTCGATCCCGAGGGTGGCGGCGAGCGGGCGCCACTCCGGGATCGTGAGGGTGTCGGGGTCCTGATGGTGTTCGACGAGCAGGGTCTCGAGGATCTCGCGGGTCGCCGCGGTCGCGTCGATCCGGAGGGCGCCGTCGGTCACCGCGGCCTCGGCGACGGCGGTGGCGAGGGTGTCGATGTCGGGGACGTCGAGGTCGTGCCAGAGGTAGGTGTAGGCGGGGTGGAGGGGTGCGTCGTGGTCGGTGGCCCAGGCCAGGGCCTGGTCGGGCGTGGGTGCCTCGACGTCGACGTGGGGTGAATCCCGGAGGGCTTGGATGTTGGCGCCGGCGGCCGCCATGTCCTGAAGCCACCACTCGACGGTGTAGGCGGCCGGGGCGAGGGGCTGGTTGTTCTCGACGAACTCGCCGTAGTTGACGAGGTACTCCCCCAGGTCGAGGATGGCCTCGACACCGTTCTGCAGTTCGCGGGCGGTGGCGGCGTCGTCGATGCGGCGGACGTCGCCGTTGGCGAGGCGGACGGTCGGTCCCTCGATGCTGTCGACGGGGACGACGCCGGCGGCCTTGCCGGGGCGCTCGGTCTTGAGCTGGGTGCCGGTCGCCAGGAAGTCATCGAGGATGTGCATCGTCGCCGGGTGGATGCCGGCGGTCGCGAACCCGTGGTTGCGGGCGCGGCCGTACCGCAGCCGGAACCCCCCGGGGGTTGAGGGGTGACCGAGGACGGGTCGCCCCGCGATGAGGTCCCGCAGGTACTTCTTGGAGGGGGCCGGCATCGGCCGATCCTCGACGGCGGCGTCGCCCGGGTCGTCGGCGGCGGTGGCGGCGATCTCCGGGTGGTCGTCGTCACCGAGTTCGCCCGCGATGAGGTCTTCGAGCCACGGCCAGTCGATGGCGTCCAGGTCGCGGGTGTACCGCTGGATCTTCGGCGCCTTCAGGGCCAACCCCTCCGCGAGGACCAGGCAGAGGCCGCCGCGGGGGCTGTTGGTGTCGACGCGTTCGAGGTCCCGGTAGCCCGAGACCTCCTCCTGGCCGGTGGCCTCCCCGTCCAGCATCACGGGACAGTGCTGGGCGATGTATCGGGTCTCGGCGTCCTTCGGCGAGTACTGGAGTCCGGTCTCGTCGTCGTACAGGCCGACCTCCTCGACGTAGCGTTCGACCTCCTCCGCTCGCGGGTGGTAGGCGTCGAGGCCCAGGAGCGCCCGGGCGTAGTCGGCGACGAGGACGCTGAGCGCCTGGGCGGTGCCGCCGGCAGACCGGATGGGGCCGGCGTAGTAGACGGCGACGAACGAGGACCCGTCGTCGTTCTCCCGGACCTCGACCCGGTCGATCCCCTCGATCGGGGCGGCGACGACGCCCTCGGTCAGCAACGCGACGGCGGTCCGGACCGCCCCCTCGATGGTGCCGGCCGGGGTGTCGTAGTCCCCGACCGACCCGTCGACGAAGTCCTCGACAAGGCGGAGGGCCGCCTCCTCGCGGGACATCTCGTCTTCGAGTTCGCGGACGCGGTCGGCGACCCCCTCGATGCCGAGGATGTTCTCGACGCGGTCGGCCATGTCCACGGCGACCGGGATCTCGACGTCGTCGGTCGGGTCCTCGCCCCGGTCGCGGGCGGTCGCCGCCAGGTCGACGGCGGTCTCCAACTCGGCCTCGATGGTCGCGAAGTACTCGTCGGGGGTCATCTCACAGCCAGAGGTCGAGGTCGGTGACCTGGTCGTGGCTGCGTTCGAGTGGGTCGGCAAAGGCCTGGAGGTACACCTCGCCCGCGAACACCGTCGCCCGGTCGAGGTGGCCGGCGAGGGCCTGGCCCGAGCGGCGGGAGAGGACGGCGTGGGTATGGGCGAACCGGTCCCCGTCCAACAGGGAGATGTTGCCGACACAGGCAGCGACCTCCAGCGGTTCCTGGAAGGTGACGCTGTCGTACTCCAGGCTGTCCTGGTCGTAGTACCAGAGCTCGGCGTCCTGGACGGCGCCCATCGCGATGAACCAGCCCGCGTCCACGTCACACTCCGCGGCGAGGGTCTCGATCTGGGCGCGCCAGTCGGCCCCGTGCTCGAGGCTGGCGAGGTAGGTGGCCGCGACGTCGACCTCCCGGTAGTCCATGCACTGCTGGACACGTGGGGGCAGGAAAACCGTTGTGCCTCCGGGCCCTATCGCCAGTCTGTGAGGTCCGGTGCTTCGGCGGCCGGGACGACGAGCCAGGCGTCGTCCCGGGAGACGTCGGCGATGACCAGGTCGTCCTGGTCGAGTGCGGCCATCACGTCGGTGCCGTCGGCCGGAACGGGGCCATCCCCGGCGTCGGGGGTCGGCCGGTCGGAGGCGCTCACGGGTTGTCATGACGTACCATGGGCCATAAACGCATCGGAACTGTCCGGCGATTGTCCGGATTCCACCACTCAGGACCGCCCGGAATCGCGGTGGAGACGTGTCGTAGCCTACAAATGCTCCGGGCCAGTACGCCGGGTTATGAACGTCGAGGATGTGATGACGCCGCGCTCCGCGGTTGTGACGGTCTCGTTGCCCGGCACCCGGAGCGACGCCCTCACCTATCTGCAAGACCGGGAGTTCTCCTCGGTCCCGGTCGTCAAAGACGGGGACGACGGGGAGCAGTACCGCGGCCTCATCTCCCGGGAGGTCCTCATCGAGCGACCCGAGGAGGACCAGCTCGCCCTCCTGATGGAGGAGGTGCCGACCGTCGATCGGGGCGCCGACCTCACGGCCGTCGCCCGCCTCGTTGTCGAGGAGGGCGCCCGCCGCATCCCCGTCGTCGAGGACGGGGCGCTCGCCGGCATCATCACGGTCACCGACATCGTCCGTGCGATCGCCGAAGGTGAGCGTGACGGCGACCGCCCGGTCGCCGACATGGCCGAGGCCGACCTCAACACGACCTGGCGGGAGACCCCGCTCGTCGTCGCCGAACGCGAGATCGGGTACGCCAACGAACCCTACGCCCTGGTCCTCGACGACGAGGGGGAGATGACCGGGATCATCACCGAGGTCGACATCCTCGATGTCGCCCGCGTCGTCGAGGGCGAGGAGGACACCGGCGGCTCCATCGCCGACGAGGACGACGACTGGATGTGGGAGGGCATCAAGTCCGTCGGCAACCGGTACATGCCCACCCGGAACGTCGAACTGCCGGATGCCCCGGTCTCGGAGGTGATGAGCGAGGACGTCGTCACCGTCACCAGCAGCCGCACCTGTCGGGACGCCGCCCAACTCATGATCGGCAACGACGTCGAACAGCTGCCCCTCGTCCGCGGCGACGACCTCGCCGGCATCGTCCGCGATCAGGACCTCGTCCGCGCGCTGTTATGACCGACATCGACGAGCTGGCGCGTCGTCGCGGCCTGTTCTTCCAGGCCAACGAGGCCTACGGGGGTGTCGCCGGCTTCCTCACGTACGGCCCGACCGGCACCGCCCTGAAACGCAACATCGAGGCCGCCTGGCGGGACCGGTTCGTCCGCGCGGAGGGCAACCTCGAGATCGATGCCCCGACGGTCACCCCCGAGGCCGTCCTGGTCGCCTCCGGCCACGTCGACACCTTCGACGACATGCTCGTCGAGTGCCCCGCGTGTGGCGCGAGCCACCGCGCCGACCACCTCGTGGAGGCCCACGCCGCCGTCGCCGACGCCGAGAGCCTGCCCCCCGCGGAGATCGAGGCCCTGATCGCCGAGCACGACGTCACCTGTCCCGCCTGCGGCACCGCCCTCGCCGGCGAACCCGTCGAGGAGTTCAACCTCATGTTCGAGACGTCGATCGGTCCCGGCGACGGCGATCCCGGGTTCCTCCGCCCCGAGACCGCCCAGGGCATGTTCGTCGAGTTCCCGCGGCTCAAGGAGTACGCCCGCGGCCAACTCCCGTTCGGCGTCGCCCAGATCGGGAACGGGTACCGCAACGAGATCAGTCCGCGGAACGCCCTGCTCCGCGCCCGGGAGTTCACCATGGCCGAACTCGAACAGTTCGTCAACCCCGCCGAGGACGAACCGCCGCTGGACCGCGTCGCCGACGTCGAGATGCCACTGTACACCGCCGACGCCCAGCAGTCCGAGGCCACCGACTACGAGCACCTGACCGTCGCGGAGGCCGTCGAGACAGGCACCATCAACGGCGACTGGATCGCGTACTTCATGGGCGTCTCCGCGGAGTGGTTCACCGAGATCGGCGTCGACTCCGAACGGTTCCGGTTCCGCCAACATCTCCCCGGGGAACTCTCCCACTACGCCACCGACTGCTGGGACGCCGAGGCCGAGGTCGACGGCGACTGGATCGAACTCGAAGGGATCGCCAACCGCACCGACTACGACCTCTCGAAACACGCCGCCCACGCCGACGACGACTTCACCATCTTCGAGCAGTACGACGAACCACGCACCGTCGAGCGCCCCACCGTCGACCCGGACATGGCCGAACTCGGGCCCGCGTACGGTAGCGACGCCGCGGCCATCGCCGACGCCCTCGCTACGGTGGCCGAACGGGACCCCACCGCCTTCGAGGGCGACACCGTCTCCGTCGAGGTCGACGGCGACACCTACGACGTCCCCACCGCCTACGCCAACTTCAGCGTCGAGACCGTCACCGAGGCCGGCCTCCACGTCACCCCCCACGTCATCGAACCCGCGTTCGGCATCGGTCGCGCCGTCTACACCGTCGTCGCCCACCGGTACGACACCGACGAGGTCGACGGCGAACGCCGGGACGTCCTCAGACTCCCCACGTCGGTCGCACCCACGACCGTCGCCGTGTTCCCGCTGATGGCGCGGGACGGCCTCGACGACCGCGCCGCCGATCTCGCGGACACCATCCGCGCCCGCGGCATCGACGTCACCTACGACGACTCCGGCGCCATCGGGCGACGGTACCGCCGCCAGGACGAGGTCGGCACCCCGTTCTGCCTGACCGTCGACTACGACACCCTCGAGGCCGACACCGTCACCCTCCGGGAACGGGACTCGACCGACCAGCTCCGGGTCCCCATCGACGGGCTGGCCGCCACCCTCGAGGCGCTGCGGGACGGCGACCGGTCCTTCGATACGTTGCGCGAGGAGTACCCGGTCGTCGACCGATGACCCGCGCCGGCGAACTCCGCCGCCGCCTCGTCCACGTCGCCGGCACCGGCTACCCCCTGTTGTACCTCCTCGACCGGCATTTCGACGTCGGCGTCGTCACCTGGCCCCGCCTCCAGGGACTGGTCGTCGCCAGCGCCCTCGTCGCCCTCGGCCTCGAGGCGTTCCGCCTCACCGGTCGCCTGGACTGGGCGATCTACGACGCGCTGACCCGGGAGTACGAACAGGACTACCTCGCCGGGTACGCCCTGTACATGATCGGGATGGCGGTCGCCGTCCTCGCCTTCCAGCCCCGGGTCGCCCTGCCGTCGGTGCTGATGCTGACCGTCGCCGACCCGATCAGCGGTCTGCTGTCCGCCGGGAACCTCGCGAAGTCCCTGGTCGTCATCCTCGTGACCTTCGGGGTCTGTCTGTTGCTGGCGGCCCCCTTCGTCCCGCCGCCGGTCGCCGTCGCCGGGGCGCTGGTCGCGACCGTCGCCGACGGCGTGAAACCCGTCGTCGCGACCTACGTCATCGACGACAACCTCACCATCCCCATCGGCGCCGGCGCCGCGATGACGCTGACGTTGGCCGTCGTCTGACGGCCATCAGGCCCTTCCGACTGGCCCGCCCACGGTCGACTATGACCCCGATCGAATGGGCGATCGTCATCGTCGCCGTGGTCGTCGTGCTGGCCGTCGTCGTCGCCCTCATCCAGAACCCCGACCTCCTCGCACTCGGCCTGGAACTCGTCGACTGACCGCACGGGAACCCTTAACCGCGAGGCCGCGCTACGAGACGCCTAATGGCGAGCGCCGACGGCGAGGACCCGCCCTCCATCGACCACCCGCTCCTCGAACCCGACGCCCTCGAACGCCGCACCTACCAACTCGACCTCGCCGCGGCCGCCGGCGAGACCCACACCCTGGTCTGTCTCCCGACCGGTCTCGGGAAGACGACGGTCAGCCTCCTCGTGACCGCCGACCGCCTCCACGCCGACCAGGGCGGGACGAGTCTCCTGTTGGCCCCCACCAAACCCCTCGTCGAACAGCACGCCGCCTTCTATCGAGACGCCCTTACCATCCCGGACGAGGACATCGTCGTCTTCACCGGGGACGTCCGCCCCGCCGACCGCGCGGACACGTGGACGGCCGCCCGCATCGTGGTCGCCACCCCACAGGTGATCGAAAACGACCTGATCGGGGACCGCATCTCGTTGCGGGACGTCGTCCACCTGACCTTCGACGAGTGTCACCGCGCCACCGGCGACTACGCCTACACCTACATCGCCGAGCGGTACCACGCCGACGCCGCCGACCCCCTCGTCACCGGGATGAGTGCCTCCCCCGGCGACGACGAGGCGGCCATCCAGCGGGTGTGCCAGAACCTCGGCATCGAACGCGTGGAGGTCCGCACCGAAGACGACGCCGACGTCGCCACCTACACCCACGACACCGAGGTCACCTGGGAACACGTCGAACTCCCCGACGCCGTCCTCGACATCCGGGACACCCTCAACGACGTGATCGCCGACCGACTCGCCGACCTCAAGGACCTCGGCGTGATCTCCACGACGAAACCAGACCTCTCCCAGCAGGAACTCAACAAGGTCCGGGGCAACCTCCAGTCCCTCATCGACCAGGGCGACTCCGCGGGGTACGAGGGGATGAGCGTCCACGCCGAGGTCATGAAACTGCGACGCGCCGTCGAACTCGTCGAGACCCAGAGCGTCGAGAGTCTGCGCCGGTACTTCGAGCGGCAACGCAACGCCGCCAACAGCTCCGGCGCCTCCAAGGCCAGCCAGCGGCTGGTCTCCGATCCCCGCGTCAAGCAGGCGATGCGGTTGGCCGCGGACTTCGACGACCTCCACCCGAAGTTCCGGCAGGCGCGGATGCTGCTGGCCGAGACCCTCGGCATCCAGGGCGGGGAGCGCGTCATCGTCTTCACCGAATCCCGGGACACCGCCGAGACCCTCACCGACTTCCTCGGCGACCACTTCGCGGTGCGTCGGTTCGTCGGCCAGGGCGACACCGAGGGCAGCGAGGGGATGACCCAACGCGAACAGCAAGCCACCCTCGACGCGTTCCGCGACGGGGAGTTCGAGGTCCTCGTCTCGACCAGCGTCGCCGAGGAGGGCCTCGACGTCCCCGAGGTCGACCTGGTGCTGTTCTACGAACCGGTGCCGACCGCCATCCGGTCGATCCAGCGGAAGGGCCGCACCGGCCGCCAGATGCAGGGCCGCGTCGTCGTGTTGCTCGCGGAGGACACCCGGGACGAGGCGTACTTCTGGATCTCGCGACGCCGCGAACAGGAGATGGAAGACGAACTCCGCGCCCTCAAGGCGATGGCCGCGGACCTCACCCAGGACCTGGGGGGCCAGGAGTCCCTCGACGCCTACGCCGCCGACGCGGCCGACGACGCCGCCGTCACGGCGGACGGCGGGGACGACGACCAGGCCGGCCTCGACCAGTTCGACGGCGAGGACACGGCCCCGACCCCGGCGCCCAATGATGACGCCGTCGAGATCGTCGTCGACCAGCGTGAACTCGACTCCAGCATCGGTCGGGACCTCTCCACCCGGGAGGGCGTCGACGTCCGACTCGAGACCCTCGCGGTGGGTGACTACGTGCTCTCCGATCGGGTCGCCGTCGAGCGCAAGACCGTCGCCGACTTCGTCGACTCCCTCGTCGGGGACGACCGGTCGGTCTTCGACCAGGTCGGGGACCTCGCCCGCCACTACCAGCGGCCGGTCCTCGTCCTCGAGGGCGAGGGCCTCTACGAGGCCCGGAACGTCCACCCGAACGCCGTCCGCGGCGCCCTCGCCTCCCTGACCGTGGACTTCGGCGCGAGCATCCTCCGCACCACCGACGCCGACGACACCGCCGCCCTGCTGGCCGTCATCGCGGACCGCGAACAACGGGACCGGGATCGGGACGTCTCGGCCCACGGGGAGAAGGCCGCCCGCACCCTCGCCGAACAGCAGGAGTACGTGGTCGCCTCGATCGCCGACGTCGGCCCGGTCACCGCCCGCACCCTGCTCGAGGCGTTCGGCAGCGTCGAGGCCGCCCTCACCGCCGACCGGGACGCCCTCCTCGAGGTGTCCGGGGTCGGCGAGGTCACCGCCGACCGCATCCGAGAGGTCGTCGGCAGCGACTACGACCCCTGATCGGGGATCACGGTCACCGACACCCGGTTCGATCGCAACACAGTCTCTGCCGCCGATCCGAGGATCGCGCGTTCGACCGCCCCGGTGCCGTGGTGACCCATCACGACGTGGTCGATCCCGTGGTCGGCGACGAACTCGAGGATGTCCTCGCCCACGCGGTTCCCGGGCCGGAACTCGAGGCCGACGTCGGTCGCGACCGCGGGTGCGGCCTCGACGCCCGCCGCCTCCAGGACCTCCCGGGCGCGACGCAGGATCTCGTCGGTGGCGTCCGTCTCGGCGTCGCTGAAGTGGACGACGTGCAACCGCCCCTCGTACCGGCGCACCATCTCCGCGGCGAACTCCAGTGCCCGTTCACTGACCGTGGACCCGTCCACGGGACAGAGGATGTCCATAGCCGGACGTCAGGCCGCCGGACAAAAAGTATCCCTCACCGCGGCCCGTTACCGGAGCCGGTCGAGTGCCGCGAGGGCCTCGGCGGCCTCCCGGGCCGCCTCGAGGTACTCCCGGGCCCGCCGGGCGTCCTCGGCGGCCTGGGCCTGGCGAGCCATCGTCGTCAGCGTCGCCGTCAGCGACGCCCGCGCGGTCGCCACGTCGCCATCCTCCGCCGGGGTCGACTGTGGCTGGGGGCTGGGGGTCGTCGCGGGCTCGACGCCGCGGTCGGGCTCGGACCGGGGCGCGTCGACCGTCTCGGCGTCGGGTGATTCCGTGGCCGTCGCGGCACCGGCGTCCCCGGTCTCGGGCGCCTCCGGTTCGGCCGGTGTCTCCCCCGTGGGCTGCTGACACACCGGGCAGAACTCCTGGCCGTCGTACCGGAAGATCGGGTTGCCACACGTCTCACAGTGCTTGTTCGTCATCGTCGCGCCCTGCAACAGGAGTTCGCTCATCCGCTGGGTCTGCTCTCGGTCCTCGCGTTCGTCCTCGTATTTCTCCCGCAACCGCTCGCGTTCGGCCTCGCGGTCGAACCCGGAGTCGTCGGCGTCGGAGTCGCTCATACGCCCCGAGAGGACCGCCGCACCAAAAAGGACTGCGGGCCGCGTCGCCTCGAGACAGGGGGATTTAATCGGTGTCCGGGCGGAGATACGGGTATGGCGAAAGTCTCCATCGTCGGAGCGGCCGGCACCGTCGGCGCCGCGACCGGGTACAATCTCGCGCTCCGCGACGTCGTGGACGAACTCGTCTTCGTCGACATCCCCGAGAAAGAAGACGAGACCGTCGGGCAGGCCGCCGACGTCAACCACGGTGTCGCCTACGACGCCAACACCACCGTCCGACAGGGGGACTACGCGGCGACTGCCGGCTCCGACGTCGTCGTGATCACCGCGGGCATCCCCCGATCTCCGGGGCAGTCCCGGTTGGACCTCGCCGGCGACAACGCCCCGATCATGGCGGACATCGGCGCCTCGCTGGCCGAACACACCGACGACTTCGTCTCGATCACCACGTCGAACCCCGTCGACCTGCTGAACCGCCACCTCTACGAGACGGGGGACCGCGACCGGTCGAAGGTCATCGGATTCGGGGGACGCCTGGACTCCGCCCGGTTCCGGTACGTCCTCAGTCAACGCTTCGACGTCCCGGTCGCCAACGTCGAGGCCACGATCCTCGGGGAACACGGGGACGCCCAGGTCCCGGTGTTCTCGAAGGTCCGGGTCGACGGGCGCGACCCCACGTTCTCCGCGACCGAGCGAGACGAGATCCTCGGGGCCCTCCAGGAGTCGGCGATGAACGTCATCGAGCGCAAGGGCGCGACCGAGTGGGGGCCGGCCACCGGGGTCGCCCACATGGTCGAGGCCGTCCTGCGGGACACCGGGACCGTCCTCCCCGGGTCGATCCCGCTGGCGGGCGAGTACGGGCTCGAGGACGTCGCCCTCGGCGTCCCGCTGAAACTCGGTCGAGGCGGCGTCGAGGCGGTCGTGGAGTGGGACCTCTCCGAGGACGAACGCGCCGACCTCGAGGCGGCCGCAGCGAAGCTCCGGGACCAGTACGACCAGCTCTGAGCGGCGTCGTCACTCCCCGATCGGTGCCTGAGAACCCCGCGGGAGGCCGCGGGGGGCGCGTGGTGGCGAACGCAGACGCCTTGCCTTGTGGTGGTCGTCGCCCGGTGCCTCGTACGACCGGTCGTCGGTGACCGCCTCGTGGCTCCCCTTGCTCAGGGCCGTGAGGCGTTCGTCGCAGTAGACGACTGCGTGACCGAGACGGGTGCCACGCCGCCCCGTCACACAGTTGTGACACACGGTAGCGTGTCACATCCATCTACGCAGGGCCGAGTAAAAACTTTGCGGGCGCGTCAGACGATCTGGGTGCCGTCGTCATCGTAGACGGCGATCGCATCCACCGGGCAGGCACGGGCGGCGAACTTCGCGTCCAGTTCGGCGTCCGCGGGGACCTCCCGCACGAACAACCCCTCCTCGACCGCTTCGCTGTCTGCGAGGACGGCCTTCCCCGCGTCCTCGTCGCGTTCGAAGGCGTCCCACTCGGCGACACACTGGAACATCCCGATACAGGTGTCGCGGTCGAACTCCACGCGCATACCCGACCCTGCGACGGCCAGGGGGAAACGACTGTCGGCACCGCGACGACGAGGTTAAAGGCCGGCCATCCCCTATCCCGTCTCGATGAACGTCGATGAGCTGTCGGGGGTCCCCGACGGCGTCAGCGACTACCTCCGCGACGACGGGATCGAGGAGCTGTACCCGCCACAGGCCGACGCGATCGACGCCGGGGTCCTGGACGGGCAGAGCCTGGTGGCCAGCGTCCCGACCGCCAGCGGGAAGACCCTGATCGCGAAACTGGCGATGCTCGCGACGATCGACCGCGGGGGCAAGGCCCTGTACATCGTGCCATTGCGCGCGTTGGCCAACGAGAAGGCCGCGGAGTTCGAGGCCCTGGAGCGGTTCGGGGTCTCGGTCGGGGTCTCGACCGGGAACTACGAGAGCGACGGCGAGTGGTTGGGCGACCGGGACATCATCGTCGCCACCAGCGAGAAGGTCGACTCGCTCGTCCGGAACGGCGCCCAGTGGATCGAGTCGTTGACCACGGTCGTCGCCGACGAGGTCCACCTCGTCGACGACCGCGACCGCGGCCCGACCCTGGAGGTCACCCTCGCGAAGCTCCGCCGGGTCGTCCCCGCCCTCCAGGTCGTGGCGCTGTCCGCGACGGTGGGCAACGCCGCGACGGTCGCCGAGTGGCTGGACGCGGCTCTCGTCGACTCGACGTGGCGCCCCGTCGACCTCCGGAAGGGCGTCCACTTCGGCCAGGCCCTGCACCTCGACGACGGCTCCACGCGGGAGGTCCCGAAACGCGACGGGGAACGCGGGACCGCCGCCCTCGTCAGGGATACCCTCGCGGACGGGGGATCGACGTTGGTGTTCGTCAACTCCCGCCGGAACGCCGAGTCTGCCGCGCGCCGCCAGGCCGACGTCGTCGCCGACGAACTCGCCCCGGCGGAACGCGAGCAACTCGCCGACCTGGCGGCCGAACTGCGCGCGGTCAGCGACACCGAGACCTCCGAGGATCTGGCGGCCGCCGTCGAAGACGGGGCCGCCTTCCACCACGCCGGACTGGCCCGGGACCACCGCACCCTCATCGAGGAGGCGTTCCGGGAACGATTGGTGAAGGTGGTGTGTGCCACCCCGACGCTGGCCGCCGGCGTCAACACCCCGAGTCGCCGGGTGGTCGTCCGGGACTGGCGCCGGTACGACGCCACCGCGGGTGGCATGGCCCCGCTGGACGTCCTGGAGGTCCACCAGATGATGGGGCGGGCCGGCCGCCCCGGTCTCGACCCCTACGGAGAGGCCGTCCTGCTGGCCAAGAGCCACGATCAACTCGAGGAGCTGTTCGACCGGTACATCTACGCCGACCCGGAGCCCGTGCGGTCGAAACTCGCGGCCGAACCCGCGTTGCGAACCCACGTCCTCGCGACGGTCGCGACCGGGTTCGCCGCCAGTCGAAGCGGCCTCCTCGAGTTCCTGGACGGCACTCTCTACGCCACCCAGACCCAGGACGACACCCGGTTGGCGACCGTCGTCGACCAGGTCATCGAGTACCTCGTCGCCAACGACTTCCTCGACCGGGACGACGACACGCTCTCGGCCACCCGCGTCGGCCGCCTCGTCGCCCAACTGTACATCGACCCGATGTCCGCCGCCGAGATCATCGACGGGCTCCGCGACGCCGACGACGCGACGACGCCGCTGGGGCTGTACCACCTCATCGCCCGCACCCCGGACATGTACGAGCTGTACCTCCGCTCCGGCGATGAGGAGCTGTACACCGAACTCGCGGCCGAACACGAACCCGAACTCCCGGGGACGCCGCCCTCGGAGTTCGCGGGCGGGGCCTGGGAGGACTGGTTGGCCGCATTGAAGACCGGGAAGCTGCTCGCCGACTGGGCCGACGAGGACGACGAAGACCGGCTCACCGAACGGTACGGGATCGGCCCCGGCGACATCCGCGGGAAGGTCGAGACCGCATCCTGGCTGCTTCAGGCCGCCGAACGGCTGGCCGGCGCCCTCGACCTGGCCGCGGTCTCGGTCCGGGAAGCGCGGAAGCGCGTCGACCATGGCGTTCGCGAGGAGCTGTTGGACCTCGTCGACGTCCGGGAGGTCGGGCGGAAACGCGCCCGACAACTGTACGCGGCCGGGTTCCAGACCCGTGCGGACCTCCGGGCGGCCGACGTGGCCGCCGTCGTCCGCGCCCTGGACGGCCGTCGACGGACCGCCGAGACCATCCTCGAGAACGCCGGGCATCCCAACCCCAGCGCCGCGGACCTCGAGGAGGTCCCGACCCCGTCTCGACCGACGGGGGAGTCCGGCTCAGACGACGGGGACGACCAGTCGAGCCTGGGGGATTTCGGGTGAAACTCGTCGAGGGACTGGCGGCTATCGGCGACGTCGACCCGCCGTCGGGAACGCCCCGCCACGCCGACGTCGACGGGTTCGTCGCGGCCCTGTCCGACATCGGGGCGGCGACCGACTGTGCCGTGCAACCGTTCGACGCTCGCGGCATCGTCGACGCCGCCCACCTCGAGGCGGCCGTCGAACACGCTAACCGCGCGGTCGCCAGAGGCGAGGCCGTGGCCGAGGACCGCGCCGTCGAGATCCTGTGCTATGCGGCCGGTCGCCGCCAGATCCAGCAGGCGATGGCCCTCGGCGTGGCGGCGGGCGTGACCCCGGTGGTGGTCGTGGTCGACGACGGACGCCTCGGCCACCCGGACGAGCCTCGAGCGGTCGGGGACGAGGCCGCGGCGGCGGCTCGCGTCGCCGACCACCTCGCCGTCGAACCGACACTCGACCGGACCGACACCGACCGTGTGAGATCGTTCTTCGACGTGGGGGACGCCGAACTCGCGGCCGTCGACGACGGCCTCAGTCTCCTCGTCAGGGAACGGGTCGCCCTCCTCGACGTCGAGAAGTGATGGGCTACGACAAGCTATAACCCCACGCCGACCGTCCCGACGGGTATGCGGTTCTTCAGTCGATTGAAGACCGGTCTAGCGCTGGCTCGCCGCTCGATCCGGGTGCTGCGGGCCAACCCGGAGCTGCTGGTGTTCCCGGTGCTCGGCGGCGCCGCCGGCCTCGCGTACCTCGTGTTGCTGTTCGTCGGTACGCTGGGCGCGGGCGTCGGCGACGACGTCACCACCTACGTCGTCCTGTTCGTGGCGTACTTCGGGTCGACGTTCATCGCGACCTACTTCACGGCCGCCCTGATGTACTGTACCCGTCAGGCGTTCCGCGGCGAGGACCCCACCGTGGCCGCGGGGTTGCGGGCCGCCAGCCGGAACGTCGCCGCGATCGCCGCGTGGGCGTTCGTCGCCGCGGTGGTCGGCGTGATCATCCGCATCATCGAGGACTCCAACGACCTCGCCGCCCAGATCGTCGCCGCGCTGTTCTCGCTGGGCTGGGCGGTGATGACCTACTTCGTCGTCCCCGTCATCGTCTTCGAGGACGTCGGGGTCACCGCGATGATCCGCCGGTCCGGCGAGACCGTCCGGGAGACGTGGGGCGAGAGTCTCGGCGCGGAGGCCGGGGTCGGCCTCGTCACCGTCGTCCTCGTCTTGCTGGCGGGCCTGGTCGGCGTCCTCGTCATCGCCGCACTCGGCAGCGTCGTTCCCCTGTTCTCTCTGGGCGGAGTCGTCGTCCTCGGGACGCTCGTGTTGCTGGCCGGCGTGATCGGGGAGACGTTGACGGGCATCGCCAAGACGGCGTTGTACGTCTACGCCACCGAGGATCGGGCGCCCCAGTACTTCGAGGACATGGACTTCGGCGGCGGCGAGCGATCGGACGGGGGGACCGGGGGACTGCTGTCGGGGCGGCGACGCGGCGGGATCTGACCCGGGAATCGCGCCGTTTTTGACGGTGGGACGTGCCAGACTGGGCGATGGCGGGACTCCGGTCGTTCCTCGACCCATATCGCGGGTTCGACCGGGCCGTCTACGCGGTATTCGGCGCCCGGTTCGTCAACGTCCTCGGCTCGGGCATCGTCTACCCGTACTTCACCATCCACTTCTACGCCAACCTCGGGTTCCCGTTCTCCCTGGTGGGGGTGGCGTTGCTGGCGAACAACGTGTTGCTGGCGACCGGCACCGTCGCCGGCGGCGTCCTCGCCGACCGGTACGGGCGCAAGCCGGTGATGGTGGCGAGCATGGGGGCGTCGGCGGTGACGCTGTCGGCGTATGCCTTCGTGACCACGCCGACGGCGCTGATCGCGACCGCGGCCGCCGCCGGCTTCACCGCGGGCCTGTACGCCCCCGCCAGCCAGGCGATCCTCGCTGACCTCACCGCCTCGGCGGACCGGGAGCAGGCCTTCGGCCTGTTGAAGGTGGCCTCCAACGTCGGGTTCGGCGGCGGCTTCGTCGTCGGCGGCGTCCTCTACGGCGTGGCCCGCACCAGCATCTTCATCCTGGATGGCGCCACCAGCCTGGTGGTCGCGATCCTGCTCGCGGTGGTGTTGCCCCGCGTCCACGAGGGCGGCGACGCCTCCGTCCGGGAGACCCTTCTCGGCTGGGGGCGGGCGGTGTCACGGCCGCGCCTGGTGGCACTCGCCGGGTTGAACCTGTTGTTCGCCGTGGCCTACGCCCAGATGCAGTCGACGGTGCCGGCCTTCGCCGAGGAGACCCTCGGTCTGACCTCCGCCCAGATCGGGACACTGTACGTGGTCAACCCGGTGACGGTGGTGCTGTTCCAGCTGCCGACCGTCGCGGCCGTCGAGGGGTGGCGACGCACCCGGGGGTTGCTGGCGTCGACGGTGTTCTGGGCGGCGTCGTTCCTGGCCGTGTTGGCGGCCTACTACGTCTCCGTGCTCGTGGGGGTGGTCCTCATCGGCGTCTTCTTGTTCCTGCGGACGATGGGGGAGAACCTCCACTCGCCGCTGGTGACCTCGCTGGCCAGCGACATGGCCGACGTCGGGACGCGGGGCTCCCAGCTCTCCCTCCTGGAGGTCGCCAAACGCCTGGGGTTCGGCATCGGGCCGGTGGTCGGCGGCCTGTTCTTCGATTACGGCGTCCAACGGTGGTTGTGGCCGACGATGATCGGTATGTGTGCCGTGATCGCGGTGGGGGTCGTGGCCCTGGAACGGTGGGTGACCCCCGCGGAGAACGGCGTCGTCTCCAGTTGAAACGAAGGGGTGCTGTGGCGGTGGTGTCGCGTGGTCGACGCCCCGAGCTCGTCGCTGAGTTCCCGTGGAGGCCGCTCGCGGAGACCGGGCCGTGTCGACGACATCGGCCGCCGTCACCGTGACGGCTTCGCGAAGCGGGTCGGGCCCACCGGACGGTCTCGGCGACCGTCGCGGTGTTCGTTGAACCGACCCCCTGGCACAGCGCCGAGAACGGGACGGCGACAGCCTCGGGTGTCGACCGAGGCTGTTCGGCGAGCTCCCACCGGCTCGTGGGTCGTGTCGCGTCTCCGATTCCCGGGACCGCCGCCGGGCTGTCGTCCATCCCCGGAGACGACGGGGGCGACGAGAAACCGGTCCACTGTGGGGCTTACTCTGCCTCGACGGGTTCGATGGCGATGTCTTCCGTATCGTCGTCCAACTCGAGGTCGGCGTCGCTGCGCGCCAGTCGCCGCGCGATGGCGGTCGCGACCACCGAGAGGACGACGCTGGCCGCGATCAGCCGGAGGAGCCGCCCGCTCCCGGACTCGCCGACCGGTTCCTCGGCGTCGTCGTGGTGCTCGGATTCCTCGCCGCTCATGGTGGTCGTCCCGAACTGTGCGCCGTCGAAGTGCAACTCGAACAGGGTGAGTTTCTCCATACCCATCGGTAGGTGGCGACCGGGCATATAGTTACGCTGCCACGTCGTGGCACGCCACGACCGCCCGCGGAGGCGAGCCAGTTGGCTGCGGTGTGCTCGGATGAAAACCCACTTAGGGCCGCGCCAATCCAGGGCCGGCCAGTGACCCGTTCGCTGTGTCGGCCCGCCGCACTCGAGCACCGCCGCGACCACGCATCGACCGCCGCACAGCCCCCGACCTGACATGTTCGGGGTCGGCGTCCCCCTCCTCGGGCTCGTCCTCCTCGTCCTGTTGGGGTTCACCATCGCGACGATCGTCAACACGTTCGCGATGGAGGCCGCGGTCCTGTTCACCCCCGCGTTCCTGTTCGTGTTCCCCGCCATCGTCCCGGGGTTCCCCCTCCTGTCGATCAACGCGGCCATCGGGCTGGCGCTGTTCGTCGAACTGTTCGGGTATTCCTCGTCGGTGGCCGCCTACTGGTACCGCCACCAGATCGACTTCAACGTCGCCGCGAAGGTCCTGTTGATCACGGTCCCGACCGCGATGCTGGCCCGCACCGCCTCCTATTACGTCCCCTCCTCGGTGTTGATGGTCGGGTTCGGGGTGTTGCTGGTCGTCCTCGCCGTGATCCTCTACGAGTCCCACGAACACGGCCCGTCGATCGTCGACACCGTCGCCGAGAAACCCGAGCTGTCGCTGTTGGCGGTACTGGACGAGGCCTACGAGCCACGGACCCGGCTGCTCTCGGACACCCACGACGCCGCCGAGACCCCGCCCAGCGACACGCTGGGCGGGCCCGCGTCATCCGCCGACGAGCGCCCGAACGGCACGGCGGTCATGGGCGACGGCGACGACGCCACGGCCTTCCACCTCGAGTGGCCGGACGCCGCGATCTCGGCGCTCGGGGGGATCCTCGCCGGCCTCGTCGGGATCGCCATCGGGGAACTCACCCAGACCATGCTGGCGCTGCGGCGACGCGTCCCACTCAAACTCTCGACGGGGACCAGCGCCCTGGTGTTACACACCACCATCGTCGCCGCCCTCCTGGCGAACGTCGCCCTGCTCCGGTTTGCCCCGTCGATCACCGGGTCCGGGTTCACCGTCCCGTTCGACGTCGGCATCTTCGTCGCGACGGGGTGTCTGTTCGGCGGCCAGGCCGGCGCCTACCTCAACAACCGCCTCTCCGAGGCGACGGTCATGGTGATGCTGATCGCCGTGTACTTCGTCGTCGGTGCGTTCGTCGTCTCCCGCACCCTCCTGTTGGGCGGGACCGCCCACTGAGGCGTCGTCAGCGGGCGCGGTCCAACACCAGGACGGCCGCCGCCAGCGCGACCACCGAGAACGCGGTCAGGACGGCCACCGCGGTCCAGAACCGGGTGACCGTCCCCTCGCCGCGGACCACGTACTCCATCCCGCGGACGAGATAGGTAATCGGCATCACCCGTGCCGGGTACTCCAGGTACCAGACGAGGTCCTCGACCGGTCGGATCGTGCCCCCGAGGATGACCTGGGGCGTGATGACCAAGGGGATGAACTGCACCGCCTGGAACTCCGTCTCGGCGAACAGGGACAACACCACGCCGAGGCCCAGTGCCGTCGCCGCCCCGAGGAGTTCCAGCAGGACGAACGCCGCGACCCCGTGGGTGAACTCGACGTCGAGGAAGACGACGCCCGCCACCAACAACACGCCCGCCTGGACGGTCGCGAGGACCCCGAACCCGATGACGTACCCCGCGACGATGTCGGTCCGGGACACCGGCGCGACCAGGACCCGGGACAGAGTGCCGGCGGTGCGCTCCCGGAGGAAGCCGATGGAGGTCAGCAGGTAGGTGAGGAAGAACACGAACACCGCCAACAGGATCGGGGCGATCGGCTCCGGTCGCGGGAACACCTCGCCGACGAGGTAGACGAGGAAGGCGGGCACGACCAGGACCAACGCCAGGGTGCGACGGTCACCCCGCAACCCGCGGAGGACGCGTCCGGCGACGGCCCCTGCCCCGCTCATCGTGTGGCCCCCCGGTCGTGGGCGTCCAACAGGGCGAGGAAACCGGCCTCGAGGTCGTCGGCGCCGGTCGCCGCGCGAAATGCGTCGGGGGTGTCGTCGGCGAGGACGTGGCCGTCCCGGAGGAACACCACGCGGTCACAGTTCCCGGCCTCGCCGAGGTAGTGCGTCGAGAGGACGACGATGGTGCCCGCCGAACGCCACGTCCGGAACCGGTCCCACATCTCGGCGCGCAACGCCGGGTCCAACCCGACGGTCGGTTCGTCGAGGACGAGGATCGTCGGGTCGTGGACCACCGCACACGCCAGGCTCGTCCGGCGCACCATCCCGCCGCTGAGCGTGGCCACGCGATCGGACCCGCGGTGCTCGAGGCCGACGACCTCTAACGCGTCGTCGACGGCGGCGGCCCGGTCGGCGACGCCGTAGAGCCGCGCGAAGAACGCGACGTTCTCCCGGACGGTCAGGTCGGTGTACACCGCGTCCGTCTGTGGCATGTAGCCGATGGCGCGGCGGGTGGGCGCGTCCATCGCGGTCGCGGGCTGGCCGAACACCCGGACGGTCCCGGCGGTCGGGGTCAGCAACCCGAGGAGACACCGGATGAGCGTGGTCTTCCCGGAGCCGTTCGGGCCCGCGAGCCCCACGATCGCGGGGTCCGCGACGGTGAGGTCGACGCCGTCCAGGGCGGTGACGTCGTCGAAGGTGCGTCGCAGACCGTCGACGGCTACGGTCGCCGCGTCGGGAACCGACATGGGCGACGGTCGGTGGCGGCGGTCCTAACAGTTTGGACGGGGGTCAGTACGGCACGATCTCGAAGCCCTCCGGGACGACGTACCCCAGCAACAGGAACAGCACCGCGGCGATCCCTGCCGCGATCACCGCGTAGGGGATCTGGGTGCGGACGTGGACCATGTGGTCGCTGCCCGACGTCGAGGACGCCAACACGGTCGTGTCGCTGATGGGCGAGGAGTGGTCGCCGAAGATGCCGCCGCTGAACACGGCACCCAACACCAGCGGGAGGTTCGCTCCGGTCGCGAAGGTCAACGGGATCGCGATCGGGAACATGATGCCGTAGGTCGACCAGGACGACCCGTCGCTGAAGCTGACGAAACTGGTCACCAGGAACACGACGACGGGGACGACCCCCGCCGGGATATCGCCGAAGGTCTCGGTGATGAACGTCCCGATGCCCAGGAGACCGACGGCGTTCTGGATGCTGCTGGCGAACATCAGGATGACCGCCGCCAGCAGGATGCCCTTGAACCCGACCATCAGGGCGTCGGTGGCGTCCTTGTTCGAGGGGATGTTCCCCTGGGCCCGGTACATGAGGAACGCGACCGCGAGCGCGGTGAAGGACGCGACGCCGAGTTGGACGCCGCCGATGTTGAACGACCACGGTCCCGACGGCGGGAGGATGACGTGCCAGTCACCGACGTTGAACAGGCTCGTCCCGGTCACGCCCTCGACGTAGATCACGGGACTCCCCCGCCAGAACATCGCTCCGAGGGCCACGACGATCATCACGACGATCGGCACCGCGAAGTTCAGCCAGTTCGGGGTGGCGCCCTCGTACATCTCGTAGCGGTCCATCTCCGCGGAGATCATCGGGTCGGCGTCCTCGCCGACGACGCCGCCACCGGAGCGGGCGCGGGACTCCTCGGTCCCCATCTCGAAGAGGTTCGGCACCACCTGCCAGGCGACCAGCGCCGCGAGCGCTAACGCGATCCAGGAGTAGAACCCGGTGAAGATCGTGTTGAAAAACAGCGGCCAGATCGCGCCGGCGACGGCCTGCCCGTCCGGGCCGACGAACCCGCTCATGGTCCCGGGGAGGTTGCCCTGGGCGGCCGCTGACTCGATGCCGCCGCCGATGAACCCGACCATGGCGGCTCCCCACGTCGAGTAGAAGGCCAGTCTCGCCGCGGGCGACCCCGCGGAGTCGACGTAGTAGGCGAGTTTCGCCCTGGAGATGTCGAACCGGTCGGTCAGTGGCCGCATCATCGACCCGACCACGAGGCAGTTGAAGTAGTCGTCAATGTGGATGGCGATCCCGGCGAGGAACGCGGCCTGCTCGGCGCCGGCGGAGGTGCCGACGCGGTCGACCAGCGCCTCGAGGACACCGCGGATGGCGCCGGACCGGATCATCAACCCGATGAGGCCACCGATCGCGAAGATCGCGAGCAACACGTTCTCGACGTACCACGGCCCGAACAACGGGGCGGTGGCGATGATCTCGGGGATGATCTTCAGGCCGAAGATCGCCCCGAGGACGATGCCGCCGACACTGACCGACCAGCCCGGCTCGCCCTCTGCCAGGGGAGCGACCTCGGTGACCTGTGGCCCCATCTCGATGAGGTCCTGGGGGACGCCGGCGTACGCCGGGTTCAACGCCCCGTAGACGACGGCGGCGGTGACCACCCCGAGGAACAATCCGATGATCGCGTCACGGGTGTACCACGCCAGGCCGATCGCGACCAGGGCGGGGACGACCGAGAGCGCTCCCGCTTCGATACCTGATACCATACCCCACGCATACTACAGCCCCCACATTAATATTCGGGTCCAATCTCGACCGAAAAATGACAGGCAGCGAAACGAAACTTCGGGACTCAGGTCGGGTCACCCCTCTTAATATCCCTGGGCGTTCCCGTCCTTCCGCGGTTCCGTCGCCGCCGACAGCACCCCATCCCCGTCCCGACGGGCGATCTGGGCGCCGCCGAACCCGGACACCGGGCGGAGGGCCACGTCGTGGCCGCGACGCACCAGCTTGGCCGCCACCCGATCGTCGAAGTGGGGTTCGACGGCGAGGCGGCCGGACTCCCGGTACCGCCACCGCGGGTGGTCGAGGGCCGCCTGCAGCGGGAGGTCCTGGTCGACGAGGTTGGAGACGACCTGGACGTGGCCCTGGGGCTGCATGTACCCGCCCATGACCCCGAACGCCGCCCAGTCCCCCGGACTGCGCTGGAGCAGCGCCGGTATCAACGTGTGGAACGGGCGTTTCCCCGGCGCCAACGCGTTCGGGTGGGCCGGGTCGAGCGAGAACGACGCGCCACGGTTCTGGAGGGCGATGCCGGTGTCCCCGGCGACGACGCCGGACCCGAACCCGGCGAACCGGCTGTTGATGTAGGAGACGACGTTGCCCGCCGCGTCCGCGACGGTGAGGAGGACGGTGTCGGCGTCCTCGGCGTGGGCGTCGGGCACGCCATAGGAGACGTCTTGGGCGGCCCGCTCGCCCACCTCGGTCGCCCGGTCGGCCGCCCACGCCTTCGACCCGAGCGGCGGGATCGACTCGTACTCGGGGTCGGTGATGTAGTGGTGGCCGTCGTGGAACGCCAGCTTCATTGCCTCGACCAGGTAGTGATACCGGTCGACGGCGTCCAGGTCGTAGTCGCCGACGCCGAGGTCCTCGGCGATGTTCAACGCCTCGAGTGCGATCAACCCCTGGTTGTTCGGCGGGAGCTCGTAGACCGTCGCCCCGTTGTACGTCGTCGACACCGGGTCGGGCCACTCGACCTCGAACCCGGCGAGGTCCTCGACGGTCATGAACCCGCCCCGGTCCTGGACCGCGGCCGCGATCGCCTGGGCAATCGTGCCCTCGTAGACGACGTCGGCGCCCTCCGCCGCGATGGTCCGCAGCGACGCGGCCAGTCGCGGCAACTTCACATGTTGGCCGACGTCCGGGGCCGCGTCGTCGAAGAGGTAGGCGGCGCGGGCGTGGTCGGTCTCGAAGAGGTCCTCGGCGTGGGTCCAGGCGGATGCGATCACCTCCGAGACCGGGTACCCGTCCTCGGCGTACCGGATCGCCGGCGCGAGGACATCGCTCAGTTCCAGGTCGCCGAATCGGTCGACGGTCGCCTCCCACCCGCGGGCGGTGCCCGGCACCGTGACCGCGTGGGGGCCCGTGAACGGCATCTCGACGTCGGCAGGGTCCTGGTCGGTGTCCTCGGCGACGGCCGCCCGGACGGCCTCGATCGTGGCGTCGGCGGGCGCGCCGCCACACGACCGCATCGCCCCGACGTCACCGTCGGCGGTGCGGTACAGCGCGAACACGTCCCCGCCCAACCCCGTCGAGGTCGGTTCGACGACGTTCAACGCCGCGGCGGTCGCGACCGCCGCGTCGAAGGCGTTCCCACCCGATCGCAGCGTCTCGATCCCGGCCTCGGCAGCGAGGGGTTGACTCGTCGCCACGACCCCGCGCTGCCCGTAGACGGTCGAGCGCCGCGAGGCGAACCGGTCTAGGTCGGGTTCCATACCCGTGTCTGGCCGAACACGGGCCTAAACCTGGCGGAGGCGGCGAAGTCTTGCCCGCAAACTGGTCTCCGCCTCCGGGATTACGGGCAGAATTCGTCTGCCGAACGCATAGTCCATCCTGGATTCGAACCAGGGTCGCTGCCCCCAGAAGGCAGCAGGATTGGCCACTACCCCAATGGACTCCGGTGATTTGCACCTGTAGGTACTCCGGTACTCCATATCAGGGTTACGCTCCACCGGCGACCGACGCCTTCAGGACCGTGACGGGCGACACCCACCTGTGACCGCGTTCGACCCGTTCGGGTTCGGCACCTATCAGCTGACCGGGACCGACACCCCACGCAGCGTCCGCACCGCCGTCGAGGCCGGGTACCGCCACATCGACACCGCCCAGGAGTACGCCAACGAGGCCCTCGTCGCCCGGGGCCTCGCGGCGGCCGACGTCCCCCGCGAGGAGGTGTTCGTCGCCACGAAACTCTCGACCGACCACCTGGGGTACGACGACGCCATCGACACCGCCCACGAGTCCGCCGCCCGCCTCGGCGTCGACACCATCGACTTGCTATACGCGCACTGGCCGCTGAACACCTACGACCCCGCCGAGACGATCCCGGCGCTCAACCAGCTGGTCGCCGACGGCGTCGTCGACCGCGTCGGCCTCTCGAACTTCCGGGTCGACCAGCTCGAGGCCGCCCGCGACCGGTTGGAGGTGCCGCTGTTCGCCCACCAGGTCGAGTGCCACCCGCTCCTCCAGCAACAGACGCTTCGCGAGGACGCCGCCACCCACGACCATCACCTGGTCGCGTACAGTCCGCTGGCCCGCGGCCAGGTCCTCCAAGTCCCGGAGCTCCAGGACATCGCCGACGCCCACAACGTTACGCCCGCCCAGGTGTCCCTGGCGTGGCTGCGCGCCAAGGACGTCACCGTCATCCCGAAGGCGACCAGTCCCGAGCACATCACGGAGAACGTCGGCGCCCGCGACCTCGAGTTGACCGACGCGGAGATTGCGGCCATCGACGACATCGACCGCGAGGAGCGCCAGGTCGACTTCGAGGACGCGCCCTGGCACACCGAGCCCTGAGCGCGGGATTCTTCCCGGCGTGGCCCCTGACTGGGGGTATGCGCGTCGGGCTCGTGTCGGATGTCCACTCGAACCGCGTCGCCCTCGAGGCCGTCCTCGCGGACATGCCTCCCGTCGACACGCTGCTGTGTGCCGGGGACGTCGTTGGCTACAATCCCTGGCCCGCCGAGAGCCTGGCCACCGTCCGCGAGGAGGCGGCGGCCACGGTGCAGGGCAACCACGACCGGATGGTGGCGGCGGGCCGGGCCACCGGCGTCAACGCGATGGCGCGGGCCGGCATCGAACACGCCCGCGAGACATTGGACGATCCCCAGCGGGCCTGGCTGGACGACCTCCCGCGGTCGGTGACCTGCTGTGACGGTCGGGTGCGGGTCGTCCACGACCACCCAGATCCCGATCGCCTGGACCACTACACCCGCCCCAAGGAGTTCGGCCCCGACCTCCTCGGCGACGAGGACGTCCTGGTGTTGGGTCACACCCACATCCAACACCACGAGGTCTACGACGACGGGATCGTCGTCAACCCCGGGAGCGTCGGCCAACCACGGGACCGGGACCCACGCGCGGCCTACGCTGTGCTCGACCTCGATGCACCGTCGGTGACCGAGCACCGCGTCGACTACGACATCGACGCCGTCGTCGACGCCGTGGCGGCCTCCGGGTTGCCCGACCGGATCGGCACCCGCTTGCGCGACGGGCGCTGACCCGCTACCCGAGCCGGTCCTGGATCAGGGCCAGGGTCTCCTCGCGGTCGGCCCAGTCGACGAAGACGGCGACGGAGGTCGCACTGGTGACGAGTTCGTGGACGTTGATGCCGGCATCGGCCAGCGGCACGACGATCCCGCGGATCACCCCGGGTTCGTTCGGGAGCTCCCCGCCGAGGACACGGACCACGGCGTACGGTTGGGCGACGGTGACACTGGACATCGCCGGGTCCTCGACGACGGCGCCGTGCAACACGGTCTCGGCGCGTTCGGCGGCCTCGGCGTCGACGTAGAAGGTGATCGAGTCCATGCCGCTCGTGACCGCGTCGATGTTGATGTCCGCGTCCCCCAGCGCCGTCGCCAGCGTCCCCAGGATCCCCTCGCGGTTCCGGATCGCCCGGCCCGCGACGGTCAGACACGCCAGCGGTCGGTCGCCCATGTCGATGATGTTCTGGAACTCGCCCTCGACCTCGGTGCCGCCGGTGAGCAGGTCCTGGTGTTGGAAGTGGACGACCCGCACCGGAAGGTCGGCGGTCTTGTACGCCAGCGCCGACGGGGCGATGACCTCGGCGCCCCGGAACGAGAGGTTCCGTAACTCGTCGACGGTGATCTTCCCGACGTTCCGGGCGCCCTCGACGACGTGTGGGTCCCCGGTCATCACCCCCTCGACGTCGGTGACGATGACGACCTGGTCGGCGCCGATCTCCCGGCCGAGCAACACGGCGGTCGTGTCGCTGCCGCCTCGCCCCAACGTCACGACGCCGCCGTCCGGCGTCTCGGCGAGGAACCCGGCGACGACGGGCACCTGGTCGTGAAGGTCCTCGAGGAGGGCCTCGCTGCGGGCGCCGGTCGCCTCGATGTCGATGTCCCCGTCGGCGTCTGCGACGATTGGCCACGCCGGGTCCCCGGGTTCGAGGAAGGTGGCGGCGACACCGCGGGCGGCAAGCGCCGCCTTCAGCATGCGGACGCTGGTGCGCTCGCCCATGCTCACGATCTCGGCGCGGTCGGCATCGTCGGCCTCGAAGGTGATCTCCTCGAGGAGGTCGTCGGTCGTGGTCCCCATCGCCGAGGCGACGACCACCACCTCGTGGCCGGCGGCGACGGCGTCGGCGATCGACGCCGCCGCCCGTTCGACGCGGTCGCCGCTCCCGAGACTGGTGCCACCGAACTTCACCACTACCCGCATACACGCGCCCTCACCCGACACCGGGTCATGCCCCCGGCTATTGGTCCGTGGGAGATAACGCTATCCCCCGACGTGCCCATCGGGGCGTCACGCCGCGGAGTCATCGTCGGTGGGTTCCTCGGACGGGTCGGGGTCCTCGCCGTCCGAGCCCGCCGCGTCAGCACGGGCGGCTTCGGCCTTCTCGATCTCCTGGAGGGGGTCGAAGGCGACCATGCCGTCACCGCTGGTGTACTCGTAGGCAGTCCACTCGCTGATCGCGAGGACGTCGGACATCTTCCGGATGCGGGCCCGCCGGATCAACGTGTCCTCGACGAGGTCGTCGGCGAGCTGGAGGTCGATGACGCCGTCGGCCACGTAGTCGAGGTCGTGGGGGAAGTTCTCCTCGCCGGACCGGGTGGCGCCGGCGAACACCGGGACGAACCGGCCCTTGGCCACCTCGGCGCGCAGGTCCTTGACGAAGTCGTAGGCCCGCAGAGTCTGGACGAGGGTGCCGACCTCGGTCAGGGAGTCGAGGACGACGACCCCGGTCTCGACCATGTCACAGGCCTCCAGACACCCGTCGATCGAGGAGAGGACGTGGGCGAGGTCGCTCGGGTCCTGGACGGGGATGGTGGCGTCGGTGGCGACCTGGTGGACGTGACGGTTCCAGGCCGACAGCCGCTCCTCGAACCGTTCCCGGTCCTCCAGGCGGTAGGTGAAACAGTCGATGACGTGGAGGTCACCCCGCTCCAGCGCCGGGAACACGTTCCAGTCCAGGGAGAGGAAGTCCCCGATGATCGAGACCGGGGGTTCGGTGAAGGTGACGACGACCGCGGGTTCGCCGCGTTGGAGGGTCCGCCACACGAGTTCGGTCTGGATCTCGCGTTGACGGGTGCCCGCCTGGGCGGTCAGCAACACGAAGGAGTTCCGCGACAACCCCTGGGGCAACCCGACGTCGAAGGCGGCCAACCCCGGGGTCACGCGCTTGAAGTCGTGGTACTGGGTGTAGACCCGATCCGATCGCGCCATCGCGTCCCGGCATGCCGTACAGCAGAACGTGTACTCGGTCCCGGCCCGCGTCCCGGTGACCGGGGCGTCGGTGATGGGCAGTCGACAGAAGTCACAGCGGCGGGTGTCGGGATCCTCCGCGGTCATGGGCCCCGGTAGGCACGGGGGGCAGAAAGGCGTTGATCGGCCCGAGTCGTTTTGGGGTCGGCGCCCACTCCCGAGGCGATGGACGCCACGGTGCGGCCCGCAACCGCCGGCGATGTCGATGCCCTCACCCGGTTGTTTGCCCTGCCGGAGCGGGCGATCCACCGGTTGCTCCACGAACGCAGCACCCGCATCGCCGCGGCCGATGGGGACCCGATCGCCGCACTCGCCTACGACTGGTGGGAGGGTGCGGTCCACGTCACCCACGTCGGGGGCGACCCCGTCGCCATCCCCGACCTGTTGGCCGACCCGTGCCGGGTCGCCCGCCGCCGGGACGCCCCGATCGAGGTCGTGGTCCCGGCCGACGACGGCCAGACGGTGTCGGCCGTCGAGACCGGTGGCTTCGAGCGGGTCGGGGCCGGCCCAACCTTCGACGGGCGGGTCACCCACCGGTATCGGCTCCGGCCGGGCGAGCACTGATCAGTGGAACTTCCGGACGGTGACGTCTAGGGTGTCGAGATCGAGGATCGGGGCGTACCCCGGGTCGGGGTCGATGTTGACGCTGCGCTGGAACGGCGTCTGGGCCTGCCAACAGCCGCTGTTGACGGTCCGCACCCCGTGGTACTCCCCGACGCCGAGCGTGTGGACGTGGCCGGCATGCAGGACGTCGGGGACCTCGTCGATGACGAGGTAGTCCCGCTGTTCGGGTGCCAACCGGTTCTTGGCCCCATAGGTCGGGGCGAGGTGCCGTTTCCGGAGGAGATGGGTCATCGCGGCCGCCGGCGCCTCGTAACTCGCCCCCGGGAGCTCGGCGACGATGTCGTCCAGGGAGACGCCGTGGTACATCAGGATCGAGACGCCCTCGATCTCGACCGTCGCCGGGTTCCCGACGACCCGGGCGTCGTGGACCTCAAGGATGTCCCGGATGTCGTCGTCGAACCCGGGTTGGGGTTCGGCGAGACGGACGGCGTCGTGGTTGCCCGGGATCATCACGATCTCCAGGTCGGCGGGCACCGCCTTCAGGTGGTCGGCGAACCGCTCGTACTGCTCGTAGACGTCGACGACGGTCAGCTCCTCGTCCTGGTCCGGGTAGATACCGACGCCCTCGACCATGTCCCCGGCGATGAGCAGGTACTCCACCGGGTCGGCCGCGTCGGTGTGCAGCCAGTCGGCGAACCGCTCCCAGGCGTCGGCCATGAACTCCTGGCTGCCGACGTGGACGTCCGAGACCAGTGCCGCCTGGACGTGGCGATCGGCCGTTGACGGGGTGTTGGTGCGGGGGACGTCGGGGAAGTGGACCGCATCGACGAAGAGGATGCCGCCGTCGTCGGCCAGCGTCCCCTCGACGGCGATCACCTCGTCCAGGAGGAGTTCGTCGACCACCGGCGCGATCTCCCGGTCCTTGAGGATGAGACACGGGAACACGCCGTTGGTGTCCTCGAGTTCGACGAGCCAGTGGCCGCCGGCCGTCGACCGGACGTCCGTCACCATCCCGACGAGGGCGGCGTCCGCCCCGCCGCCCAACGCCTCGATGGCGGTGGTCGGCCGGTGGTTCACCCGGCCACGGAGCTTCCCCGCCAACCGCTCGTACCGATCCCGGAAGACGGCGACGAACTCCCCGTACTCCCCGGTCCCGGTGCTCTCCCCGGTGATGTCGCCGGTGACCGTCACCGCGACCTCCTGCGGTCGGGTGCCGTCCCCCTCACCGTCACGGTCGACCGCCGCCGAGTCCACCCCCGACGTTTCCACTGCGGCCATCTCACCTTGCCCAGTGTTTGACGCTACATCATCTCCACCGGAAACCGTGGTGTCGCGCTCGACGGTGCCGGTCTCGGCGGCGTCGAGGACCGACCGCACGTGCCCGGCCGTCACCGTCAGCGTCTCCGGCGGCACCCCGTCGACCACCTGCCGGACGGCCGCGTCCGGATCCTCGGCCCGCGCGAGCAACGTCACCGCGTCCCGATCGGCGTTGTACCCCCGACTCGTCAGCTCGCGGACCACCCGGACCTGGGCCTCCCGAGACACGCCCCAGGACACGTTCCAACCCTGCATAAGGGTGACGACACACAAGGTTGAAACCCGGACCCTGCCAACCCCGGGTGATGAGCGACGAGGCACCGGACCCCCGGTCCGGTCCGGTGGCTGCCATCCGCTGGCTCCTCACGACCGACCACCCCGGCGTCGCCTTCCTCCGCGAAGCGGCCGCCAGCGCCGGCGCCGTGCTGGCCATCGGCCTCCTCCTCTTTCTGGTCAGCGGCGTCTGGCCACCGCTGGTCGCCGTCGAGTCCGGGAGCATGCGCCCGCACATGAACGTCGGCGACCTGGTCTTCGTCATGGACGAACACCGCTTCGTCCCCGAGGAGGCCATCGCCGACACCGGCATCGTCCCCTTCCAGGTCGGGGCCGACACCGGCTACCGATCGTTTGGCTCCTACGGCGACGTCATCGTCTACCAACCACCAGCCCGCGGCGGCCCCCCGATCATCCATCGCGCCCGCTTCTACGTCACCGCCGGCCAGAACTGGGTGGCCGACGCCGACCCCGCCTACCTCGGCGGCCGCACCTGTGATGACCTCCCCACCTGTCCCGCGCCCCACGCCGGCTTCATCACCAAAGGCGACGCCAACCCCTACTACGACCAGGTCCAGGGCATCGCCCCCGTCGTCGACCCCACGTGGATCCGCGGCACCGCCGAGGTCAGCGTCCCGTGGCTCGGCCACGTCCGCCTGGCCTTCGACGCGCTGCGGTCCCCGCCACCGATCGGCGACCGCACCGCCACCACCCCGACCCCGGTGGCGACCCTCCCCGCCTGACCCGTCACCGCGACGCGACCCGGCGCCGCCCCGGCCGGTACCGACGACACACCCACGCCACCCGATCCTCGTTGCTGCGAACCCAGTCACCCGGGTCATCGAGCTCGCGGGCCAGCAACGTCGACGCCCCCGGTTCGAGCCCGTGTTCGTCGAAGGGGACACTGGACACCGTCCGACTCGCGTAGTGGTAGTACACCACCTCGGCACCGTCGTCGATGAGCCCGACCAACGCGCGACCGTCGTGGGTCGGCCGCAACAACGTCACCGCCATCTCCGGCATGTGCACCCCGGGCCGCAGCTCGCTCAACACCTGGCACAACCGCTCGAACAACAACTGTGTCTGGTCCGGCCCTGGCTGGTCCGTCGCCATACCACGGAGTGAGGCCCGACCCCCGGGTAAACCCGAGCCACGCACACCGGAAGTGAAACTACGGGCGGCCGACTCAACGGTTTTGACCCCGCACCGACAAGGCGACGACGATGCCGGTCCCCACCCACCCGGACAAACACCGCTCTCCCCCGGTGATCACCGCCACGGACAGCGGGGCACGACACCGCGCCGAGGCCGACCCACCGACCGGCGTCGTCCTCTGTTACAGCCGAGCCCTGTTCGAGTACGTCACCGACACCTACGACGGCGACCTCATCGACGCCTACTTCGGGGATCTCTATGCCATCTCCGGGGACGTCGGCGTCCTCGGCAACTTCGGCATCGGCGCCCCCACCACCGCGATGCTGATGGAGGAACTCCTCGCCGACGGCGTCGACGCCTTCCTCTCGATCGGGTACGCCGGCGCCCTCGACACCACCATCGACCGCGGGGAGTACATCCTCTGTACGGACGCCATCCGGGACGACGGCACCAGCCACCACTACCTCCCCGCCGACCATGCCGCCACCCCCAGCGACGCCCTGCACGCCCACGTCGCCGGCCACCTCACCGACCGGGACGTCACCGTCCACGAGGGCCCCACCTGGACGACCGACGCCGTCTACCGCGAGACCGAGGCCGAAGTCCGGACCTACGCCGACCGCGGCGTCCTCACCGTCGAGATGGAGGCGGCCGCCGTCTTCGCCGTCGCCACCCACCACGACGCCGACGCCGCCGCCATGTTCGTCGTCAGCGACTACCTCACCCCCGAGGAGTGGTCCCCGCACTTCGAGGCCGCCACCGAGGACCTCTACGCCCTCGGCGACACCGCCATCGACGCCCTCGCCGCCTACACCCGGGGATAGCACTAACTCCGGCGAGGACCTGCCGGAGGCATGGACCTCACCTACATCGTCGTCCACACGACCGACCTGGCCGGCGTCCGGGACTGGTATGTCACCCACCTCGACCTCCACCCCGAGTGGGAATCGGAGGCCTTCGTCCGCCTCGTCGGCGACGACGGCGCCGCCCTCGGCATCCACGAGGGCACCCCGGTCGCAACCCCCGAGGCAGTGCACCTGCACTTCGAGGTCGCGGACGTCGACGCGACCTACGACCGGTTACAGGCCGCCCTCGCGTTCGAGGCGCCACCCCAGGACACCGACTGGGGCCACCGCGTGATCACGACCCACGACCCCGCGGGCCACACCGTTGAACTGTACACGCTCACCTGATCGACGGCCACCACCCCGGGCCGTGGTGGGCCGAGATCGGCTCCCAGCACGGCGGCCGATCGCATGGCTCGTAGATTCCACCGGCGACAGGACACCCGTCGCCCACACGAACGAGCGAGCAGGGAAGCAGTATGGGACCGCCCGGATTCGAACCGGGGTCAACGGCACCCAAGGCCGCAAGGATGCCAAGCTACCCCACGGTCCCGCACCCGACAGTACCGGCGACCGCCGCCTAAGGGTTTCGTTCGGCCCCAAGGGCTATTCACACACGGAACCAACCGTGGCGTATGGCGACTGGAATCGAAGTCGGGTTGCTCGTGCTGGTGTTGGTGCTGTTACTCGGTGCCTACACCATCATCAAGGCGATCAAACCGCTGATCGTCAATGCCGTCGTCGGCCTGATCGTCCTGTTCCTGGCGGAGGCCATCCTCGGGATCGAGGTGGCGCTGACCCCGATCGCCATCCTCGTCGTCGCCGTCGGCGGCATCCCCGGAGCGATCCTGGTGTTGTTGCTGGCGTTCGCGGAGGTCGCGTTCGTCCCGATGCTGCTGGTGGCCCTGGCCTGACCGGTCGCTGTTTTCAAGGCCTCACCCGGCGTTGGCCCTGGGGAGACCACCATGGCGCCCACCATCCCCCTCACGTCGCTCGCCGGCGTCTCCGTCGACGTGTGGGTGGTCTTCGCCGTGGTGCTCGCGGCACTGGTGTTGTTCGTCACCGAGTGGTTGCCCGTCGACGTCACCGCGATCTTCGTGATGGTGGTGTTGATGGTCCTGGGGCCGGACGGCGTCGCCAACTTCACTCACATCTCCGCCCAGGAGGGGATCTCCGGCTTCTCGAACCCGGCGACGGTGACGGTCCTGGCGATGCTGATCTTGAGCGCCGGGATCAGCCGCACGGGCGCCGTCCAGATCCTGGGACGACGCATGGCCGCCTTCGCCGGGGACAACCTGGACCGCCAGCTCCTGGCGACGATCGGCATCACCGGTCCGGTGTCCGGGTTCGTCAACAACACGCCCGTTGTCGCCATCCTGGTGCCGGTGATCTCGGACATCGCCCACAAGGGCCGGATCTCCCCCTCGAAGCTGTTGATCCCGCTGTCGTATGCCTCGATGCTGGGCGGGATGTTGACCCTGATCGGGACGTCGACGAACATCCTCGCCAGCGACGTCTCCGACCGGTTGCTGGGCGAGCCGTTCTCGATGTTCGAGTTCACCCACCTCGGCGTTATCGTCTTTCTGACCGGCGCCGTCTACCTGTTGACCGTCGGGCACCGGTTGCTCCCCGAGCGGGTGCCCCCCGAGGAGGACTACATCCAGGACTACGGCATCGAGGAGTACCTCACGGAGGTGGTCGTCGACCCCGCGTCACCGCTGGTGGGGCGGACTGTCGACGAGGCGATCGATTCTGCGGCCTTCGACGCCGACATCCTTCAGATCGTCCGCGGGGAGACGGAATACCTCGAGCCGATCGGGCAGATGGAGATCGTCGCCGGGGACCTCCTCCGGGTGCGGGCCGACCGCCCGACTCTGGAGGCGTTGCTGGACCGGGACACCCTCACCGTCGCGGGCCACCCCGACACCGAGGCCGACCTGGAGCCGGCGGGCGAACCCGAGCAGACCCTCGTCGAGGTCGTGATCCCGCGGGGGTCGGCGCTGGTGGGGGAGTCCCTGGAGAGTGTGACCTTCCGGCAGCGGTACGATGCGAACGTGTTGGCGTTCCGCAGCCGCGGAGAGACGGTGCGCGCCCAGTTGGGGGCGCGACGCATCCGCGTCGGAGACACGATGCTCGTGCAGGCGATGCCGGACAGCATCGATCGGTTGGCCCGGACCGACGACTTCATCGTCGCCCACGAACCTCCGTCGCCGGACTACCGGACCGAGAAGATCCCGCACGCGGCCGCGATCATGGCGGGCGTCGTCGGGTTCGTAGCGGTGCCGTGGGACGCCGTCGGATCGATGCTCGCCGGGGCGACGGGGGTCGCCGCGTTCACCGGGTTGGCCGCGTTGTCGGTGCCGATCCTGGTGACGGCGTTGGCCGGCGTGGTCGCGATGGTCGCGACCGGGGTGTTACACCCGACGGAGCTGTACGAGTCCGTCGAGTGGGACGTCATCCTGTTGCTGGCGGGGGTGATTCCGTTGGGGATGGCCCTCGAACAGACCGGGGGCGCCGACCTCCTCGGGGCGGCGGTGGCGGGCACCGCACAGTTCCTCCCGTTGCTGGCCGTCGTGTGGGTGTTCTACGTCGCCACGGCGGGGATCACGGCGGTCGTCAGCAACAACGCCAGCGTCGTGTTGATGCTCCCGGTTGCCGTCGAGGCGGCCGCCCAGGTCGGGGGCAACCCGTTCGCGTTCGTGTTGGCGGTGACGTTCGCGGCGTCGACGGCGTTTCTGACGCCGATCGGGTACCAGACGAACCTGTTCGTGTACGGGCCCGGAGCCTACCGGTTCACCGACTTCCTCCGGGTGGGCGCACCGCTGCAGCTGTTGTTGTCTGTGGTGACCGTCGCCGGCATCGCCGTGTTCTGGGGGGTGTGACTCACCGCCAGGTCTCGTGCCAGGTCCGGGCGTAGTCGACGACCTCGCCCAGCCCGGTGGACTTGCCGCGTCCGCTTTCGAACTGGCCGAGCCCGTACGTGAGTTCGCCGACGACGTTGGCGTCACGGAACACCACGGTCCCCTCGTCGTCGGTGAGCTGGTAGCCGAACGCCTCGGCGGCGAGGTCGACGTCGCTGACGGTGATGCCCCGGTACTCGTCGGCCTGGTCGCGCTCCTCGCGATAGGTCGTGACCGCCGTCTCGAACTCCCCGTGGGCGAGGACCGTTGCCACCAGTCGGTAGGAGGTCAACTCGACGGTGCGTTCGAACCGCGTCGTGTTGTCGTCCTCGCGCTGGAACGCCCAGTCCTCCTCGCCGGGGAGCTCCTCGACGCGGAGTTTGAGGGCGTCCATGTCGCTGTCGATCAGCGGGGCGGTGCTGGTGACGTTGCTGGGGTCGCCGGTGGGGTCCGGTGCCTCGGTTCTGGTCGTCGCCGTGGTCGTGGTCGTGGCCGGGGACGTCGTCTCGTCGGTCTCGTCTCCGCCGCCACAACCGGCGACCGACAGCGCGAGACCGACTGCAGCACCGCGGAGGAGGGCTCGTCGGCGCATATCAGGTCCTGGGAGAGTCCGGCATAAAACCGTATCCCCCGGCTACCGCCAGGTCGCCTGCCACAGCGCGGCGTACCCGACCGCCTCACCCAGCCCCACCGAGTGGTCGCCCGTCGAGTCGTAGTCGAGGATGTACTCCAGTTCGCCGACGACGTTGGCGTCTCGGACCACGATGGTGGCGCTGTCACTGGTGAGCTGGTAGCCGAACGCCTCGACGCCGACGTCGACGGCACTGGGGGTGATGCCGATGTAGCTGTCGGCGCGGTCGAGATGGTCTTGGTAGGTGGTGACCGCGGTCTCGAGGTCTTCGTTGGCCGCCACCGTCGCCTCGAGGACGAACCCGTAGGTCGCGTTGGTGACGTCGTGTTCGAAGGTGGTCGTGTTCTGGAACTCTCCAATCGCGGCCCAGTTCTCGTCGTCCGGCAGGTCCTCGAGACGGAGTTTGAGGGCGTCCATGTCGCTGTCGATCAGCGGGGCGGTGCTGGTCACGGACCCGGGGTCCCGCGTGGGGTCGGGGGCCTCGGTGCGGGTCGTGGCGGTGGTCGTCGTGGTCGTCGTCCCGGTGTCGTCGTCACCACCACCGCAGCCGGCGAGACCGGCCAGGCCGGCGGTGGCGGCGACGCGCCGGAGGAGGGCACGGCGCTGCATACCCGAGCCCGGACCGCACCACACAAAAAACGCGTCGGTCAGTCCCGCCAGTCGGTGTACATCCGCTCGCCGTACGTTTCGGTGTCGGCGACGGTGGCGTCGTTGTCGAACCCGGCGCTGCTGTAGTCCACCTTCGCGACGACGTTGGCGTCCCGGAACACCACGATCGCGGTGTCCGAGAGGATGTACCCGATGCCTTCGACGCCGAGGTCCACGCCACTGGGGGAGACCCCGACGTACTCGTCGGCCGTGGCCTCCAGCTCGTCGTACTTCTGTTTCGCCGGGGCGACACCGTCGTACTTGAAGACCTCGGAGGACACGGTCGGCGGATCGTCGAACTGTCGGTCCTCGTCGCGTTTGAATCGGCGATAGTTCTGGTCACTGACGTCGTCGAGCACCCAGTCGTCGGGGTTGTCGAGGTCCGCCCGCTCCAGCAGCAATGCGTCCACCGGTTTCTGGATGAGGTCGGCGTCGCTGCCGTCCGGGACGTCGATGCCGGGGTCGTCGGTCGTCGTGGTGGTCGTCGTCTCGGACCCGGGGTCGGTCGTCGTCCCGGGATCGTCGTCTCCCGCGGAGCCACACCCCGCGAGGGCGGCCGTCGCCGCGGCGACGCCGGCCAGGAGGGCACGTCGGCGCATACGGGGCCGCGTTGCACCGCCGCTTACGTAAGGCTAACTCCTCGCCGACCGGCTGTCAGTCCTCCTCGGCGAGTTCGACGTCGGCGACGAGGGCGTACGGATCGGTCCCCGATCGGATCCCCTCACGGAGTGTGGTCGTCGTGGTCGGCGACAGGAAATGCCGGGTCACCACCCGCCCCAGCGGCGTTGGCTCCAACCCGTCGATGAACCCGTACTCCAACAGTTTCGCGACAGCGTGCTCGGTCGGGACCGCCCCCACCATCCGGTCGTTCAACCGTTTGGCCGCGGCCCCCGCCACGACGATGTTCGCCAGCGTCTCCTCGACGGCGGCGGCCTCGTCGTAGCTGGTCTGGACGTCCTCCATCGCCCCTTCCAACAGGGCGAACGCCACCTCGTCCTCGGTGCGGTCCATCGACCCGTGGTAGGTGCCGTCCGGCTCGACGAGCAACCACACGACGCCCCGGTCGTGGTAGTCCGGGCGCCCGGCCCGCCCCAGCATCTGCTCGAACTCCTGGACACTCAACCACTCGATGCCCATGGCCAACGCGTCGAAGACGACCTGGGACGCGGGGAAGTCGACGCCCGCCGCGAGAGCGGCGGTGGTGACGACCGCCGCCAGTTCCTGGTCGGCGAACCGGCGCTCGACCCGTTTCCGCTCCCGGTAGTCCAGCCCCGCGTGGTAGGGCGCAGCGGACGTCGAGATCCCGCGGGCGAGCTCGTGGCAGCGGCGCCGACTGTTGGTGAACACGATCGTCTGCCCCCGGTACCCCTTCGAGGACGTGCGGTCGAACTCCCGGGTGACCAGTCGGTCGATGATCTCCCGCTTCTCCCGGTGGGACGCGAACGTGACGTGGCGCTCGATCGGGACGGGTCGGTCCTCGAACTCGACGAGGGCGGCGTCCAGTCGCGTGGCCAACCACTCGGGGTTGCCGACGGTGGCCGACAGGTAGATCCACTGCGCCCCCTCGTAGGCGGGCCGGTCCTCGACCCGGCGCGTACAGTAGTGGTGCAACCGCGCGATCAACCCGTCCAGGCGGTGTCCGCGGTCCTCGTCCTGGAGGGTGTGGACCTCGTCGATGACGACGGTGCCGACATCGCCCAGGTCCCGGCCGGTGCGCAACGCGTGGTCGATCCCCTCGTAGGTGCCGACGATGATGTCGGCGTCCGGATCGAAGGCCGCGCCGTCCCCACGCACCCGGCTCGCCCCCACCCGGATGGTGACGTCGAACCGATCGCCGTAGGCGGCCTCGAGGTCCTCGTAGGTCTGGTTGGCCAACGCGACCAGGGGCACCAGGAACAACAACCGGCCACCGCCCCGACACAGTCGGTCGATCCCCGCGAGCTCCCCGATGAGGGTCTTGCCCGTGGCGGTCGCACTCACCACCAGCTGATCGCCGCCATCGAGCAGCCCCGCCTGCACCGCGAGACTCTGGACGGGGAGCAACTCGTCGAATCGGTCGGTGAACAACCCGGCCGCGTCCGGGTGGAGGCCCAGGTCCCGGACCCGAACCGTCTCCACGGCGTCGGTCGTCGCCGAGATGGTGTCGACCCGGGTGAGGTCGGGGTCGAGCTCCCCGCTCAACAGGTTCGTGATGCGTTCGAGGTCGCCGACCTCGAGCAACAGATCCTCGAGCCGGCGGCGGGCGGCGCCGGTGAGGTCCCCCCGGTAGGCGAGCTCCCGGTCGAGCTCCTCCCGGGCACACGACGGGCACAGCGACTGGTCCCCGGCCGCGATCGACGTGTCCGCGGTCAACGGCGTGTACCGGGCGTTGCGCGAACAGTACGGGCAGGTCCGCACCGTCCGGACCTTCGCCGCGAGTTGGTACCCCTCGAACAGGGCGGTCAACACCTGGCGCCGGGCGGGGTCGGTCTGTTCGCTGATGCGGATGCGGTCGGCGCGGCGCGCGATCTCGACGAACTGGTCCGGTGGCCGTCGATCCTCGCTGGCGCCGCGTTGCACCCGGAACCGCGCGGGGCGGGGGCCGGCGTCGGTCTGGCTGACCTCGAGGATGCCACGGACCACGCGGTCACCGTCCCGCAGGACCGCCACCAGGAACTCCTCGCCCCGCTGGTGGAGGAACACCGTATCCACCCGTTGCACCGACTCGGCCACGGCAACCGTTTCGCCATGACCCTATTTCAGCCGTTCGTCTCGCCGGTCAGAACACGTACCGGTCGAGGAGGTGTCTGAGGAACGTGTGCCGGCGTGGCACCTGGGCGTGGGTGAGCAACACCGGCGCGTCGGCGTCCTCGGCGAGTCGGTCGGGCACCGTCCCGAACACGACGTCGTACACCCAATGGTGGGCGGCGGTGCTGGCCACCACGAGATCAGCGTCCGCCACCGCCGCGACGAGTGTGTCCCCGGCGTCCGTGGCGGGCAAGATCTCGCTCTCGACCGGGCCCGGGACGGCCGCGGCCATCGACTCGTGGTAGGCGGCGACCGTCGTCAACCGCTCCTCGGAGGTGTCGGCGGGGACCGCCTGGACGAACCGGAGGGTGGCCCCGTTCGCCTGTGCGACCGCGTGGGCGACCTGGACCGCAAACGGATCGTAGGGGCCCCCGGCCGCGGCCACGGTCACCGTCTCGATCCCGTCGAGGTCCCGGAGCCGGGCGAACACCAGATCGGTGCCCGCGTGTCTAATGTACCAGTCGTCGTCACGGCCCAGCACCTCGCCACCGAACGCGTCCGGGTGCCACTCACCCAACACGACGTCGGCACCCGCCTCCCGCGCGTAGTTCACCACGCCGTGGCGGACGTCGTGGGTCACCACCGAGACGGTCTCGACGGTGACGTCCAGCTGCTGGGCGAGGGCCGCGGTCTCGCGCTCGAACAGTTCGTCGGCCGGCGTCCGCTCGGTCGCCCGTTCCAGGGTCACCTGATCGGGCACCGTCTCGAACTGCACGACCTCGACCCGGCCGCCGCTGCCCGCCACCAGGTCACTGCCCAGGCGGAGCAACGCCAGCTCCGCGTCGGTCGCGGTGCCGGGCGCCACGGCGATCACCACGTGGTCGATGCCGTCCGCCGCGAACGCCTGCCGCACCCCGTCGACGGCGTACCCCTCGGTCGTCCGCCGGATCGCCTCCACCGCGGCGCCCTCCCGATCGGTCCGCTCCCGTCCGTACACGCGGTACCACACCACGCCGGCAACCACGATCCCGACCGCCCCGACGACCGGCAGCCACCCCATCTGGGTCAACAACATGAGTCCGGCACCGATCCCGAACAGCTGGACCCAGGGATACCCCGGCGCCAGCCACACGGGGTCGTAACTCGGGAGTTCGCTCTCCCGGAACGCGACGAGGGCCGCGTTCACGAACACGAATACCAGCAACTGGAAGGCCGACGCCAGCTTGGCGAGACTCACCACCGGCACCCCGGCGATCAACACCACCAACACCACGCCGGTGACCGCGATCGAGTAACTCGGCGTGCGGAACCGGTCGCTGACCACGCTGAACGCCGGCGGCGCCAGCCCGTCCCGACTCATCGCCAGCGGGTACCGGGACGCCGCCAGGATCCCGGCGTTGGCCATGCTCACCAACGCCAGCACCGCCACCACCGCCACCACGGTCTCGCCGCCCCCGCCGAGAAACCGTCCGGCGGCGACCGCCATCGGCGTCAACGACGTCGCCAGCTCCGACCCCGGTACCACGCCGACCGCCACGTACACGACCAGGGTGTACACCGCGATCATCAACGCGATCGACCCGACGATCGCCCGCGGGATCGTCGTCCCCGGGTCCTCGACCTCCTCGGCGACGCTGGCGACCTTCGTCACCCCGGCGTACGAGACGAAGACGAACGCCGCCGCCGACAGGATCCCCAACCCGCCCTCCGGGTAGAACGGGTGGAAGTTGGCGCGGGTGACGTTGATCGCGCCCGTGGCCACGAACCCGACCAACGCCGCCAACACCACCGACACCACCACGGACTGCAACCGCCCGCTCTGGCGCACCCCGACGAGGTTCACCGCGACCAGCACCACACCCAATCCCAGCGCCACCGCGGTCTTCGGGACCGCCGTCAACAACACCAGGTACGCGCCCAATCCCACCAACGCGAACGCGCTCTTGAACACCAGCGTGAACCACGCACCCAACCCCGCGATCGTCCCCGGCAACGGCCCCATCGCCCGGTCGATGAACAGGTACGTCCCACCGGACTCCGGCATCGCCGTCGCCATCTCGGCCTTCGACAGGGCGGCGGGCAACACCACCAACCCCGCCAACGGGTACGCCAGGATCACCGCCGGCCCCGCCATCTCGGCGGCCAGCCCCGGCAACACGAAGATCCCACTGCCAACCATCGCCCCGATGCTGATGGTGAAGGTGGCGTACAACCCCAGATCCCGCTCCAAGGTCTTCACCATTGATCCGTCACAACGACACGCAGCCACCACTTCAACCCGCGGGTCGCCCCGAACCTGTTTTATCCCCAGCACACCCACATCACGGTATGCGCGGCTACACGATCGGGCGAGCGTTCGGCATCCCCATCCGCCTCGATCTCACCTTCCTGTTGATCCTGCCCGTGTTCGCCTGGATCATCGGGTCACAGGTCGGGTTCTGGGTCGAACAGCTGAACATCCTCTGGGGGCTCGGCCTCGAGGCCGCCCCGCTCCAGGACGGGACGACGCCGTGGCTGCTCGGGATCATCGCCGCCCTCGGCCTGTTCGCCGGCGTCGTCCTCCACGAACTCGGGCACAGCCTCGTCGCAATGCGGTACGGCTTCCCCATCGACTCCATCACCCTCTGGCTGCTGGGCGGCGTCGCCCAACTCACCGACCAGCCCGAGGACTGGCGCCAGGAACTCACCATCGCCATCGCCGGCCCCGCCGTCAGCATCGCCGTCGGCGTCATCGCCTACCTCGCCATCACCGTCGTCCCCACCACCCAACATGCCGCCCGGTTCGTCCTGGGCTACCTCGCCCTGATGAACGTCTTCCTCGCCGTCTTCAACCTCCTCCCCGGGTTCCCCATGGACGGGGGCCGGGTCCTGCGCGCGCTCTTGGCCCGCACCCGCCCGTTCGCCCGCGCCACCCAGATCGCCGCCGAGGTCGGGAAGGGGTTCGCCCTCCTGTTGGGGTTGCTCGGCCTCCTCGGCCCGAACGTCCTGTTGATCGCGTTGGCGTTTTTCATCTACATCGGCGCCTCCAGCGAAGCCCAACGCACCGTCATGAACGCCGCCTTCGAGAACGTCGCAGTCCGGGACATCATGACCCCCGCCACGGACATCGACGCCGTCACCCCGGACCTCTCGGTCGCCGACCTCGTCGAACGCATGTTCCGGGATCGACACACCGGCTACCCCGTGATGGACGGTGACTACCTCGTCGGCATGGTCACCCTCGAGGACGCCCGGCAGGTCGACCCCGTCGAACGGGACGCGTTCACCGTCGAGGACGTCATGACCACCGACCTGACGACCATCGACGCCGACAGCAACGCCATGGAGGCCTTCGACACCATGCAACAACGCGGGATTGGGCGTCTCCCCGTGACCGACGGCGACACCCTCGTCGGGCTGATCTCCCGGACCGACCTCATGACCGCCCTCGACATCATCCAGAGCGGTGGCCGTCAGGAGGCGATGCCGGCCAGCCGCGCCCAACGCGGCTAACCCGACCGCCACCACACCTCGAACCCCGGACCGCCGGCGCCATCGTAGGCGGCGCCGTACTCCGTGGCGTCCGTCGGGACCGGGGCCGCGTACCACAGCGTCCGGAAGCCGCCGGGCTCGATCGTGAACGCGCCACCGTCCAGGGGCAACCGCTTGCGCTCGTTGGCGTACTCCAGCCACCACAGCTCGAACCCCGCCTCGGTGGCCGGGTGGGGGAACGACGCCACCGCCGGTCGGACCGAATTATCCACGACGACCCCGAACCGCCGCCCCGGGATCGCGGGCTGGTGGTCGTCGGACGTGTTCTTCACCCGGATGTCGACGATCAACAGCGACTGTCCCGACGGCATCGAGAGCGTGCGGTGATGGACCGCATCCTGGAGGGTGTCCCGCAATCGCCACCGGTCGACGACCACGCTGTACGGTCCGGTCCCGTACCAGTCCCCGACCGTCAACCGCGGTCCCACCCGCGTGGTCGTCGTGGTCGTGGTGGCGGTGGTGGTCGTGGCGGTCGTCGCGCTCGTCGACCGGGTCGTGGTCGTCGTCTCCTCCCCGCCCCCACCGCCGAAGCAGCCGGCGACCGCCACCGCTCCGGCGGCCCCCAGGAACGCGCGCCGACGCATAATACCGCCAATACCCTCCCTGCAAATAAATTACCGGTCGGCAATCTTCGACCCCCGAAACACCGATTCTCCACCGCGAACACCCCTGAAACCCCCGAACTGTTAAACGCGAACCGGCCCAACGCCGAGGTGATGAGCGCCGACGGGGACGGCGCCGCCGTCGTCAACGCCTACCGGATCGAGGACACCTACTACTTCCGGCACTACTTCGAGGAGGACGGCGTCTTCGAGAAACTCAGACCTCACTACCAGCGCTATGACTACCGGTTCGAGGTCCCCGCCAACCGGTTCCCCGAGATCAAAGACTTCCTCGAGGGCCGGGGCTATCACCTCCGGGAGGTCGAGGACCCCGAATCCCTGGCCGTCGTCGTCCGCAAGTTCACCGACCACCCCGACGTCGTCTTCGACGAATCCGTCATCCAGACCGGGGTCAAGCGATTCAACGTCTTCCTCATGAAAGACCACGCCACCGCCGACCGCGCCATCGCCGCCGGCGCCCGCCCGCTGTCCGACACCGACCTCACCCTCACCCTCTGAACGCGGGGGCCGTGGTCACTCCCCGCCCGCGTCGACGGTCGGCGCCTCGATCCCGGCCGCCGAGTACAGGACCTCCCTCGAGATCTGGCCGTGGTCGGCGCGCCGATGACAGCCCACACACAACGTGACCACGTTGTTCAGCGCGTGGGCCTCCGTCTCCTCGAACCCGTCTTCGTTCCGGAACCACCGGACCGGGACGATGTGATGGACGTCCGGGTTCCGGCCGATCGCGTCCGCGTCCTTCCCACAGATCTGGCAGGCGTACCCATCCCGTTCTAAGGCCTCGGTCCGAACCCGGTTCCAGCCAGTGCCGTAACTCGACGACGGGCCGCCCGCCCAGTTCGGATGACCCTCGCCCTCGAACGCCACAGAGAGCCACGTGGCCTGACACTCCTCGCTGCACACGGTGACCTCGCCGGTTAACTCGCTGGGAAATCGTTCGATAGATTCACCGCAGATCTCGCAGTCGACGACCGTCTTCCCTCCCTTCCACCGGGGACTGTCCTCTCCCTTTAGCCCCGGAACTGTCCGCCATCCTCCCTCCTCGACACATCGGGAACAGTAGAGCCCCGGTTTCTCGGAGGGATAGTAACTGAACGTCTCGCCACACGATTCACAGGTGGTGTCCTCGAGTTTCCCCTGGTAGTTGGGGTTCTTCTCCCCGGCGTACGGCGCGGCAGCCTCCAGACACTCATCGGAACAGTATTTCTTCTCGTGCGGAGAGAAGAACTCGGTGCCACACTGGGCACAGGCTCTATTCGGAAGTCGTTGGTCGTGAACCTGATTGTGATGGACTTTCAGCCCCCGAGTGGAATCGAACACGCGGCCACACGTGGGGCAACTGTCCGTCCCCATGGGGAAATATTCCCTCGCTATCATATTTGAAGGTCTGGCCACTCCATCCGGCAGCATACACTCCTGTGAACACAAAGCGGAAGTGTAAAATATTTGAGTAGTCCGGGTGCGGGAATCGAACCCGACGTCTCAGCCCCCACAAGGCTGAAGGATACCATTACCCCAACCCGGACACGCAAGGTAGTCTACTCCGCTGGCGCCCAAATACGTTTCGACATTTCTCCCGACACCCCTATCCCCACCCCGACCGAAGACGCGGGTCAGGATGGCGATCACGGACAAGATCTACGTCAAGAACCATCGCCAGCTCGCCGCCCAACTCGACGTGTCTCTCCCCCGCGGCGCCTTCCACGGCGCCACCCTAGATCTCCTGTACACCGGGGACGGTCTCGCCGATCTTGACGATGCCAACCGCGACCGCGTCCTCGCGTTCGTCGAGGACTTTCTCGACTGTGACTGTGACACCAACCCCTACTGTGGCCACCCCGAACGCAAATTCATCCGGTACCTCCTCGAGCTCCGGGCCGACGGCCACTCCCCGGAAGCCATCGTCGACACCATGACCGCCGACTACATGGTGTACGCCTACCCAGGCGACGTGCTGTCGTTTCTCGACGACGCCATCCGCACCCTCGAGGCCGTCGTCGACCTCGCTGAGGTCGAGGCCAACTCCGAGTACGCCACCACCGCTCGACAGCGTCGGGACGCCCTGCTCTGAGGGCTACCCGAACTGCGTGGGTTCCTCGTCCAAGGAGAACTCCCGCTCGCCCGACTCGTCCAGGTCGTCGAGATGGAGGACCTCGTCGACGGCCTCCTCCTCGGCGTCGATCCGCTCCCGCAGCGAGGCGATGTACCGCTTGTGCTCGTCCAGCTGCTCCCGGAGATGTTCGGCCTCGAGTTCCAGGCGCTCGTGCTCCCGGACGTAGCTCCGGGGGACCTCGACCGTCGGCGGGAACTCCTCGTCGACCCCGGACGCGGTCTCGGGCTGGACGCTCACCCGGCCGTCGTAGGCGACGAGTGCGTCGACGTAGTCCCGGAACACCTGCGAGAGGGAGATGTCACGCTCGTCGGCGATCTCCCGCAGCGACTCGAAGGAGTCCTCCTCGACCCGGAAGGAGACGGTCTTGTTCTTCTCGCCCATGCCGATACCGGGGATAGAGTGGAGCGGTCCTTAAGCCTTCGTCAGACGGGGGCCTCCTCGGTCTCGGCCTCGAGGCTCTCGAGGGCCGCGACCACGGTGTCCCGGTACTGGTGGGGGTCGAGGTCGTACTCGTCCTCGACCATGCGGGCGTACTCGTTGGCCTCGTCGTCGAAGGCCGCCAACCGGTCGAGGGTGCGTTCGGCGGTCTCGACGACCCACCGGTTCCGCACCGCGGCCGTCACCGCCGAGATCGATTCCGGGCGGATGGAGACGTTGATCTCCCCGTCGTCGGTCTCGTAGGTCCGGGGCTTGCCGACCACGGCGACGTACGCCGGCGGTTCCAGATCACGCAGCGCGGCCGCGGCGTCGGGCTGGTACTGGCCGGCGTACACGTAGAAGGTGTCGCCGTTCGGGTCGACGATGCGGCCCTGCCAGTACTCGCTGTCCTCGCCGACGTCCTCGGTCTCGGTGAGAGTGCCGACGACGAACACGCGGTTGGCGCGCTCCCCCGTCGGCAACAGCAGGTAGACGGGGGCGCGGTCGTCGTCGGACTCCTTGAACGTGTAGGTGGCGTCGTTGAACTCGGCGGCGAACACGCGGCGGGCGACCTCGCGGGTGGGGGCGTTGGCACTCATCTCACATCGACCTCGCTCTGATCAGCGTACTCTCGGCGTCGGTCGGTTCCCCGAGCTCCTCGGCCTCGTCGACGAGGACGTACCGCCCCAGCGTCGGCCCGGTGACGCGGTAGTACCGCCCCAGGATCTGGGCGCGGATGTCCTCGGCGACGATCTCGGTGTCGAGGGCGTCCATGGCCTGCTGTTTGGCGTCCTCGAGGGTGATGCCGGTCAGCTCCGTGGTCGCCGCCTCGTCGAAGATGACCTCGTGGACGGCGGTACCGTCGTCGAGGACGGCCTTGATGCGGAGGTCGAACTCGCCGTCGACGTCCCCGTGTTCGCTGCACCGCCCGTTCTGGAGGACGCGGGTACAGCCCTCCTCGGGACACCGTTTGATGAGGCCGCTCCCGGACTGGATGTCGACGAGGGCGCCCTCGACGGTGTCGGTGTTGTCGCCGACCTCGAGGTCCTCCTCGAGCTGTTCGATGGTGGTGGTGCGGTTGAGCTTCACGGAGTACCGGCCCTGGTACTCGTCGGTGACGACGTTGCCCAGGCGGTACACGGCACCCTCCTCGAGGGCGGGGAGGTCGGACTTGGCCCAGGCGGTGAACTTGATGGTCCCGGTCGGGTCGCCGAGCAGGCCGACCTGGCCGACGGCGTCGCTGCGGGGCTCCCACAGTTCGACGACCTTGGCGGTGAGGTCGACCCAGCGTTCGGGGGTGTCGATGTCCTCGACCTGGACGGTGTCGTTGCCACCGCCGCCCAGGTCGTCCCGGCTGAGGCCGGCCTCGTCGAGGTAGTGACTCTCGACGGATCGGCGGGCCTCCTCCATCGGGACCTTGTACTCGTCGACGAGGACGCGCAGCCGCTCGGCGATGTCGTCGACGCTGGCGTCGATGTGGTCTGAGAACTGCTCGTGGATCTCTGCTGCGTGGGTGCGTACGTCGCTCATGGTCGCTCTGTCTCCACCTTGGTTTCGTTGGGAGACACCACATCGTTGGGCGCGTCGGCATAAAAACCCTCGCGAACCAGGGTGAAAGTGACGCCGTCGGCTGATTCTCCGGGTGGGGGTGGGCGGCCGACGGTGCTAAGGTCGGGGCGGTCCAGCCGTGGGGTATGGGCCGGCTGGAACAGCTCCTCCGGGACGGCGCCCGCCGCGCGGGGCGCAGCCTCGAGGCGGCACGGGTGGCCTACCGCCACGGCCGAACCCTCCCCCGGTCGGACGGCGAGGCACGGATCGTCTGCCGACGCCACGCCGAGAAGCGGCAGGTCGACATCGACGACGCGGGCCGCCCCCACTGCTACGACCCGGACCACCCGGCGTGCCGGGGCTGCCTCGAGGACGTCCGGGACGGCACCGTCGAGACCTGGTGACCTTTTGTGGGTCGGCGGCCAGGCCCGGATATGCAGACCGTCGCGGTCCTGTTGGCGGGCGGCGGCGGCACCCGGTTGTACCCGGCGAGCCGCCCCGACCGTCCCAAGCAGTTCCTCACCTTCGACGACGGTCCCTCGCTGTTGGAGCGGACCGTCGACCGCACCGAGTTCGCCGACCGGACCTTCGTGGTCACCCCGGAGCGGTACGTCGATGCGGTCCGCGAGACCGTCCCCGACGCGGCCATCCTCGTCGAACCCCGCGCCCGGGACACGGGCCCGGCCCTGGTCTACGCCGCCCACCGCGTCCGGGCGACCGTCGGGGAGTGTGTGCTGTGCTGTCTCCCGACCGACCACCACGTCGCCGGGCCCGTGACCGACACGCTCCGGACCGCGGCCCGGGTCGCCGCCGACACCGGCGCCCTCGTCACGATCGGCGTCGAGCCGGACCGGGTCGCCACCGGGTACGGCTACATCGAACCCGGACCCCCGGTCGGCGACGCGGCCGCCCGTCGCGTCGCGGCCTTCCACGAGAAACCCGACGCCGACACCGCCAGCACCTACGTCGACGCTGGCTGGCTCTGGAACGCCGGGATGTTTGCGTGGACGCCGACGGCGCTGCTGGCGGCCGCCCGAGACTCCCCGCTGTCGGCGTTGGTCGAGGCCCTCGACGACGGACGGGCCGACGACGGGTTCGCGGCGGTCACCCCCGTCAGCGTCGACCACGCCGTCCTCGAGACCGCCGACGACGTCGCCGTCGTCCCCGGCGACTTCGCGTGGGACGACGTCGGCTCCTGGGACGCGGTCGCCCGCGTGTTCGGCACCGACCTCGCCGACCGCAGCCGCCGCATCGACAGTCCCGACACGGTCACGGCCGCCGACGACGATCACCACATCGCGGTCCTCGGGGTCGACGACCTGGTGGTCGCTGCCTACGACGACCGGGTCCTGGTGTGCCCCCGCGAGGAGGCCGAACGCGTCAGGGAGATCGTGGACGGTCTCGAGAAGTAGGCCGCGGTCACCCGCCCCAGAAGTTGTCCCGACTACCGAGCCGCGGCGCGTCGTCGTCCTCCTCGATGTCCTCGTCGGCCTCGTCGTCCTCGGTGTCCGGGGTCGACTCCTCGGTTTCCTCGACGGGGTCGTCGGGGAGCTTCTCGATGAGTTCCCCGCGGGCGAAGTTCGACTTCACCGTCTCCACCCGGATGCGGGCCCGGGCCTCCGGGAGGACGCCGTCGACGAGGATGACGAACCCGTCCTCGGTGTGCCCGACCCCCGCGCCGCTCTCGTGGAGGTCGCTCACCTCGACGACGACCTCCTGGCCGGGCACCACCGGGGCGGTCTTGAGGTCCTCGATCGGCTGGCCGTAGTGGTTACACCACTCCTTCCCGCCGCGGTCCCCGTAGTACTGACAGCCCATCCCCTCGATACGTTCGCTGAAACTGGGGCACTCGTCCGCGAGTGGGCAGTCGGGCATGGCACCCAATACTGGACGTGCCCGTTAAACGCTTGCGGCACGCGTCTCCCCCGAAAGAAAGGTAAGTACACCGGTCCTACGACCGAAGGATGCTGTTGGTCCTGTGCGTGGACTTGGACGATGACGTCGGTCGGAAGACCGACGTGTCCACGCCGGTCGTCGGGCGGGACGCCGTCGAGGCGGCAGCGGTCGCGTTGGCCACCGCGGATCCGGCGGACAGCGACGTCAACGTCCTCTTCGAGGGGGTCCACGTCCACGACGACCTCGTGGCCGCCGAGGAGACCGTGGAGGTCGCCGCCGTCACCGGGGCGGAGGCCGCCGACGTCGCGGCCAATCGTCAGGTCGGCGACGAAGTCGACGAGGTCCTGGCGCGGTTGGGCAGCGACGAACCGGTGCAGGCCATCGTCGTCACCGACGGCGCCCAGGACGAGTCCGTCCTCCCGATCATCCGGTCCCGGGTCACCGTCGACGGGGTCCGCCGCGTCGTCGTCCGCCAGGCCCAGGACCTCGAGTCGATGTACTACACCCTCAAGCAGGTGCTCGACGACCCCGAGACCCGCGGGACCATCCTCGTCCCGTTGGGCGTGTTGTTGTTGATGTACCCGCTGGCGGTCGTCGCGGACATGCTCGGTCTGCCGGGGCTGGTCCTGGGGGTGTCCTCGGCGATGGTCGGGCTGTATGCGTTGTTCCGCGGCCTCGGGCTGGAGACGACCATCGACGAGACCGTCGACCGCGCCCGGCAAAGCCTGTACGCGGGCCGGGTCGTCATCATCACCTACGTCGTCGCGGCCGCGTTGCTCCTGGTCGGCGGGGTCCAGGGCCTCGCCGAACTCGGGGCGGTCGAGGCGACGCGATCCTCGCCACTCGGCGTGGGGGTCATGGCGTCGGCGTTCGTCCAGGGTGCGGTGCAGTGGGTGGCCGCGGCGGGCCTGACCTCGAGCCTCGGCCAGATCACCGACGAGTACCTCCACGACCGCTTCGAGTGGCGGTACCTCAACGCCCCGGTGTACATCCTCGCCATCGCCGGGGTGTTACACGCGGTGAGCGCGTTCCTCCTCGGGCGTGTCGCGCTGAACTACCTCGCCGGCGTGTTGACGGCGGGGACGTTGCTCGGGGTGTTGAGCACGTTGGCGTTCGCGGTCGTTGAGGCTCGCCGGGCCCGCCCGGCCTAGCGGTCCCGTTCGACGACGAACCGCGCGAGTTCCTCGAGGTACCGACGCGCCTCCCCGTCGGGAAGGGCGAGGTCGTCCAGGGACGCCCGGGCCCGGTCGGCGTGCTCTCGGGCCATCTCGGTGACGGCCGCCGGACTGCGGTCGGTGACCTGGAGGATCGAGGGTCGGTCGAGTTCGGCGTCGAGCCCGGTGGGTTTGCCGAGGTCGTCGGCCTCACCGACCTCGTCGAGGACGTCGTCCCGGAGCTGGAAGGCGACGCCCACGTGTTCGGCGTAGTCACCAACGGTCTCGATCGTGGCCGGGTCGGCGTCGGCGGCGATGGCGCCCAGCTGGGCGGCGGCCCGGAACAACGACCCGGTCTTCCGCGTGGCGAGTTCGACGTACTCGGCCTCGGTCTCCGGCCGGTCGACGAGTTCCGTCGCCTCACCCTGCCCCAGCTCGACCATGGCGTCGGCGACCACCTCCGTGGCCCGGGGGTCGCTGGCGAACAGGGCGAACGCCTCGCCGAGCAACCCGTCGCTGGCGACGATGGCGTCCCCGTGGTCGTAGGCCGCCCAGGCGGCCGGGTCGCCGCGGCGGACCGCCGACCGGTCGATGATGTCGTCGACGACCAGTGAGGCGTTGTGCACGAGTTCGATCCCGACCGCGAAGTCCAGGGCGTCGTCGCTGTCCCCGCCGAGGGCCTCACACACCAGCAGCGTCAGCGTCGGCCGCACCCGCTTGCCGCCGGCGAGGGCGACGTGCTCCATGCGGGCGACGAGCTCATCGGGGTCGGCCGCCTCGAGCACCTCGACGAGTCGCCGGTTGATCTCGTCGCGATGCCGGGCCTCGTACTCCATTCACCGAGGCAACGGCGGCACTCCAGAAAACTGTGACGTTCCCGCGGACGACGGTGTCACGCGGGTTATGCGGAGGTGGTCGAGTTCGTGGTCGGTTCCTCGTCCGGGGCGTTGTCGCCGCCCGCGATGCCGCTCACCGTCTCCCCGAGGGTCTCGATGGTGCCGTCGATGAACCCACGGATCGTGTCGTGGATGTCACCGACGAAGTCAGGGACCTGGTCCGGGAGACCGGTGGGCGGGCCCCGCTCGCCGACCGTCGCGCCGTCCACGCTCTCGTTCGCGCTCGTGTTCGTGTCACTGTCCGCCTGGTCGCCGGACGGTGTGCCGGACGGGGCGTTCCCCGGCGCGGCAGCCACCGCCCCGACGCTGACGACCAAGACCGCCATGCCGATCGCGGCGATTTTGAGTGCGTTCATGGTCGATCGCTGCACCCGGGGGGAGGCCCCACTTGTACTTGAACCACCCAAGCGCTGCACCGGATTTCAGAACGGTTAACGCGGATTAACGACGGTTGGAGTGCGCTGTTGGCGAGTTCAGTTGAATTCCTCGATCAGCGGGGGCACGACCTCGAACAGGTCGCCCACGATGCCGATGTCCGCGATGTCGAAGATCGGGGCGTTCGGATCCGTGTTGATCGCGATGATGGTGTCGGCGCCTTTCATGCCGGCGACGTGCTGGACGGCGCCGCTGATCCCGATCGCGAGATAGACGTCCGGCGTGACCTGCTTGCCGGACTGGCCCACCTGCCGGTTCTTCGGCAGCCACCCGTTGTCGACGATGGGGCGGGAGGCCGAGAGGGTCGCCCCGGTCGCGGCCACGAGGTCCTCGATGAGTTCGAGGTTGTCCTCCTCGCCGATCCCGCGACCGATCGAGATGAGGAAGTCGGCGTCGCTGATGTCGACGTCGCCGCCGGCCACCTCCTCGAACCCCGTGACCCGGGAGCCGACCCGGTCCTCGTCGACGCTGAACTCCTCGGCGACGACCTCGGCGTCGCCGACGCCCTCGGCCGCCGGCCACTCCCCGCCGCGGATCGTCACCACGAGGTCGTCGGCCGCCACGTCGACGACGGTCTCGACTTTCGACCCGTACATCTCCCGGCGGGCCTCGACGGTCCCGTCCACGGTGAACCCGACGGCGTCGGTCACCAGCGGCAGGGCCAGTCGGTTCGCGACGGCGGGGGCGTAGTCGAGGCCGTTGACGCTGTTGGGCACCACGGTGATGCGGGGGTCGATCGCGTCGTGGAGCTGGGTCACCGCCTGGGTGTAGACGTCGTGGTTGAACTCCTCGCCCGCGGCGACGGTGTGGACGACGTCGACGCCGTCTCGGTTCAACTCCTCGGCGAACTCCTCGACGGGACCGCTGATGACCGCGGCGTGGAGCTGCCCACCCGTCGCCTCGGCCGCCTCCCGACCGGCGGTCAGCACCTCGAGGCTGACGTCGCGGAGCTCGCCACGGCGGTGGTCGGCGACCACGAGGACGTCGTCGCTCATTCGCCGACCACCCCCTGCTCCCGGAGGACGGCGGCGAGTTCGGCCGCCTGCGCCTCGGCCCCGCCCTCGATGTACCGGGCGTCGCTCTCGCTTTCGGGTTCGTACATCTCCCGCAGCTCGAGGACGCTCTCGACGGCCGCCGCGTCCAGGTCGATGTCGTCCAACCCCCAGGCCGCGATCTCCTTGGACTGGGCCTGGCGGATGCCCCGCAGACTCGCGTATCGCGGCTCGTTGATCCCGGTCTGGATCGTCAGCACCGCGGGGAGATCGACCTCGGTGACCTCCTCGATCCCGCCCTCGAGCTCGCGGTGGACGTGGGCGACGTCGTCCTCGAGGTCGAGGGCGTTGACCACGGCCGCCCACTGGTACCCGACGGCGTCGGCGACCGAGACGCCGGTGGCGCCGAACGCGTCGTCGTTGGCCTGGACGCCGGTCAACACGAGGTCCGGGTCCTCGGCGGCGATGACGCCGGCCAGGATCTCGGTCTTGGCCGCGACGTCGAGCAGGTCGGCCTCGGCCAGAGCCTCGTCCCACACCCGGATGGCGCGGTCGGCGCCCTTCGCCAGCGCCATCCGGATGGTCTCCTCGGCGCGTTCGGGCCCGATCGTGACCGTCACCACCTCGACGTCGTCGCCGGCCTCTTTGATCTGGACGCCGGCCTCGATGGCGTAGTCGTCCCACTCGTTGAGGTCGTAGGTGAGATACGACTCCTCGATACTGGTCCCCGCGATCTCGAAGTCGTCGGCGACCTCGGCCACCTCCTTCACCGCGACGAGTACCTTCATACCAGAATGGTGCCCCGGGAGACCGGTAAATGCTTTCGAAGTCCCGCACCCGACAACAGCACCGTTAAACCACGCCGCGGTCAACGACCGGGTGATGGGCGTCCTCGAGGACAAGGGTCGAGCCCGGATCTTCTACCGGTACCTCTCGACGGTCTACGACGAGGTGAACAAGTTCGTCTGGACCGAGGCGATGCGTGACGACGCCATCGACACCCTGGGCCTGGAGGCCACGGACCGGGTCCTGGACGTGGGCTGTGGCACCGGGTTCGCGACCGCGGGTCTCCTCGAGCACGTCGACACCGTCGTGGGCCTCGACCAGAGCGTCCACCAGCTCGAACGGGCGTGGGACCGCCTCGGGAAACACGACCCCGTCGCCTTCCACCTGGGGGACGCCGAACGGTTGCCCTACCGCACGGACAGCTTCGACGTCGTCTGGTCGTCGGGCTCGATCGAGTACTGGCCGGATCCCGTCGCCACCCTCACGGAACTCCGCCGGGTGCTGCGGCCCGGCGGCCAGATCCTGGTCGTGGGCCCGAACGCCCCCACCAACCGCATGTTGCGGCGGGTGGCGGACGCCATCATGCTGTTCTACGACGCGGCCGAGGCCGACGAGATGTTCTCCGCCGCCGGGTTCACCGCCATCTCCCACCGGGTCGACGGCCCGCGACACTGGCCGACGGCGGCGATTATCACGCGAGCCCGCAACCCCGCGGACTGACGCGTCGGCGACGCCGACCAGCCGACCACCGGCGTACAACCGCACCACGACGGACGCCCCCGCGGTCAGCGTCGGGGTGTTGGTCCCGGCGACAGCGAGACTCGCCGTCTCCCCGACCGACCACCGGGGGTCGGCGGCGCTGTTGAACGGGCCCGTCGGCCCGGCGTGAAACCCCGTCGCCGCGAAGAACGGGACCGGCGGCTGATGCCGGAGCAGTTGCCCGTCGACGGTGATCGTCACCCGCAGGGACCGCACGTCCAGGGCCGGGCCGCCACGGTGGACGAGGGTGATGGTCCCGTTTGCCGCCGCCCGCGCGGTCACCGTCACCGCCCCCCGTTCGAGGGTCGGGTCGGGGACCGTATCGACCAGGATGGCGCCGGTCGCCGCGGCGACGACGACCGCGATCGCCATCCCGAGCACCTGTGACTGGGAGACTGCGGCCCGGGACACACGCCCGCCGTTGGGGGCGGGTCAGGGTTTCAACGTTCGCCCTTCAATCCTCGGTGGTCGGCGTCACCACGACCGCGATCTGTCGGTCGCCGTAGTCGACCGTGACCGCGAACTGGTCTGCGGGGCCGACCGTCCACAACACGCCGTCGGCGCCGGTGGTGCCGACCCGCCGCCCGTTCACCCGCACCACCCCGTCCAACGGTGCCCCGGTGTCGGTGTGGAACGCGACCCGTAAGGGGCCCCCGGGGTAGGTGCGGTTGACGGTGACCACGAGTTCCTCCCGCACCGACGTGACCGGCGGTCCGGGCGGGAGATCGGCGACGGTCTTGGACTGGGTCTCGCTGTAGATGGCCAACGTGCTCGCGTCGAGGAAGCTGACCAGTTCCCCACCGGCGAACGGGAGTGCCGCCCGGTAGGCACCGTTCAACCCGGTGAAGTCCACACGCCCGTCGTCCCACACGTCCGGGTACAGCGTCGCCCACCGGTCGATCGCCTCACTCGCGTTCGAGGTCCCTGGCTCGTCGGCGAAGTTGTCCAGTCTGACCGTGTCGTGGATGAAGACGTCGTCCTGAACGGTCGACACCGTGACTCCGGCCTCGCCGACGCCGACGAACAGCGGCGGGGCCGTCGCCCGGCCACTCACGCCGTCGGCGACGATGCGGCGGACGGGACTGGTCAACATCCCGAGTTCGGCCCGCACGCGCAGCAACCGGTTTTTCACCGACGCGTCCGTCGGCACGGCGTCACCCTGGTTGAGCGCAGCGATGCGAGTGGCGAACCGGTCGAGTCCCCTGGCCGACACCTGTAGGGCGCCGAGCCGATCGAGGAGCGTCTCGGCGTCGGCGCTCCCGTTCCGATACGCCGTCAACGCCTGGCGCTGGTCCTGGCGCAATCGGGCGACCGCCTGCTCGGCGCGGGCGACGGCCGCCTCCAACACCGCCAACCGCCCGGCATCCGAGGCCGCCGCCTCGAAGGATTCGGTGACGGTGTACCGCGCCAACCGCCAGTTCGTTCGCCGGTCCTGCATCGACAACGCCGTCGACAGGTCCAGATCCGGGTCCGCGAGCGTCGACCGGTTGATCGCCGGCAACCGCAGGACGTTGGAGGTGTTCGTCCGGTTGACCGTCTCGACCGCCGACGCGTCGGGGGCGGGCCCGAGGTCGGCGGCGACCCCGCCGGCGACGGCGGTCGCCACGGTGAGGACCGCAGCCAGGGCGACGACCGTGACCGGGCGGGACATCATCCCTCCGTATACGGGGGCCTGACAAAAGCCATGCGGACCATCGATGCGGTTCGGGGCGGCCACACCCCGCGGTATCCGGGGCCAACCCCGGCATGGAAAGCATTTTCAACGGCCGGGAATCACCGGGAGGTATGCGGTCTCCCGCCGCCCGCCTCGCGGCTGCAGCCCTTCTCGTCGTCTGGTCGGTCGGCATTCTCGGGGCGGTCCCGGGCACGGCCGCCCAGGCCCAAGAGCAGGGCGTCCTCCTGGAGGTCGACGTCCAGGAGAACGGCGACGCGCGGTGGACCGTCACCGCCCGCTACCAACTGGAGACCGACAACGAGACCGCGGCCTTCGACCAGGTGATCGCGGACTACGTCGATGGCGAGGACGTCGGCCCCAGCGTCGATCCCTTCCGGGAGCTGGCCGCGAACGGCCAGAACCGGACCAACCGCACGATGCAGATCCAGGCCGTCAACCGGTCCGGCACCGTCCTGAACCGGTCCCAGGCCGACGCCGACACCCCCGGTGACGCCACCGGGATCCTGGTCCTCGAGTTCCGATGGACCGGCTTCGCGGCGACGAGCGGGGAGGCGATCCGGCTCGGGGACGTGTTCGGGGGGACCTGGGACCTCGGCGCCGACCAGACCCTCGTCGTCCGACCGCCGAGCGGGTACAGCGTCGACACCGTCCGCCCCTCCACCGCCGTCGACGCCGGCGTGTTGCGCTGGGAGGGGCCCCAGTCCTTCGGCGAGAACGAGCCCGCCGTCGTCTACCTCCCGTCGAACTCGGTGCCCCCTCCACAGGACCTTGACCTGCTGATGGTGGTTGGCTACGCCGTCGGGGTCGGAATCGCGTTGCTCGGTGGCGGGCTCGCGGTCTACGCCTGGCTCAGACGCGACCAACTGTTCGGCGGGGACGGGTCGGCCCCGGACGATGCAACGGCTGAGGACGCCGAGCTGCCACCGACCACGACCGACGCCGGGGAGACACCGACGCCGCCACCAGCGGCGGCCGGCGACGACACGGAGGACGCGGAACTGCTCAGCGACGAGGAACGCGTCGAACGGTTGCTCGAACGGCAGGGCGGGCGGATGAAACAGGCCGACATCGTCTCGGAGACCGACTGGTCGAACGCCAAGGTCTCCCAGCTGCTGACGTCGATGGCCGACGACGGCCGCGTCGAGAAACTCCGGATCGGCCGGGAGAACCTCATCACCCTTCCCGACGCCGACCTGGAGGACACCGACGACACAGCCTGAGGTGGGTGGCCCCACTTCGAAATGTCCTTAAGCGCCCCAGTCGGAGTCCGCAGACAGGAATGCCCAGCCAGGAGGTCCTCGAACGTATCCAGGAAGCCGAGGCGGAGGCCGACGAGATCGTCGCCGAGGCCCGGGCGGAGGCCGAGACGATCCGGGCTGAGGCCCAGGAGGAGGCCGCCTCGATCCGGGCGGAGGCCGACGAGGAGGCGGCGGCGCTGAAAGAACGGGAACTCGAAGCGGCTCGCGAGGAGATCGAAGCCGAGCGGGCGGAGATCCTCGAGTCGGCCGCGGAGGACCGGGCGACCCTCGTCGACACCGCCGAACAGCGGTCCGACGAGGCGGTCGAACACGTCCTCGAACAGTTCCGGGAGGCGGTGCATGCTCAGGCCTGAACGGATGAGCAAAGTCTCGGTGACGGGCTCCCGCCGCGTCATGGGACACGTCATCGAGGCGATCCACGAGTTGAACCTCGTCCACCTCAGCGAGTACCGCGGCGAGTTCGAGGGGTTCGACCAGGGCACCCCGACCGAGGGCGCGGAATCCGCGTCCGAACGCCTGGTGACGATCCGGTCCCTGGAGTCGATCCTCGACATCGATGCCGCCGACGCCGGCCCGACCCGCATCGTCGACGAGGAGGAACTCGAGGCCTCCCTCCCGGAGATCAGAGAGACCGTCAACAGCCTCGACGACCGCCGCAGCGAGCTCCGGGACCAGCTGCGGGCGATCGACGACGAGATCGACGCCGTGGAACCGTTCGTCTCCCTCGGCCTGGACCTGGACCTCCTCACGGGCTATGACAGCCTGGAGGTCGCCGTCGGCGAGGGCGACCCCGCCGCGGTGCGGGACGCCCTCGCCCGGACCGACGACATCCGTGCGTACGAGGTGTTCTCCGGAGACGGCATCGCCGCGGCGTTCGTCTACCCGAGCGCCGGCGCGGCGACCGTCCTCGACGACGCATTGGTCGGCGTCGAGTTCAACCGGTTACCCATCCCGGACGCCAGCGGCGACCCCGAAACCCACCTCGAGGACCTCGAACACGAGCGGGCGACCGTCGAGTCGAAACTGGACAGCGTCGCCACCGAACTCGAGGAGGTCCGTGTCGAGCACGGGGCCTTCCTGCTGGCCGCCGAGGAGACCCTCTCGATCGAGGTGCAGAAGGCCGAGGCACCCCTCCAGTTCGCGACCACGAAACGCGCGTTCGTCGCGGAGGGCTGGATCCCGTCGGACCGATACGCTGACCTGATGGATGCGGTCCGGGACGCGGTCGGGGATCGCGTCGACGTCGAGGAACTCGAACGCGCCGCCTACACACCCACCCACGGTCACGAGACAGAGACCGTCGCCGACGGCGGCACCATGGGCGAGGACCAGCCCCCGACCATCCAGGACAACCCCCGGTCGGCCTCCCCATTCGAGCTGCTCGTCGAGGTCATCAACCGCCCCCGGTACTGGGAGGTCGACCCGACGATCATCCTGCTGTTGACCTTCCCGGCGTTCTTCGGGTTCATGATCGGGGACGTCGGGTACGGCCTCCTCTACACGGCCGCCGGGTACTGGCTCTGGAACAGCTTCGACAGCGACGCGTTCCAGAGCCTCGGCGGCATCGCAATCTGGTCCGGGGCGTTCACCGTCCTGTTCGGCATCCTCTACGGGGAGGTGTTCGGCACCCACATCATCACCACGTACGTCTGGGAGGGGGCCCTGGGCCTGGCCGGTCCACCGATGGAGAAGGGCCTCCACGCCGGGTCGTTCGCCAGACTGTGGCTGACGCTCTCGGTCCTGGTGGGGATCCTCCACCTCGGTGTCGGCTGGGTGCTCGGGTTCGTCAACGACGCCCGCGTCCACGGGACGAAGGCGGCGTTCCTCGAGAACGGGTCCTGGCTGTTGATCCTCGTCAGCATCTGGCTGTGGATCTTCAGCGAACAGGCGATGGGGTCGAAACCCGCGTTCCTCGTCGGCGAGGACAGCGTGTTCAACGCCCACCCGATCCCGCTGGGGTTCGAGGCGTTGCCCGCCCTGGTCCTCGTGGACATCCCGCTGGGCCCGGTGGGGACGTTGCCACTGTCGCTGTGGCTGGCCGGCGTGTTCCTCGGGCTGGCCCTGGCGATCGTCGGCGAGTGGAGTCACTTCGGCCCCGCCGCGCTCCTCGTCGGCGTCCTCGAGAGCCTGACCAACGGCCTGGTCAACGTCATCTCCTACACCCGGATCGCGATCGTCCTCCTGGCGAAGGCCGGGATGGCGTTCGTCGTCAACCTCCTGGTGTTCGGCGCCTACGAGGAGACCCACGGCGCCGAGACCATCGTCCACTTCACCTACAGCGGCCACGTCCCCGCCGGCGCCGAACCGCTGTTCGGCGGCCTCATCCACATGGGCGTCGTCGGCATCCTCGGCGGCATCGTGGTGTTGTTGGCGGGGCATCTCGTGGTGCTGTTACTCGGCGTAACCAGTGCAGGGCTCCAGGCTGTCCGCCTCGAGTACGTCGAGTTCTTTGGGAAGTTTTATGAAGGCGGTGGAGCGAAGTACGACCCGTTCGGTTACCGACGAACCTACACGACTGAGGACTGAATAAACCGATGTTCGAAGCCATTAGTCAACTCGCAACCCTCGGCGTACTGCTGCAGGAAACAACCACCGGTGCGGCCCCCGCGATCCCGAAGGAGGCGGCCGCCGCGCTCGCCGTCGGCCTGGCCGCGTTCGGCGCCGGGTACGCCGAGCGTGGCATCGGCGCCGCCGCGATGGGGGCGATCGCCGAGGACGAGGGCCTGTTCGGCACGGGCCTCATCCTGACGGTGCTCCCGGAGACGCTCGTGTTGCTCGCACTGGTCACCATCTTCGTGATCTGAGGCGGCGTCTATGAGTCTGGAAACGGTCGTCGAAGACGTCCTTGAGGAAGCCCGCGAACGACGGGAGGAGATCCTCGACGACGCCGAGGCCGACGCCGAGGAGATCGTGGCCGCGGCCGAGGCCGACGCCGCGGACACCGTCGAGACGGCCGAGGCGGAGGTCGAACGCGAGATCGAGCAGGAACGCGAACGCGCCCTCTCGAGTGCGAACCTCGAGGCCAAACAGGAGCGACTGGAGGCGCGACGCGAGGTGTTGGCCGACATCCGGGCGTCCGTCGAGGCCGCCATCGCCGACATCGACGGCGAAGACCGGGAGTCGCTGACCCGCGCCTCGATCGCCGCCGCCAGCGAGGAGTTCCCGGACGACGCCGCGGTGCAGGTGTACGCCCGCGCCGACGACGCCGCCCTGGTCGCGGACATCCTCACGGACTACGACGGGTACGAGCACGCCGGCGACCGGGACATCCTCGGCGGCGTCATCGCCGAATCCCCGGCCTCCCGGGTGCGGGTCGACAACTCGTTCGACTCCGTCCTCGACGAAGTGTGGGAGGACGAGCTCAAGACCGTCTCTGAGATCCTGTTCGACCGATGAGCGCCGGCGCGTCGAACGTCGAGTACGTGACCGCTCGGGTGCGCCACCGCCGCGCCGCCCTCTTCGGCCCCGAGGAGTACGACACCCTCCTCCGCATGGGCCCCGCCGAGATCGCGCGGTTCATGGAGGAGACCGAGTACGACCGCGAGATCAACGCGTTGGGCTCCCGGCACGCCGGCGTCGACCTCATCGAGTACGCGTTGAACCGGAACCTCTCCCGGCACTTCGATGACCTGCTCCGGTGGGCGGACGGTCTGTTGTACGAGCAGATCGCCCGCTACCTCCGGAAATTCGACGCCTGGAACGTCAAGACCGCGTTCCGCGGGCACTACAGCGACGCCACCCCCGAGGAGATCGAGGACGACTATATCCGCGCCGGCGAGTTCGACGACCGGTTCCTCGAGCGGCTGGCCAACGCCGCCGGCATCGAGGAGACCGTCGAACTCCTCGACCCCACGATCTTCGGGGACGCGGTCGCCGCCGCCTACCCCGACTACGAGGCGACCGGATTGCTGGTGCCCCTGGAGAACGCCGTCGACCGCACCTACTACGAGGGCTTGCTCGCCGACCTCCCCCAGGAGACCGACCGGGCGACGGACCTGTACGTCGAGTTCCTGCAGGCCGAGATCGACTTCCGGAACATCCGGAACGCCTTCCGACTCGCCCGCAGCGGCGCCGACCTCGACCCCACCGAGTACTACATCAGCGGCGGGCGATTGTTCGACGCCAACGACCTCCGCCAACTGGTCGCGAGCAGCGACGAACTCGTCGCCTGGCTCCGGGAGAGTGCCTACGGCCCGGAACTGTCCCACGCCCTCGACGACCTCGAGGCCGCCGACACCCTCATCGGGTTCGAACAGGCCCTCGACGAGGCGTTGCTCGAGTACTCCCAGCACCTCGCGTACGTGTTCCCGCTGTCGGTGTGTCCGGTGCTGGCCTACATCCTCGCGAAGGAACGGGAGGTCGACAACGTCCGCGCGATCGCCCGGGGTCGGGAGGCCGGACTGAGCCAGGCGGAGATCGAAGAGGAACTGGTGATGCTATGACCCAGGAGATCGCCGTCGTCGGCAGCCCCGAGTTCACGACCGGGTTCCGGTTGGCGGGGGTCCGCCGGTTCGAGAACGTGCCCGACGACGAGAAGACCGACCGCCTCGACGACGCGGTGACCGCCGTCCTCGAGGACGACAGCGTCGGCATCGTCGTCATGCACGACGAGGACCTCACCCACCTCTCGCGCCAGGTGCGGGAGGCCGTCGAAACCAGCGTGGAGCCGACCGTCGTCACCCTCGGTGGCGGCGGCCAGAGCGGGCTCCGCGAACAGATTCGGCGCGCAATCGGCATCGACCTGATGGCCGAGGAGGACAACGACAATACATGAGCCAGGCACAAACCACAGCAGGCGAGATCGAGAGCGTCTCCGGCCCGGTCGTGACCGCGACCGGCCTCGACGCGAAGATGAACGACGTCGTCTACGTCGGCGACGAGGGGTTGATGGGCGAAGTCATCGAGATCGAAGGCGACATCACCACCGTCCAGGTCTACGAGGAGACCTCCGACGTCGCCCCGGGCGAACCCGTCGAGAACACGGGCGAACCCCTGTCCGTCGACCTCGGGCCCGGGATGCTGGACTCCATCTACGACGGCGTCCAACGCCCCCTCGACGTCCTCGAGGCCCAGATGGGGGCGTTCCTCGACCGCGGTGTCGACGCGCCCGGCATCGACCTCGACCGGGAGTGGACCTTCGAGCCGACCGTCGAGGCGGGCGACACCGTCGAACCCGGAGACATCATCGGCACCGTCCCGGAGACCGAGAGCATCGAGCACAAGGTGATGGTGCCCCCGGACTCCGACGGCGGCACCATCACGGAGATCGGCGACGGCGAGTACACCGTCGAGGATCCCGTCGCAGAACTGGACTCCGGCGAGACCGTCCAGATGCGCCAGGAGTGGCCGGTGCGAGAACCCCGGCCCACCGTCGACAAGCAGACCCCGACCGAACCGCTGATCTCGGGGCAACGCATCCTCGACGGCCTGTTCCCGCTGGCCAAGGGCGGGACCGCCGCCATCCCCGGCCCGTTCGGCTCCGGGAAGACCGTGACCCAGCAGTCGTTGGCGAAGTTCGCCGACGCCGACATCGTCGTCTACATCGGGTGTGGGGAACGCGGCAACGAGATGACCGAGGTCATCGAGGACTTCCCCGAACTGCCCGACCCCCAGACCGGGAACCCGTTGATGGCCCGCACCTGCCTCATCGCCAACACCTCGAACATGCCCGTCGCCGCCCGCGAGTCCTGTGTCTACACCGGGATCACCATCGCGGAGTTCTACCGGGACATGGGCTACGACATCGCGTTGATGGCCGACTCCACCAGCCGGTGGGCCGAGGCCATGCGGGAGATCTCCTCCCGGCTTGAGGAGATGCCGGGCGAGGAGGGCTACCCCGCCTACCTCGCCGCGCGACTCTCCCAGTTCTACGAGCGCGCCGGCTACTTCGAGAACGTCAACGGCACCGAGGGCAGCATCTCCGTGATCGGCGCGGTGAGTCCGCCCGGCGGGGACTTCTCCGAACCCGTCACCCAGAACACGCTCCGCATCGTCAAGACGTTCTGGGCACTGGACAACGACCTCGCCGAACGCCGGCACTTCCCCGCCATCGACTGGAACGAGTCCTACTCGCTGTACCGCGAACAGCTCGACCCGTGGTTCGTCGACAACGTCGAGGGTGACTGGCCCGAGCTCCGGCAGTGGGCGATCGACACCCTCGACGAAGAGGGCGACCTCCAGGAGATCGTCCAGCTCGTCGGGAAGGACGCATTGCCCCAGGACCAGCAACTCACCCTCGAGGTCGCCCGGTACATCCGCGAGGGGTGGCTCCAGCAGAACGCCTTCCACGACGTCGACCGGTACTGCGAACCCGAGAAGACCTACGCCATGCTGGACGCGATCGAGACGTTCGCCGACGAGGCCTTCGACGCCCTGGACGCCGGCGTGCCCGTCGACGAGATCCAGTCCGTCGACGCCGCCCCGCGCCTGAACCGCATGGCCACCCAGGACGACTGGGCGGACTACATCGAGGGGTTACAGGCCGACCTCACCGACCAGCTCAGGGGGTTGTACTGATGAAAGAGTACCAGACCATCCGCGAGATCAGTGGCCCGCTCGTGTTCGTCGAGACCGACGAGGCGATCGGGTACGACGAGATCGTCGAGATCGAACTGGGTGACGGGAGCGTGCGCCGGGGCCAGGTCCTGGAGTCGACCAGCGACGAGGTCGCGATCCAGGTGTTCGAGGGGACCGACGGGATCGACCGATCGTCCTCGGTCCGGTTCCTCGGCGAGACGCTGAAGATGCCGGTGACCGAGGACCTGCTCGGCCGCGTCCTCGACGGGTCCGGGAACCCGATCGACGGCGGGCCCGACATCGTCCCCGAGGAACGCCGGGACATCGTCGGCGCCGCGATCAACCCCACCGCCCGCGAGTACCCCGAGGAGTTCATCCAGACCGGGGTGTCTGCCATCGACGGGATGAACACCCTGGTCCGCGGGCAGAAACTCCCGATCTTCTCCGGGTCCGGGCTGCCGCACAACGACCTCGCGTTGCAGATCGCGCGGCAGGCGACCGTCCCCGAGGAGGCCGCCGACGAGGACGCCGGCGACTCCGAGTTCGCCGTCGTCTTCGGCGCGATGGGCATCACCGCCGAGGAGGCCAACGAGTTCATGGACGACTTCGAGCGCACCGGCGCCCTCGAACGGTCGGTCGTGTTCATGAACCTCGCCGACGACCCCGCCGTCGAGCGGACGATCACGCCGCGACTCGCGTTGACGACCGCGGAGTACCTGGCCTTCGACCAGAACTACCACGTCCTTGTCATCCTCACGGACATGACCAACTACTGCGAGGCCCTCCGCGAGATCGGCGCCGCCCGCGAGGAGGTGCCGGGCCGCCGGGGCTACCCCGGGTACATGTACACGGACCTGGCCACCCTCTACGAACGGGCGGGCCGCATCGAGGGGGTCGAGGGGTCGGTCACCCAGATCCCGATCCTGACGATGCCCGGCGACGACGACACCCACCCGATCCCGGACCTCACCGGATACATCACCGAGGGCCAGATCTACGTCAACCGCGACCTGAACAGCCAGGGGATCGAACCCCCGATCAACGTGTTGCCCAGCCTGTCCCGGCTGATGGACGACGGCATCGGCGAGGGCCTGACCCGCGCCGACCACGCCGACGTCAAAGACCAGCTGTACGCCGCCTACGCCGAGGGCGAGGACCTCCGGGACCTGGTCAACATCGTCGGTCGGGAGGCCTTAGACGAGCGGGACAACACCTACCTCGACTTCGCTGACCGGTTCGAGAACGAGTTCGTCCAGCAGGGGTACGACACCGACCGCGACATCGAGACCACCCTCGACATCGGGTGGGAGCTGCTCTCGATGTTCCCGACCGAGGAGCTCAACCGCGTCGACGAGGACTTCATCGAGGAGTACTACGATGCGGAGGTCCGCGCCGACTACGCCGGCGAGGACACCGAGCCCGCCGAGGCCGCGGACTGACCGACAGCCACTATAAACCGTTAACTGCCTTCACCCGGAACATCACCCAAGGATGGCCGAGGACGTCAAACCGACCCGCAAGAACTTAATGGAGATCGAGGACCGCATCGAGCTCTCCGAACGCGGTCACGACACCTTAGAGCAGAAGCGGGACGGTCTCATCATGGAGTTCATGGACATCCTCGAGCAGAGCCAGGACGTCCGCTCGGACCTGGCCGACGACTACCAGGAGGCCCAGAAGAAGATCAACATGGCCCGCGCCATGGAGGGCGACATCGCGGTCCGCGGGGCGGCCGCCGCCCTGCAGGACCACCCGGAGATCACCGTCGAGTCCAAGAACATTATGGGCGTCGTCGTCCCACAGATCGAGTCCTCGCGGGTGCAGAAGAGCCTCGACGAGCGGGGATACGGCGTCCTGGGCACCAGTGCCCGCATCGACGAGGCCGCGGCCGCCTACGAACGGTTGCTGGAGACCATCGTCCTCGCCGCGGAGGTCGAGACCGCGATGAAGAAGATGCTCGACGAGATCGAGAAGACCAAACGCCGCGTCAACGCCCTCGAGTTCAAACTCCTCCCGGACCTCCGCGAGAACAAGGAGTACATCGAACAGAAACTCGAAGAACAGGAGCGCGAGGAGATCTTCCGCATGAAGAAGATCAAGGCCAAGACCGACGACGAGGACCGGCAGGCCGCCGACGCCACCCCGGGCGGCGACTGAGGGCGCCGCCTATTTCTCCCCCACTGCCCTCTGTGCCGGTATGGACTGCCCCGCGTGTGGCGGCACGGTCCTCGCGTTCCCGGTCCCCGAGGACCTCGGGGCCCTGTTGCCCGACGACCGCGCCGGCGCCGCCATCTGCACCCACTGTTTGACCGTCGTCCCCGAGGACGACCCGCCGACCGACCTCCCGGATTTCACCGCGGTCAGCGACGCGTTCCCCCGCGAACCGGATCGGGCGGTGGTGCTGGCGGTGCTGGTGGCGCTGCTCGACTCGCCGGCGACCTACCGCACCGAACTCGAGACGGTCGCCACCCGGGCGGAGGCCCGGGGCCTGGACGTGTTGCTGTTCCTCGATCGCCTCGACCGGGACCGGGCCCTGTCCCCGCACGTCGATCTCGGGCGGCGCGGCGCCCAGCTCGAACAGCTGTTAGGGTGACAGTCAGACGCCGGTGCCGTACCGGAGGATGCCGGCGACCCCGCCGAAGGCCGTGAGCAGTTGCTCGCCCTTCTCGAAGTCCGTCGAGATCAGAGAGACGTCGGTCCCGCGTTGTTCGGCGATGTCCGCGAGGTGTTCGACGACGTCCTCCCGCTGGACGACCTCGGTCGCGGCCCCACACTCCGGACACTCGTGGTCGGTCGGAGTGTCGCTGCGACTATCGACGACGACGCGGTCCTCGTGGCCCTCGGGACACTCGACGGTGACGACGTCACGGCGGAGGTCCTCGCTGACCAGCAACGTATCGACAGCCCCCATCAGGAGGTTCCGCCGCGTCGCCTCGAACCCGTAGGTAGCGAGTTCCCCGCCGTTCAACTCCTCGAAGAACGTCTCCATCAACGACTTGTCCTCCATCAACGCCGCGTCGGCCAGCGCGGCCTCGCCCATGTCGACGAGGTCGTACAGCCCGGACTCGTCGGTATAGGAGACGTCGAACTTGCCGAGGACCTTGTCCTGGAGTTCGTGGTGGAGGTAGTCCCCGTCGAGGAACTCGTCTTTGGTCGGGCTCGGGCCGCCGACGAGGATGCCGTCGAGCTCGTGGCGTTCGGGGACGAACAGGTCGTTGGCCATCTCCCCGACCTCCTGGTAGAAGTTGTCGATGGCCTCCAACCGCAGTCGGGCGAACCGCTGGGCGGACTGGCCCCCTTTCCGCTGCTTGCCGGGGACCAACGAGGACGCCGACTTCACCGGCTCGACGCGTTTCCCCCGCAACCAGCCGACGTTGGCCTCCCGCCGGTCGAGGACGATCAACCCGTACAGCCCCGAGTCCGCGAGCATCCCCTCGAGGGGCTCGGTCAGGAAGTTCGCATCACAGTGGTACCGGAACGACTGCACCGGTTGTGGCGGACTCTCCAGGACGCGGGTCACCATCTCGGTCCGGCCGCCGCCGCTGTCCACGGCTCCCGAGAACAGCACCAACCCGTTCTCTGGCGGGTACGTGTCGTAGTACCGCAACCGGTCTTTGATGCTCTTGAGGGCGTCCTGGACGTTGGTCCGGGTCTGTTTGGACTTGATGTTGGAGGCCTCGCTGTGCTCCTGGGTGACGTGGGCGACCACGTCGGAGATCTGCTTGTCCTCCGGGATGTAGATCGTGACGAGCTGGGTCCCCGACCCCTCGTACTCCTGGAGCTCCTCGATGACCTTCCGGAACTCGTACTTCCGGCGGTCCTCGTCGGCGCTCGGGTCGCCCTCCTGCTGACTCATCGCCTGAACTAGCCGGCCGACCGCCTAAGTACCCTTTGCCCTGCCACGGGTCGCCGACGACTGCGGGTGACAACTTCTCACCCGTTTGTCGAGGTTCCGGCAGAGCTTTTCGGTGTCCGCGCCGTGTCATCACGTATGGACTTTGGGCTGACCGACGAACAACAGGCGATCAGAGAGGAGGTCCGACGGTTCGGCGAGAACGAGATCGCACCGGTGGCGACCGAATACGACGTCGAGGAGAAATACCCCCACGACGTCATGGACGCCGCCGTCGAGATGGGGTTGGCCGGGGCGAGCATCCCCGTCGAGTACGGTGGGGCCGGCTACTCGCCCGTGGACCTGGCGATCGTCGTCGAGGAGCTGTTCGCCATCGACCCGGGGATCGCGTTGTCGATCACGAGTGCCGCGTTCGGCGCCGACGCCATCGAGGCGTTCGGCACGGAGGACCAGAAAGAACGGTGGCTCACCCCGATCGCCGAGGGCGAGGCGGTCATGGGGACGGCGGTGTCCGAACCCGGGGCCGGCTCGGACGTCTCCGCGGTCGAGACGCGGGCCGAGCGCGACGGCGACGACTGGGTGATCAACGGCTCGAAGATGTGGATCACCAACGGCTCGGTCGGGGACTACTTCGTCGTGCTCTGCCAGACCGATCCCGACGCCGAGGACCGGTACAGCGGCTTCAGCCAGATCCTCGTCGAGGCCGACCGCGACGGGTTCGAAGCCGACAAGATCACCGGGAAACTCGGGATCCGGGCCTCCGATACGGCGGAGCTGCGGTTCAACGACGTGCGGGTGCCCGAGGATAATCTGATCGGGACCGAGGGCGCCGGGTTCCTGCAGCTGATGCAGTTCTTCGACGAGACCCGGACCATGGTCGCCGCCCAGGGGGTCGGCATCGCGAAAGGCGCCAGCGAACGCGCCCTGGAGTACGCCCAGGAACGCGAGCAGTTCGGACGCCAGATCAGCGACTTCCAGGCGATCCAGCACAAGCTCGCGGAGATGCACACCCGCACCGAGGCCGCCCGCCAGCTCACCTACAAGTCCGCCTGGAGCGTCGAGAACAGCGACGGGCAGCTCACGGCGTTGGCCTCGATGGCCAAGGAGTTCGCCTCCGAGGTCGCCGTCGAGGTTGCCGACGAGGCCGTCCAGATCCACGGTGGTGCCGGCTACGTCAACGACTTCGACGTCGAACGCCTCTACCGGGACGCGAAGATCACCCAGATCTACGAGGGTACCACGGAGATCCAGAAGAACATCGTCGCCCGGGAGCTGCTGGGCAAGGGGTTCTGAGCCGGGCCGACCGTCGTCCACGCCGCGCCGGGTCGGTCTCGACCCCTGTTCGACGGGACGGCACACCGCCCGGATTGGTTCCGGGAATGTCAGTTTTGGCGAGAAGGGTTTTTTAATCGGCGGGGTCACGGTCCCCGTAATGAGTATCTACGCGGTCGCGAGCGGGAAAGGCGGGGTCGGCAAGACCACCACCGCCATCGCCCTGGGTGCCTGCCTGGCCGCTGGCGGACGCGAGACGGTCGTCGTCGACGCCGACCTCGGGATGCCCGACCTCGGGGCGGTGCTGGGGATCGACGACGAGGGACCGACGTTGCACGACGTGTTGGCCGGGTCGGCCGAGGTCGAGGCGGCCACCCGGTCGGCACCCGGGGGCTTCGACGTCATCCCCGGCGGCGCCGCCCTCGAGGACTACGCCGCCGGCGATCCGGCAGCCCTCCGCCCCGCCGTCGAGGCGCTGGCCGACCGTTACGACGACGTCATCGTGGACACGGCCGCCGGCCTGAGCCAGGACGTCCTCGTGCCGCTGGGCCTGGCCGATCAGACGATCCTCGTCTCGACCCCGGCCGACGCCGCCCTCCAGGACGCAGAGAAGACCCGGCAACTCGTCGATCGGGTCGATGGCACCGTCGCCGGCCTCATCGTGACCCGCGTGGTCGACCGGGAGGCGCCGTCCCCGACCGAGTCCTCGCCGGTCGCGCTCCTGGGGATGATCCCGGACGATCCGGCGGTCCGCGAGGCCGAACAGGCGAACGAACCCATCACGGTCTACGCGCCCGAGGGGCCAGCGGGGGCCGCGTACATCGAGGTCGCCGCCACGTTGCTGGATGTGCCTGCTGGGACGATCGAACTCGGGTCGGCCACCGCCGCGGCGGATGCGGAATCGACGGCCGAGGACGACACCGCCGACCAGGCGGAGGCCGACCTGGTCGGGGGGCCGGGCGAGGCGGCCGACCGGGCCGCGGGCTCGGCGGAGCTGGTCGAGGAGTCGACCGAGGCGTCGCGTGAGGCGGTTCCGTTCGCCGACGATGGCGGGGCCGAGGCGGACCTCGTGCGGGGCGGAAGCGAGGACGCCGGCGACGGCGCGGCGGGGACCGATGCGGGCGAGGCGACCGGGGCCGACACGCCGGAGGAGCCGTTGGTCGACACGGGCGAGGACGACGGCGCCGAGGAGGAGTCCTCACGGTCGTTGTTGAGTCGATTGACCGGCGGGCTCCTCGGGTGACCGGACCGGTCGAAAGGGAACGTCTAAAGGGACGCGCGGGGAACGACAGACCATGGCAACCGACGGTGTGACCGAGGGCGTTCCGCTGAGCTGGATTCTGCTGTTCGTCGTCCTCGCACTCGGGCTGGCGGGGGCGGCCGTCCTCTTCTTGGGTGGGGACCTCATCATCACCGGACAGCCGTGACCGGTCACATGGACTCGGGCGCCGCGATTCCGAGCACCCACAGGGCGTTCGCGAGGGTGTGCCGGGCGGCCTCGACCAACGCGACGCGGGCGGTGCGGACATCGCCCGTCGCGGACTGGACCGGGCACTCCCGGTAGAACGTGTTGAACGCGTCGGCGAACTCCCGGGCGTAGGTCGCGACCCGGTGGGGTTCGTATTCGGTGGCGGCTGTCTCGATGACGGCGGGGAACCGCGCGATCGCCGAGAGGAGCGACCGTTCGGCCGGGTGGGTCAACGCCGCCGCGTCGGGCTCGTCTGCGTCGTCGATGCCGTCGAGGATACCACAGGCCCGGGCGTGGGCGTACTGGACGTAGGGGGCACTCTGGGCCTCGAAGTCGAGGGCGTCGTCCCAGTCGAAGGTGATGCCCTTCGTCGGTTGCTTGGCGACGATGTCGAACCGGACCGCGCCGATGCCGACCTGGCGGGCGATCCGGTCGACGTCGCCGTCGGTGAGTTCGCCCCGGGACCGGTCGGCCACCCGGGTCTCGACCTCCGCCCTGGCGCGACGCTCGGCCTCGTCGAGGAGCTCGTCGATGTCGATTCCGGTTCCCTTCCGGGTGCTCATGCCGCCCTCCGGCAGATCGACCCAGGAGTAAAACACCGCCGTGAGTTGGTCGGTGTCGTTGCCCAGGAGTTCGAGGGCGGCGCGTAACTGGTCGGCGTGGAGCTTCTGGTCCTCGCCGAGCACGGTGACTGCGCGGTCGTAGCGGTCGAACTTCCACTCGTGGTGGGCCAGGTCTCTGGTCGTGTACAGCGAGGTGCCGTCCGACCGGAGGAAGACGAACTCCTTGTCGATCCCCCAGTCCTCGAGGTCGAGGACCCAGGCACCGTCCTCCTGGTGGGCGACGTCCGTGGCCTGCAGTCGGTCCACGACCGCGTCCTTGGATCCGTCGCGGATGAACTGGGTCTCCCGGATGAATGCGTCGAAGGGCGCCGGGAGGCGGGCGAGGGTCTGGCGGTTCCCCTTGAGGACCTGGTCGACGACCGTCCACACCCGGTCGAGGGTGGCCTCGTCACCCTCCTCGATGCCCTGGATGATCTCGGCGATCTCGGCCTCGGCCGCCTCGACGTCCTGGGGGTCGGCGTCCTCGAGGTACGCGTGGCCCCGGCGGTAGTACCGCACCAGTTCGTAGTCGGGCTTGTCGCGTTCGGGGGCCGGGAGTGTGTCCTCCTCGAAGGTCTCGTAGGCCCAGGTGAACACGGCCATCTGGCGGCCGGCGTCGTTGACGTAGTAGTGGCGATCGACGTCGTTGCCCGCGAAGGTCAGTGTCCGGGCGAGGGCATCGCCGATGATGGTGTTGCGGGCGCGGCCGACGTGAAGCGGTCCCGTCGGGTTGACGCTGGTGTGTTCGACGACGATGGACTCCCCGGTGTCGGGCCGACGTCCCCAGTCCTGGTCGGCGGTGCTCAGGGTGTCCGCGTAGTACCGGGGCCCCGGCGTGAAGTTGACGTAGGGGCCCTGGGTGGTCACGGCCTCGATGTAGGTGTAGGTCGTCGGATCGATCGCGGCGGCGATGTCCTCGGCGATCGCGGGCGGTGGCGCCTGGGCGGTGTCGGCCAGGCGGAAGGCCACTGATGAGGCGAGGACGGCGTCGACGTCCGCCGGCGGTTCCTCGACGCCGAGGTCCGCCGAGGGGAGGTCGAGGCTGGTGAGGGCGGCCTCGACGGCGGCCTCGACCTCGGCGCGGAACGACAGGAACATGGTGGCCGCTATCGGCGGGGGCGTCATAGGGATTTCCAATCGGGCGTGGCGGGTGGCCGCGCCCCGCGGAACGGGGTTCTATTCAACGAGTCGGGCACAAGAATAAAGAGGGCTGCATCGAAACGTGGGATGTGGCGACACCCCCCGTCGCCACGGTCACGGTCGATCCCGCCACGCGGCCGTGACGTCCCCCGATGCGACTCCCGTCTCCCGGCGGGTGCCTGCCATGCACCCAGCGGCACCCCCCGGGGGACACCGCCACGCACCGCTTTCCAGGAACCTTTATCCCGTCGCCACCAACAGGTAGAGAGACGCCCCACCACCTCGAATACCAGATTCGTTACGCATCTCGTATTCGGTATGCTTATGCCGGTGGGGGCGGTGGCTCCGCGTATGGACGCGCAGCTCCGCACCGCGGACGTCGGCAACGACGAGATTGCCGCCCTCAAGCTCCTCGCCCTCGAGGGCGCCCGCCGCGAGGAGCGGCTGATCTCGTGTGCCGACCTCGCCGACCGACTCGACGCCTCCACCCAGACCGCCTCCCGCCGCCTCCAGGCCCTGGACCGGGCCGGCTACCTCACCCGGGAACAGACCGGGGACGGACAGTGGATCACCATCACCGACGCCGGCGACCGCGTCCTCAAGGCCGAGTACGAAGCCTACCGCCGCATCTTCGAGCACGAGGACGTCACCACCCTCTCAGGCACCGTCACCACCGGCATGGGCGAGGGCCGCCACTACATCTCCCTCGACGGGTACATGACCCAGTTCCGCGACCGCCTCCACTACGAACCGTACCCCGGCACCCTCAACATCGCCCTCGCCACGGAGAGCCAGCGACGCCGCGCCGCCCTCGAAGCCATCGACGGCGTCCGTATCGACGAGTGGGAGGACGACGACCGGACCTACGGGGCCGCCACCTGCTATCCCGCCACCGTCGAGATCGACGACCAGCGGTACAGCCCGGCACACGTCATCGTCCCCGACCGCACCCACCACGACGAGAGCCAACTCGAGGTCATCGCCCCCATCAAACTCCGGGACGAACTCGGACTGTCCGACGGCGACCGCATCGACATCCAGGCCGGAGTCACCTGACATGCGTCTCGAACCACCGCTCGAACGCGCCGTCACCGCCTTCCGCGAGGGATCGCCCGTCCTCGTCCACGACGCCGCCGACCGCGAGGGCGAGACCGACATCCTCTATCCAGCGACCGCCGTCACCCCCGACGACGTGGCCGACCTGCGCAACGACGGGGGCGGGCTGATCTTCGTCGCCCTCTCCGATGCGGTCGCCACCGCCTTCGACCTCCCGTACCTCCACGACGCCATCGACCACCCCGCCACCGAGTTCGACGACCTCGGCTACGACGCCCACCCCTCGTTTTCTCTCCCGGTCAACCACCGGGACACCTACACCGGGATCACCGACCGCGACCGCGCCCGGACGATCACCGCCATCGGGGCCGCCGCCGCCGACCCGGACAGCGTCGACTTCGCGGCGACGTTCCGGGCCCCCGGCCACGTCCACCTGCTCCGTGCCGCCCCCGACCTCCTCGCGGACCGCCGCGGCCACACCGAACTGGGGGTCGCGCTGGCCCGCGCCGCCGACCGCGCCCCCGCGGTCGCCGGCTGTGAGATGCTCGACGACGAGACCGGGGACGCCCTGCCGCCGGCGGCCGCCCGCGCCTACGCCGACCGCATCGAGGCTCCCTACGTCGAAGGCCGGGACCTCGTCGCCGCCCTGGAGTGAGACCGCAACGGTTTCCCCGTCCCCCACACCGGCGTCTGTATGTCGCTCAGCCAGGGGCTGATGCTCGCCCGCGACACGTCCCTCCCGACGACGGTGGCTGCCGTCGCCCGCCACGGCTTCGACCACGTGGAGTTGAACATGGAGACCGGGTTCGCCCGCTCCCGGCTCGACCCCGGGCGGGTCGCGGCCCTCACCGACGACCATGACCTCGATGTCGTCGCCCACCTCCCCTACCGCATCGACCCATGCACGCCACACACCCACGCCCGGGAGGGCGCCTGTCGTGAACTCGAGGCCGCCATCGACGCCGCCGCCGACGCCGGCGCCCACCGGGCGGTCGTCCACGCGACGACGCTCACCCACGGTGACGCCTGGGACACCGACCGGATCCGTGGCCTGATCGTCGACGTCGCCGACCGTCTGGGGGCCTACGGCGCCGACCGCGGCGTCGACATCGCCGTCGAGAACCTCAAAGGCGAGTACTACGACGTCCACACCTACGCCGAGATCGCCGACCGGTCCGCCGCCAGCCTCTGTCTGGACACCGGTCACGCCGCCGTCTCCGGGATGGACGCCACTGAGCAGGCCGATTTCCTCGGCGAACACGGCGACGCCATCACCCACCTCCACCTCAACGACACGCGTCGCCGCGACGACGACGAACACCTCCCCGTCGGGCTCGGCTCCCTGGACTTCGGGGCCATCGCCGCCGGCATCGTCGACACCGACTGGCGAGGCACCGCCACCCACGAGGTCTGGGCGCCGACCGGCCCCGGTCCCGTCGCCACCGCCGGGAAACGCGTCTTCGACGACGCCCTCGAGGCCGCCCGGACCTCCCAGAACGGGAACACTCTTTAGCAGTCGGTCGGAACGACCGCATATGAGCTTCGAGGAGATGGACGTCTCCGAGATCTGGATGGACGGGGAGTTCGTCGACTGGGAGGACGCGACCGTCCACGTCCTCACCCACGCCCTCCACTACGGGTCCGGCGTCTTCGAAGGGGTCCGGTGCTACGACACCGAGCGCGGCCCCGCGATCTTCCGGTGGGAGGAACACCTCGACCGGTTCTACAACTCCGCGAAACCGTACAAACTCGACATCGGTTATTCCCCGGCGACGCTGACCGATGCCACCACCACGCTGATCGACCGCCAGGACCTCGCCTCCTGTTATGTCCGCCCGATCGCATTCTACGGCTATCACAGCCTCGGCGTCAGCCCCGGCGACAATCCGACCCGCACCGCGATCGCGTGCTGGCCGTGGGGCGCCTACCTCGGCGACGACGCCCTCGAACACGGGGTCGACGTCAAGGTCTCCTCCTGGCGGAAACACGCCTCCAGCCAGGTCCCCACCAACGCCAAGACCACCGGCCTCTACGTCAACAGCCTCCTCGCCGGCGAGGAGGCCCGCGACAACGGGTACGCCGAAGCCATCGTCCTCAACAAGGAGGGCAACGTCGCCGAGGGCCCCGGCGAGAACCTGTTCGTCGTCCGCGACGGCGAACTCTACACGCCCGGCCTCGCCGAGAGCATCCTCGATGGGATCACCCGGCGGTCGGTCATCACCCTCGCCGAGGAGCTCGGGTACACCGTCCACGACGAAGCGACCATCAGTCGCGGCGAACTGTACACCGCCGACGAACTGTTCTTCACCGGGTCCGCCGCCGAGGTCACCCCGATCAAGTCCGTCGACGACGTCGCGGTCGGCGACGGTGGCCGTGGTCCCGTCACCGAGGAGATCCAGTCCCGGTTCTTCGAGGTCGTCGAACGCCGGACCGACGACCACGACGACTGGTTCACCTACGTCTAGGCCGTCTCGTCCTCGCCGTCCTCGTCGCCGAGGTCCGTGTCACCGAACAACGTCTCGGTGACATCTCCCGGCAACCGGTCCTCGCTGGCCTCCCCGAACCCGGCACTCAACACCCGGGTCAACGCGTCCTCGACGGTCTCGTCGGTCCGGATCAACTCGTCCGGTGGCAACTCTAGGACGTAACCGGTCGTGATGTTCGGCGCCGTCGGCATGAACACGACCTCCCGACCGTCCTCGGTCCGCTTGCCCGTCTTGAACGCCGTCATCCGGTACCCGGGCACCGGCTCGATCTTCACCGGTTCCTGGAGCTCGTCCGTGCCAGTCAACGCCGTCTCCACCGCCATCTTCGAGGCGTTGTATACGATCCGCAGTCCGGGCAACCGGTTGGCGACGCTGTCCAACAGTCCCTCGACGTAGCCGCCGACCGCCGTCCGCATCAGGTACCCCACCGCGAACACGAGCAGGACGAACACCACCACCGTCACCACCACGCGTACGGCCGGGTTGGGGAACGACCGCTCCAACAGGGGGATGCCGGCGATCTGGGAGTACAACCAGTAGACGACGAACAACGTCACCAACACGGGTACCAGCACCACCAACCCGCTGGCAGCGTCCCGCTTCCAGTCAGCCATCGACCGCAGGAAACGGCGCCACCGCCGTAAGCCTTCCCAACCGCGTCAGCGGCCGAGGACCGCCCGCAGTGCGAACACCAGGTTCTCCTTGCGTTCGAGCACCCGTCGGTAGAAGTAGGACAGCCACTTGCCGCCGTAGGGGACGTACTGGTAGACCGGGACCTCCGCGGCGAACCGACGCTGGGCGTCCTCCCGCACCCCCATCAGCATCTGGATCTCGTAGTCGGTCCCGTGTTCGGTGTGGAGGGTCCTGGCGCGGTCGATCATCTCGGGGTCGTGACTCCCGACGGCGATCCCGTCATCGAAGTGCTCGAACATGTACGCGAGGTCGTTCTTGTACGCGGTGTTCACCCGCTCTTTGTTCCGGAAGGCGATGTCGGCCGGCGGGTCGTAGGCGCCCTTGACCAGTCTGACCTTTCCCGGGAGGGCCGCCAACCGTTCGAGGTCCTCGCTGGTACGACGGAGGTTCGCCTGTACGCAGACCCCGACCCCGCCGTCGTAGGCGGTGGTCTCGGCCTCGAAGGCGTCGAGGGTGGCGTCGGTGGTCGTGTGGTCTTCCATGTCCAGCCACACGAAGACGTCCTGGTCGGCCGCCGCCTCGACGATCTGTGCGAAGTTCTCCCGGAAGACCGACTCCCCGACATCGAGTCCGATCTGGCTGGGTTTCACCGAGATGCAGGCGTCGACCCCGGTCGCTGTGATGTCGTCGATCAACTCCAGATACGCGTCCCGATCGGCGGCGGCCGCGGCGCGGTCGTCGTAGTGTTCGCCCAGCAGGTTGAGGATGCCGGCGACGCCGTCGTCGTTGATCGAGGCCACGTGGTCGAGGGCGGTGGCCGCGTCCTCGCCGGCGACGAACCGACTGGCGATCGGCGGGATCACGGTCGCGGGGTCGGTCGGCCCGGCCTTTACTGTTCCCGTCTCCGGACCGCCGAGGTTTTTGAGGGTTGCCCCCGCCGGTCCCGGTATGGAGCCGCTCGCCGTCCTCGCGACCGCCATCTGGGCGATGCTCCCGGCCTACATCCCGAACAACGTCGCGGTGCTCGTCGGTGGTGGCCCACCCATCGATGGCGGCCGCACCTGGCGGGGGCATCGGGTGCTCGGCGACGGCAAGACCTGGCGGGGCACCATCGCCGGGGTCCTGGCGGGGGTCGCCCTGGCACTGGTCCTCGACCGCGGGCACCCCTGGGTGGGTGAGCTCATCGGGGCTGCCCTCCCGGGGTTCCCGATGGCGGCGGCGGTGGCGTTGCCCGCCGGCGCGATGCTGGGCGACATCGCGGCGTCGGCGGTGAAACGCCAGCTGGGCCGCGAACGCGGCGCGAGCCTGCCGGGCCTCGATCAGCTCGACTTCGCCGTCGGGGCACTCGTCGTGGCGTGGCTCCTGGCCCCCGGGTGGGCGGCGACCGTGTTGACGCCGGCGGTCGTGGTGACGATCCTGGTGGTGACGCCGATCCTCCACGTCGGGACCAACGCCCTCGCGTACGCGCTGGGGCTCAAGGACGTGCCCTGGTGACCGGCACCTCCCGCGGTATGCGTCCCCGTGCGGGATTCTTCGGGGATGCGGAGTCGGAGTATTCAAGGCCGTGTGGGTCGCGGGGCGTGTATGAACCGCGCCGAGAAGGCCGCCCTTCAACTCCAGGCGGTGCGGGTGCTCCGGGCCCTGAAGCGGTCCCGGACCTACGAGGAACTGGCCACAGAGACCGGGTTCTCCGCGGGCGACCTGAACCGATACGTGAACGGCCACGTCCTCCCGGGCGCGGATCGGGCCGCCGACATCGTGGCCTCCGCCGGGCAGTCGTTGGTCGAACGGGAACTGGCGTCCCGGGTCAGCGTCGACGACGAGGGCTACGTCGACACCTCGGCGGCGGTCTTCGACCCGGGGTTCCTGGCCATGGTCGCCCCCGTCGTGGCCGAACACCACGAGTTCGTGGCTCCGGACGTGGTCCTCACGGCGGCCACCGACGGCATCACCCTGGCCACGGCGTTCGCCCAGCACTTCGACGCGACCTGTGCGTACGCGAAGAAGACCCGCGAGACCGCTGTCGAGGAGTTCTTCGAGGCGCGCGAGCGGCTGGAGTCCGGGATCGAGTTGACCTACTACCTCCCGCGGAACGCCATCTCGGACCGGGATGCGGTGTTGGTCGTCGACGACCTCATCCGCTCCGGGGAGACCCAGGGCCTCCTGTTGGACATCGCGGAGACCGCGGGGGCTGACGTCGTCGGCGTCTTCGCGTTGATCGCCGCGGGCGAGGAGGGGTTGGCGCGGGCCCGATCCCGGGTCGAGTCGCCGGTGGCGGCGCTGACGACCCTGGACTGACCCGCGACTATCCACGACCGTGGATATGTTCCCGTCTTCGAACGGGGATACCCGCCTGTATTGCACTTGTGTGGATAGAAATCCTTAAGAGATGCCAGTGGTTGGGCTTGAACGTGCATCATGAGTCAGGGTGACTCCACCGACGCATCGTTCATGAACCGCCTCGGTTCCTACTTCGGTGTCGACGAGTACGACAGCAGCGTCCGCACCGAGATCATCGCCGGGTTGACGACCTTCCTCACGATGTCCTACATCGTCGTCGTCAACCCCGCCATCCTCGCCGGAACCGACGTCAACTTCGCTGCCGACGGCGTCCAACCCGCCATCGACCCAGCCGGCGTCCCCCCGGGCCAGACCTTCCAGATGGTCGCGATCGTGACGATCATCTCCGCGGCGATCGCGACGCTCATCATGGCGTTCTACGCCAACCGCCCGTTCGCCCAGGCCCCGGGGCTGAGCCTTAACGCCTTCTTCGCGTTCACGGTCGTCGGCGCCATGGGGATCTCCTGGCAGACCGCCCTCGCCGCGGTGTTCGTCGAGGGGCTGCTCTTCATCGGCCTCACCGCGGTCGGCGCCCGCGAGTACGTCATCAACATCTTCCCCGAACCGGTGAAGTTCGCGGTCGGGACCGCCATCGGTCTGTTCCTGGCGTTGATCGGGTTCGAGGCCATGGGCGTCGTCACCGGTGAGGGCGGCACCATCCTCGCCCTCTCCCAGATCGCCCAGAGCCCCGTCGCCATCCTCTCGCTGGTCGGGCTGTTCGTGACCCTGGGCCTGTACGCCCGCGGCGTCACCGGCTCGATCATCATCGGCATCGTCGGCACCTCGCTGCTCGGGTACGGGTTGACCTTCGCCGACGTCGTCGACCAGGGCGTCCTCGCCCCGGAGAGCCTGCCGTCTGCCACCTACGACATCACCCCGCTGGCCGGCGCGTTCCTCGAGGGGTTCCAGGGATTGGAGGCGTTCAGCTTCGCGTTGGTGGTGTTCACCTTCTTCTTCGTGGACTTCTTCGACACCGCCGGCACCCTCACCGGCGTCTCCCAGGCTGCGGGCTTCCTCGACGAGGACGGGAACCTCCCGGGGATCGACCGGCCGCTGATGTCCGACGCCATCGGCACCACGTTCGGCAGCATGCTCGGGACCTCCACCGTCACCACCTACATCGAGTCCGCGACGGGTGTCGAGGAGGGCGGCCGCACGGGCCTGACCGCCCTCGTGGTCGCCGTCCTCTTCTTGGTCTCGCTGATCGTCGTCCCCCTGGCGGCCGGCGTCCCACAGTACGCCTCCCACATCGCCCTCGTGGTCGTCGGCATCGTGATGCTCACCAACGTCGGCGACGTCGACTGGTCGGATCTGACCCACGCCATCCCCGCCGGGCTGACCATCCTCGTGATGCCGTACACGTTCAACATCGGGTACGGGATCGCCGCCGGCATCATCTCCTACCCCATCGTGAAGGTCGCCGCCGGCGAGTACCGGGACGTCCACATCGGCCAGTACATCCTCGCCGCGCTGTTCGTCGTCTACTTCTACGTCCAGACCAGCGGCATCCTCGCCTGACGGCGAGGCCGACCGCCTTTCTTGGTGTTTATCCGCGTGGCCCCCCGAGGCCCGGGTATGTCGACGCTCGTGCTGTACGAACTCGAGGGCTGTCCGTTCTGCCGGAAGGTCCGACACACCCTCGACGACCTGGGCCTCGAGTACGAGACCCACTCGGTCCCCGCCGCCCACGCCGCCCGGGACGAGGTCCGTGCCATCAGCGGCCAGACCGGCGTCCCGGTCCTCGTCGACGAGGCCAACGGCGTCGAGGGCATGCCCGAATCAGCGGACATCGTGGCCTATCTCCGGGAGACCTACGGCGAGGACACCGCCTGAACGGTCACTCCTCGTCGTCGTCCGGGTCGACCCCGGCACGGGCGAGCGCGTCGACGAGGTCGGCCTTCGACGGACTGGCGCCCACGTCCAGGCCCTCCCGGGCCGCGAGCTGCCGGAGCTCCTGGTAGGGGTGCTCTCGCAACGCCGCGACATCGCCCTCCGGTGCCTGGCGTCGCCGGACGGTCGCCCTCCCGCCGTTCGACTGGATCCCCAACGGCGTCGCCGGCGGGGCGAACGTGTACCGGTACCCATCGTGTAACACGTGGTAGCCACCGGCCTCCCGATCCTCCAGGACGGGCTCGTCGGCGTCGATGGCGACGTCGACGAGGTCCGCGAGGGTCGCCGCCTCGATGACCTGCCGGTCGAAGGCCGCATCGGGCAGGGACACCCGGGCGATCCAGTCGTCGTACTCCGCCCGATCGACACGGTAGGCCAGCCACGTCGCCTCCCGGTCGGTCAAGGCCAACCGGTCCCGGCGCCGCGCCACCACGAGGCCCGTGGTGCCGCCCAGGCCGGCCACCAGCAATACCGGCCCGAGCACACCCCCGAGGAACCCTGGCGGATCCGTCGCCGTCACCGTCTCCACCGTCCGGAAGGTCCCGTCGGGGAGCACCGGGTCCTCGAGCCGGTAGATGCCGCCGCGGAACGTCATCGGCAACACGTAGGTCAGTGTCTCGTTGACCGGTCGGTCGTTGACCCGGCCGCTGGTCCGGACGTCGACGGCGACGTGGGCGCGGAGCAACGCGGCGGGCGTCCCCAGCTCCTTGGCGATCTCCCGGGCGCGGGTCATCGCGGCGCTCACGTTCACCGCCACGGTCGTCCGCACCGGATCGCCCGGACCGACGTCCGTGACCCGATGGGTGTCGAGCGGTTCGCTGACCGACCAGTAGGTCACCGCCTCCTCCCCGGCCCCACTCACTCCTTCGACGACGATCCGGGTCGCGACGACCGCATCGACGGACCCGTTGTCCGAGGCCGTGTACGCGAACGTGTGAGTCGTCTCCAACACCGGCATCACCGACTCGAAGTACACGGTCCGGTCCTCGACGACCGACCCCGGCTCGAACGCCGTCCCGTTGCCGACGACCGTGGCCTCGTGGCTGAAGTTCCCCGTTGCCGCCCAGGACGACTGGGTCCGTTCGACGGTGTGACTCCCGGGGAACAGGTAGGCCCCCGCGGCCAGCCACGCACCGACCACCAACACGACCACGGCCAGCGCCACCACCAGCCCGAAGTGGCGGCTGACGGTCGCCCGCAGACGCAACATCCCCGGCCTCATCCGTCTCCCCCTGACCGGCCTCCGATGCTTGAGTCCTCCGGTCCCCAGAGCCACCGGCGGACACTCCACGAGCCACGGCCCCGCCGGTCCGTGATACGGATCCGACCCCGACCCACGAGCACCCGGCCGACGAGGAGGAACGCGACCACGATCGTCAGGTCCACGGCCGCGATCGCGACCCAGGGATGGATCGCGTGGGCGGCCAGCAGCACCGACGGCGGCAGCACGGCCAGGAACCGGTGCTGGGTCACCGTCCGCCAGTACCGCCCGGGGTCGGGCGGCGCTGTCAACGTCACCGCGACCGTCTCCCGATCACGGGGCCCCAACAACACCGGGTCGGCCGGGACCGCCACCCCCTCGGCGTCGGCACCGAACACGACGAACGTGGGCAACAACCCCGCGTTCGTCACCGCGGTCTCGACGCTGCGTTGGGTCCCGGCCGGGATGCCGCCCTGGACCGACGCCCCGGGATCGACGCTGTCGAAGGGATACACCTCGACGCCGCTCGGGGCGACCATGGCCACCGTCGCAGCGATGGCGACGACGACGGCCACGACCAACACCAGTTGTGACGGGCGATACCCCCGGTCACGACCCCGATCACGGCGCCGGGCCTTCCGGGGGGTCGCGGCCACGACATCGGCGACGTACCCGACGATACTCGCGGCCAGCAACAGCATCGCCAGGCCACGCACCCCCAGAATCGACCGCGTCCCGAGCAGCGCGGCCAGCTGTTCCTGGACCCCGGCCACCGCGGCCCCCACCGCGTCGATCGCCGTCCCGAGTTCGGGCACGACGAGGAGGCGCCCCTCGATCTGGACGGCGACGGCCACCACCCGGTCGCTGGAGACCGGTGGCTCTCCCGCCGCCTGGTCGGTGAACGGGTTCGCATCGCCGGCCGTCACCAGCCCCTCGTCGGTCACCTCCACGACCCGGTGGGTGGTCAGGCCGCCGCCGTGGAGTTCCACGGCCCGATAGGTGACAACGTCCCCCGCGTCGACGCCACCGACCAGCGCTGGCGGCACCGCCACGAACCCGTCACCCGGGTCCAGGGTCGGTCGCATGCTCCCGGTTTCGACGAACCCCAACAGGAACGGCTGTCCGACGAGTTGACCGACCGCTATCGCTACGACGCCGAGCAGGACCAACCCGCCGAGGACGCGACCCGGCGTCACCCGCCGACTGACGCGGGCCCCGCCGTGGGACGCGGTGCTCGCCACAGATTGCTGACCGGATCAGACCGACTCCGCGTGGATCGTGAAGTCGTCGTCGCCGGTGAAGATATCGCCTGTCTGTTCGTAATCCTCGAGGTCGATCTCGACCCCGATGGACAGCGACTGCGAGCCGTCGCTGTTGATCTGTCGTTTGTTCGTACTGTCCGCGTAGGCACCCGAGTCACTCCAGTAGAACCGGAGCTTGGCGAGTGAGTCCTCGAACCAGATGTCGAGGTCCGGCACCGCCCCGGTCTTCGCGGAGAGTTCGAAGACGCCGTCGAACCGGTTGACGGAGTCCTGGTTCAGGCCCATGCCGGTGCCGTCACCGGCGTTCTCGGTGTGTTCGTCGAAGTGGAGGAACAGCTGCCCGTCCTCGATCTCCGCGTAGTCACTTGTCGCCTCGAGGGTGAGGTACGCGCTCCCGTCACCGACGACTTCTGCGGTGAGGTTCCGATCGACCTCCGAGCTCGAGAGTGCTCCTGTCCCGAGGGCCGCGATACCCCCCGCCGTTACAGCGCCGAGTCCAATCAGCAGTTTACGTCGTTTCATGGTGCTCCCGATGCGTCCCCATCCGAGTCGCCACGGACGCGTACCCCACTCTGGGAGACGTTGACCCTTTATCATGCGCCGCCTGAGCAGTTTCAGGCACCGCCTGAACGCGACGACCCCCCGAATCGACTTCCTTCCGGCGTTCTCCGCTCGGAATGAAACGTCATACAGTTTTATGTTGGTACGGACGCGACGTGTGTTCGCCGAACGGTTTGGGGGGATCAATGATAGGGTCAGCACTCTCGACGCAGCAAGGTGGGGGTGGCCCCACGGGGCCTGGCGGCCCCGAGCTTAACCGCGACGACGTGTTCCACGTTCTCCGGAACCGCCGTCGACGGTACGCCTTACACTATCTCAAACGGCGGGAGGAGGCCGCCGCCGAGATCGGCGAGATCGCCGACCAGGTCGCCGCCTGGGAAAACGAGATCAGCGTCCCGGAGGTCACGTCCACCCAGCGGAAACGCGTGTACAACGCCCTCCAGCAGACACACCTGCCGGAACTCGACGACACCGGGTTCGTCGAGTACGAACGCGGCCACGTGGAACTCACCCCACAGGCCGCCGAACTCGACATCTACCTCGAACTGGTTCCCCAGCAGGACGTGCCCTGGAGTGAGTACTACCTCGGACTCGGCGCGGTCTTCACCGCCCTCGTCGCGGCCGTCTGGGCCGGCGTCTACCCGTTCACGCTGCTCCCGGGGCTCGCGTGGGCGACGTTCATCGCCGTGACGCTGGCCGTCTCGGCGTTCGCGAACTTCGTGCTGCAGCGCGGCACCCGACTGGGTGAGACCGAGGAACCGCCCGAAGTACGGGGCGGGAACTGATGTTCCGGGGGCGTCGGCAGATCCGGTGGCTCCTCTTGGGGCTGGCCGCCGTCGCCTTGCTGGCGCCCTCGACGACGTCCCTGGCGGTCACGGCCGCCGATCGCCCGATCACCGCCGCCGTGGCCGACGACGATGACGCCTTCCTCGGGATCGAGGACGGCCCGATCCGGTTGCCGAACGGCAACCACGACGATGTCGTCCTCCTGCGGGTCACCAACCGCCTCGGCGCCCCGATCGACGTCTCCGTGTCGGTCCGCGGCGACGTCAAGGGGCCACCGCCCGTCGTCCGGGACGTCACCGGCATCACCGCCCTCGCGGTGGGCGAGACCGGGGCGGTGACGGCCGACATCGCGTGTGGGAACGCCTCGGACCGTGTCGACGTGTTCCGCGTGCGCGTGACGGCGACCTCGACGGACACGACGATCGAAGTCGAGGAAACCGTCAGGGTGACCTGCACCGGCGAGCCGCCGACCCACGCCGCGGACGAGTGACGGCTCAGGCAGAGGACTGCTCGGTCCGTTCCTCGACGAGTTTGCGGAGTTCGTCGGCCTCCTCGACGTCCTCGGCCTCGCCGTGTTCGACGAGGGCCGTCCCCTCGATCGACTCGCGGGACGTCTCCTCGACGAAGTAGACCGCCTGGGTCCGGGTGACGGTCCCGAGCGAGGACATGATCCGCGCCCGCTTGACCGCCGCCTCCGTCAGCTCGCTGTGACCGGTGAGGAGGCTCTGCCGGTTCTCGGACTGGCTGACGGCCTTGAACGGGGCGCGTTGGGTGGGATGGACATCGAACCCGACGCGGGTGAGGACCGCGACCAGGTGCTCGTCCTCGGGGTCGACCCCCGGTCCCTCGGGCATCGGGTCGGCCTCGCGGACCTCCTCGGCCCCGTCCAGGACGTCGACGGGCCCGGTGAGGTCGTCGCCGAACAGCTCCTCGAGCCGTGAGGCGACCTCGACGGAAGCGTTCATCCCGTCCTCGTACTTCGAGACGGTGCGCCGGGACACGCCCAGTTCCTGGGCGAGTCGCCCCAGGCTCCAGTCCCGGTCCTCGCGTTCGTCGGCCAGCACCTCCGAGTCAATGTTGACGTAGAGGCCACCCGGTGCGGCGTAGATGAGGGGTGGCACGTCGTCGACGAACAGTCCCATCGCCGTATCCGGACTCAAAACGGGGACGCCGTGGCGGAAGTAGACGACGCCGGGTTTCAACTCCTCGTCACGGGTCCGCAACCCGATGACCAGTGGCGTCGCCTCCAGATACATGCCGAGTCGCCGCATCTCGCGGCCACTGGCCTCGTCGAAGGCGTCGACGTTCCCGAGGATCTTCAACAGGACCAGATCCTCGCCGCGACGGGCTGCGAGGTCGAAGCTCTTCGGGCGGACCGCACACCGATCGCTGACGGTGAACCCGGCGTCGGCGAACATCGCCGTGACGTTCCCCATGAGTGCGGACCGCGACATACCTGTACCTACTGGCGTCCCCGCATATATGCGTTGTGCCGTCCGGGACCCCGCTTGCTTGCGATTCCACTGCCCTCCGGGGTCGTGGGGCGAAAGCGGTTAGCCGCCCGGGGACGAATCGGGGGCCGTGACGGTCGTCGGCATCGACGACACCGACTCCCGGACCGACGGGATGTGTACGACCTACCTCGCGGCCGTCCTCGCCGACCGGTTACGGGCCCGCGGGGCGACGGTGAGCCGACGGCTCCTCGTCCGACTGAACCCGGCGGTCCCCCACAAGACACGTGGAAACGCCGCCGTCGCCGTCCACACCGACGCCGCCCCACGCCTTACCGCCGACATCGCGAGCACCCTCGTCGACGCCACGGCGGTGACCGACGACCCCCAGACCGCCCCCGGCATCGTGGTCGCCCCCGGCGATCCCCGGGCCGTCCCCGAGGCGGTCGCCACCTTCACCGAGACGGCGATCACCGACCACGTCGCCATCGACACCGCGGTCACCCGTGCTCGGGCGGCCGGCTACCACCTCGATTGCTGGGGGTCGGGCCGAGGCGTGATCGGGGCCCTCGCCGCCGTTGGAGCCTGGGCCGGTCGCAGCGACCGGGACTGGACCGTCGAACACATCGCCTACCGGACCCCCGACCGTCGGGGCACCCCGCGGACGGTCGCGACATCCTCGGTGATGGCGGCCGCCGACGCCGCCTACCCCGCGGCCTGGGACACCGTCGACCGCGAGGCCGACGAACCGGTCTGTGTCCCCAACACTCCCGGCCCCGTCCTGTACGGGATCCGCGGCGACGATCGGGACGCCGTGGACACCGTCGCCGCCGGCATCGACGCCGAACCCATCGAACGGTCGGCGGTCTTCTACACCAACCAGGGGACCGACGACCACCTCCAGCGGGCCACCGTCGACGCCCTCCAGGATGGGGCCGCCTTCCGCACGACCGGCACGGTCGAGACCGGCCCGTCGACGCGGCCCGGTGGCCACGTGTTCTTCACCCTCGCCGGGGCCGATGCGACGACCCGGTGTGTGGCCTTCGAACCGACCAAACGGTTCCGCGACCACGTGCGCCGCCTCCGCGTCGGGGACCGCATCACGGCCTGTGGCGAGGTCACCGACGGCACCCTCAAACTCGAGAAGTTCGCCGTCCGTGAGCTGGTCACCACCGAGGAGGTCACCCCGACCTGCCCCGGGTGTGACCGACGGATGGAAAGCGTCGGCGCCGACCAGGGGTACCGGTGTCGTGACTGCGGGACGACCGCCGGCGGGACGGTCACACGGGCCCTCGAGCGGGAGCTGGCGACGGGCTGGTACGAGGTGCCGCCCCGCGCGCGGCGCCACATCGCCAAACCCCTGGTGCGAGGCGGGTTCGACGCTCCGGTCCACCCCGAACGCTGACGGTCACCCCGATTTGGCCACGCCGGTCAACGGCACCACCACCGCATCGTCGTCGGCGAGCACCCCCTCGTCGCGGTAGGCCTCGAGCCCCGCGGGGGCGAGGGCGGCCGTCGGCTCCACGCCGAACCCCCGCGTCTGCAACCGGTCGAGGACCCGCTCGGTGCGGTCGCCCCCGACGGCGATGGCATCCCCGCCCGTGGCCGCGACCGCCTCGATCACGGCGTCGACCCGGGCGGGTGCCTCGATCTGGACGCCGTCAGCGACCCGGTTGGTGCCGGCCGCGGCCGCGTCGGACCGCACCGCGGCGACCAGCGGCGCCGTGCCCGCCGCCTGCACCGCCAGCAACCGCGGGGCCTCCTCGATCCACCCCGCCGCCACCAGCGCCTGGAACCCGCGGGCCGCCCCGAGGAACAGCGTCCCGTGGCCTACGGGGAGCACCACCGCGTCGGGGGCCGACCACCCGCGTTGGGCGGCGACCTCGTAGGCGAACGTCGCCGTCCCCGCGTAGAACCCCGGGTGCCAGGCGTGGCTGCCGTACCACCCGTCCCCGTCTGCCACCGCCGCGAGACAGGCCTCGGTGGCGGCCCCACGGTCGCCCTGGACCGCGACCACGTCGGCACCGGTCTGGGCGATGCGCGACCGCTTGGCCGGCGGGGTCGACGCCGGGACGTAGATCCGTGCGTCGATCCCGGCGCGGGCCGCGTACGTCGCGATCGCCGCCCCGGCGTTTCCCGAGGAGTCCTCGAGGATGGTGTCGACCCCCAGCGCCGCCGCTCGTGACACCGTCACCGTCGCACCCCGGTCCTTGAAACTCCCCGTCGGCGACACGTACTCGAGTTTGAACGTGGCGTCCCAGGCCGACGCCTCGACGGCCGGCGTCCACCCCTCGCCGAGGCTGACCCGGGTCTCGGCCGGGAGCAGGTCCGCGAACGCCCAGAGCCCCCGTGACAGTTCGGCGACGGACAGCGACGGCGGCGCCCCGCTCGGCGTCGGCCGATCGGCGAACTCGAGTGGATGGCCCGCTGGACACCGCCACGGCTCGTCGGGACTCGGCGGATAGGTCACCTCACAGGTCGGACACCGCAGCGACTGCATCAGTACGAATCCAGGTCGGTGCCGACCGAGCACACGTACTCGCCCTCCGCGACGTGTGGGAGGCGGCGATGTCGCCAAAACAACCCGTCGGCCTCGGCCGTCGTGGCGCCACGTACCCGGCCGAAGACGTCCGTGACCTCGAACAGCGTCTCCCCGGCCTCGACCCGGTCGCCCAGGTCCACCTGGAACCGGACGAGGCCGCCGGCCGGCGCCCCGTACCGGTCGAACCCGGCCGCTCTGGTCTGTTGCTCCATGCTGGCCGCCCCGTCGAGGAGGTCGTAGTGACGCAGGACGTTGAACACGCCGGCGACACCGGCCTGGATGCTCGTCTCGTCCCAGCCGACGGCGCCCCCGAGCTCCGGGTCGACGGTCGGCACCCCCTCGTCGGGGGCACACCGCGCGAGCTGGCCATCCGGCCCCTTCTGGTCGAGGACCCGTCCGGTCCCGAAGGCCTTCGCCAACTCAAGGCACTCCTCGTGGACGCTGTGATGGCGGCCACACCGCACCCGGACCTCGTCGATCATCTTCGAGGTCGACCCCTGGTGGAGGTCCAAGACGAGGTCGGCCCGTGTCGCCACCTCGAAGGTGGCGTGGGCGATCCGCTCGCTGGTCGACCCCTCGGGATCGCCGGGATAGGTCCGGTTCAGCTTCGTGTCGTCGATCGGGTTCCGGTGCTGGGCGGTCTGGTACCCGTACCAGTTCGTGATGCCGACGACGAGGATGGTGCCCGCGAGTGCCTCGGGGTCGACTTGGGGGACGAACCGTTGGACGACGCCGACACCGTTCAGCTCGTCGCCGTCGCTGGCCGCCTGGACGTAGACGGTCGGCCCGTCGGCCGCTCCCTCGATGACGGCGACGGGGAGTTCGACGGGCGTGCCGTCGCGGGCCTCCCCGACCGCGAGCCGCCCGGTCGCGAGTTCCCCCTCGGCCGCCGTGGCCGACCCCAGCGAGGTCATCACTGGGAAGCGGGTTCGCCCCCGCCTTGAGCGGTTCGGTCCCGGAACGGGCGCGAGCCGGCGACCGACGCGATTTTGGGGGTGTACCCACTCGTGACGCCCATGACCGACGGCGACCACGACGCCCCCCGGTCGGGGCGAGCGGCACTCCTCGCGGCCCTGGAGGTCCGCCGCCGCGCCCGCATCGGGTTCGCGGCGGGGGTCCTCGTCGCCGCCGGGGTGTTCGTCCTGTTCGTCGTCCTCCCGGACGCCACCCGGGACCTCCCGCTGTACCTCGCCCTGGGGGCGGTGCTGGCGCTCTCCCTCGGATTGCTGTTCACCGCCGCCCTGGTCCTGGTCGCCGTCGTCAGGTTCATCCGCCACCCGGAGACCCTCCCGACGCCCGATGGCCCCGACTAGGGACTGTCGCGGGCGAGGGCGTGCAGGCGCTCGCCACCGGCTCGGGTTCCCTTCGCCAGGAGGACGTCACCCGCCCGGATTCGGGTGTCGCCGGTCGGTTGGACGATCCACTCGCTCTCAGCGGGGCGACGCACCGCGATCACCCGCATCCCCGTCTCGGTGCGTAACGCCTGCTCCCCGATGGTGGCGCCGTCCAACGCCGCCCCGGCGGCGACGGTCTCCCGCACGAACACCTCGTCGGACTCCTCGACGGCCTCCTGGACGACCGTGTGGACGTCCAGCCCCCGCCGCACCCCGTCGCTGATGTCGAGGGCGGCGTCGCTGATCACCTCGGTGCTCGTCGCGAGGTGCACCAGACCCCGCAACCGCACCGGATCGTCGACGCGGCTGGCCGCCCGCAGCGTCCAGGCCTCCAACCGGGACTTCAGGGCGTCGACCTCCGCCTCCAGTTCGACGACCTCCTCGGCGAGCTCCGGCGCGTCGAAGAGGACGCTGCCGTACGCCAGGTCGACGGCGAGTTCGCTCATCTCCTTCATCACGACGATCGAGTCCACCGCCCGCTCGAGGTCCGCGATGTCCGGGGTCGGCGACGGCGGCTCCTCGTACGGGGTACCCGTCACCTCGGGCACCACCTCGGCCAGGCCCGCGGCCGACCCCCGCAACAACAGGACGTCCCCGGCCTGGAGGGTGGTGTCCCGGTCCGGGTTCAGGATCCACTCCGACGCCCGCCGCACCGCGATCACCCGGACGCCGGTCGCCGTCTCCAGGTTCCGCTCCCCCAGCCCCCGTCCGTCGAGGGCCGCACCCGACTGGAGTTCCCGCCGCACGAGGACCTCCGTCGCCTCCGGCAGCGCCGCCCGCATCGCCTCCGGCAACCCCACGTCCTCGAGGACGATCTTCGCGATGTCGCCGGCGGCGTCACTGATCAACTCGGCGGCGCCCACCACCCCGACCACCGGCGCCAACGCCTCGGCGTCGTCGGGGTTGCGGGCGGCGAGCAACAGACTCATCCAGGCCTGGAACTGGAGTTCCTCGACCCGACGCTCGAGCTCGAGGACCTCTTTGGCCACGTCGTCACTCCCGAACAACACCGCCGAGAAGGAGAGATCGACGAGGAGCTCGGCGGTGTCTTTCAGCTCGGCGAGTACCGTCTTCACGCTCACCGGCTCGTACTCGACGCGACCGGCCATACGACGGGTTCGCCGGGTGCTGGCAAAAGACTTCGTCCCCCCAGCGGTTCCCATTCCGAACACCTTAACCCCCGGCCGCCGGAACGTCGACGTATGAGCGAAGACGTCCAGCGGGGGCTCCGTGGCGTCGTCGTCGCCGAATCCGATCTGAGCTACATCGACGGCGACGAGGGACGCCTGGTCTACCGGGGGTACAGCATCGAGGACATCGCCCGCGAGGCGACCTTCGAGGAGGTCCTGTACCTGCTGTGGCACGGCGAGCTCCCCACGCGGGACGCCCGCGAGACGTTCGCGGCCGAGATGGCGGCCGACCGCGCCGTCGAGGCGTCGGTGCTGGACACGTTGGCCGCCCTGGCCGCCGCCGACGAGCGGCCGATGGCCGCGCTCCGGACCGCCGTCTCGATGCTGTCCGCGGCCGACCCCGAACCCGAGGCCGACCCCGGTGACGGGGCCGCAGCCCTCCGGAAGGGTCGCCGGATCACCGCGAAGGTCCCGACGATCCTGGCGGCCTACGACCGGCTGCGCAACGGCTTGGACCCGGTCGCACCCCGCGAGGACCTCGACCACGCGGCGAACTTCCTGTACATGCTCGACGGCGAGGAACCCGACCCCGTCGCCGCCGAGACCTTCGACATGGCGTTGACCCTCCATGCCGACCATGGGCTGAACGCCTCGACGTTCACCGCGATGGTCGTCTGTTCGACGCTGGCGGACATGTACAACAGCGTCACCGCCGGGATCGGGGCCCTGGCCGGGCCACGGCACGGTGGGGCGAACCAGGACGTCATGGAGATGCTGCTCGAGATCGACGACAGCGGCGAGGACCCGGTCGACTGGGTCGCGACCGCCCTCGAGGAACGGGAGGACTGGCGGGTCCCCGGGTGGGGCCACGGCGTCTACAACGTCAAGGACCCGCGGGCGGTCATCCTCGAGGCGAAGTCCAGGGACCTCGGCCAGCAGACCGGGGACCCCAAGTGGTACGAGATGGCGTCCGCCATCGAGACCTACCTCACCGAGGAGAAGGGGTTGCCAGCCCACGGGATCGCGCCGAACGTGGACTTCTACTCGGGGACCGTCTACTACCAGCTCGGCATCCCCTTCGACATGTACACCCCGATTTTCGCCATGTCGCGGGTCGGCGGCTGGACCGCCCACGTCCTCGAGTACCACGAGGACAACCGCCTCATCCGGCCGCGGGCCAAATACGTTGGTGCCAAACGCCGGGAGTGGATCCCGGTCGAGGACCGGACATAGCCCTCAGGCGGTCGCGTCCTCGCCCCGTTCGGCCATCATCGTCGCGGCCCGCCCCGCCCACCCGCCGTACCGGAACCCCACCGCCACCACCGCCGCCATCCAGCCGTACGCGAGACCGATGCCGAGGTACGCCCCGAGTGGCCCGTACCCCCAGACGACGCCGACGACGTAGGTCACGCCCAACTGGAACAGGAACAGTCCGGAGACGCGGGCGACCAGCGGGACCCGGGTCTCGCTGGCGCCCTGGAGGGACCCGGACAGCACAGAGAACAGGACGAGGGCGGCGCCTGCGAGGCCGTAGGTCCGCGCGAACGCCACCGCGTACGGGACCGTCGAGGGGTCGTCGGTGAACACGTGGACGAACGTCGGGGCGAAGACGGCGAGGACCACCCCGATGACGCCGACGGTGAGCAGTCCGAGGCCGGCGATCGCCCACCCGGTGTACCGGGCGTCCTCGGGGGCGCCGTCGCCGAGGGACTGGCCGACGAGGACGCTGGCCGCGATGTGGTAGCCCCGGGAGAGGGGGCCGGTCACCTGCTGGTACATCCGCCGCCCGATCTGGAAGGCGGCGTTGACACTCGTGCCGAACCCCAGCAACATGGCGTTGAACGGGAACGCGGCCGCGGTCGCGATGAGGCCCTCGCCGATCCGCGGGGTACTGACGACGAGGAGCTGCCGGAAGATCACCGGGTTCCGGGGCCGGGTGAGGCCGGCGGTCGTCCAGCCATACACCATCACCGCGAGCAGTGCCACGGCGGTGAAGACGTTCGCGACCGCCGTCGCCACCCCGACCCCGACGATGTCGAGGCGGGGGAGCCCGAACAGGCCGAGGCCGAGCACGACCGACCCCACGATGTTCATCGTGTTCGCGACGAGGTTGATGTACATCGGCGTGCGGGTGTCCCCGGTTCCCTGCAGCGAGCGGGCGCCGACCAGGGCGACGTGGCGGGCCGGCGCGGTCGTGAAAATGATCGCCAGGTAGGTGCCACCCATCGCGGCGACCGTCGGGGGCGCACCCAGGATGGCGATCGCGGCCTCCCCGAAGACGAGGCCGAACACGACGAACGGCATACCGGCCAGCACGGCCAGCGCCAGGGCTTGGGTGACGGCTTCGTCCCGGGAGGCGGCGGCGCCGCGACCGGTGTCCTGACTCGAGAGGGCGATCGCCCCGCCGCCGAGCCCGAGGCCGATCCGGAGCGGCAACCGGGCGTAGAGGTCGGCCAACCCGATCGCAGCGACGGCTGCGGGGGAGAACGTCGCCGTGACGATGATGTCCGTCGTCCGCATCCCGGTGCGGACGGTCTGTTCGACCATCACGGGCCACGCAAGGGCGAGGACGCGTCGCCACACCGACCGGAGTCGACCCACGCGTCCCGGGTCGGGGCCGCCCCGAGTTGAGGATACCGGTCCCGGGTCCGTGGGCCGTGCTACCGCGTGGCATCGGGTCCCCGTCACCGACTTTCACTTTCACTCCGCGTGGCGGGCAGTTATGGGGGCGTCGGTCCTCCTCGTACCTGTCACACGCTTCCTCCTGCTGTCCACCCGCGCAGCGACGGCGTCCCGGACAATCGTTAACCCACCCGGACTGCAAGGGCCGCGTATGCTCGAGCTCGACGACGTCCTCGCCGCCCGCGACCGGGTGGAGGAGGTCGCCCGGTGGACACCGCTTGACCGCTCGCACACCTTCTCGAAGATGACGGGCGCCGACGTCCACCTGAAACTCGAGAACCACCAGCGTACGGGCTCGTTCAAGATTCGGGGCGCGACCAACCGCATCCGGACGTTCACCGACGCCGAACGGGACGCCGGCGTCGTCACCGCCAGCGCCGGCAACCACGCCCAGGGCGTCGCGCTGGCCGCCACCCGCTCCGGGGTCGACGCCAAGGTCGTGATGCCCGAACACGCCCCGGTCTCGAAGCTGAAGGCCACCCGGAACTACGGGGCCGAGGTCGTCCTGTACGGCACCGACTACAACGACGCCCAGGAGAGGGCCGAGGCGATCGCCGCCGAGGAGGGCCGCACCTACGTCCACGCGTTCAACGACTGGGCGGTCATGGCCGGCCAGGGGACCCTCGGCCTGGAGATCATCGAGGACCTCCCGAGTGTCGACACGGTCGTCGTCCCCATCGGGGGCGGTGGCCTCATCAGCGGCATCGCGACCGCTATCAAGGGCCGGTCGCCCGACACCCGCGTCGTCGGGGTGCAGGCCGCCGGTGCCGCCAGCCTCGCCGACTCCCTCGAGAAAGGCGAGGTCGTGGCCCTCGAGGAGGTCGACACGATCGCGGACGGGATCGCGACCCGCCACGTGGGCGAGAAACCGTTCCAGGTCATCCAGACCCGCGTCGACGAGGTCGTCACCGTCCCCGACGACGAGATCGCCGAGGCCGTGATGCTTCTGCTCGAACGGGCCAAGACCCTCGTCGAGGGCGCCGGCGCCGTCTCCCTGGCCGCCGTCCTCAACGACGCGTTCGACTACGCCGATGACGAGACCGTCGTCCCGCTGCTGTCCGGCGGCAACATCGACTTGAACTTCCTGAACACCGTCGTGAAACGCGGGCTCATCCAGCACGGCCGGTATCTCACCCTGTGTACCGTCCTCGAGGACCGACCCGGATCGCTACGGGAGCTCCTCGACATCATCGCCGAGCATCAGGCCAACATCGTCGCTATCGAACACGATCGCGCCCTCCGCGACATCGACATGAGCGATACCGAGGTCGAACTCGAACTCGAGACCCACGGCCCCGACCACGTCGAGACGCTGCTCGCGGCGTTGCGCGACCACGGTTACGACGTCGAGGTCATCGGGTAGGGCCACCGGGTTTTACCACCTCCCCAGCGCCACGGTCGCCTATGAAACGCGTGATCGCGACCGACGAGGCCCCGGCGGCCGTCGGGGCATACAGTCAGGGGACGACCGACGGCTCGATCGTATTCACCGCCGGCCAGATCCCGATGACCCCGGACGGTGAGCTACTCGACGACGCCCCCATCGAGGCCCAGACCGAACAGGCCCTCCAGAACGTGGCCGGCGTCCTCGCCGCCGAGGACGCCAGCCTCGGGGACGTGTTGAAGGTCACCGTGTTCCTCGCGGACATCGACGACTTCGACGCGATGAACGAGACCTACAGCACCTTCTTCGACGCGGAGCCGCCGGCGCGGTCCGCCGTCGAGGTCGCCGCACTCCCCAAGGGCGTCGACGTCGAGATCGAGGCGATCGCGACCACCGACTGACCGACCGTCACCGCACAGAAACCGCCGGACGCCGGGACTGGGATTTGAACCCAGAACCCCGATATGGGGACACGCTCTCCAGGCGTGCGCTTTGCCGTTCGGCCATCCCGGCAGGCACGTCGTCGTAACCCGGGTCGGCAGTTAACGCCTGCGATTGTCGGCCCCGTCGGCGGGGTCAGTCGTCGCTGGCGGGGACGGCCGGGCGACCCAGCCGCCGGGCGATGAACTCATCGAGGATGTTCAGCATCCGGATCTTCTGGTCGATGTCCGAGGAGGCGTGTCCCTCCTCGCCGAGTTCCTCGTACTCGAAGTCGCCGTCCTCGCCGGCCTCGAACCCGGCGTCCTCCAGGGCGTCCCGGAAGATCCGCGCCTGGGAGACCGGGACCCGACGGTCGTTGACGCCGTGGACCATCAACAGCGGGGCGGCGAGGTTCTCGGCGTAGGTGGCCGGTGACCGTTCCCGGTACAGGTCGGGGTTGTCCTCGGGGGTGCCGAGGTACTTCTCCATGAGCTCGGTGCGGAAGTGGGGCATGGTGTTCTCGAACATGTCCTCGAGTTCCGAGACCCCGATCCAGGCGATGCCGGCGTCGTAGAGCTCGGGGTACTGCACCATCTGCCAGTACGCCGAGTAGCCGCCGTAGGAGCCGCCGAACACGACGACGCGGTCCTCGTCGATCCAGTCCCGGGAGTCGATGACGTGCTCGGCGCCGACGGCGACGTCACCCTGTTCGGCCCCGCCCCAGTCGTCGTACAGTTCCTCGACGAACGCCCGGCCCCGTCCGGTGGAGCCGCGGTAGTTCACCTTCAGGACGCTGTACCCCCGGCCCAGGAGGAACTGGGTGTACATATCGAAGTTCCGGTAGTCGGCGGCACGCGGCCCGCCGTGGGGATTGACCACAAGCGGGGAGGGCCGCTCCCCCGAGTCGTACAGGAGCGCCTCGATCTCGAGGGTGTCGTAGGGGTCGTGGTCGACGGCGGCCGCCGGGGTGTCCGGGATGGCGTCGGACTCGAAGGTGAAGAACTCGGCGTCGACGAAGGCGTCGGGGTCGATCTCGCCGTACTCGGCCGCGATCAACGTCTCCGTCTCGTCGGTCTCGAGGTCGTAGGCCAACAGCTCCGGGCGGCGGTCCGGGGTGGTGTGGACCACGAGGACGCGGTCGTCTGCGAGGACGGGTTCGCCGGCACCGGGGAACGAGGCCACGCCCTCGGGGAGGTCGAGCTCCGTCGCGTCGCCGGTCTCGATGTCGTAGACGACCGGCATCACGGCGGCGCGCCGGGTGCGCAACGCGAGGAACCGCTCCCCATCCGGGAGGAACGTGACCGGCATCTCCTCGTACTCGAGGTCGCCGAACCAGGTGACGTCGTCGGCGTCCAGGTCGTAGACGCCACACCGGCCGAGGTCCTCGGTGTTGTCCGAGACCAGGAGTTTGTCCTCGTCCGGGTGCCAGTCGCTGACGCCGGCCTCGGCGCCGTCCGCGCCGATGTGGAGGTTCCGGGGGTTTGTGCCGTCGGCGTCGGCGACGTAGACGTCCTGGTTGTCGAAGTCGTCGCTCTCGTTGGTCGAGTACGCGACCCGGTCACCGGTCGGGTCGAGGACGCCGCCGTGGACGGCGCGTTCGTAGTCGGTGATGCGAGTCGTCTCGCCGGTGCTGAGGTCGTGGACGTGGAGGTTCATCTGGCCGCCGGCCGAGGAGGCGATCAACAGTGTCTCGCCGTCCTCGCCGACGTCGGCCAGGATGTTCTGCCCGTCGAGTTGGACGACGGGGTCGACGGCCCCGTCGCCGTCGATGGCGTAGATGTCGTTTTGTTCGTTGCCCGCTTCGTCGAGGTGGAAGAACACGCGGTCGCCGTCGGCGTCCCACTTGAGGTACCATCGGGCGTTCCGCGGGACCTCGCCGTCGCTGACCTGTCGGATCTCGCCGGTCTCGACGTCGAGGAAGTGGAGTTCGTTCCGGCCCGAGACGTCGTAGTACACCGCAACCTGGTCGCCGTCGGGGGATGCGGTCGGGTGATGGAAGCTCGGGAGGCTGGCCAGCTCTTCGAGGGGGACGGTGTCTGCCATGCACGCCATCGTAGGGGTGCGGGGAACAAGAAGCCTTGGAGAACCAAATTCCTGTATAAGATATGATATGCGTGATGGCGGCGTGGTAATCCGTTACACACCGGGGTCGATCGGCGCCCGGAATCTGAAGATTAAAGTAGGACCGCTTTCATACCTTCGGCTGACTATGGCAGAGTCAGGATCTGGCCAGCAGCAGCGAGGCCGCATGGGTGGCCGCCCCGTCTTCGTCCTCAGCGAGGACAGCGAACGCACCCAAGGTCGCGACGCCCAGCAATCGAACATCTCCGCCGGCCGCGCCATCGCCGAGGCCGTCCGCTCGACACTCGGGCCCAAGGGGATGGACAAGATGCTCGTCGACGACGGCGGGGATGTCGTCATCACCAACGACGGCGTCACCATCCTCGAGGAGATGGACATCGAGCACCCGGCGGCCCAGATGCTCGTCGAGGTCGCTCAGGCCCAGGAGGACGACGTCGGCGACGGCACCACGACCGCCGCGATCCTCGCCGGCGAACTGCTCGCCCAGGCCGAGGACTTCCTCGAACAGGACATCCACCCCCGCACCATCGTCGAGGGCTACAACCGCGCCCAACGCATCGCCCTCGACGCCGTCGCCGACGCCACCCTCGAGGGCGACGTCGACGACAGTGTGCTGACCGCCGTCGCCGCCAGCAGCATGACCGGCAAGGGCACCGGGGACGTCGACCCCGAAACCCTGGCCGAGTACGTCGTCGACGCCGTCCGTCGCGTCGAGACCGACGACGGCATCGACCGGGACGCCATCGCCGTCACCACGAAGGCCGGTCAGAGCGCCGGGGCCACCGAACTGGTCGATGGCGTCGTCGCCGACGGCGGCCCCGTCTTCGACACGTCGCCCCGTAGCGTCCAGAACCCCCGCATCGCCACGATCAATGGGTCCCTCGAGACGCGGGAGGCCGAGATCGACGCCGAGTACGCCATCGAGAGCGCCGACCAGCTCGGCGCCGCCCTCGACGCCGAGAACGAGGAACTCCGCGGGTACGCCGAGGCCGTGATCGACGCCGGGGCCGACGTCCTGTTCTGCACCGGGGACGTCGCCGGCGTGACCGAGAACTACCTCGAGAAGGAGGGGGTCGTCCTGTTCAGCGGTCTCGACGACGCCGAGCTCGACAACATCGTCAAGGCCACCGGCGCCACCCGACTCCAACGCGTCGAGGATCTCACCGCCGACGACCTCGGCTCCGCCGAGGAGGTCCGGGTCGAGAAGTACGAGGAGAACGAGGAACGCACCTTCGTCGACGCCGGGGACGGCTCCCCGGTCGTCACGTTGTTCGTCCGAGGCGGCACCGGCCACGTCCTCGACGAACTCGAACGCGCCGTCGACGACGCCATCGACGTCGTCGTCGCGGCCATCGACGAGGGCGGGGTCGTCCCCGGCGGCGGCAGCACCGAGGTCGCCATCGCCAGCCGCCTCCGTGACGAAGCCGCCGGCATCGAGGGCCGCGAGCAGCTGGCCGTCGAGGCCGTCGCCGACGCCTTCGACGCCATCCCCCGCACCCTCGCCCGGAACGCGGGCATGGACCCGATCGACGCCCTCGTGGACGTCCGGGCCGCCTACGACCGCGACGGCCGCGCCGGCATCGTCGCGCTCGGCGAGACCGGCGAAATTGCCGACCCCGTCGACCACGGCGTGCTCGACCCCGCCGCCGTGAAACGGGAGGCCGTCCAGAGCGCCGTCGACGCCGCGACGATGATCGTCCGTATCGACGACGTCATCAGCGCAGACTGACCGGCGCTGGGCTTTTCTCTCCGGTCGCCGTCGCCTCCCTCTATGGAGGAACTCCCGACGGAGACGGCCGTCGACCTCGTCGACGGGTTGCGGGCGGCCGATCAGACCCTTGCGGTCGCCGAGTCGTTCACCGGTGGCCGCGTGGCGACCTCCGTCGTGGCCGTCCCGGGTGCCAGTGACGTGTTCCGCGAGGCCGTGGTCGCGTACGTGTACGGGACGAAGATGGCCGCCCTCGGGGTCCCCCGGGAGACCCTCGACGAGCACGGCGCCGTCGCCGCCCCGACCGCGAAGGCGATGGCCCGCGGAATCCGGGACATCGCCGACGCGACCTGGGGGCTGGCCACGACCGGGGTGGCCGGTCCGACCGGCGGCTCCGCGGACACCCCGGTCGGCACCACCTACATCGGTGTCGCGTACGCGGCGCCGTGGGGGACCCAGGAGTCCTACGCTCGTGCCGAGCACCACGTCATCGACGGCGACCGGGTCACGGTGATTGACCGCGCCGCCGCGGCGGCGGTGGCGGCGCTGGCGGCGGACGTCGAGACGATCGCGGCGGGGGATACCCCCGACGCCCGAGACCATACTTAAAGACGGCGGGTGTGCGGTCGACCACCGTGGTAACGAGACACACGTTTTCCCGGACAGTCAACGAATGCGTGGCGGTCCGGCCCGGCGCGGGAGGGCCGCACCGACCGGCATCCGAACTGCTTATATAGAAGGACATTCATACTCCCATTCGACTATGTCTCAGCAGATGCGGGGCGGTCAGCCCATGATCATCATGGGCGACGACGCCCAGCGCGTAAAGGACAGAGACGCACAGGAGCACAACATCCAGGCGGCCCGAGCCGTCGCCGACGCCGTCCGCTCGACACTCGGGCCCAAGGGGATGGACAAGATGCTCGTCGACTCGATGGGCGACGTCACCATCACCAACGACGGCGTCACCATCCTCAAGGAGATGGACATCGACAACCCGACGGCCGAGATGGTCGTCGAGGTCGCCGAGACCCAGGAGGACGAGGCCGGTGACGGCACGACCACCGCCGTCGCGGTGACGGGCGAACTCCTCAAGAACGCCCAGGACCTCCTCGAGCAGGACATCCACCCGACGGCCATCATCAAGGGCTTCCACCTCGCCAGCCAGTACGCCCGCGAGGAACTCGACGACATCGCGGTCCCCATCGACCCCGAGGACACCGAACTCCTCCAGAACGTCGCGGAGACCTCGATGACCGGCAAGGGCGCCGAACTCGACAAGGACGTCCTCGCCGACCTCGTCGTCCGTGCCGTCCAGCAGGTCACCGTCGACGCCGAGGACGGCTCCCGGGTCGTCGACGAGTCCAACATCAAGATCGAGACCCAGACCGGCCGCGCCGCCAGCGAGTCCGAGCTGCTGACCGGCGCCGTCGTCAACAAAGACCCCGTCGACGACGACATGGAGACGACCGTCGACGATGCGAAGATCCTGCTGTTGAACCAGGCGATCGAGGTCGAGGAGACCGAACTCGACGCCAACGTCAGCATCGAGAGCCCCGACCAGCTCCAGAGCTTCCTAGACAAGGAGGAGGCCCAGCTCAAGGAGAAGGTCGAGGCGATCAAGGCCACGGGCGCCAACGTCGTCTTCTGCCAGAAGGGCATCGACGACCTCGCCCAACACTACCTCGCCCAGGAGGGCATCCTCGCGGTGCGCCGCGCCAAGAAAAGCGATCTGCGCTTCCTCACCCACATCACCGGCGCGACCGTCGTCTCCGACCTCGGCAGCGCCACCGAAGCGGACCTCGGCCGCGGCTCCATCCGGCGTGACGCCGACGACGAACTGTTCTACGTGGAGGGCGAGGGCGACGCCCACGGCGTCACCCTGCTGCTCCGCGGGTCCACCGACCACGTCGTCGACGAACTCGAACGCGGCGTCAAGGACGCCCTCGACGTCGTCGGCCAGACCGTCACGGACGGTCGCGTCCTCCCCGGCGGCGGCGCCATCGAGGTCGAACTCGCCGACCGACTCCGCAGCTACGCCGACAGCGTCGAGGGCCGCGAACAGCTCGCCGTCGAGGCGTTCGCTGACTCCCTCGAGCTGGTCCCCCGCGTCCTCGCCGAGAACGCGGGTCTCGACCCGATCGACACGCTCGTGGACCTGCGGTCGGCCCACGAGTCCGGCCGCACCAACGCCGGGTTGAACGTCCTCTCCGGGGACGTGGTCGACAACTACGAGGCCGGCGTCGTCGAACCCGCCCACGCGAAGAGCCAGGCGATCAGCTCGGCGACCGAAGCTGCCAACCTCGTGTTGAAGATCGACGACATCATCGCGGCCGGCGACCTCTCGACCTCCGGCGACGAGGACGAACAGGGCGGCCCCGGCGGCCCCGGCGGCATGGGCGGCATGGGCGGCATGGGTGGCATGGGCGGCGCGATGTAGGCGCTCCACCACCGGCCCGCACCGCCTCCCGACCACCGACACTTCCCTTCTCTTTGCGTTCCGCGCCCAGCGACGCGACCCGACCGTCGGTCAGTCTCCGACCGGGAGGGCGAACTGCTCGTGTTCGGCGGGGGCGTCTAAGACCACGCTCGTGTTGCTCTCCTTGACGTCGGCGTCTGCGAGCAGCGTCTTGATCAGGTCGTTCATGTCGTCGGTGTCCCGGAACTTCCCGACGGCGATGACGTCGTGGTCGCCGGTGACCTCGTAGACGGACACCATCTGTGGCTGGTCCCTCAGCCGGGTCGCCAGCTCCGGCAACGAGGATCCCTCGACCTTCAACTGGAGAACGGCGGTGACGTCGTAGCCCAGGGCGGCGTAGTCGATCCGGGGTTCGAAGCCCTCGATGATCCCCTCGTCCTCGAGGGCGGAGAGGTGGGTCGAGACCGTCGTCACCGAGACGTCCAGGGCATCGGCGATGCTGCGGAGGCTGGCGCGACCGTCGGCAAGCAGGGCGTTCAGCAGGCGGGCGTCGAGGTCCTCGTAGGTCATCGCCTCCGCCTACACCCTGTCCACACAATAATCTTACGAACGTCCAGATTTGTCACCTCTCTAAGCACAAACATCCATCGATAGTGTTTTACCGTCGAGGATACTCGACCATAGGCGTCAGAAGGATGACGAACCCACAATCCAACTCGGATGGTCCGGGTGTCGAGGAGGTCCTCGACCGCATCGACGCCGAGAACGTCGACTTCCTCAGCCTGCAGTTCACCGACATCCTCGGCACCGTCAAGAACGTCTCCATTCCCGCCAGCCAGGCCCCGAAAGCCTTCGAGGACGGCATCTACTTCGACGGCTCCTCGATCGAGGGGTACGTCCGCATCCAGGAGTCGGACATGCGCCTCGACCCCGACCCGACCACCTTCGCCGTCCTCCCCTGGCGCTACGGCGACAACGGCTCCGCCACCGCCCGCCTGATCTGTGACGTCCGCGCGGCCGACGGCACCCGATTCTCCGGTGACCCCCGCGCAGTCCTGCGCCGCGCCCTCGACCGCGCCCGGTCGATGGACTACGAGTTCATGGCCGGTCCCGAACCCGAGTTCTTCGTCTTCGAGACCGACGACGGGGACGCCACCCTCGAGACCCACGACGCCGGCGGCTACTTCGACCTGTCCCCGAAGGACCTCGCCACCGACCTCCGCCGCGAGATCGTCGAAGCCCTCACCGCCATGGAGTTCGAGGTCGAGGCCAGCCACCACGAGGTCGCCGAGGGCCAACACGAGATCGACTTCAAGTACGCCGACGGCCTCACCACCGCGGACAACATCGCCACCTTCCGGGCCGTCGTCCGTGCCATCGCCCAACGCCACGGCCTCCACGCCACCTTCATGCCCAAACCCGTCGCCGGCATCAACGGCAGCGGCATGCACACCCACCTCAGCCTCTTCCGGGACGGCGACCCCGTCTTCTACGACGACAACGACGAGTTCGGCCTCTCACCGACCGCGCGGTCGTTCCTCGCCGGCGTCATCGACCACGCCCCCGCGCTCACCGCGGTCTGCAACCCGACCGTCAACAGCTACAAGCGCCTCGTCCCCGGGTACGAGGCGCCGGTGTACATCGCCTGGTCGGACGTGAACCGGTCGGCCCTCGTCCGGAAACCCGCCGCCCGCCACCCGGCGGCGGCCCGCATCGAACTCCGGTCGCCAGACCCCTCGTGTAACCCGTACCTCGCCCTCGCCACGATCCTCCACGCGGGACTCGACGGCGTCGAACGGGATCTCGAGGCCCCCGACCCGGTGCGGGAGAACATCTACGAGTTCGACGCGGAGCGACGGGAGGCCTACGGCATCGACACCCTCCCGGCCACCCTCGAGGCGGCCGTCGACGCCCTGGCGGCCGACGACGTGGTCACCGACGCGTTGGGCGCACACGTCACCGAGAAGTTCATCGAGGCCAAACGCCGGGAGTTCGACGAGTACCGAGCCGACGTCAGTCAGTGGGAACTCGACCGGTACCTCGAGACGTTCTGATTGCCGGTACCCCGACGGCCACCACACTCCCCACCACCGCCACCCCCACGGACACGAACGGACTCGGCTCGGTGACCGTCACCCAGAGGAGCGGCACCCCCGCCACGACGGCGCCGATCCCGGCCACCAGAGGCGCCGGCGTCGCCAGCCGGGGCCGCCCCGACTCGACCCACAGCCAGGTCGCCGCCGCCCCGGCCGTCCCGCCCAGGGCCAGCGCCGCGTCCGGGGTCATCCGCGCCATCGGGTCCAACCCCGTGATCAGGGCGGCACCGACGCCGGCGGCGACGGCGAGGCCGAACCCGGGGGCGACCCGTCGTCGCATCGCGGCCAGCACGGCGGCCGCCACCAGACCGCCCGTGAGGACGCCGGCCAGGACGTCGACGAGGTAGTGGACGCCCAAGGCGATGCGGGACGCCCCCACCAGGACGACCATGACCGCGGCGACGCCGACCCGCTGGGACCGCGTCCCCCATCGGACGAGGGCGGCGCCGGCACCGAACACCGCGGTGGTGGCCGTGGCGTGCCCGCTCGGGAACCCGAACCCAGATCCCCCGTACTCGACGAACCCGGTCGTCGGCCGGGGCAACGCGAACCACTGCTTGGCCGCGGCGACGACGGCCAGGGCCGTGATCGTCACCGCGAACAGCCGCACGGCGTCCCGCCGCGTCCCCGACCCGACCGCCGGGCCGAACCAGTACACCAGCGTCACGACCACCAACAGGACCTCCGGGTCGCCCAGTGTCGTGACGGCCACCACGATCGGGGTCGCCCACGGTGGGAGGGCGCCGGCGACCGCCTCGAACACCCCGACGCCTCTCATCGGCGGCGCGCCCGGACCCAGTCGGCGATCCGGCCGGGGACGCCGAGGGCGTTGGCCCCGGCCCCCACCACGACCATCACCACGTACAGGCCCAGCGTCGACAGCCACACGACCAGCATCGCCAGGATCGCCCACCCGCCGGACAACCAGTAGAACGCCCCGACCGTCATCGCCGTCCCGTACAGCAAGACGAGGTAGGGGCCCCAGCCCCGCGCGTGACCGGCGCGGATGCGGCGACGGACGTACCCGCGGAGATCGGTCTCGAGGGCCGCCCGGTCGACGGTCTTCTCCTCCAACCGGGTCCGGATCGCGGCGACGTCCCGGGCAACCTCCGTGATGTCCGGGGCGCTCTCCGGGGTGGGCACGTCCTCCTCGCGGTCGTCGTCTCCGTCGACGCGGCCGGCGAGCACGGCGTTCAGTACCGCACCGACCATGATAACGATGGCGGCAAGGTACAGCCACGTCACCAGCAACAGCGCCGCGCCCAACAACCCGTACACCGATACCCCGGCCCCAGCGGTCGCATACACCTGGAAGCCCACCGTCAACACCGTCCAGGTCAGGCCGGCGAACACGGCACCGGGCAGCCCCTCGCGCACCGAGACATCGACGTCCGGGATCAACACGTACAGCGGGAGGAACGCCCCCGGAAGCGCGACGACGAGGGCCACCTGTCCGAGCAGGGTGCTGTACGGCACCCACGCCAGGGATGGGACCGCCGCCCCGAGGACCACGACCGCGACGGCGGCCAGCCCCAGGGTCCCCAGGACCAGGACGGCGTCCGAGAGTTGGGCGACCAGCGAGTCGACGGTGCGGACGCCGTACACCCGGGAGAACGCCCGGTCCAGGGCCCGGAACGCCTTCAACCCGGACCACAGCAACAGGAGGATGCCGACGAGGCTGGCCTCCACGCGACCCTCGGCGTCGGTGAGGGCCTCCACGATCAGGTCCTGCCCGGTCGGGGTGAGGAACCCGCTGACCTCCTGGACGACCGACCGGGCCACGGGTTCGCCACCGACGTAGGAGCCGACGGCCACGGCCAACAGGAGCAGCGGCACCAACGACACGAACGCGTAGTAGGCGACCGCCGCCGCCAGGAGTGTCACGTCCTCCTTGCGGCTCTGGGCGATGACCCGCCCCAGGACGCGACGGTACTCCACCATGGCCTCGGATTCAGGCGGCGCCCCCAAATATTACGCGGGACGGGCCGCCGCCTCGATCGCGTCGAGGTCGGCGTCGGTCTTGAACGTCGTGCCGCCGTAGTGGGTGCGACTGGCCGCGTACCCGGCGTCCCGGATGGCGGCGAGGAACTCGTCCATGGGCGGCGCCGGTTCGCCCCACCGGTCGGTCAGTCGGTGCTGGTCGTAGTGAGTCGGCACCGCCAGCTCCGCTTCGATCCGGTCGAGGAGGCGGCCGGCGCGGCGGGCGGTCCCCATCTCGTCGTCGAGGTAAGTGCGGACCGCGGCCACGAACGCCGGGTCGTGGGGTCTGGCCAGCCAGACCGGGCCGGCGGACACCACCTGGTCGCCCCCACAGAACGGGCAGGTCGCTGGCGGATCGGCGATCAAGCCCCGTTCGTGGCTGCGGCCCAGACACTCCGGACAGTGGTGGATGTACCCCAGTTCGTCGATGGCCGCGTCGGCGCGCTGGGCGCCGCGCTCGAGGGCGAGATAGGTGCGGACGTAGTGGTCGCTGACGTGGCTGAACACTGGTTCGACACCGACGTCGTACCGGGCGGCGGTGCGGGCGAGCGCGGACAGGAGGACGCGCACCCCCATCTCGGCGTGGTAGTCGGTGTTCCGCGGCACCGCCGAGTAGGTGCGGACCCCGCTCCGGAAGTGGGCGCCACACAACGGCGCCGTATCCGTCGCGGTCACGCAGACGAGGTGCCGCGTGTTCGCGAACGCGGCATCCGCGAACGGGATCGGGGTGCCGAACGGGTCGAGGTCGACGACGTCCGGGCCGCGGTCGCCGTGGAGGTAGACGTTGGCGTCCTGGCGTCGGACGGTCGCGGTGACGTCGTTGCGCTCGACGTTCGCCTCACACCGGGCGACCGCGTCAGGGTCGACGTCGATGAGGGTGGCGTCCCACCCGTCGCGGGCCGCCCGCACCCCACGGATGCCGGTGGCCGCCATGGCGTCGAGGTAGGTGGTCGCCGCGGGGACCCGTTCGTTGAACGCGCGGAGGGTGGCGATCGTGAGGTCCCGGTTCAGCTCCATGTCCGGGTTGAAGAACACGACGTCACCACGCCCGGCGTCGGGTTGCTCGGGCACGGTGACGGTCACCCCACCTTCGGAGACGTCCATGCCAGCCACGGCGGGGGCCACGGTGTAAAGCGTATGGACCGAACCGCCTTTGGTGACCCATCACGAACCTGGGGGAGTGACGGACCGCGAGGGGTGGCAGCAGGCACTCGCCGAGGCGGGGGAGCTCTCCGCGGCAGCGACCGAACAGTTGCTGGCGGAACACGGCGACCGCGGGCAACGCGCCATCGAGGCGGTCTCGGAAGGCCGGGTGAAACAGTACCGGGACTTCACGGTGGTCGTCGGCCACGGCGGCGAGTACATCGTCGAGGACGGGGGCTGTACCTGTGCGGACAGCGAGTACAACCTCGACCCCGAGGACCCCGCCCAGCGGTGCTGGCACGTCCTCGCCGTGGAGGTCGCCGAACGCGTCGACGCGGTCGACCACCACGACATGTACTACTCCGAGGTCCGGGACTTCCTCTGACCGGTCAGTCCGTGGCGATGTCGACGAAGTTCCGCAGGATCCGAGCGCCCGTCTCCCCCGACTTCTCGGGGTGGAACTGGGTGCCGAACACCCGGCCCGAGGCGTCGGCGATGACACTGGGGAACTTTACGTCGTAGGTCGTCGTCGCCACGGTCGCTGTCTCGTCATCGGGGATCGGGTAGTAGGAGTGGACGAAGTACGCGTACTCACCGTCGACCCCCGCGACCAGCGGGTGGTCGCGACGGACGGTCAGGTCGTTCCAGCCCATGTGCGGGACCGTCACCGAGGCGTCGAAGCGGACGTTGGTCCCGGGAATCAGATCGAGGCCCCGGGCCTCGCCCTGGCCGGCGTGGGCGGCCTCCTCGCTGTCGGACAGCAGCATCTGCATCCCCAGACAGATGCCGAACAACGGCGTGCCCGCCGCCACCACGTCCTGTATCGCCGCACGGAACGGCCCGGCGTTCTCCATGCCCTCGCCGAACGCGCCGACCCCCGGGAGAACCACGGCGTCGACCGTCGACAGCGCGCCCGGGTCCGAAAGGATGGTGGCGGTCCCGCCCGCCCGTTCCAGACCGCGACGGACGCTGCGGAGGTTCCCCAGCCCGTAGTCGACGATCCCGACCTGTGGTCCACCGCGGGCCCCGACCATACCCTGGCAGTCGGCGGGCCCGCGCAAGTGGCTTTCCCCTCCGGGTCAGAAGTCCTCGAGCTGGGACTGGCCCCCGGCGATCCCGAGGCGGTCGGCGGCCGCCGCGATCGCGGACTCGAGGGTCTCGCGCTGGGACGGGTCGTACAGCGACGCCGCGGGGTGGACACAGACCAGGACCTCTCTGGCGGCGTCGCCGATGTCGACGGTCTCGACGGTGCCGGCCTCCCGGGTCACCTGGACGGCCCGGTCGAGGAGGTGCTCGGCGGGGACCTTCCCCAGGGTCACGATCAACGCGGGGTCGACGAGGGCGATCTCCCGGTCGAGGTACGGGCGACAGTGCTGCAGTTCCGCGGTGGTGGGGTCGCGATTCTCCGGGGGGCGACACCGGACGCAGTTCGTGATCCGGACCGCCTCCCGGTCGATGCCGACCTCGGCCAGTACCTCGTCGAGGACGTCGCCGCTGCGGCCGACGAACGGTTCCCCGGCCTCGTCCTCGTACTCGCCGGGGGCCTCGCCGACGAACAGCAGATCGGCGTCGGCGGCCCCGGCGCCGTTGGTGATCTGTGTGCGGGACGCCACCAGGTCCGGACACCGCCGACAGGCCACCACCGCCAACCCCTCCATGGTCCCGTCGTCCATGCCCCGGCCGAGGACCCCCGGGGGAGTCAACGTTGCGCTCCCGGTCACTCCGTGACCGCGCGCTGGTAGGCGTCGCCCGCCCGCGCCGCGAGTCGCGCCACCCGGAGCGGTTCCGGGCGCCCACCCTCCGGGGTGAACCCCTGGGTGACGCGGGCGGCCGTCGACGGGGAGCAGCCCACGCTGCGGACGAACACCGTCTCTCCGTTGACGGTGACCGGCTCCCGCGGTGGCAACGCGTCGTAGGCGGCCACCCGGGACTCGGCGTCATCGAAGGCCGCCCGGATCGCCGACGCCAGTCCCTCGCTGTCCTCGAAGCTCACACTGATCACCGGTCGATCGACGGTGTCGGCGACGGTGTCGAGGTCGACGAGGTTGTACCACGCCAGCGCCACCCCCGCGACCATGACATACTGGACGTCCGCCCGGTCGAGCCGTCGCCACAACCGTTCGATCGCCGCGGTCGCGTCGGTCCCACCCACGGTACACCGCGAGAACTCAAATCCATCGACGACTCTGTCGGCTCGCAGGACACACCCGGCCAGGGTGCTCACCTCGGCCCCGTCGCGATAGGACTCGGCGACGCCCATCGCGCGGGTGCCTGACTTCACTCCTTGATATCCTCGAGTTTGTCGAGTAACTCCTCGCTGTCCGCGTCCTCGAACTCGAATTCGACTTCCCCCTGGTGGTCGTGTTCAGCGCCGTCGACCGTGTCCTCGTCGAGGTCGGCGTCGAGTTCCTGGTTCTCCTGTTCTGACTCGTCGTAGCTGCCGAACCCCATTGTACCCGATGATAAATGGTTCGGATACAAAAAACGCTCGCCGCCCCAGGGCTTTAGCGCCGTCCCCGCCTCCAGGGCATATGGCGGTCCACAACGTGACCGAGGACGCGGCGACGTTCACCTGTAATGCCTACCTCCTCACCGGCGACCGACCCACCCTGGTCGACGCCGGGGCGATGCCGGACGTCGTCGACGTCATCGACCGGTACGTCGACACCGTCGACGCCGTCCTCATCACCCACCAACACCCCGACCACGTCGCCGAACTCGACGCCATCATCGACGCCTACGACCCCGCCGTGTACGCCGCCGCCGACCACCCCGCCCGTACCGACGCCCTCGCGGACGGCGACACCGTCGACGCCGGCGACGACCGCTTCGAGGTCGTGGCCACCCCGGGCCACGCCGACGACCACGTCGCCTTCGTCTCCGAGACGACGCTGTTCAGCGGGGACGTCGTCGTCCACGACGACGCCGCATTCGAGGACGGGAGTTTCGGCCGGACCGACGGCCCCGACCAGTCCCGGGCGACCCTCGTCGACTCGATCCGCCGGTTGCTCGACCGGCTGCCGTCGACGGTCGAGGACATGTACTCCGGCCACGGTGGCGAGTTCCACGGCGACGTCCACGCGGTCGTCGAGCGCGCCCTGGAACGGGCCGACCGCCGGGAGCCGAAGTACCCCGAGTGACACGCTCGGGGAAAGCCAAGGCTTAACCACGGCGACCGCCCAGGAGCGGGTATGGCGAAGACGCAGACGATCGAGGATCGGCTCCTCGGCAAGCAGATCTGTATGCGGTGTAACGCCCGCAACGCCCCGCGGGCCGAGCGCTGCCGGAAGTGCGGGTACAGCAAACTCCGCCCGAAGGCCAAGGAATCCCGGTCGGCCTAACCCCGGTTTCTCACTCGCGGTCCAGGTACTCGGCCTGCACCGCCACCACCGCCGCCGAGTCCGGACAGTCCGCGTACCGTTCGAGTGGCTCGGCGTTCAACTCGAGGAAGGTCTTACCCCACGTGAACCCCGCGAGCAGCCGACGGGCCTGCCCGCGGTCACCGAGGATGTAGGTGGCCGCCGCGAGCGCCTCGACGGTCGTCAATCGCAGTGGCCGCCCGAAGTTGACCGGGTTGGCCGCGACCAGGTAGGGCAGCGCCCGGTGGATCCCGTCGAGGTCGAAGGCCGCGGCGTCGGCGGAGGTCCAGGAACTGTCGAGGGCGACGAGACGGTCGGTGCGGGCGGCGTCGGCTGGGGAGAGGGCCTGCTCGGCGTGGGGGTCGAGGACGAGCCCCCACGGCGTCGCACGATCGGTGTGATGGAGGGTGACCCGGTCGTCGGCGGCGAGCTGGCGTGCGGTGCACTTCTCGGGATCGTCGTCCCCGACCAGGCGGACGTGGCACTCCACACCGCTGATTCGGCCTACACGTGGAAAAACACCGCGTTCAGTCGGTATCGTCCTCGAGGACGGCCCGTCGCCGCTCGAACTCCTCGTCGTCGATGTCGCCGCGAGCGTACGCGTGCCGTAGCTCCTGCAGTGCCGGGTCGCCGCCCAGCTCCCGGCCGCGGAGCCACCGGAGACCGAGGGCCGCGGCCGCGACCAGGAGCAACAGCGGGACGACCTGCCAGAGTAGCAGCCAGCCGGTGGGGCCGCCGTCGCCCCCGACCCACCACGCACCCATCATCCCCATCATCGGCACCATCAACAGTCCGAACACCACGGGGAGGAACACGATGGCGCCGATCACGATGAGGATGATCCTGAGGCTGTCGTCGTTGTCGGTTGCCATGCCAGTCGCTACGACCGCGGACGGAATAAACGTGGCTCGGCGTCAGTCTCGCTCGCCGGCGCCCAGGGCGCGCTCCCCGACCTTCTCGTGGGGTTCGATCCGGTCCTGCCCGTCCATGTACGGGCGCAACACCTCGGGGACGGTGACGGTGCCGTCCGGGTTCTGGTAGTACTCCAGGATCGCCACCATCACCCGGGGTAAGGCGACGCCCGAGGCGTTCAACGTGTGCAGGTACTCCGCACTCTCGTGGCGCTCCGGCCGGTACCGCAACCCCGCGCGACGCGCCTGGAACGCCTCGAAGTTCGACGCCGTCGACACCTCCAACCACCGCCCACCGCCATCGGGGCCGTCGGGCATGTCGTCGGCGGGCGCCCACACCTCGAGGTCGATCTGCTTGGCGGCCTTGAACCCGAGGTCACCGGTGCAGATCTCCAGGACGCGGTAGGGCAACCCCAGTTGTCGCAGCGTCTCCTCGGCCTCGGCCAGCAGCGTCTCGAGGCGGTCGTAGCTCTCGGCCGGTTCCACGAAGTTGACGAGTTCGACCTTGTTGAACTGGTGGACGCGGACGATGCCTCGGGTCTCGGTCCCGTGTTCGCCGGCCTCCCGCCGGAAGTTCGGGGTGTAGGCCTGGTGTTTCAACGGGAGGTCGTCGGCGAGCAGGATGTCGTCGGCGTACATGTTGGTCACCGGCACCTCCGCCGTGGGACACAGCCACAGGTCCTCGCCCTCGAGTTTGTACGCGTCCTCGGCGAACTTCGGGAGCTGGCCCGTCCCCGTCATCGCGTCGGTGTTCACCGGGATCGGCGGGAAGACGTCGACGTATCCCTGTTCCCGGTGCAGATCGAGCATGAACTGGATCAACGCGTGCTCGAGGCGGGCGCCATCTCCCTTCAGGAAGTAGAAGCCGGCGCCGGTGGTCTTGGCGCCGCGGCGTTCGTCCAGGATGTCCAGGGCCTCTCCAAGCTCGTAGTGGGGGACCACCTCGTCGGGCAGGGGCCGCCGATCCTCGAACCCCCACCGCCGGTGTTCGACGTTGTCCGCCTCGTCGGCGCCGACCGGCACCGACTCGTGGGGGACCTGGGGGATCTCGAGGAGGGCCGCCTCGAGGTCGGCCTCCAGCTCGTCGGCGCGGGCCTCGATGTCCTGTAACTCCGCCTTCAGCTCCTGGGACCGGTCGATCGCCGCCTCCGCCGCCGCCTCCTCACCCGCCTGTTTCAACTCGCCGATGCGGTCGGACACCTCGTTCCGTTCGTGGCGCAGTTCGTCACCGCGGGCCTTCAACGACCGCCACTCCTCGTCGATCGACAGCACGTGGTCGAGGTCGACGTCGTCGGTGCCCCGCTGCTCGAGGCTCTCCCGGACCGCCTCGGTGTGCTCGCGGAGGTACTGCCTGCTCAGCATCCACTCGGGGTTTTCGGTGCGCTGGCAAAACCCTTTCCGAAGCCCCCGCCCGTGTCGAAGCCGTTTTGTCCGGTGCTCGCCCCGTTCCGGTATGGGCGTCGGCGACGTCACCACGGTCGAGACCTGTACTGACCTCCACTACGTCGACACCGGCATGTACGACACCCCCGGCTACGGCGCCGTCTACATCGTCGACGCCGACCGCCCCGCCGTCGTCGACACCGGGATCGGCACCAACGTCGACCGGGTGCTCGACGCCCTCGACACCGTCGGCATCGCCCCCGCGGACCTCGCCGCCGTCGCCGTCACCCACGTCCACCTCGACCACGCTGGCGGCGCCGGGTTCCTCGCTGCGGCCTGCCCGAACGCGACGGTGTACGTCCACGAGATCGGTGCTCCCCACCTCGCAGATCCCACCCGGCTCGTGGAGGGGACCAAGCGCGCGGTCGGCGACCAGTGGCAGTACTACACCGACCCCGAACCGGTGCCCGAGGACCGGATCGTCGCCCTGACCGACGGCGACCACATCGACCTCGGGGACCGTCGGCTCACCGTCCATCACGCCCCCGGGCACGCCCCTCACCAGGTCGTCTTCCGGGACACCCTCGACGACGCGGTGTTCACCGCCGACGCGGCGGGGATCTGGGTGCCCGCCCTCGACCGGGTCGTCGAGACCTCGCCGCCACCGAACTTCGACCTCGAACAGTGTCTCGCCGACGTCGAGACGATCCGCGACCTCGACCCCGACCACCTCCTGTACCCACACTTCGGGCCTGCGCCCCGGTCGGCCCTCGAGGCGTATCCCCGCGTGCTCCGGACCTGGGTCGACACCGTCGCGACCGCCCTCGACACTCACGACGATTCCGACGCCGCCGTCGCGGCCATCGACGTGGACCCGGACCGGGAACGGGTCTGGGGCGCGTTCAAGGCGCGGGCCGAGACCCGGATGAACGCCGAGGGCGTCATCCACTACCTCCAGGGCCGGGACTGACCCGGGTGTGAGGTACTACCTTAAGGGTCGGGGGTGCCAACGACCCGTATGGACTGGCGTGCGGCAGAGGAGTCGTTCACCACACCGGTGATCGACCGAACGACACTCCCGCGGATGCTCGAGGACAGCGCGGCCCGAAACACCGACCGGCCCGCCCAGGCGTACAAGGGCGGGATCTACGATCGGTCACTGGTCCCCGACGTCCTGGAACCCGCTCCCGACGGTGACTTCCACCGCATCAGCTACGGGCAGTTCCGGGACATCGTCCGCCGGTTGGCCGCGGGGTTCCGCCACCTCGGCGTCGACGCCGGCGAGCGCGTCGGCATCTTCGCCCACACCCGAATGGAGTGGGCGCAGGCCGACCTCGGAATCCTGGCCGCGGGGGGCGTCGTCACCACGGTCTACCCCAGTTCCTCGGAACGACAGGTCGAGTACCTCCTCGACGACTCCGGGGCCAGCGCCGTCGTCGTCGAGGGCGAGGAGGAACTCGACCGGCTGCTGGCCGTCGAGGACGCCCTGGACCTGGAGTTCATCGTCGCCATCGACGAGGTCGACGACCGTGGCCGCGCCGACATCCACTCCCTGCGGGACGTCTACGATCTCGGCGCCGACGACTTCGACCGCAGCGAGTACGAGTCCTGGCTCGACGAACGCGATCCCGAGGACCTCGCCAGTCTCATCTACACCTCCGGGACGACCGGCCAGCCGAAAGGCGTCCAGCTCACCCACTGGAACTTCCGGTCGAACGTCAACCAGACCTACCGCCGGTTCGGCCCCCACCCGAACCGGGACTACCCCGCCATCGACAACACCTCCCGGGCCGTCTCGTTCCTGCCCCTGGCCCACGTCTTCGAGCGGTTGTCCGGACACTTTTTGATGTTCGCCGCCGGCGCGATGGTCGCCTACGCCGAATCACCGGACACCCTCCAGGAGGACTTCCAGCTCGTGGAACCGACCAGCGGCAGCAGCGTCCCCCGCGTCTACGAGAAGATCTACGACGCCATCCGCGACGAGGCCAGCTCCTCGCCCATCCGGGAACGCATCTTCCACTGGGCGACCGCCGTCGGCCGCGACTACCACGACGCCACCGACCCGGGACCGTGGCTCGAGGCCAAGTACGCGGTCGCCGACCGCCTCGTGTTCTCCCAGGTGCGGGAGGCCCTCGGCGGCGAGATCGAGTTCCTCATCAGCGGCGGCGGTAGCCTCTCCCCCGAACTCTGCCGGCTCTACCACGGGATGGGCCTCCCGGTGCTGGAGGGGTACGGCCTCACCGAAACCTCTCCCGTGGTGACGGTCAACCCGCCGGGCGCCCCCCGCGTCGGCACGATCGGTCCGCCGGTCGAGGACACCGAGACGTACCTCGACGAGTCCGTCGCCACCCCCGAGATGATCGAGGAGGCCGACGGCGACGTCGGCGAACTCCTCGTCCGGGGCCCCCAGGTCACGGCCGGGTACTGGAACCTCCCCGACCAGACCGACGCCGCCTTCGTCGACTCCGTCCCGGACCACGAGGACGGCGACCCCTGGTTCCGGACCGGTGACGTCGTCGAGCAGTTCGATGATGAGTACATCCGGTTCATCGAACGCAGCAAGGAGATCCTCACCCTCTCCACCGGGAAGAACGTCGCCCCCGGCCCGATCGAGGACGCGTTCGCGTCCAAGGACCTCGTCGAGCAGGTGATGGTCATCGGCAACGACCGGAAGTTCGTCAGCGCCCTCGTCGTCCCGAGCATGGAGGCGGTGCGGGCGTGGGCGGCCCGCAACGACGTCGACCTTCCCGAGGACCCCGAGGCCGTCGTCGACGACGACCGCGTCCACCAGTGCATCGAGTCGGTCGTCGATGAGGTCAACGAGCAGTTCGAGGACTACGAGACGATCAAACGGTTCCGCCTCGTGTCCCGGGAGTTCACCGAAGAGAACGGGTTGTTGACCCCGACGATGAAGAAACGGCGACGCGACATCAGCGACCGGTACCAGGCCCGCATCGAGGACATGTACCCCGACTAGTCAGAGCCAGCCCCGCAACTGGAGTTGGTCGTACAGTTCCAGCACCGCCGCGAGCAACACCCCGATCCCCAGGATGACCAGGGGGCCGGTGAACACGCCGAACACCATGAACACGACGGCGAACAGCACCAGCAACGCGCCGAGGATCGCGAACAACGGGACGATCGGGTGGGTGCGTTCGGCGAGCCGTCGCGCCCACCGGAGCACCGGGGACACGCGTTCACGCCGGGACCGGGACCGACTCATACCCGGGCCTTTGTGTGGGTCGTGGTAAGCGTTGGGCCGCCGACTCCACGCGTTTTAACACACCCCCGACCGACTGACGTGCTGCTGTGGCCGCCTCATCGATCATCGTCGTCGTCGCCGCGATCCTGGCGATCGGCGTCGTCGCCCAGGTGTTGGCCGCCCGGACGGGCATCCCGAGTGTCGTCTTTCTCATCGCGGCCGGCGTCGTCCTCGGCCCGGAGGTCCTCGGGGTCGTCCGCCCCAGCGAGTTCCTAGGCGGGCTCACCGCGATCGTGGGGCTGTCGGTGGCGATCATCGTCTTCGAGGGGGCGTTCCACATCCGGGCGACCAACCTCCGCACCGCACCACGGGAGACCCTCCGGCTGGTCACGTTGGGGGCCGTCATCGCCCTCGTCGGGACCGCCGTCGTCGTCCGGTACGCACTCGACACTCCGTGGCTCGTCGCGTACCTCGTCGGGGCATTGCTCGTCGCGACCGGCCCGACCGTCATCACCCCGATCCTCCAGGTGGTCGCCGTCCGCGACCGGGTCGCGACCGCCCTCGAGACAGAAGGCATCGTCAACGACGTCACCGCCGCCATCCTCGCGGTCGTCATCTTCGAGGCGATCCTCGAGAACGTCACCGAACCCGCGGAGATCGTCCGGTTGTTCGCCCAACGGTTGGGGGTGGGGGTCGTCGTGGGCATCCTCGTCGCCGCCGTGCTGTGGTGGCTGTTGCGGCACGTCGACCTCGGCGCCGCCAACGCCCCGCAGTACGCCCGGTTGGCCATCCTGGCCGGCGCCCTCGTCTCCTACGCGGGGGCGGAGTACGTCGCCACCGAGTCGGGGATCGCCGCCGCCGCCACCGCCGGCGTCATCCTCGGGAACGTCGACCTCCCCTACGAGGATGACATCACCCAGTTCAAAGGCGACGTCACCCTCCTGGTGCTGTCCTTCGTCTTCATCGCCCTCGCCGCTCTCCTGGATTTCGAATCCCTCATCGACCTCGGCCTGGGTGGCGTCGCCGTGGTCGTCGCCGTGACCATGCTGATCCGGCCGGCGACCGTGTTGCTGTCCACGGTCGGCGGCCGTTTCACGGTCGAGGAGCGGGCGTTCATGAGCTTCGTCGGACCCCGCGGCATCATCCCGGCGTCCGTGGCGACGCTGTTCGCCATCCAGCTCCAGCAAGCCGGGTTCACCCAGGCCGCCGACATCCTCGTCGGCACCGTCTTCCTCGTCATCCTGGTCACCGTCGTCGTCGAAGGCGGGTTCGCCCGCCACGTCGCCCAACTACTGGATGTGATACCCATGCGTGTAATCATCGTCGGAGGCGGGAAGGTGGGGCGAGCCCTCGCCGACCGCCTCGAAGACCGTGGGGAGAACGTCGTCATCGTCGAAGTCGACCCCGAGATGATCGAACAGGCCCGCGCCGCCGGCCACACCGTCCACCAGGGTGATGGCGCCGACACCGACACCCTCCGGGCGGCCGGCGCGGACAACGCCAAGATCGTGGTCGCCGCCACCGGCGACGACGACGTCAATCTCCTCGTCGCACAGCTCGCCAACTCCAAGTTCGGCGTCGACACCATCCTCGCCCGCGTCATCAACCCCGACAACGTCGAAGCCTTCGAGGAGCTCGGGGTGTCGGCGATCTCCTCGACGATGGCTACCGCCTACGCCCTGGACAACGCCATCGAGCGGCCGACACTCTCGACCTGGATGACGGAACTCGGCCGCACCGGCGACGTCCAGGAGATCGAGGTGACCGCCGAGGACCTCGTCGGCAAGACCATCGCCGACCTCCGGGAGGAAGTACCCCCCGGCTGTCTCATCGCCCTGGTCTCCCGCGAGGGCGACAACCAGGTGCCGGAGGGCTCACTCGTCATCGAGGCCGGGGACCGGTTGACGATCCTCGGTGAACGCCAAGCGGTGCGGGAGGCCATCGACCGGCTCCACCCGGACTGAACAGTACCTTCTTGGTGTCGCCTCCGGCACCACCGATAGACGGTGGGGACCGTGCCAGACCAGTCACTCGCATCGTGGGTTCGACGCGGCATCGGGACGGCGACCGAGACCTACCAGTACGCGGTGTTGGTGGTGGTCCTCGGCGTGGTGACGACCGTGGCCGACCTGGGCGGCGACACCGGGACCGACACCGCCGGTGCCGTGCTCCTCCGCCTCCTCGATGTCCCGTTCGTCCGGCGGGCCACCACCAGCGAACCGGGGCAACAACTGGCGCTCGCAGTTCTCATCATCGCCGTGTTGATCCTGTTGGCGGTGACGGCCCTCACGCTCCCGGTGTTCCACCAGGGCACCGTCCTCGTCGAGACGGGTGGGGGCACCACCCCGCTCGCGATGCCGGACCTGACCGTGTTCGGCATCGGGATCGACCCGCTGCTCGCCGCCGTGCCGGTGGTGGTCCTCGGCGTGGTCGCGGCCGGGGCCGCCACCGACCTCGACGGTCCGGTCCCGCCCGCGACCATCCTCCGGGCGGGGGCCGGACTGGGCGCGGCCCACGCCGTCGTGGTGCTTGGCATCGCCGTCTTCGCCCGGGAGGTCCTGTTCGCGTTCGCCACCGCGATCGTCGGGCCCGGGGCCACCGACGGCGTCGCGATCACCATCCTCACGCCGCGGACCGTCGCCGTCGTCACCGTATACGCGGTGATCGTGGCGACCCTCGGCGTGGCCGCCGGCGCGGTGCTCGAGGACGGCGTCTCCGCGTGACCGTCATCACGCCCGCGTCTCGACGTCGGTGAACGCGAACCGCACCCCACCGGCGTCGCCGTCGGTCACGGCGACGTCCCAGCCGTGATCCTCTGCGACCTGTGCGACGATGCTCAACCCGAACCCGGTGCCGTCGTCCCCGCCGGAGTAGCCGGCGTCGAAGACGGCGGCACGCTCGGGGGCCGGGATCCCGGGTCCGTCGTCCTCGACGTAGAACCCGTCGTCGAGGTCGCCGACGGTCACCGTGACGTCGGGTCCGGCGTGTTCGATGCTGTTCCGGAACAGGTTCTCGAGGAGCTGGCGCAACCGCGTCGCGTCGGCGACCACCACGCCGTCCGTGGCGACCTCGAGGCTGGCGGCCGTGCCGTCGACGGCCGCCCAGCACTCGGTGGCGAACCGGGACAGCGACACCGGGTCGGCGTCCACCGAGGTCATCTCCCCCTTGGCGACGTCGAGTAACGTCTCGACGAGGGCGGCCATCCGATCGTGGGCGTCGGCCACCGTCTCGAGATGCTCGGAGTCACAGTCCTCACTGGCCAACTCGAGGTGTCCGGTCGCGACGTTCAACGGGTTCCGCAGGTCGTGGGAGACGACGCTTGCGAACTCGTCCAACCGGTCGCGTTGCCGCTGCAGGGCCTCCTCACGACGCTTGCGGTCGGTCACGTCCCGGGACACCCACGCCACCGCCGCCTCGCCGTCGATGGTCGTGTCAAGCGGGGTGGTCCGTGCCTCGAGCCACCGCCGCCCCTTCGGCACGTCGAGTTGGTACTCCATGGTCTGTAACTCCCCGGTCGCCAACGTCTCGTCGACCAGCGACTGGAACGAGGCCGCCAGCTCGGGGTCGAACAGGTCCTCGAACCGTTGGCCGACGATCTCCTCGGGGTCCCGGTACAGCAACTCCTCGCTGGCCGCACTCGCGAGGACGTCGACGTGACGGCCCTCGGCGTCGACGATCAACGCGATGTCCGGGAACGCCGTCGTCAACGCGTCCAACCGGCGCTGTCTGGCGCGGCGGTCCGTGACGTCCGTGCTGATCCCGATCAGGCCGGCGACCGATCCCGACCCGTCGATGTACGGGTACTTCTGGTTCCGCAACACCCGGTCCTCCCCGTCGATGGTGACCGTCCGTTCGTAGGTCGTCGGCTCCCGTTGGGCCATCACCCGTTCGTCGGTCTCCTCGATCCGGGCGGCCTCCGCCGGCGGGAACAGGTCCGCGTCCGTCCGCCCCTCGATGTCGGTCGGCGTCGCATCGAAGAGGTCGGCGGCGGCGTCGTTGACCAGCTCGTACCGGCCCGCCCGGTCCTTGATGTAGATCGCCTGTTCGGCACGGTGGACGACCGATTGGAGACGGCGTCGCGCCTCCTCGCGGTCGGTGACGTCCCGATAGATGGCGTACCCCCGCTGGTGCCCGTCCCCTTCGATCGGGGCGTTCACCAGTTGGAAGGTCCGGGGCCCGTCGACGGTCTCGCGGCGGACCTGGACGTCCAGCCGGCGCCCCGCCGCGACCTCCTCGTTCAACCGGGCGGCCCGCTCCCCTGCGGTGTCGGGGACCACGAAGGCATCGAGGGGTTCGTCACGGACCGTCGCGGCGTCGTACCCGAACACCGACTCGAAGGCGGGGTTGACCGCCCGCACGACCGGTTCGCCATCCACCAGCTCGTATTCGACGGTGGCCGCCGGGAGGTTCCGGAACAGGCCAGCGAGTCGCTCCCGCTCCTGGCGGCGGTCGGCCGCCGACACCAACCGGTCGAGGGCCGCCGTGGCGTGACTGACCAACAGCTCGGCCAGCTCCCGATCCTGGTCGTCGAAGGCACCGGCCTCGGCGGCGGCCGCCTGGAAGACGCCGTGCTCGCCCATCGGCACGGACAACACCGCCCGGTACGGGGACCCGCTCGGGACACCGTCCGGGCCGTGGATGTCATCGACGATGACGGTGTCCTGGCGGTCGTAGGCGCGGGACGCCACGTTCGCGTCGGGGTCGAGGGGCGCCACCTCCGGGTCCTCCGTGACGGCGCCGGGTGCCTCGGCACGCGGCCGGAGGACCCCGTCCCCGACGGCGTCAGCGATGGCGTAGTCACAGGAGAGCAACGCCTCGGCGGCGTCGACGACGAGATCGTAGACCGCCTGCGGTCGCTCACAGCCCCCGAGATCGGCGGCGGTCTCGTGGAGGGCCGCGAGGGCGCGTTCGTGGGCCCGTCGATCGGAGATGTCCCGGACGAACGCCAGCACCCGGTCCTGTCCGCCGATGACGGCGCCCTTGAGGTTCACCTCGATCGGGAACCGGTCGCCGTCCCGGGTCTCGGCCATCCACTCGAACACCTGGTGGTCGCCACCGTGGGCGCGCTGCACCCGATCGCGTGCGGCCGCGACCGTGTGCGGGGGGTCGTCGACGAGGATCGTCTCCATCGACCGGTCCAGCAGCGTCTCGCGGTCGTACCCGAGCATCCGGGCGAACCGGCGGTTGACGTCGACGATCGCCCCGGTCGCCGGGTCGTGGACCGCGATCCCGTCGGTCGCCTTCTCGAAGATCTCGCGGTAGTTCGACTCCGCGCGGCGCCGGGAGACCGCGGTCACCAACCGGTTCGCCAAGACCTCGTACCGGTCGACACCCCCGCCCTTCCGGAGGTAGTCCGTGACGCCGCTGGCGATCGCCTCGCTGGCCACCGATTCCGACCCTTCGCCGGTGAACAACACGAACGGGAGGTCGCCGAACCGGTCCCGCACCGTCTCGAGGAAGGTCAATCCGTCGGTCGTGGCCATGTCGTAATCGGAGACGACACAGTCGACGGCCTCGGTCTCGATGATCTCAAGCCCCGCGTCGACCGTCGTCGCCGTCGTCACCCTGACGCGGTCGTCGGCCCGCTCGAGGTGCTCGGCAGTCATCGACGCGAACGCCGCGTCGTCGTCGACGTGGACCACGTGAATCGTCTCGATGTCCTCGACCATCACCAACCCCGCACGCCGTCGGTGCAGTTGGGGGACCCGACGCCATCGAGGGTCATCAAACCCGGTGGCGTCCCCGCCCCGTCAGTCACTGTCGAAGGTGATCGCCGCGCCCTGCCCGAACCCGACACACAGCGTCGCCAACCCCTGGTCGACGTCCCGTTTCTGCATCTCGTGGAGCAGCGTCACCGGCAACCGCGCCCCCGAGGCCCCCAACGGGTGCCCGATCGCGATCGCGCCGCCGTTGACGTTGAACACGTCGTCGTCGATCCCGAGTTCGCGTTTACAGTACACCGTCTGGGCCGCGAACGCCTCGTTCAACTCCACCAACCCGAAGTCATCGATGGACTGCCCGGTCCGCTCGAGGAGACCGCGCGTCGCCGGGACCGGGCCGATTCCCATCACCGTGGGGTCCACGCCGGCCACGTTGTGATCGCCGACCCGTCCCAGCACCTCGAGCCCGTGGTCGGCCGCGAACGCCGCACTGGTCACCAACAGGCCCGCGGCCCCGTCACTGATCTGGGAGGCGTTCCCCGGCGTCACCGTCCCGTCGGCCTTGAACACCGTCGGCAACTCGGCCATCTGCTCGAGGCTGGTGTCCGGTCGGATACCCTCGTCGGCCTCGACGACCCCGTCCTCGGTTTCGACGGGCACGAGCTCGTCGTCGAACCGACCGGACTCGGTGGCGGCGGCCGCCCGCTGGTGGCTGCGGTACCCGTACTCGTCCTGGGCCTCCCGGGAGATGTCGTGTTCCTCGGCGACCTTCTCGGCGGTCATCCCCATCTGGAGCTCGCCGACGTTGTACATCGACGCCAGTTCGGGGTGCAGATCCGCCATGTTGTCCCCCATCTTCGTCCGACTCATGTTCTCGACCCCACCGGCGATGATGCACTCCCGCTGCCCGACGGCGATGCTGTCGGCGGCACTCATCACCGACTGCATCGAGGAGGCACACCACCGGTTGATCGTCGCCGCCGGGACCTCCTCGCCCAACTCGGACAGCATCGCGATCACCCGACCGAGGTTGTTGTCCTGTTCGCCGCGCTGCTGGGCACACGCCCACAGCAGATCGTCGACCTGGTCGCTGCCCAACCCCGTCTGATCGAGGATGGCGTCGACGACCGCGACCGACAGGTCCTCGCTGCGCGTGTCCGCGAACACACCGTCCTCTTTGCCCTGGGGCGTTCGCCGCGCCACCGCTATGACCGGTGTCCGTGGTCCGTCCATACGGGCACTGGTCGGGCCACGGCCTTAACAGTCTCCCACCCGCCACGTGCCCGCAACCCAGAAGGGGTTTGTACATCCCGGCGTACCCTCCGCCGATGGCAGCCCGCCGCCCGCCCGTCGACCGACGCACCCTCCCCGCGATCCTGGCGATCACGGCGCTGGCACTCGCCGCCCGCCTCTGGCGGTTGGGCTCGCGGATCGCCCACCAGGACGAGGGCCGGGTCGGCGACTGGATCCTCCACTACGTCGAGACGGGTCACTGGGAGTACCGCGCGATCATCCACGGACCGTTCATCCCCCACGTCGACGGCGTCCTGTTCTCGGTGTTCGGCCCGTCGGATTTCACCGCCCGGGTCGTGGTCGCCGTCGTCGGCGGCCTCCTCCCCCTGATCGCCTGGTTGCTCCGCGACCGGTTGACCCTCCCGGAACTCGTCGCGACGGCGCTGTTCCTCGCCGCCAACCCCGTCATCCTCTACTACAGTCGGTTCATGCGCAACGACGTCCTCCTCGCGACGTTCGCCTTCCTCGCGGTCGCGTTCACGGTCCGGGCCCTCGACCGCCGCCGCGTCTGGTACGTCTACGCCGCAGCGGTCGCGTTCGGCCTCGCGCTCACCACCAAGGAGAACGCGTTGGTCTACCCGGTGGCCTGGGCCGGGGCCCTGGCCCTGCTGTTCGACCATCGACTCACCCTCGGCGACGGCCACTGGCGGTCGACCGTCCGCACCCGGGTCGGGGCGACGGCCCGCGGACTCTGGCGGTGGAAGGGCCACCTCGTCGGCGCGGCCCTCCTCGGCGCCGGGACGGCCGTCGCCTTCTACGCCCCGAAACCCGCCCTGTCTCGCGCACTCACCGATCCGACTCGCCTCCCCGATGTCGTCGGTGCTGCGACGCTTGGCTCCTGGCAGAAGTTCATGGACCTCTGGGGGAGTGCCGCCCTCCGGGACCACTCCTATCTCAGCTTCGCCGCCGAGTACTGGACCGTCCTCTGGGTGGCCGCGCTCCCGCTGTCCGCCTTCGCCGTCCTCGGCTTCCTGTACGACCGGTACGCCGGCGACGAGCCCCGCGATCTCGTCGCGTTCTGCTTTTACTGGGGGGCCGCCAGCGTCGTCGGCTACCCCCTCATCATGGACATCGCCGCGGCGTGGTCGAACGTCCACGCCCTCGTCCCGCTCGCCGTCCCCGCCGGCGTCGGGGTCGCCGCTGTCTACCGACGCGCCGTCACCGCCGTCGAGGCCGCCGGCACCACCGCCGTCGCCACCCTCACCGCGGTGTTCGGCGTCGTCGCCCTCGCCGGGCTCACGCTGACCGTCCGCGGCCTCGAGGCCCTCGCCGCCGGCGACCCGGTCGCCGTCGCCGCGGCCATCGCACTCCTCGTCATCGCCGTCGGCGGCGCCGCCGTCCTCGCCACCGACGACATCCTCCCGCTCCCCCCGACGGAGGCCATCGTCGGCGGCCTCCTCGTCACCGTCCTCCTCGCCGCGACCGTCCAGACCGGCGCCGTCGCCACCCAACACGTCTACGACCGTCCGCAGGCCCCCGGCAACGTCCTCGTCCAGTACGCCCAGCCCGCCGGCGAGATGCAGGCGGTCCTCGCCGACATCGAACGGATCGCCGCCACCCACGACGAGGGTCCGGACGTCCTCTACTACGGCGAGGTCCAACCACAGGCCAGTGGCGCCCCGGAGTACGAGTTCTACGTCCCCGCCAACCACTACCGGAGCATGTCCCAGTACGGCCCCGACGCGATCGACGCCAACGACGGCTGGCCCGCCGGCGCCAATCCCCCACCAGGGTGGTTCAGCCGCCTCCCACTGGCCTGGTACACCGGCGCCTACGGCGCCGACGTCACCAGCACCACCAACGCCTCCAGCCTCCAGGCCGGGGCACCCCCTGTCGTCATCACCTTCGCCAACGACGCCCCCGGCATCGACAACACCGCCGCCGACGTCGCACCGTATCTCGAGGACTACCGTCGGTACCGGTTCCAGCAGTACCAGTGGGCCCGCCCGATCGTCATCTTCGTCGACCCCGACGCCTGACCCGTCCCCCGAACCCGACGCTCTTATACGAGCCGACTGACAACACCTAACGATGAACGACCCGGCGGTCGATGTCATCGAGGTCCTGCTCACCGCACGACTCTACGAACGCGACACCGACCTCGATGCGGACGATCTTCCCCCGAACGTCAGAGCCGCACTGTGGGACGACACCACCGGCCTCGACCGACCGCTGCCGGTCTCGGCCGCCGCCGCCACGGACGCCACCGGCGTCACCGACCCGTGGGACGCCATCTCCTCGTTGATGTTCACCGACCGTGACACCTTCTCCGACGAACTCAAACTCGTCGACGAGGACATGGCCGCCGACTGGTACCTCGACCGCGTCGACGACGACCGGATCCAGGACAATCCCACCCTGGCCGCCGCCTTCGGGGACCGAGACGGTGTCGACGTCGACTACGAGCAGGCCCGTGCGGACAACCGCCCCGCCCGCGCCGACCGCGCCTGGATCGACAGCCTCCTCGCCGAGTACTTCGACGCCGAGGACGACGACGACCAGGAGATGCTCGACCTCGTCGAGGTCCGCGCCCCCGAGGAGGTCGAACTCACCCTCGACGACCTGGTGCTCACCACCGAACAGGAGGCCGAAGTCCGGAAGGTGATGAAGGCCATCGAACACCGGGAGTACCTCGCCGACGTCGGCCTCCGCGAGATCGGGAAACTCCTCTTCGTCGGTCCCCCGGGCACCGGGAAGACCTCCACCGCCCGTGCGCTCGCCCACGAACTCGACCTCCCGTTCGTCGAGGTGAAGCTGTCGATGGTGACCAGCCAGTACCTCGGCGAGACCGCGAAGAACGTCGACAAGGTGTTCGAGGTCGCGAAACGCCTCTCCCCGTGTATCTTCTTCATCGACGAGTTCGACTTCGTCGCCAAGACCCGACGCAGCGACGAACACGCCGCCATCAAACGCGCCGTCAACACCCTGTTGAAGAGCATCGACGAGGTCAGCCTGATCCGCGACGACGTCCTGTTGATCGGGGCGACCAACCACCCGGACCAACTCGACTCCGCGGCGTGGCGACGGTTCGACGAGATCCTGGAGTTCCCGAAACCCGACGAGGCGATGCGCGCCGACATCCTCCGGGTGGTCACCCGCGCGATGGACATCGAGAACTTCGACCCCGCGGAACTCGCCGCCGAGACCGCGGGCCTCACCGGCAGCGATCTGCGCCTCGTGTTGCGGGAGGCCGTCCTCGAGGCGTTGCTCGAGGACCGCACCACTCTCACCCAGGCCGACCTCCTCGCCGCCGTCGAGGAGTTCGAGGAGCGGGACAACCTCAAACGGATGGACTCCGTCGAGGAACAGCTCGTCGCCGACGGCGACCACGACCACACGCACTGATGGAGGTCACCCTCCTGGGCACCGGGGACACCACCGGCACCCCGACACCGGGGTGTGACTGTGACACGTGTCACCGCGCCCGGGACCGGGGCCTCGAACGCAGTCGATTCTCCGTCCACGTCCACAACGAGACCACCGACCAGTCCCTGCTCATCGACGCCAGCCCCGACTTCCGCACCCAGTTCCTCCGCGAATCCCTGCCACTGCCCGACGCCGCCGTCATCTCCCACATCCACTTCGACCACCTCGACGGCCTCGGCAACGTCTACCGCCTCGTCGACTCGCTGACGGTGTTCGCCGCCGCCGACACCGACCCCGTCACCGGCGAGAGCGTCGCCGACACCGTCGCCCGCAAGTACGACTACCTCGATCGGGTCACCGTCGCACCGCGGGCACCGCACACCACCTTCGACGCCGCCGGCTTCACCGTGACCCTGGTCCCGGTCGACCACCCGCCACTGGCCTGTTATGGCGTCCGGGTCGACGGCGCCACCGGCAGCCTCGCGGTCACCGGGGACACGACCTACGCCGTCCCCGACCGGTCGCGGGCGGCGTTACGCGGCGCCGACCTCCTGTTGGCCGACGCCATCGTCCCCGCCGACCAGTGCGGGCGCCACCCCGAGGGCGGCGCCCACCACGACGACGAGGGCGTCCCGCGCACCTTCGGCACCAAACACATGACCCGGGAGGGCGCCCTCGCCCTCGCCGACGACCTCGACGCGGACCGCACCCGCCTCGTTCACGCCTCGCACTACTACCCCGCCGACGAGGCGTTCACGGACCCCGTCGCCGTCGACGGTGAACGGTACACCCTCTGACGGTCAGCCCTCGTCCCCGAAGGTCGTGAGGTCGGCCTGGTGTCGCGCCAACGCCGGTGGGTCGGGGTCCCAGTCGGCGCGGTCCCCGCGGATCGCGGCGACGTCGACAGCCGGTGGTGTGGCCGGCTCGTGACCCGGACACGACCCGCCACAGTCCACGACTGGATCGACCACTCGGTCGAAGTACCGGCACCATGGCACCCCGGCGTCGTCCGCGGTCGCGTTCGCACACGCCGGGTACCGGTCGGGCCGCCACCCCTTCCCGTAGGCCCGTTCCGCGATCCGGCGCCGCGCCGCCGCCTTCGCCGCGGCATCGACGATCGCGACGTCGGTCCGGCCCGCGTGCTCGGCCCGGATCTCGACCCCGGCGGCCGCCGGATCCAGGGCCGTCGCCTCCTGGACGACCGTCACCGCCTCCTCCGCCGGGTCGACCTCCCACACCCCGACGGCGTCCGGGATGCGGTTCAGGTGTGCCCCGGTGACGTGGGACGCCGTCGCGAGGATCACCCGATCGAAGACGCCGAGCGCGACGTCGGTCCGTAACTGCCGCCCCAGCGCCCCGGGTGTCCCGAGGTCCGGCTTGTTCTCGATGCCCGTCACCGCCCCGAACCAGTCCGCGGGGTACGGCGCCACCCGCCGAACCACGGTGTCGCCGTCCCGCCGCTCCCGCTCGAGCACCCCGATGTCCGCGCCGCGCTCGGCGGCGGCCCGCGCCCGCTCCGGCCGTCCCCCGATCGCGGCCGTCACCGGCCGCCACCGCGCCACCCCCACGTCGGCCTCCACCACGGCCCGCGGAATCGTCTCCGCGGTGAGCGCCACCCGCTGTTCGTACTCGGGGCCCGGCGCCACGTGGACGACGTCCATCACCCGCGACCCCGGATTGGCCACCGCGGCGCCGAGCTGCCGCGCGACCACGCCGCGGCGCCGCGCCTCCAGGATGGCACACACCCGGAGTTCGAACCCGTACTCGCGCACGCCACAACGTCACCGCCGGAGTGTAAAAGCACCACGTCTGTCTCCGCCAGATATAACCCCGGAACGGGCCGAGTCCGTGGCGACGCCCCCGCCGATGTCCCGCGACGATAGACTCCGAACCGCCGCCCGCCTCCTCGGCGTCCGCGCGGGCCGCGCCCTCCTCGTGGTCACGGTGGGCCTGGCCGCGATCTACGCCGCGGTCACCCCCCGCCCGATCGCGGCGCTGTTCCCGGGCCCGTTCCTGGGGTATCTTGGCGACGTCGCCACCCTCCAGTTCGGCCGTGTCGAGCAGATCCACCGGGCGGCGTGGGTCGATATCGCCACCTGGAACCTCCACGTCCCCGACCCGCAGGTGACCAGCATCCTGGCCGCCCGCCTCCCGTCGACGACATTCCTCCTCGCCTGGACGCTGGTGCTCGGCATCGGTGGCGGGCTCCTCGCCGCTCTCGTCCTCGACCACGTCACCGAGACGCCGCCACGCGCCCCAGACACCGGCCTCACCGCCGTCGTCGTCCGGGTCATCCCCGTCTACGTGCTCGCGGAGGTCCTCGTCGCCCTCCTGAACTTCTCGGACCGCCTGTTCAACTTCGACTGGGCCACCCTCCTCGTCGACACCACCCCCATCGTCTTCGGATTGCGGTCGTTCCCCACGATCACCACGGTGTCCGGTTTCCTCGCAGCGTCCAAGTGGGCGATCGTCCCCGCCATCGCCGCCAGCACCGCCGTCCTCCCATCCGTCTATCGGGTCACGCGGGTCGCCCGCCACCAGGCCCGCACCACCGTCGCCGCCAGGACGCTCCGCCGCCGCGGTGGGCCCACGGCCGACCGCGACCAACGCCGCCACGCCGCGGTGCTGTGGCTGCTCGAGGCCCTGCCGACGGTCCTCGTCGTCGTCCCCGTCGCCACCCTCATCGCGGAGGTCGCGGTCCGCAACGACGCCGGCCTCTCCCGCGTCGCCGGTGCGGCCCTGCTCGCCGGCGAACCGACGCTGTTGGCGGCACTGTTCCTCCTCGTCGTCGGCCCCGCCCTCCTCGCGGACGTCCTCCGGGAACCCCTGGTCTACCTGCTGACCGGCACCCGCCGCAGCGACGCCCGCGCCCCGGACCGGTTCGCGATGCCCGGGGCCACCACCCCGGAGTTCACCATCGACCGCCCCCGGCTCCGACCCCTGTTCGAGGACCGACCCACCGGCGCCCTCGCCCGCGTCCGGGCCAACCCCGGCCCCGCCCTCGCATGGGGACTCGGCGCCCTCCTGTTGGTCGCCCTGCAACTCGGGGCGATCCTCGATGTCGCGGTCGCCGCCACCGGCGTCACCGCCATCCCGGACCTGCCGACGCTGATCTCCTGGACGACCATCCCCGACGGCGCCTACCCCACGCCGTCCGGCACCGCCGGCTCGTTGTTCGGCCTCCCACAGTGGGCCGCCTGGACACTCCGACTCCTCCTCGCCGAGGCCTACCTCCTCGCGCTCGTCGCCTGGGCCTGGCTCGGCGGCCGCATCGCCCGCGTCGTCTACGGCGAGGACACCGCGCCGCTGTTCGGCGGCACCATCCCCGCCGCCCTCCGGAACCATCGCCGCATCACCGCCGGCGCCACCGTCGCCCTGCTGATCGTCGCCGCCGGCGTCTTCGCCCCGGCGACCGCCCCCGCGATGGCCGACAACCCCACCGCTCCGTTCGACGACCAGACGGTGACGTTCCGCGACCCCGCGACCGGCGAGCCCCGCACCATCAGCCGCATCATCGTCGCCAGCACCCAACGCCCCACCGGCGTCGACAACGGCACCGCCGGCCCCCTCGAGTACGGCCGCTTCGACCGGTTCCACCCGATCGGCATCCTCCTCGAACCCCGGCCCGCCGCCACCGGCGGCCGCACCCGGGACGCGTTCCTCCCGTTCGTGATGCGGCTGCAGGGACTGTTGCTCACCGTCGCCCTCGTCGCCGGCGCCGCCGTCCTCCTCGCCACAGCCGCCACCGTCCTCGCCACCGCCCACCCGTGGATCGACGACGCCCTCGGGCGTGGCGCCGCCGTCCTGACCCTGATCGCGCTGCCCGTGGCGGTCGCCGCCACCCGACGCACCGTCGGGGACGGCGGCTTCGTCCGCGTCGGCACCACCCCGGCCCTGCCGCCGTCCCCCGTCGACCAGGCCACCACCTGGCTCGACCAGTCTCTGCTCGCCACACGGAACCTCGCACTCGCCGTCCTCCTGGCGACCGTCCTCCTCCTGCTCGCGCGTCGGTACCGCCACCCCGACACCCCCACCGACACCGCCTGGCTCGACCGCGGGGCGCTGCCGTTGCTGGCGGCGACCCACTACCTCGCGGCCGGCACCATCGTCGTCGTCCTGGTCGCCCGCATCTTCACCGAGATCGACCCGGCCGCCGTCCTGTTCTTCGACATCGGCGTCTCCCTCGACATCGTCTGGATCGACACCGCCCTCTGGTACCGGAACACCGTCCCGATCGCGATCCAACTCCTGCTCGCCGCCGCCCTCACCGTGGTCGGTGACGGCCTGCGGACGGCCGCCGACAGCCGGGCCGACCCCACCACCCACCCACGCAGCGAGTTCGATGCCGGAGGTGACGGCACGTGACCCGGGTGACCGCCGCCGCCACCGTCGTCGCCATCGTCGCCGTCGCCGTTGTCGCCGCCTCGATCACCTCGCCGACCCCCGGGGCCGCCGTCCCCGACACGGTCCCCAACCGTACGCTCCCCGGCGACGGCGGCCCGCCGACCGGCGGCGACCCACCGCCTGACCGACCCACGGTCACCCTCCCGGGCATCGGCGTGACCATCCCCGTCGCCTTCGACCTGCCACCGTGGCTGGGGGCCACCCTCGTCCTCGCGTTGGTGGCCGGGATGCTGATCGCACTGGCTCGCGAGGTCCGGGACCGACCGACCCACACCCACGTCGACCCCGTCACCCCCGACGAGGTCGCCGCCACCGAATCCGCACCCACCGGCGTCGGCGCCGCCGCGGGCCGAGCCGCCGACCGGTTGCTCGCCGACACCGACGCCGCCATCACCAACGAGGTGTACCGCGCCTACCGGGAGATGACCGCCCACCTCGAGGTCCCCACCCCCGCGGCCACCACCCCCCGCGAGTTCGCGGCCGCCGCCATCGACGCCGGACTGGACCCCGACGACGTCGAGACGCTCACCGACCTCTTCGAACGGGTGCGGTACGGCCGCGACACCGTCACCGAGACCGACCGTGACACCGTCGCCGCGATCCTCCGACGGATCGAGGACCGGTACGGGCCCCGGACCGAACGACAGCCCGCGACCGACTCCACCGGCGACGACACCGACACGGGCGGGATCCCCGACCCGTGGGAGGACGACCCGTGACCGACCGTCGCCGCACGGCGACCCTCGTCGCCGTCGGCCTCGTCGCCGCCGCCCTCGGCTTCGTCGGCGTCCTCGCCCCCGGGACCGGGGCCCGCCTCCTCGGCGGCATCCCCCTCATGAACGCCGTCGGCCTCGCGGCCCTGGGACTGGCCGCCCGCCGTCTCCACGCCCGAACCCAGGCCAGCCCCACGAAGACGACACTCCCGGACGTCAGGCCGAACACCACCGCCACGCGGACCGGCGCCGCCGTCGACGACGCCCTCCGGACCCGCGTCGCCACCGCACGGGAGGCCATGCGGTCGACTGCCACCGCACTCCTGGCCGCCGACACCGACCCCGACACCGCCGCGGCCGCCGTCGAGGACGGCTCTTGGACCGACGACCCCGCTGCCGCCCGGTTCCTCGCCCGATCTGGGGCCCCGACCGACAGCCTCCGCGGCCGCCTCAGCGACCGCCTCCGCACCGACCCCCGTGTCGTCCGTCAGGCCCGGGCCGCAGTCGCGGCCCTCCTCGACCGCGCCGACGTCGACCCCATCGATCGGGAGGTCGGCCCCACCCCGACCGCTGCCAGCACCCGCATCGAGGCCCTCGCCCCCGGCGAGTCCAGCACCCACCGCACCCACCGATGGACCGGCGTCGCCGCCCTGCCCCTGCTCGCGGTCGCAGTCGCCATCTTCGCCCGGAGTCCCGGCGCCCTCCTCGTCGCCGGGGTCGGCGTCGCCATCGTCGGCGTCGTCCACCACACCCAGACCACCCCACCCACGCCATCGGTGTCCGTCGAACGCCGCGTCGACGACCCAACCCCCCACACCGAGGGCCCCGTCAGGGTGACGGTCGCGATCACCAACACCGGCGACCACCGCGTCCACGACCTCCGCGTCTGCGACGGCGTGCCCCCGGCACTCGTCGTCGACCGCGGCGCCCCCGCCCTGGCGACGTCCCTCGCGCCCGGAGACACCGTCGAGACCACCTACGCCGTCACCGCCACCCGTGGCGTCCACCACTTCGAGGCCCCGTACGTCGTCGCGGCCCACCTCACCGGCACCCGAGAACAGCTCCACCGCCCAACCGTCGACGGCCCGGACCGCATCGAGTGCGTGCCGCCACTCGCGGAACCCCCACCACCGGACCGCACGAAGACCACACCCTACGCCGGCCGCGTCGGCACGACGACCGGCGGGCACGGCGTCGAGTTCCACGGCGTCCGGGAGTACCGGCACGGCGATCCGCTGGCCCGCGTCGACTGGAAGCGCCTCGCCCGTACCGGGGACCTCTCGACGGTCCAGTTCCGTCGGGAGCAGGCCGCCGCCGTCGTCGTCCTCGTCGACACGCGAGCGACCGCCCGCGTCGCCCCCACCGCCGCGGACCCCCACGCCGTCGAGCGCAGCGTCGACGCCGCCCGCCAGCTCGCCGGCGCCCTCCTCGACGCTGGCGACCAGGTGGGGCTGGGAACCCTCGGACCGACCACCCACTGGACCCCGCCCGGCGCCGGCGCCGACCACCGCGCCCACCTCCGCCGCACCCTCGCCGAGGCCCCGGCGTTCTCCCCACGACCCCGCACCGGCGGCTTCGAGGCCGCGACCGCCGTCACCACCGTCCGGGCCCGCCTCACCGAGGGGACCAACGTCGTCTTCTGTACGCCGCTCGTCGACGACTGGGCCGAAAGCGTCGCTCGGCGGCTCGCCGCCCGGACCGCGGTCACGGTCGTCAGCCCCGACCCGACCAGCACCGCCACCGTCGGCGCCCGCCTGGCGGCCGTCGACCGCGGCCGCCGGATCACGACCCTGCGAAGCGACGGGGTTCCGGTCATCGACTGGCGACTCGAGGACCCGCTCGCGACCGCCCTGACCCGTCACGCCCGCCGGTGACCGCCCGGGCCGACCCCCGCACGCCCGCGACCCCACCGGCACGACCCCATCCGGGACCGCCCCCGACCACGACCGGACCGCGGGACCCTCCCGATCGTGTGTCGATGGGCGCTGGACGGCCACGACCGCGAACCCTCGATAAACGGTGTATCGGCCGGTCGCCGCGCCGCCGACGGCGACCGGTGGCAAGCCCGTTCGTAGCCAGGTGGCGGCGGTAGGTATAAGGCCTCGAACGTCGTCGGCCCGACACGACGCGCCCGATGGCCCCCTCCCGCCGGACCGCCCTCCGTCTTGGAGTGTTACGAATCGTCGGCGCCGCCCTCCTCACCTACGCCGTCGCCTCGACGGTGTGGATACTCACGGAGCTGTACACCCACGAACAGTTCAGTCGCACCAGCTACCCCACGTTCGACGCGGTCGTCACCGAACGCTACCCCGAGTACGCCACCGACCTCCTCTCCCTCCAGTTCGGCACCACCGAACGCATCCACACCAGCTGGCAGACCAGCGGATTCTGGCCGTTCAACCTCCTGATCGACGGCACCGGTGTGGGAACCATCATCGGGAACCGCCTCCCGATGTCGGGCTGGGTGCTCCTCTGGACCGTCCTCCTCTCACTCGGCATCGGCCTCGCCCTCGCCGCCATCGTCAACCGCCACCGGGACACCCCGACCACCCCACCGAAACCCTCGGCGCTGGCGTTGCTCGCCCGCGGCCTCTCGCTCGTGTTCCTCGGGAGCCTCGTCCGCACCCTCGTCGGGTACTCCGACCGCCTCGTCAACGTCGACTGGGCCACCGTCTTCGTCGAAGTCCCGCCGGTGACCTCCGGGTTGGGAACCATGCCCCGGATTCTCACGGTGAATGGCTTCCTCGTCGCCACCAAGTGGGCGCTGCTCCCCGCGCTCGTCGCCGCCACCGCCGTCGTCCCCACCGTCTACCGCCTCGGTCGCACCGCCACCGGCCAGCTCCAGGACGGGCTGCCCGCCAGGGTCCGCATGGCCGCCGGCGGCCCCCGTGACAGCCCCGGGCAGCGCCGGCACACGCTTCTCGTCTGGTTCCTCGAGACCCTTCCGCTGCTCGTGGGTTTGACCATCGTCGCCTCCCTCGTCGCCGAGACGTACTTCCGTGCCGCCAGCGGCCTCTCCCGGGTCATCGGCGCGGCGTTGCTCGCCGGGGAACCCGCGTTCCTGGCTGCCGTCGCCGTCCTGATCCTCGCCCCGATCCTCGCCGCCGACCTCATCCGCGAGGTCGGGATCTACTGGCTCACCGGCGCCCGCCGCCGCGGTCCCGACACCGCCGCCCTCCTCGCGATCCCGTCGGCGACCGCCGCCATCGAACGGTTGCGCGGCCCGTCCCACATCCCGGGCCGCCTGCGGCGACAGGTCCGGCACACCGCGGGTGGGTTCCTCGCCCGCGTCCGGGCGAACCCCTGGCCCGCCATCGGGTGGGTGGTCGCCGGCGCCGGACTGCTGGCGCTGCAACTCGGCGCGATCTTCGACGCGATCACCGTCACCGTCCCCGGCGTGACCCTGCCCCGGCTCCCGACTCTCATCTCGAAGACGACGATCCCGGACGCCGCCCACCAGACGGCCAGCGGCGAGTGGGTCGGCGGCTTCCTCGGGCTGTCACCCGCGCTGGCGTGGACCGCCCGCCTCCTGATCGCCGCCGCCTACGTCATCGCCCTGGCCGCGTGGGTGTGGCTCGGCGGCCGGATCAAGGCCGTCGTCTACGGCGACGACGACGCCGCCCTCGTCGACGGCCCGACCCTGTCGCTGTTGGGGAGCAACGACCGGTTGCGCGTCGGCCTGCTCATCGTCGTCGTCATCGCGTCCGTCGGCGTGTTCGCTCCCGCGCTCTCCCCATCGCTCTCGGACAATCCCGACGACCCGTTCAGCCAACAGCGAGTCACCTTCCTCGACCCCGAGACCGGCGAGGTCCGGGAGGCGTTGATGGTCGAGGTCGTCTCCAACATGGACCCCGACGGCTCCCCCGGAGGGACCGTCGGCCTCATGGAGTACGACTACTACGGTCGGTTCCACCCGCTCGGTGTCTCCCTCGAGGGCCTCCCCGGGAAGGAACCCTCCTCTCGCACCTACGACGTGTTGTTGAACCTCTCGATGAACCTGCAGGGCGTCGTCCGGAACGTCGGACTGACCGCCGTCGTCGCCCTCGTCCTGGCCGCGGTTCTCAGCGCCGCGGCGACGGCCTCCACGTGGATCGACCGCCTCCTGGCCGCCATCAGCGACCGCGCCGTCCTCCTTCCGCTGTTCCTGGTCGCGGTGTTTACCTACCGCGTCCCGGGGACGGGCGGCACCGGCATCAACGGGTTGCTCATCCCGCCACCCCCGGTCGAGGACCCCCAGACACCGTGGTTCCGCCAACCAGTCTTCGAGATCCACCACGTCGTCCTCGCGGTCATCGTCGCTCTGGTCCTGGTGCGGGTCGTCCGTCGCGTCGCCGCCGCCCATGACGTCGACCATCCCGTCACCGCCTTGCGGCGGGCTGCCGTCCCGATGCTCGGTCACGCCTGCCTCCTGCTGGCCGGCGTGCTCATGTTCGTCGTCACCCTCCGGATCCTGCACTTCGAGCACCCGAAGGTCGCGGTCGGGTTCGACGTCCGCGTCCCCCTGGACTTTCTCTGGGTCGACACGGCGCTGTGGTACCGTCACGTCGTCCCGATGCTCGTCCAGTACAGTCTCGGCATCGGCCTGGCCCTCTTCGGGGACGGCCTCCGGGTCGCCGCCCGCGATCGTGCCGACCCCGAGAGCCTGGCCCCGACCGAGACCGACGCAGCGGGAGGTGGGGGATGAGCATCGCCGCCACCGGCCGGTCGGCGGTCGGGACCGCCGCCGTCGCCGCCATCCTCCTGGCGGTCGTCGCCGCGAGTCTGACCACCCCGATCCCCGGCGCCGAGGAACCCGACCAGACCATCGACCGCGACCGGGGCGGTGGCAGCCCCGGCGGCGGGATCCAGGACCCCCAGACCGGGGGCGGCGAGACCGTCGACGTCCCCGTCGTCGGCATCTCCATCCGGCTGGACGTCGACCTCCTCCCCGGCTGGCTGCTCATCGGGTTGATCGCGCTCGGCGGCCTCGCCATCGTCGCCGGGTTCGCCGTCTCCGTCCGGGATCTGCTCACCCGGGACCGCGTCGAGGTCGTCGAGGCGGTCGACGCCGACGAGACCCCGGATCGCGCGGCGGCCGCCGTCGGTGACGCGGCCGGCCGGGCCGCCGACCGGTTGCTCGCCGACACCGACGCCGCCATCACCAACGAGGTGTACCGCGCCTACCAGGAGATGACGCGGCCCCTCGCCGTCGACCAGCCCGCATCGACGACCCCCCGCGAGTTCGCGGCCGCCGCCATCGATGCCGGACTGGACCCCGACGACGTCGAGACGCTCACCGACCTCTTCGAACGGGTGCGGTACGGTGCCGAACCGCTCTCCGAGGAGGACCGTGACCGCGTCGTGGCGGTGCTGCGCCGCATCGAGGACGCATACGCCGACACGGAGGTGACCGACGGATGAGCCGCGCGCGTCGCGTCGCCTACATCGCCGCCGCCGTCGCCGCCGTCCTCGGCCTCGCCGGCCTGGCCCAGCCGTCGTTCGGCCGGGAACTCCTGGGCGGCACCCCCTTGCTCGACGCCGTCGCCCTCGTCGCACTGGCGCTCGCCGGCCAACAGGCCGTGCGCTGGGTGCGGACCACCCCGGCCGACACCGTCCTCCCCGAACGCGGGCAGCGCCGCGGCGTCCGACTCGCCGGGGAACGCATCGACCAGGCACTGGCCACCCGCGCGGCAACCGCCCGCGACCAGGTCCGGTCGACCGTCGTCGACGCCCTCACCGAGATCACCGGCGAGGACGAGGCCGCCGTCGAGGCCAGCGTCGACGACGGGACCTGGACCGACGACCCCGAGGCGGCCGCGTTCCTCGCCAGCGACGTCGACCACCGGGACAGCGTCCTCGGCCGGCTCGTCGAGTGGCTGCGTGGGCACCCGACGCCCCGACGGCGCGCCACCCGCGTCGCCGCCGTGCTCGCCGAGCGGGTCGACGTCGACCTCCCCGCCACCGAGGACAGTCCGCCGCCACCGACACCCGGCGAACCGGGCCGGGGCTTCGACGCCGTCACCCCCGGCGAGTGGACCGTCCACGACACCGCACGCTGGACCGGGCTCGCGGCCCTTCCCCTGTTCGCCGTGGGGATCTCGGTGTTCATCCGGAGTGCCACCCCCGCGTTGATCGCCGCCGTCGGCACGCTCCTGCTGGGATACGTTCACTCCCGGTCGCCGCCGACCCCTGAGCTCGCGGTCACCCACCGCATCGAGGACACGACCCCCGACCCCGGGGACACGGTGCGGGTCACCCTCGCGATCACCAACGACGGCGAGCGCGCCGTCCCCGGACTCCGCGTCTGTGACGGCGTGCCCCCCGGCCTCGCGGTCACGCGTGGCCGCCCCACGCTGGCCACCGCGCTCCGCCCCGGCGAGACCACGACGCTGACCTACGCCGTCGAGGCGCGGTTCGGCACCCACGAGTTCGACCCGATCTTCGCCGTCTCCCGGGACGTCGCCGGCGCCACCGAGGCCGTCACCCGACTCCCGGTCGACTCGACGATCTCCTGTATCCCGCCGCTGCCCGAACCCGACCCCACCGCCCGGGCCCGCACCACACCCTACACCGGCCAGGTCGGCACCGACACGGGCGGGCAGGGCGTCGAGTTCTACGGCAGCCGGGAGTACCGGCACGGCGATCCGCTGGCCCGCGTCGACTGGAAGCGCCTCGCCCGTACCGGGGACCTCTCGACGGTGGTCTACCGCCAGGAACAGGCCGCCGCCGTCGTCCTCCTGGTCGACGCCCGCCGCGCCGCCTACGTCGCCCCCACGCGGGCGGGCCCGACCGCCGTCGACCACAGCGTCAAGGCCGCCGCCGAACTGTTCGGCGGCCTCGTCGACGCCGGTGACCAGGTCGGGCTGACCGCGCTCGGCCCCCGCCCGTGCTGGCTGCCGCCCAGCGCCGGGGACGACCACCGCGCCCGCTTCCGTCAGACCATCGCCAGCGACGACGCGTTCGGCGCCGTCCCGCCGTCGGACAGCTTCCAACCCGCCCAGGAACTCACCCGGCTCCGCGCCCGGGTCGACGCCGGCAACATCGTGTTCTGCTCGCCGCTCGTCGACGACTGGGCGGTGTCGATCGTCCGCCGCCTCGAGGCCGCGGGCCACGCCATCAGCGTCGTCAGCCCCGACCCGACCGGCAGCGGCCGCGTCGGCGACAGCCTCACCCGGGTGCGACGCCGGCAACGCCTGACCGACCTCCGCCGCCGCTCGATCAGCGTCGCCGACTGGGACCCGACCGAACCGCTGCCGGTCGCGTTGGCCCGTGTGGCCCGCCGGGAACGGGAGCGCTGACCCCGTCCCGGCGGGCGGTCGAGAACAGTAGGTTTATCAGGCGCACGGGGCGAAGATACGCCGAGATTACTCGATGGCAGACGACGCACAACCGGAGGTGAACATCGGCCTCGTCGGCCACGTCGACCACGGGAAGACGACACTGGTCAGGGCGTTGAGCGGCGAGTGGACCGACCAACACTCCGAGGAGATGAAACGCGGGATCTCCATCCGGTTGGGGTACGCCGACGCCACCTTCCGCCGGTGCCCGGAGTGTGGGACCCCCGAGTGCTACACCGTCGAGGACACCTGTCCCGACCACGACGTCGACACCGACGTGCTGCGCACGGTCTCGTTCGTCGACGCCCCCGGCCACGAGACGTTGATGGCGACCATGCTGTCCGGCGCCGCCCTCATGGACGGCGCCGTCCTCGTCGTCTCCGCGACCGAGGACGTCCCCCAACCCCAGACCGAAGAACACCTGATGGCGCTGGACATCATCGGCATCGAGAACGTCGTCATCGCCCAGAACAAGATCGACCTCGTCGACGCCGACCGCGCCCGCGACAACTACGACCAGATCAGCGAGTTCGTCGAGGGCACCGTCGCCGAGGACGCCCCCATCATCCCGATCTCCGCCGAACAGTCGGTGAACCTCGACCTCCTCATCGAGGCCATCGAGGCGGAGATCCCGACGCCGGACCGGGACCCCGACGCCGACCCGATGCTGTACGTCGCCCGCAGCTTCGACATCAACCGCCCCGGCGCCAGCTGGGGCGACCTCGCAGGCGGCGTGCTCGGCGGCAGCCTCGTCAGCGGCCGCCTGGCGGTCGGCGACGACCTCCAGCTCCGCCCCGGCCGCGAGATCGAGGAGGGCGGCGAGTCCGAGTGGCGGGACATCGAGACCAGCGTCCGCTCCCTGCAGGCCGGCGGCCGCGGCGTCGACTCCGTCGGCCCGGGCGGCCTCCTCGGTGTCGGCACCGGCCTCGACCCGAGCCTCACCAAAGGCGACGCCCTCGGCGGCCGCGTCGCGGGGCCCCCGGGGACACTGCCCCCGTCCTGGGAGTCGTTCACCATGGAGATCGACCTCCTCGACCGCGTCGTCGGCGCCGAAGACGCCGGCCAGGTCGAGGAGATCTCCACGGGAGAACCGTTGATGCTCACCGTCGGCACCGCCACGACCGTCGGCGCCGTCACCAGCGCCCGCGAGGAGGAGGCCGCCGTCTCCCTCAAACGACCGGTGTGTGCCCCGGAAGGCGCAAAGATCGCGATCAACCGCCGCGTCGGCTCCCGGTGGCGACTCATCGGCGTCGGCACGCTCCGGGGATGAAGATCGCGATGGACGCTTCTGCCCTGATGGCCCCCGTCGAGACGGGTGTCCGACTCTTCGAGGCGCTGGACGACCTCCTCGGCGAGTACGAGGCCGTCGTCCCGGCGGCCGTCGTCGCCGAACTCGAGGCCCTGGCCGCCGGCGGCGGCACCGAGGCCGCCGCCGCCTCCGTGGGTCTGGACCTGGCCGCCCGCTGTGAGACCGTCTCCACCGAGGCCGACTACGCCGACGACGCCCTGTACGAACTCGCGACCACCGACCGCGTCAGCGAGGTCGTCACCAACGACCGCGACCTGAAACGGCGGCTGCTCGACGCGGCCGTCCCGGTAATCCATTTAAGGGGTCGCACGCAACTGGCACGCACTCAACCACCATGTACAAACGAGTCAGACTGAAAGACACCGTGGAAGTCCCCCCGGAGGCGCTCGCAGACGTCTCTCCCGACCGGGTGAAACAGCTCCTCCAGGACAAACTGGAGGGGCGGATGGACGAGGACGTCGGGAGCATCGTCACCGTCACGGAGGTCCACGACATCGGGGAGGGCGCCGTGCTCCCGAACCGCCCCGGCGTCTACTACGAGGCCGAGTTCGACGCCTTGACCTTCGACCCCCAGATGCAGGAGGTCGTCGACGGCGAGGTCGTCGAGGTCGTCGGCTTCGGGGCGTTCGTCGGGATCGGCCCGGTCGACGGGCTCCTCCACGTCTCCCAGATCAGCGACGAGTACCTGGCCTTCGACGAGGACAACCAACAGCTGGCGTCCCGCGAGTCCAACAAGGTCCTCGCCGTCGACGACGCCGTCCGGGCCCGCATCGTCACCAAGAGCATCGACGAACGCAACCCCCGGGACTCGAAGATCGGGTTGACCGCCAAGCAACCGGGCCTCGGGAAACTCGGGTGGCTGCGGGAACAGCGACAGGAAGAGGCGGAGACGGAGGCCGAGTAGATGGCCGAGGACCGCGTCGTCTGCCGGGAGTGCCACCGCGTCGCCGTACACGAGGTCGACGCATGCCCGGCGTGTGGGTCGACGAGCCTGACCGAGGACTGGGCCGGGTACGTCATCATCCTCCACCCGGCCGACTCCGAGATCGCCGAGAAGATGGAGGTCACCGAACCAGGGACCTACGCGTTGAAGGTCCGGTAACAGCGTGCAGGACACCGTCGCCCGCCTTCCGGCCGCGGTCCGTGACGCGTTGAAGGAGCCACTGGGCCCCGTCGTCGACGACGTCGACACCCTGCTCGCCACCGTCGACGGCCCGATCGTCGCCGTCGGGGACGTGGTCACCTACCACCTCATCGAGGCCGGGGTCGACCCGGCGGTCGCGGTCCTGGACGGCCGCACCGAGCGCAGCACCGTCGCCGACACGATCCGGGCGACCCTTCCCCTCGACGCCACCGACCGCATCCCCAACGACGCCGGGACGCTGTCGGCCGAGCTCGTGGCCGCGGTCACCACCGCCCTCGCGGCGATGGACGGCACCGTCATCGTCGTCGACGGCGAGGAGGACCTCGCCGCGTTGCCCGCGGTCGTCGCCGCCCCCGACGGCGCGGTCGTCGTCTACGGCCAACCGGGCGAGGGCATGGTGACCGTCGTCGTCGACGAGGACACGCGGGCCCGGGCCCGAGCGTTGCTGGAACGGTTCGAGGACACCGATCGACTGTGGGCGCTGCTGCCGTGACGGTGCCCGCTTCGAAATCCTTTTGACCGGACGACGGCCATCTACCGGTAACTGACCATGGACATCGAGATCTTGGAGGAGGAACAGAACTCCCTCCTCCACCGGACGGACGTGCGGTTCCGCGTGACCCACGAGGAGGCGACCCCGAGCCGGTTGCAGGTGCGTGACAGCCTCGCGGCGATGCTTGGCGAGGACGCCGACGAGGTCGTCGTCCGGACCCTGGACACGAAGTTCGGGATGCGGGAGACCATCGGCCAGGCGAAGGTGTACGACTCTCCGGCCGACGCCGCCGAGATCGAACAGGATTACATCCTCGACCGGAACAAGATCGAGTCCGAGGCCGACGCGGAGGAGGCCTGACCGATGCCGATCGCGGACAACTACGACGACGAGGGCAACGCGATCGGTGAGCGCTGCCCGCGGTGTGGCGACACCTTCCTCGCCGACCACGGTGACCGGAAACACTGTGGGCGGTGTGGCTACACCGAGTGGGACTGACCGGCGGGCATGCTGGTCCTCGGCGTCGAGGGCACCGCCTGGGCCGCCAGCGCCGCCATCTACGACACCGACGCCGACACCGTCTCGATCACCTCCGAACGCTACCAACCCGACAGCGGCGGCCTCCACCCGCGCGAGGCCGCCGAGCACATGCGCGAGCACATCCCCGCGGTCATCGACGCCGCCCTCGACGGGGCCCCGGGCCCCATCGATGCCGTCGCGTTCTCCCGCGGCCCGGGCCTGGGCCCGTGTCTCCGCATCGTCGCGACCGCGGCCCGCGCCGCCGCCCTGCGGCTTGGGGTGCCGCTGGTCGGGGTCAACCACATGGTGGCCCACCTCGAGGTCGGGCGCCACACCGCCGGGTTCGACCGCCCCGTCTGCCTGAACGCGTCGGGGGCCAACGCCCACCTGTTGACCCTCCAGAACGGGCGGTACCGCGTCCTCGGTGAGACCATGGACACCGGCGTCGGCAACGCCCTCGATAAGTTCGCGCGGTCGGTCGGGTGGGACCACCCGGGCGGCCCCACCATCGAGACCCACGCCGCCGAGGGCGAGTACGTCGAGTTGCCCTACGTCGTCAAGGGCATGGACTTCTCCTTTGCGGGCATCACCAGCGCCGCCCAGGATGCCGTCGCCGACGGCACCCCGGTCGCGGACGTCTGCGCGGGGTTACAGGAGACCGTGTTCGGCATGTTGACCGAGGTCGCCGAACGCGGGTTGGCGCTCACCGGCAGCGACGAACTCGTGTTGGGCGGTGGCGTCGCCCAGAACCGCCGCCTCCAGTCGATGCTGACCGAGATGTGTGCGGCCCGCGACGCCGCCTTCCACGTCCCCGAGGACCGGTTCCTCCGGGACAACGCCGGCATGATCGCCATCCTCGGCGCGAAGATGTTCGCCGCCGACGACACGATCGCCGTCGAGGACTCCCGGGTCCGACCGGACTTCCGCCCCGACCAGGTCCCCGTCACCTGGCGGTCACCCCCGGCCACCGACCCGACCGCGGACGCCACCCGGTTCGAGGGCGCCGAAGCCACCATCGACATCGGCCCCGACCGCGTCACGAAACGCCGCGCCCCCAAACCCTACCGCCACCCCGCCCTCGACGACCGGTTGCGCCGCGACCGCACCGTCGCGGAGGCCCGCCTCACCGCCCTGGCCCGCCGCCACGGCGTCCCCACGCCCGTCGTCCTCGACGTCGACCGCGACACCCACACGCTCGTCCTTCAGACCGTCGGCGACGCCGACCTCCGGACGGCGATCACCGACCCCCGGGTCCGGGCGGTCGCCCGGCACCTCGCCACCCTCCACGGCGCCGGGATCGTCCACGGCGACCCCACCGTCCGGAACGTCCGCGTCGACACGGACGCCACCGACCGCGTGTTCCTCATCGACTTCGGGCTCGGCTACCACTCCAACGACGTCGAAGACCACGCCATGGACCTCCACGTCCTCGCCCAGTCGATCGCCGGCACCACGACCAACGCCGACGCGTTGATCGACGCCGCCCGTGCCGCGTACACGGACCACGGCACCGACGCGGTCCTCGATCGCCTCGAGGCGATCGACGCCCGCGGCCGGTACCGGTGACCGCCCCAAAACCCTCTTGTGCTGAGCCGACCTATCAACAGCTATGGCAGACAAACCGACGTCCGGGGAACTGCTCGGGATCCCGTACAACTTCGACCGACCGAAACTCTCCCGCATGGTGTCGGCGTACTGGCAACCCGGCGAGGGGATGCTCGTCGAGAAACCGTTCGGCGTCGGCTACACCCTGAACCTCGCCAACTGGCGATCCTGGATCGCGCTGGCCGTCGTCGGGGCACTGGTCTGGCAGGAACGGGGGGCCACCGACCGGGCCGAGGCCGCGGCCGCCGAGGACGAGGACGGCCCCGTCGAGGTCGTCGTCGACGACTGACCACACCGCTTTTCTACCGTCCCGTCGCCGCCGTACGTGTGCTGTCCTACGTCACGACCAACCCCGGGAAGGTCCGGGAGGTCGAGGAGCGCCTGGGCACCGACACCGTCACGCAACTCGACTACGACTACCCGGAACTCCAGGCCGACGACCTCGCCCCGATCGCGGCGGCCGGCGCCCGCGCCGCCTACCGGCACGCAGACGCCCCGGTCATCGTCGACGACGCCGGCCTGTTCATCCGTGCGTTGGACGGGTTCCCGGGGCCGTACTCCCACTTCGTCGAGGACACCCTCGGCGTCGAGCGGGTGTGGCGCCTGACCGAGCCCGAACCCGACCACCGGGCCGCCTTCCGGTGTGTCATCGCCTACTGTGACGGTCGGGACTTCGCGGCCAGTCCCGACCCCATCGACCGCGCGGACCGCGTGAGTGCCGCCGCCACCGGCGTCGACACGGCCGCCGACCTCCCCGTGAAGCTGTTCGAGGGCACCGTCCACGGGCGGTTGGTGCCGCCCCGTGGCGACCAGGGGTTCGGGTACGATCCGATCTTCGAGTACGACGGCACCACCTTCGCCGAGATCCCGGCCGCCGAGAAGAACGCGGTCTCCCACCGGGGTCGCGCACTGGACAAGTTCGTCGAGTGGTACGCCGACCGGCGGGCGGCCGACGGCTAGCCCCGGGGGTCGCGGTCCGGGCCGGGGTACTCGCCACCGACCGTGGCCGCGTACAGCGTCGCCGGGTCGAACCGACGGGCGAACGCCGCCGGGGGTTTCGCACTGGTCTCGAACCGGTGTAGCCAGGCCCCGGTCTCCGCGGAGGTCAGTGCCGGGTCGTGGGTGAGGATGTGGGCGGCCTCGCCGTTGACGGCCGCCGACAACGCGGGATGGTCGCCGGGCGGGTGGTCGACGAGCTCCGCCCACGCCGCGACCGTCTGGCGCCAGTCGGTCGCGAGCTCCGCGTCGGCGAGCGTGGCGATGACGGTCTCGGCGTCGTCGAGCAGCGGGTCGCTGGCGACCAGCGTCGTCCAGGAGTGTGCGCGGAGCGCGTCCAGGGCCTCCCGGTCGGGGCCGCCGACCAGGAGATCGGCGGCGAGGACGTCGGCGTCGGCGACGACACGCACCGGGTCGACGGTCACTCCTCGCCCTCCTCTCGGTGGGTCGACAAGGTCTGGGTGACGTCCTCGAGGCTGACGTCGTAGGCCGTGGCGCGGTCGAACAGCGCTGCCCACGTCATCTTCGGGTCCCGGGACCGGTCATGGGTTCTCCGTGGTGTCGCCGGGACTTAGCCCCTGGGTGCCGGCGCCGAGGACGTGGACGGCCGACCGCGGGACGTGGACGGTCACGCGGTCCCCGACGGCCGGGATCGGTCGCCGGTCCTGGGAGACGGTGACGGCGAGGGGTTCATCGCTGCCGGGGACCGCGACGACCAGGCGGTGGCGATCGCCCTCGAACAGTCGTTGTGTCACCCGCCCCGCCACGACGGTGGCTGGGTCACCGTCCGCCGATGGGTGCCCGAGGCCGACGGCGGCGGGTCGCACCGCCACCTCGACGGCGGTGCCGGGTTCGAGGGTCGACGGCGCCGCGGCGAGGGGGTAGCCACCCCAGGCCACGACGGCGTCGTCGCCACGCCGGGTGACGGTCCCGGTGAGGATCGTGCTGCCGGTGAACCGGGCGACGAACGCGGTCGCCGGTCGGGTGAACACCGTCGCCGGCGGCCCGACGTGGTCGATGCCGCCGTCGTGCATGACGGCGATGCGGTCGCCGATGGCGGCGGCCGCGCGCTGGTCGTGGGTCACGTGGACGACCGGCACCCCGAGATCGGCGAGCAGCTCCCGGAGTTCGCCACGGAGTCGCTCCCGCACCGGGGCATCGAGGTTCGCCAATGGCTCGTCCAACAGCAACGCGTCCGGGTCGGCGGCCAGGGCCCGCGCCAGCGCGACGCGTTGGCGTTCACCGCCGGACAACGCGGTGGCCTGGCGGTCGAGGACCGGCTCGACCCCGAGCGTCGCGGCGACGGCCTCGACCCGGTCGGTGTCGGTGGCGGCGTAGGCGATGTTCTCCCGGGCGCTGAGGTGGGGGAACAGGGCACCCTCCTGGAACACCATCGCGATCCCCCGGTCCTCCGGGGGAAGGTCGGTGACCGGGCGCCCGTGGAGTGCGACCGTGCCCCGGTCAGGCTGGTCGAGGCCGGCGACGAGGGACAGCAGCGTCGTCTTCCCACAGCCCGAGGGGCCAAGCACCGACACCACCTCGGTCTCGACGGAGAGGGACAGCGGGCCCAGCGAGAACCCCGGATAGGCCCGCTCCACGTCGGTGACTGTCAGGGGCATCGTCACGCATCCCACGGCGTGGTGCCGAGTACGGTGAGGACGGCGAGGGCGGTCAACGCGACGACGAGCAACACGACGGCGACCGGGAACGCGGCGTCCAGGCCGAGACTCTGGAAGGCGACCCAGGTCTGGACGGTGAGCGTCCGCGGATAGTAGGCCATCATCACCGTCGCCCCGAACTCGCCCATCGACCGGGCGAACGCCAGGGTGATCCCCGCGAGGAGCCCGGGTTTGGCCAGCGGGATGGTGACCCGGCGCAGCGTCGTCCAGTGGCTCTTCCCCAGCGAGCGGGACGCCCCCTCCAGGGTCGGGTCGACGTCCGCGAGGGCTGCGCGGGCGGTGACGACCACGAACGGGGAGGCGACGAACGTCTGGGCGAGGACGACCCCCGCCAGCGACCGTGTCAACTGCAGGCCAGCGTCGGCCGCGACCGCGCCGACGGGTGAGGCGGGACCGAACACGGACACGAGCAACATCCCGCTGACGATCGGCGGCAACACCAGGGGCAGGACGACGACGGCTGTCACGACGGGGGTGAGGGCGCTGTCCGAGCGGGCGAGCCAGTACGCCAGCGGCAGCCCAAGGATCGTCGCCAGCGCGGTGCTGACCGTCGCGGCGGCGACCGAGGTGGTGGCGGCCCGCTGGACGGCCGGGGTGGCGAGCCGGTCGATGACGGCGCCCGGGGGTTGGGCGACCAGGAGGGCGGCCAGGGGCACCAGGTAGTAGACCGCGAGGAGGGCGCCGAGGACGAGGGTGACCCGGACCCAGTCCGGGCGCCCCACCTCACGCGCGGAGGCGGGGTGGGACATCTCCGATGTACCGGGGATAGTCGGTCGGTTGCCCGAAGCCATACTGGCCGAGGTACGCGCCGTCGACGTGGGTGTCGAACACTGATCGGACCGCGTCCCGGTCGCCGTCCTCGAGGATGGTGGCGGCGTATCGGATGACGTCGCCGTGGACGGTCTTCCCCCCGGGGAGGGTGTAGCTGGTTCGGTGGTACCGCTCGGCGTGGCGGGGGTCGCTCAGGTCGATGGCGGCCGGGAGGGCCAGGAAGTCGTACCCGCGTTCGACGGCCATGTTCCGGTAGGTCAGTGCGGCATCGATACCCCCGGTCTCGAACTGGGCGAGCAACTGGGTCTCGGGGTACACCTGGTCTCTGGCGGGGATGCGATCCCTGAGTGCGGGGGCCGACGGGTAGTGGTCGGCGGCCAGGGCCAGCGTGAACAGGGTGCGGTACCCGAGCGGATCGAGGTCCGGGTCGGTGCGGCCGAACCGCGTGGTGCCCGCGAGGATGGGCTCCCACCAGCGGTCGGGGTCGGCATCCCGGACGGCGCGTCCGCCGGCGGTGTCCGTGGTGTAGGCCAGGACCATGGCGTTGGTCGCGAAGCTGGCGTACCAGTCGGGGTGGAGCGGCCCGTCGAACAGTGCGGGGTCGGCCAGCGAGACGATGTTGGGCGACCGGGTGCCGGCGGCGACCAGTCGGGCGACGGCGGCCGAGCCCCGCGTGCCGACGCGGATCGGGGGATCGACGGCGGGCTCCAACCCCTTCTCGAGGGCCGTGGTCAGGCTCCCGGCAGCGAGGATGGTCACCGGACTCGTGGCCCCCGTCCAGCCCGCACAGCCGGCGATGGCGGCGGCGCCTGCCCCGGCCGCCCGCCGGAGGACCGCGCGACGCGTCTGCACACCCCCACCGTTATGCCGAGTCAGACATAACGGTTTTGGCGTCGGGCCCCCTCCGTCGAGACGTGGCACCCGATCGTCGCGGCGCCCCCGACGTCCGCACCCGCATCCACGCCGGCGACGTCACCTTCGACGCCGAGGACGCCGCGCTCCTCCGCGCCGTCGCCGCCGACGGCTCCCTGAACGCGGCCGCGACCACGCTGGGCCGCTCGTACTCCCGCGCCCACGCCCGCCTCCAGACCCTCGAAACCGCGTTCGGGGACCTCGTCGACCGCCGCCGCGGCGGCGCCGACGGCGGCGGCAGCGAACTCACCCCCGCCGCCGACACGCTCCTCGCCCGGTACGACCGGTTACACGCCGCCCTCGCCGGCCACGCCGACGCCGAGGAAACCGTCTTCGAGGGCCGGGTCACCGACCGGACCGGCGACCTCGCGACCGTCACCACCGACGCCGGCCCCCTCCGCGCCATCGTCCCCGGCGACGCCTCCACCGTCGCGGTCGGGGTCAGAGCCGACGCGGTCACCCTCCACGCCCCCGCCGACGCCCCAGGGTCGGCAGCGACCAGCGCCCGCAACCGGTTCCGGGGCACCGTCCAGGCCGTCGACGCGGGCCACGGCGTCGCCCTCGTCAGCGTCGACGTCGGCGCCACCGGCGCCCTCGCCGCCCTCGTCACCCAGACCAGCGTCGACACCCTCGACCTCGGCCCCGGGCAACCAGTCGTCGCCTCGTTCAAGGCCACGGCCACGCGGGGGACCCCGCGCCCGCCGAGTGACCCGTAGCCGTCACCCGTCTGACGGGGGTTTATGCCCCGGCCACGGCCACACTCACCCGGGCGCGTCGTGACACTCCCCGCGGCCCCATCCTCCTCGGACGCGCCCACCTCCCCACCCTGCCTGTCGAGATTCTGCCGCCGACCGTACCCTCAAAAGGGTGGCTCTCCTGCGGACGGGCATGTCGGACCTGGCCCCAGACACCTACTACGACTATCGCCAGATCACGGACGTCGCCGTCGCCCCCGACGGTGACCGGGTGGCCTACGTGGTCGCCGAGGCCGCCCCGGCCGACGACGACCAACGGAACTCGGTGTTCGTCGTCCCCACCGACGGGAGCGAGGACCCACACCGCCTGACCCGTGCCTCGGACGCCGGCGCCCCGGCGTGGAGCCCGGGCGGGGACCGCCTCGCGGTCACCGCCGCCCGGGAGGAGGACGTCGAACTCGCCGTCGACCCACCGGAGGACGACGAGGACGAGGATGGCGGGGCCGACCCAGAGTCCCAGGTGTGGGTGTTCGACCTCGAGCGCGGGGGCGACGCCCGACAGGTCACCGACTTCGAGGAGGGTGTCTCGGACTTCGACTGGGGCCCCGACGGTCAGCGACTGGTCGCCGCCGCCCGGGATCCCACCGAGGACGAACAGGCGTACCTCGACCAGCTCGAGGACGACGGCCCCGTGGAGATCGACCGGTTACAGCACAAGCAGAACGGCACCGGCTACCTCGACGAGGTCTCGACCTACCTCCACGTCGTCGACGTCGCCGACCGGACGGCCGTCCGGCTCGACGAGGCCTACGACGCCCCACTGGGGTCCCGGTTCCCGGCGCTCGCCCCGGACTGGTCGCCGGACGGCGACCGCATCGCCTTCGTCGCCCAACGCGACCTGGAGGACCCCGACGACCGATTGGCCACGGACGTCTACACCATCCGCCCCGACGGCACCGGCCTCACCCGGGTGACCGACGGATCCTACAACTGTGGCACCCCCGCGTGGAGCCCTGACGGCGACCGCCTCGCCTTCACCGCCGGCGACCCCCGGAACTGGTATCGACCAACCGAGATCCGGGTCGCCGACCGCGACACCGGGGACCACTGGTCGGTCTCTGCGTCGTTGGACCGCACCATCGGCTGGGGCGGCGCCCCGGAGTGGCTCGACGATGACTCCCTCCTGGTGAGCATCGCCGACGAGGGCCTCACCCGGTTCGTCCACCTCGCCGCGGACACCGACGACCCGACCCGCGTCCTCGACGCCCAGGGTCGACATCGTGACGCCCCGCTGTGGGACCTCGGCGACTCCACCGTCGGGGTCGTCCTCAGCGACCCATCGGTCGGTGCGGACCTCCACACCGTCCAGACCGACGCCCTCGAGGACGCGGACGCCACGTTCACCCGACTCACCACCGTCAACGACGCGGTCCTCGAGGACGCCGACGCCCCCACCTGTGTCCGGGTCGCCTGGGAGAACAGCGACGGCATCGAGATCGAGGGGTTCGCCTACCTCCCCCCGGACTTCGACCGGGAGGACCCCGACCCCGCGCCGCTCGTGGCGTCGATCCACGGCGGCCCCATGTCCTATGACGCCCCCAGCTTCGCCTTCGATTACCTCTACTGGACCAACAACGGGTACGTGGTCCTCCGCACCAACTACCGGGGGTCGACCTCCTACGGTCGCGAGTTCAGCGAGTCACTCCGCGGGACCCGCGGCGACCTCGAGGTCGACGACGTCCTCACCGGCGTCGACGCGCTCGCCGACCGCGGCTGGATCGACGAGGACGCCCGCTATGTCACCGGGTTCTCCTACGGCGGCATCACCACCGCCAACATCGTCACCCAGGACGACCGCTTCGACGCGGCCGCCGCCGAACACGGGGTCTACGATTTCCACTCGACGTTCGGCACCGACGACAACCACATCTGGCACGAGGACGAGTTCGGCCTCCCCTGGGAGAACCTCGACACCTACCGGGAGATCAGCGCCCTCACCGACGTCGGCGACGTCGACACGCCGTTGCTGATCACGGCGGGAGACCAGGACTGGCGGTGTCCTCCGACCCAGGCCGAACAGCTCTACGTCAGCGTCAGGAAACAGGGCGTCGACGCGAAACTCGTCGTCTACCAGAACGAACACCACAACATCGGCGACCCGGACCGGGCCATCCACCGCCTCGAGGAGCTCACCACCTGGTTCGCCGACCACTGACGGCCACAGACCCGGTCGCTGGGGGCTGACGACGGGAAGGCTTTTACGTGGGGGTGTCGCAGTGAAAGGTGCAATGCCAAGCGGTACGGTCGTTTTCTTCAACGACACGGGCGGTTACGGCTTCATCGAGACCGACGCGGCCGACGACGACGTCTTCTTCCACATGGAAGACGTCGGCGGTCCAGACCTCGAAGAGGGTCAGGAGGTCGAGTTCGAGATCAGCCAGACCGACAAGGGCCCACGCGCCAAGAACCTGCAGCGCCTGTAAGGCGTCGCACGTCTCCTGGACTCTCCGGCGCGAGGAGCGCCGCTGCCCGTGCGGTCAGCGGTTCCACGCCGCGGCGTCGGGATCGACGAACCGCCGTCGCTCGGTGACACCGTCGATGGCCGCGATCTCCTCCGGTGCGAGGGACAGCTCCGTCGCCGCCCAGTTCTCGGTGATGTGGTCGCCGGTCCCCTTCGGGATGGGGGCGACGTGGTCGCTGGCGAGGTGCCAGGCAAGACACACTTGGGCCGGGGTGGCGTCGTGACGGGCCGCGATGTCCGCGAGGCCCGGGACCAGGTCGAGACGCCCCTGGAGGATCGGTGCGTAGGCCACGAGGGTGTGGTCGGTGTCACGGGCCACCCCGAGCAGGTCCGGCTGGGGGAGCAGCGGATGGCGTTCGACCTGGTGGGCGGCGATCGGCGCGTCGAGGATCGAGGCCGCCTCCTCGAGCAGCGGCGGCGTGAAGTTCGAGACGCCGACGTGGTCGACGTACCCGTCGTCTCGCAGGTCGTCGAACACCGGCAGCGTCGTGGCCGGGTCGTACTCGCCGAGGGGCCAGTGGACGTACAGGAGGTCGACGTAGGAGGTGCCCAACCGGTCGAGACTCGCCTCGACACTCGACCGGACGTCCCCGGCACCGAGGTTGTCCGGATGGACCTTCGTCGCGAGGAAGACGTCCTCCCGGTCGACCTGAGCCCGGTCGATGCCGGCACCGACGTAGGATTCGTTGTCGTACATCTGTGCGGTATCCAGATGGCGATACCCGGCCTCGAGGGCCGTCGCGACGCTCTCGATGCATGTCGTCTCGTCGGTGTTCCCGGACGTACCGAGTCCGGGTCGGGGGACGGCGACGGTCACAGGTCCACGTCGCGACCCCGGGACATAGCAGTACTGGCGGCGGTCAGTCCATCGCGAGGTAGGTCTCGGTGTCCTCGACGCCGTCGATGCGCTGGATGTGGTTGGCGGCGATCTCCTTGACGTCCTCGGGCCCCTCGACTGCGGCCTTCACGATGAGGTCGACGTCGCCGGCCACGATGTGGGCCTCCTCGACGCCCTGGATGGCCTCGACCTCCTCGAGGAGGCGGTCGGCCTGTCCGGTGTTTGCCTTCACCATGATGTAGGCGGTCACCATCTCAGTGTCCCCCGTCGGGCATCATCCGCGACTCCGTCTCGCCCACCAGGACCTGGCGGACGTCGTCGAGGGCTTCGAACTCGGCCAGCACCGCGATCCGGTCCCCGAGCTCCAGGGAGTCGTCGGGCAGGGGTAACGCCAGCCGCTCGCCTTTCTTCCCGAACGCCAGGATTCGGGCGCCGCGTGGCAGCTCCAGCTCGCTGATGGTGTACCCGCGGATCGGGGCGTCCTCGGCGACGGTGAACAACACCACCTGGAGGTTCTCGGCGATGTCGGCGATCGCGGTGACGTTCCCGCCGAGCAAGGCGTTTTTCGCGCCGATGGCGCCGAGGCGTTCGGGGTAGACGATCTCGTCGACCTCGTCGGCGTACTTCCGGTAGATGTCCTCGCGGTAGTCCTCGTCGATGCGGAGCACGGTGCGACACCCGTGGTGTTTGCCGACCATGCAGGCGAGGAAGTTCGTGTTCAAGTCCCCGGTCAACGCCCCGAGGGCGTCAGCCTCCTCGAGGTTGGCGCGGGTGAGGACGTCCTCCTCGGAGCCGTCCCCTTCGATCACATCGTACCCTTCGTTTTCAGCACGTTGGACGAGGTCCGGGTCGATCTCGATGAAGGTGACCTCGTGTCCCTCGTTGCGGAGCACTCGCCCCGTTCGCAGACCCACCCGTCCAGCGCCGATAATGACGAACCGCATGGCGGGTGGTACGCCTGGGGATGGCATAATAGTTTATGGGAGGGGACGGCCGGGTCGACCGACCGGGAAACGTTTTTCCCGGTTCCAAGAGTAGCCGTGGGTATGGTTGAGGCGTTCGTGATGGTGAAGACCGGCGCCGGTCGGTCTGAGGCGGTGCGAGAGGACCTCGTCGCCATCGAGGGGGTCGAGGAGGCCCACGTGGTCGCCGGGAACTTCGACATCATCGTGGAGGTCGCCGGGGGCGAGGTCTACGACATCCTCCATGCCGTCGTCTCGGAGGTTCAGGCCCTCGACGGCGTCACCGACACCAAGACCTACATCTCGCTGTCGTAGTCCGGTTCTCGGGGCGGACCCCACACCGACAGTCACAAGCGCGGCGAACCCCCAGCGTCGGGTATGGGCGTGGGTGCGAACGCGGTCCTCACCGCCGGTGGGTTCCTGCTGGTCGTCGCCGTCCACATCGTCATCGCGGTCGTCGCCGTCCGCTTTCTGCGGGTGCGGCTGGGGACGACGTGGGCGCCGTTCGTCTACGCCGTGGTCTTCATCCCCTTGGTCTACGTGCCGACGACGATCCTGCTCGGCGGGGTCCTCGGCGCCGGTGGCGCGACCGTCGACCCCGGGACCCTGTTCGCACTCGTCTTCTTGTTGCCCCTCGCGGTGGGGCTGTCCATCGATCTGTTCTGGTTGCCGGCCCCCGCCGAGGTCGAGGTCCCCGCCACCGAGGAGTAGGGTCAGTCCGGCGGATCGATCGGGGCCTCCGCCTCGATGATCGCCTCGACGTCGGCGACGACGTCCTCCGGTGACTGGGCGGCGTCCACCCGCCGGTACCGGCCGGGGTCGGCGTCGGCGAGCCGGTCGTAGTTCTCGGCGACGCGAGCCAGGAACGCCTCCTGTTCTAGCTTGTTGGTCGCCCCGCTGCGGGCCGCCCCCGTGGCGGGATCGACCGCGAGGTAGATGGTGAGGTCCGGTTCCCGGGTCCAGGGACTGTGGACCCCGCGGACGTACTCCAGGGGGTAGGGGACCCGGTCCTCGATGGCGACGCTCTGGTAGGCGTACCGGGAGTCGACGTAGCGATCGGAGACCACGATCTCGCCGCGGTCCAGGGCGGGCTGGACGACGCGGGACAGGTGGTCGGCGTGGTCGGCGGTGAAGAGGAACAGGTCGGCGAGGGGGTCGGCGTCGTCGTCGCCGATCGAGCGGCGGACGGCGTCGCCGTACCAGGAGTCGGTGGGCTCGGCGGTGAAGACGAAGTCGTACTCCTCCCGGAGCACCTCCCAGACGGTGGTTTTCCCGCTGCCGTCGAGCCCCTCCAGGGAGATGAGCATGCCTCCACGGTTTCGGCCCGCCGACAAAAGCCTCCCTGTCCCCGACCGAACCCCACGATTATGGGTCGGCGCCCCCAACGGTCGGGTATGGACGTCCTCGTGACCGGCGGGACCGGCTTCGTGGGATCGGCGGTCTGTCGGGAACTCGACGACCGTGGCCACACCGTCACCGCACTGGCTCGCAATCCAACCGATGCCCTTCCGCCATCCGTCGAGGTGGCGACCGGCGACGTCCGGGATCCGGACACCATCGACGCCGCCTTCGCCGACCAGGACGCCGTCGTCCACCTCGTCGCGTTGTCCCCGCTGCGCATCCCGCGCGGCGGGGAGCGCCAACACGACGCCGTCACCCGACGCGGGACCCGCAACGTCATCCGGAAAGCCGAGAAACACGGGCTGGACCGCCTCGTCTACCTCAGCGGTCTCGGGGCGGACCCGAACGCCGACACCCACTACCTCCGCGCGAAGGGGCAGGCCGAGAACGCGGTGCGTGACGCCGACATCGACTGGGTGATCGTCCGTCCCTCGGTCGTGTTCGGCGACGGTGACGAGATCCAACCGTTCACCCGGCGGCTCACGCCACCGGTGATCGCGCCGCTGCCCGGCGGCGGGAAGACGCCGTTCCAGCTCATCTACATCGGCGACCTCGCCCCGATGCTCGCCGACGCGGTCACCGAGGCCGACCACGTCGGCCAGACCTACACCATCGGCGGCCCGGAGGTCCTCACCCTCGCCGAGATCGCGACACTCCTGCGACGGGCACGCGGCCAGTCGACGACCGTCGTCTCCATCCCGATGGGGCTAGCCAAACTGGGGATGACGATCGGGGGGATGCTGCCCGGGTTCCCGTTCGGTCCGGACCAGTACCGCGGTCTCGAACAGGACCACACCGTCTCCGACAACGACCTCGCGGCCTTCGGGGTCGCCCCCGACGAGCTGACGACGTTCCCCGGGTACCTCGGGGTCGACACCGCGTAGTCAGAACCCGCCGGGTTCCCCCGGTGATATATCCCGGTGGTCACGACTAAAATTCGGGGATTGCACCGGTGAAACGCCAGTCTGACGCGTGGCATCAGAAAGCTTATCAGGCTCTCGCCGGTGTTTTCCTTCCAACGGTCGACAGCATGAAACTCGCGATGATCGGGTTCGGCCAGGCCGGGGGCAAGATCCTCGACAAGTTCATCGAGTACGACCAGCGGACCGGCTCCAGCATCGTCCGGTCCGCGGTCGCGGTGAACACCGCCAAAGCCGACCTCATGGGCCTCGAGAACGTGCCACAGGACAGCAGAGTACTCATCGGCCAATCCCGGGTCAAGGGCCACGGCGTCGGCGCCGACAACGAACTCGGGGCCGAGATCGCCGAGGAAGACCGCGACGAGATCATGGGCGCCATCGACAGCATCCCCGTCCACGAGATCGACGCCTTCCTCATCATCGCCGGCCTCGGCGGCGGCACCGGCAGCGGCGGCGCCCCCGTCCTCGCCAAGCACCTGAAACGCATCTACACGGAACCCGTCTACGGCCTCGGCATCCTCCCCGGGTCCGACGAGGGCGGGATCTACACGCTCAACGCCGCCCGGTCGTTCCAGACGTTCGTCCGCGAGGTCGACAACCTCCTCGTCTTCGACAACGACGCCTGGCGACAGGCCGGCGAGTCCGTCGAGGGCGGGTACGACGAGATCAACGAGGAGATCGTCACCCGGTTCGGCGTCCTGTTCGGTGCCGGCGAGATCGAACAGGGGGGCGAGGTCGCCGAGAGCGTCGTCGACTCCTCGGAGATCATCAACACCCTCGCCGGCGGCGGCGTCACCACCATCGGGTACGCCTCCGAGACCGTCTCCCAGGAGACCAGCGGCGGCCTCCTCTCGAAGTTCACCAGCGGGGGCCCGGAACCCCAGGACGCGGCCGCGACCACCAACCGGATCACGAGTCTGGTCCGGAAGGCAGCCCTCGGCCGGTTGACCCTCCCCTGCGAGATCGACGGTGCCGAACGCGCCCTCCTCGTCTCCGCCGGCCCACCCGCGTTCCTCAACCGCAAGGGCATCGAACGCGGTCGGAAATGGCTGGAGGAACAGACCGGCTCCATGGAGGTGCGGGGTGGGGACTACCCCATCCCGTCCTCCGGGAAGGTGGCGTCGGTCGTGATGCTGTCCGGCGTCCACGAGGTCCCGCGGATCAAGGAACTCCAACAGGTCGCCATCGAGGCCCAGGACAACATCGAGGAGATCCGCGCCGAGAGCGAGGAAAACCTCCAAGAGCTGGTCGAAGACGACGAGGATGAACTCGAGTCGTTGTTCTAGGGTCGCGATCGTCGCGCTGTTCGCGGTGGCGCTGCTCGCGGTGCCCGTCGTCGCGGTCAACGTCTCCGAGACCGGCGTCCCCGACCGCGTCCAGACCAACGCGACCGTCGGCGTCGACAGCGACCTCTCCTTTACCCTCACCGACCTGTACAGTCGTTACGACAGCTACCAGCTCGTCGCCCAGACCGACCTCGAGGCCGCCGTCTGGACGGTGACCACCGAGAACCCGCAGGGCCAGACCATCGCCCAGACCACCCGGAACGGGTCGAACATCACGGTCCAGATCGGCGGGAACGTCGACAGCGTCGTCGTCGAACTCGAGGGCCGCGCCCCGCCGCCGTCGGCCGTCGAATTCCAGTACCAGCCCCCGCAGTCCATCACGATCGCGGCCTTCTCCCAGCGCCAGCAAGGCGGCGTCGCCAGCCCCATCGGTGACCCGATCACCGCCCAGATCTACACCGAGGACAGCGCCGAGGCCCGGACCGCCCTCGAGGCCGCCGCCGCCAGCATCGACGAGGCCGAGGCCGCCGGTGCCGACGTCGGCGAGGCCGACGACCTCTTCGACAGCGCCGTCGAGGCGTACAACTCCGGCGAGTTCGGACTCGCCACCAACCTCGCCGAACAGGCCGAGTCCAACGCCGACAGCGCCGCCGCCGCCCAATCCCAGCAGTCCCTCCTGTTGATGATCGGCGGTGCCGTCCTGGCGTTGCTCATCGTCGGCGCGATCGTCTACTGGTACCTCCAGAACCGCGGTCCCGCCGACAAGCTCGGGTGACCGTGCGCGTCGTCGTCCCCTACGACGCGACCACCCCGAAGACCCGGTTGGAGCCGGTCCTCGACGCCGCGGAACGGTCGGCGTTCGCAGAGGCGATGCTGCGCGACGTCCTCGATGCCGTCGCGGCCGCCGCCGACACCCCTGAGGTCCTGGCGACCGCTCCCGTCGACGTCCCGGCCCCGGTCACCGTCGACGACCGCGCGTTGACCCCCGCGGTCAACGACGTCCTCGCCGCCGCCGAATCCCCGGTCGCCGTCGTGATGGCCGACCTCGCCCTCGCCACGTCAGCCACACTCCAGCGGGTGCTCGACGCCGACGGCGACGTCGTCCTGGTCCCCGGATTGGGCGGCGGCACCAACGCCGTCCTCACCCGCGTCCCCGGGTTCCGCGTGGACTACCACGGCGCCTCCATCCGCGATCACCGCCGCATCGCCGCCGACCTCGGGGCGACGGTCGGGACCGTCGACTCGATGCGGCTGGCCACCGACATCGACGAACCCGGCGACCTCGCCGAGGTCCTCCTCCACGCCGAGGGCCGCGCCGCCGACTGGCTCCGATCCCGATTCGAACTCGATGCCCGCGACGGCCGTGTCGACGTCACCCGTCGCTGACCACCTCGCCGAGCGCAAACCCCTTGCCGCTCCGGTGCGACCACGCACCCGATGGGCGCCATCCCCGACATCGAGGCCTACGACGTCGACGTCACCATCGACGACCGCGACGTCGACGCCCTCCTCGACGTCGGACCGGCCGACGTCGCCCCCGCCGCGGAGCTGTCCTTCTGCCGGAACGTCTTCATCCCGTTGACCACCGCCTGCCGGTATACGTGTACGTACTGCACCTACTACGACCCGCCCGGGCAGGCGTCGCTGCTCTCGCCAGCGGCGATCCGGGACCTCTGCCGGACCGGGGTCACCCACGGGTGCACCGAGGCGCTGTTCACCTTCGGTGACGATCCCGACGACCGCTACACCGAGATCCACGACCAACTCGCGGACTGGGGGTACGACTCCATTCACGAGTACCTGCGAGCCGCCTGCGAGATCGCCCTCGACGAGGGGTTGTTACCCCACGCCAACCCCGGGGACCAGACCCGCGACCAGATGGCGACGGTCGCGGACGTCAACGCCTCCATGGGGGTGATGCTCGAGACCACCGCCGACGTCCGCGCCCACGGCGGCCCCCGCGCGAAGTCCCCGGGGCAACGGCTCCAGACCATCGCGACCGCCGGCGACCTCGGGGTGCCGTTCACCACCGGCATCCTCGTCGGGATCGGCGAGGACTGGCGGGACCGCGCCGAGAGCCTGCTCGCCATCCGGGAGCTCCACGCGCGGTACGACCACATCCAGGAGGTCATCGTCCAGCCGGTCGTCGAGAACGACCGGTGGCGACAGGGAACTCCCGACATCGAGACGCTGCGCCGGGTCACCGCGATGGCCCGGGCCAGCCTCCCAGCGACGGTCTCGGTGCAGGCACCGCCGAACCTCGCGCCGGTCCGGGACCTCCTCGACTGCGGGATCGACGACCTCGGCGGCGTCTCCCCGGTGACCGACGACCACATCAACCCCGACCACGCCTGGCCCGCCGTCGACGAACTCGAACGCATCGCCGACGTGGCGGGCGTCCCGCTCGTCGAACGACTCCCGGTCTACGAGCGGTTCCTCGCCGACCCGGACCGGGACTGGGTGTCCGACCGGATCCGGACCGCGATCGCCGAGACCGACCGGTTCCGGGCGCTGCGGGGCGGGGCCACCCTCACGTGAACAGGCCCGGGACCAGGTCGGGCAACCGCTTCCGGGTCACGGTGTACACCACCGACGCCCCCAGGCCGGCGACCACGACCGTCCACACCACGCCATCGAAGTACAGGAGCGCCGGCGCCGACAACGCCACCGCGAACACCAGGTCCTCGGGGGCGCCGTCCCAGCGCACGTACCGCAACGGCGGCAGCCATCGCCCGTGGTAGTGGGAGTACACCCCCCGCTCGTCGTCCTCGATCCAGGGTTTCACCCCGAGCCCGCCGCCCAGGACGTCCGTACTCGAGTGCAGGGCCGCACACCCCAGGAACGCCGCCGCCGCCACCGTCGGCACGGACGGGGCGATGACGGCGATTCCGACCGCCGGGACCGTCACCACCCAGTACCAGACCGGGTAATGCAGCGTGTGTCGGTGCTGGCCGACGAACACGTCGAGGTCGGGGGCGACGCTGCCTGCGTAGGCGGCGAGGGCCACCGGCGTCGCCACCCCGGGGTCGACCCGGGCCACGCCGATCGCGACGAGCAACCCCATCGCGGCGTGGGTGGTCGTCATCACGGTCACCGGTACCCAGTCGGGCCGGGACTTTCACTTCGTCGGTCAGTCGCCGGCGGTGGCGCCGACCTCGGGTAAGCCGTCGTCGTCCTCGGCCAGTAAGGGGGTGCCGTCGGCCTTCGGCCCCAGGACCGGGCCGTACGGCGGGTCGCCGTCGACGACGCGGCGGTCGGTGTAGTCCGTCGACCGCTCGACGGGGATCCGACCGATCGCCTCGATCATGGCGACGTACTCCGCCACCGACCGGAACTCCCCGTGGGTGCCGCCGGCGCGGGCGGTGATCTCCTCGGAGAGGATCGTCCCCATCAGGTCGTCGGCGCCACAGGACAGCAGCTTCAACGCGGTCTCGTCCCCGTATTTCACCCAGGAGGACTGGATGTGGTCGATGTTGTCCAGGTAGAGGCGAGCCACCGCGATCATCAACTCGTCCTCGGCGTCGGTCGCGCCCCCGTCGACGAGGCCGCGATCGTACAACGGGGTCTCCTGGTGGATGAACGACAGCGGGACGAACTCGGTGATCGCCCCGGTGCGGTCCTGGAGGGCTCGCACGCGGTCGAGGTGCCGGACACGGTGGGCCTCGTTTTCGACGTGGCCGTACATGATCGTCGCCGTCATCCCGAGACCGACCGAGGCCGCCGCCGTCATCGCGTCGAGCCAGCCCTGGGTGTCGATCTTGTTCGGGCAGATCACGTCCCGGACCTCGTCGACGAGGATCTCGGCGGCGGTGCCCGGCACGGTGTCCAGGCCGGCGTCCCGCAACCGTTCGTACACGGTCTCGTAGGACCAGCCCGTGCCGCGGCGGGCGTGGGCGGCCTCCTCGGGGGTCATCGAGTGGACGTGGACGCCGTCGATCGCCATGGCGGCGATCTGGTCGGTGTAGGTCCCGGGGTCGACGTCGTACCGTTCCGGCGGCCGGAAGTTCACCTGTTCGGGGTGGCCGTGGGCCCGGAGGATCTCAAGGTGCTCGTCGTCGAGTGTGAACGCCGGGTGGAGGCCGGACACCGAACACACCTCGTAGATCCCGCGGTCGACGGCGTCGGCGACGATCGCCCGGGACTCGTGGGGGCGCTTGGTGAACCCGTCGTGGTCGGTGCCGTGCCCGGTCTCGAAGTGCTGGGCGGCGTCCTTGAAGTTGCAGAACAGACACCCCGTGTCGCAGGCGGTGGTGACGTTGTTGTTGAGGTTCGCGACGAAGGTCACCGCCTCGCCGACGACGTCGGCGCGGCGCCGGTCGGCGGCCTCCAACACCAGTTCCTTGCGGCGGGGGTCGATCCCGTCGATGTCGGTGCCGGTGGTCAGTAACTCGATGCCGTCGTCGACGGTGAGCCGTTCGCCGTTCCGGGCCTTCGCGAGGGCGTTCTCGAAGGACTGGTCGGTCACCGGGCGACAGTCGAAGTCGAAGCGGTCCCGGGGGACGTTCGTCCGCAGGCCGTCGGCCATCGACCACCGGTACCACGGGCAACGGGTAAAACCCGGCGGTCGCCCTTACCGGGTCAACGGCTGGTTGTACCCGCGTTCCCGGGCGGTGACGGCGTCCCAGGTGCGTTCGCAGGCACACTCGACCTCCTCGAAGACGCTGGGGTCCTGCCGTCGGTTGAAGTCCTTGATCGCGGTGTGGACCCGGTCGTCACACTCCCCGCAGTTGTGCGGCCCGCGATCGGATCCGTGCCCGACCGGGTCCGACACCACGATCGCGTCGACGTCCGCGGTCCGCTCGAGGATCTCGGCGACACTCCACAGCCACGGGGGCCGGTACCCGCCGGCGCGGTGGAGGTCCTCGACCATCGTGTAGGACTGGACGTTGCACGGGTTCATCGACACCGTGTGACAGTACCGGGCACACTCCCGGATGGAGGTGACGGCGTCCTCGATGGCGTCGGTCTCCGCGAGGAACGGGGGCTTCAACAGGAGGTAGGCCTTCACGCCGGCGCCGGCGGCGTCGGCCGCCTCGGTGGCGGCGACGAAGTCATCGAAGTCGAAGTACTTGTTCACGCAGTCGTGGCGCACGCGGTCGCTGGTGGTCTCCAGGCCGATGGCGACGTCGGTCGCCAACCCCACCTCGCGGAAGTCCCGCAGCTTCGCCGCGTCGACGAAGTCCGGGAGGCTCTCGACGACGATGCGGTCCCGATCGGCGAACGTGTCCGCGATCATCGCCCGGGTCTCCGCACCGACCTCCCGCTCGTCGAGGAACGACCCCGACGTGTAGATCTTCACCAGCGGCGAGGGGGCGTCGGCGTGGTCCTGTTCGTGGGTGAGTGCGGCGTCGATCTGGGCGCGCAACGCGTCGTGGTCGACCGATCCGCCGTCGACCGATTCGGCGACGTAGCCACACATGGTGCAGCCGCCGGCCCGTGCCCACCGACAGCCGCCGGTGTTGAGGATGATGGTCAACGACTGGACGACGCCGTCCGGGGTGTTGTCCTCGTCGAGCCAGACACGCGTGGGTTCACGGGGGTCGTAACTCTGGTCGTTGCGGGCGCGGACCTCCCGCATCACCGCGTTGTGGGCGTCCATGCCCCGACCCCGTTCGTAGACCTCCGGTGTCGGCTCGCTCATCGACTCAAGCAAACGGGTACAGCCTCAAAGCCATGTCGTCTCGAGGGTCAGGACTCCGTGGTGTGCCGGATGTCGACGGCGACGCCGCGGCTGCTCTCGACCATCGCCGCACCGTGCATCGTCGCCCGCCCCACGGCCAACGCCGACGGCCCCTCCACGACGACCTCGTCGCCCACCCGGATCGCCTCGTCGGCGTCGACGACGCCGGGCGCGAGGACGCTGCCGTGTGGCACGAAGTCGTCGATGTGGACGCGGCGGACGCCGACATCGCTGTCGACCCACGCCCGGGCGCCGGCCACCGTCAACGCGAGCAACCCGTAACTCGGCACCAGGGTCGCCAGCAACGCGCCCTCCTCGGCGGGGGCGTCGGCCCCGGCGAGGACCCGGAGTTTCGGGTGCCGCCCCTCGAGGCTGCAGTCGCCGAACACCGCGTCACCGGCGCCCTCCCCGAACTGGTAGTCCGCGATCGCCCGCACTGTCGCGCGTTCCCGGTCGGCGACCCGGATCTGGGGTTCGCCGTCGAGGGCGTCGGCCAGCGCCGCCAACGACGCCTCGTCGGTGGGGTGGTCGGCGACCGTGTAGGTCACCTCGAGGTCCAGGGCGTCGGTCGCGCCCTCGACTGCGGGGCGGTACCCCGCCGCGGGGACGTGGGCGACGACGCGGTCGTAGTCTGCCCGGGCCAGGTACCGTTCCAGGACGCGGCCGACGAAGTCGATCTCGTCGTCGGTCCAGGTCCCGGTCACCGCCGCGTCGTAGTGCTGGGCCGGGTAGGTCAACTCCAGTTCCGTCGGCACCACCCCGATTGGCGAGGTCATCGAGACGACGTGCGCGCGATAGTTGGCCGCGTCCTGGAACCGGCGGTGGCTCCGGGAGTCGCTGTAGGGCTTCCGGGCCGAGCACGGCACCAACAACGCCACACCGTCGTCCAACCGGGGGACGTATCGGGTGGTGACCCGGTCGGCGAACCGCTGGATCTCCGGGCGGTGGAGGGCATCCGCCGTGGTCGCGGCGAGTTCGGCGGTGCGGAACACCGGCGCCCGCTCCTCGAGGTACCCCCACTCCTGGTCGAACCGGCGGAACGCCGCCGTCTGCCACTGGTCGTGACGCACCTGTCCCTCCAGGTAGTCCCGCAACCGCCCGGTCCGGATGCGTTCCCTGACCCGTCGGAGCTCCGCGTCGAGGGCCGCGACGTTGTGGGCGACACACGCCTCGCGATCGAAGCGATCGCGGGGCCGCTGGCAGGCCTCGCATGCACACGGGAGTTCCTCGAGGTCCTCGAGGAACCGGTGGCCGTCCGGGGTCAGGTACCGGCCCTGGGTGCCGCGGATGACCGCGCGGTCGGCGTCCACCAGGTCGACGCCGGCGTACGCGAGCAACGCGACGTTCCCCGGGGTCGCGACCCCGGGGAGGTAGAGGGCGGTGTCGTCCGGGATCGCCCGCCGCGTCGCGGTGATCGCCTCCCGGAACGACCGGGCGTGGCCCACGTGGCCGGTGGCGCTGGCGAGGACGTAGGCGTCGACGCCGTGGTCGGCCGCGGTGTCGGGGGCGACGACGGCGGCCGTCGGGTCCTCGAGGGCCGTGACCGGTGGGTCGAAGGCGGTCATCACCCGGTCGTCGGTCCCGCGCGGGAACGCCCGATGGGGCAAGATCGTCAGTTCCGCGGGGTCGGTCTCGGGGGTCGACCGCTCCCGGCGCCACTCGCTGCCACCGTCCCGCAGGATCGCGGCGACGGCGTCGTGGTCGTCGACGCCGACCGCCCCGACGAGGCCCGGGGTCTCGAGGGGTGTCGGCAGCCGCAACTCACCGTGGCGGGCGGCCCCGTCACGGTCGAGGACCTCGAAGTGCTCGGTCATCGGTCCGGTGCCTCCCGGGGGGTCGAGAGGTCGACCAGGGCGACGCTGTCGGGGACGATCTCGAGGGCGGTCGCGGGCCACCCGTCGTGGGCGAGGGTGAACGACGCCGACGCGTTCGCCTCGACGAGGCGGGCGACGCCGCGGGCGGCGGCCTCCTGTCCGGCGCGGCCGACGGGGTCGGGGGTCTCGGCGGTGAGGGGGTAGGTCCGGTTCAACGCCGGGGGATGGGGGCCGAACGGGGGCGTGACCGACCAGCAGGTCCCGTAGTCGTCCTCGGCCCCGCCCTCGGTGAGCAGCACCTCGCCCTCCAGGGCGTAGTTCTCGAGGCGGCGATGGTGGCGGGTGACCTCGGGGCGCGCGGCGCTCTCCGGGCTCACGTAGAAGAACGTGGCCTTGCTCGCGGGGTCGGCGGCCTCGAGCTGGTCGGTCGCCGCGAGGAGGCGGCGGTACCCCTCGAGGAGCGCGGGATGGCCGCGGGCGCGGGTCTCGACGAGTTCCAGGAGGTCGCCGTGGTGGATGGCCTGGCGCACCCGGCGCAGCTCCGCGAAGGAGACGTGGAGGTTGTGCTCGGCCAGAAGCCGCTCCCGGTCGGCGTCCTCGAGGTCACGCACCGTCGCCGGGTCGTGGTCGGTGCACACCGGGCAGGCACACGGGAACGTCCGGAGGTCCTCGAGGTGCTCGGTGCCCCGCACGGTCAGGTACCGGTCGTCGCGGGCGTACAGGGCGTAGGCCGCCGAGTCGAAGAGGTCACACCCCATCGCGGCCGCCAGCGCGAACATCATCGGGTGCCCGGCGCCGAACAGGTGGACCGGGACCCCGGGGCCGAGCCCGCGTTTGGCGGCCAGCACCACGTCGACGACGTCGGCGTACCGGTAGGCGTTCAACAGGGGGACTGCCGCCCCGACCGGGTACACGTCGAGGGCCAACCCCGCCGCGTGGCGGGCGGCCGCCTCCCGCAACGCGGGGAAGGTCCCGCCCTGGACCGGGGCGTTGACGAGCATGTCGCCGGTGTCGACGGCGGCCGCGGTCTCCAGGCGGTCCCGGGTGGTCGCCAGGTCGGCCTCGACCCGCTCCCGGTCGGCGTCGGGCGGCGTCGGCACGTCGACCGGGGTGCCGACGTCGGCGCCGATCGCGTCCTGGAACGCGAGGATCTCCTCGGTGGTGACGTCGATGTCGCCGTACTCCGCGAGCTGGAAGGATCCGGAGTCCGTGACGATCACCGTGTCGACGCCCAGGAGGTCGTGGACGCCGTCGGCGAGAGCGCGGTCCCGTAGCTGGTCGGTGCTGTGGATGATGTAGGCGTTCGTGATCACGATCTCCGCGCCGAACGCGGGGAGGCGGGCTGGGTCGATGGTCTCCCGGTTGGGGTTGACGACCGGCATCAACGCCGGGGTCGTCACCGTCGCGTCCGCTCGGGGCACCGCGAGTTCCGCGACGCGGCCCAGTGCGTCCTGGGCATCGACCTCGAACCCCTCGGTCATCGGCGTTGGGTCGGGGACCGCGCCGCCTAAGGGTTCCGGAACGCGTGGAGGGCGACGGCGAGGACGCTGCGGCCATCGACGATGTCCCCGTCCCGGACGGCCGCCCGGAGCGCGTCCCAGTCCCGGGTCTGGACCCGGATCGTCTCGTCGGCGTCGAGGTCCTGGGTGGCGGTCGGGGTGCAGTCCCGGGCGATGACGTGGTGGTGGCGGGCGTCCGAGACGCCGTTGGCGGGTTCGACCGTCTGCACGTGTTCGAGGTCGCCGGCGGCGTACCCGGTCTCCTCGGCGAGCTCGCGACGCGCGGCGGCGGTCACCGACTCGTCGCCGTCGATCGAGCCGGCGGGCAGACCGCGGCTGGTGTGGCCGACGGCGTGACGGTACTCGGCGACCATGACCACCTCCCCCTCGGCGGTGAACGGGAGGATGACGACCGCGGGCGGTTCCCGCAGGTGCGTGAACGTCGTCTCGGTGTCGTCGGGCAACCGCACCCGGTCCTCGAGGACGTCGAAGTCGCGGGTGGACAGCCGCACCGTCTCGGCCAGGGTCTCCCACGTGGGGTCGTCGGCGTCGTGCACACGGAGGCGGGGCCCGCGTCGGTGAAAGGTGTTGTCCGTCAGTCCGCGGACTCCGGCGTCGGGAGGACCGACCGGACCTGGCGGCGCATCTCCGCGACGGGACCGTCGTTGTCGACGCGGACGTGCTCCCGCTCGACCGGGTGGAACTGGTCGCGGTACTGGCGGTGGATCTCGAAGGTGGCGTCGCTCTCGTCGCCATCGCGGTCGGCGATGCGCTCCCGGACGACCTCCTCCCGGCAGGTGACATACACCAGCCGGAAGGTCGCCCCCGCCTCGTCGGCGACCGCGGCCGCCCGATCCCGGTAGGTCTGCTTGTAGAAGGTGCCATCGAGGACCACGTTCTCCCGGCGGTCCAGCCGGTCGACAGCCCGGTCGAACAGTCCCTCGTACACCGCGCGCTCCTCGGCGGTGGTGTACTCGGGCGCCGGGAACAGGTCCTTGCGGACGACGTCGGTGCGGACGAGGTCCGCGTCGACCGCGTCGGCGAGGTGCCGACCCACCGTGGTCTTCCCCACGCCGGGGAGGCCACAGACGACGACGAGCGCCGGGCGGAAGGTCATGGCGAGCGCGCCCCGTGGGCCGGCGGTTTGTGGACGATCCGACGAACGTCGGGCGGGGCGCATACCCGGTGCATCCTGGTCAGTCGGACGCACGTGCGACGGGGGTATGAAACTGTGGGATTGGCCCGGGCGCCGCGCCGCCCCGGCCGGGCACCCGACCCGCCCCACTCCCCCGGACGACCTTCAATCCCAAAGGAAAACAGGGTATTTGCTTCAGAACCCGAAGTACGACCACCAGGGTCTTGTGGGTTCGTCGCCAAGCGCCGGGTATGCAGGGCCTCGACGAGATCGACCTGGAGATCCTCGCGGCGCTGGCCGCCGACGCCCGCCGCCCGTACAGCGACATCGGCGACCAGGTGGGCCTCTCCGGCCCCGCGGTCTCCGATCGTGTCACCCGCCTCAAAGCCGCCGGCGTCATCAACCGGTTCACCATCGACGTCGACCGCTCCCAGCTCCGGGCCGGCATCCCGGTCTTCGTCCGAGTCGACACCGCCGACACCGACCTCGAGACGCTGCGGGAGACCGTCGCCGCCGCCGAACCCGTCGAACACGTCTTCGTCTCCGCCGACGGCACGCTGTTGTTCTACGCCCGCGCCGCGGGCGTCGACGTCCGCCCCTGGCTCGAGGACCTCCTCGGGGACGCCGAGTACTCCGTCACCCTCATCGACGACTACGAGTGGACGCCATCGATCGACGGGACCGAGTTCGCACTGACCTGTGCGGAGTGTGGGAACACCGTCGACAGCGAGGGCGAGACCACGCGGATCGACGGTGCGGTCTACCACTTCTGCTGTCCCTCCTGTGCCAGTCGGTTCCAGGAGCGATACACCCGCCACGCCGAACAGGCCTGACCCCCGATTCCCACAGCGGGAGAACCGTCCTCCGCCTATAACTCCGTCCCACCCCAACCAGCAGCCATGAACCCGACACTCCTGCACTGGATGGGCGACCACTTCCCCGCCGGACAGATGGGAATGGACTGGACCGGGTGGGGTGGCATCTTCGCGATGATCGTGTTCGCACTGCTCATCGCCGCCGTCGCGCTGGTCCTCGTTCGCCTGCTGATCGTGCCCGCCGCCGAGGCGACCCCGCCCCGTGGCCCCACCGACTCGGCCCGCGAGGTGCTCCGGGAGCGGTTCGCCCGCGGCGAGATCGACGAGGAGGAGTACGAGCGCCGCCTCGACCGCCTCGACCGCGGCACCGACTGACCCCCGGATTCGGTACCGAATTCGGACCAATCTCGGAAAACCGCTTTCTCCGTGTCCGGCGAGACTCGGCGTGGACCATGCCGACCAGACGTCACACCCTACGACTCCTCGGTGGTGTTGGAGCCGCCACCGTCGGCGCCACCGGCATCACCGCCGCCGACGCCGCCACCGCCAGCGTCACCTTCGACGACCAACACGCCAACGGCGCCGCCCTGACCGTGGCCAGCGCCACCCTCCCCGACGGTGGGTTCGTCGTCCTCCACGACCCCGGCCAGGACTTCGCGGTCATCGGCCACACCCGGCCCCTGCCGCCCGGCACCCACGAGGACATCACCCTCGCTATCAAACGCGGCCGCGTCGAGAAGGCCCGCCGCGGGACCGACCGGACCCTGCTCGCGATGGCCCACCGGGACACCGGCATCGAGGGCAAGTACGAGTTCCCGAACGGCGACCCACCGTACTTCGACGGGGGCGCACCCGTCGTCGACACCGCGGCCATCACGTTCTGACCCGACGCGAGCCTATATAGCGGCCCATCGCCTCTCCTCGGCCGCATGGCCGACGACGCCCACGCGGTCGACGGGCCCCATCCCGGACCCACCACCCACACCTTCCAGAGCGCCGGCACCCGGTGTGTCGCCGACCTCTACACCCCACCGACCGGGGATCCACCGTACCCCACCGTCGTGCTCGCCCACGTCTTCGGGGCCGACCGCCGCTGGGGACTGGCCCGGTTCGCCGAACGGTTCGCCGACGCGGGATTCGCCGCGGTCCCCTTCGACTACCGGTGTCTCGGCGACAGCGACGGCACCCCACGCCGCCTCGTCGACCCCGCCCGCCAACTCGCGGACTGGGTCGCCGCCCTCGAGTCCGTCCGGGGCCTGGACACCGTCGACGACACCCGCCTCGCCGTCTGGGGGTCCTCGTTCAGCGGCGGCCACGTCCTCGAGGTCGCCCGCCGCGACCCGGACGTCCGGGCCGTCGTCGCCCAGGTCCCCTTCGTCGACGGCCGCGCCACCGTCGCCCACCAGATCCAGGTACGAACCCTGGGCGCCCGGGCGTCGATGGGTGCTCGCGCGGTCGCCGACCGGCTCCTCGGCATCGCCGGCCTGGGCCCCGTCGAGATCCCGCTGGTCACCGACCCCGGCCAGGGCGGCCTCGTCGACTCCCCCGGCGCCAGACAGGGGTTCGCGGCGTTGGTCGAGGACTGGGACCCCGCACTGAACCACACCCCCGCCCGCGCGGTGTTGGCGCTGCCGTTCTACCGTCCGGGCACGACGGCGGCCGACATCGACGTCCCGGTCCACGTCACCGTCGCCGAACAGGACCGGTTGCTGCCCCACGCCCCCACGGAACACACGATCGAGGTCCTCGCCGACCCCAGCGTCCACCGCGTCCCCACCGCCCACTTCGACGTCCACCGCGACCCGTGGGTCGATTCCGTCGCCGCCGAACAGGTGGCCTTCCTCGAGGACGTCCTCGCCTGACGGGCTACCGGGGCTCGCCGAGGTCCTCGTCCCGGTCCGCGAGGCCAGGCACCGTGCTCAAGAGGGTTCCGCCCGAAAATGTGGTATGGACCTGGGACTCATCGTCGAGACCAACGACCCGGAACGGGTCTGGAACGCCTTCCGCCTCGCCAACACCGCCCTCGACGCCGACCACAGCGTCGAGACGTTCCTCCTGGGCGACGGCGTGGAAGCGCCGGACCTCGACCACGAGAAGTTCAACCCCCACGGCGTGATGCAGAAATTCGTGAACAACGGCGGTCAGCTCGCCGCCTGTGGCACCTGCCTCGACTCCCGGGAGCTTGCGGCCGACGACCTCCGCCCCCGGGCGACGATGACCGACTGCCTCCAGGTCGTTGAGGACGCCGAGAAAGTCCTGACCATCGGCTGACCGGGGTTCGATCCGACTCCCTGCTCGCAGACCGCGAGGCGTCAGGGTCTCGCGTCCCGCCACGGGGAGCCACAGCCGAGACGACAGTCAGTACCCCGACCACGGAACCGTGGCGGTGTGCATCGACGGTCACCGCAGGAACAGTGGGCCGGCGCAGATTTGAACTGCGGTTACGGCCACCCGAAGGCCGAAGGATACCAAGCTACCCCACCGGCCCGCACCGTCATCGTCGGTGTCGCCGACCTTTAACGCTTCCGAACCCCCCGACTCAGAACCGGGTGTAGCCGTCGGTGTCCAGCCAGTGATGGGCCACCGTGATCGCGTGATCGGTGTGGAGCACCGTCGGCGACAGCCGCACCGTCTCGCTGGCGACGCCGTCCACCGTCGCCCGCTCGGCCTCGTCGAAGTCACGGTGATCGGAGAGCACGAACGCCACGTCCGCCGGCACCGCGACCTCGTCGATGGGGGTGCCGGCCTCGTGGAGGGCGTACACGGGCGCGTCGAGGGCCGCCAGCGTCGGGGCCAGCCCATGGGTGCGGGTCGTCACCCCCGGCGCAGCGTCGGCGGGCTGGTGGCCGATGGCGTCGGCGGTCGCCGCCAACCCGGCGTTCAGCAGGCCAGCGATCGACCGTTCGTCCGGGCGGGCGTTCCGCAACCGGTCGCTGTCCACGGTGATCGTCACCGCGTCCTGGACGACGAGATGGACCCGCACCGCCTCGCGGATACCGTGGGAGGTGAACACGGCGGCGCTGACCGCGCGACACAATAGGTCCATCCGCCCCGCGCCGGCGAGGTCGTCGAGGCTGAACCCGGGTTCAGTGGGCGCTGCGTGGGCGACGACCACGAACTCCCGCATGCCCCGGGCTTGCCCGGCCACCGGGAAAGCCGCGTCGGTGCCGATGGCAAGACAGTTACCCGCCGCGACACCACGCACGCATCGATGACCGTCCTCGAGGACGCCCGCGCGGTCCTGGCCGAGGCCCCCGTCTGTGATGCGTGTGTCGGCCGCGTGTTCGCCGACCGCAGTCACGGCCTGACCAACGCCGACCGCGGGCGGGCACTCCGGGTCACCGTCGCCATGACCGACGACACGCCCTTCGAGGCGACGCCGCCCGACGAGTGCTGGGTGTGTGAGGGCCGGTGTGGCGACCACGACGCGTGGGCCGACCGCGTCGTCGACGCCCTCGAGACGTCCGTCCTCGAGACCTACCAGGTCGGGACGCGGGCCCCGCCGCTGATCGAGGAGAACGACCGGTTGCTCCGGGAGAGTGCGGGCCTCCCCCCGGACGCGGGCGAGTCGTTCAAGTCCGCGTACAACCGCGAGGTCGGGCGCCGCGTCGGCGAGCGACTGGGCCTGACCCTCGACCTGGAGCGGCCGGACGCCGTCGCGCTCCTGGATCTCGACGCCGACACCGTCGAGGTCCAGATACACTCCGCGTTCGTCTACGGGCGGTACCGGAAACTCAGTCGGGAGCTCCCCCAGACCAAGTGGCCGTGCTCGGCGTGTGACGGCGACGGCGAGGTCCGCGGTGACCCCTGCACCGTCTGTGACGGGTCCGGGTACCGGTACCCGGAGAGCGTCGAACAGCTCGTCGCCCCCCACGTGTGCGAGGCGATGGGCGGCACCGCCGCGACCTTCCACGGCGCCGGCCGCGAGGACATCGACGCCCGGATGCTGGGCACCGGCCGCCCGTTCGTCGTCGAGGTCGAGTCCCCCCGCGACCGGTTCCCGGACGTCGAGGCCATCCAGGCCGCGATCAACGACGCCACCGAGAAGGTCGCGGTCAAGGGACTGCGGCTGGCGACCTACCGGAGCGTCGAACGCGTCAAGGAACTCGACGCGGACAAGACCTATCGGGCCACCGTCGAGTTCTCGGTCCCCGTCGACGCCGACGCACTCCGGGCGGCCGCCGACCGCCTCGATGGGGCCACCATCGAGCAGGACACCCCCGACCGCGTCGACCACCGCCGCGCCACGAAGACCCGGACCCGCCGCGTCCACCGGTGTGCGGTCGAGATCCTCGACGACACCCACGCCGAACTCGAACTCGACACCGAGGGCGGCCTCTACGTCAAGGAACTCGTCAACGGGGACGGCGACCGCACCGACCCCAGCCTCGCCGGGTTGCTCGGCGTCCGTGCCGAGGTCACCGCCCTCGACGTCCTCGCGGTCGAGGGCGCCGAGGACCCGTTCGAGGTCGACGACATCTTCCGGACGCCACCGACTGACTGACCGGAACCGGTTTGGACCTGGGCTTGGACCGTCCGGTCGATGCCGCGCCTCGGGGTCGACGAAGCCGGGAAGGGCCCGGTGCTCGGTGGGATGGTCGCCGCCGCCGTCCTCGCCGACCCCGCCGCCCTCCCCGATGGCGTCGCCGACTCGAAGCGACTGTCACCGGATCGACGGCAGGCCTTCGACGCCACCCTCCAGGCCCGCGCCGACGTCGCCATCGGCGTCGCCTACATCCCCATCCCCGCCATCGACGACCCCGACACCGACATGAACACCCTCACCGTCGAGGCCCACGCCGCCGCCATCCGCGCGGTGCCCGCAGCCATTGACGGGGTCGCCGGCACTCTCGATGCGGGCGACGTCGACGCCGCCCGGTTCGCCCGCCGCGTCGACGACCGCCTCGCCGCGACCCCCGACCTCGCGGCGGCCCATGGCGCCGACGCCACCGACCCCATCGTCGGCGCCGCCAGCATCGTCGCGAAGGTCGCCCGCGACGCCCACCTCACCTCGGTGGCCACCGGCTACGACGCCGACCTCGGCTCGGGGTACCCGAGCGACCCCGTCACCCGAGCGTTCCTCGCGGAGTACGTCGACACCCACGGCGAACTCCCGGCGTGTGCCCGCCGCAGTTGGCAGACCAGCGCTGACGCACTCGCCGCCCACGACCAGGCGACACTCACCGAGTTCTAGCGGTCGGTGAGCGCCCGGCGGAGGATGTCCCCGTACGCGGGCCGCGTGATCAACACCCCGATCAGGACGCCGAGGATGGTGATGATCGCAAAGCCCTGGAGGTCGCCGAGGTTCAACCGGGTCAACGGCGCCATCGCGATGATCGTCGTCGCCGCCGCGGCGCCGATCACCCACAGCGCCTTCCGGAACCGACTGGTGAACACGCGGTTCGACCGCACCTCCTCGGTGAGGACCTCGTCGGCGATGATGATCAGGTCGTCGACCCCGGTCCCGATCACCGCGATGAACCCCGCCAGGTGCGAGAGGTCCAGGGGCAACCCGATCGCCGCCGCGAACCCCAACAGGATGCCGACCTCGGACAACGCGGTGAAGATCATCGGCACCGCCACCCGCGGCCGCCCGTACCGGATGAACACCACGACACTCACCGCGACGACGGCGGCCAACCCGGTGATGATGGCGGTGGTCTTGTACTGCCCGGCCCGGGTCGCCGTGACGAAACTCGTGGTGCCGTTGTCCAGGTCCAGTCGCGCCGGCAACGCCCCGGTCTGGAGGTTCGTCCGCAGCTCCTGGGCGGTGCTTGTGTTGGGCGCGAGGACGACGAACTCCCCGGTGCGGTTGAACTCACCGCTGCGCATGTCGACGGCCAACCCCTCGCCCAGCCCGGAGGAGTACACGACCTCGCCGTTCAACACGGTGAGCAGGCAGTAGGAACTGTTCGCGCCGTCCGGGTAGTTACAGGTCGTGCCACCGATGCCGTCGTTGGGGTCGCCCTGGATCGCCTCGTCGACGAACTCCAGGCGCAACATCGCCGCCGAGAAGTTACGGGCGGCCGCCTGGGTCACCGTCACCGGGACCACGGGCTGTCCCTGCTGGCTGGCGATCTGGCCGATGCCGGCGATGTCACCCTGCCGGACCACCGTCTCCTCGATGGTGCCGTTCCCGGAGGCGTTCGGGCGGCTCGCCACCATCTTGACGATGCCCCGCGTCGTGACCAGCTCCCGGACCTCGCTGGTGTTGCGGTTGGGGACCTCCACGACGATGAAGGAGGTGCCCTCCGTGGTACGGGCGATGCTCACGCTGCCCCCGGACAACCCGACGGCGTTGACCTTATCGGAGAGCACGTCCACGATGGTGTCCCGCGTGGCCGCGGTCACCCCCTGGCGCACCGACGTGGGTTCGTACCCCATCTCGGTCAGTGCCGCCCGCACCTCCTCGGGGGGCGTCTCGACGTAGACCTCGACGGTCCCGTCCGGGACGCGGGCCTGGACGTCGACGAGGTCCAACCCGAGCCGGTCCGAGAGGTTTCGCTCGATGGCGAGTTCGTTGCCGCCGGTGACGTTGACGCCCTCGGCGGTGACGCCGACGACCGGCGCCCGGATCCTGGCCCCACCGGCGAGCTCCAACCCGTACTGGAGGTTGGTCGCCCCCTGCGTGGCCCCGATGCCGGGGCCGAGGACCGCGGCGGCACTCGCGACGAGCAACACGCCCAACAGGACGAGCCGCCAGCTCTCGCGGACGCCCATCAGGGAGACACCCCCTTGTACCACCGCAACAGGCTCAGGTTCAGCATGTAGGTGTTCATCAGGTCGGCGGTCAGCCCCATCACCAGCACCAACCCGATCGAGGACAGCAGGTCGATCCCGAACACGTAGGCCGTGATGGTCATCACCGTCATCGCCGCGATCGACGTGACCGTCATCGTCACCCCGGTCTGCATCGCGCGATGGACGCTCTCGTAGAACTCACCGGAGCGGCGCAACACGTGGTTGTTCAACAGGATGTCCGAGTCCACCGAGTACCCGATCAACATCAACAGCGCCGCCACCGTCCCCAGGGACAGCTGGATGCCGAACAGATCCATCAACGCCAGCGGGATGACGATGTCGCTGAACGCCGACACCACCACCGCCACACTCGGGATCACGGTGCGGAACAACACGAACACCACGACGCTCATCCCGACGAACGCCAACACCAGGCCCAGCACCGCCGTCGACTGGGCGTCCTCGCCGAACGTCGCCGACGTGGTCCGCACCGCCGTCACCTCCAGGGCCGAGTCCCGGGCGTGATCGGCGATGTCGTCACCGGTCGAGCCGCTGCCCGGCGACTGGAAGGTGACGATGTAGGTGTCGCCGGTCGCCCCACCGCCGAGGGACTCGACCGACCGGAGGCTCGCGATCTCACACGGGCACGGGTCGTCGGCGTCCCCGGACGCGAACGTCGACCGGATCTGATCGGCGCCGCCGGGTGCCACGACGGTGAGCTCGGTACCGCCCGTGAACTCGATCCCCAACTGGACCGGGGACCCGAAGAGGACATACCACGCCACGAGGACGATGAGGGCGGCGGCGAGCACGGCGAGCGGGACCGCCACCAGCTGGCGGTTCGTGTACCGCTCGTAGTCCACCTCCGGCACCTCGACGGAAACCATGTCAGGCGGTCGCGGTGCGCTCCGAATAAGCCTTCCCGTTTCCCCCGCTGCCCCACCGCACGACACTTGACCCCGGGCCCCGTATGCAGCCGTATGAGCGAGGCCGCCACGACGTCTGCGACCGCGACCCGGGTGGTGCTGTCCTACCCCGCCGACCTCAGCGACTGGGGGCGCTGGCAGCTCGACGAACGATCGTTCCAGGCCTACCTGCGCCGCACCCACGACACCGTCGCCGTCGGCGACGAGTGGGCGGTGTTCCTCGACGTCGGCTGCTGTGGGGACACCCTCGACGTGCCGTTACGCGTCGAGGCCGTCGACGGCGGCGCCACGCTCACCGAGGACACCGCCTTCGAGTACGAACAGCGGGCGGCCTGCGGCCTGGACGGTGGCTGGAACGTCCAGTCCGCCGGCGCCCCGGACCCCTAATCGGTCCGGTACCGGACGCCGACGATCCCGTCGGCCCCCCGGACGACCACGCGGTGAGCGCCGAGTCGCGCCGCCCGCGCCTTCGTCGCCGGGTCCGCCACGATGTCCTCGACGGCCGCCGCGGCGTCCGGCACCGCGATCGCGTGCAGCTCACCCCACGACCGGTCCAGCCGCTCGAGGGTGCCCGGGGGTTGGTCGGCGACCGCCGCCCGCGTCCCCGCGGCCGGCGGGGTCGCCGACGCCGCCACCTCCAGGGGGTAGGGGTCGGCATTGTCGACGGTCCAGACCGCCTCGAGGGCCGCCGCACTCGACAGTGTCGCGACGACGACCTCCCCCGGCGTGAACCCGGGGTGGTCGGCGAGGGTGTACACCTGCGAGGACGAGACCTCCCGCAGCACCGCCGACTCCTCGTCGACGTGGACCACCAGGAACGTCCCGGACGCCGTACTCACACCGTCGGATACGGGGCGACCCCCTATCCGGGTTACGCCTCGCGGGTCCCCCGCACCGCCAGGTAGACGGCCGCGGCCCCCACGAGGGGGAACACCAGCCCCGCCACCCGGGGCAGGCCGTACAGCGCCGTGACCACCGGCGCGACCACGCCCGAAACCGGCTGCTGGTTGGCTGCCGGGGTGGAGGCGACCAATCCGAGATACACCAACGCCAGGAACGCAGACCCCGCCGCCGCGAGCACCCGTTCGGTCCGTGGAGTGACGGTGCCGCCGTGGCGGTGGCGACGCGCCAGGACCAACACCGGCGTGAGCACCGGGGCGAGGACCGCCACGCCGACCAGGATGTAAAACGCCCGGGCGAACGCCCCGACACCGCCACCCGTCCCGGTCCCGGCCACCAGCTGCACCACCCCTGCCGCGACCACCACCGTGACCCCGACGGTGACCACGGCCGCCACGAGGACGTAGGCCCGGAACCCCCACGAGGCCGCCACCCGCCACGCGTACGGGAACGCCCCCAGCACGCCGCGGTACCCGTCGCCACCACTCATACCCCCGGTTTCGACCGGCTTCGCCTTAGGGGCGTCCATCCGGCATCGTCAACGCTTTGGCGGTCCCCGTTCCGGCTTCCGTATGCGCGTCGACATCGGGAACGCCCTCGCGTCCGTCGCCGATCCGGGGGTTCCCCGCGCGGCCCTCGAGGACCTCGACGACCGGGTCGCCGCCGCACACGACCGCATCCAGGACGGGATCACCGCTCGATCGACCGGGTACGCCGCTCTCGCGTTGCCCGACACCGTCGACCTCCCCGAGATCCGGGCGGCGGTCGCCGCCTTCGACGACGTCGACACCGTCCTCGTCGTCGGGATCGGTGGCTCGGCGCTCGGCGCCACCACGCTCTGTCAGGCGGTGGGCGACGGCGTCGACGTCCGGGTCCTCGACAACATCGACCCCGCCCACGTCGGAACCGTCCTCGAGGAGGTCCCCCTCGACCGCACCGTCGTCCACGTCGTCTCCCGCTCGGGCGCCACCGCGGAGACGCTGGCGAACTTCCTCGTCGTCCGGGACGCGCTCACGGCCGCCGACGTCGACTGGACCGACCGCACCCTCATCACCACGGGCGAGTCCGGGCCGCTCCGCCGACTCGCCACCACCCACGACATCCCCACGTTGGACGCCCCCGACGGCGTCCCCGGCCGGTTCTCGGTCCTCTCGACGGTGGCACTCCCGGCGGCGGCACTGGCGGATGTCGACCTCGAGGCGGTCCTGCGCGGCGCCCGCCACGGCCGGGACCAACTCACCGGGTCGCTGTTCGACTGTCCCGCCTACGCCTACGGCGCGATCAGCTACGCCCTCGACCAGCGAGGCGCCCACGTCAACGCCGTCATGCCCTACGCCGAGTCCCTCGAGCCCTTCGCGGAGTGGCTCGCCCAGCTCTGGGCCGAGAGCCTCGGCAAGGACGGCGGCGGCCAGACCCCCGTCCGAGCGCTTGGCGTCACCGACCAACACTCCCAACTCCAACTGTACCGCGCCGGCCGCCGGGACAAGGTCGTGACCTTCATCCGACCACGTGACCGCCCCAGCCACCCCATCCCCGCGACCGACATCCCCGAACTCGAGTACCTCTCGGAGGCCAGCCTGGAGCGGTTGATGGACGCCGAGTTCCGCGCCACCGAGGCCAGCCTCGCGGCCGCCGACCGCCCCTCGATCCGGGTGGAGGTCGACGCCATCGACGGCCGCGGCCTCGGCGAACTCCTGTACGGGTTCGAGGCCGCGACCGTCCTCGCCGGCGAGCTCTCCGACGTCGAGACGTTCACCCAACCCGCCGTCGACTGGGGGAAACGGGCCACGCGGGACCTCCTCACCGGCGACGCCGACCCGACGACCGTCGGCGACTCGCTCCTCGTCGAATGACCGACGACCGCTCTCCACTCGAGACCGTCATCCTCGCCGTCACCGTCGGTATCGGCGGTTACCTCGCCGTGCTGGCGTGGGCGATCGTCCTCCTCACGTTCGCCCGGTCGGTCGCCGCACCCATCGACCCGATCGAACGACAGGTCGTCAACGCCGCCGCCCTCGCCCTCGGCACCCTGTTGGCCGTCCGCGTCTACCTGGTGACGACTGGTCGCACGACCGCGTACCTCGACCTCGATGTCCCCGCCGGCCGGCAGGTCGCCCTCGCCGTGGCCGCCATCCCCGCACTGTTCGGGCTCGGCGCCCTCCTCGGCCACCTCGGCGTCGACCCCGCCGAACACGGGCTCGAGGCCGCCGTCCGCGATGGCGGCCTCCCCGTCGCCACCGCCATGGCGGCCACGTCAATCCTCGTCGTCGGGCCCGCGGAGGAACTCCTGTACCGGAACCTCGTCCAGAAGACCCTCGCCGAACGGTTCTCGACACCGGCGGCCGTCGCCGGCGCCAGCGCCGTCTTCGCCGCGGTCCACACAACCGCCTACTGGGGCGGGGCCGTCGCCCCGTTTGTCAGCGCCCTCGCCGTCGTCTTCGTCCTCTCGGTGGTGCTGGGGACGATCTACGCCGCCACCGACCGCGTGGCGGTGCCGGCCATCGCCCACGGCGGCTACGACGCCGTGGTGTTTTTCCTCATCGCCGTCGACCCCATCGCCGTCTGACGGTCGTCTGATGGGTGTTTATGATAACCTACGTCCACTTCCGAGTGCATGGCCCAGCGTGGGGACCCCTCACGGGTGCGGTGTTCGTTCCTCTGCCGCCAGGAGGTACTCGACCGCATCGACCGCCTCGCCCGGGAGAACAACGTCGACCGAGAGGAGGCGGTCCGACAACTCGTCACCATCGGCCTGGACGAGGTCAACTCGGAGACTTCCGAGTGAGTTCGCTGCCACACACCGGACACCGGTCCCGGCGGTCCTCGAACTCGCGACCGCATCCCGCACACTGGAACAGCCAGTCCCGTTGTTCCTCGATGCCGTCCCGGGCGATGACCTCGACCGCGATCCCGAGTTCCTCGGCGACGTTCTGCATCGCGTAATCGTCGGTCACCAGCGTCGCATCCAACTCGAGTGCCGACGCCACGAGCTGGACGTCGGTCTCGGATAAGGCGTCCAGATCCCCGGTGCGGTCGGCCACCGACCGCACCCGCTCGATCGCCGCGTCGTCCGGGATCTGGATGTGCATCCCCGACCCCTCCATCGCGTCGAACCGGTAGGCCGACGCGTCAGCCAACTCGTCCCGGACCTGGGGGATGGTCGCCGTCGGCCCGTCGACCTCGTACCCCTCGATGAACGCCGTGGCGTCCAGGACGAACATCTACCGCTCGACGAGGATGTGGTCTTTGACCGCCCGCACGTTCCCGACCGGGATCCGGTACCGTCCCCGGTCGTCGACCGGGAGGTCCGGATCGATGGTGGCGTCCTCGTCCGGTTCGACGATGAGTTCCTGCAGACTCCCCGCCTTCAACAGCATCGTGATGTTGTACAGTTGCCCGAGTTCCATGCCGTCGGTGCCCATCACCCGTTTGCCGGAGAGGTTCTCCGCGAGGATATCGGCCATACCTCGGGGTGTACACGCTGAGTTTAGTAAAGGTTCGCATCCGTACGCCCGGCGTCTTGCGCCCCGTCGGCTCGCGGTTTCTCAGCGGGTGGGACGCCGCCTCTATCTATACGCGGACGCCCGCCGTCTGCTCCGGTATGAACCGCCGCAGATTCCTCGGTGCGTCCACGGCCCTCCTCGTCGGGTCCGCCACCGCCGGCTGCCTCTCGGCGGAGGACACGCCGGACGTCCCGATCTTCGTCGACGGACCCAACGGTGCCAGCTCCGTGGACATCGACGCCCTCCGGGACCGCCTCGATCGCTACACCACCGGCGACCTCTCGACGACCGAACGCGAGGACATCTTCTTCATGCGCGAGGAGGAGAAGGTCGCCCGCGACGTCTACCTCGTCCTCGCCGACGAGTGGGGGCTGACCACCCACGACCAGATCAGTGACTCCGAGCAGACCCACATGGACGCCATGCTCCAGCTCATCGAGAAGTACGACCTCGAGGACCCGGCCACGGGTGTGGTCGGCACCTTCACCAACCAGGACCTCCAGGCGTTCCACGACGACCTCGTCGAGTGGGGGCGCACCTCGGTGATCGCCAGCCTCAAAGTCGGGTGCCGCATCGAGGAACGGGATATGCGGGACATCCAGGTCCGGTTGGACCGCACCGACGAGGAACCGATCCAACTCGTCTACGAGAACCTCATGAAGGGGTCCCGGAACCACCTCCGGGCCTACTACCGCCGCCTCACCCGGTACGACGGGGAGTACGAACCCATCTACATCAGCCAATCGCAGTTCGACGAGATCGTCGACAGCGACTGGGAGACCGGCCCCGCCTGACCGGTGACGATGGGCTTATAGTCCGGCATCCACTCGGTTCAGCCAACCGCTTCTGGTGGGTGACACTATGGCGAAACAGGACCCCGACACGGACCGGGCCACAGACCTCCGTACGCCGATCGTCGCGGTGCTCGGTCACGTCGACCACGGCAAAACCAGCCTCCTCGATAAGATCCGTGGCTCGACGGTCACCGACGCCGAGGCCGGCGCCATCACCCAACACATCGGCGCCACCGCCATCCCCCTCGACGTGGTGTCCTCGGTCGCCGGCCGCCTCGTCGATCCCGCCGAGTTCGACCTCCCCGGGCTCTTGTTCATCGACACGCCCGGCCACCACTCCTTTACGACGCTGCGCTCCCGCGGCGGCGCCCTTGCCGACATCGCCATCCTCGTCGTCGACGTCAACGACGGGTTCCAACCCCAGACCGAGGAGGCGATCGCCATCCTCCAGGAGACCCAGACCCCCTTCGTCGTCGCCGCCAACAAGATCGACACCATCCCCGGATGGAACCCCGAGCCCGATGCCCCGATCCGGGACCGGTACGACGCCCAGACCGATCGCGTCCGCTCAACCCTCGACGAGAAACTCTACGACATCATCGGCCAGCTCTCCGACGCCGGGTTCAACTCCGATTTCTACTGGCGGGTGTCGAACTTCCAGGAGAACGTCGGCGTCGTCCCCGTCTCCGCGAAGACCGGGGAGGGCGTCCCCGACCTGCTCGCCGTGTTGATGGGGCTGGCCCAGCGGTACATGCGGGCGGCCATGACCGTCGACCTCACCGGGCCCGGGGTCGGCACCGTCCTCGAGGTCACCGAGGAACGCGGGTTCGGCACGACCCTCGACGTCATCCTGTACGACGGCACCATCGCCGAGGACGACACCATCGTCGTCGGCGGCACCGAGGACCCGATCGTCACCGACGTGCGGGCGCTGCTCAAACCCCGTGACCTCACCGAGATGCGGGCCGAGAACCGGTTCGAACGCGTCGACCGCGTCACCGCCGCGGCCGGCATCAAGATCGCGGCCCCCGACCTCGCGACCGCGATGGCGGGGGCGCCGGTTCGGGTCGTCGGGGACCAGGACCGGGACAGCGTCGTCGCCGCCGTCGAGTCCGAACTCGCGACCCTCGACGTCGACACCGTCGAGGAGGGCGTCGTCGCCAAGGCCGACACCCTCGGCAGCCTCGAGGCCCTCGCCAACGCCCTCGACGAGGCCGAGGTCCCCGTGATGCGGGCCGAGGTCGGCGATATCGCGCCGCGGGACATCAGCGTCGCCAGCGCCGTCGACGAGGACATCCACCGCGCCGTCCTCGGGTTCAACGTCGACGTCCTCGAGGACGCCGCCGACCGCGCCGACGCCGACGACGTCCGCGTGTTCACCGACGACGTCATCTACCAGCTCGTCGAGGACTACGAGACCTACGTCGACGCCGTCGAACGCCGGCAACGCGAGGCCGTCTTCGAGAACATCCAGCGCCCCGCCCGGTTCCGGATCCTCCCCGATCACGTCTTCCGGCAGTCCAACCCCGCCGTGGTCGGCGTGGAGGTCCTGGCCGGCACCCTCAAACGCAACGTCCCCGTCGCCACCTGGGACGGGTCGTCCTTCGACCGCGTCGGGACGCTGAACGGCCTCCAGGACCAGGGCGAGGACGTCGAGGAGGCCCGCGCCGGGGAGCGGGTGAGCGCCTCCATCGACGGGCCGACCGTCGGCCGCCAGATCGAGGAGGACGACGAACTGTGGGTCGACCTCCACGAGAAACACGCCAAGATCTTAGAACAGGAACTCGGCGAGGACATCCCCGCCGACGAACGCGAGGCCCTCGCCGTGTTCCTGGAACGGAAACGGAACACCGACCCGTTCTGGGGGAAGTGACCTACGCCAGGGCCGCGGGTCGCCGGGCTCGCACCACCAGGGTCCGCGGGATCTCCGCCATGAGGTCGGCGTCGGAGTCCCACTGACTCTCGAAGACCGACGGGTCAGCGACCCCCGGCTCGACGAGGCGATCGACGATGAAGCCGGCGGCTCGCAGGGCGTCGTGGATGTCGCTGACCCGGCGCTCGTAGATCACCTGAGCGGCCTCGATCCCGTCCTCGTGGTACCGGCGCTCCTCGGGCGCGTGGTAGGACCGTCGGACGGTCCCCGTCTCTGGGTCGAACACCGAGTAGAACGGGTGGGGCAGCGAGAACACGAACGTCCCCGCGGGCCGGAGGATCCGGGCGGCCTCCCGGCACACCGGTGTGAGGTCGGGCAGCCACTGGAAGACGTACGCCGACACCACCAGGTCCGCACTCGCATCGCACACCGGCGCCCGGGTGATGTCCCCTTCGATGAGGGACATCGCCACTCCCCGCTCGGCGATCAACGACGCCGCGAACGCGAGCTGGGCGCGGGAGAGGTCCACCCCGACCACGGAGTTCGCGCCGCGTTCGGCGATGCCGACGCCGAGCTGGCCGCCGCCACACCCCAACTCGACGACGTCCAGTCCCGCGAGGTCCGGGAGCATCCCGAGGTCCTCGGCCGCGATCCCGGGACCCCAGTCGATCCCCACGGCGACGGTGGCCTCCTCCTGGAAGTACTCGGCGGTGGCCTCCCACCACGCCCGCGTCTCGTCCATCAGTGCAGCCGCCGCCACGCGCGGGTATCAGTCTTCTGAACGGGTGGCCACCCGGGTCACCGCGCCGCCTGGGGGACGTCCCCGTCCATCGCCTGCTTGACCTGGAGGGCGGCACTGGCGGCCAGGCCCCGCGCGACCTCCCGCCGGTCCCCCGACGGGATGGGGTCCTCGCCGTCGAACTCCGGCACGAACCCGGCGCTCACCGGGTTCCCTACCGGCGGCTGGACCGCGACCGTCACCTGCACCCCGTCGCCCCCGGCCTGGACGCGGCCGCCGACCACGTACTCCTCGGGGAGGAACTCCCGGGTCAACGCCGCGATGTCGGCGACGCCCTCCTGGAGGGTCCGGCGTTGGTCGCCGGTGAGCTCTGCGGGGGTGCCGTCCCCGACCGCGGCGTCGACGTCGGGGGCGCCGGCGTATGGCGTGTTCCCGTACACGGCACCTGCCAGGCGCCACGCACCTAAAAGGGTTTAGGCGACGGGGTCGCCGGTGCCAAGCACCGCCACGGCGACGGCGGCACCGTAGGCCGCCTCGGTCGGGGACACCGCCGCGGTCTCGACGGTGGGGTCGGTCGTCGCCCAGTCGCGCTGGGCGATCCCCGCCTCGAGGCCGGTGGTCGCCTCCGCGGCCGCGGCGGCGACCGGGTCGGCCGCGGTGGCGTCGGTGGCGCTGGCCTCGTAGATCAGGCCCCCGTCCGACGAGGTCGTCCACGCGATCGCGGCGCCACCCGTCCCGTCGGTCGGGACCGTCGCCCTGGCGACGACCGCCGTCACCCGACTCCCGACGGGGCCGAGGTCCCCGACCCGGTCGACGGGCTCGACGGCGGCGCCGGCGGGCACCACCGAGGACACCGTCACCAGGTTGTAGTTCGCCAACCCACAGTCCCCGAGTGCCCCATCGTAGGCCGCCAACCCCGTGGGCCCGGTTCCCGTCCCGGACACGATGTGGACCGTCGTCACACGCCAACCCCCACGCTACGCGGGGAAAGGCATATCGGAGCCAGGACGGGCACCGGCTCAGTAGATGTACGAGGAGTGGGAGGGCGAGTCCTCTTCCTCTCCGAGTTTCTCCCGGGCGGCCTCGAAGTCCTGCATCCGGACCTCCTCCCGCCCGTCCCGGATGGCGAACATCCCCGCCTCGGTCGCGAGGCTGGCGAGTTGCGCGCCGTTGTATCCCTCGGTCTGCTCGGCGATGACCGCGTGGTCGACGTCGTCGGCGACGTTCATCGCCCGCGTGTGGATCTCGAGGATGCGCTCCCGGCCGGCGTGGTCGGGTTCGGGCACCTCGATGAGGCGGTCGAACCGCCCCGGCCGCAGGATCGCCCGGTCGAGCATGTCAAAGCGGTTGGTCGCGGCGATGATCCGGACCTCACCCCG